>MDTG01313160.1_pt1 | contig 384527 bp, 338 predicted proteins | sample 811421 | NCBI WGS metagenome assembly MDTG01 (sample SAMN05326645, study PRJNA326480) | marine metagenome | isolation source: seawater | place: Pacific Ocean: South East | collected 2011
GCAATCTCATTTAGGCTCTGTTGAGATACCGGATAAAACAGGCCTTTTTGAGAGTTTAAGGCCTGTTTTTCCGGCATGACGTTCTTTTCTTACATCGAACTCAGGTTAAGAAATAAAACTGGTGCTCTAAAGGCCGTGGTTACTCTAACCTCAAACCCATCTTAACAGAAAGAGTTGAGACATGAGTGACTAAGCTTTTGGAGCACCCTTATTTTAAACCAACCCTTAGGTTAGTTGGTAGTCATGGCATTTAGCAGGTCGTGACGGGTAAGAATATGCACATCGTTGTTTTCATCTCTCACCAACACAGCCGGGTTGTCTTTAGTTATGACTGAAGAAAGTACATCTAAAGTATTATCGGCCGAAACAAACTGGAACGGACCATCCATAATTTCAGAAACGGGCTTGGTTTTAAGCTCAGGGTCATCGATCATTTGAGCCAATAGCTTACTATCAATGAGGCTTCCAACAAACTGCTCGCCATCTTTTACCGGTAACTGAGAAATACTCAGGCTGGTCATAAGTTTAATGGCTTCGGCAACGGTAGCATTTTTATCGATTGTGGTGAGCTTGCCATTACCGTTTTGGCGGCTGAGTATATCGGCAGCCGAACTAAAGGCCCTGTCTTCAATAAAACCACGGGCTTTCATCCAGTTATCGTTATAAATTTTGCCGAGGTATCGGGTGCCATGGTCTGGCAGAATAATCACCATTACATCGTCTTCCGTAAGGTTTTCTTTGGCATACTCCAGTGCTCCTGCCACAGCCGACCCGCACGACCAACCGCAAAAGAGTCCCTCTTCGCGCGCAAGTCTGCGTGTCATAATTGCTCCATCTTTGTCAGTTACTTTCACAAAATGGTCAATCAGGTCGAAGTCTACGTTTTTAGGCAGTATATCTTCTCCAATACCTTCGGTTAGGTAAGGATAAATTTCTTTTTCATCGAATACACCGGTTTCCTTGTACTTTTTGAAAACCGAACCATAAGTATCGATACCCACTGAAACAATTTTCGGGTTTTGCTCTTTGAGGTATTTGGAGGTACCGCACATGGAGCCTCCGGTGCCTACACCGGCCGCATAGTGGGTAATTTTGCCTTCAGTATCTCTCCATATCTCTGGCCCTGTGGTTTCGTAATGGGCTTTAGTATTCGACAGGTTGTCGTATTGGTTAGGATAGAAAGAATTTGGAATGTCTTTGTTGAGCTTGCGAGCTACAGAGTAGTACGATCTTGGGTCGTCCGGCTCTACATTGGTAGGGCACACAATTACTTCGGCACCTACGGCTTTCAGTATATCTATTTTTTCCTGCGACTGCTTGTCGGCCAGAGTAAATATACACTTGTAGCCTTTGGCTATAGCCCCAAGTGCCAAGCCCATGCCGGTATTACCCGATGTGCCTTCTATAATGGTGCCGCCTGGTTTTAAAATACCGGCCGCTTCTGCATCTTCAATCATTTTAAGAGCCATTCGGTCTTTCATAGAGTTTCCGGGGTTAAAGTATTCTACTTTGACCAGAATGGTACCCGGAATACCTTTGTTTACTGAATTGAGCCGAACAAGAGGCGTGTTTCCTATGGTCTCGATGATTGAATTATAATACTTCATTTGCTTCTATAATAGTTGGGGCAAATTTAGCTTTTCTTCTGATGCCATTGAAATAAAGGATATGTTAACTGTGAGTCATATAGCCGCTGGGCTTACAAACTGTAGTTTTATGTAGGGCCCTGTTTGTTGACTGATTTTTACGGCTATCGAAAATTGCGCTGTAAAAAAACTTCGGCTCATCTAAGAAAAGCCGTGTTCTGAACTAAAGATCGTTGCTTCTCAAGAAAGTATTTACACGGCTGGTGTATCGTTCTTTGTACTCTTCGCGCGTATAGAGCTTTACGTGCTCACAGTCTTTGAAAAGCACAGGGTAGACGTTAAAAAGTCCTTCTACTTCGGTCTCTAAAATGGAAGCAGGAGTTGTTTTGTCTCCATCGCTATACAGGATGAGCGTGGGGAGTTTTGTATTGTTGAGCAGGTAAGAAAGCTTCATTTTATCGCTGTAACCATTTACTTTTTTATCGAAGCTGCCCCATGCCATATTGAAGATGAAATTGGGAATACCCATGCTTTGTCCTTCCAGGCGAGCTGTTTCTTTAATATTGCTCAGGGGGCTGTCGAGAATGAGCTTATGAACCTTGAGCCCATTTTCCTTTTGAAACTCTACCAGGTCTGGTCGGTTTATGGCCACAGCACTGGCCATAGCCCCCATAGAAAAGCCCCAGAGCACAAAATCAGTTTGCCCGTAGTTCTCGTTGAGCATTTTCATGCTGCCCACAATGTCTTCTGCAAACTCATAGCCCAGGGCCGTTTTGGCTTCTTGCGACTTGCCTGAGTTGCGCAAATCGGGGATGAATACATTGTAGAGCGTGTCGAGACCCTGAGCTTTTACAAGCTCCAGATACTTCATGGTTTTTAGCCTGTTGGAGGTGCGGCCATGGTTAATCATTAGTGTTTGAGTAATGCCTTCTTTGGCTGCGGGCATGTACCATCCGTTGAGTGCAACCTCGTCTGTCAGGGAGTTGTAGTCAATTTCACGGTAGGTGTCGAATCCATAGTCTGCCGGTGTTCGTTTCGCTCCAATACCGTAGTTTTCCAGAATCTCCGGATTATCGGTTACATATTCGAAGGTGTGCCGGTCGTAGTCGGTAATGAGCGAGACAAACTTGGGAACGGCTATAAAGTAAAATGCCAGCACGAGTAGTACTACGCTGATGGCTAAAATGCGTAAAAACTTCTTCATTGGTTTCAAAGGTTCCGGACGGTTTATTGTTGCTTAGAGGTCGGTATTTCGGTTGCTGTACAACTAATCTAAGCCAGGTATAATATACCGCTTATTTCGATACGGATGCTAATAAATAGAGTACAGCCATGCGTACGGCTACTCCATTTTCTACCTGATCCAGAATTATGGCGTGTTCTGAGTCTGCCACATCACTGTTTAGTTCTACCCCGCGGTTTATGGGCCCCGGGTGCATTATCACAATTTCTTTGTTCAGGGAGTCGAGTAGCTTTTTACTCACACCATAGTAGAGCGAGTATTCTCTCAACGATGGGAAGTACTTTATGTGCTGTCGTTCCAACTGAATGCGCAAGATATTGGCCACATCGCACCATTCCAGGGCTTTTTTTACATCGAGCTCTACTTTTACTCCCAGCGAGGCAATGTGTTTGGGTAGTAAGGTTATGGGGCCGCAAACCATTACTTCGGCACCAAGTTTTTGAAGTGCAAAAATGTTGGAGAGTGCCACACGTGAGTGTAGAATGTCGCCAATAATGGCCACTTTTTTCCCGGCTACTTCTCCGAGTCGTTCTCGTATAGAGAAGGTATCGAGCAGGGCCTGGGTAGGGTGCTCATGGGTGCCGTCTCCGGCATTCACTATGTTGGCTTTTATGTGTTTGGCCAAAAAATGGGGTGCTCCGGGGCTCGAATGTCGCATTACTATCATGTCTACTTTCATAGACAAAATGTTGTTCACCGTGTCGAGCAGGGTTTCTCCTTTTTTTACGGAGCTGTTGCTGCTGGAAAAGTTAATCACATCGGCCGAAAGCCTTTTCTCTGCCAGCTCAAACGACAGTTTGGTTCGGGTAGAGTTTTCAAAAAATACGTTGGCTATGGTAATGTCTCTCAAAGACGGCACTTTCTTGATGGGTCTGTTGATTACATCTTTGAATTCCTCAGCCGTCTGAAAAATGAGCTCTATATCTTCTCTAGTAAGATCTTTTATCCCCAGAAGATGCTTTGTGCTCAGTTTCTCCATTTAATCTATCTTGTTAATTAGCCAAACATTGTCTTCTTCTACCCCTTTTTGGTGTTTCCATTCCACCAGTACTTTTTGGCTCTCCAAAGTGTTTACTTCTTTGCCTATGTAGTCGGGGAAAATGGGCAGGTGGCTCGAATATCTTCTTTTAACCAAAACCATTAGCTCCACTTTTTTGGGTCGGCCAAAGGCATGCATAGCGTCCAGGGCTGCCCTAACGGTGCGTCCGGTATAGAAAACATCGTCAATAAGAATTACCTTTTTTTCCTCAATCAGAAAGTCAATTTTGGTTTCATTGGCTCTTACAGGAGAGTCTCTTCTGCGAAAATCGTCCCGGTAAAAGGTAGCGTCCAAATAGCCCAGTTGAATGGAGGTGTTGGTGAGCTCCTGCAGGCGCTCCTTAATTCTTTCGGCCAGATAAATACCTCTAGGCTGGAGCCCTAAAAGAACAGTGTTATCGAAATTTTGATGTTTTTCTATCAGTTGCTGACAGAGCCGGCCAATGGTGATGGCTAACTGAGGATGACCTAAAAGAAGCCGCTTTTGCATTTCAGAATACAAATATAGTAAAAGGAATTGCTCAGAGAAGTTTGATCAATTTTTTAATGCGGAAAGTCTGATTTACGAACCCCTGCTATTCCACCGTGACGGGTATAACTCTGAACACGCGCTGTACATTGCCCACCTTGTCCATTTGTCCTTCTAAAAGGGTTACAAGGATTTTGTTTTGGTGCCACTCAATGAGCTTTGAGTTGTACACTTTAAACTGCCGGCTGGCCAGATGGGCCTCTAAACTCTGAGCGAATGGGCTTTTATTTTGTGGCTTTATTACTCCCCCATAAAGTTCTTTTTCGTTGCGGGCAATAAGACCCGTTTGACCCTGAAAAGTAGACTGAACGAAATTGTTAAAGCTGGTCTGCTGGGTGTATTGGCCATCTATGTGCAGCGTTTCGGCCAGTTCGCCCTTTTGATTGACCACGGCCAACATGTGATGACTAATGTTCAACGTAAAGCGTAAGGCCAGGTACCTTGTAGACTGGTTCTCAAGAAGGGTAATGACGGAGGAATTTCTGTTTCTCTGCAAAGACCTATAAAATGTCATGCTCAGAAAAAAATGGTTTCCGTCTGTTTGAATGGGAAAAAGGGTGGCCTCTGTTTCGGTAGACCATTTCCCCTTTTTGGCCACTTTTTCTTTGGCTTTGCTCACTACCTTATTGGCTCTTTTTTCTCCCAAATGAGAGAAAAAACCTTCTATTTCAAAAAAAGGGGTAAGCACAATGTCTTTTTTGCTTTCCTGATCGAGCATCACATGAAAAATGCCGCTGTAGCCCTGAGACTTGGGTAAGGTATAAAAGCCCGCAATTAGTTGCTTTCCCCCGGCAAAGTCTGACACGCTACTTACATGCAACTGATAACCGGGCAGTGGGTTGAATACATGTTGTCTCACCAGCCTGCCCTGAGAATCGTAGTTTTTAAGTTCGAAGCCAAGGTCTTTGTTAGTGTTGTAATGGCTCGTGATTATTGAAACCACTTCCCACTTTTCATCAAAGGTACACTGGACGAGATTGCTTGTTTGACTGTACAGACCTTGAAGTGTTTGAATGGTGCCGTTGGTCATATCCAGAAGAAAGGCGGTAGAACGGGCATCGAACAAGCCGGCAAAGAGGGCCTTGTTATTAACTACTTCAAAAAACCATACTTCTTTAGATTCGAATAGCGGAACTTTTATTTCGGTGAACTCATACTTTTCGTTGAACTTAATAATGCTCAACTCATTTCTCAGTATTGTTTTCTGGGTAAGTAGGTAGAGTTGACCATTGTTGAAGTCTGTTCGCAGTATATTAGTCCGTACATCTAAAGGAAGAATAACCGTTTGTTGCAAGGCCAATTGTGGGTTGTAAAAATGTACTTTCAGGTGGTAGCTTCTAGACTTTTCGAGCATGTGCTTTTCGAGTATCGCAAAGCCCTTTTCACCCATGCTCACGGTTTCAAAACTTACGGAGGTAGGGTCGGCAACAATTTCGACAGCATTGGTTTGTGCCGAGAGAGGAAATAAGGCCGTAAGGATGAGGCCTGCCATTAGGATTAATCGGTGTGTCATACAGTTTGGGTTGAACGGTTAGTGCTCTATGGCTACTGCGTTTACAAAGAATACCTTGCGGTTGCCCTCACCTTCCGGGTTCTTTACGTTCTGAACTCCATAAACCAGAAAGCGATTGCCGAACCAACCTACTATTCCCTGAAATTCTTCTTTTTCGTAGCGCAGCTGATCTTCATCGTCCATCAGCCTCAATTTTTGTACCATCCGTTCTTTTTCGTTGCCATTCAGATGTCTGGTCACTAGTTCCTCATCGAGGTAGTAGGCGTAGTAAGCATCGGCTCCCGACCACTGAAAGGCTCCAAAGGTTCTAAGGGTGCCTTTGAGCTCTTCATCAATATCCATACTGTGATCCCACAACAGCTCGCCTTTGTGATTAATAGCAAAGGCAAAGGCATGGGTAAAATCAAATTCATTGGGTTGGCTGGCACTTCTGAAATTGGAGCGTGTCCAGGCATCGTATGGATTGTAAAAAGGGTCGGTTGGAGCAATCAGCGGACTAGTTACCTGCCGATAGCGCATGTAATTTTGTGTGCTCATGTTCCAGGGCTTGAAAAACTCTCCCATAATTATGAGAGCCTCACGGCTTTCTTCCATTTCGGTAAACAACCCGTCAATTTTATAGCGCCATTCTCTGCCTCTTTTTTTGGCTGTAATGGCTTTGTCTTTTAGCTTTTCGGCCCTGCGTTCGCCATTATGGTCCAGAAAGCTATTGAATTCACCAAAATTGTAATAGCGCATAGTTTGCCGGCCGGTTCGGTCTACATGGTTTACATAGAAGCCGCTGGGGAAGGTGCCGGTTTTTACGCTGTAGAGTCCCACTACCAGTTGCTCTTTGTCTATAATAGAAGATGAAACAGCCGAAAGGAGTTGGTGATCCTTTGCGGTTTCTAACTCATAGCCTCTAATGGCATTGCCATTGTAATCGTAGGTATTTACCACTATGGTGCGGTCTTTCTGAAGGTTTTGCTTGGAAGAAAGCACGTTGAACGTCACACTGTCAGCATTTACTTTTACCTCCAGCAGTTCGGAGTTATTTTGAAACACATTGGGCAGGGTTTTTACCTTGTTGGTGTTAAGGTCGTAGGCAAATACGGCAGGCCTGGACTCAATATAACCACCAATTACCGCATGATCTTGAATAACCTCAAACTCCTGAATGTCCAGATCAACAATAGTTTTAGGTTCAAATTCTTGTAATTCGCGTTGCTTAAGGTCTACTGAAACCAGCTTGATGAGGCGGTTCAGTTGGGTATTTTGAAAGAGTAAAAGGGTTTTGTCTCCCACATAATGATAGCCTTTGAGGTGAAGCTGCCGGTCTACGGTTAACGAATCTGCCCACAAAAAATTCAATTGCTTATCCAGGTGGTGGAAAACCACCGGATATTGTTTATTGTTTCCTTTTAGTTGCGGCTGAACAATAAGAACCCCGTTTTCTTCTTGAGAAATGACCACGTAATCTATATTGTCCCAGTTGTGTTCCAACTCATACCTTCCCAGATGTTGAACCTGAGCCAAAGCCAGGCCGGGCACCCAAAGAATTAGAAAAAGTATGCTTTGCAAACGTGTCATTCCTGAGCCATCTTAAGAATTTGATCAAACTCTTCTTTTTTAACCGGTTGGACCGAAAGCCGCGAGTTTTTGACCAGCACCATTTCCGATAACAACGACTCTCGTTTAATGTCTTCTAAAGAAACCGGTTTTTTAAGCTTCTGTTTAGGCACAAAGTCAACCACCACCCAACGGTCGTCATCAGTTGTGGGGTCGGGGTAGTGCTCACTTACACACTCTGCTATGCCCACCACGGCTTTTTCGTTCACACTGTGGTAGAACAAAGCAAGGTCTCCGGGTTTCATGGCCTTTAGGTTATTTCTGGCTTGGTAGTTTCTCACACCATCCCAATGGTCTTGGCCTTTTTGAACAAGATCATCGTAAGAATAGGTATTTGGCTCAGATTTTATCAACCAATAGTTCATAATCAGTTATTTTTAACTTTGCGTGCTGACAGACAGTAGTTAGTCTTTCCGGCCTAAAAAAGCAAGTATTATCATCGCTCATTAACAAATCAAGTCAATTGGATAACTCAACAATTCTTAAACAACTCAAGCTGCTGGCTTCACTTATGGAGCTGCACGATGAAAACACTTTTAAAATAAGGGGTTATCAGAACGCCATCTTCCAATTAGACAAAATGGATGTGAACCTTGCGGCCATGAGTCTTGCCGAACTTGAATCGTTGCAAGGGGTGGGCAAAGGTATTGCGGCCACCATTCAGGAACTAGCTCAAACAGGAACATCAGAGGCACTGCAAAACTTATTGGAAGCAACTCCCGAAGGCATAGTGGAACTGCTGGATATGAAGGGCATTGGTCCAAAAAAAATCAAAGTGCTATGGAAAGAACTGGGTATTGAAAGTGGCCATGAACTAAAGGAGGCGGCCAATTCGGGCTTGGTGGCTAAACTCAAAGGGTTTGGCGAAAAAACGCAGCAAACCATTATTGAGGCATTGGAATTTAAAGAAGCCAATGCCAACAAACTGCACTACGCTGATGCTGAAGTGATAGCCAATGAATTGGTGGAACACCTTAATGGTATGAAAAATGTTGAGAAGGCTACCATTACCGGAGGGCTCAGGCGCAAGCTAGAGGTGGCTGAGAGCCTGGAAATTTTAGTCGCTTCTTCAGACTTCAATGCTCTTGAGGAAGAGCTTGGTGCTCTGGAGCCTTTTGAGCAGTTAGTAGAAGAAAGTGGTCCGCTTGTTTGGAGAGGAACCTTTAAAAACCACCGCATACTTGTTGAGCTTATGCTCTGTGATCCGGCTCATTTCGTGCGCGAACAATTGCTAAAGACTGGCAGCCAGCGACACATTAGTATTCCTGTTGCCAACGATATGAGTCTTCGCGATATGGCCTACACCGGGAACTTCGATTCTGAAGAAAAAATTTACGAAGCCCTAAACATGGCCTATGTGGCCCCTGAGCTGCGCGAAGGAACATTCGAAATAGAACGGGCCAAAAGCAACTCACTACCTCGCTTGGTTGAAATGGAAGACCTGAAGGGGATTCTGCACAACCACTCTACTTATAGCGATGGTAAACATTCACTCCGACAAATGGCTGAGTATTGCAAAGAGTTGGGTTACGAGTATTTGGGCATTTGCGACCATAGTAAGTCTGCCTTCTATGCCAATGGACTTAATGAAGAGCGGGTGGCGCTACAGCACCAGGAGATAGATGAGCTGAACAAAGAACTAGCTCCCTTTAAAATATTCAAGGGGATAGAGTCGGATATTCTTAACGATGGGAGCCTGGACTATGCCGATGATGTGCTGGCTAGTTTCGACTTTATTGTGGCCTCTGTCCATTCCGTTCTAAACATGAACAAGCAGAGGGCTACACAACGCCTTTTGCGAGCTATTGAAAATCCGTACACCACGATACTAGGTCATCCAACAGGGCGTTTGCTGCTCAGAAGGGCCGGATACCCTATAGACCATAAGGCAGTAATAGACCATTGCGCCAAACATAACGTGGTGATTGAGATTAATGCCAACCCATGGAGGCTCGATTTGGATTGGAGGTGGGTAAACTACGCGTTGGAGCAGGGGGTGAAACTCGCTATAAACCCCGATGCGCATGCTATGGAAGGGTATCATCATATGCAATACGGCTTGCTTATTGGGAGAAAAGGGGGGCTCACAGCCGAAATGACCTTGAATGCCATGAGCAGAGATGCCATAGAAAAGCATTTCTCAGAAAAGAAAGAACAAGTAGCCAATGCCTAAGAAGGTATTAATCATTCGTTTTTCATCCATTGGAGATATAGTACTTACGACCCCGGTAATTAGGGTTATAAAAACTCAAATGGACGATGTGGAGGTGCACTATGCCACAAAAAAGCACTTTTATCCGGTGCTGGAAGCCAACCCATACATCGATAAGTTTCATTTATTGGAAGGCGATTTGAAGGGCCTGATTCGTGAGCTTAAAGCCGAAAAGTTCGACTTTGTGGTAGACCTTCACAACAACCTTCGAACCAGGAGAATTAAGGCTGCCCTACAAGCAGAATCGGCAGCTTTCCCAAAACTCAATTGGAAAAAGTGGCTCATAGTCAACCTCAAAGTAGACAAGTTACCCAATGTACACATTGTAGATCGGTATTTGGAAGCTGCCCGGCCGCTTGGCGTGAAAAATGATGCTCTCGGTTTGGATTACTTCATTCCCGAAAAAGATGAGGTGGAGAAAGACTGGCTTCCCGAAACTCACCAAAAAGAGTTTGTGGCTTTTGCCATTGGTGGCAATCACGAAACCAAGAAGCTTCCGCTGAACCGAATGATTGAGCTTTGCGATAAAATCAATAAACCCATTGTGCTGCTGGGAGGCAAAGAAGATGCTGAAAACGGAGAGCAAATTGCCGGGTTTTTCGATAGAGCGCATGAAACCGAAGACTTTAAAAAGCCGCTCAGTGAATTGGGTAAAAAGGCTCTTATATACAATGGCTGTGGCAAGTTCTCTATCAATCAAAGCGCCTCGATTCTGAAGAAGGCAACGTATGTTTTTACTCATGATACGGGGATGATGCATATTGCAGCTGCACTCAAAAAGAACGTATTTTCTATCTGGGGTAATACCATTCCGGAGTTTGGCATGTATCCTTACCGAACCAAGTTTACCATACTTGAAAAGAAAGGATTAGGCTGCAGGCCCTGCTCCAAGATTGGTTACAAGAAATGCCCTAAAGGACATTTTAAGTGCATGAATGAAATAGTATTCGACTTCTGGCTACCTTAGCTACTGTTTGTGTGTTGATCTAAGAAATCGGTCATTCTGAATTTATTTCAGAATCTATCTTGGTCGCTAACGAATTGAAGACCCCGAATCAAGTTCAGGGTGACGACTTTTAAAAAAAAGCTCATTTATGAAACACAAATCCCTTCAGACCATCTCGCTTGTTCTGGTAATTATCTCTCTGATTTTGGAGGTTGGTTATGATCAGGCCTGGTTTGAGTTCAATAATCCCCAGGCACTTTTCGGGGTTTCGTTAGCCCTTGTGTTAATCTCCATGTCCATTAATGTGAAGATTATCAGAACACTGGGGATTAAGCCGCACACCCGAAAAACCAGCCAGTTGGCATTGGTCATTGCGGCACTATATGCAGTAGCTGTCTTTGGACTGGAGTTAATATGAGTGAATCCACTTGGATATACCTAATAGTACAAGTTCCATTCGTTATGTGGACGCTTAGCATCTATTGGTTAAGTAAGTGGAAAAGGTTTTGGTATTTCTTTTGGATCAATGTTGCGATTAGTACTTTGGCTCTGGTTTATTTTCTCTTCATACAGCCAGTTTTTGATGGGGCAGATCCTTACGGATTAGACCTGCTTTTCAGTATAATTTTTTACCTGATGGCACACAGCTTGGTTGGGTTTATCTTTGCATTACTATACAAGCTGTCTGTTAAATATGGCTGGTTTAGATCTAAACAATCCACCTGAGCTATCTTTTTCCAGATAAGTATTTTTTACGTTCACGTTTGCTCATTTCCTGGGTAATGATGTCGTCTGTTAGCCTGGCCTTGTATAGCTTATTAGGTTTCAGCTCACCCTCATGATTTTCAGTAATAAATTTGGGAGTTACATAACCAATAGAGCTCCACTCTTTGTAATCACTGCTCATCTTAGGGTCTACGATTAGATAGGTAACACGAAACATAAGTAGTGCCTCACCGGTATTGGAAGTTTGAGTGGCTATGGCCATAGGGTCTCCGGGAAGCAACTCTTCACCCACTTCAATCAGGGCTGAATTGTTTTTAAAGTTGGTGTACCGGGCCACGGTTCCGTCTTCATGCCTTACCCGAATATAATTTCTCTCAGTGGTAAAAGTGTAGTTTAGATTGTCGGTTTGATTGTCTGCTTGTATTTCTTCAACGACCCCTTTGCGTGCAGCCCGGATGGTGTCACCATCAACAAGACTAAAACCAATAGCATAGAAGTTTTCGGGAGTTTCCTGTTGAAATGTTTTAGCCAAATGTTGAAGGGGTTTAACACCTACCTCAATTCCGGACGATACAGGCAAAGCATACAGCACGTCCTCAATCTTAGGGTTGGCCGTTCCCTTCCAGTACACTACGCTATAACTATAGTCCGGATCGCCATACCCATCCTTAGAGAGCTCAAAGAGTTTGGTGTTTCCGGGAGGGACTGCCTTTATAAAAGGAAGTGAGGTACTCGACCTCAGATTATACAGTCTGTTGAACTTAACTACCACTGTATAATAAGTGGTGCTCAAGTTTTTTGCTTCAAAAACATACTCCTGACTTTTAGGGTTGAAAGTGCCATCTACACGCACAATTCGGTCTTGAGCGGTTATGTAAAAAGACATTAAAAGGGTAGAAAGAATCAAGCTAATCCTAGTCATTGTGTTTGTTTTTAAAAGACTAGAATAATAATTCAAAAATTACTTCACAAGCTTTTCAATCCTCTTTTCCCAATGTTCAAAGTTGAAGGAGTTCAATTGTTTGTCCATTGAAGCTCGAATGGCATCGGTCATTAGGTTGCCTATGCTACCCTCGTGATTGTGATTCACTTTTCTGTCGGCTTTGAATTCCCCAGCATTTACGTCTTTCCCTACCTGAATGTAAGCTTCGCGGAAGGGCACTCCTGAAAGCACCAAACGGTTCACTTCTTCCACAGTAAACAGGTAATTATACTTGTCCTGATCGATCAAATCATTCTTGATTTTGATATGCTGAAGCATGTATTCAGCCATTTCCAAACAAGCTTTCAAATCTTCCAGAGCTGGGAACAGCAACTCTTTCAATAACTGCATTTCGCGGTGGTAACCTACAGGAAGGTTAGCCGTGAGCATGGCAATGTCATTCGGCAGGGCCACAATACGATTGCACTTGCCACGAATCAGTTCGAATACATCGGGATTTTTTTTGTGAGGCATAATGCTTGAACCAGTCGTCAGTTCATCTGGGAAAGTAAGGAAGCCAAAATCCTGACCCATGTAAAGACAAACATCCATAGAGAATTTACCCAAAGTGGCGGCAATGGATGCCATTCCACTGGCTAATTGCTTTTCTGCCTTTCCGCGCGACATCATGGCATAAACCACATTATGATGCATGGCTTCAAAACCCAGCAAATCGGTAGTCATTTGTCGATTCAAGGGGAAGGATGAACCGAATCCCGCTCCTGAACCCAAAGGATTTTTGTTTACCATTTGGTAGGCCGAATGAAGTGCGTTCAGATCATCGACCAAACCTTCTGCATAAGCTCCAAACCATAGTCCGAATGAGCTTGGCATGGCCACCTGCATGTGCGTGTAACCCGGAATAAGTACCGATTTGTATTCTTCGCTCAAAGCAGTCATTCTATCGAAAAGCGCCTTTGTGCCTTCCACAATTTCTTTGACCTCCGAACGCATGAAAAGCTTGAGGTCAACTAAAACTTGGTCGTTTCTAGAACGGCCGCTATGGATTTTCTTACCGACATCACCCAGCTTTTCAGTGAGCATAAACTCAATTTGAGAGTGAATGTCTTCCACATCGTCCATCATTTCAAACTCGCCAGTTTCCATGGTTCTGTAAATGGCTTTGAGTTCGGTATGAATGGCTTCTTTTTCATCTGCCGTCAGCAGGCCGATAGACTCCAACATAGCGGTATGCGCCAGCGATCCCTGCACGTCAAATGGTGCCAGGAATATGTCGAATTCAAGGTCTCTACCTACTGTAAACTGCTCAACTTTGGCCGAGCTTTCTATGTCTTTTTTCCAGAGTTTCATGTTGTGAAGTTAGAAGACGGGAGTCAGAAGACGGAAGTGTTCCTTCGATCTTTAGACTTGGGTCTTCAATTTTATTTTAGTTCTTCCGTCATTCCGAACTTGTTTCGGAATCTCTAGACCCTGAAACAAGTTCAGGGTGACGTTAATTGGGAAGTAAAACTTCTGTCTATTTTGCTTTAATTCTGACCGTCATCGCGAAAAACAAACTGAGCGTTAGCACAAGTTTGCAACGAAGCAATCTCATAATTTCTTAGATATTCTAAGTCCCACGTCCCTGTCTGCCGACAGGCAGGCTCGCAGTAACGTTCATAAATTTCGTTATCAGTTCAATATACAATTCTATTCCCTGCTCAATTTCCTTCAGGTAAATATACTCATCTGCTGTGTGTGATCTTGCCGAATCTCCTGGGCCCAGTTTGAGACTAGGAAAAGGCATTAATGCCTGATCGGACAATGTTGGAGAACCATATTTGGTCATGCCGAGGCTTTCTCCAGCTTTTACAATTGGATGATCTGCCGGAATAGACGATGGATTGAGTCGGGTGGATCTTGCCACTACTTCGCAATCAACCGACTGCTGAATGAACTCAAGTACCTCCTGATTGCTCATGACATCCGTAGTTCGAACATCTACCACGAACTGACAAAGATCGGGCACCACATTATGCTGTGTTCCGGAGTTTACTTGAGTCACCGACATTTTAATAGGTCCAAGCCAGTCAGACTCTTTTTCAAAACGGTAATTCTGAAACCAATCGATGATGGGCAGAGCTTTGTAAATGGCATTTTCTCCCTCATTTCTGGCGGCATGGCCGGCCTTTCCTTTTACAGAACAGTCAAGCACCATCAAGCCTTTTTCGGCAACAGCCATTTGCATCAAGGTAGGTTCACCAACCATGGCAAAGTCTATCTTTCCCAATTCAGGCAAGGCCAGAGCAATACCATTCTTACCAGAAATCTCTTCCTCAGCCGAAGCCAAAAAGATGATGTTGTAAGGCCATTTCTCTTCATAAAAATGAAGGAAAGTGGCGAGCAATGAGACAAGGCATCCACCGGCATCATTGCTACCCAAGCCGTAAAGTCTTCCATCTTCGACAATGGCCTTGAAAGGGTCTTTGGTATACCCAGCATTGGGCTTCACCGTGTCATGATGGGAATTGAGCAATAGCGTTGGTTTTGAAGCATCGAATTGCTTATTCTTTGCCCAGATATTGTTCTGCAATCGCTCTGTTTCTACACCATTAGATTTCAACAGCGATTCAATCAGATCAGCAGTTTTATCCTCCTCTCTGCTCAAGGAGGGAATTTCAATCAGTTGCTTTAGAAGCGATATGGCCTGTTCTTTTAATTCCATTCCAATATTTTATTTGCAGCCATCATTGCGTGCCTGCCTGTCGGCAGACAGGGCACAGCAAAATGGACTCCGTTAGTCAGCGCGGAACTTAGTGCAGCTAAGAATCTCTTTCGGTATGAGCTGATCGTTTCTGCAACGTCATTCCCGACTTGATCGGGAATCTCCCAAAGGGTTTTTCCAAGTTTGTTAGGGATTTCCCTGTTCAGAGAAATGACGAGTCTAAAGATGGCTGATTTATACATTATGTAGCTGTAGCACCACTTCATAGTTTAATCAGCGTTCCGGCTTCAGCCTTGTTCAAATCTGAGAACTGAATAATTCTTACGCTTTTTACTCCTGCATTGAGAGCATCAAAGGCATTGTCCAGCTTTGGAATCATTCCACTATTGATCACTCCTGAATCCTTGTATTCCTGATAGTTCTTAGGCTCCAATACTGGGATCACCACTTTGTTTTCAAAGTCAGAAAGTACGCCTGGTTGTTCAAAGCAATAAACCAGTTCTACTTCGAATTCCCGGCTCATGGCCACGGCTAACACCGAAGCAATGGTATCTGCGTTGGTGTTGAGCATATGGCCTTCACCATCGTGAGTGAGCGCACAAAACACCGGATTCACACCCTGATTCAACAGGCTTTGCAGTAAGGGAATATTGACACCATCTGCTGTAATGTCTCCCACAAACCCATAGTCAATCTGCTTGACGGGGCGTTTTTTAGCCAGCATTACATTGCCATCAGCCCCGGTTAATCCAATCGCATTGAAGCCTTTGGACTGCAGCTGAGCTACAATTTTCTTGTTGGTTAAACCACCATAAACCATGGTCACCAGATCGAGGGTCTCAGCATCAGTGATTCTGCGGCCATCGACCATTTTGGCTTCGATGCCTAGCTTGTTCCCAATCTGTGTAGCGATTTTGCCTCCACCATGCACCAGAATTGCCGGTTCAGATCGTTGGGCAAAATCAGTAAGAAACTGATCCAATGACTTTGGGTCATCGATCACATTTCCACCTATTTTGATTATGGTTAGTTTGTTCATTTTATTTCTGTCCACCCCCTACCCCCCACGGGGACAAGAGTCCGTTTTAGCACTGCCTCAAATCTCCTCCTGACAGGAGGAGCCTGCCTGCAAAGGCAGGTGCCCGCCCCGATACTTCGGGGGGCGAGGAGGTCATTTTTTTATAGGGTTACTCATTTAGATTGCATTTGTTAGATCCAGTATGCTAGCCACAAGCTGTGTCCTCACAGCGTCTTTTAACAGCCATTTGTGAAGACACAAATGGAGGCAAGGTTCAGAATTATACTTCTTGCGACTTAAGTAAGTAACCCTATTTTTTTATTTAAGCAACTCCGCAAACACCGCCTGAGCGCTGTAAACCCTATTCTTGGCCTGCTGCAAGTGAATGGCATTCGGGCCATCCAAAATTTCATCCTTAATCACTAATCCTCTTCTCACCGGTAAACAGTGCATCACTTTGGCGTTGTTCGTCACGGCCAATTGCTCATTGCCAAAACTCCAGCTTTCATCCTGACTGAGGATTTGTCCATACTGCTTGTATGATGACCAGTTCTTCACATATACAAAATCCGCCCCTTCAAGAGCTTTCATTTGGTTATATTCCACATGTACTCCTCCGGCAAACTCTTCTGCCAGCTCATATCCTTCGGGGTGAGTGATGGTCAGGTCTACAGGTGCCTCTCGCATCCATTCCACAAATGAGTTTGGAACCGCCTGAGGCAATGCTTTCACATGCGGTGCCCAGGTCATGACCACCTTTGGTTTTTCAGCTTTCTTCCAGTGTTCTTCTATGGTCATCCAATCTGCCAGACTTTGCAGTGGGTGTCTGGTAGCGCTTTCAAGGCTCACTACAGGAAGGCCGGAATACTTGATGAAAGCATTCAACAGCTGCTCTGAATAATCGGTATTTCTGTCTTTTAGCTCAGGGAAGGTTCGAACACCTAACACATCGAAATACTGACCCATTACGCCAGCTGCCTCCTTAATGTGCTCAGCTTTGTTACCGTTCATTTTCACTCCATCTTCGAATTCGAGTGCCCATCCATCTTTTCCAATGTCGAGCACAATGGCTTCGGCACCAAGGTTCTGAACAGCTACCTGAGAGCTCAGACGCGTTCTCAAACTTGGATTGAGAAATATCAGTCCAGCCCTTTTTCCCCTGGCAAAATCAGGAGTGAAAGGGTTGGCCTTGATTTCCAGAGCCTTTTTTACCAGACCGCCTGGGTCTTTGACATCTTTGACAGAAGTGAAGTTTTTCATTTTTATGCTACCCCTCAGTCCTTCGGACAGCCAGTCTCAAAAACTTCTGTCATTCCCGACAACGTCCCGACACATCGGGAGGGAATCTCCACATGTTGACTCGAAGGTCGATTGAGATTCCCAGTCAAGCTGGGAATGACAAAGCAAGAACTTTTGAGACAGCCTCTGCCCATTTGGCGAAGTGGTTGTTTTATTTATTCAACTCAATTTTTAATGCTTCAAGGAATTGGTTTAACTCTTCCTTGGTAACGGCTAGTGACGGCAATAATCTCATTGTATTTTTATCGCCAGCCGAGCCGGTAAATATTTTATGGCTGAAAAGCAGATTCTTTCTTAGCTCAGCCACCGAGAAATCGAAGCCCAGACCAAGCATAAGCCCCATTCCACGCACTTCTTTAATTTGTGGAATAGACTTGAGTTCGGCTATCAACCATTCTCCCAATTCGGCTGCATTCGCCATTAGGTTTTCCTGTTCTATTACTTCAAGTACAGCCAATGATGCGGCACAGGCCAAATGATTTCCGCCAAAAGTAGTTCCTAACATGCCATGCCAAGGCTGAATGTGAGGGGCAATCAAAATCATAGCTACTGGAAATCCATTACCAATTCCTTTAGCTAAAGAGATTACATCAGGCTGTATACCGCTGTGCTGATATGCGAAGAACTTACCGGAACGACCTGCTCCGGATTGCACCTCATCCATGATCAACAAGGCGCCAGCTTCCTTACAAAGCGCTGAAACCTGCTGCAGATAATCATTGCTTGGTACATAGATGCCCGCAACTCCTTGCATACCTTCGATAATGACAGCAGCTGTCTGATCATCAAGCTCAGCTTTAAGTGCCTCAATGTCATTCATCGGTACAAAAACCACCTGATGATCGGCATTGAATGGCGCTACAATTTTTGGATTGTCAGTAGCGGCAACCGCACCTGAAGTACGGCCATGGAAAGCCTGTTTCATCGCAATGACTTTCTTTCTTCCGGTGTGGAAGGAAGCCAGTTTCAGTGCATTTTCATTCGCTTCGGCACCAGTGCTGCAAAGGAATAACTGATACTCTCCGCAACCGGAAATCTGTCCTAACTTGTCTGCCAATTCCTGCTGAACCGAATTCTGCACTGCATTGGAATAGAAGCCAAGAGCGTTCAACTGATCGGTCAGTCTCTTCACATAATGTGGGTGTGTATGGCCAATTGAAATCACCGCATGACCTCCATAAAGGTCCAGGTATTCAGTTCCTTCTTTATCCCAAAGTTTTGACCCCAGCGCTTTTACAGGCTCAATATCGTAGAGGGGATATACATCGAATAATTTCATTTTCTATCTCTTTGCTGTCATTCCCGCGCAGGCGGGAATCTCCTATTTATGTAGCCTAAGCCCGATAGGGATTCCCCTTTTCAGGGGAATGACGTGTTATAGTTGTTGTTGTGAAGGCCGGGGCTCTAAAAAGCACTCGCCTTCAATTTCAGCCCAGTGGTTTCTTCTAACCCGAACATCAGATTCATATTTTGTACGGCCTGGCCAGAAGCTCCCTTTAACAAGTTGTCAATGGCAGACTGAACCATCAGATAACCATTGTGCATCTGTAAATGGATAAAGCATTTATTGGTATTCACCACTTGCTTTACATCTAAAGGACTATCGGTCACCCAAGTAAAAGGGTGCCCCTCATAATATTCCTTATACACTCTAATGGCTTCCTCCAAAGGCCATTCGCAGTACTGATAAGCTGAGATCAGAATACCTCGGGTGAAGTTTCCACGATAAGGAACAAAGTTGATGTTGTTTTCAAACCAAGGTTGATACTGCATCAAAGACTTTCGGATTTCCGCCAAATGCTGATGCTGAAATTCCTTATAGGTAGAAATGTTGTTGTTTCTCCAGCTGAAGTGAGTCGAATCAGATGGCATCACTCCCGCACCGGTAGAGCCGGTGGTTCCTGAAACGTGCACTTCCTTCAACATGCCATTATGAGCCAGTGGAAGCAAAGCCAATTCAATGGCTGTGGCAAAACAACCTGGGTTGGCTACAAAATTAGCCGATTTGGTGGCCTCTCTATTGAGCTCTGGTAAACCATAAACTTTGCTGTCATCCAATCTGTAGTCATGAGCGAGGTCAATGATCTTCACAGAATCGTCCACATGATTCGCCTCCATGAACTTCTTAGAGTCGCCATGGCCCATGCAGAGGAACAAAACGTCTACTTCGCTGTGCCATTCTGGTACGAACTCCAGTTCGGTTTCGCCCAACAGATCGCTGTGTGAAGAATAAAGCTTTTTACCTGCCTGACTTCGGCTTTGAACAAAGCTGATTTCAGCTTCCGGGTGGTTGAGTAGAAGACGGATCAATTCTCCGCCAGTGTATCCAGCACCTCCTATAATTCCTACCTTAATCATATCTCTTCTTCGTTCACCTGATGGTAAATGGCATTTTGATTACCGAATATCTTGGCAAAGCCTCTTACATCGTCACCTGTCCATGATTTGTTCATTTCTCCATAGTGGCCGAATTTGGCAGACATTAGGTCGTGAACTGATTCAATACCATTGATCTGATATCTGTAAGGGAATAATGTCAGGAATACATCGCCTGTAACATTGCGCTGCGTGCTTTTCAGCATCGCCTCAAGATCGCGCATCACTGGGTCAAGGAACTGGCCTTCGTGCAGCCAGTTGCCATAGAATGCAGAAACCTGATCTTTCCAGTAAATCTGCCACTTGCTGAGCACGTGTTTCTCCAATGCTTGGTGAGACTTGATGAGCAACACACTGGCTGCTGCCTCAAAACCAACGCGGCCTTTGATACCGATGATAGTATCTCCCACGTGAATGTCTCTTCCTATTCCGAAAGGACCGGCAATTCTCTCCAGGGCTAAAATGGCCTGGGCAGGCTTGTCATAGACTTTGTCGTTAATGGCTTTGATTTCACCCTTTTCGAAAGTCAGTTTTAATTCCTCTGCCGCTGTCTTTGTTACTTGAGTAGGGAAAGCAGATTCCGGCAGGTTGCCATTGGATTTCAGCGTTTCTTTTCCTCCAACAGACGTACCCCAAAGGCCTTTATTGATGGAATAAACAGACTTGGTAAAGTCGAAGTCTACTCCTTTGGACTGTAGGTATTCAATCTCGGCTTCTCTTGAAAGACGAAGGTCACGAATAGGTGTGATGATCTCCGCTTCAGGCATAAAGGTTTGGAAGATCATATCGAAACGAACTTGATCGTTTCCGGCACCTGTGCTACCATGAGCAATGGCCTTGGCACCAACTTCCTTGGCATACTGGGCAATGGCTACTGCCTGTGAAACGCGCTCAGCACTTACCGAAAGCGGATAAGAACCATTTTTTAGAATATTGCCGAAGATGAGAAAGCGTACTACTTTCTGATAGTAGTTGTCTGTCTCATCTATGGTTTTGTGCGATTTTACGCCTAAGCTTTTCGCTCTATCTTCAATTCTTTTGATTTCAGCCTCATCGAATCCACCGGTGTTTACTACCACAGAGTGCACTTCCATCCCTCTATCTTCGGCCAGGTATTTTACACAAAATGATGTGTCTAAACCACCACTGAATGCCAGTACCACTTTGTTATTTTCCATTTTCTTTTTTCTTTTTCCGTTCGTCTATCTTCAGCAATACACTCTTTTTAAATTTAATCCAGCGCTCAAAGAGCTTAAGGTCTTTGTCTAGCTCTCTCTCGGTCCAGACGGTCCTTTTGGGTTTAATATTTTTCTCCCAGGCCGGATTATAAAGCATGGCTGTACAAATGCAGTTCTTTCTGTTTTTTGCGGTGAGAATGTCAAAGTTCACACAGGTCTTACAGCCTGCCCAGAAGTCTTCATCTTGTGTAAGCTCTTCGTAGATCACGGGCTTATATCCTAATTCGGAGTTGATTTTAAGCACGGCTGCTCCAGTAGTTAGACCAAATATCTTTGCTTCCGGGTATTTTTTGCGGGAGAGCTTAAATACCTCCTGCTTGATCCGCTTTGCGAGCCCATGGCCACGAAACTCAGGATTGACAATTAGGCCCGAGTTGGCCACAAACTGGCCATGGCTCCACACCTCTATGTAGCAGAAACCTGCCCATGTACCATCTTGGGCATAGGCAATGACGGCTTTGCCTTCATCCATTTTTTTGGACACATATTCAGGAGTGCGCCTGGCTATTCCCGTGCCTCTTTTGGCAGCCGATGAAGCAATTTCATCGACTATAGTTTGTGCATAGTGCACATCGTTGGAGGTGGCCGGTCTTACGGTAAATTTTAATTCCATTTGCGGGTTGGGTATCAAAACTAAGCCTGTAAACAGACTTGGGTTGAAATTCAAAATGATTAAACTAAGAAATATAGGTTAAAGAGTCACCACGTAGGCGACAAAAGGAAGCAGTGGCGACTAGCGCCTATCTTGCCTGATAGTGCAAACAGCCCTCTCTCCTCTTGAAACAGGAGACACACCGGGTGGGGTTACTATGTTAGCTGCGTTCTGCATTGAGGGAACAAAGGAAATAAAAAGTTTGAACTTTGAATGCGGGAAATAAATTTTTTTAATGCGCAACTCGCATGGTGTGCTAATTGATGGTGGAAGAAGGCTTAAAAAAGATGGTCAGAATGCGCATCAAAAAATATCCTGCAAATGGCAGAATGGGTGTGGCATAAGTATATGCCCACCAAAATTCAGAGGCATTATCCTGTCCGCTGAAGCTGGCCGACCAGTTGCCTGAAAGCAGATAGGTTACGGGAATCCAAAGAGCTCCTAGAACTAAGCTTGCTAGAACACAGATTCGAAATACTTTTAGTGGAATAGGATGAACTTTCCTGGTACTTCTAATGATGAGAAAGTTGAGAGGAAACAGCACGAACATAACGGCAGTCATTAAGTTGCCCCAAGGCAAACTACCTCCTTCCACTACCGGCATGGTCAATAGGGGCGATCCTGTGGCCAGTGAGGTTATCACAAACATCTGAATGAGCACAGAGGCAAGAAAGAAGTATTTGATTCGTTTATTGTTCATCTTAAACTTCAACTTAAAAACAATGAACAAAGCTAACACACTTTTGCTGGCAATACTGCTAATCTCAACACCATCATTCGCTCAAAATAAAGCTCCTGAAATTCCTGATATACTTTCCGAGAAACACTGGGCGCACATTCCTGGACATGCAGGTGAGGCTGGGTTTTATATGGCAAAGTTTGAGACAAGAGTAGTAGACTACAGGAGGTTTTATGGAGATGGTGGAGAAAAGAACACTAAACATGAACCAGAAGTAAGTGTCTGGAGCTTTCGGAAAAACCTCGATGAATCCAACCTCATGTACTACTATGAGCATACAGCTTTTGACAATTATCCAATTGTTGGTGTAGACTTAAGTGATGCCAAAGCCTATGCTGAGTGGCTTACTGTAGCATATAATAACCAACCGAAACGTGAGTTCAAGAAAGTCCTTTTCCGCTTGCCAACTGAACAAGAATGGGAATGGGCAGCTCGAGCAGGTAATGATGTTGCTCCTTTTCCCTGGGGAGGACCTTACATTAGAAACTCTAAAGGAGATATTCTCGCCAATATTTTAAGAGTAAGCGACACCAATATAATCAGCCAAGTTCAAGAAGATGGTTCAATTCAATTTAGCCTTGCTCAGGAACAGATTGACAAAGTCAACCCCACCAGCTACACGAGCCCGGTAAATCAATTTATGCCAAATCGCTATGGCTTATACAACATGAGCGGCAATGTGAGTGAAATGACAACCTCAATTTATAGTGAAGGAAAAAATTCAACAGTGGCTAAAGGAGGAAGTTATCTTCAAACACCCTATTGGGCTATGATAAGTTCAAGACAGGAGTTCTCCAAGCCAACTGCTTATACTGGTTTCAGATTGGTTATGATGGTGGTTGAGAAGTAGTTTTATGTTTGAAGTCACTTTGAACTTGAAACATTGAACACTGAACTAGGATCACCCCCCAATCCACTCAGCTACAAACAGGTTGGTATCTCTTGTGCCACCATTGTTTCTGTTAGATGAGAACACAATGTATTTGCCGTCATTGGAGAAGACTGGGAAAGCATCGAAAGTCTCGTCATGAGTGATTCGGGTCAATCCAGTTCCATCAATATTGATCATGTACAGGTTAAAAGGGAAGCCTCTTGTAGCCGTGTGATTACTGGCAAAAATGATTTTCTCCCCTGAAGGATGAAAAAACGGTGCCCAATTGGCCTGGCCAAGATCTGTGAGTTTCCTTAGGTCGCTTCCATCCGCATTGCAAATGTAAAGCTCCATATCCGTTGGCATTACAAGCCCTTGTGCTAACAGGTCTTTATATTCCTTTATTTCTTCTTCAGTTTTTGGCCTGGAAGAGCGAAAAATCAGCTTCGAGCCATCAGGAGAGAAAAATGCACCCCCGTCATAGCCCAACTCGTTGGTAATTTGCTTTACATCCGAACCATCTATATTCATAGTAAAAAGCTCCAGATCGCCTGTTCGCATTGAGGTAAAGACAATCTTATCCCCCTTAGGAGAAACAGTTGCTTCAGCATCATAACCCGGCTCGTTGGTCAACTGACTGATAATATTGCCATCAAGGTCAGCAGTGAAAATGTCAAAGCTCGGATAAATAGGCCAAACATATTTACCATCGGCTCTGCGCTCAGGTGTAGGAGGACAAGCTTCATCACCTAAGTGGGTTGAGCCATAGACAATGGTTTCATTGCCCGGTAGAAAGTATGAGCAGGTAGTTCTGCCGAGTCCCGTACTTACCATTGTCGGTTTGTTGTTTTTTAGATCATCGTTGCGCCAGTCGGTCACAAAAATCTGGTCGCAGTTCACTCCCCATTCTTTATAGTCACTTTGGAAAACCAGGAACCTGTCATCAAAACTCCAATAAGCCTCGGCATTGTTGCCACCAAAAGTAATCTGCCTTATGTTCTTAAGGTATTTCATCTCTTCGGGGTGAAGAAGAAGAGAGTCGGTGGCCGATCGGGCCTCGCTAGTAGAAGACTGGTTAGATTCTTTACCGCCACAAGAGAGAATAGCCAAGGCGACTATCAGGAAGGAGAAACGTTTCATTAAATTGAAATTTTCGATAATGCCGCGAAGATAATCATTATTATCTTTGGCCTTAAAACCGATGCCATGAAGATGCCACTGTTCGTGTTGGTGATAGCCCTGATCGCTGTAGCCTGCACCGATTTTACCACTGATAAAGAACTTTTAACCGGACTCAAACAGGATGTGGAGTATTTGGCCAGCGATGACCTGGAAGGGCGTGCTATTGGCACAGATGGTGAGGTGTTAGCCGCCCGATACATTGCTGATAAGTTCAAAGAAATAGGGCTTGAGCCAAAGGGTACCGACAAGTACTTTCAGGTTTTTCGGGTAAACAAGCCCGTAAATCCACATGAACAGGCCGTAATTGGAACCAACGGTGAAGGCATTGCAGGTAGAAATGTAGTAGGTTTCATTGACAACGGAAAACCATTTACTATTGTGCTGGGAGCACATTACGATCACCTTGGCTATGGCAGTGAGGGTTCCTTGTATAGGGGAGAACCGGCCATTCATAATGGAGCCGATGATAACGCCAGCGGAACAGCGGCACTCATTCAATTGGCAAGAATTCTGAAAGAGAAGAAGTCAGACTATAACTATTTGTTCATTGCCTTCTCCGGAGAGGAAAATGGGCTTTGGGGTTCCAATTACTTCTCTAAAAATGCAACGGTGGCGGTGGACAGCCTCAATTTTATGATTAACATGGATATGGTTGGGCGCTTGAATAAAGAAAAAAGCCTGGCCATTAATGGTGTTGGCACCAGCCCAGTATGGAAAGATGTACTCAATAAAATTAATTATGACTCGCTGAAGCTGGTTACCTCAGAGTCAGGGGTTGGGCCATCAGACCATACCTCTTTTTACCTGCAAGATATTCCCGTATTGCACTTCTTCACCGGTCAGCATGAAGACTACCACAAGCCTTCGGACGATGCCGATAAAATAAATTATGAAGGTATGGTAAAGGTGATTCGTTTCATAGAGCGCCTTATTGGTGAGTTAGATTACAAAGAGAAGCTTGAGTTTACTAAAACCCAGGACAATAGTGGAGACTCACCACGTTTTACTGTAACCCTTGGTGTAGTTCCGGACTACCTGTATGATGGAGAGGGCATGAGGTTAGATGGTGTTACCGATGGAAAGCCTGCCGCCATGGCTGGCATGCAAAAGGGTGATGTGGTAATAAAAATGGGCGATTCTACCATAGTGGATATGATGAGCTACATGCGCGCGCTCAGCGCCTTTACTCCGGGTGATGAGACCACCGTTCAATATAAACGCGGAGACCAGATTAGTACAGTAAAAGTTAAGTTCTAACTTCGATTCTCCCCATTGGGCGTCTGCCTAAAGCAGAATTTTTGAAAATGTTTCATTAGACGGCTTCGTTTGGAACTCTTTATTGGAACGATTGTTCTGAATTTGTAATTAAAATTTTGGAACATTCATTCTAATTAACCAACATGAGCAAATTAAAAAATAAAGTAGCCGTCATTACAGGTGGCAGTACAGGGATTGGGCTGGCAACAGCTAAACTATTTTTAAGAGAGGGAGCCCGCGTTGTCATTACCGGCCGAACATTGGAAACACTGGAAAAAGCACAAAGAGAGATTGATGATGACAACCTTCAAATTGTGCAGTCCGATACTTCAGACCTTGCGGCCATCGATACACTTGCGGGTAAGTTAAAGGCAAGCTATGGCCAAATAGACGTTCTTTTTGCCAATGCAGGTATAGCTTGGTTTGCACCGATAGAGCAAGTAGATGAGGCTTTTTTCGATGCTCACTTCAACACCAATGTAAAAGGCCTTTTCTTCACCATTAAAAAGCTATTGCCTCTAATGAACAATGGAGGAACCATCGTGCTTAATGCCTCAGCGGTTATTCACAAAGGTTTCGAAAATAGCTCGGTATACTCGGCCACCAAAGGGGCTGTCAGAAGTTTTGCCCGTACCTTGTCGGCTGAGCTTGCTCCACGCCATATTCGGGTGAACACAGTGAGCCCCGGTCCGGTGGAAACACCCATTTACAACAAAATGGGAATGACTGAAGAACAGCTTAGGTTAATGGCAGAAGATTTTGCCAACCGTGTACCGCTGAAGCGATTTGGAAATGCCGATGAGGTGGCCAATACCGTATTGTTTCTGGCCTCTTCAGACTCCTCCTTTATAGCCGGAGAAGAGATTTTGGTGGATGGCGGGATAGCCACCATCTGATAATTTTAGTTATTTTTGGAACGATCGATTTGAAAATGAGATCGTTATGGCCAGGAAGAAGAATTTTGATGAGCAGGAGGTGTTGGATAAGGCACTACAACTCTTTTGGCGCAAAGGTTATCATGCCACCTCTATTCAGGATTTGGTAGACGAGCTCGGCATCAATAGAGCCAGTATGTACGATACCTGGGGCGATAAACATCGTCTGTACCTTGCGGCACTGAAACGCTACCGCCAATATGCTTCTTCCTGGTTTTTAGAAGAAATCAGATCTGAAAAGCCCGCCCGGCAAATCATAGAAAACTTTCTTAAGCACTTGGTCAATGACATGATTGCCGATGCAGACAGAAAGGGCTGTTTTGTGGTGAATTCAACCACCGAACTGGCGACTATGGATAAAGAAGTGCAGGCCATGGTGGAAGAAAACAGACGGACGGTAGAGCAGGTTCTTGCCGAACTCATTAAAGAAGGTCAGGCCAGTGGCCAATTCTCTTCGGCCCACTCTCCCGAGTCATTGGCGCGGTTTATTTTTAGTGTAATTAGCGGTATTCGAGTGGTTTGTAAAACGCAAATCTCCAATAGAGAACTTCAGGAGGTCATCGATATCACACTTTCGGCATTAGATTGATCAGAATCACTTTTCTGATTAGTCATTTTATCTATATTAGAAGCCAATTTTTGGAATATGGCACGTGTAGTATCGGTTTTTTTAGAGCGCAATCAGTTTAAGATTCTCAGAATTTGCATTGGGGTGCTTTTTTTGTGGTTTGGAGGCCTGAAGTTCTTTCCCGGCCTTAGCCCTGCTGAAAGCCTGGCTTCTGAAACGGTAGACATTTTAACCTTGAGACTACTGCCTGACGCCATGATACTTCCCAGCCTGGCACTCTTAGAGGTAGCTTTAGGCGTTATGCTGGTGTTTACGCGCGAATTCAGGTTTACTTTTTGGCTATTGCTCTTTCACATGCTTTGTACCATTATGCCAATGGCCGTATTGCCCGAAGTTACCTTTCGTTCCTTTCCGTTTCAATTGACCATAGAAGGACAATACATTGTAAAAAATATTGTCATTATTAGTGCTGCCTTTGTCTTGCTCTTTCATCATAAAAGCAATCGAATTCACAATTAATTGCGGGGAGGAGAACTTTTCATACACTATTTCATTTAAGTTAAGATGAATGGAAGGAGCTGAGAAGCCTCCTTTCGGTCGGTGGTTGCTATGCTCAAAATCACAAGCACCAGCGGCACTTCTGAGTAAATCCATTTAAGTTAGTGTATCAAAAAAGTACAGTAGGTTGACATACGATCTGATTATTATAGGAGGAGGGCCAATAGGAATGGCGTGTGCTATAGAGGCAAAAAAGGCCGGGCTCTCATACATTGTGTTAGAAAAGGGTGTACTGGTCAATTCCATTTATAATTTTCCTACCAACATGACCTTCTTTTCTACCTCTAATTTATTGGAGATAGGTGGAGTTCCTTTTATTGCTCACAACGATAAACCCACCCGCAGAGAGGCTCTGGAATATTTTAGAAGAGTACAGGAAAGTTGGGGGCTCCGAATACAATTGTATACGGAGGTGCTGAGCATGAAGCGCAATGGAGCAAACTATCTTTTGCATACATCTAAAGGAGATTACGAGGGCCGCCATGTGGTGGTGGCCACCGGTTTTTATGATACCCCACGCCTGCTCAATGTGCCAGGAGAAGAACTTAAAAAAGTAAAACACTTCTATGATGATCCACACCCCTATGTAGATCAGAAAGTTGTGGTTGTAGGAGCCGCCAACTCGGCTTGCGATGTAGCCTTAGAAACCTACTACAAAGGTGCAGAGGTAACAATGGTAATTCGAGAGCAAGAAATATATCCTAAAGTAAAATATTGGATCAGACCCAACATAGAGAACCGAATTAAGGAAGGTAGTATAAAGGCGTATTTCAATTCGAGAATTGTGGAGATACGGCCTTCGGAGGTAGTACTGGACACTCCTGAAGGAGAGCGTATTATAGCCAATGACTTTGTGCTGGCTATGACAGGCTACATGCCTAATTTTAAGCTGTTTGAGCAACTTGGGCTACCCATATCCGATGATGAGGACAAAACGCCTTTGCACAACCCTGAAACGCTGGAGACCCCATTACCGGGAGTATATGTGGCGGGGGTTATTAATGCCGGCTTACAAACCAGCAAATTGTTTATTGAAAACACACGAGTTCATGCTCAAATAATCTTAGCGCATATGGTAAGCAAAGATTCGGTCTCTGCCTAAGTACCGAATCTTTGCATGCGTGGCTATTCGTAGCGTAAGCTCTTAACCGGGTTGGTGCTTGCGGCCTTTAGTGCATGGTAACTCACCGTGAGCACAGTAATGAAAAGTGCGGCTGCTCCTGCCAACACAAAAACCATGGTTCCAATAGCAATTCTGTATTCAAAGCCATTAAGCCAGTCGTTCATGAACCAATTGGATAAAGGCGCTGCAATGACAAAACCAATGCCTACCAGCACCAAAAAACTCTTAGACATAATAAGCATCAGGTTGCCAAGGCTGGCTCCAAGTACTTTACGTATGCCTATCTCTTTTATGCGCTGCTCGGCTGCAAAGCTGGCAAGCCCAAAAAGACCTAATAAAGAAATAAAAATAGCTATGCCTGAGAAATAGTTGGCCAACAACCCAATGGTTGTTTCTCCACGGTATAAATTCTCATAGCTCTCATCCAGAAAATTATAAGTAAACGGATAGTTGGGGTTCATCTCTTTGGCCAGGTTTTCCAGGTATTCTATTCCTGCCTGAGTATTGCCCCCATCCATTTTGGCAATGAAATAGCTGGCATTTTCCGGTCTTAGAGAAATAACTATCGGGTCAATGCTTTGGTGAAGAGAGCTAAAGTGAAAGTCCTTTACAATACCAATTACCTTACCCGTTCTGCCCCAGAAAGTAATGGGATAATTAAGTGGGTTTTCTACATTCATGGCCTTTGCGGTCTGCTCATTAATAATTACGTGCAGCGAATCGGTAGCCAGGTTAGGGTCAAAACTTCTTCCCTCAATAATTTCCATATTCAGGGTTTCAATAAAGCTATGGCCTACCTGCAAAACGTTGAACAAGGTTTCGTTTTCCTCCGTTTTGCCTTCCCATCGATATCCTCCGGAGGTAGAAGAGCCAATATTGATGGGCGTATTGCTAGAAACGGTAATGTTGCTGAAGTTAGGGTTGTCTAGCACCCGTGCCATAAACAGGCGAGCGCTTTCTTCACTGGCAAGGTCGCCCTCAATTGGTAAGTAAACAATGTTTTCCTTGTTGTAGCCCAGGTTTTTATTCTTCACAAACTCCATTTGCTCATGAATAACCAGTGTGGAGATAATTAGAAAGGTGCTAATGACAAACTGAACAATGACTAACCCTTTGCGCAGTCCGTTAGACCAACCTGAAGTTTTGAAACTTCCTTTTAACACACTAACCGGTTTGAAGCCCGACAGGAAGACTGCCGGGTAGCTGCCCGCTAGTACGCCCACTACCAAACCAAGACCCAGTAGCAGTGCCAATTGGTTGATGTTCTCAAAATTGAAGCTTAAATGACCATTAATAAGCTCGTTGAGCGAAGGCACAAGCAGGGCCACAAGCAGGCCGGAAAGGATTGCCGAAATAATGGACATGAGCACCGATTCGCCAATGAACTGAAAGACCAGTTGTCTGCGCGATGAACCCACCACTTTTTTTACCCCTACCTCTTTGGCTCGTTTGGTAGAACGGGCGGTGGCCAGGTTCATAAAGTTTATGCATGCAATTACCAGAATGAAAACCGCTACAATACTAAACAGCCTTACATACACAATGCGACCACCTGAAGCCTTGCCATTTTCAAAGCTTCCTTTCAGGTACATGTCTTTGAGAGGAAAAAGAAAAAGGTCTACCACCGAACCCTCATTTTTCTCCTTTACGTAGCCTTTTATTTTCTTATTAAACTCCTGGTAATCTACACCGGCCTGGAGTTTTACCACTCCGCGAATGCCATTGTTGCCCCAGTCTTGCAACCAGGCATTTCGTTCTCCCCACGGAGCGTAAGGCATTACAAAGTCGAATTTTAAGGAAGCGTTCAGGGGAGCATCCTCATATACTCCTCCCACTTTGTATTCACCCCAACCATTTACCGTCAGGGTTTGCCCAATAGCAGGTTCTGGCCCAAAAATTCTTTCTTTGAGACTTTTCGAAAGGTAAAGTACCGAAGGTTCGGTCAACGAGTTTTCGCGTGTTCCTTCTATAAATTCGTTGCTGAAAATATGGAAGAAATCTTCACTGGCCACCCGGCCTCGCTCCTTAAAACTCTGTCCGTTGTGTAAAAACAGGCGCTCCTGCTCCCAGGTGAGTTGGCTAAAATATTCTACCTCAGGCATTTCCGCCTTCAGAGCATCTTTTAGCGGTCCGGGATTGGCCGAGGTGGTGAAAATTGTCCCCGAGTAATCCTGGTTTTCCATTACCTGATAGATGCGATCTATGTCCTGATGAAACTGATCTACCGATCGTTCGCTTTGCACATAGAGGAATAGCAGCATGCTGGCTGTTATGCCAACCGTTAGTCCAAGAACATTGAGAAAAGCATAGGCACGTTCCTTCCAGAAAATGCGCAGAGCAGTTTTAATGATTGTTTGTAGCATGGTTTGAGTTTTTTGACCAAAAAATGAATTCAGTCGGAAGACGATTTCTGCCTGAATTCATTACACAGACCTCAAAAAACCCAAATGGTTGCAGTTTTAAGGAGACAATTTCTGGATTGTTCCTATCTACTCATATCGCAAATTGTCTACCGGGTTTCTACGAGCCGCTTTTAACGACTGGTAGCCAACCGTTAGCCATGAAATAATCAGCACTCCTGCTGTTCCTGCCAGAAAAATAAGCGGATCTATGGCTATTCTAAACGGATACGCACTCAGCCAATCTTCCATATACCACCAGGCCAGTGGAATGGCCAGAGCAGCCGACAGTAAAATAAGCCAGGTAAAATTATTGAACAGCAGGGTGAGTAGGGTAAAGGTAGAGGCACCTAGTACTTTGCGTATACCAATCTCTTTTTGACGTTGCTCGGTTACAAAAGCTGCCAAACCAAAAAGACCCAAACAAGCAATGGTTATGGCTAAAATGGCAAAAACCATAAAGATTGTTTTCACTCGTTGCTGGCTTCTAAACTGATTTTTAAAAATCTGATCCAGAAAGGAATATTCGAAGGGCTGCCCACCGGCAAAGTTGTCCCAGGTGTTTTGAGTGTAATCGACTACCTCAGCGGCAGCTTCGGGTGCAAAGCGAATACTCAATGCGCTGTTGCTTTTGCCCAAAAACAAGGCATGAGGGGTAATGTTGGTGGTCATGTTTCTAAAGTGAAAATCCTTCATTACACCAATAATGGTAAAAGTCTCGGATCGATTGTTGACCACACCTTCCAGTGTTTTAATCCGCTTGCCGATTGGATTTTCGGTGTATCCAAAGCGTTTAAGGGCTGTTTCGTTGACAATAACGGCCGAAGAGTCTGAAGCAAGGTCTTTGTCGAAAAACCTACCGGCTACCAACTCTATATCAAAAACCCGTGCATAGTCTTCGTCTACATACCAATTTTGGGTAGAAACAGCTTCGTCTGGCGAAGAAGCTTCTTCGCGCAAAAAAGGAAAGTCATTGAGTGCATCCGTTGCAGGAATGTAACCGCTCACGCTAGCCCCTTCAACCATTGGGTTGCGTTCCAACTCTGTTTTGAAAGCGTTGAGTTGTTCTCCCAGAAGTTGAGTTTCGTGTACAATGAGAATTTGATCTTTATTAAAGCCCAGTTGCTTGTTTTGCAGAAAGCTCAACTGTTGGTATACCATCAATGAACCGACAATGAGGAAAATGGAAATAGCAAACTGAACAATTACCAAAGTGTTTCTTAGCCATTTTGAGGCTTTTCCTTTGGTGATTTGACCCTTAAGTACCTTTACCGGGCTAAAAGAAGAAAGTATGAAGGCCGGGTAAGAACCGGCCAGCAGGCCTACTACAAAGGTGGCTAATAAAAGGTAGGGCCACAGACCACCGGTGCCAAAAATGGGGTTTTCCATAGACTTCTCGGTGAGTTCATTGAACGCGGGTAGGAAAGCATAAACCAGCAGAATGCCAAATACCATGGCCAGCGATACATTTAGTATTGCTTCAGTGATAAACTGGCCAATGAGTTGGTGCCTCATGGAGCCAAGCACTTTTCTAACCCCTACTTCTTTGGCTCTTATGGCCGCCCGGGCAGTGGCCATGTTCATGAAATTGATGCAGGCAATTAGTAGAATAAATGCACCTATTATGCTGAAGAAATACACATTTTGAATGGTGCCCGTTTCGCCCAACTCAAAATCGAGTGAGGAGTACAGGTGTATGTCTTTGAGCGGCTGTAGGTAATAGCGAATGTCCATGGCTCCGGCATCCAGACCTTCCTGCATGTCGGCCCCCATAAATTGCTGTACTTGCTGCCCCATGTGTTTAATGAGGAAATCCAGCATTTTGCCATCGAAGGCAGCTTGCTGATCGGGGTTTTGCAGCTCCACATAGGTTACAAAATTATTGCTTAGCCAGAAGTTCTGGCGGGCGTCTTCCCGGTTGAGCATAGAAATGAACATATCATAGTCGAAATGGGTGTTTTCCGGTATATCGGCAATCACTCCCGTTACCTTCATGTCGGTGGTATTGTCTACCCGAATGGTTTGGCCAATGGGATCTTCATTGCCAAAAAACTTGCGGGCGGTAGATTCTTCCAACACCACGGTGTTGGGCTCGTCCAGCAAATGTGCTTTGTCTCCACTAATAAGGCTAAACCTAAATATGTCCATGAACTCCTGGTCGGCCCAGGTAATGCGTGGCTGTTGAAAATACTGATCTCCCACCCGAATCAACATGCTGGTGTTGCCCCGTGTTCTACCTGCCCTTACTACTTCAGGAAACTCTTCCTGAACCGTCTTGGCGAAAGGATCGGGAGCTGTTGGCAGGTTAAATTCATTATCGGCAAACTTCAGGTAGTTGGCTACTCTAAATATGCGTTCTGAGTTAGGAAAATGCTTGTCGTAGCTTAGCTCATGCTTTACATACATGGCTATAAAAATGCATGCGGCCATGCTCACCGCTAAACCCAGCAGATTGAGCATTGAATAGAATTTGTGGCGCATCATGCTCCGATAAGCCACTTTGATGTTGTTTTTGACCATTGTTGTATAGATTATATTTTGAGTTAACCAATTGCTTCTGAGTAGTGACACTCTGAAAAGAAGCAGCACATCTATAAGAAACTTTCGGTTGGCATAGGCCTGTCCTTTTACGTTTAAGTTGTGCTCATAATACTCTTCCAGATCTCCCAGAATGTCTTCTGCAAAATCGGGGTGACAGTACAGCCTGAATATTTTCTCACCGAGGCTTTTTAGCATAGTTTGTATTGAAGCGCCACGTTCTGAATCTCCTTGTAAAGCTCCATTCGGGTTTGCATGTTGTAGTCCAGTGCCTTTTTGCCAAAAGCTGTGATTTTGAAGTAGCGCTTACGCTTTCCTCCTCTGGCTTTGGTTGTTTCTCCCAGCTCCGAAACTATGAACCCCTTCTCTTCCATTCGTCTTAGTGCAGACTGAAGGGCTCCTATAGAAACCTTTCTTTTCAGGCGTTTTTCTATTTCCTCTTTAATTGAAACCCCGTAGGCATCGCCATGCAATACGCCCACTGTTAGAAGTACGTATTCCTCAAATTCACCCAGTTGATATTTCTTCATAATTGAAATTAATTCCTAAATGTAGTTTTTTTGATGAGAGTAAAAAATTAAAATTTCCTAAATGTAGTTTTTATTACCTCGATTTAGGACCTGTTGCTGTTAAAGGTTTGATCAAGATTGCCTGCCGGTTGGCATAGAAATTGACTTTTTTGCCTTTCAATAAAAAGCAAGAGGCTGTCTCAAAAGCTAGGTGAGCGTCACCCCTGAACTTACCAGTTGGTAGACAAGTTGAGATGACGAGTTTTGAGGCATCCTCTATTGAGAGTTATTCGCTCCTTAGGTTGTTGGCTGGGTTAGCTTTAATGGTTTTAATGGAAATGAGGCTTATGGTCAAACCAATGAGCATTAATATTCCTACAGAAGTGACGCCATACACCAAAGGGCTTATGCCCGCCTGGTAGGTAAAGTTACTGAGCCAATTGCGCATGAAAATCACGGAGGCAGGTATGGCTACTAAGAGAGCTATGGCAGCTATAAGAAGGGATTTTAGGTTTATGAGCCATAGAATGTTTTTGGCCGATGCACCAAGTACCTTTCTAATGCTAATTTCCTTTACCCTTTGGCGGATTACAATGGATATTACGCCTAGCAATCCTCCGCAGGCCAGGAATATGGAAATGGCAGAAAGTATTACTGTCAGCCTAAAAGTGCGAGCTTCTTCCTGGTAAAGCTCTTCAATTTGGCTATCTAAAAACCTATAACTGAAGTCGACCTCGGGAACAATCTCAGTGAATTTTTCTTCAACCTGCTCCATGATCTGAGGCAAGCTATTTGGGTCGAATTTGGCGATTAAATGGTTGTAGGCATTCTGGTTCATCATCATAATGATCGGCCTAACCGGAACATGAAGAGAGTTATAATGGAAATCTTTAACCACACCTACAACAGTGCCTTTTACCAGCTCTTCATTATTCACCCAAAAAAGCTGTTTGCCAACCGGATCCTGCACGTTCAATTCCCGAACGGCTGTTTCGTTGAGTACAAATGCAGTACCTGCAGAATCTGCGGCAAACACATCATCGAGCATTCGGCCCTCTACCATTTCCAGATTCAGTGTGCTGGCAACATCTTTATCTACGAACATTTCAGAGGCATCAACTCTCAATTGCGGATTCTCCTCCATGTACAATGGATGCTGGTTGAACTGCCCTCCTGGAACGTTTGACACCACGGATGTCTCGCCTATTCCCGAAATAGACTCTAACTCCGATTTTAACGTTCTTATTTTCTGACTGTAGGTTTGCCCCACAATGGTAAGCACCATTAAATTATCCTGATCGAAACCGAGGTCTTTATCTTTAAGAAACTGAATCTGATTACGAATGATCAGGCTACCACTAATAAGAATCACTGTAGCCACAAGCTGAACTCCAAGCAAACCATTTCTGAGGTTCGAACCACCAAGCTTGCTCAGCTTCAGTCCACGAAGAATACTTCCTGCTTCGAAAGAATTGAGATAAACTGAGGGATAAAGAGCCGAAACAATTGCCGTAAAAATTGCTGTAAGCACCATAAAGGTTACCGTTTCGGTCTGCCATAAGTTTTCGATAGCAATGCTTCCATTCACCAAATTATTAAATGGCGTTTCCAACCAATTCATTACAAAAACCGAAAGTATCAGCGCCAGAAAAGTAGTTACCAAAGCCTCTATACTGAACTGGGTAAAGATTTGAGACCTGAATGCGCCAAGGGTCTTTTTCACCCCAACTTCTTTTAGGCGTTGAGCAGCCCTTGCTGTGTTCAGATTCACAAAGTTGATGATAGAAATGAGCAGTATGAAAAGAGCGCTAACTCCGTAAATAATCAGATAACTATAACTACCATTTGGTTCAAGTTCCCATCGAATATTGGAGTGCAAATGAATGTCTTGAATGGGTTGAAGCTTGAAACCAATTTCTCCGGCCTTTAAACTTTCAATATTGTCCTCTGACCAATTGAGGTACTTCGGAATCCAATTGGGGATTTTAGACTCTACCACTTCTGGGTTTGTTCCCGGGCTAAGTTTCACATAGTTAAAATGCCCGAAATCGTCCCATGAAAGCCAGGGGTCGTTAAAAGGAAGTGACTTTAAAGTAACGTAGGAAAGCATAAAGTTAAAGCGAAAATGAGATGCTTTAGGCGCATCTTTAACCACAGCAGCTACTTCCAAAAGATCTACCATTCCGTTGAAAGATAGTCTTTGACCAACGGGGTCTTCATCACCAAAAAACCGCTTAGCTGTAGACTCCGAGAGAACAACTGCCCATTCATTCTGAAGCGCTTGTTTTGGGTTTCCATATATCGGCTCATAAGTAAACACATCGAAAAAGGTGGTGTCTGCAAAATATCCGTCTGTGATTTCATGAGTCACGTTAGAGGCATCATGTGTAATGAGAATGACGTCTTTGGTTAAACCCGGACCATAGATTGGGGAAAAAGTCACTGCTTTTACAACCTCTGGAAACTCACTAACCAGTGCCTGAGCCATGGGGTGAGGCGTACGGGTTTGTGGATTTTCATTCATCCAGGCAATGCGATAAATGTCGTCTGCATCTTTATGGTGAGAGTCATACGAGGTCTCGAATTTTAAATGCAGGTAAATGAGTCCGCAAACGGTAAAGGCCAATACTAGGCCCAGCAAGTGGAAACTTGTCTGCATTTTATGGCGCATCATTCCGCGCCAGGCAAATTTGAAATAGCTTCTGTACATGATAATTATGTTTGAGTTTTGACCAATTTTTTTTAGAGCAAAGGGGCGTAAAAAATGAAAGAGATGAAACCAGTAGAGCAGGTTAGCTTTCCACTTTGGTTTTGCTTCGCGCTCTATTTGATAGTACTCAAGGAGGTCTCCTTCTATTTCTTCCAGAAGACGATCTTTGCAAAACCAACGAAGCAACTGGCTTCCAAGGGTTGGAGGGCTATAAAGTGGTTTGTTGTTAGACAAGCTTGGCTAGTTTTAAGGCCATATTTGGTATCTGATTGAACAGCGAGTTTCTGAGCTCATGGTTTTTCTGGAGAGCCTTTTTACCTTCTGCGGTAATGGTAAAAATGCGCTTTCTACGGCCTCCTCTCTCATGGGTGGCTTCGGCTAATTCAGACTTTAAAAAGCCTTTATCCTCCAACCGGCTTAGGGCAGAATGCACGGCACCAATAGCAACTTTTCGCTTGGTCTGGTTAACGATTTCTTCCCGAATACTCAAGCCGTAGGCTTCGGGATAAAGCACCCCGACAATTAAAAGAACTAACTCTTCAAATTCACCTAGCTGCGTTCCTTTCATCTTTTCAATTTTCGTATTTGTAGAACAAACTTAGCATCAATTTCTACAATTATGAAATTTGTTTCTTAAAAGACACAAAAAAACCACCTTTGTCAGGTGGCTCGACTTTATCAATTCTCCCTCAATTTAGCGGAGGCGTCCGCAAGGCAGCTTGGTCAACGGTACTGCGGTGGATTGATGCCTTTCATTCTCAAATAGGTTACAATCTGTCCTCTGTGATGGGCATTATGATCGAGATAAGAGATGAGTCCGGCTGTGAGCTGGTCATTATTTTCCTGGGCTAAAATGAAGGCATTCATTTCATCAAATTTGGTTTTGGTCCACTCAATGAGTTCTTTTTTAGATTTACTGTTTTCATCGCCTGGAGCCCATTGCGCTTGCCCCCCATTGGCAAAAGCTCTGTGAAAATAGTCTATGCTGTAGGCAATATGATAAGCTTGAGCCGCAAAAGTTCGTTGTTCATCGTTGGGCTTAAAGTTGTAGCTCTCTTCCGGCATAGCCTCCAAAACAGCGAGGGTATATGCCTTACTGGCTTCCAATCGCTGCTTAAGCCAGTCGTAGCCTCCGTGATCCGCCATTGCAGAGCCGGTTGTAATCAACAGAGCGAAAAAGGTATAGGTAAGGGTTTTGGCAATTTTCATAAAGTTTGGGTTTTTGATACAGGTTACTTATACGTAAGAACTTACTGAATTTGTTCGATGAATTTTCTGTTGACAGAAGTTAGGTATGATGGTGGTTCATTTGTTTCTTGTTAAACGATACATACACTAAAGCATGAGACACCAATCTCTTATCATAGCCATTCTCTTTTTCTTGCTGATTTCTCCGGCTACAGCTCAGCAGTCTGAATATGATGAACAGTGGAGAGAAGTATATAAGCTCGAACTAAAAGGCCAAAGTAAGTCCGCTTTGGCGAAAGTTAATTCCATTTATACCCGTGCAGCCGCTGAAAGCAACGGAATCCAGAAACTTCGAGCCACCATTTATCAAAGCAAGTACCGACTGTTACTAGAAGAGAATGCGCAGGAATCAGTACTTAGTGTTTTGGCCGAAAGAGCCGAATCAGCAAAGGCACCGTTTCAGTCGATCTACCATTTTCTCAAAGCAAATTCCCTATTTGAATACTATCAATCCAATGCCTACCAAATTCGCAACCGGGAAATTGAGGAAAACGACACCTCTGACTTCAATTTTTGGGGACAGCAAAGATTTTTGAAAGAAATACACACATTGTTCTCCAAGGCTCTTGACACTAATGAGAACCTACATTTAGACGATCAGAGCATTAGAATTTTGTTCGAAAAAGACTCTCTCAGTTCTTACCAAGGCTTAGCGTTAAACGATTGGATGGCCACAAAAGCCATTGAGTTTTATTTCTTTCAACCCTATCAGAGTCTAATTCAATGGAAAAATGAAAATGGGATATGGAACTGGGAAGATTTTTCACAACAAGACTTCTCCTCCGACAATGGCTATAACCGAAAACATGGACTGGTCATTCTTCAACAAATGGGAGAAAAGGCCAGGAACAGTGGCTCGAAAGAATTGATAACCTTTTGGGAGCTACACAGACTCAAAGCACTCAGCAATCTGAACCTGAAAAATAAAGATCAAAACTTAATACAAGCTTACAGACATTTATTGGACAATCCGGATATACAGCAGTCACCTTTGAAGCTTGCCCTTGCGTTTAAACTGAATAGTCTATCGAATGACTATGGCTATCAACAGTCCAATCAATTTGAAAATGCCAAGGTAGAAGCACACCAATTGGCTTCCGAAATCATTAACTCGGGAGAGAAAAATCTGGAAGCTGCACAGGCCAAATCACTTATTCAGCTTATTGAACAACCAAGTATTGACGGCCAAATTCAGTCATTCATTATGCCCGAAACTCATTCGCGAGTGCTGGTGTCTTACGCCAATATTAAGGAGATTAATATCAGAATTTACAAGCCCACCACTCGACAATGGTTGAGTCTGAATAACATTTATGTAAAACCGGATATGTCTGAGGCTTTAGACAAAATAGAGCCTGTCAGATCATGGAATCAGGGGCTTCCGCAGCAGGATGATTTCAATATTCATTCAACTGAACTGTTGATTGAGCCCCTTCAAAAAGGCCAGTACACCATAGCGTTTTATTCTTCTCAAGAGCCTCAGGAATTATTAGGCTTCGCCCATTTTCAAGTTTCAGAATTAATGTTGGCCGACCTCGGAAATGATGTTTTCAATCATTTCGCCCTGGTCAACAGAGAGAATGGCGAAGCAATTTCCGGAGCAAAGATTCAATTCTTCGATGGAAACTCGCCTTTCAGAGTAGCTGATCTATTTCTTCATACTTTCACTTCCGACAGCAACGGTAGGTTTTATGTCAAAAGCAAAGGCTATCAATATGGACTTGGGGCATTGGTGATTGACCAATCAGACACCACCTACTTCCGGGATATTCACCTCTCTGCAAATCGTTGGTCCGGAAGTGACGATGAGGATTATTATATGGTTCAGGCAGATGTTTTCACGGATAGAGCCATCTATCGGCCAGGACAAACCGTCTACTTCAAAGGCATCTTAACCAAGAGCAAGGGCAGTGAACAAGGCGTGGTTACCAATGAAGAAGTGCTGGTTACGATATATGATGTCAACTACGATGAGGTCTATGAAAAATATCTAAAAACCAATGAATTTGGTTCATTCAGCGACTCTCTCAAACTGCCCAAGAATATACTGACCGGGGAATTCGAGATAGTGGTGGAAGAAGGTGATGCACCTAGCGTCTTTTTCGAAGATCAAACAGATGAGTTTTACTCTACCAGTACCTCATTTAGCGTAGAAAACTACAAGAGGCCAAGGTTTGAGTTGGTCATGGATCCGATAGATTCTGCCTATATACTCGGAGATTCGGTAACCGTATCAGGTAGTGCCAAAGCACTTGCAGGAAATAGCCTGGCCAATGCACAGTTGAAATATACTGTTACCCAAAAAGGATATCGTACCAAAATCAGTGATGAAAACCCCTACTACTGGCAGCGTAATTGGGTTGAAGATGAACAGGTTTTAGTATCCACAGAGAGTCAAATCGGACAAAACGGAGAGTTTGAAATTAAATTCCCTACCCACCTAAAAGAAGGTTTAAGCGAGGAACAACTGCCGGTTTACGAATATCAGGTTGAAGTTTCAGTTACCGACATCAATGGAGAAACGCGGGAGTCCAGCAAACAGGTTAAGGTTGGTTTGCACAAAGCCACCTCAAGCGTATTTGCCAAGCGAGAGGTTTTGAAGAAAGAAAGAGTACTTAAGGTCAACGTTTCGGCCAGTAATTTGAATGGAGGTGATTTTAAAGAATCAGGAACATTGCAGGTGTATCGTCTGGATGCTAAACACTATCTTTTTGACAGGCAGTGGTCGGCACCAGACTTACCCATTCTGACCGAAGAGGAATTTGAAAAGTACTTTCCGAATGAACCTTACGCTGAAAATTCGACCAAGCCTACAGAAACTTTGGTTTATGAAACAGAGGTAGGAATAAATCAAACCGAAGTAGAGATACAGGGAATTACTCAATGGCAGGCTGGTTCTTACATAATCAGGTTCCATGCCGATAGAAAACTAGCCGAACCAGCTACCGCTAACTTCACTTTGAAGGAAAGCACAGCTCAGGTTTTGTACCCTCAGTTCATATCAGTTTTGGCCGATAAACCGGAATATAAAGTAGGCGAAACCGCAAAACTGACTATTTCTTCAAGTCTGAAGGATTTAACCATTTTACTTCAACCTAAAAAAATCAATGCTCAAAACACAGAGTACATCTTTAGACTGAATGAGCGAACCGAAGCCCTGGAAATACCTATAGAAGAAGATGATTTAGGCGGTTTCGAAGTGCATTATCTGGCTATCGGAGCCAATCATTCCGAAACCGGAACACTGGCCATCAGAGTTCCTCAACCAAAAGCAGAGCTGGATATTGAAACAAAAACATTCAGAAGTTTACTCGAACCCGGCAGCGAAGAAACCTGGAGTTTCAACATAAAAGGAACAAAGGGCAAAGCTGCTGAAGCCGAAGTATTGGCCTCCATGTATGATGTCTCATTAGACCAATTCGCCTCCAACGACTGGAGATTTAATCCTTCCTCACAGAGAATGTTTAATACTTATAATCACTACTCTACTTTTCCTCAAAATAATTTGTCCTCCATACGCAATGTCATTCCATTTTTCAGGGCAGATTTCAAGCAGAGAAGCCTACCAACCTTTCAGTCTTTTGGCTATAGTTTTGTTAACGCCAGAAGAACCCATTCTGAGTATTTATCAACTTTTTTAGCCAATGTTCCCGCTTCCATTAAAGCCAAGAAGTTGGATGGAATTCCTGTTGGGGAGATAGCAGGAATTGTGCGTGATGAACTTGGCGAGCCACTGCCAGGAGCCTCTTTCAGAATTACTGGCACAGCCCAGGGTACCCTCAGCAATGAAGATGGAAAATTCAGCCTTGCAGCCTCAAAAGACAATGAAGTCATAGTTAGCTTTTTAGGCTATGAAACCCTGAAATTTAAAGTTGACGAGAACAATTTCTATGAAATAAGCATGTCACCAGACTTTCAGGAATTGGGAGAAGTAGTGGTACTTGGTTATGACCAAGAGTCGAAAAAGAACATGTTGTCATTGGTTATAGAAGTGGAAGATGAAGAAATTTTACTCTCTATGGAATTTGAAGAAGTTGCTGAAGAAGCAATGCCGGACGCGCTCCAAGGTCAGATCACGGGTGTTAGTTGGACTCCAAGTAATGCTGCTTTGAACTTGCGAAGTGTGACTTCATTAGACGGAAACAATCAGCCTCTTATAGTTGTGGATGGAGTCATAACTACATTAGACCAGGTTTCTTCAGATGATGTGGCAAATATTTCTACGCTAAACGATGCTTCAGCCACTGCTCTTTACGGCTCAAGAGCTGCCAATGGAGTAATCCTCATTTCCACAAAAGCCGGAGTAGCTAAAGAAAAGGAATTACTGGCCAATGTCCGAACCAGAACAGACTTTAGAGAAACAGCATTCTTCTTTCCACACCTTAGAACTGATAAAAAAGGTAATATCAACTTCTCATTTTCCACCCCGGAATCTTTAACACGATGGAAATTCCAGATGCTCGCCCACACAAAAAACTTGGCTTATAACCAATTGATCTCTACGGTCCAGACTAGCAAAAGCTTAATGGTGGTGCCCAATATGCCCCGGTTTGTCAGGGTCGGAGATACTCTAGTGGTGAGTACCAAAGTGGTAAATACCAGTGAAAAGCCTATTCAGGCTTCTGCCCAGCTTAATATGGTCAACCCGGAAAATGAGGAAATACTTAATTTGTTTGTATCAGGAAGTAAATCGGTTCAGCGACAATTGGTAGGAGCTAAAAACAGTGCCGAAGTTTTCTGGCAGATTGCCGTTCCTGAAAATATAAATGCCCTTCAGTACAAGGTTGTGGCAACAGGAGATGGCTTTAGCGATGGTGAAGAAAACTACCTTCCTGTTTTACCGAAGAAAGTACTGGTCACAGAAAGTCTACCTCTTTGGGTGGCGGTAGATACGGTTCAAAGTTTCCAGCTTCCGGCACTTCTCAATAAGAAAGAAGAAACAACCGATGTTTCACTTAAACTGGAACTCACCAAAAACCCGGTTTGGAATGCGCTTCAATCTTTGCCTTACCTGATTGAATTTCCTTATGAATGCAGCGAGCAGACCTTCGCTAGAATCTTTGCCAATGCTTTGGGGAGCAAATTGTTGAAAGACAACCCAAGTCTGTCCGAGCAAGTGAGTAGTTGGGCTGAATCTGGACTGACTGAAACTCCATTATTCAGAAACGAGGTCTATAAGCAAATCAGCCTTCAGGAAACTCCATGGGTTAAAAATGCCCAGAGCGAAGAAGAACGAAAACGAAGAATGGCTGAACTTCTTAAAATCGACAGTCTTAACGCTCACTTGGTTATTGCTATTGAAAAGCTCAAGCAAATGCAGCTAAATGATGGAGGCTTCGGGTGGTTCAGCGGAAGCCGAATGGCCAATCATACCATCACGCTTCATATCGTTTCAGGTTTTGGACAAATGAAAAGGCTTGGGGTTTCTCCAGAAACCTTAGATGTAAATGACCTGCTTTTTAAGGCTCTCAATTATTTGGATAATGAGGCTTTGAAAGCTTTCAACCAAATTGAAGATAAGGAAGGTGCCACTCAGATTAGCAACTCTACCATCAATTACCTTTATGCCAGAAGCTTCTTCACCGAGGTTGAAATGTCGAAGGAACTTGATGAAGCAATGGCTTACTTCTTGGCTGAAGCAAAGAAGCAGTGGGTGACTCAAAGTCTCCAGCTGAAAGCCATGCTTGCACTGGCTTTCAATAGATTTGGAGATACTGAATCAGCCGAAAAGATTTTGACTTCGCTGGAAGAAACATCTACCGTTTCTGACGAAAAAGGAATGTATTGGCTGGAAAATGAATCGGACTATGGCTGGTATAAAGCTCCAATAGAAACTCAGGCCTTGATCATCGAGGCCTTCGAGACCATCGGAACTGACTCCGAAAAAACTCAAGGTTTGCAGAAGTGGCTTCTTCAAAATAAAAGAGTGAATTCATGGTCAACTACAAAAGCAACAACCTTGGCCATTTATGCATTGCTTCAAAACCAGAAGACTGACTTTGAAAGTAGCAGTAGCATTTCAGTCAGTATGTCCGGAAAACCAGTCTCTTTCGATGAATCAGGCTCCAAATTGTTCTTGGAACGTTCATGGGCAAGCGATGAAATTAAGCCAGCAATGGGTTCTATTACCATTGATAATCCAGTTGGAAATCCGGCCTGGGGAGCCTTGCATTATCAGTTTTTGCAAGACGTTGATGAAGTTGAAAAACAAGGAGGAGCTCTGAAAATAGAAAGAGAACTATATCTCATTCAGCAAAATGGAGATCAATCAAAGATTGACGGTGCTACAACGTTAGGGCTTGGAGATAAAGTTAGAGTTCAATTGTATCTGTCAGTAGATAGAGAAATGGAATTTGTTCATCTAAAAGATAGCCGATCTGCAGCCTTGGAACCAGTAGATGTTCTCTCTGGCTATAAAAACATTGGTGAGACTTGGGCATATCAGAGTGTCTCCGATGCCAGCGTGCATTTCTTTATAGACAGGCTACCCAAAGGCAAGCATCTAATTACCTATGATTTGGTTGTAAATAATGCGGGAACCTTCTCCCAAGGATTGGCCATTTTGGAAAACATGTACGCTCCAGAGTTCAATGCCCGTACAAAATCCAGTGAACTGAAGGTGATCAAATAGTTCTTTCCTCAACTGAGCCCTCTGAGACCGAGAAATACTTATGCTGCTGATCTATCTTCTCAAAAATGGAGATAGAGCGTTCTGGTCGTGCATCGGTAACGAAAATTTGCCCGAAAGCATCTGAGGCTACCATCTGAATTAGCTTTTCAATGCGTAGGTCGTCTAGCTTATCGAATATATCATCGAGCAAGAGAATGGGCTTTACGCCCAGTTCATTTTTAAGGAAATCGAAGTTGGCTAGTTTAAGCGCTATCAGATATGATTTCTGCTGTCCCTGAGACCCAAATTTCTTTACTGGCTTTCCGTCCATTAGAAAAACAAATTCATCTTTGTGTGTGCCCCTGTTTGTTCTTTTAAGAATAAGGTCCTTTTTCTGCGAATGACGGAACTTCTCTTCAATTCCCTCCGAAAAATCAGACTCATAGTCTATTTCTATGGTCTCCCGTTGTCCGCTCAACATGGCATAGTGCTCTACCAATAATGGCTTAAATACCGCTATAAACTCCTTACGTACCTCATACACCTTTTGACCTAAATCGAGCAACTGCCTGGTAAAAGGCTCCAGTAAGTCGGCATCGAAGCGGTCTTGCTCGGCAAACTGTTTCAGCAAACTATTTCTTTGTTTCAGCGCGTGGTTGTAGGCGATAAGGTTGTTTAGATAGCCTTGATTGACCTGCGAAATAATGGCATCGAAAAATTTTCGTCTGTCTTCGCTAGTACCTCTGATTACATCGGTATCGTTTGGAGCAATAAGCACTGTAGGGAACTTGCCAATGTGTTCACTAGCCCGTTTGTAGGGTTTGTTATCCAGCTTGATGCTCTTTTTTTTGCCTGCCTGATAGGCACAAAGCACTGACCGTTCTTTTTGGTTTTGAGAAAAAGTGCCCTTTATAGAAAAGAAGTCTGCCTCGTGCAAAATACACTGCAGGTCTTGGGCTTGGTCGGCACTTTTGGTAAAAGACAGATAGAAAATGGCATCCAGCAAATTGGTTTTGCCACTACCGTTTTCTCCCAGAAAACAGTTTATCTGGCTGGAAAAGGCCACATGAGCTTCTTTATAGTTTTTATACTGAATGAGTCGAATGGATTGAAGATGCATTTTCTAACCGAAAGCCGATTTAATTTCAAAGTTGAACGTTTTTGTCTTATTTTCGCACTCCTATTTAAACGATTGAGAATTAAAGGTTTCAACCTTTTAAAAAACAATACATGGCAGCAGCAAAAGGTAGCACTAAAGCTAAAGCAAAAAAAGAGTCTAAGTTTTCGAAAGAGACTTACATGTTTTGGTACGAAAACATGCTTTTGCAGAGAAGGTTCGAGGAGAAAGCGGGAATGCTTTACGGCCAGCAGAAAATTAGAGGTTTTTGTCATTTATATATTGGGCAGGAAGCTTGTTCGAGCGGAGCAGTTACTGCTCTAAAGGAAGGCGATAAGTGGATTACCGCGTACAGAGACCATGGCCAGCCTTTGGCTCTGGGTTCTGACCCAAAGAAGGTTATGGCCGAACTTATGGCCAAAGCCACCGGAATTTCCAAAGGTAAGGGCGGATCTATGCACATGTTCGACAGAGAGAAAGGATTCTTTGGTGGACACGGAATAGTAGGTGGCCAGGTGCCGCTTGGAGCTGGTATTGCTTTTGCCGAGAAGTATAACAAAACCGATAACCTGTGTATCTGTATGATGGGTGACGGTGCCGTGCGTCAGGGAGCTTTTCATGAAGCACTCAATATGGCCATGACCTGGAAGTTGCCCGTGATTTTTGTTATTGAAAACAACGGATATGCTATGGGTACTTCTGTGCAACGCACATCGAACGTAACAGAACTCTACACCCTGGGTGAGGCCTACGACATGCCATCTGCTCCGGTAGATGCCATGAATCCGGAAAATGTTCACGTGGCCGTGGAAGAGGCTGCCGATAGAGCCAGAAGAGGTGATGGACCAACTTTGTTGGAGTTTAGAACCTACCGATACAAAGGGCATTCAATGTCGGATCCGGCTAAGTACAGAACCAAAGAGGAGCTGAACGAATACAAGGATCGTGACCCCATAGAATATGTGAAGTCTAAGATTCTTGAAAACAAGTGGGCCACCGAAAAGGAGCTCAAAGAAATAGACACTAAAATAAAGGCTCAGGTAGAAGAGTGTGTGAAGTTTGGAGAGGAGTCTCCTTATCCAGATCCTTCAGAAGCTTACAAAGATGTTTACGTTCAGGAAGATTACCCGTTCATCACTGAATAGGTTTTAACCCTTTGTTTTACAACAATTTCTTTATATTTGCGACCTAATTTTTGAGAGAGATGGCGGAGAAAACTTCATCAGAAGGAAAAAGCACTAACAAGCCCGAAGGCACTATTGAAAAGTTCAAGAAAGAAGTAGGCCCGGTGGGTTTTGTGGGGGCAATCGTTGGTTTGGCAGTTATTGTATTGGCTAGTGGTATCTTCCTTTGGAATTACCGCACACAGCAGCGCAATATCGATGCTCAAAACGAAATTTTTCAGGCACAGTATTACTACGAGAGCGATAGCCTGGAGCTAGCACTTCTTGGCGATGGTAGAAACCTGGGCTTTTTAGACATTATGGATATTTACAGCGGAACAGAGGTAGCTAACTTGGCTCACTTCTATGCCGGTGCCAGCTACCTGAAGCAAAGAGATTTTGAAAAAGCTCTCGAATACTTAAAAGGATTCTCTACTTCTGAAATTTTGGTTCAGGGCAGGGCATACAGCCTTATTGGCGATGCCTACATGGAGTTAGGCAATTTTACAAAAGCTGCCGATAGCTACGAGAAAGCCGCTAACACAGTAGACGATTCGTATTTTTCTCCGGCATACTTATTAAAGGCTTCACTGGCCCATGAAAAGGCCTCTGATCTTAAGGCCGCTATAGCCGCCTTAGATAAGATTGTAAAGGAGTATAAAAATGCTCCCGAAGTAATGGAAGCACGAAAGCAGAAATCACGTTTGGAAGTCCTTGCCGGGCGTTAATAAAAACAAAAAATTAACGAGAAAGGTAAGGCACATGTCTTACCTTTTTTTATTCATAAGAAAATGGCATCTAACGAAAAAAACCTTAGCGAATACAGCAGCACAAACATAAAGCCCATTGGCGAACGTAAGTTTGCCATTGTGGTGTCTGAGTGGAACGAAGAAATTACAGAAGCGCTCTACCATGGAGCTTACAGTACGTTGATACAGCACGGAGCCTCTAAACAGAACATTATCAGAAAAAATGTTCCCGGAAGCTTTGAGCTGACACTGGGCGCACAATGGATGGCTCAAGATAACTCAGTTGATGCAGTAATCTGTATTGGCTGTGTCATTCAGGGAGAAACGAAACATTTCGATTTTATATGCGATGCCGTGGCCCATGGCATTACCAATGTGTCGCTCAAGTATAATAAGCCGGTAATTTTTGGTGTACTCACCCCCAACACTAAGAAACAAGCGCTCGACAGAGCAGGAGGTAAATATGGCAACAAGGGCGATGAAGCGGCCATAACCGCAATTAAAATGTTGGGCTTCTAATTGTTTTCGAAAAACCATGCAGGTATACAAATTTGGAGGAACTTCTGTGGGCAGGCCGGAGCGCATGCATGCAGTGGCCGATCTTATAACGAGAGACTCAGAGCGTAAGGTAGTGGTGCTATCGGCACTTTCAGGCACTACCAATAGTCTGGTGAGTATAGGCGAGTCTTTGGCGGCCGATAGGCGAGAGGAGGCTTTGGAGAAGATCAATTCACTAAGGCTACACTACAACCAGTTTATTCAGCAACTTCTTAGTACCGCAGAGAAACGGGCAGAGACAGAGGAGGTAATTCACGAACACTTTGAATTTCTAAAAATAACGCTCAAAATATCGTTCAATGAAGCCCTGAGCAGAGATATTCTTGCCCAGGGTGAGCTAATGTCTACCAAGCTTTTCACCCTATTGTTACAAGAGCGAAATATTGAGGTGCAGCTTTTACCGGCCTTGGAGTTTATGCGAACCAATGAGGACCATGAGCCTGATTTGGAGTATATCTCCAAGCACCTGCAGGCAAAGATCGACCAGTTTGCCAACTGTGGCCTGTTCATTACTCAGGGCTATATATGCAAAAACCACAAGGGAGAAATAGATAACCTTCAGCGTGGAGGAAGTGACTATACAGCCTCGTTAGTAGGGGCGGCTATTCGTGCCGATGAGGTGCAGATTTGGACGGATATTGATGGCATGCATAATAACGACCCTCGCGTGGTAGATAAGACCTATCCCATAGCGGAACTGTCGTTCGATGAAGCGGCTGAGCTGGCTTACTTTGGAGCCAAAATATTGCATCCGGCATCGATCTGGCCTGCTCAAAAATATGGAATCCCGGTCAAGCTGCTCAACACCATGCAGCCCGAGGCCAAAGGAACAGTGATCAGCACCTCCACCATTTCGGCCGATGTCAAAGCTGTGGCGGCTAAGGATGGTATTACTGCTATAAAAGTGAAGTCTACCCGAATGCTTCTGGCCTATGGTTTTCTGCGTAGAATTTTCGAGATATTCGAGAAATACAAAACACCTATAGATATGATCACCACCTCTGAGGTGGCCGTTTCGGTAACTATAGATCACGATGAGTTTTTAGACAAGATTGTGGCAGAGCTAAGTCAGTTTGGACAGGTGGAAGTTGACAAAGGCCAAACTATAATTTGCATTGTGGGTAATTTTGTGGCCGAACAGAAGGGTATAGTGAGCAATATATTCGATGCCCTAAAGGATACCCCTATCCGAATGATTTCTTATGGGGGCAGCAGACACAATATTTCATTACTGACTGATAGTACTAATAAAGAACATGCACTTAAAGTCTTGAATCAACATTTATTTAACCTGTAATCTCATATTGGGAATTTAGTCCATATTGGGTTTTTAGGAAGCTGAAAAAAGAGTATGTCTGATAGGCATACTCTTTTTTTTGTTTTGAAATATCTGGCGTTAACTATCTAATAATCAGTCGACTGGGTTTTCTTGAGCTTAAGGTGATTACCAAGATTGTGCAGAAGAACTCATTGGGCAAAATGTGGAAGGGCCTTTGTAATAAGTTTTGGAAAGACCAGAACTATGAAAAAAATTATCGCTCTTTTAACCTTACTTGTTGCCGCATTTTCATGCGCTAACGAGACATATCTCTTTGCCGATAAAAAGCAAGAAGAGGCACTGGCACAGCACAGCCAGGCACTTTTGGGTCGTTGGGCTCCTGAGAAGGCTCCTAACGACCAGTTTATGGTTGGGTTTAAACAGGTAGAAGAAGGCATGGCCTTGCAGACGCCATCGGGAACTAAAATGGTTCAGAATATTCAACCCGTTGGAGCATTGGGCCTGGCTATTCATTTGACTGATGGTAATGTGAGCCGTAAGGTTATGGCGCAGTTCACTTCTTACCAACGCACTACTTTGGTGCTCATGAATACTGAAGGATTAGACCTGGGAATAGGCTCTCAATACCCTCTTGTATTGCGCAAAACAAAAGAGGAGACCGTTACTACAGCCTCCTCTATGAAGTAAGTTGGTTTTATGTGGCCTTAAATATGCAGCGCTCTGTTGTCGGTGGCTGCCAAACAGGCCTCTTTAAACGCTTCGGTGTAAGTTGGATGCGCATGAGACATGCGGCCAATGTCTTCTGCACTGGCTCTGTATTCCATGGCCACTACGGCTTCTGCAATCATATCGGCTGTTCTTGGGCCAATCATATGAACACCAAGAATCTCATCGGTGTTTTTGTCGGCCAGCACTTTCACAAGTCCATCAGTATCCATAGAGGCCCTGGCTCTGCCCGATGCCTTGAAAGGGAATGATCCTGTTTTGTACGCAATGCCTTTCTCTTTGAGCTGCTCTTCGGTGTAGCCTACAGCGGCTACTTCAGGCCAGGTATATACCACCCCTGGAATCAGGTTGTAGTTAATGTGTGGCTTTTGCCCGGCCATTACTTCTGCTACAAACGAACCTTCTTCTTCAGCCTTGTGAGCGAGCATAGCCCCTTTAATTACATCGCCAATAGCATAAATGTTATCGGCAGAAGTTTTGAGGTGCTCGTCTACTTCTATTCTGCCTCTGTCGTCTGTTTTGATCCCCACATTTTCCAGTCCTAAACCTTCAGTGTAAGGCTTTCGGCCTATAGAAACCAGGCAATAGTCGCCTTTAATTTCTACAGTTTCACCCTTTTTGTTCTCGGCCTTTACCGTTACCGTTTTGGCGGTGCTCTTTACCTCAGTTACTTTATGACCCAAATAGAAGTTGAAGCCTAGCTTCTTCAGCGACTTCTTTAGTTCTTTTCCCATAGTGCTGTCCATAGAAGGAATGATCTCATCCATAAACTCAACCACAGAAACTTCAGCTCCTAGTCTGCCATAAACTGAGCCCAGCTCCATACCAATTACTCCACCACCAATCACAATCATGTGTTTTGGCACTTCTTTGAGTTCAAGGGCTTCGGTAGAGGTAATGATTCTTTTCTTGTCAATTTCTATAAAGGGAAGAGAGGCGGGTTTAGAACCGGTGGCAATAATTACCTTATCAGTTTCCACAGTGGTTTCTTTGCCTTCCTTATCGGTAACTTTAATATGCGTTTTGTCTATGAACGAACCCAGGCCGTGGTGCACGTCTATTTTGTTTTTCTTCATTAAAAAAGAAATGCCATTCACATTGTCCTTTACCACCCCTCTTTTGCGCTCAATCATTTGATCGAGATTTACCTTTAGATTGTCTAACTCAATACCGTGTGTCTTAAAGGTGTGGGCAGCGTTGTGGTAATGCTCGGAAGAATCGAGTAGAGCTTTGGAGGGTATACAGCCTACATTCAGGCAGGTTCCACCAAGCGTATCGTATTTTTCTATGATGGCAGTTTTCATGCCTAGCTGAGCGCATCGGATTGCTGCTACATATCCACCAGGGCCTGAACCAATAACTGTTACATCGTATTTCATATTGTCGTATTTAGTTCTAAGTACATGGTACTTAGATGGGTTTGTTTTTGAGACTTTTGTCGTTCGAACAAGCTCATTAGTTCTTTGGAGAACTTACGTTGCGTCTCCCGTTAGAAACCTGAGCCTCTCGGCTATGATTAGTTCTGTTTCTACTCTAAAGTAGAATTCTGGGCTAATCCATTAAGCTGGTCGAGTTCTTCACCTGAACTATCACCAGCACCTTTTGCAATCTTCAACGAAACTGACAAGGCAGCTCTTTTGATTTGACTCGTTAGCCTAATCCTTTCATTTTCACGAATGTGCCCGTTCAGGGTATAAACTTCAACCGTTAGGGTTGTTACTTTTTCTAAACAGCCACTCCATGTTTTTGTGTATGTGTTCATGGATTTCTATCTGCCGGCCGGCCCGGGTATCAGATAATCCAGGCTAAACACCGAGCAACAGTCTGGTTGGGTCTTCCAACAATTCCTTCACTCTTACAAGGAAGCTCACTGACTCACGACCATCAATGATTCTGTGATCATAAGAAAGAGCTACATACATAATAGGTAGGATTTTTACCTCGCCATTAACCGCCATGGGCCGCTCCACAATGTTGTGCATACCAAGTATGGCCGACTGAGGAGCATTAATGATTGGAGTAGATAGCATAGAGCCAAAGATTCCTCCATTGGTAATGGTAAAGGTTCCTCCGGTCATTTCATCGATAGTAAGCTTATTGTCACGGGCTTTGGTAGCTAATCTTACCACTTCTTTTTCTATCTGGTCAAAGCTTAAGGTTTCTGCATTTCTTATAACAGGAACCATCAATCCTTTTGGAGCCGATACGGCAATGGAAACGTCTACGTAGTCGTGGTAAACTATTTCATCGCCATTAATTTGAGCGTTTACGGCAGGCCATTCTTTCAGGGCCATCGTAACGGCTTTGGTGAAGAAAGACATAAAGCCAAGGTTTACCTCATACTTTTCCTTGAACTTCTCCTTGTATTGCTTTCTCAAATCCATAATGGGCTTCATGTTCACCTCGTTGAAGGTGGTGAGCATAGCGGTTTCGTTTTTCACAGAAACCAGCCTTCTGGAAACCGTCTTTCTTAGCGAAGACATTTTTTCCCTTCTTTCTCCTCTTCCTTCAGTGCTATGGGCAATGCTGGTAGAAGTACCGGCTGTGCTTGGTTGCTTCGGAGCTTCTTTGGAAGGAGCTTTGGCGTTTTCTGCGTCTTCTTTGGTAATACGGCCGTCTTTACCGGTGCCTTTAATTTGAGAGGCATCGAGGCCTCTTTCGGCAATAATCTTGGCAGCTGCCGGAGAAGCATGACCAGTGGCATAACTTTCTTTAGAAGGTGCTCCAGATTGATTTGCTGAACTGTTTTCCTGGCTGTCTTTATTTCCGGAAGAACTAGCCGGAGCTCCCCCTTCAGTTACTTCTATTTTGCAAATGAGTGCGCCAATTTCCAGTGTAGAGCCTTCCTCTGCAACTATTCTTAAAATACCATTGGCTTCGGCCGGAAGCTCAAAAGTGGCTTTGTCTGAATCAACTTCAGCAATTACTTCATCAAGCTCCACATAGTCTCCATCACTCTTAAGCCAACTGGAGATGGTTACTTCTGTAATGGATTCTCCAACGGTTGGTACCGTCATTTCCTTTATTTCTCCGGTAGATTTTGGTCCTGCGGAAGAATCCTGAGCCTGAGAAGATGAACCAGAGGTCTCTTCTTTAGAAGAGCTGCTGCTATTTCCCTGGGCTTCTGTGTCAATCAGGCAAACCACCTCTCCGATTTCAAGGGTAGCTCCTTCTTCGGCTTTGATGGTTAGTTTACCCGCTGCTTCCGCATTCAGTTCGAAAGTAGCTTTGTCTGATTCCAGTTCGCAGATGACTTCGTCCATTTCTACAAAGTCTCCATCCTTTTTAAACCATTGTGCAATGGTTACTTCTGTGATCGATTCGCCAACGGCAGGAATTTTTATTTCCAAACTCATGATGCTAATATTTTATGCGAAAGCTTTGTCTAAAATTTGTTCTTGTTCTTGTGCGTGTACTTTGGCAAAGCCGGTTGCTGGTGAAGCACTGGCCTTGCGAGAAATAAGCTTAAAGCTTCTTTCCGGGTAAATGCGTTGAATGTAGTTCCAATAGCCCATGTTCTCGGGCTCTTCTTGCAACCACACAAACTCCTTGGCTTTGTTGTACTGGTTCAACAGTTCTTCTACCTGAGTTTTTGGGAATGGATGCAGTTGTTCTATTCGAATAAGCGCTACATCTTTGGTTTTATCTTTTTCCCTTCTTTCCAGCAGATCGTAATAGACTTTTCCGCTACAAAGCACAACTTTTCGGGCAGATGCAGCTTTTACTTCAGGGTCGCCAATTACTTCTTTGAACCTTCCTGTGCTAAACTCTTCTAATGGGGAGATAGCTTTAGGATGTCTCAACAAAGACTTGGGAGACATAACCACCAATGGTTTTCTAAAGTCCCAGGTAAGTTGTCGTCTTAAAGCGTGGAAGAAATTGGAAGGAGTGGTAATGTTGGCCACTATCATGTTATACTCTGCACAAAGCTGCAAATAGCGCTCGGGGCGAGCATTAGAGTGTTCAGGTCCCTGACCTTCATAGCCATGCGGCAACAGAAGCACCAGTCCGTTCATGCGTTGCCATTTAGACTCTGAGCAAGAAATGAACTGATCGATCATTACCTGAGCCCCATTAGCAAAATCGCCAAATTGGGCTTCCCAAATGGTTAACGCATTTGGGTTGGCCATGGCATAACCAAACTCAAAGCCCATAACACCAAACTCTGAGAGTAGTGAATTATATATTTCAAACTGCTGCTCGGATCCTTCCAGATGATTAAGGCTGTTGTAGGCTTCATTGGTGTTGGCATCGTGCAAAACGGCATGTCTGTGAGAGAAGGTGCCACGCTGAACATCTTGTCCCGTAAGCCTTACAGGCTTGCCATCGAGCATTAAAGTACCGTAAGCCAATAGTTCTCCTCCGGCCCAGTTTACCTGTTTATCTTTGAAGAACATGTCTTTACGTTGCTTCAGCTGTTTTTCAATTTGCTTAATGGGCTTAAAGCCTTTTGGCAACTTGGTGAGTGCTTCGGCAACCTTATTGATCTTAGCCTCTGAAGCTCCGGTTTCCGGTGAAAGATCGAAATCTTCCGGTTTGGATCTCCTAAGGTTTCTCCATTCTTCCTCCAGCGGTTGGTATACATAGGGTAAAGGTTTTTGCTTTACCATATTAAGTCTGTCTTGAAGCAGTTCCCTAAACTCCGCATCCATGGTTTTTGCTAGTTCTGCTTCTACCTCACCCATTTCTATAAGTTTCTTATTGTAGACCTCTCGCGGGTTGGGGTGTTTGCTTATCACATTGTATAGCGAAGGCTGGGTGAATTTGGGCTCGTCACTTTCATTGTGTCCATGTCTGCGGTAGCAAACCATATCCACAAAAATGTCATCGCCAAACTTTTGTCGGTATTCCGTGGCAAACTGTACGCAGAAAACCACTGCTTCAGGATCGTCACCATTTACATGGAGAACCGGGGCATCTATAATTTTAGCTACATCTGTACAGTAAATGCTTGAGCGGGCATCGTCAAAGTCGGTTGTAAACCCAACCTGGTTGTTAATTACAAAGTGAATGGTACCACCGGTTTTGTAGCCATCTAACTGGCTCATCTGCACTACTTCGTACACAATGCCCTGGCCGGCAACAGCCGCATCGCCATGAATTAATACAGGCAATACTTTGGAACGATCGCGGCTGTATTCAGCATCGCCTTTAGCGCGCACAAAACCTTCCACAACCGGGTTTACAGCTTCCAGGTGCGAAGGGTTGGGGGCTAGTTTTATCTCTATGGTGTTTCCGCTTGGGGTATTTACCTGGCTGGAGAATCCCATGTGATATTTTACGTCACCATCGCCCATGGTTAGGTCTGGTGTGGCATTCCCTTCAAACTCATTGAAGATTTGTTCGTAGGTTTTGCCCATAATATTGGCCAAAACGTTTAGCCGCCCGCGGTGAGCCATTCCAATCATCACTTCCTGCACACCCAGTTCGGCTCCTTTGTTAATAATGGCATCTAAGGCGGCTATGGTAGTTTCGCCACCTTCCAACGAAAATCTTTTTTGGCCGAGATATTTTGTGTGAAGGAAGTTTTCGAATACCACCGCTTCATTTAGCTTTTTCAGAATTCGCTTTCGCTGTTCTTTCGATGGCTTAAAGTTTAATGCGTCTTTTTCAATTTTTTCACGAAGCCACTTCAGCTTTTCGGGGTCGCGAACATACATGTATTCAAACCCAACGGTTCCTTCGTAGATGTACTTTAACGATTCGATAATCTTTCGAAGGGGAGCTCGGCCAATACCAATTTCTTCACCACAATTGAACTCTGTATCCAGATCAGCATCGGATAGGCCAAAGTCTTGAAGGTCGAGAATAGGCTTCCTATCTTTTCGCTCCCTTACCGGGTTGGTCTTTGAGCGTAGGTGAGCACGGGTTCTGTAGGCGTGTATCAGGTTGCGAACATTTACCTCCTTGTCTGACACAATGCCAGACGGTGTTGAGCTTTTAGCGGCTTTTTCGCTGCCCGGGAGCATAGGAAATGCCTCTTGAGCAAACTCGAAACCTTCGAAAAACTTCTTCCAGCCCTCATCGACACTCGAAGGGTCTTGTGCATACTGCTGATACAACGATTCTATTGCCTTGGGGTCGGCATTACTGATGTATGAAAATTTATCCATGTGCAGGAAATTACCTCTGAATGCGACAAAGGTACTCTATTCGTTTAGCTATTAAAAACCGTATAAACGGTTTTACGAATTCGATTGATATTGAGTTGTTAACTTACGTTTTGAGTGAGCTTTGTTCATAATTTTCAAGAGCGGTGTGTTTTTATTTAAAAAGCCCTTATCTTTGCAGTCCTTTTTCGGGACGTGTTCCCAATGAAGAAGTGAGGACGTGATCCTCGTAAACCATAAATGTAAAATGGCAGTAAAAATCAGATTGGCCAGAAGAGGCCGTAAGAAAAGAGCAATGTACGATGTAGTCATTGCCGATGCTAGAGCACCACGAGATGGTCGCTTTATTGAGAAAATCGGAACGTATGATCCGAATACTAACCCGGCATCAATCAACTTGGATAACGACAAGGCGTTCCAGTGGTTGATGAACGGAGCTCAACCAACCGATACTGTGAAGGCTATGCTTTCATACAGAGGGTTGATGTTGAAAAAGCACCTTCAAATAGGTGTTATTAAAGGAGCGCTTACTCAGGAAGAAGCTGATAAGAAATTTGAAGCTTGGTTGGCTGAGAAGGACGCTAAAATCCAAGGCAAATCAGACAAGCTTGCTCAGGAGAAAGAAGCAGCCAGAAAAGCTAAGCTGGAAGCTGAAGCCAAAGTAAATGCTGCAAGAGCAGAAGCGTTGGCGGCTAAGAAAGCAGAAGCAGAAGCTGCTGCCAAGGCAGAAGAAGAGGCTACCGAAGAAGCTGAGGCAGAAGTAGAAGCATCGGCCGAGGAGCCTGCTGCTGAAGAAGGCGAGTCTAAGGAATAAGTCCGGCCATGACGCTTGATGATTGCTTTCAGTTGGGTTATATCATCAAACCGCATGGTTTAAAAGGAGAGCTGCAGTTGTTTTTAGATGTGGATTCTCCTTCAGACTACCGAAATTTGGAATCAGTTTTTGTTCGCAAAGGACAACAGCTGGTTCCTTTTTTTATTGAAAGCCTTCAGGTGGGGCCTACCAAAGCCATAGTAGCGTTTGAAGACATCGTTTCATTAGAGCAAGCAGAGGAGCTTAGAGGGCTGGAGTTGTATCTTCCTCTTAGTTTTTTACCTGCTGCAGGAGCCAATGAGTTTTACCTGCACGAAATTGAAGGCTTTATAGTAGTTAACCAGGAAGGACAGCCCCTTGGCGCAATAAATAACATTGTGGAAAGTGGGCCTCAGCTGATTTTTGTGATAGAAAATGAGCAAGGAGTAGAAATACTACTGCCCTATCAAAAGCAATTACTAATCCGTATAGATCGGGAGAACAAGGAAATTCACCTGACCGTACCGGAAGGACTGGTAGAGGTATACACCAACCCAACTGATGAGAATTGATATTATCACTTGCTTGCCAAGACTGTTAGACAGTCCTTTTTCGCACTCTATCTTACAGCGTGCTCAGGAAAAGGGCTTGGTAGAAGTGGTGGTTCATGACTTACGCCAATGGGCTACCAATAAGCAAAAGCAGCTCGATGACTACGCCTATGGTGGAGGTGCGGGCATGGTGATGATGATAGAGCCCATTGACCGCTGTATCTCTCAACTGAAGAGCGAAAGGGCCTACGATGAGATTATTTATATGACCCCGGATGGTGCCAGATTAAATCAAGGCATGGCCAACCAGCTTTCACTAAAAAAGAACCTTATTATACTTTGTGGGCATTATAAGGGGGTAGACGAGCGGGTTAGAGAGGCTTTTATTACGCGAGAAGTTAGCATTGGAGACTACGTGTTGTCTGGTGGTGAGTTGGCTGCTGCAGTATTGTCTGATGCCATTATTCGCCTAATACCGGGGGTGTTGTCAGATGAGACCTCCGCTTTAACGGATTCGTTTCAGGATAATCTACTGGCTCCACCTGTATATACCAGGCCGGCAGAGTATAAGGGTATGAAGGTTCCCGAGGTATTACTTAGCGGCCATCAACAAAAAATTGAAGATTGGAGGGCTCAAAAAGCCCTAGAAAGAACCCAGGCAAGAAGGCCTGATTTATTGAATGAATAAATTTTCCCGTAAAAGGCAGATTATCAAAAACTAATCTCTATATTTGCAGTCCGTTTTGCGGGAAGAGCTTTTAGACGAAGAAATCATGAGCGATCTTATCAAACTTATAGAGGAAGAAAACAACGAGAGAAGAGCTGAATTCCCTTCTTTCGATGCTGGTGATACTATCAATGTACACGTTAAAATTAAAGAAGGAAACAAGGAGAGAATCCAGCAGTTCCAAGGTACTGTTATACAAAGAAAGAATCCCGGAACCAACGGTGAGACTTTCACTGTAAGAAAGGTATCTGGAGGTGTAGGTGTTGAGCGAATCTTCCCTATCCTTTCTCCAAACATCGACAAAATCGAAGTATTGAGAAGAGGTAAAGTAAGAAGAGCGAGATTGTTCTACTTAAGAGGACGTCAGGGTAAAGCAGCAAGAATTAAAGAAAAGCTGTAAATCACCATTAAAGAATATAGAGAAGCCCCTTTTAGGGGCTTTTTTTATGCCCTTTTAAGTAGGTCTTTGCAATTGAGAGCGTCATTTTGTCACTATTCCAAAAAAGGCTCGTTAATTGCAGAATAGTGCGAAATCTTCAATAATGGCATTGATTGAATTTTATAAATACCAGGGTACAGGCAACGATTTTGTTATGATTGATAATCGGAAGCTGACCTTCGACAAGCAAAACCTTAAAACCGTAGCTAAACTGTGCGACAGGCGCTTTGGAATTGGAGCCGATGGATTGATTCTTATTGAAACATCTACATCAGCAGACTTTGAGATGGTCTATTTTAACTCCGATGGAAGTCAGTCGCTCTGTGGAAATGGGAGTCGTTGTGCGGTAATGTTTGCCAGGTTTCTGGGTATTATCAATAATGAAACCACCTTTTTAGCCATAGATGGAGAGCACTATGCCAAAATTGAAGATCAAATAGTGCACCTTAAGATGCACGATGTGTCAGACTACGAATTAATCGGAACCGATTACCTGATAGACACCGGCTCGCCACATTACATACGTTTTGTAGAAGATACAGACCGCATAGACCCTGTGGTGGAAGGTAGGAAAGTTCGTTATTCCGATCGCTTTTCAGAAAAAGGAGTGAACGTTAACTTCCTGCAACAGGTGAATAACAACACACTGAAAATACGAACCTATGAGCGGGGAGTGGAAAACGAAACCTTGAGCTGTGGGACCGGCTGTACCGCGGCTGCCTTGTCACTGGCGCTTAAACAACCGGTAAACTCAGTGAATTTGCTGGCCATGGGAGGGCAACTCAATGTTTCGTTCAACCGGCATGACAGTGGTTTTACCGATATCTTTTTAAGTGGGCCGGCACAACATGTTTTCAGAGGTCAAATTCAGGTCTAAAGAAATAAATCAGACCTTCATAATTTATGCGCAAGCAACTAACTTTAGCAGATAATTTTAAGATATGAGTATTCTTACAAAAGGGTTAGCCAAGCTTTTCGGAAGCAAGTCAGATAGGGATATAAAGGAAGTGACCCCTTATGTTGAAGAAATCAACAAAATATATACTTCACTCGCAGGTTTATCGGACGATGAGCTAAGAGGAAAAACGGAAGAACTTAAAACACGAATCGCCACCGACCTGAAGTCTATAGATGACCAGATTGCTGAGCTGCATGACAAAATTCAGAATCAACCAGATCTGGATATTCAGGAAAAGGAAGCCACCTTCGAAGCCATCGATAAACTGGAAGAAGATCGCAATGAGGCTCTGGAGAAAACCCTCATGACTATTTTGCCTGAGGCCTTTGCCATAGTTAAAGAAACAGCCAGAAGGTTCAAAGAAAACGGACAGCTACAGGTAACCGCTACTTTGTGGGACAGGCAACTTGCCGCAAAGGGTGATCATATTGTCATTGATGGCGATAAGGCCACCTGGAAGAACGAATGGATGGCAGCAGGTAGCCGTGTGAAATGGGAAATGCTTCATTATGATGTGCAGCTAATTGGAGGAATAGTATTGCATCAGGGTAAAATTGCCGAAATGGCCACAGGTGAGGGTAAAACCCTGGTAGCAACACTGCCTGCCTACCTGAATGCTTTGGCTGGTCGTGGAGTTCATGTGGTAACCGTAAACGATTACCTGGCCAAGCGAGACTCAGAGTGGATGGCTCCTCTCTTTCAGTTCCATGGCCTGAGCATAGACTGTATAGACAAACACCAGCCTAATTCACAGGAGAGAAGAGAGGCTTATCGATGCGACATTACCTACGGAACCAACAATGAATTTGGCTTCGATTACTTGCGCGATAACATGGCCAGAGAGTCTACTGAACTGGTTCAACGCAAGCATCATTTCGCTATGGTCGATGAGGTTGATTCCGTTTTGATAGATGAAGCCCGTACACCACTTATTATTTCAGGCCCCGTTCCAAGAGGTGATGAGCACGAATTTTATGATTTAAAACCTCGTATTCAGAAACTGGTAGATGCCCAGAGAAAACTATGTAGTCAATACCTCAACGATGCCAAGAAGCTCATAGGAGAGGGTAATGAACAAGAAGGTGGACTGGCACTATTCAGGGCCTATAGAGGACTGCCTAAATACAAGCCGCTAATCAAGTACTTGAGTGAAACCGGGGTAAAGGCCATTTTGCAGAAGACAGAAAACTTTTATCTGCAAGACAACCAGAAGAACATGCCTCAGGCCGATGAGCCTCTATTCTTTACCATCGATGAGAAGAGCAATGCAGTAAATCTCACCGAAAGAGGAACAGAATTGATTACCGGAGAAGGTGAAGATCCGAACTTCTTTATACTCACCGATATTGGTGATGTAGTGGCTCAGTTGGAGAAAAGTGAAGGTCTGACTGATGAAGAAAAGCTCAAAAAGAAAGATGAGGCCATAAAAGACTATAGTGTAAAAGCGCAGCGTATACATACTGTAAACCAGTTGCTCAAGGCCTATACCATGTTTGAACGCGATACCGAGTACATTGTGGTAGACAACAAGGTAAAAATTGTTGACGAGCAAACCGGTAGGGTAATGGAAGGCCGAAGATACTCCGATGGTCTCCACCAGGCCATAGAGGCTAAAGAGAATGTAAAGGTTGAAGATGCCACGCAAACCTACGCAACCATTACACTTCAGAACTACTTCCGTATGTACCACAAATTGGCTGGTATGACGGGTACTGCCGAAACAGAAGCCGGTGAGTTTTGGGAAATATACAAGCTCGATACGGTGGTAATTCCAACCAACCGCCCTATACAGAGAGACGATCGACAAGACAAAGTATACAAGACCGTACGCGAAAAATTCAATGCAGTAGTCGATGAAATTGTGGAGCTTACCGAACAAGGCAGGCCTGTGTTGGTCGGTACAACTTCGGTAGAAATTTCGGAGATACTGAGCCGAATGCTCAATCTCAAGAAAATTCAGCATCAGGTGCTCAATGCTAAGCAACACGCGCGCGAAGCCGATATTGTTGCCGAGGCAGGTAAACCGGGTACTGTAACAATAGCCACCAACATGGCGGGTAGAGGTACCGACATTAAGTTGCATCCAGACTCTAAGGCCGCGGGAGGTTTGGCCATTATTGGTACCGAACGCCATGAATCGCGAAGGGTAGACCGACAGCTTCGGGGTAGAGCCGGTAGACAAGGAGACCCCGGGTCTTCACAGTTCTTTGTCTCGCTCGAAGACAACCTGATGAGACTCTTTGGTTCAGACCGGGTGGCAAAGCTAATGGACCGTATGGGGCTCAAAGAGGGTGAAATGATTCAACACTCTATGATTACCAAGTCTATTGAAAGAGCTCAAAAGAAGGTTGAAGAAAACAACTTTGGTATTCGAAAAAGACTGCTGGAGTATGACGATGTAATGAATCAGCAACGCACGGTAATCTACGACAGACGTAGAAATGCCCTGCAAGGTGAGAGGCTTCAGCTCGACATCATGAACATGATGTATGATACCTGCGAGGAAATTGTAAATAACAGTAAACCCGCCTCAGATTACGATGCCTTTAAGCTCAACTGCATTAGCATTTTGGGGCTAGACACAAAAATTTCTGAAGATCAGTTTACAACCACCGGCCAAAACAATCTGGTGAATGACCTTTATGAAGAAGCTTATTCGGCCTATCAGGCTAAGAATAAGCTAATAGCTGAGCGAACACTGCCGTTGATGAAACACATTCAAAAGGAGCGCGGTGCAACCGTAACCAACATTCTCTTACCGTTTACTGACGGAAAGAGACAAATTGGTGTGGCTGTCAATCTGGAGAAGACCATTGAATCGAATAATGCAGAGCTCATTAGAGCCATGGAAAAATCCATTACCCTTGGTGTAATCGACCTTACCTGGAAGGAACACTTAAGGGATATGGACGACCTGAAGCAATCGGTACAAAATGCAGTGTACGAGCAAAAAGATCCACTGTTAATCTATAAGTTCGAGGCCTTTGAGATGTTCAAAGCCTTCCTGACCAAAGTGAACGAAGAGACTATATCATTCCTTACCAAGTCTTTCATTCCGAGCGAAGACCCCAATAGGGTTCAAGAGGCTCGTTCGTCCAGAAGAGAAAACTACAACGAATCCAAAGAAGAGTCGAAAAGTGCGCTGGCCGGAAGACAAGATACGCGCAACCGACCTCCTGCTGAAAAAGTGGCGCCTATAAAGTCTGAAAAGATTTATGGAAGAAACGACAGGGTTTCGGTGCAGTACGCAGACGGTACTGTAAAAAAAGACGTTAAATTCAAGGTAGTAGAGGAAGATATTAAGAACAATAAATGTGTTGTGCTCGATGAATAAGCCATTAAAGAACCTTGCGCTGTGCCTGACTTTGGGCTGGGTGTGTTGGGCTTGTAGCCCACAAACAGTACCACAACAAGCCAGCGTAATTGACTATTCGTACGAAGACGACATCACCAAGTATCGGCCTTTGTTTGAGCCGGAACAAACAAAGGAGAAGGTGAGCAATGAGGTTCAGTCCAATAGCCCCATGCGTGTTTCTTTCGATGTTTCAGACAAATTGAATGCAGTTATCGACAGCATGGTGGCCAGGAATGACAGCCTTGGAGTAATTAGTGGCTATACTGTGCTGGTTTATTCAGGTAACGATGAACTACAGGCAGGTCGAATAAGAAACCGCTTGTTCGATTTGGTGCCGGAACACGAAGCCAGGTTTAGCTACAAGCTTCCCACCTACTTTGTCAAGGTAGGACAGTTCTATCAGCAAATAGAAGCTCAGGCTCTCTACAGAAAGATTAGAAGCTACTATCCTACGGCCTCTATAGTACCCGATAAATTCCCAATAAAGAATGATTGATCAGCAAAAGGTAAAAGCGCTGGCGCAAGCCTTTGCTGCCGAAACGATTGATATTAGGAGACATATTCATGCCAATCCGGAGTTGTCGTACGAAGAATTCGAAACCGCTAAGTATGTAACCTCGCGCCTTCAAGAATGGGGAATAGCCTATAAAGAAGGTGTGGCAGGCACCGGAGTAGTTGGGCTTATCTATGGTAAAAATCCGGAAAAGTGTACAGTGGCCCTTAGAGGCGATATGGATGCTTTGCCAATCACAGAGACTAATGAGGTATCCTATAAGTCTAAGAATGAGGGAATAATGCATGCCTGTGGGCACGATGTCCATACCGCCTGCTTACTTGGGGCTGCCAGAATACTTCAGGAGTTGCGCCATAGCTTTGAAGGTACAGTTAAACTTGTTTTTCAGCCGGGAGAAGAGAAAAACCCTGGTGGCGCTTCTTTAATGATCAAAGAAGGAGTGTTAGAAAACCCAAACCCTCAGGCCATGTTTGGCCAGCATGTGATGCCATTTATACCTACAGGTAAAGTGGGTTTCAGAGAAGGAAAGTACATGGCCAGTGCCGATGAGATTTACCTGACCGTGAAAGGAAAAGGAGGGCACGCGGCTCTTCCGGAGCGTTCAGTAGACCCTATTGTTATTGCTGCACAGATAATTACCGCAATGCAACAAGTGGTTAGCCGAAGTGCAGACCCCAAAACACCCACAGTGCTCACTTTCGGAACCATACATGGAGGCCATGCTCAAAATATTATTCCTGATGAGGTGAAATTATCAGGCACTTTTAGAGCCCTTGATGAGGAATGGAGGTTTAAAGCGCATGAGCTTATTACCAACATTGCTCAGGGTATAGCCACTGGTCTTGGCGGAAGTTGCGATGTTCACATTGATGTAGGCTATCCGTATCTCTGCAACGATGAAGCTACCACTCAACTGGCTCGAAGAGCAGCTGAAGATTATCTGGGAGAAGAAAATGTGGTCGATCTGGATTTATGGCTTGGAGCCGAAGATTTTGCCTACTACAGTCACCAGGTACCATCTTGCTTTTACCGGCTGGGTACGGGCAATGAAGACAAAGGAACTACCAAGGGTGTTCATACCCCCAACTTTAATATCGATGAAGACGCCATTGAAGTTGGAATAGGTCTTATGGCCTGGATTGCCCTTAATCGGTTAAACACCAACGGTTAAGAACCTGAGCAAGAAAACCAAACCAACACTTACTGCCAGACCAAAGAATACTTTACCTAGGTCTTTGCCCAAATCTTTGAGAGTATCGTTAGAAACGGCTCCGTAAGCAAAATACTTGATACCTATTTCTCTACCTGCCAATAAGCCTAAGAATACCCAGGTGGTACTCATTGGAATGTTGTTCAGCTCTTTAAAAAACAGGAGTATCAGCGCATAAGAAAAGTCTATGATGGTGGCCGATCTGATATCCATTGTGTTGGTTTTTGACTTCACAATGCGTTGTATGGCGCCACCTTTGGAATAGAATATATAGGCCAGTAGTACCAGAAAAATACCCAGAGAGAAAATGAGATTGGCCGAAGATACCTGCCGTGGCAGGTACACATATATATTGGCGAAGTCTTGAATAAGCCACTGCGACCACAAAAATCCGGTAGAAAGCCATTGAAGAACCGTCCAAAGTTTAATCTGCTTCTTTGAAGCCGGGTTTTCTATAAAGTGCTTTTCCAGCCTTTTAGCAATGGCCAGGTAAATAAGTATTGCCACGCCAAAAGCTACTAAATAGCCCGACATGGATTTGTATACCATGTCTTCCAGATTCTTAGGGTTAAAGAAGGTAAGAATTAGAAAAGAAGTACTAACCGGTATACCATATCGAGTAATAATGAGCAGTACAATTGGTGGCAAAAGATAAGGCCATCCGAAGTTGACAATATCGGCCGGATTTTTATATACCGGATTACTAAAACTGTGACTATCGGGATCTCCTATTAGACGGCCGTAACTCACATCGCCACCATTAATAAACCAGCCGTAGACCAAAACCACACCTAGAATGGAAGCTGCGAAAATCCATAAAACCCACCACTTTCTGTGTTCATTAGAAGAAAGAAAAGTACCGAGTGTTTGAATTACGTCATTGCCGATTACAGAGTATGCTGACAATACAAAACCAACATACATTACTATTTCGAGCTGGGACATTGTGGAGGGACTTCTGAATTAAATGTTGTTAAGCATTCAAATGAAGCACAAAGCTAAAACTTCTTTTTACATAATCGGAAAACCGAGCCATGTACTATTGGTTGACTGTCAAGGAATTATGACATAATATTTTCATAAGTTCCACAAAATCAATTAGATACACTATTAACAATTTTTTCACTATTCTGCGAATTGTTAACATAGCCTTTACATGACGGGGTCGTTAACCGAGGGCGATTGATCTATTTTTGCAGGATATTTTAGGACAGGTATACGCAGACCAGCCTCAATGAGCCAGGATTTAGAAAAAAATAGCATCAACAAACCCATAGAGTGGGCAAAAACGAGCTTGTTGTTCGTTTTGGCCATTTTATTGTTTTTGCTGGCCATCGATATGGTAGGCGAGTCTGTGACTATGCTAGGTCAGGAAACAGCAAAATCCATTCTTTTAGCAACATCCAACCCGTTTATTGGTCTCTTCATTGGCCTGTTGGCTACTGCACTCATTCAAAGTAGTTCAACAGTTACATCAATGACAGTGGCCGTAGTGGCTTCGGGCTATTTAACTCTCGGTAATGCCATACCCGTGGTTATGGGAGCCAATGTAGGTACCACCTTAACTAGCACCTTGGTTTCTCTGGGGTTCATTACCAAAAGAAATCAGTTTAGGAAGGCCATTTCGGCAGGAACTATTCACGACTTCTTCAATATCATAACCGTGCTGATAGTATTCCCCCTGGAGTACTACTATGGTACACTTAGTTATCTGGCCCAACAGTTAACTGCGTTGGTAGATGAGTCTACTATGGGCTTCGATCTGTTTCAGGGTAGCAAGGGCTTAGGTTTGTCCAGAATAAGCCAGTGGTTGGTAGAAGCACTGCCTCAAAATTTTATTACCCTATTGTTGGCGCTGGCCCTTCTTTTCGCATCCATAAAGTTTCTTTCTACCATTATTTACAAAAGGCTCATTGGTAGCTCCAAAGACCGGATGAGAAAGTACGTTTTCGCCAATCCCTATAAGTCTTTTGGTTGGGGGGTGCTCATTACAGGAGGAGTTCAGTCAAGCTCCATTACCACCTCTTTGATGGTGCCTATGGTAGCCTCGGGAAAAGTGATGCTTCACAATGCTTTTCCTTTTATAATGGGAGCAAATATTGGTACAACTATTACCGCACTTTTGGCAGCATTTAATAAATCGGATGCCGCCATTAGCCTGGCTTTCGTTCATATTTTGTTCAACCTTATAGGTGTGTTGGTGTTTTTGCCATTTCCTGCACTTAGGAATATACCCGTAATGTTGGCCAGCCGCTTTGGTGCTCTAACCCTTGATTCCAGGATTATCGGTTTCTCCTATATTCTCTTTACCTTTTTCCTAATGCCTTTTACCCTTATTTACTTAAACAAAGGGCATGTGACAGAGCGTACCTATTTGTTTGAGAACCTTACGGCCCACGGAGAAAGTAGTCTTACCACCATTAAAGTTCGAAGAGAGGTTGCCGAAAATAAGCTGGACTATTATATATATAAAGGTACCCTGCCGGATGATGGTGTTTTGCCCGATACCATATTTATGATTAGAGAGCGGCACAATAGGTTTGCCACGGTAGATCAGGTATGTACCTATAAAAATGCTACCCTTCAGTTTAATAAGGATCATAAGATTATAAGCCTTAATGATACCTCCACTTATAGGACTGAGAGCCTGAAGCTTGAACATCTCAATTATATTAAAGTACAATTAGGAGATGGGCTAATCGGACATTATTGGTTCGATTTAGATCAGAAGATTGCCGTGAAATCTGAGGTGGTAAAGTCGAATGGTGAGTTGCTGAAATCGTCAAAGTTAATTTCGATACAATAATTAGCCTGCTTCTTTTTATCTTGCCATAAACAAACTAGGCTTGAAAATCTTTGATTTTAATAGACTGTCCGAAACTCTGGGGGCGTATGTTGAAACGCGCATTGAGTTGCTCAAGCTCGATATGAAGGAAGAGTTGGGCAAAGGTATAGCCAAAACTCTTACCTGGGCTTTTGTTCTGCTCTGTGTGCTGGCAGCCATATTCTTTGGCTCCTTAGGCCTTTCTGTATGGATCAACCAGCTTTTAGAAAGTAGTTACACCGGCTTCTTGTTGGTTGGCGCGTTCTATACAGTTTTGGCTTTAACGACTTATACATTACGAGCCAAAATTGAACATAGATTTCTAAGTAAATTCAAGGAAGTTGAAGAGATAGACTCACCAGACGAAAATGAGCAATAAACAAGAGTTAACAGCAAGAAGTAAGGAGTTGAAAGATGCTATCGATGAGCAAATTAACACCTTTAAAGATCGTGTTGAAAAATACGGTAAGGTTGGTCTGTGGATAGGCGGAGGCTTGGTGGCCGTTTATTTATTGTCTAAAATTTTCGATTCGGAAGATGAACAGGAAGAGGCAGAAGTGGAGCCTGAAAGCAGAGAGGTGCTACTGGTAGAGAAGGTACCAAAGTCCAAAGCGCTGGTGCCTGAATCAAAGTCTAATTTTCTTTCTGACACCATAAAGGAACAAGCCATTATTTTTTTATTGGGCTTGGCTGCAGAACAACTTAGATCGTTTTTGAAAAACATTAATGCGAAAGATGCAGAAGAAGATTTTGAATGATATTACCCAGCGTAAAAGCAAGTCTTCTAAAGCATTGGCCGTGCTCATAGATCCAGATGATGTAGTGGAGGAGTCGGCTTTGATACAATGCCTTAATCGCTGCATTGAAAACGCTGTAGACTATATATTCGTAGGAGGTAGCCTGGTAAACTCCAACGATATTCATGAGGTAGTCGGCTTTATTAAGTCTTATACCCAAATTCCATGTGTGTTATTTCCGGGTAACGCCATTCAAATTGCGCCAGAGGCCGATGCAATTCTTTTTTTGTCTCTTATTTCAGGAAGAAACCCCGAGCTGCTAATAGGTCAGCATGTAGTGGCGGCACCCGTACTTAAACGCAGCAATCTCGAAATTATACCAACAGGCTATATGCTCGTTAATTCTGGCAAAGCCACCAGTGCCTCTTACATGAGTAACTCTCAGCCCCTACCGAATGATAAGCCGGGATTGGCGGCCAGTACAGCTCTGGCTGGTGAAATGCTGGGGATGAAGCTTATGTACCTCGATGCCGGAAGCGGAGCAGATGAGCCAATCGATCAAAAAATAATAAGAGCCGTTCGCAACAACGTGTCAGTTCCCGTGATTGTTGGAGGTGGTCTTAACTCAAGGCAAAAGATTAAAAGAGCTTTTGAAGCCGGGGCCGACTTGGTGGTTATAGGCAATGGAGTACAAAAAAACCTCGATCTGATGACCGAGGCTTGTGAAGTTGTTCAGATGTTTAACGAGGCCTTAAACGTTAATTAGGCTCTCTCTTCTACGCATTTTACCTGCAGGTATTCCAAACATCATTTTAAATCTTCTACAGAAATAAGCGGTGTCTTTATAGCCAACTTCTTTACCAATATCTCGAATGCTCTTCTTGGTAGTCCGCAATAGATCTACGGCAGCTTCCATACGTTGGTACTCAATGTAATCTTGAGGGTTAATGCCCGTAAGCATTTTAAAGTACTGACCTACATAGTCTTCCGACACATTGGCAACACGCGCTAAAACTTTATTTGAAAGATCGCCTCCCAGGTTTTCTTTAATGTAGCTGAATATATCGATGAGCCTAGGATCTTTGAAGTACGTACTGTTGGTTACCAATTGCTCAACAAATAAGCGATTGTCTAGTATGTAGCGAATAATTTCTACCACCAAGTATTCCGTATTAACCTTAATGATACGGTTTTTACCGGGTTTCACCGAGTTGTCCTCATTAATGATCAGGCGAATAAGGTCAGCGATAAGGCTTGAGTTCTTGATAGCAAAAGGAGTGATGTTCAATGAAGAAAAGAAATTCACCGAGTCAAAAACTTTTGCCTCAAACATCACCTGGCTAAATCCATCAACATCGTAGTCGTTGATGTCAGATTCAGAAGCATTCTGCAAATACTTCTTTTTGTTAGAAATAAATTCGTCATTGTTGATGGCGGGAGCAGTTGAAGAACCAAACGAAATGTTTAGCGATTTGCCTCCCGGAATAAATAGCATGTCTCCTTCAGACACCTTTTCCTGATCTGGTCCAAAGTAGATATCGCCATTGTTCACAACGATAATTGTGTTTTCTACATCGTAGAAATTGTTAATGGTAACAGCCTTAGCAATTTTGATGTTTCGACTTTTAATGTAACGAACACCCAGCGATTCAATAATCTTGTTGTAGTCTTCCATGGTCTCTTAGTATGAATTAAAAAGCTATAGATTGAGTCTGCTATAAAAATAGGCTGTTATTGAACAATTTCAAAAAAAAATGACCATTGGAAAGAATCGCTATTCCAATGGTCATATTAATTGAATAATTTCAATTATTTAAGTAATTCTCTTGAGATTACGATTTTCTGAATTTCTGAAGTGCCTTCGTATATCTGTGTGATTTTCGCATCTCTCATCAAACGCTCCACATGATATTCCTTTACATAGCCATAACCACCGTGTACCTGAACAGCTTCTACTGTCACATCCATAGCTACTTTAGAAGCATATAACTTGGCCATGGCACTTGCCTTGGCAAAGTCTTTTTTCTGATCTTTGAGATGGGCTGCTTTTAAGCAAAGCAAACGTGCGGCCTCAATTTCAGTGGCCATGTCGGCCAGCTTAAACTGAATGGCCTGGTGTTGACTAATGGGTTTGCCAAAAGCTTTGCGTTCTTTTGAGTAGGCCAGGGCCAATTCATAAGCACCGGAAGCAATACCAAGGGCTTGTGAGGCAATGCCTATTCTACCTCCATTGAGTGTAGACATGGCAAACTTAAACCCAAAGCCATCTTCTCCAATTCTGTTTTCCTTGGGTACTTTTACATCTGTAAACATAAGTGAGTGCGTGTCAGACCCTCTAATGCCCAGTTTGTCCTCTTTTTTGCCGACCACGAAACCTTCCATTCCTTTTTCAACGATTAAGCAGTTGATTCCTTTGTGGCCCTTTTCTCTATCTGTTTGAGCAATTACAAGGTAGATAGAAGCAGAGTTTCCATTGGTAATCCAGTTTTTGGTACCATTCAGCAGGTAGTAATCTCCTTTATCTTCTGCGGTAGTTCTCTGAGAGGTTGCGTCTGAGCCGGCTTCGGGTTCGGAAAGACAGAAGGCACCAATCTTTTCTCCGGAAGCTAAGGGCTTCAGATACTTTTGTTTTTGTTCTTCTGTACCAAACTTTTCTAAACCCCAACAAACAAGGCTGTTGTTTACAGACATGCAAACGCTGGCAGAGGCATCTATTTTTGAAATTTCTTCCATGGCAAGCACGTAAGAAATGGTGTCCATGCCACCCCCGCCATATTTTGGGTCAACCATCATTCCCATAAAGCCGAGCTCGCCCATTTTCTTTACTTGCTCGGCTGGGAATTGTTGTTTTTCATCTCGTTCGATTACCCCAGGAAGTAACTCATTCTGAGCAAATTCTCTGGCGGCATCTCTTACTGCTAAGTGTTCTTCTGTTAATTCGAAATTCATAGGTAATGCCTTAACTAACGTTTGTTAGGCAAAGTTATATAAATGTCTAATATATGCTAGTCTCTACCCAAGAATAGGCTTACGTAGTAAAGCAACATAGCCAGAGAGCTCAGCGCGGCTACCACGTAGGTTCTGGCTGCTGCATTGAGCGCGTCTTCAGCCATGCCGTGTTCCTGACCGGTAGTAATATTCCGCTCTTCTACCCAGGCCAAGGCCCTTTTTGTGGCATCATATTCTACAGGTAAGGTAATGAAGGCGAAAAGCGTAAAGATGGTATATGCCCCAATAATAATAGGCAAAGCAGCATCAAACGTAATAATATTAGGTAGCATGAACGAACCGAATATGAGAGCAAAGAAAAGAAAGTTTATTACCCTACCACTTGCGTTTTGAAGCGGAACAAGAGCAGATCTCATTTCTAATGGTCTGTAAGCGGTTGCATGCTGAATGGCATGACCACACTCGTGAGCTGCTACTGCCGCGGCCATAACGGAGCGGCCACTATACACTTCAGGGCTTAGGTTTACGGTTTTGTCTACCGGGTTGTAATGGTCTGTAAGCTTTCCTTGTACAGAAACTACGCTCACATCGTGAATATTATTATCTCGTAGCATCAGTTCGGCTACTTCTTTACCAGAAAGGCCAATTTGAAGGCCAACCTTGGAATACTTGTTAAACTTTCGCTTAAGAGATTGCTGAACCACCAGGCTCACAATCATAATTGCAATAATCAGGATCCAATAAAGTGCCATATTATTTGTCTTTTATTTTTTCAATAATGTTAGTGGTAGAATAGCCGCTGACCAAATCGATGGTTTCAACTTTTCCACCATGCTTTAAAACGATATCTGCACCTACAATAGTTTCAATAGAGTAGTCGCTTCCTTTCACTAATATATCTGGTATCAGTTGCTCAATCAGTTGTTTTGGTGTGTCTTCTGAGAAAACCGTTACGCCATCGACAAACGACAGGGCTGCCAACATGCGTGAGCGTGCATTTTCCGGGTTAACAGGTCTGTTTTCGCCCTTGAGTTTTCTCACTGAGTTGTCTGCATTCAGGCCTACTACCAACCGATCGCCCAATTGCCTGGCTTTTTCAAGATAGTCGATATGGCCGAGGTGCAGAATATCAAAGCAGCCATTGGTAAAAACTACCTTCAGGCCTTGGTTTTGCCATTCTAAAACCTGAGCCTTCATTGCATCCTGCGATCTAATTTTCTCAGAGGTACTCACTTTGCTTGATGTTTTTTACTCCTCACATTTACCAATATAAGGCTTGCTGAACCCACCACTAGAACGGTTAGAAGCTGCGAGGTATGCATGATAGTGGCAAATATTATTCCGTCCTTCTGCTCTATGCCATAAAGTACCAATACGCCTGCCACAAACGAATGAAATGCGCCAATTCCGTTAGGAGCAGGCGATGCCATGCCAAAACTACCCATAACAAGTATGGAAAGACCTGCCAAAATGCCAAGTTCTTTGGTGAGTGGCGACCCAAAAGTAATTACATAGAGCATTAAAAAATAGAGCACCCATATTCCAATGGTGGCCAACCAAAAGTTTAGTGGATTTTTAAGGTGTTTGAGACTTAAGATACCCTCCCAAAGCCCTTTAATAAAAGCTTTAACCTTGATCATCAGAGCTAGTTTTTCGCCCCAACGGCTGTAAAAAAGTATATACAGAGAAGAAATTCCGCCTAAACACAGGAGAGCAAGTATCCACCAGTTGGCTGTCAGGCTCAGCTTCAGGCTATTCAGTCCTTCATGGAAATAGTTTTCCAGCAAGTTGTATTGAAAAAGAAAAGTAAAGAGGGTTAATATCAGTAACATGAACAGGTCTATTACCCGTTCGGTAACTACCGTGCCCAATGCGGTGGACACCGGCACGCGGTCGGTACGATGAAGAACACCACAGCGGGTAACCTCTCCGAGTCGGGGGAAAACAGAGTTGGCCAGGTAGCCAATCATAACCGCAAAATAACTGTTAATGAGACTTGTAGGGTGTTCTGTGCTATCGAGCATTCCTTTCCAGCGCCAGGCCCTTAAAAAATGACTGACAACAGATAGCAAGATACTTAGGCCAATCCACCAGAAATTGAATTCCTGAAGGGCTAGTTTAAAGTCGGTAAGGTTTATTTGGCGAAAAAGATACCAAAAGATTACCCCTGTGAGGAGTAGAATGATAACATACCTAACCAGCTCTTTTGAACTTACTTTCAACCGTATTAATTAAGGCTATTGTTTTGGTCTGGAAATATAACTGTTGGCCGGTGATTTTTGGCTTCTTCTTTATCCATTATTCCGTATGAGATAATAATGATTATATCTCCTACCTGTACTTTTCGGGCTGCGGGGCCATTTAAGCATACGGTTCCGCTGTTTCTTTCCCCTTTAATCACATAGGTTTCAAATCGCTCACCGTTATTAACATTTACAATCTGAACCTTTTCATTTTCAATAAGGTCGGCAGCTTCCATTAGGGCTTCGTCCAACGTTATGCTACCCACATAGTGCAACTCTGCCTGAGTAACTTTTGCCCGATGTATTTTAGATTTAAAAACTTCTATCTGCATTTCTTCTCCCCCAAAGCGAGCGCAAAGCTAAGAAATTAACAGTAAGTTGTCTATTAGTCTAACTCCTCCAATTTCTGCAGCAATGCACAGCGCGGTGCTTTGTTTATTTTCTACCTTTTTTAAAGGTTTAAAATCAGCGGTGCTAACCACCTCAAAATACTCGAGTTGTAAACGCCCGGAACTTGCAATTAGTTCTTTGACCTCTTTTTTGGCTTGTTCAATACTATGTTCCTGAAGTAGTAACTGCTGAGCCTTTTGCAGGGCCTGATACAACAGACAGGCTTCTTGCCGGTCTGAACTTGCAAGACGCTCGTTTCTGGATGACATGGCCAACCCTCCCGGCTCTCTTTTGGTGGGTACCATAAACAGATGAACTGGAAAATTAAATTCGCTGATCAGTTTTTGAATAACGAAGTACTGTTGGAGGTCTTTTTGACCAAAAAATGCCTTTTGAGGCTGAACAATGTTAAAAAGCTTGGAAACCACCAGTCCTACACCATCAAAGTGGCCGGGTCTGAACTTGCCTTCTAACTCATTGGCAATGCTGCCAAGCTTAAGGGTCACCTCTGAGCTTTGCGGATACATCTCGTCAGTAGAAGGTGTAAATACGTAGTCACATCCGGCTTCCTCTAACTTGCGAAGGTCGGCTTCCAGAGTTCTTGGGTAGAGGGTCAGGTCTTCGCGGTTGTTAAATTGAGTGGGGTTCACGAATATGGAGGCAACAGTGATGTCTGTTGCCGACTTTGCTTGCTCTATGAGGCTTATGTGGCCGGCATGTAGGGCTCCCATTGTAGGTACAAATCCAATGCTGAATTTGCCTCTTAGAGGTTCAAGAGATTTTCGCAGACTTTTTACGGTAGAACAAACTTTCATGAGCGATTAACCAATATTAACGCGACTTTCAATCATGATTCAAAGCCTTTTTCGTTGATTTGAAGGAATTTTGACCAAAAATCCGTACTTTTGTGCTTCTTTTTAGCAAAGAGGTTTCATTAAATTTCCATTAAATATGTCAAAATTAAGGATTCTTTACGTAGCGAGTGAGATCAACCCTTTTCTCCAAACTTCGGCTGTTGCAGACTTTGTGCGCAAATTACCACAGGCCATGCAAGAGCGAGGTATGGAAATCAGGATTTTGGTTCCGCGCTTCGGTCTCATAAATGAGAGAAAGAACAGACTCCATGAAGTGGTTAGGTTGTCTGGCATTAACATTGCCGTTGGTGATGAGGAGAAGCCCCTGGTAATAAAGGTTGCTTCAATTCCTAATGCGAAACTTCAGGTTTACTTTATTGACAACGAAGATTATTTCCATAGAAAGTCTGTCTTCTTCGATAAGAACGACAACTTCTACAAGGATAATGACGAGAGAGCGATTTTCTTCTGTAAAGGAGTGCTTGAGACAGTAAAAAAACTGGGTTGGACCCCTGACATTGTGCATTGCAATGATTGGATGACCAGCCTAATTCCGCTGTACTTAAAAACTACTTACAAGAACGATCCGCTCTTCCAGGATACGAAAACGGTATTTACCATTTACAATAATTCTTTTGCTCATCAGTTTGACGAAGACTTGTTGGATAAGGTGAAGATGATGGACATCTCCGACAGTATGCTCGAAAACCTAAAGTCGGCCGACTTTGCAGGCTTTATTAAAACCGGGGCACAATATGCCGATGCGGTTATTAAAGCAGAAGAAGAGGTGAGCGAAAGTCTTAATCAACTGCTCGAGGAGATCGAAAAACAGAAAACAGTTAACACCATAGAGAAGGACGATAACTTCTTAGATTCGTACTACAACTTATATAATGAACTTGTTGGCTAAGATTAAAAGTTGCGGGGCTCTGCTTTTGGGCCTCGCAATTTTATATTCTTGTGAGGAGAAGGGAGATTTTGGATTAGCAACAGACGATGTTGCCCCGGTAGAATTTAATACTACCAATGTGGCTATCGAAAGTTCGCTGGTTCAGCTGGACTCAGTAATAACGGCATATCAGGGCCGTTTTTTAGTAGGTAGCCTAAACAACACCTTGTTGGGCAACTATACGGCTACAGGATTTTTGGCCATTAATGGCAGAACAGGGAATATTCCTAGTTTTGACGATGATGCCAAGTACGATTCTGTAAGAATTGAGTTCAAGATCAACTACATGCACGATACCTCATCGACCAACAGAGATCTAGATCTTGAGCTTTTCGACATTACAGAAGAGTTTGAAGACACACTTTACATAGCCTCTAATAGCTTGGAGTATAGTAACCGATTGTTGGCATCGGGTAGTTTTGTTATTGAGGACACTGACTCGGTCTATGCCATGTTGGGTGACGATGCTTGGGGTAATGAACTTTTTAATGGCTTAAAGAACGGAAGCTCAAATTTTGAGAATCAGGAGAACTTTAGCCAGTATTTGCCTGGTATAGCGTTTAGAGCTGCGGCAGACCAAGGCAATGTATTTGGTTTCACGCCAGGGGTAGACTTTAGAATTAGAGTTTATTATAACGAGCCTAATGCTGACAACACAGATGTGGTGAGCAGGTACTTCGAAATGAACGGCTTTAATATGCCCTACTTTTTTAACGTGGCTTACGATAGAAGTGCTACGGAATTTGGTGTGGTAGATCAGACCAATACAGAGTACTCGGGTACAAATAGCCTTGCGGTCCATTCAGGCTCCGGACTGGTTACAAAGCTTAATTTGAATCAATTGGTGTCTTTTAGCGAAATGGTTCAAGGAGCTATAATTAACTCGGCTCACATAGAAATTGGGCCTATAGAAGAACCCTCCAACTTGCAAACACTGCCCAATTCGCTATTGCTCTATTTAACCGATGAGCGTAATACCAGGATTAGAGACGGGTCATCCTACCGCTCTATCCAGCAAGATGGTTCGAGTCAGCTCATTAGTAATTTCCCTGTGTTGCTTCGATACAATAAGGAAACAAAAAAGTACTCTGCCTCTATTACATCGTTTGTTAAAGTCTATTATCAAGACGACTACCGAAGGGATGAATACTTCCTTTACCCTTCAGACATGAACTCTACACTGAGGGGTTTTACTTTTAACAAGGACAACCTGAGCATCAAGATTTTCTATTCTGAGTTGAGGTAAGCCCTCGATTTTTATTACTTTTCAAAAAAAATCTCATGTGCGGAATTGTTGGATATATAGGTCATAGAGAAGCCTATCCTGTTATTATTAAGGGGCTTCAGAGATTAGAATACAGAGGATATGACAGTGCAGGGGTTGCCCTTTTAGATGGCGACCTTAATGTATATAAGAAACAAGGTAAAGTAGCTACTCTACATGATTTTGCTAAGGATAAGCCTCTTGGGGCTAAAGTAGGTATTGGGCATACCCGATGGGCTACTCATGGGGCTCCGAGCGATCATAATGCACACCCACATGTTTCTAACAGTGGAAAGCTGGTGATGATTCATAACGGTATTATTGAAAACTATGCCGCAATCAAAACTGAACTTACCAAAAAAGGCTACACTTTTAAAAGTGAAACCGACTCCGAAGTTTTTATAAACTTTATAGAAGACATCTATCAAAATACACAGGTAGATTTGGCCGAAGCGGTGAGACTCGCTTTGACTAAAGTAATTGGTGCCTACGCTATTGTAATACTTTCTACAGAAAATCCTGACCTGGTGATAGCTGCCAGAAAGGGGAGCCCGTTGGTGGTAGGTTTAGGTAAAAATGAATTCTTCCTTGCTTCTGATGCAACGCCTATAATTGAGTACACAAATGAAGTAGTTTATCTGGATGATCAGGAAATAGCCATTATTGAAAACAACAACCTTACTATAAAAAATATTGAGGATGTTGAAATGAAGCCCTATATCCAAAAAATAGATATGGAGCTTGAGGCTATAGAGAAAGGCGGATATGAGCACTTCATGCTAAAAGAAATTTTTGAGCAGCCTAGATCTATTGGTGACTGTTTAAGGGGAAGACTAAATGCCAACGAAGGTCATCTTCACCTGGGAGGTATTCAAGATTATATCAATAAAATCACTAATGCCGATCGCATTCTGATTATTGCTTGTGGTACCTCTTGGCATGCCGGTTTGGTGGCCGAGTATATTTTCGAGGAATTTTGTAGAATACCTGTAGAGGTAGAATATGCCTCAGAGTTTAGGTATAGAAATCCTGTGGTGGGTGAAAAAGATGTGGTTATTGCTATATCTCAGTCTGGTGAAACTGCCGACACTTTGGCGGCAATTGAACTGGCCAAGAGTAAAGGAGCTACCATTCTGGGAGTTTGCAATGTTGTTGGAAGTTCAATTCCAAGAGCTACACATGCCGGAAGCTATACACATGCAGGTCCGGAAATAGGTGTAGCAAGTACCAAAGCATTTACGGCCCAAATCTCTGTGCTTGCCATGATGGCTTTAATGATTGCGCACAAAAAAGGGGCTATTAAAGAAAGCGTTTACAGAAACTTATTGCTGGAGCTCGATGCTATACCTGATAAGGTAGCTAAATGCCTTGATCTTAACCCACAGATTGAAATAATTTCAGAGAAATTTAAGAACGCCACCAACTTCTTATACTTGGGTAGAGGCTATAATTTCCCGGTGGCTCTGGAAGGGGCGTTGAAGCTCAAAGAAATTTCATACATACACGCAGAAGGGTACCCGGCTGCTGAAATGAAACACGGACCTATTGCGCTTATTGATGAAAATATGCCGGTGGTGTTTATTGCGACCAAAGATGGCTCATACGAAAAAATTGTTTCTAACATTCAGGAAGTAAAAGCCAGAAAGGGGCAGGTTATTGCTGTGGTTACCGAAGGAGATACAGAGATAGGATCAATGGCCGATCACATCATTGAGGTGCCGGCTGCTCATGAAGCGCTTATGCCTCTAATTTCTGTAGTGCCACTACAGCTGCTAAGCTATCACATAGCTGTAATGAGAGGCTGTAATGTAGATCAGCCCAGAAATCTGGCCAAGTCGGTAACAGTAGAATAACTAACTTAAGAGATATTCACGTTTGAGGAGAGGGCATATTTTGTACCTCTCTTCTTTTGTGTCTTCATAAATAGCTTCCAGCACCTCATACACATGGTTTATACCCATGCGTTTCACCCATTCAAAAGGGCCATAAGGGTAGTTTGTTCCGAGCTTCATCCCTTGGTCTATATCTTCTCTAGAGGCAGTCCCTTCCTGTACGGTATAAAAAGCTTCGTTTATGATCATACAGACTACCCTTGGGGTAACCATCCCTACTCTGTCTTCTACTATCTCATAGTCGGTATGTAAGGCTTCGCACAGTTCCTCTAACTTTGGACGATTATCAAGAAACGAAACCTCTAAAATCGATCGGTTAATAAAGGTTGGAAGCCCATTGAAACCAAAAAGATTGCATTTTACTTCTTCTTGAAAATAGGCCATTTCAGCAAGGCTAATCTTAGGACTATTCACAAACAAATTGAGTCCCTCCATGCCAGCATATACTTCAAAGTTCTCTGGTTCCTGATCCAGTGAAAAATCGAATATTATGTCCGAGGCACTGATTAATTCATGCGATGGTAGTGTTTCGCTCAGGGTTATTTGGTGTTCATTGCCAAACTTTTCATTGAACTCGGCAAATTCAGAGGGTTGGCCTACGACAAGAAGTTTCATAAATAACTAATTTGGCACAAAACTATTGATTCTCTAAAACTAAACGAATATGTCTAAAAAGATCATTATTAGCGATCAGGCTCCTGCACCAATTGGCCCTTATAGTCAGGCTGTAAAAGCAGGTAACATGCTTTTTGTTTCAGGTCAAATTCCTTTCGATCAGGTAACCGGAGAAATGATAAACGAAAATATTACCGAAGAAACCCATCAGGTGATGAAAAATATTGAAGCCATTCTTTCACAAGCAGGCATGACATTTAAAAACGTTGTAAAGTGCAGCATCTTCATTAAAGATATGAACCAGTTTGCGACTATAAACGAAGCTTACGGGCAGTATTTTAAGGCCGATCCTCCGGCACGCGAAACTGTAGAAGTGGCCAGGTTGCCTAAAGATGTTAATGTAGAAATCTCCTGCATTGCCGTAGACCTTTAGGCTTTAAAAGGTTGTTGGCCAAAGACTTTATATATTTGCGGCCTAATTGAAGAATAGATCATGAGTGTAAGAGTACGTTTTGCCCCTAGTCCAACCGGGGCACTACATATTGGTGGAGTAAGGACAGCTTTGTACAATTACCTTTTTGCTAAAAAGCATAAAGGAACTTTTATTCTGAGAATAGAAGATACTGACCAAACCCGCTTTGTACCGGGAGCAGAGGCCTACATCGAAGAATCGCTGAAATGGGCCGGTATTGTGCCCGATGAAGGTGTAAGCTATGGTGGTAGTTTTGGCCCCTACCGTCAGTCGGAGCGAAAAGAGACCTATCTAAGTTTTGCTCAGAGACTGGTGCAAGAAGGTAAAGCCTACTATGCCTTTGATACACCAGAGGAGTTGGATGCCATGCGCGAACGCCTAAAAGAAGCTCGCGTAGCCAACCCTCAGTACAATGCTGTAACTCGCATGCAAATGACCAATTCGCTTACACTCAGCGAAGAAGAAACGCAAGCCAGAATTGATGCAGGTGAGCCATATGTAATACGGGTAAAGCTGCCGAGAAATGAAGATGTTCGTTTCAAAGACATAGTGCGTGGTTGGGTAGTGGTTAACACAGCAACTTTAGATGATAAAGTGTTGCTGAAGTCTGATGGCATGCCAACCTATCACTTGGCTAACATTGTCGATGATCACCTAATGGAAATCTCACATGTTATCCGTGGAGAAGAGTGGCTACCTTCTGCTCCATTGCACATTATGCTCTATCAGTACTTTGGCTGGCAGGCTCCGGAATTTGCCCATTTACCGTTGTTGCTAAAGCCTGATGGGAATGGCAAGTTGAGTAAAAGAGCTGCCGATCAGTTAGGTTTCCCTATTTTTCCGCTCAACTGGCAAGACCCCGATACCGGAGAACTTTCTGTGGGCTTTAGAGAAGCGGGCTATCTTCCCGATGCGTTTATCAATTTCCTGGCCCTTTTGGGTTGGAATCCGGGTGGAGAGAAAGAATTGTTCAGCATGAATGATCTGATTGATGCCTTTAGCCTTGAGAAAATTAATAAGGCCGGGGCAAAGTTCGATATCGAAAAGGCCAAGTGGTTCAACCAACAGTACCTTAAGTTTATGGATGAGAATGATCTTACGGCCCGGTTTCTTGAACTGCTAGATCGAGAAGTTGAGCCCGACAGAGCAAAAGCAATTGCGGTATCTCTTAAAGAAAGAGTTACCTTCATTCAAGAAATGCCTGAAGCAGGTCGTTTTTACTTTGAAGCCCCTAACACTTACGATGAAAAGGTGGCCCGTAAAAAGTGGAGTAATGAAGCTGCCGAAAAGTTGACCGAGTATGTGCAAGCACTCAAGGAGGAACAGACATTAGATGCCGGGGTGGCCAAGGAAACGCTTCAGAAAATACTGGAGAAAGACGGAACACCCATTGGTAAAGTAATGCCTGCGTTGCGATTGGCTCTTACCGGACAGGCCGGAGGCCCTGATTTAATGGAAATAGTGGCATTGCTCGGAGCCGATGAGGTGTCAGAGCGTATAAAAAAGGCAGCCGATGTATTGAAATAGAACTAGAGTTATGGCTAAAAAGAAACAACAAGATAAGCCCAAAGTAGCCAAAGAGCTGGAAGGGTTAGAACTAAACATCGATTCGTTTGGCGAAATACAGAAAAGTCTGCCAATTGATAAAATCAATGAGTTTCTGAATAAGAAGGTAGACGATAAAAAATTACGAGACAGGGATGACCTGGACGAAATTAAAGGGAAAAGTGATGAAGAGGAATAGCCTGCGCTATTCCTCTTTTTATTTTAGCTCTCTAACATAAAGGGTGTCATTGTTTACTCCATGAACAACTACCTTTCTGTCGCCAATTTCCAAGAGCACAGCATTCTTAATGTCGCCTAATGCCCGGTATTCACTGTTGCTGACTAGCTCGAATTCCTTTAGGTTATCATTATATCGTATTTCGAAACCTCTACTGGCATCGTATTGCCCTACTGTTACTTCAGTGGAGTAATTGTTTCCACTCAAATAGTATCGATTATCCTTCTTGATTATTTTTTGAAGTGGAGCTATTTGAGTGGCCAAAGGAAGCTCTACGGAGCGGAAACCCTTGCCATTGCCCATAAAAGCAGTGTGCTTAAAAGTATATACATGACGCGTGTAGGCGTCAGATCGCAGATTTTCAGGTACAATCTCATTGAAATTGGCCTGAGCAAAAGGTTCATGTTTAAGGAAGCGCTTTTTAAAGGAAACCACCTGAGCCTCCAGCGTACTTTTGGAGTGCAAGAGATGCTGCTCACCGTTAATGTAGCAACTCATAATAGCGTCAATCATTCCATTGCGATCGTAGTCTTTGGCATAGACACTCAAGGGTTCGTTGGGCGATACCTGATATTTAGTGTTAAGCCCCAGATTTCCGGCTAGTATGTCAGGGTAGCCATTACCATCAACATCATCTACCCAAACGGTATTCCACCAACCGGTGGATTTTTCTAATCCGTATGTACTGGTTTTGTTGGAGAACTCTCCGTTTTCTTGCTCAAAAATAGTCACAGGCATAAACTCGCCTACCAGGACTAAATCATGCGTCCCGTTTCCGTCAATATCGGCCCATTGAGCATCTCTTACCATGCCAATGTTTCTGAGCTCGGGAGCCAGGCTATCGGTTACATCAAAAAACCTTCCTTTTTCATTTCTAAGCAGGTATGAGGTTCCGGGAAGCGGGTATTCCCTTGGGCTGAGGGCTCCACCCACAAACAGATCAAGATCTCCATCATTGTCAAAGTCCGCAGCTCTGACCACAGACGAGCTCGTAAGCATAGATGGTAAATTGTTGGATAAACTAAAGTTACCTTTGCCATCATTGAGGTAGAGCCGGTCTTGGTATACAGGGCTATTTTTATTGAATTCATTGCTTCCGGAGCAAACATATAAGTCCAAATCTCCATCGCCATCGGCATCAAAAAACAGGGCGTCCGTATCTTCAGACGGTTGGCCAAGGGCAAGTTCTTTTGTTACGAATCGGCCATTGTTTTGGATGAACAAATAGTTGGGGAGATTAGACGAGCCACCAATAAACAGATCATCCAGTCCATCTCCATTTACATCGCCCACAGCCATGGCAGGCCCTTGCTGAGAGAGCCTATGGGGTAGTAGGGGTTCATAGTAAAAGTCTACATAGTCATTTTCTTTGGCTATATGTCCAAGTCCAAACTCCAAAGCCTGGTTGCCTGTTGTTAGCTGTATTGCCTTTGGGACGTCACCAGCTTTGGCTTGGGTAATATCGAACGTTGCAGTGCTGTTTGTTTCTACTTCTCGGCTTTCTTTAAGCCCATTGGGCCACGTTACTTCTATAGTAACTGGAGCTGTGTTTTTTCCAAGACCAAAATGAATGATTGGGCTTAGAGTAGAAAGGTAACCTCTTGTTTTAGACTGATAATGAGATTGTTGCACATTGCTTTGCCGAATCACTATTTTGGCACCAATGCCCTCAGGGTTTTTCTCTGTGCCTTCCAGTTTTACCTTCACGTAGTTTGGTTTTTCCGGGGTATCATTTAAGGTGTTCTTATAGATGTGAGCCACGTCATCTATGTTAGATATAGCTAAGTCAAGGTCTCCATCATTGTCCAGGTCGGCATAGATCATACCATTGGACCAGGTTGGTGCGCTCAGCCCCCATGTATCGGTAGCTTTGGTAAAGGTGAGGTCTCCGTTATAAGCATAGGCATAATTGGGCAGCTTTATGTCGTTGGTTTTTTGCACAATGGCTAGAGCTACTTCGTCCGGGTCGTTGCCTTTTTCCTTGGCCAACTCCAGTTGTTCTCGAACATAGTTCCTGAAATCAAAATCAGTTACATTTCTTCTAAAACCATTGGTTATAATCAGATCCTTCTGTCCGTTGGCATCATAGTCGGCAAACACCGGAGCCCAGCTCCAGTCGGTTTCATGAATTCCGGCAAACTGACCAATTTCGGCAAAGCCCGTTTCTGCTTTGTTAAGTTGGAGTGTATTGCGCATAAACTGAGGAGTATAGCCCTCTTTAATGGAAAGGTTAAAAAAATCGAAGGCCATAGGGCCAAGAATCTTCTTCTGCCGGTAATTGTCTTCGGGCATCATGTCCACCTGAACTATATCGGGTAGCAGGTCATTGTTAAAGTCTTGTACATCGACCCCCATTCCAAACTGGCTAGTGTGTTTCAGATAGTCTTTGGCACGGTCAGTAAAGGTGCCGTCACCATTGTTAATGTACACTATGTCATCGAACAAAAAGTCATTACTCACATAGATATCAGGGTAAAGGTCATTGTTAAAATCATTGATGGCTAATCCCAGGCCATAACCTTCAACCAGTATTCCGGCCTCCAGTGTTACGTCTGTAAACCGGCCGTTGCCATCGTTGCGAAACAACTTATCATTAGAAAGTGAGCTGCCATCAACAATTTTTTTGTTTACCAGCTTTAGATCGGTGCCTTCATTGTTGCCATAAGTGAGAAGATACATGTCCAAATCACCATCCAGATCATAGTCGAAGAAGGCGCTGTGAGTAGAATAACCATCGTCTGCTAGCCCATACTCTTCGGCTTTTTCTACAAAGGTTAGGTCTCCCTGATTTATGTAGAGGAGGTTTTTGCGCTTGGACTTGTTCGGTCCGGAGACAGCAATATACAGGTCTTGAAAGCCATCTTCGTTGATGTCTACCACCGAAACTCCATTGCACCATACATTGGTTGTCAGTCCCGCGGCTTCCGTTATATCTTCAAACTCAAAATTACCCTTATTGAGATACAACTTGCTCGAAACCATGTTGCCAGTAAAGAACAGATCTTCCAAACCGTCATTGTTGAAATCGCCAACGGCCACACCCCCTCCATTATAAATCGGGGCAAAGTTCATCAGGTTTATCTCTTTGGACTCCTGCATTACATTGTTGAAGTTGATGCCTGTTTCATTCGCGGGTAAAAGCTCAAACAATGTGGGTTGCTCTTTTTCGAACTGCCGGCCACAAGAAACCAGCAATATAAGGAGCAGAATGGGTGCGTTACATTTCAAAAAATGCAGTCTCATAAATACCTATTTAGCAGTAGATTAAACAAAGGTTCTAAATTGGTTCAATATTGCCAAGAGTAATTAAATCAGTGGTTGGCCAAGGGTTAAACCTAGTGGTCTTTTTCGTTCATTTCAGTAACCACTCGCCAAATTGTGCCTAAAAGCATTAGGGAAAAGCCAACGATAAACATGCCCGACCTGTAATTGGAAGCCACCGGTGAGAGGTGCCTGCTTACTATTCCTAAAAGAACAATGAAGAGGCCGCTGAAGGCTACGTACGTAAATAGTTTTTGCTTCAAAATGGATTGATTATACGAGGAAAGAGGGCCGGAACCTTTTCCTTGTATTGTTCATATTGGTGGCCATAAGCTTCGGTCAGCTTTTTTTCTTCCCACCGAATTCCGAAAGGAAGGTAAATAATAAGTGCCACCAGAACAACCAAACTACTGAACAAAGGATTGAACAAGACATAGCCAATAGCTATTAGGAGGCTCCCCAGATAGAGTGGGTGGCGTACTTTGCTTTGTATGCCTGTTGTTACCAGCTGCGAATACTCACTTTTTTTAAGGCCAATAAATTCACGAAAACTATATGCTCTAAAAGCTCTTTTTATAATAAAGAGTCCGGTTGCTGCGAGCATCAGACCCAAGTAGTTGCTTACTGCACCGGGGGCAAACATGAGCATTGTATAAATCATGGCACTTATGAACAACAGTATGATAAAAAGAACCGTACTGATAAAAGTGTAAAGAAGCCGGTAGGTTCTGTTGCCTAATTTTGTAAGCTGCTTTACCCGCTTAGAGGCCAGGGCACTGTGCATTCCATAATACCCAAGCCAAAGTAGCAATAATGTCAGGTGCTCCATCCACATGGGGCAATGATAAGTATATTTTTTATGTTTATGCGGAATGAATAGGATTGACAGACTAACGGCTATTCTCATACAGTTGCAGAGCAAGAAGCTCATTACGGCACAAGAAATAGCCGATAGGTTCGAGATTAGCCTGCGCACGGTTTACAGAGATGTGCGGGCCTTAGAAGAGGCCGGTGTGCCTATTGGGGCAGAGGCAGGCAAAGGCTATTTTATTATGGATGGCTATCACTTGCCTCCCGTTATGTTTTCTACAGAAGAAGCCAATGCTCTGGTTTTGGGAGCAAAATTAATCGAAGGTCAAACCGATTTGTCTATAAAGCAGCACTTTTCAGAAGCTATGCTCAAAATAAAATCGGTGTTGAAAAGTGGTCAGAAGGAAGAACTTACCCGGCTGGAAGAACAGATTAGGGTCAACCAGAGTCCTTCCATAACCGATGAATCGTTTCCTAACAACTTCATGGCTACAATTCAAAAAGCCCTCACCAGAAAACAGTTGCTCAGATTTAAGTACTATTCCAATTACAATGGAGCCATGAGCGAACGCGAGGTAGAGCCTATGGGGCTTGTGTTTTACGGTAACAGCTGGCACCTTTTGGCCTATTGCAGAATAAGAGAAGCCCCCAGAGATTTTCGGGTCGATCGGTTGGTGAAACTTGAAGTCCTGCCCGATAGTTTTGAACCGAGAGCTCCACTCAGCGAGTTTCTCAATCAACTCATGCATGGTACAGAGTTGGATGAAGTAGTCATTCAGGTTCAGAGAAAGATAGCCAGGTACATTGTCAACCAAAAATTCTATCAAGGCTTTGTGAGCGAAGAGGACAAAGGAGACTGGCTTGAAATGAAATTTTTGGTACCATCGCTCGATTTCTTTTCCCGGTGGTTGGTCTCGTTGGGCGATGCCGTGCGTATCATTAGCCCAAATAAGCTATTGCTCATTATGCAAGAAAGAGCAAGAGAGCTACAGGCCAACTACTCTGCCTAAACCGAAGTAAATTCTTTCTGATTTTATATTTTTCTTAACCCTACTGACATAAGGCTGTCACTGGTGCGGACTTACTTGCTCAAAAAACACAAAATGAGCAAAGAACACATCAAGGAGATAGTCATCTATCGCATTAAGCCCCAAAGATCAAAAGATTTTATGGAGAAAGGCCTGCCCGAGCTTAGGCAAATAGCCAAGGGCTTTACGGGAATGGTTAGCCACACAACCCACCAATGTGTTGGACAACCTGAGTTGTTCATCGATGTGGTGGAGTGGGAGTCTTTACACTATGCAGAAGAAGCCGCCAAACAAATGGATGCAAAAATGAAGGCGGGAGAGGCTCCGAACATGATCGATACCTACGAGAAAACCGAATTTTTCAATCACTTTAAAATCATCCATTAATGTTAGTTTCAGAGAAAATCAATTTGGCCAAAACCTATCCTGAGTATTATACGGCCAATCAAAAGCCCAAAATTGTCAACTTAGAACCATACCATTATCTCAGTATTCAGGGGCAATCGGCCCCCGAGTCCCCAATATTTTTAGATGCAATGGGACAGTTATACAGCCTAGCCTATCGGGTCAAGTCAATCTGCAAAGAACAAGATCTGGATTTTGTGGTGCCCAAATTGGAGGGGGTTTGGTGGGTAGAAGGCCACACCTCCTATGAAAATACACCAAGGAGCCAATGGCATTGGAAGTTGTTGCTGCGTATGCCCGATTTTGTGGGTGGTTCCGATGTAAAAGAGGCCATGGCCATGCTGATCAACGATCAGAAGATTCCGGAAAATCATCGATTGCTGTGGGAGGAAATACACGAAGGGCTCTGTGTACAGATGCTGCATACAGGCTCTTATGAAAACGAAAAGGCAACGGTAGAGAAGCTGATACAGTTTGCTAAAAGGGAGGGGTTCGATGTGGTTGGAAAACACCATGAGATATACCTCTCAGACCCCAGAAAAACAGAGGAGAGTAAATTGAGAACCATTATTAGATACGCAATACAATGAGAAAAATAGTTGCTTACATAGCCATTAGCCTGGATGGTAAAATTGCCGACTCAGACTTTGGGGTAGAGTGGCTTGATCAGGTACCCAACCCCGAGCATACAGACTATGGATATGCTGATTTTTTTGCAGGCATTGAAACCACCATCATGGGAAATAGCACATACAGACAGGTGTTGGGGTTTGGGCAGCCATTTCCCTATGCCAGCAAGACCAACTATGTACTAACCAGAGATCGCTCTCAAGAGAGAGATGAAAACGTAACCTTTATTTATGAAGATCCGGTAGCAGCTATAGGTCAAATAAAGGCGCAACCGGGGAACAACATTTGGTTAATTGGAGGGGGGCAGGTAAATAGCTTGTGCCTGGAGTCTGGGTTGTTAGATGAGCTTATTGTATTTGTTATGCCTGTTGTGGTTGGAAAAGGTGTGTCGTTGTTTTCCGATGAGCGCCATATGCGCCTGTTGGAACTTAAGGAAACGAAAAGTTATCAGTCGGGTGTAGTAGAGTTGCGCTATACCGTGAGCTCACAATTAGCCCCGGAATCTTAAAGTTCATATAGGTTTTGCCTGCCCGCTTCAGTAGATTGAGCATTCAGAAAACTGAAGATGAAGGTAATTCTCTGTCCCGATAAGTTCAAAAGCTCCCTCACTGCTGAAGAGGTTTGCTCGGCCATGGCAAAGGGCGTTTGCACCGTTGTTCCCCAGGCAGAAATAGTGCGTATGCCTTTGGCCGATGGTGGAGAGGGAACGTTAAGTGTCTTGGAGTCCAACCTCAACGCTGAGCGAATCTGTGTTGAAGTGTCGGGCCCGCTGTTTAGACCTGTATTAGCCCACTACCTGCTAAAAGGCAACAGGGCCTATATAGAAATGGCCGAAGCCTCCGGCCTGCCACTGCTCAAAACTTTCGAGCGCTCCGCCATGAACACTTCTACCTATGGCACGGGCGAACTTATTGCCCATGCCATTGGCCGAGGAGCCAAGGAGGTGTTTGTGCTCATTGGCGGTAGTGCTACCAACGATGGTGGCTGCGGGATGGCTGAGGCTCTCGGAGTGCGTTTTTTGAGCCATGGAGGAAGGAATCTGACGGCCATCAGGGGGAAAGATCTTGCACGCATTAAACAAATAGATACCACGGCATTAAGTGCTTATAAGGACATTACCTTTGTTGTGCTTTCAGATGTGCGCAATCCATTAACAGGGCCAAATGGGGCTACACATGTGTTTGCTCCACAAAAAGGAGCCGGTGTGGCTGAGATGGAGCATCTGGAGAAAGGATTCCTAAACCTGGCCGCTTGTCTTGGCAATGGCCTGGAAGATCAGCCGGGGGCTGGAGCGGCCGGTGGCCTGGGCTATGGCCTAATGAGTTTTCTTGGGGCCGAGATTCGATCAGGAGTAAATACACTCCTGCATATGCTCAATTTTTCGGAGCAACTCGATTCTGCAAACCTCATATTGACGGGTGAGGGAAAGTTAGATCACCAGACCATGTCGGGGAAGGTGGTTGCAGGAGTGGTAGAGGCAGTAGGAAATAGAAATATACCAATTGGTATAATATGTGGAATGTGCGAAAACTTGCCGGAAATTAAGAGGGAATTGAGAGCAGACTGGGTGGTTCAACTAAGAGATCAAGCCAGCGGTTTTCGGGATTCTATGACCAACGCGGCCAGATATGTGCAACAAGCAGCCGCTCAAATTGCTAAAGAATGGCGCTCCGGAGCTGATAATTAATGTTTTGCCGAATGATTTGGGAGGGCTCCCGGCCATTGTACCGGAGTTATGGTTATGGGCTGCAACTCAGCCTTACCTTCAATAATTTTCACGAACTGATTTACTCCCACATTCTTAAATAACTGTTGTTCTCCTGTGGCAGGCCATGTCACTTTCAGCTCGCTAATACTTGTGGCAGTACCAAGCCCCACCTCCAGTCTGTAACTGTTCGCTCCAAAGCTGGCTCCGCTAGATACCACCCTAAAAATCTGCTGGCCTGTTGAGGTGGTGATTTGCACCCTGGTACCTATAGCTACTTTGTTAGAGGTTTTTCCTTCCAGACTAATGTTTATCCAATTTGTGTTTTTTAGAGGATTAATGAGCAGCTGATTTTGATACACATCGCCCTCATGTGCACCGCCCATGGTTATATACACATCCTCATCGCCATCGTTATCAATGTCTCCCCAGCTTACCCCATGTCCTTTTTGAATATTTGAGAATCCGCCTTCGTAGGTTACCTCTTCAAAGTATTTCCCGCCCATATTCAGAAACATGCGGTTGGGAATAATGCTTTCAAAGTTGGGGTCTCCTGTTCCAAAATAGATGTCCAGATAGCCATCATTGTTTAGGTCGCCATAGTTAAATCCCATGCCGTAAATGGTGTGCTTCATTTTTCGCAGAGCCGTCACATCAGTAAAAGTACCGTCACCATTGTTTTCATAGAGCCGAGGCAAGGCGGCAACGGGTTCATTGCCCAACATTTCTGTCAGAAACTCATGAGGAAGGGGCTTGCCGGTAGAGGTATATCCACAAACCAGTAAATCTTCAAACCCATCATTGTTGTAGTCAAAAGCGGCTACAGGAAAACTCTCAATGGGCTCTAACATGCCCAGAGGTTTGGCCACATTTTCAAACTTTAAGTTCCCTCGGTTCATCAGAAATATGTTTTCTCCCTGATTTACCGAAAGGTACAAGTCAGTCAATTGATCGTTGTTGGCATCAAAAGCCACAACACCTTTAATCATTTCTATAAAGTCCAGCCCCAGGTCGGCCGCAACGTTTTTGAAAGTTCCATCGCCCTGATTCAGATAGAACTCAGCTCTGTGTACCCTTTTGGGGTCGGCTGTTTTAGGCATGCCCGGAGGAATAAACGATTCGTTGCCAATAAATACATCGAGCCAGCCGTCTTTGTTGAAATCGGCCCAGGCCGCGGTTTGCGTAGGGTTGAAAGAAAGCAGCCCTGCCTCCTGGGTTACATCGGTAAAGGTGCCGTCTCCGTTGTTTCTGAGCAAGGAATTGGGGTGTTTTCCCCAGGGGCCAAACCAGCCGCCTCGCAGCACAAATATGTCTATTAAGCCATCGTTGTTATAGTCGGTTTGTTGGCAGTTTAGCCCACCTACCAGTCCTGTAAGTCCTGCTTCTTTGGTTCTGTCTATAAAACCACCCTTGCCATCGTTCACAAAAAAGCGCATTTGATCTTCCGGAGTAAACCCGCTTGAGGTTACTACCAAATCCAGATAGCCATCGCCCGTGAAGTCTTCCATTATTGAGCCTCCGGCTATGCCCGATACAGCTACATTCAATTGTGGTGCATAATCCTCAAAGCGATCAATGAGTGATTTAGAAGCAAATGCTTTTTCAGGAATCAAATAAGACTTAGGTACTTCATGGGGGTAGGCTCCTATGGTTTGATAACACAAATTGAGTAGCCACACAAGCTCAAGGTCTTCGGGATAATCTTTTAACAGGGGCTCTATAATTTCTATGGCCCGTTGAGAGCCGGAAGGGTCGATATGAACGCCATCACCGGCTACGGGCAGAATACAAGAGGCAGCCGTATGGTTAATCAGGCAATTGGTTTGTTCACCCAACCGAATATAGGCCACTGCCTCGAGCCGTTTGAAGAAATAATCCCACTGAGGAGTTAGTGCTTTACTTTCTGAAGCCAGCTCGTTCCTAAACTTTTCAATTTCCAGAATGGCTTTTTCCGTATTGCCACTGTTCATTGTCTCACGCACATACCAATAGCTGTAAGAGACATAATCATCGAAACTTCTTTTAAAACGTTGTCTTAGCGAATCATAGGCTGCTGCCCGCTTGGCATTGTAGTAGTAGGTAATATCGAGTGCCCTCACCTCGGCATGGCGTTCTTCCAACAAGTCCAGCATGTACTGGTTTTCTGTGGCTGTTTCCGTAGGGTTGGAATCACAGGCCAAGAGCAACCAAAACGAAAAAGAAAATAATAAGGTCAGACTCCTCATAGTCTTAAAGATAGAGAAATATTAATTTGGCAAACAGAATAATCGAAGCACAAAACTGAGCAACACGTATGGCGAAGCAATCATTGCAACTGGGCATTATTAAAGAGGGTAAAATTCCAATTGATAGGAGGGTTCCACTTATTCCACAACAAGTTAAGACCTTGTTGGAAACTTATCCGGAAGTTGTTGTCAAATGTCAAAGAAGCGATATTCGGTGCTTCTCCGATGAGGAATATGAGCAGGCGGGTGCTCTTTTGGTCGATGATGTTTCGGACTGCGATATTATTTTGGGAGTAAAAGAAGTGCCTTTGTCTATGCTGGCAAATGGTAAAACCCATTTCTTTTTTTCGCATACCATTAAAAAGCAGGAGTATAACCGAAAGTTGCTCCAGACCATTCTTGAAAAACAAATCAGATTGATCGACTGGGAATGTCTTACCAATAAAAATGGCAAACGTCTAATTGCCTTTGGCCGCTATGCGGGAATCGTAGGGGCTTACAACGGCATTCTTACCTATGGAAAGCGGTTCAACCTCTTTCACCTAAGGCCCGCCCATACCTGTTTCGATCTTGAAGACCTGAAGACTGAGTTCAGGAAAGTAGATTTACCTAAAATCAAGATTATTTTAACCGGAGGAGGAAGGGTTTCTAAAGGAGCGATGGAGGTGCTCGATGGCATGAAAATAAGAAAAGTAAGTCCGGCTGAATTTCTGGAAGAGCATTTTAACGAACCGGTTTATACTCAACTCAACTCCCGCGACTACAATGAGAGAATTGCCGGAGGAATCTTCGATCGAGATGAATTCTATGCTCACCCCGATCGTTACAGGTCCTCTTTTTTACCCTATGCTAAAAAGGCCGATTTGTTGATAGCCGGAGCTTACTGGGATCCGAGAGCCCCGGTGCTATTCAACAAAGAAGATATTTCTGCCAAGGATTTTAAGGTGAAAGTAATAGCCGATATTACCTGTGATATTGAGGGGTCTATACCTTCTACCAAAAAGCCAAGTACCATTGAAGACCCGGTGTATGACTATAATCCAAGCAACGACAGGGTGGAAGAGGCCTTTACAGATGAGGGTAATATTACCGTGATGGCCGTGGATAACCTGCCGTGCGAGTTGCCAAGAAATGCTTCAGAAGACTTCGGAAAGGAATTTCTTGCTCATATAATGCCCAATTTGGTGGGAGAAGACGTAGATGGTATCATTGAACGGGCAACCATTGCCAATGAGGGATCGTTAACTGATCGGTTTAGCTATTTACAAGACTATGTCGATGGAAATTAACCGGTACATAGAACATACTTTGTTAAGCCCCGAACTGACCGCCCGACAGGTGGATGGCTTGATCGAAGAGGCCCTTGAACATAATTTTGCGGGGATTTGTGTGCCGCCTTTCTGGGTGAAAAAAGTAGCCCGAGAGCTTCGGGAAACCTCCATTGGTTTAGTCACCGTTGTTGGGTTTCCGCTAGGATACCAGCAAACAGAAACTAAGCTGAGAGAAATGGAGGTGGCTCTGGAACAAGGGGCCAACGAGCTGGATGTGGTGATGAATATTTCGGCTTTTAAAACAGGAATGCCCTGGACAAAGATAGAGTTGGCTAAATGTGCCCATCAGGCCCACCAGGCCGGGGCAGTTTTAAAGGTCATACTGGAAACGGCCTTACTTTCTGACGATGAAATTATAAAAGCAACTAAACTCTGTGCCGATGCCGGGACCGATTATGTAAAAACTTCTACGGGCTTTGCTTCGGCCGGGGCAAAGGTAGCCCATGTAAGCCTTATGCGTAAAACAGCTCCGGCACATGTAGGGGTTAAAGCTTCAGGGGGCATTAGAAGCTATGCTGATGCCCTTCGTATGATAGAGGCGGGTGCAGATAGAATAGGAACTTCTTCGGGTGTAAAAATCATGAAGGAATATGGAAATGGCGATTAGTATAACTGTAAAAGGGAAGGTGCAGGGAGTTTTTTACAGAGCCTCCTGTCAGAAAAAAGCTCAGGCCTTGGGTGTAACGGGCTGGTGCAGAAATTTGCCCAATGGCGATGTTGAAATTCATGCAGAAGGAAGTGACCAGGCATTAAACCAATTTGTAGACTGGTGTAAGAATGGGCCGGAACAAGCACGGGTGGAGGCCACTTTTACCCATAAAGTAGAAGCAGAGGGTTTTTCTACTTTTGAAATAAGAAGGGCTTAAGCGCTTTTGCTCTTGTAGGCCTGAATTCCTTTGTGCTTGTATACCTTGAGTTCGAAATGCTCAAAAATGGCCACCTTCATTCTGTTCTGAGCGAGTTCAATTCGTTTTTCAGGACTCCTGAAAACGGTAAGCTCAAGGGCGGCTAATATAAAGTTCTTTTTGGTACACAGCTCCTGAGTATAAGCGCAAAAAGCTTCTGTCCAGTCGGTTACGTATTTGTCGTAGTGGCTGCTGCCATCAAAAAGTAATTCCAGTTGGTTATCGCCAATCTGGTAACGGTAAATACCGGCCAGAATATCATATAACTCGTCAAACACGTTTAGTTCTGTGGTCTGGAACAGTCTAACTTGCTCACTGGTGGTATCGGGTAAGCGCAGCGGATTGTACACCAGAAAATAGCCTTCTTTAACGATCTCCATAAGGCGGAGCTGCAAAGAGGCTCGCTGGTCTTTTTGCGCTTGCTTTAAAATGTAATTCTTATCTAGTAAAAATAGTCGGTTGCTCACCGTAAAGTCGTTTAGACAAAAGTAGGTAAAAAACTTTTTTACCGGGTTAAATAACTCAATTACCTGGCTGCGAAGCCATCAACAATTCGTCCAAAGAATATGGCATTCATCATTAGTTTGTTGGTGCCATACCAGAAAGCTCTGAAGTTAGGATTGTCTACCAGCGAAACTACCCGGCCTCTGCCCAGTGCAGAAACTCGTATGGTAGAAGTACCTTTTAGGGCTTCCAGATTAGCCTGGCTGATCCACCCGGAAACAAGCGGTTCTTCCGTATACCTGCCAGCGTTGGCATATAGACTTTCTGAAGGCTCAATAAGAATGGTGCCTCGTTTAAAGGTGGGCAACATTTTTCGGTAATAGCCAAAGGTCATAGGGTGCGACAATTCAAGTTCGGACATGTATACTCCACCAGGGATATAGAGGGATCTGCTGTAGTTATCTATCTTATCGTAAGGTACCTTATCCGTTTTGGGGTACTCTACCTCAACGGTTTTCAGGTTGGTCAACTTGTTTCGTGCCATCCAGGTAACGGCCGAGCCCATACCAACGAGTGTTCCCCCTTTGCTTACCCAGCTTCTCAGGTTTTGCAGCTCGCCTTCCGACAAGTTCAGTCCACCGGTAAGTATTATAGTGTTGTACCGGTCAATGGCCGAAGATCCTACTCTGTCGGCTGGTAATTTGGTAACAAGCATGTTCATTCGTATGTCCAGCAGGTGCCATACCTCTCCTGCATCGTAAGAACTACCAGCCTCTACAACCAGAGCTACTTCTGGTTTTTCCAGAGCTACAAAGCTATTGCTACCCAGGGCTACTCCATCGGTCAACCCCGATTTCATGGCATGCACATCCAGCCCGTCTTCACGCGCTATGCGCTGCATTTCATAAAAGAGATCGCTTTCTGAAAGCCTCTGCCCTACCACAGGCACAAGTATTGTCCCCCTGTCGAACAGCTTTTCTCCGGGGCCTGTAAACTGGCTGGTAGCCACTTTTATCCGCACTCCTTTTTCCAAAAGCCTGTTGGCAGCTCTTGGGGCATAATATCCGTGCCATTCAAAAAGGTAGGCATAAGCACTTTGTCCGCCTAAAACTTTACCCTCAGGAAAACTAAGCTTATCTATTTTTTCTCCCAGTTGATTACGGCTGTAGTCTCGGCTGCTCATCTCGTGGTATTCCAGGTTAAAGGCCATGGGGTAGGTCCAGCCGGAAATATCGTAGAACAGGCTGTCTTTGAATGTTGTGCGCTGTTCGAACATGGCTTTTACCAGTTTATAGTTTCTTTGTTTTAGTGGTATGATGTAGCTGTTTTCAGGGGTATAGGTTTCTTCACCCATTTTTATGTTGCGCGAAGGGCGATAAAAATCTACTTCCTGAGCATTCAGTATCTCGGCCAAATGGTAGGCTCTCACAGGGTCCTTTTCTGCCTTAAACACATAAGCCTTGGTGTTGTCATTGTCAGCATCTTTAAGCACTTGCTTATAAAAATCGCGTTGGTAGGCCAAAAGCTCCTCGCGCATGGCCACTGAGGCTTTCCAGGTAGAAAGAGCAGTGTTGAACTGGTTTTTTATCGTAAACGGGAAGCGCAAAATACCATTGGCGCTTTCCTGAGCATGGCCTCTTGAGCTGGCTTGCTCAAAAAGAATTCCTATGCCTCCATTAATATCAGGAAAAGTAGAGCCTTTGCCATAATAGAAGTCATCGTAGCCTTCTTCAGTGAAGTACAGCGAACCCAAGCTGTCTAAGGCAGCAGCATGAAACTCACTAATCTTTGCGGTTAGCTCCTGATTAAGTTCGGGGGTAAGAGGGTGGGTGCGTTCGGGTACGCCCGGTTGAAAGAAGAAAGTAGAGTTGGTGCCCATTTCATGATGATCGGTGAGCACGTTGGGTTTCCATAAATGATACTTAGCTATGCGGTTTTTAGACTCGGGTTGTTGTACCGGCAGCCAATCCCTGTTCAGGTCGAACCAGTAATGATTGGTTCTTCCCCCCGGCCAGGCTTCACTATATTCCCTGTCGGCAGGGTCGGGGTTGATTTTTTTGCTTTTGTGCATGTTGGCCCATGTAGCAAATCGGTTTAGGCCATCCGGATTAAAGCTTGGGTCTAGCAAGACCACGGAGTTCCTGAGCATTTGCTCTATTTCTGATCCCTGTGCTGCTGCCAGATAGTATGCCACTAGCATAGAGGCGTTAGAGCCGCTCGGCTCATTGCCATGAATGCTAAAACCCATATAGGTAACAACCGGCATTTTTTTGATATCGAACTTGTCGGCCTCGTTGGGGTAAGTAAGCCATACATGGTCACTTCTAATCTTATCGATCCCTGCATGGTTAGAAGGGTGAGTAATAGTAAGCAATAGCTGTGGTCTGCCTTCGTGAGTCTTGCCAATTTCTTCAATCGTTACGCGGTCTGAAGACCGGGCCAATTCTTTCATATAGTACACCAGCTTGTCGTGGGTTACGTGCCACTCGCCCACCTCATGCCCGATGACCGATGCGGGAGTTGGTATATTGGGGTTAAACGACACATTTTGAGGCAGATAGTAATCTAATGATTGCGAAAAAGCAGTGCAGATTGTCAGGTAAAAAAGGGTCAGGAACAGCCCCCTTACAAAGAATTTTCCCATGGTATAGTTGTTCTCAAAAGCAATATACTGATAACCTTTACTTAATGAAAGATTCTTAGGTTTCTTCAGGTAAAGTATGGTTTACATACAGAATTGACGTAATTTACTAATGGTTTGGTAAGACATATTTTTTGAGAGCCGGTGTGCAAGCCGGATTAGTGTAAACCAACCGAAAGAAAAAGTTCTGATATACAGCAAAATAGAAATGTTGAGTCTAAAAAATTTCGAATGTTAAGAATAGGTTAAAGGAGGGGCTGATTCGTAGCGAAATCATAACATTTGTCAACCAACCATGACTGCATACCTTTTTAATTTTGCGCCAACTGAATGTAGAAATACTATCTAAATTAACAACTATGAAGCAATTTTTACTTTGTCTGATGTTCTTAGCAGCATCTCAAGTATCACTGGCTCAGATTACCGGAAAGGTAATTGACGCAGAAACAAAAGATCCCCTTCCTGGGGCTACTGTTGTTCTGAAAGGAACTCAAACAGGAGAAATTACAGGATTCGATGGTTCTTTCCGTCTCAATGCAACGGAAGGTCAAACTCTTCAGGTTTCATTCATTGGTTTTGAAACTGTAGAAGTAGCAGCTAAAGCAGGAATGGTAGTTGAACTAGTTCCTAAAACCAATTTGCTTGGTGAGATTGTGATTTCTTCAAGTGTGATTGATGTTGCCAAGGAGCGAGAGACTCCGGTAGCCATTTCTACGATTACCCCGGCTGAAATCTCTTTGAAAGTAGGTAACATGGAGTTTCCTGAAATTATGAACAGAACTCCTGGTGTGTATGCTACTAAACAAGGTGGTGGATACGGTGATTCAAGAATCTCGCTTAGAGGTTTCGATCAGAGAAACACCTCATTCCTAATCAACGGACAGCCTGTAAACGATATGGAAAATGGCTGGGTATATTGGAGTAACTGGCAAGGTCTTACCGATGTTGCTTCAGGTATTCAGATTCAGAGAGGTCTTGGTGCCTCACGTTTGGCTGTTCCATCAGTAGGTGGTACAGTTTCTATTTTCACTAAAGCTGCCGAAATAGAAAGAGGCGGTACTTTTACTCAGGGAATTGGTAACGATGGTTACGTGAAAACAGGATTCTCTTACAACACTGGTAAAAACGACAAAGGATGGGCTTTCTCTGCCTTGTTGAGCAGATGGTCTGGAAACGGATATGTGAATGGTACCAGCGGTGAAGGCTGGACATACTTTGCAGCTTTGGGTTATGCTCCTGAAGGTTCTGCCCACAACTTTAACCTTACCCTATTGGGCGCAGGTCAGTGGCATCACCAAAGAAGCACATGGGTTTCTATCCGTGACTACATCAACTTTGGTGAGTCTGGTGTGGACAGAAGATGGAACACTGATGCCGGTGAACTTGGTGGAGAAGAATTCAATATGAGAAGAAACTTCTACAATAAGCCATTGGCTACATTCAACTGGGATTGGAAAATTAACGAGAGTGTGAAATTGGCTACTTCTCTTTACGGTTCTGCCGGTAGAGGTGGAGGAACAGGTCCAAGAGGTAACAACTTCCGTAACTCTGATATTGATCTTTATCCGTTCAGAAGAGACCTTACCGAGCACTTGCTAGAGAGAAACCTTGGTGCTGCTTCAAGAAATGCAGATGGTTCAATCAACTTCGATAATGTAGTAGCAGTAAACAGAGCTACAACATCTCCTTACACCGGTTCTATTTCAGGCTTCCAAGGTCAATTGATCGGTTCTAACGGCTTTAGAAATGACGGTGTAAACAGAGCAGTATTGGTGAGAAGAGCTTCAATGAACTCTCACAACTGGGTAGGTGCTATTTCTACTCTTGATTTTGACAAAGGAGATTGGAGATACTCTATTGGTATCGACTTGAGAAGCTACACTGGATTCCACTACAGATCTTTGGAAAACCTTATGGGTCTTGACGGTTACTACTCTACTGGTAACAGCAACTCTGCCGGTCAAATCCAGAACACAACCATCAATGCTTCTCCATTCAGAAATACTGGTCTTGAAAGAGAAAAGATCGATTACTTCAACACAGGTATTGTAGGCTGGCAAGGACTTAACGGTCTTGTTGAGTACAACAACGAGACTAGCTTCACAGCTGTTCTTCAGGCAGGTATTTCAAACCAGTCGTTCAAAAGAGAAGACTTCTTCGATCAGCCTAATAACCCTATCTCTGAGAAGAAGAGCATTACTGGTGGATATTTAAAAGGTGGTGCTAACTACAATCTTGATGCTCGTTCAAACGTGTTCTTCAACGCTGGTTACATTTCAAGACAACCACTTTTCGATGCGGTGTTCCCTGGCTTTGCCAACGACATCAACGAAAATCTTCAAAACGAAGAGATTGTTTCAGTTGAGTTGGGTTATGGTTTCGTAAGCAACAACCTGAAAGTAAATATTAACGCTTACAACACCGTTTGGGGTAACAGATTCCAGACCAGAAGCGTGCCTTTGACAGGTGGTGCAACAGGTACCGCACAGTTCGATGATATCGATGTTCGTCACATGGGAGTTGAACTTGAAGTAGACTACCGTTACAACAGCAAGTTCAGAGTAAGAGGTATGGTTTCTGCCGGTGACTGGAGATACACTGACAACTTTGAAGGTGCAGTATTTGATGATAACAACCAGCCTGTACCGGGTAGAGCCAACGAAATTCTTTATGTTAAAGATGCTAAGGTTGGTGATGCCGCTCAGTTTACATCATTCATTGAGGGTGAGTACAAAATTGGTAAGTTCGTGTTCGATCTTGGTTACAGATTCGTTGATGGTTTGTATGCTGATTACTCAATCGAAGATTCAGACTTCTTCCAGGAAGACAACCAAGGTGCTTTGAAACTACCTTCTTACGGTCTTGTAGATCTTGGTGGTACAGTACGTTTCGATTTGATGGGTAACACTTCTTCTTTCAGAGTGAACGTGAACAACCTGTTCAACACCATTTACATTGCTGAGTCTGAAACTAACATCCACAGAGTTGATGAGTCTGCTCCTGCCTGGAAAGGTATCGACTACAGAAACTCAGTTTGGTTTGGTTTCGGAACTACTTGGAATGCTACTTTGAGAATTAACTTCTAATTCATTAGCTATAGAATTAAAAGCCCGGCCTCAAGCCGGGTTTTTTTTTGCCATCAAATTAAACCAAGTGTTCTTTGAACGGTCGAACTAAATCTTAGACCAGACGTTAAGTTTGCATCTAGCGGCTATGTTATATTATAAAACATACGAACATTCTACCTCGGCAGAGTGGGTCACCTTTGTGCACGGTGCCGGAGGCAGCTCCTCTATCTGGTTCAAACAGATAAAATCATTTAAGAAACACTACAACGTGTTGCTACTCGATTTAAGAGGGCATGGAAAATCGCAGGAAATATTCAGGCGCTACTTTACCAACGAGTATAATTTTGAAAACATAGCCAAAGACATACTTGAGGTACTCGACCATCTTAAAATTAAAAAGTCCCACTTTGTAGGTATATCGCTGGGAACAATTCTTATGCGCACGCTTTGCGAAATTGCCCCCCAACGAGTAAGCTCCCTGGTTATGGGAGGAGCCGTTACCCGCCTAAATATTCGCTCCAAAGTGTTGGTAGGTGTGGGCAATGCTACCAAAAGAATTATACCCTACATGTGGCTCTACAAGCTTTTCGCCTGGATTATTATGCCTCGCAAACGAAATCAGGAGTCGCGCATACTCTTTGCCAATCAAGCCAAAAAGCTTTGTCAGAAAGAATTCATTCGCTGGTTCAAACTCACCTATAAACTGAACCCGCTACTCAAATACTTCAACGAGAACGATACCCGATTACCAACCCTTTACTTAATGGGCAATGAAGACTATATGTTTTTGCCCCAGGTAATGGACTTGGTAACAAAACATTCCAACGCCTACCTGCGCGTAATCCCCGACTGTGGACATGTGTGCAACGTAGAACAGCCAGACGTATTTAATCGGATGGCGATGGAGTTTATCGATTCAAATTCTTTTAAAACGACCTTAAACTAATGAGTAAAGTATCGAGAATCGCTGTCATACTAGTGATTATTCTGGCGGTGGCTGCCTGGGCCGTATATCCGCGATTGGATGAGATAACCGGTTCTGAAAGTCAAGTCGCTCCGGTAGCCGCTCGTGGTGGTGGCGCACTACCCGTAAATATTAGTGTGGCCAAACCAAAGTACATCGAAAATAAAATAAAGATTACCGGAAGTATTTTACCGAATGAATCCATTGAACTGAAGAGTGAAGTTTCCGGATTGGTAATGAAAATTCATTTTCAGGAAGGGCAACGAGTAAAAAAAGGAGATCTGCTCATAAGCCTGAAAGACGATGAACTGAGAGCCCAACTGGAAAAGCTGCGTTATAGCAACCAGTTGGCGCGCGAAACAGAAGCTCGCCAGCAAAAGCTCCTCCAGAAAGAGGCCATAAGTCAAGAAGAGTATGATATTGCATTAACCAACCTGAACACAACCTCTGCAGATATTAAGCTGGTAGAAGCCCAGCTGGAAAAACTATCCATACGTGCACCTTTTGATGGTGTGCTGGGGCTTCGTCAGATAAGCGAAGGAGCTTATATAACCAACGGTACGGTAATAACCAACCTCTACAACCTTAACCCAATGAAGGTGGACTTTGCTATTCCCGGTAAATATGCCGGTAAGGTTCAGAAAGGTGATAAAATCAACTTTACAACCGATGCCTCCAACAAGATTTTCGAAGGTGAAGTATACGCCATAGAACCACGAATAGACGAAACTACACGAACGCTCAAGTTGAGAGCTCTTGCCGATAACAAAGACAACCAGCTAATGCCTGGCCAGTTTGCCAAAATAGAGTTGGTGATGGAAAGTATAGACAATGCGCTCATGGTTCCTGCGGTCTCAGTAATTCCTGAGCTTAATGGCCATAGAATTTACCTGGCCAAAGGCGGAAAGGCAGTGATCAACAATGTAGAGATAGGTATCCGAACTGATGAAGAAGTTCAGATCATAAGCGGTATTGAACCCCGAGACTCTGTCATTACTTCAGGACTGTTGCAAATAAGACCCGGAGCAGCTATTCAAATCAATTCAGTGAAAAACTAGTATGGCCAGTTTATCTACTATAAGCATCAAGAGGCCAGTGTTAGCACTGGTAATGAACATTGTTATCGTTATCTTCGGTATCATTGGGTTTCTCTTTTTGGGCGTAAGAGAATTCCCTAGCGTAGACCCTCCGGTTATATCGGTTTCTACCTCCTACACCGGGGCTAATGCCGAAATTATTGAGTCTCAGATTACAGAACCTCTGGAAGAAGCCCTTAACAGCATAGCCGGTATAAAAACCCTCACCTCCATAAGTAGAGATGGTGGGAGTAGTATAAGTGCCGAGTTCGATTTGGGAGTAGACCTGGAGGCCGCGGCAAATGACGTGCGCGATAAGGTTGCCGGTGTGGTACGCAGACTGCCTCCCGATGTGGAGCCTCCGAATGTTTCGAAGGCTGATGCGGATTCAGGACCAATTATTTTTCTCAACATTTTTAGTAGTGAAAGAGACCTGCTGGAGCTTACTCTTCTGGCAGAAAATATATTCAAAGAGCGTGTGCAAACCATCCAAGGAGTAAGCTCGGTGCAGGTTTGGGGATCAAAACGTTATTCTATGCGTTTGTGGATGGATCCTGATAAACTTGCCGCTTACGAGCTTACTCCGCTGGATGTTCTTAATGCTGTAAACCGAGACAATGTAGAACTACCTTCGGGCAGAGTAGAAGGGGCCGAAACGGAGCTTACCGTGAGAACCATCGGGCGAATTAATACTCCCGAAGAGTACAACAACCTCATTGTGAAAGAGCAGGGAGATGTCATTGTGAGGTTTAGAGACATTGGAAGGGCTGTGTTGGCGCCTGAAAATGAGAGAACCATTCTAAAACGTAATGGAGTACCCATGGTGGGTATAGCCGTTGTTACTCAGCCCGGGTCGAACAACATAGAAATTGCCGATGCTTTTTACGAGCGAATAGAGCAAATAAAAAAGGATCTTCCGGCCGACATTGAGGTGGGTATTGGATTCGATAATACAACCTATATCCGAGAGTCCATTACAGAGGTTCAGCAAACCATTATTGTAGCTTTTGCGCTGGTGGTTGTTATTATTTTTCTCTTTCTGAGAGACTGGCGCACGACCGTTATTCCTATAGCCACCATCCCTATTTCGCTAATCGGAGCATTCTTTATCATGTATGTTTCCGGTTTTTCCATCAATGTACTTACCCTGCTGGGTATAGTGTTAGCCATTGGTTTGGTGGTTGACGATACCATTGTAGTATTGGAAAACATATACTCAAAAATAGAAGATGGGCTAGAGCCGCAAGAGGCGGGAGTGAAAGGCGCCAGCGAAATATTCTTTGCTGTAATTTCCACTACAGTGGCGTTGGTAGCTGTGTTTATGCCGGTAATCTTTTTACAAGGCCTTACCGGTAGGCTTTTCCGCGAATTCGGAGTGGTGGTGGCTGGAGCAGTAGTTATTTCATCGTTCGTAGCCCTTACGCTCACACCTATGATGAGTACCCGAATTCTTAAGAAAAGAGAAACACACAACTGGTTCTACAATGTTACCGAGCCATTCTTCGTAAGCCTCAATAAGCTATATGCCAACTCGTTGGAGTCTTTTATGAAAGTGCGCTGGATGGCCTTTGTAGTTGTGCTTCTATCAGGAGGAATGATTGCCCTCTTTTTGACAGGCAACAGAATTCCTGAAGAGATAGCCCCTTTGGAAGATCGTTCCAGTATCAGGGGTTTTGCTACCGGCCCTGAAGGGGCCACTTTCGAATACATGGATCGCTATGTTGACAGTGTGATTACGGCCATAGAAAAGGAAGTTCCGGAAAAGAGCGCCATCATCACTGTGACCTCTCCCGGCTTTGGAAACAGTGCCGTAAACTCTGCCCGTTTCTTCATAATTCTTAAAGACCCGGATGAAAGAGAGCGATCGCAACAGGAAATAGTAGACGATTTTACCCCTAAAATCAATAAGTATACAGAAGCACGGGCTTTTCTTTCGCAGCCTGCTACCATTGGTGACCGGAGAGGTTCGGGCTTTCCTATACAATACGTTATTCAGGCACCCAATCTGGAAAAGCTAAAAGAAGTGTTGCCGGAGTTTATGCTAAAGGCTCAGCAGGCTCCTGAGTTCACTTTTGTAAACCTCGACCTCAAATTCAACAAGCCTGAGATAAAAATAGAAATCGATCGGGAGAAAGCGCGATCGCTTGGACTCTCGGTGCGCGATATTGCACAAACACTGCAACTGGGTCTTTCCGGCCAGCGTTTTGGCTTCTTCATTTTAGACGGAAAGCAATACCAGATTATTGGTCAGGTAGATAGAGAAAACAGAAACGATCCGCTAGACCTTAAAACGCTATATGTGAGAAATAGCCAGGGTAATCTTATTCAGTTAGATAACCTTGTTACGCTCACAGAGAGTAGCTCTCCCCCACAACTTTACCGGTTCAATCGTTTTGCTTCAGCTACCGTTTCGGCTAGTTTGGCCCCAAAAGTAACTACAGGTCAGGGTATAGAGGCTATGGATCGTGTGGCCGAAGAGGTGCTCGATGAGTCTTTCCAGACTGACCTGGCTGGCCAGTCTCGTGAGTTTAGAGAAAGCACCAACAGCTTATATTTTGCTTTTGGCTTTGCTCTCGTACTTATCTACCTCGTGCTCTCGGCTCAGTTCGAAAGTTTTGTCGACCCGCTTATCATTATGTTCACCGTTCCACTGGCTTTGGCAGGAGCCCTGCTGGTGCTGTGGAGATACGAAGAGTCACTCAACATTTTTAGCCAAATAGGTATTATAATGCTGGTTGGCTTGGTTTCCAAAAACGGAATACTGATAGTAGAGTTCGCCAATCAGCGAAAGGCCCAGGGGCTCAGTGTAACTGAGGCAATTCTCGATGCTTCAAAATCTCGCTTCCGCCCAATTCTTATGACCTCTTTTTCGACCATCCTTGGCATTTTGCCCTTAGCCCTGGCTTTGGGTGCGGGGGCAGAAAGCAGGGTGTCTATGGGAGTGGCCATCATAGGTGGGTTGGTGTTTTCTACCATTCTTACACTTTATGTGATCCCGGCCATGTATTCTTATTTCACCAGCAAGAAAAGTAGATTGGCCAGAACTACCGTTTAGTTATGAAGAAAGTTATTAGCTATATCCTCTTAGTTTTAGTTTCTACCATGCTGCATGCACAGGAAAAGCTGAGTCTGCAGCAGGCAGTGAGCATTGGACTAGAAAAGAATCTTAACATTAAAATTTCGGAGAAGGCTGTGGAACAAACCACAAACGACTACGAGAAAAGTGTTGGTGCCTTTTTGCCACAAGTGAGCATTACTGCCGGCAAAAGCTTTTCGAACACCAATGTGAGACAGCAGTTTGTGAATGATGACTCCCCGAGAGAAATCAATGGGGCCAAATCGAATACACTAGATGTGAGTCCCAATTTGAGGTGGACTATTTTCAATGGCCTGGGGATGTTTCATACCCGAGACCGTATAGCCGAAACCATGGGCCTGGCCGAAGATGATCTGAAGATTCAGATTGAAAATACCATAGCGCAAATTTCTACGGCCTACTACCGCCTGGTATTAGAAAAAGAGAGACTTCGGGTATTGGAAGAGGCTTTAAAGCTTTCGGCCGACCGGGTAGAACTGGCCAAAACCCGATATGAAGTAGGAAAAACCTCTAAGCTGGACTATCTGCAGGCACAGGTAGACTATAATGCCGATCAGTCTAACGTACTCAACCAGAAAGAAGTGGTCTTTAATGCGCAGGTAGATCTGAATAGGCTAATGGGCACCGGACTGGATGCACAATACGAAACAGATGCTAACTTTTCAGCCAATGAAAGCCTGCAAATTGAGAGCCTGTTGGCAAGCGCACAACTCAATAACCCCGGTCTTTTGAGAGCTCAACGCAACCGGGAAATTGCCTATTTGCAGAGCAAAGAAATTGGAGCAGAAAGATTTCCTCAGTTATCCCTCAATTTCGGTTACAACTTTAACGATCGTAACTCCGATGCCGGTTTCCTCATTAGCAATACCTCAAAAGGGATTAATTATGGGATAACTGCCTCATGGAATATTCTGAACGGTTTCGATGTGAAGAGGCGTATGCAGAATGCTCAAATTCAAATTGAAACCCGTGAGTTGGAAATTGAAAACATGAAGCTTCAATTAGAGTCGGATTTAAGAAAGGCCTTCATTAATTACCAAAACAGCATATCCCTTAGGGCATTGGAAGAGCAGAACTTTTCCATTGCTGAGGAGAACTATGATATTGCTTTGGAACGATACAAACTGGGCAATGCTACACCGCTTGAAATTCGTGAAGCCCAGATTAACTTCGTTCAGGCCGAGTTGCGCAAAATCCAGGCTTCTTTTAGTGTAAAAGTACAGGAAATAGAACTTAACAGACTGGCTGGTAACAACCTTCAATAGGGTATTCGTTTGAATTTCTGAGCCGTTCTCATTATCTTCTTTCAACCTGAAAATAAACCAATTGCGGTTTTTCGGGTTTTATTGAAGGACATGATGCTTTTCAGAATCAAGAATAGTTCATTGATATTCAGCTTGTTAGTTTCCTCTTTTTTGTTGGCCTGCTCGAATGGTCAAGGTGGCAAAGGGGGCCAGCAAGTGGCTAAAGAAGAGCCCGTTTTCTTTGATCTGGAGCAGATCAAACAGCGGGGTAGCCTCATTGCGGTAGTAGACAACAGCACAACCAGCTACTTTATATACAGGGGCCGTCCAATGGGCTATGAATATGAGCTACTAACACGTTTTGCTAAATCGCTTAAGGTAGAGCTTCAGATTGTACTTACTCCCAACTTGGAGAAGGCTTTTGAAATGTTGAACAATGGTGAAGCCGACCTGATGGCCTATCACCTGGCCATTACTCGTGAACGAGCAGAGCGAGTGGCCTTTACAGAGCCGCACAATACGGTAAGGCAAGTGTTGGTGCAAAAGAAACCGGACAACTGGCGCCAGTTAAAGCAACATCAGATTGATGCCTCGCTTATTCGTAATCCCTTAGACTTGGCTGGAGAAACTGTGCATGTGAGAAAAGGCTCCTCATTTGCCGAGCGCCTTGAGAACCTTTCAGACGAAATAGGAGCAGATATTCATATAGTGGAAATTGAAGGCGATGTAGACACCGAGTCACTCATTAAGCAGGTGGCTACCGGAGAAATAGACTATACGGTGGCCGATGAGGATGTGGCTCTCATTAATGTGAGTTATAACCCGATTCTGGACGTTTCCACCGAACTGAGTTTTCCCCAACAGATTGCCTGGGCCTTGCGCAAAAACAGCCTGCAACTCAAAGAGGCCGCAGACCAATGGCTTCAGGCCATGAAGCGAGAGCCCGATTTTTACGTGATTTACGACAAGTATTTTAGAAGTAGCAAAAACCAGAGAATACGGGCTACCAGCGATTACTCTTCTATCAGCCAGGGTAAAATATCTCCTTACGATGAAATAATTATGGATGCCGCCAGCGGTTTAGGTATAGATTGGTTGCTTTTGGCCTCGGTAATATATCAGGAATCCAAGTTCAATCCCAGGGTAGAATCATGGGCTGGGGCTAAGGGGTTAATGCAACTTACCTCTCAGGTAATTGATGAGTATGAGGTTGAAGATGTGTACAATCCGGAAGAAAACATTGAAGCCGGAGTAAACCATTTGAAGTGGCTTATGACGTATTGGGAAAATGAGATCGAAGACGAAGAAGAGCGACTGCGCTTTAGCTTGGGAGCCTATAATGTAGGGCAGGGACACGTAAGAGATGCCATGAAGCTGGCCGAGAAATTTGGTGAAGACCCAACCAGTTGGGAGGTTGTAGCTAAGTATTTAATTAAGAAATCAACGTCTGAATATTATACCGACCCTGTGGTTCAGTTTGGCTATTGTCGTGGTTCGGAGCCGGTAAACTATGTAAAGCAAATTATGCATCGGTACACTCAGTACAGAGCCTTCTACTCTAACCAAGAGGCCGATAGTACACAGATAGTAGAGGCATCACTGATTCATTAGTTCATCCACCAGTTTTGCTGACGAAAGACAAAGAGGTATCCCTCCGCCAGGGTGTACACTGCCTCCGCAAAAATAGAGATGCCTGATTTTGGAAGAAAAATTGGGATGCCTTAGAAAAGCAGCAAACTTGTTGTTAGAGCTATTTCCGTAGAGAGCACCAGCTACGCTACTTGTTTTTAACTCAATAAGTCTGGGGTCTAACACCGACTCCTCTTCAATAAAAGATTCTATGTTGGTGCCGAGGTTTTCAGAAAGCTTATTAATGATAGCCTTTCGGGCATATTGTATCAGGTAGTCCCAATCTTGCCCCTGGTTGTTGGGTACATTAATCATGGTAAACCAATTCTGGCAACCGCTTGGAGCATCGGACGGATTCATAACGGAAGTTATGTTCACATAAACAGTTGGGTCTTTAAAAAGGCTGCCTTTATCGAATATATGTTCGAATTCGCGCTTGTAGTCAGAAGTAAAGAAGATGTTGTGTAAGCCTAATTGAGGAAAGCTTTTTTTTATGCCCCAGTAGAAAATAAGGGCAGAGCTGGACTTGGGTTGGTTCAATAACTTTTTAGGTTGATGTTGATCTTTCAGCAATGTTCTATAAGCCGCAACCATATCCATATTACACACAATTCTGTCGGCCTTATGAAAGCCCATGTGGGTGTCTATTCCCTTAGCCGTGCCGTTGTGCACCACAATTTTTTGTACGGTAGTATTGAAGTAAAACCGAACGCCAACCTTTTCTGCTAATTCATACAAAGTCTGGGTAATGCTGTGCATACCCCCCTTGGGGAAATAGGCACCAATACCAAATTCCAGATGAGGAATGATGTTAAGTGTGGCTGGTGTTTGGTATGGGTCAGAACCATTGTATGTGGCATATCGGTTGAAAAGTTGTGTGGTTTTTTCGTTTTCGAACCGCTTGGAATTGGCTTCGTGCATGGTTCGGTTAAAATCGAATTTATGTAACCGGGAGTAGGCCGCAAAGGCCTTTGTACTCAACCATGTACCGGGCTTGTGAAGGCTTTTTTCTATAAAGAGTGGAGCCAGTTGACTGTATAACCACTGGCTTTGGTTTAAGGCGGCTTCTACATTTTCTTTGGGCTCGTTAAGTTTTTCAAGAAACTCTTGTTTTAGCTTTTCTCTGTCGGCCCAGGCTGTAAGCTTGATGCCATCCGGGAAGAAGTAGCGGCAAGTTTCATCCAGTTGCTCATAAACAAATGAGTCGGCCGGATTCATGCCACAAAGTTCAAAAAGCTCATCTACCAAAGCAGGAAGGGTAAACAGAGAGGGGCCGGCATCAAAGCGATAAGCTCCAAGCCGGATTTCGGAAAGCTTACCTCCGGGGTAGTTGTTGGCTTCGAATACAGAAACCGTATAACCTCTTTTGGCCAGGCGAATAGCAGCGGCAATACCGGCTATCCCTGAACCAATAACAATAGCAGTTTTGGCCATGGATTAGTAGTCTGAAAATTGGAGGTTGAGGCTTCCTAAAATCCGAACGAATTCAATTGAATCCAAAGGATAAAAACCAAAGAAGGGTTTTTTTGTTTACCAGAGGACTAATTCGCTCTTTAATTGAGAGCAAAATACTAAAATATTTTAAGCATAGCGGTCTACCCCAATTAGGGGAGATTGAATAGACATCTTTTTCTCTGTTATTTGTTCGGCCAAAAGGTGTCCGGTTACTGGGCCAAGGGTCCAGCCCAACATGGCGTGGCCGGTGCCAATGTACAGGTTATTGGCTTTTTTGGTGCCTCCTATGTATGGCAATCCGTCAGGCGTGCAAGGGCGCAGCCCCGCCCAGGGTTTAACGGTGCTGAAGTCTACATCGCGGAAGTCGGGCATAAACTCTTTAATGCTCTTTACAATTCCGTTGATACGGTTTTGTCGAATGTCATGATTGTGACCGGAAAGTTCCATGGTTCCTGCAAAACGTAAGCCGTCCTGCATGGGCGTAGTAGCTAACCTGCCTTCTACTAAAATGGCCGGCAACGAAGTCATTTTGGGTGGATTGTTGAGCATAAAGCTATAGCCTTTTCCCGGCTGGAGAGGAATGTTCAACCCCACTTGCTTGGCCAGAAGGGGAGACCAGGAGCCGGCTGTTATCACCACATGATCGGCTTCAAAGCTGTTGTCTTGTGTAGTTACGCGGGTTATTCTTCCATTGTCGCGCACCAACTTTGTTAGTGTTTGCCCATAATGAATTTTGACGCCTAGTGCTGCTACCTTTTGCTGAAACAACTTCATAAACTGGTGTGGGGTCATCCAGGCATCGCAGGCAAAATAGACAGACCCATGCATGTCGTATTTCACGGCAGGTTCCAGGCGTTCCGTTTCCTCGCGTGTGAGTACTTCTGCTTCCAGTCCCATCTTCTGGGCCATTTCTACCAGTTCTACTTCATGCTTTAAGGTTTGCTCCGTTTTACAGATCATCAGCAAGCCGGGCTTTTTGTAGCCTGCATCAATTTGCTCTTCATGAATGATTTGCTCATAAAGCTGCTGTGATTTTACCATCAGGTCGCGCAGTACCGGAGCTGCCGCCTGTACTTTGCCATGGGTAGCTGCTTTCTTAAACAACCAGCCCCAGCGCAGCAGATCGCTGTTGAGTCTGGGTTTAATATAAAATGGGCTTTCCGGATTCAGCATCCAGCGCAGCCCCTGGCTAATGATACCGGGTGAAGCCAAAGGAATAAGATGGCTCGGAGAAACGTAGCCCGCGTTGCCAAATGAACAGTTATTATTGCCATCTCCGGCATCAATAATTTCTACCTGTAGCCCTCGCTTTTGTAGATAATACGCGGTGCTAAGCCCTACAATGCCTGCGCCTACTACTAAAACCCGTTGTGTACTCATTTATATTACGCTAAACCCATAAGCATAAGGGTCGGAGTCGTCAATCAATATGGTGTTGTAGCCGGTTATTTTGGCCCAGCCTTCAATACTTGGAATAATGGCTGGCCGATCGCCACACTGGGTTTGTTCTTCTACCCTACCCACAAACTGACTCCCGATTATGCTTTCATGAACGAATTTATCACCTTTTTTGAGTTTTCCATGGGCAGCTAGCTGCGCCATACGTGCAGAAGTGCCTGTGCCACAAGGCGAACGGTCTATGGCTTTTTCGCCATAGAAGACAGCATTGCGGGCGTCAGACCCAGGCTGCGTGGGTTGGCCGGTCCACATTACATGAGAAAGACCCTGAATTTTTTCATCGATGGGATGAATAAATTTGTGCTGTTCATTGAGTCTGGCTCGAATGGCTCGACTCCAACGCACAAGTTCGAGAGCCGAATAGTCGGCCAAATCGCTATAGTTTTCTTGTGTTTCTACAATGGCATAGAAGTTACCACCATAGGCCACGTCTACCTGTAGCCGACCCAACTGGGGGCAGTCAACCTCTATTTTGCTTTGGTGTAAATAGGAGGCAATGTTGGTGATTTTTACAGACTTAACTTCATAACCCTCCTGAACATATTCGGCCACTACCAGCCCCGCAGGTGTCTCTAAGCGCAATATGCCGGGTGTCTTTGGACTAACCAGTCCTTCTTCCAGCATTATGGTAACGGTGCCGATGGTACCATGCCCGCACATGGGTAGGCAACCACTGGTTTCGATATACAACACACCGATATCGTTTTGTGGGTCGGAAGGTGGGTAAAGTATGGATCCGGACATCATGTCGTGCCCGCGAGGTTCAAACATGAGTCCTCTGCGAATCCAGTCATACTTCTCCATGAAGTGCAATCTTTTTTCGCGCATGGTTGCGCCTTCCAAAGGAGGCCCCCCACCGGCAACGAGTCTCACGGGGTTGCCACAGGTATGGGCATCGATACAAAAGAACCTCTTTTTCAAGGGCGTATGGTTAGTTTAATTTATATTTTTTTGTCCGTCAGGTTCGCTTTCAAAGTTTAGGATTGTCCCTTCAGAATGGTGGAGGTCAAAAGATAAAACTTTAATTTACCTCTGTTCTAACCCGATGTCATTCCGAACGGGTCTGCCCACAAGCAAGTTTGTTTCAGAATCGTAAGGAAATTGTAACCTAATTCTGAGAAGACCCTGATCCCGAAGTCTCGGGACAAGGTGACGATCCTGACTTAGCTTCTCTAAATATTGAGATAATCTGGCAGAACCGGTCGGTTTTTCAAACCCTCATCAATAATTTGAAGCACTTTTTTTCTTTCCTCTCCATGTAGGGGGAGTCTGGGTGCTCTCACATTTTCTGTACCTATACCGATTGCCACTTCGGCCAGTTTAATGTTTTGAACAAGTTTGGAATTAATGTCCAGTTCAAGAAGCGGTAAAAACCAGCGGTATATGTCTCTGGCTTCCTTGATTTTCCCCGCTTTTTGCAATCGATATATGGCAACGGTTTCGGCAGGAAAGGCACATACCAGCCCCGCAACCCATCCATCGGCACCCATGAGCATGCTCTCCAAAGCAAGAGTGTCTACTCCTGAAAGTATTTTGAACCGGTCGCCAAAGCGGTTTCTCATTCGGGTAACGTTAGAGATGTCTCGGGTTGACTCTTTAACGGCCTGTATATTTTCACACTCCATTAGCGACTCGAACATATCCAGGGTTACCTCAATCTTATAGTCTATCGGATTGTTGTAGATCATTATGGGCAAGTCGGTGGATTGGGCCACTGCTTTAAAGTAAGTTACCGTTTCGTGATCATCGGCTTTATAACGCATAGGAGGCAACATCATCAAGCCATTGGCTCCATTGGCTTTGGCCTTTTCTGCTGCTTTTATGGCTCCTTTGGTGGTTTGCTCGGCAATATTCATTACTACCGGCACCTTACCTTTAGCCAGCTCTGCAGTGTACTTTACAAGTTCATCTTTCTCGTCTTCCATCAATGAGCTGGCCTCTCCAAGAGTGCCTCCAAGTATTATTCCGTCAACTCCTGCGCTTAGCTGGGCTTCGATGTTTTTAGCAAACATTTCATGATCAAGGCGGTCGTCTGCCGTAAATTTGGTGGTAACAGCCGGGTACACCCCTTCCCAATTCACTTTCATAGCTTAAATTTTTCTCAAAGCTACTGTAGCTAATAGAGCTCTGCTTCTTAGAAATTGATCAATAGTGATGAAATATTTGCATAATCATTTCTGCTTCGCTTCGCTCACTCGTTGTGGGATGAGTAAATCGAACTTAATTACTCCCTCATTCTCCATGTAATGCTCAAAATCGGCAATGTATATTCCTTCCTTAGAGGTAAAGAAAACCGAAGTGGTATACTGCTTGGGTACTTTATACTCACCAATCTTTTGTAGGTGTCTGTCGGCAATGATAAATGTTTTTCTTAAGTGGGATGCTCCCGATTGAATTTCCTCCTTACTCCTTGGAAGAAAAGTTTCGCGGATAAAGTACTCTTCCTTAGCATTTGGAAAGTAGAGTATTTTATAATACTTGGGGTTCATTTGGCTGATGTTACTCCTTTCTTCATAAGTAGACATGTCCATATAGTCGGAGAGGTTAGAAGAGTAGGGCTTAATGTTGTTGAAGTATTCTGAACCTAGAGTGAGCTTTTTATTCAACTGTCCATCTTGGGAGTAAGTGTATATATGAGGTTCTATTCCATAACTGATAATGAATTCCTTTCTTTTTTCAGCGTAGCAGCTGAAGGTATTGGTGGAGTAATTAATGCCCCAGCAGTGTGTTGCGTATGATTGAGGAGGGAAAATGAGGCCTGTTAAATTTTCAGTGGCCAGGTTTAACTCAAGTAGAACGGGTTTGTTGCCAAAGTTGGTGTCGGGTAATCCCTGAGCGTTTATGTAAATCTTTTTCCCATGTCTATATAATCGGTTGTCGTTGGTTATCGCAATATTGAATGGACCATTGGAGCGGAAAAGGTCAGATTCACCAAAGTTGTATGTTCTCAGTTTTTCACCCCTTTCATTAAATAGAAAGGCCCTGAGTTCCCAGCCGTTGTAGATAAATACCGAGTCCATGCCAATGGGTAGATGGGCAATAAGGTCTTTGCGATTCCCGATACCATCAGGTCCCTCACTTTGAAATGATACAACCTTAAACGACTTGCCGCTGTCAGCGTCATAGTAGTGCAGGTTACCAGTTAGTTGATTAAAAAAGGTGAAGAATGTTTTTCCTTTATACTCGAACTGGTTGAGGTTATTGTTAAATAGTCCTTGAGTGGAATCCAACGTTAGAATAATTGAGCTAGATGGTGCTAATGTGCTGGTTTTTTTATGGTTCCAATCTGTTGAATTGATTTTGTTTTCTTTTGAACAAGAAAACAAAATCAAAAAGATTATTAGAATAAAAAGACAATATAACTTCATTAGTTTGGTAGGGTTGCTTAATTAAGTGGCAAGACTCAGGAGATCCTATTTGAAAACCCTTTTTTGCTTAGCTTATAACCATTTTTGGATGTTTAACCAATGACATGGCTTGTTAGTAAGTGTTTTACATTCCATGGGTATAGTGCTCAATGAGTAGCTCTATAATTTAAAAATAATTATTGGAGCAATAGAATTGCTCCAATAAGGTGATCCGTTCAAGTTTATTCCGCCTCAATTTCCTAAATGAACTCATTTCCAGTGCAACCGTAACCCGGAGGAATTGACAAGCACTGCTTTCCTCTTCCATCCTTTCCTGGGCTACAATAGCCAGAGCCTCCGCCATCACCCTTTATCCGTATTCCTCTGTATTGACCGACTGTTCGCCCTCTTGTAGGTGTTCCTTCTAGGTTTGCGACAGGTCGCACCCCTGCGGACACCTATAAGACAGGCAATAATGCCTTGGAGAATTCAGCTTTTGATAATGATTCAATTGGATATCATTGAGCAGGGTTTGACTGTTTGTATTATTTCACATAAGACAAGTATATATTATGGTATAAAACAAATAGGGCTAGCCCCATTTATTTTAAAAATCCGTTTTGTACTTATGCCTGAATTTAGAGAGAATAAAGAAGGGATAACAAACTCAAATATTCTACCCTAGATGCAAATTCAAAAAACAGTATCGAAGTAACAACTAGCCCAATATCTATCTTTGATAATTTACTTTTGAAAACCCGAAAGATTAAGTAAATGCTAGCTGCCACACAAGAAAATGATATGGTTCCGGTAAGGAAGTTGTGCTTGTTAGATATATCGCATGCTTCGAAATATAATATGAGCAGCTCACTTTTTAGGAGAAGAAGCACTATTGTTAAATTTAAACAGATCAAAAATTTATTCGTTGTATACCTCTGTGTTAAAAAAGCCAGAAGAGCAAAGGTTAAAGGTGCGGTTATTAATCCTAAAATTCTTGCGCTTTCTTCTAAAAAATCCAATAGACTAACCAGTGAAAACGAAAACAATGAGCATAAAATATATATGCTCATTGTTTTCAGAATTATGCCAAAAATGGGTTTCATTAGTATGGATTATGCAAAAAATTAACCACCTGACTTACTGACTTGTTTCTATACTCAATGTATATGGTTTTTTCAACTTAGATGAAGCGAGTAAAACCGTTCATGATTGGATGTTGGATTACGACCAAAACAGACCACACAAATCTCTCGGATATAAAACACCTAATGAGTATGCTGCCTTAATTAATCAAAACTCCAATTTTGAATGGACCGAACCAAAGGGAAGCTTACATCCGATAGCGGTGAAACTATTCCCACTTTTGAAAAGCTGACTTGTAGATTCCTTGCTGAGATTCGTTGATCTTTAATTTAAAATAGAAGGTTGAATCCCTGATGGCAAGAATATTTAAGAAAGGTAGGTTTTTAAGTGGTAGCTTTTCCCAGCTTTTAGAATCGCTGTTCCATTTGAAAATAAGCCCATTTGACTTGGAGGCCTTTGAGACTCCTATATACAGGTAACTCGATTTAGTAAAATCATCACTAACGACTCTGGAAAAGTAGTCGTATTGACCAGCAAAGTATCCATAAATAAGTTTTGAATCAGTATCAGAAGCTACCTGTTTTAGGTCTAGTTCATTTATTGGTTCACCTGACTCACTAAGTACTATCACTTTGCCTTCTCTGAAGTTTTGAATCGCATAGAATTTGTTGTTGTCGATTGAGGAAACTTGATAGTTTATACTTTTGTAAGGGTTCAAGAAAGTTGTTTCACTGGTTTTATGGATTACTGAAATGGTATCTAGTTCTTCATTGGCCTTTTTAAATAGAACAGCTGCTTCAATTTCATGTCCATTGGACTTAATACCATAGGAGTCAAAATGTATCAAAAGATGACCGTTGGGTGTATTAATCTCTTTTTGATAGTAGACCTTTTTAGAAGACTCATATTGCAGTTTAATTTTCTTGACCCTTGTTTTTCCAGATATAAAATCTATTCTGTATTGATGGCTATTTTCAGGCCTTGCCGCAAAAAAGGCTTTGTTATCCATTTGGTAAAGACCAGAAACAGCAGGTTCACGATGTCCTTTTAATTCTATCTTATCGTGTAGAAGGTTATTCTGGTCATAGATAAAAACCTGACCTGGAAACTTTACTGATGTTATCAACTTATAGTTCTCTAAAATGATAAACTCATCAATAGTAACCAGATCTTCAGTGGATAGGTATAATTCTCCATTTTGCTTAAAAACAATGATCGAGTCTTTACTATCAAGAAATGGCAATTGTTCTTGAGCTACACAAAAGTTGACAAAAATCAATTTAAAGGTTAGTGCTACGTATATTCTCATTTAATATCCATTATTGCTTTAACCACTTGAACTTTATCACTAAAAGCGCTGCTTAGAAAAAATTCTAATGTATCGCTTTCAATAACTCCTGATAATTTTGGATTAAAGGGGCCTATAAACGTTTTAGAGAGATTCACTTCATACGCTGTTTTTTTATCAAGATTTACTTTCATTAGGTAGACATCATTATCTCCATGAGATTTTAATAATCGTTGGTAGCCTAGATAAAAAATATTTTTACCCATTTCTTTTACAAAGAAATGATTGAGGTCATTTGTAGGTGCTGGAAGTCTTTCTTCAGAGTAAAATGGAATACTAGAAGGGTTGAAGGTATATGATCTATGTGAAGCTCTTACACTAATGAGCTCAAGCTGATTGTCATCTTTATAGACCCTCAGTTTGTCCTCATGGTCAAATAAGAAATAGTGTTTGTTGTCTATTTGGCTATATCTAAAGAACTGAAAGGGTGTTTGACTAAATTGACCTACCTCTGCTAGATTTTTAGGAAATGCTCCTATACTCTTGATGAACTTTCCTTCCAAGTTAAACGCAGCCATGAGAGGGGATTTCTGAAAGAACTCTTTTGAATTGTTAATACCTATTATGTTACCAACTGATATGTAAACTAACTTCTCATGATTTGAATATTCTAAATGTGGTATTTTAAGAAACCATAAATCTTCTGGAAATTCAAGATTAATTTTTTGGTCAATTTTCCCAAACTCATTAACAATGAATAATGTGGGGTTTCCAGCAAACAGTAATAATGCTTTATTTTCCTTTGGCATATATTCATAAGCGATTGGAAGTGAGTTTGGATATTCATAATGATTCTCAAGATTCTTTTTATCGAAAAGGAATTTAATTTTCCCTGATTTATCGTAGACCCTGATAACACCTCCACGGCTTACAAAACAATAGTATTCCCCTTCTTTCTCATAAGTTAAGTTGGCTGATGATGGATCAAAAAAGTCGTTTTCTCCTAATATTAGTGTATCTACAATCTGGAGTTTGGTATCGTGGTATTCATAGTCATCTATTTTGCCTTCCTTGTATAACTTTTCTTTTCCCTTTTCACAAGAGAAAATAAACACTGAAAAGCAGGACAAAAAAGGAATAACTCTTGCATTAAAAGCGTGACCTTTTTGGTTACGCTTTTTTAATAGAAAATTGACTTTCAAACCTATCATTCTCTTTCCGACATCATCAACATATTGACACATGCAGAACTAGTTGCATCAAAAACGGCTCTGGTATCTCCATATTCACATCCGTCAGTTGATAAAAATTTTCTATCACAATATTCGTGAGTTATTTCACAACCCTGAACGTTTTCTGTGAAGCTATACGTCCATTTCGTGGCATGTGCAGTAGCACTGAAAGAGATCATGCCTATAACAAGTAAGGCAACACTTAGAATTTTTCTCATGATTTGTTATTTGTTTATTTGAAGCCTACTCACTTAAGGCTTTTCGGCATTACTCCTTAAGCAGCTACTATACTATTCTTAGAATTAATGGATGAATTAGTACTGTGTCTGCTATTTGTTCGTTCGCCAAGCGGCAGGATGAGCGTCATTCTTTCTTTTTTCCGGAGCTGAAAGTGAGATGAACTTAGTTTATAAATTTTATAATAAAAATTAAAATCAAAAAATAAATATAAAAAATGCAAAATTATATTTTAAATAGTGGATTAGAATCTTTCAAAGTGGACATATCAAGTCAAGTTTATTTTAACAATGAAATAATTTTGTTCTGCTTAAAATATTTAGATTTCCTTGATGAAAGTTCTTCCTTTCAAAATTCCGAAGGTTGAAAACAGCTCATTCCATTTGCAAATTGATGATGAGCCTTATTTCTACGACAAGCTCCATCAGCACCCGGAGTTGCAGCTAACATGGATTGTGAAGGGGGAAGGAACGCTTATTTATGGAGACTACCTGGGAGAATTCATGCCCAATGAGGTTTACTTAATTGGCAGTAATGTGCCCCATGTTTTCAGAAGCAAAGCGGAATATTACCAGCAAGCGGACAAACGGGTTTTGGCCAAAACTATCTTCTTTAAACCAGACCTTGTAAAAAAGGGACAGTCTGTTTTCCCTGAATTGAGTCAGTTAGAGGGCTTGCTGTTGGCCGCGGATCGTGGCTTAAAGATAAACCCTACTGCCAGCCCAAAGCTGATTCACCAGATGAATGCAGTATTTGAGGCCAACCCGCTTTCCAGACTTGGCCAAATTCTCTGCTTAGTTGATGAATTCGGAATAACAGAGTCTCAGGTATTAAGCCAGTGGCCTCAAAAGCCTTTAAAAGAACAACATGGCCGAAGGTTAGACGATGTTTTTAAGTTCACTCTGGAAAACTATCACCGTCCCATTCAATTAGAAGAAGTGGCCGAAGTGGTCCACATGAACAAGGCAGCCTTTTGCCGTTATTTTAAACAGCACACCCGAAAAACCTATCTCAACTTCCTCAATGAAATCAGGCTGCAGAAAGCCACTGAATTGCTCAAAAATTCTGAAATGCCTATCGCCCAAATTGCTTATGAAGTGGGTTTTAATAACCTTTCGAACTTTAACAGGACTTTTAAGTTAATGAAAGGGCGTACACCGATAATGGAGCGTTCGAGATTTACAATTGCCTGACAATCGACTCAAAATCCAGGCTCTGCCAATGTTCCTCAAGACTCTCTTGCTCCATTACCTTATCCATAATCTTCTGTTGCTTCCGCCCAATTTCCAGGGCCTCGGAATAACGAAGATCACTGAAGGTTACCATTGAGTAGAGCGGAAGCCATTGATTAGGGTAGAGCTCATTCAGTCGCTTTTCAATCTTTTTTTGAAGAACGAATTTAGGGTCGGCCACCTTGTCGCGCATTTCTATAAAGTTGTATAGGGCCAAATCGGCTATGGCCTCAGCGTCCGGCTTGCGCAGTTCCTGATACCGGCTAAGTACCTCGGCATTCAAGGTTCCTAGTTCTTCAAGCAGTTGGTTTAGCACATGACAGTCTTCAAACCCCGCATTCATGCCCTGTCCGTAAAACGGAACTATGGCGTGAGCGGCATCGCCAATAAGGGCACAGTTTTGTTTTACCCACGGATAGCACCGCACTGTAACCAAGCCCGAAGTTGGGTTGCTGAAGAAGTCTTCTACAAAGTCGGGCATTAAGGGTACAGCATCGGCAAATTCACGGTTAAAGAATGTCAGAACCTGGTCAGGGCTCTGCAAACTTGCAAAAGAGTTTTCTTCTTCAAAGGGAAGAAAAAGAGTTACCGTAAAGCTCTTGTCTAAATTAGGCAAGGCAATGAGCATAAACTTACCTCTTGGCCAAATGTGCAGGGCATGGGGGTCCATAGCAAACTCGCCCTTAGTGGTGGCCGGAATATGAAGTTCTTTGTAACCGGCCGTTATATAGTGCTGCTCATAGTTGAACCTATCGGTGCGCATAAACGAATTTCTCAAAGCGCTAAAGGCGCCATCGGCCCCAAACACAAAATCGGAGTTTACTTCAATACTTCCTTGGGGTGTAGTAAAGTAGGCCGTGGTTGTTTGATGATCTACCCGGTTACATCGGTGTTCAAAATGGAGGTAAACACCTGCTTTTTCGGCTTCATTAAGCAATAGTTCATTGAGTCCGCTGCGCGAAACGGAGTTGATAAACTGTCCTTCCTTTCCGTAGGGATGAAAGTCCAAATTGCCGGCCGTATCATGTATCATTCTACCGGGCATTGGTATGCATCGGGCTTTAATTTCGTCTTCCAGCCCCACGGCCTTCAGTGCTTTAAGTCCTCTATGGCTCAAGGCCAGGTTGATAGAACGACCGCCTTCCAATTGAGATTTCCGGAGGTCCGGGCGTCCTTCATAGGCATGAACATTATAGCCTCTTTTGGCTAGAAAGATGGAGAGCAATGTGCCAACAAGCCCGGCTCCAAGCACTGTTACTTTTTTACTCATAGGTTAAAAAATTTTGCCTAAACCTCCTTTGCTTACCACAATCGTAAAGCCTGCCTGCTGTAGGGGAGCAAAAGAGAGCTTCAGTGCTTCGCCCCCATAAGCGTAAGGATTGACTGAAGCATTAAAATCGTATGTCGTGGCAGAGCTACGCATCAGCATATTTCTTGATAGCTTCCTTCAATAGTCGGCCAAAATGATAAACGTCTTCAAACGAATTATACATAGGAGCTGGAGCAATACGAATAACATTGGGCTCTCGCCAGTCTCCTATTACACCTTCTTCTACCAGATAATCGAACATTAATTTACCATTTCTGTGGAAGTAAATGGAAAGCTGAGCTCCACGCTCCTGAGGGTTTCTGGGTGTAATTATCTCAAATAGCTTGTCTTCACCACTTAATTCATCGATGATGTACTCCAGAAACCCGGTGAGTTTAAGGCTCTTTTCGCGCAATGCTTCCATGCCCACTTGTTCAAAGAGTTGAAGCGAAGCCAGATGAGCGGCAGTAGAAATTACATTTACGTTGCTAAGCTGCCAGCCATCGGCCCCTGGCATGGGGTCAAAGCCTTTTTCCATAAGAAAGCGCTCTTGCTCGTTGTGTCCCCACCAACCGGCAAAGCGAGGCAAATCTTTATCGTAGGCAAAGCGCTCGTGAACAAATATTCCGCTTACATTGCCCGGCCCCGAATTAAGGTATTTATAAGAGCACCAGGTGGCAAAGTCTACGTCCCATTCATGCAAATGCAAGGGAACATTACCTGCCGCATGGGCCAAATCGAAGCCCACAAAGGCTCCCGCCTTATGGCCGGCTTTGGTAATGGCCGGCATATCGAATAGCTGACCGGTGTAGTATTGCAATCCGCCAAAAAGCACCAGGGCCAGCTCGTCTGCATTTTGCTCAATAGTAGAAATAATGTCTTCTGTTCTTAGGGTTTGCTCACCGGTTCGGGGAGCCACTTCTATAAGTGCTTCGGCCGGGTTTAATCCATGAAATTTGAGTTGCGACTCAAACATATACTGATCGGATGGAAAGGCACCTGCTTCGCAAATCACTTTGAAGCGCTTTTTTGTAGGTCTAAAGAAAGAAACCATTAACAGGTGAAGGTTTACAGAAAGGTTGTTCATGCATACCACCTCCAGGGGTTTAGCACCTACAATTTTAGCCAGAGCGGCTTTGCTTGCTTCATGAAACTTGAGCCAAGGTCTTTCTTTGGGTACAAAATGACCTTCGACTCCGTAGGTTTCCCATTTCTTCATTTCTGCTTCCACAAAAGTGCGGGCTTGCTTGGGTTGTAGCCCCAGCGAGTTGCCTGTAAAGTAATAAGCGTCTTTACCTTTTATTTGTGGAAAGTGAAATTCATTCCGCCACTCTCTAAGCGGGTCGTTCTTGTCTGCCACTTGGGCAAACGCTAAGCTGTTTTCGTAGATCATCCGAATAGTTTCAGTTGATTATAACCAGGTATGGAGTTTTCGTGTTTAAGTAGCCATTCTTTTCGATGCAGGCCTCCGGCATATCCGGTCAGGCTGCCATCGGTGCCAATTATTCTATGGCAGGGTATAATTATGGCTATAGGGTTTTTCCCATTGGCCGAACCCACCGCTCGTATTTTTTTGAGGTCACCCATTTTTATGGCTTGTTTGGCGTAAGTGGAGGTTGAACCAAAGGGTACGCTGAGCAGATTGTCCCACACTTCTTTCTGAAAATCGGTGCCTTCCGGAGCAAGCGGAACGTCAAAAGTTTTGCGTTTGCCCTCAAAGTATTCTTTGAGCTGAAATTTACAGGTGCGAACTATGTTAGGAACCTTTCCATCGGTCGAGCGTTCGGCCTCATCGGTAAACGACACCAGTTTAATGGCCGTTTCATCGCCCACTATTTTGAGCTTACCGATGGGGGTTTCCAGAAAGGATATGGCTGTGTGCTTCACTACTCAAATATTTCGCGTTTCAAATTGAGCCATTCCAGCGCGGCATTGCAATAAATATCTTCAACAATTTCCGGGGCCAGATTCATTTCCTCAATGTAGGCTCCTATTTCCAAATCGCCTAAGGGGAAGGGGTAGTCCGAACCTAACATAATGCGCTTGGAACCTTGCATTTTTAGTACATACTCGAGTAGGTCGGCATCGTGGGTAATAGAATCTATCCAGAATTTTCCTAAATACTCCCTGGGGTTTACGGGGTTGTCTATGGCCACAAGGTCCGGACGACAGTTAAACCCATGCTCAATTCGGCCCAAAGTAGGTAAAAACGACCCACCGGCATGCGAGAAGCAAATGCGCAAATCCGGGAGACGCTCCATTACTCCGCCAAATATTAGCGAGCAGGCTGCACGTGAAGTTTCGGCCGGCATTCCTACTAACCACGGAAGCCAGTAGCGTTCTATACTCGAGAAGCCCATCATGTTCCACGGGTGGATCATTATGCACATACCCAGCTCCTGGCAAGCTTGGAAAATGGGGAAAAACTTGGGCGAGCTTAGGTTTTTATCGTTGATATTGGATCCTATCTGGATGCCCGGCAAACCGAGTTCATTTTTACAACGCTCCAGCTCCTTTACCGCGAGGTCTTCATCTTGCATAGGCAGTGTAGCCAGGCCAACATAGTTTTTAGGGTACTTGTGGCATATTTCGGCCATGTGGTCGTTGAGAAAACGAGCCATTTCCCATCCATCTTCAGGCTTGGCATCATAGCCAAACATTACAGGAATGGTTGAAACTACCTGCACTTGTGTATGGTGCCGGGCATATTCTTCAATTCGTAGTTCAGGGTCCCAGCAATTGGCTTGTATTTCTCTAAAGAATTTTGCTCCCTTCATCATCATAGCGGCCCCTTCTTTGTGGTGGTGCAGATGAATGAAATCACCATATCCGAACTTGTCTGCCCATTTTGGCAGGTGTTCCGGAATGATGTGGGTATGCATGTCGATTTTTAGCATAAGTTATCGGTTAATTAGTTATTAGTTAATCGGGAACCCTGATTACTGATAACTGCTTTCTGAACACTATCCTACGAAACGTGGATCCGTTTCCATCACATGCCCGCAATTTTTGCAGGTGCGCAGTTCTTCGGAGTTATAGAATTCTTTAAATCTTGGAAGAAAGTCTTTCTCAATATTGGTAAGCGGAAAGTAGGTGTCATGAAGCTTGGTGTTGCAGTTGTCGCAGAACCACATCAGTCCATCGGTATGTTCGGGTTTTCTTACTCTTTCAATCACCAGACCTAAAGAGCCTTCTGAACGAATGGGGGAGTGAGGTACTTTGGGTGGGTGTAGGTACATGTCGCCTGGGCCAAGTGGAATGTCAACCGCTTTGCCATCTTCCTGAATACGTACCGTAATGTTGCCTTCCAGTTGGTAAAAAAGCTCTTCGGTTTCGTTGTAGTGGTAATCTTTTCGGGCATTTGGCCCGGCAACAATCATCACAATATAGTCGGTACCTTCCGGATAAAGGTTTTTGTTACCAACGGGTGGTTTCAGTTTGTCGCGGTTTTCTTCAATCCACCGCGTCAGGTTAAATGGTCTTCTTATTGACATGATCCTACTGTTTTTCTAAGTTCAAAATTAATTTCAAATTCTCTCTTTCGAAGAAATTCAATTCATCCTCTGATACCGCACCCTTAAAAGGTTGGTACCATTCGAATTGTCTGAAATATTCTTTCCATTTATCACTTTTAAAGGAATAACCATAAGAGGCGAAGATTTCATTTCGAATTTTGGCTAGTTCGTCTTTGGATAACTTCTCCAATTCCTTTCTATTTTTAAGCCCAATTGAGAAATCAAAGTATGGTCGGTTTGATTCGATTGTTTGCTCACTTTGTTTGCTAAACACCCCCTCCTTAGAAAGGTCGTATTCTACAAGCTTTAGGTCTATCTGTTGGTTTGGTTCATCTTCACACTCCCTTACTATCTTAGTTTCAAGAATATACCATGTCTGTTCTGTTTTATGAGTAAGGTCTTTTTTGGACTCGAATACACAGTCGGCTAAACGTTTCTCTATTTCCAGTTTAGAAATCAGGTTCCCCTCGAAATCGAATGTGTAAACTTCAAGAGCTTCACAATTACCACCAGCAACACAATCGTACCTAATTTCTGCTAAGTAGAAGTTTTGGTGTTTTATTAGTCTTCTAGCCGTTCTGGTCTCAAATTCTTCTCTTTGCTTGTCAAACTCTCCTTCCAGTCTTAAGAATTTATGCTGAAGATCCAGTGGGATTTTTTTCCTGGGAAATAAAGATTTGAAGTTTTCCCAACTGTTGGATGTCTGGCCTGGTAAACTACCAATCGAAACAAGTAATGTAATCAAACAACCGAGTCTTTTCACATCGTCTAAATTACCCAAAAATCGGCTCATGCCTAAATTCGATTTTCATAACTTTGAATGAACCCCAATGTCTATGGATTTAAATTTAAAAGGAAAGTCGGCTTTGGTTTGCGGAAGTACGCAAGGCATAGGAAAAGCCATTGCAGAAGAACTGGCCAACTTAGGGTGCAGCGTTACACTTTGCGCCAGAAATAAGCAAAAACTAGAGGAGGTGAAACAAGGGTTGTTCAAAGCCTCTGGTCAAAAACATCAGATTCTTGTGGCCGATTTTGCTAGCCCAACGGAGCTGAAATCGACCATTGATAAGCATCTGGCCGAGGGCAATCAATATCATATTTTGATCAATAATACGGGTGGTCCACCTGCAGGTCAGGCCATAGATGCCGATGTGGAGGCTTTTAGAATTGCGTTCAACCAGCATTTGGTATGCAACCAGATTTTGGCTCAGGCTTGTGTGCCGGCTATGAAAGAAGCAGCTTACGGAAGAATCATCAATGTGATTTCCACTTCCGTGAAAATGCCCATCCCAGGCTTGGGGGTGTCAAACACCATTCGTGGAGCCGTGGCCAATTGGTCGAAGACTCTGGCGAATGAGCTGGGTCAATTTGGCATTACAGTCAATAACGTATTGCCTGGGGCTACTTCAACGCAACGGCTTACTTCAATTATTGAAAACAAGTCGAAGAAGACGGGTAAATCTGTAGGGGAAGTAGAAGCTGAAATGAAGTCGGAAATTCCAGCCAGACGCTTTGCCGATGCATCTGAGGTTGCTGCAGCTGCTGCCTTTTTGGCTTCTCCGGCAGCCAGCTATATCAATGGAATCAATGTCCCGGTAGATGGTGGAAGAACGGGGTGTTTATGAGGTTAAATAAGCTTCTTTTTGCTTATGTAGTAACCTGGGCTCTTCTGTTATTTGCAGTTCCTAATTCTTTACTTTTTAGCAAGGGTGCTCTGAGAATAATTCTTTTCTTGCTTCCATTTGCTGTTCTACCACTGTTACTTTCAAACATACTTAAGAAGTATGATCTAAAAATCTGGACAAGGAGAATCGTATGTGTGACCTCTGCTTTCCTAGCTATTCCTTACTTAATTATTTCAGAAAACAATGAGTTTAAGAGATTGGAAAGAGAATCGATTACTGCTAAGGGAATTGTTTTTCGTGTTTATATTGACCGAAGACATCGGAGAAGTGTTCAGGCCAGATTTATACACGCTGGAGAAGTTTTTAGAACCTATTTAGAGAGAGATCAGGAGAAGAATTTTGTTGAAGGTGATACTGTAGAGGTTGAATACTTAGAAGAGTTGCCTATTGTGAACAGAATTAAGGAATTGAATCAATAAAGAATGGAAAGGATACTCAATTATATCGGTGGTGATCTAGTCGATCCTCAATCAGGTAAATATTTAGAGAATATTGAGCCGGCTACAGGAAAGGTGTATGGAGAAATTCCGGACTCTGCTCAGCAGGATGTTGAGTTGGCTGTTCAGGCAGCCGAAGAAGCATTTCTTGCATGGTCAAAGACCTCCAGAGAAGAGCGTTCTCGTTATATGCTTAGGATTGCAGACCTGATCGATGACAACCTGGAAATGCTGGCTATGGCCGAAGCCAAAGACAATGGGAAGCCGGTAAAGCTGGCCAGGTCAGTCGATATTCCTCGGGCTTCTGCAAATATGAGGTTCTTTGCCACGGCTATTCTACATGAGTCTACTGAGGCACACCAAACCGATGGTGAAGCTTTGAATGTGACCACCCGGAGCCCATTAGGGGTAGTGGCCTGTATTTCTCCATGGAACCTGCCACTCTATCTCTTTACCTGGAAAATTGCTCCTGCTCTTGCTTCGGGCAATACGGTGGTGGCTAAGCCCTCAGAAATTACACCTATGACGGCCTTTATTTTTTCCAAACTTTGCAAAGAGGCCGGTCTGCCCGATGGAGTACTCAATATTGTTCATGGCTTAGGGTCGAAGGTCGGTCAGGCCATAGTTGAACATCCTAAGACGAAGGCAATATCCTTCACAGGTGGAACACAAACCGGAAAAAAAATTGCAAGCACGGCTGCCTCTCAATTCAAAAAACTATCGCTGGAGTTGGGTGGAAAAAATCCCAACATAATCTTTGCCGATGCCGATTTTGAGAAAGCCCTGAAAACCTCTGTGCACTCCAGTTTCGCCAATCAAGGACAAATTTGCCTATGTGGATCAAGAATATTTATAGAACGATCCATTTATAACAAGTTTAAAGAGGCATTTGTGAGCAAGACCAAAGAGCTGCGAATAGGTTCGCCCTATGCCAGCGATACTCAGGTTGGTGCTTTGGTTTCTAAACAGCACATGGAAAAGGTGCTTTCATACATCGATCTGGCCACAAAAGAGGGAGGTGCTCTGCTTGCCGGAGGTCAGCGAGTCGTGCTGGATGGGGAGTTTGCTGAGGGCTATTATGTACAACCAACGGTGTTTGAAGGTCTTTCACAAGAGTGCAGAACTAATAGCGAAGAGATTTTTGGTCCGGTAGTTACCCTGCAGCCTTTTGATACAGAAGAAGAGGTAATTGCTATGGCCAATGCAACTGACTATGGCCTTTCGGCTACAGTTTGGACAAGTCACTTAGACCGTGCCAACCGTGTGTCGGCTGCTCTTCATAGCGGCATAGTGTGGGTAAATTGCTGGCTATTTCGCGACTTGAGAACCCCTTTTGGTGGGGTAAAACATAGCGGTATGGGTAGAGAAGGTGGCTGGGATGCGTTAAATTTCTTCACGGAAAAGAAGAATATCTGCGTTAAACTTTAATTTTGTGACGTACAGCAAATTAAATGGTGTGAATTCAGCCCTAAGTGTGGATTTCGATGTGAATAACTTTTTTGAATTATTGGTTTGTTAAATTTTATTTAATAAAAAATCCTACTAACTTTGACTTCACATGAGGAAGAAATTCCTCTCCTCCAAAGACAATTCGCGAAAGCAATTAAAGATAAGTCTGGGTGTAGGAATCGAAAGATTCACTATGAGTAGTTAGTTACCCAGGTGTTTAGGTGAAAGGGAGTCGCTCCAACGGGAGTGACTCTTTTATTTTAGCCCCTTGTCTTTAAGCCTTACTCTATGCCTGCCATGCCCGTGAATATTTAGCTTCTTTTTGCAACTTTTTGAAAATCAGCAAGTCTCTGATGTAATCTTTTAGGTGCCAGGGTCGTCTTAGAAGACAGACACAGAAAGTCGCAACCAACTAAACTTAATTTAAATCGCCATGGTCAAAAACTATTTGAAAGTAGCATTGCGCTCATTGCTCAAGAACCGAATCTTTTCTTTAATCAATATTACAGGTCTTGCCCTGGGCATTGCCGCCAGTCTGCTCATTATGCAATACGTTAGTTATGAGCTGAGTTATGATAATTTCAATCAGAATGCGAATCGTATTTATCGGCTGAAAACCAACCGATACGAAAAAGGAGTATTGAGCACAGAATGGGCTGCCGGTGTGGTTTCCATTGGGTATTTGCTCAATGAAAACCTGGCCGATGTAGAGGCTTATGCCCGACTGACCCAAACCAGCGGTGTGTTTTCCAGAGGAGACATAGAGTTTGCTGAGAGCAAGGTGTATTTCGCCAATCCATCAGTGTTCGATGTTTTCGATACTAAAATATTATATGGCGATAAGGAAACTGCTTTAGTTGATCCCTCTTCGGTAGCTATTTCAAAGACAACTGCACAAAAATACTTTGCCAAAGTAGATGTGGTGGGAGAAACCATGTATTTCAATAAGAACCGGCCCATTAAGATTACAGCAGTGTTTGAAGACGTGCCCCAAAACTCCCATTTTAAGTACGATATTTTGGCCTCATGGAGCACCATGGCACAAGGAGAGCGAGCTCAACAGGCCAACAGTGTCTGGTATTGGGATGGCTACTTTAATTATGTGATGCTCAAAGAAGGGGTTAATCCGGAAGAGTTTGCCGGCAAGGTCGATGACTTTGTAGAGGCTCAGTGGGGAGATGAAATGCGAGAGAATGAAACCTGGATGGACTTTGATCTTCAGCCATTGAGAGACATTCATCTCTACTCGAACTATATGATGGAAGCAGAGGTGAATGGCGATGGTGATGCGGTATATGCGCTTCTTGGCATTAGTTTCTTTATCATAATTATTGCATGGGTGAACTACATTAACCTGGCCACAGCCAAGTCCATGGAGAGGGCTAGAGAAGTAGGTCTGCGTAAAGTCTTAGGTTCGCTGCGAGGACAGTTGATCAGGCAATTCCTTACCGAAAGCTTTTTAATTAATCTGCTGGCAGTAGTGCTGGCCTTTGGTATTGTGGTTTTGGCTCTGCCTTCTTTTGCGCGTTTGGCAGACCAGCCCATAACCATGGAGCTTTTCATGCAGCAGGGCTTCTGGGTAGGCCTGGGGGCACTTTTTTTAGTTGGAACATTTCTTTCAGGGTTATATCCGGCTATGGTGCTATCGTCTTACAAACCTATTGATACCCTGAAAGGTGGTGCGGTGTCTGGCTCAAGGGGTGCTTGGCTAAGAAAGGGGCTGGTGGTTTTTCAATTCATGGCATCTGTGGGCTTGATTATCGGCACTTATACGGTTTATGAACAGATTTCATTTATGAGGAACCAAGAGCTTGGGGTAAACATAGACCGGACTTTGGTAATTGAGGGGCCAAGTGTCAGAGATTCCACTTATCAGGAAAAACTCACCGCTTTTGGCGATGTAATGGAAGCCAATGCGAACGTCAGGAAAGTGGTAGTAAGTACCGGTGTGCCAGGTAGATCGGTCGATTGGAATGCAGGAGGAATCAGAAGACAGGGAGAGCCGGACACCGAAGGTAAGCAATACAGGGTTTTGGGTATAGGTTATGATTTTGTGGAAACTTATGACTTGAAGTTGGTAGCTGGGAGAAGCTTTGATGAGAGCTTTGGCGATGAAGGCTCCAAAATTCTTTTCTCTCGGTCGGCTGTAAGGCAGCTTGGTTTCGATAATATTGAAGATGCACTGAATGTGGATATATACTTTTGGGGGCAGAACTATACCATAATAGGGGTTCTGGAAGATTATCATCATACTTCGCTCAAGGAAAATTATGATCAACTGATTTTTAGGCTTATTCCCGATGCCAGCAACTACTATTCGATAAAGTATGAAGCGGCCAATACTCAGGAAGTCATTCGACTGGCGGAGGAAAATTGGGCCAGGTTCTTTCCGGGAAACCCATTTGAATACTTCTTCCTGGATGATCGATTCAATGAACAGTACAAGGCCGATCAGCAATTTGGTAGTGTATTCACCATTTTCTCAGGCTTAGCCATTTTCGTGGCCTGCTTAGGATTATTTGGATTGGCTGCCTTTATGACTGCCAAGCGAACCAAGGAAATTGGCATTCGAAAAGTGCTAGGAGCTTCCATTTCAAGTATTCTGCAATTGCTTTCTACTGACTTTATGAAGTTAATTTTAGTGTCGGTGGTTCTGGCAATTCCTGTAGCCTATTATGGCATGGAGCAATGGTTGAACGGCTTTGCCTTTAGAATAGATCTCTACTGGTACATTTTTGCCTTGCCGGCCGTGCTGGTTTTGACTATTGCCTTGTTAACGGTAAGCTTCCAGACTTTCCGGGCGGCTAAGTCTAATCCTGTGGAGAGTTTGAGGTATGAGTAGATGTATTTAAAGGTATTTTTTGACTAGTCACCTATCCAAAAAATACCTTTAACATCAATTGCCTCGGAATACCCGGTTTCGATATTTGCCCATCCCAACAAACCGAGTTGTGTTTTGATGAGATAATAGAATTCACTCAAGTTATCTTTTTTATAGGCTAACACCACCTCTATTTTATAGTTTGGAGGCAATGCTGCGATCTCTGTGTTCATTTGTCTATCCGTATATAGTTTGATGCTCCTTAGGGTTTCGGTTTGTAAGCCTAGATGATAAAATTCAGGTTCTATTTCGACTGTTTTGTAGTTCTCTAGGAGAACAAACTTTTTTCTTATAGTGAAGGGAGCGTTGTAGCGTCCTACTGTATAGAATTTGTCATTTTGAGGCATAAATAACTCTGTGCCTCCCATGAAATTTCTGCCAATCGAGTCATTTTCTGAATCAAAAACATAAAAATGAGGGTCGCAACTTGGTCCCCAGGAAAAAAGTAGGGCTAATTCCTTGTTTGGATTTTCGGGTGGGTTAAAATAGAGCACGAGAATGTCAGTATCTCTCAATTCATCCCTCAACGGGTTATGAGTTTCTAGATATTGAACCTCTTTGTTGACTATTCGAACTTTATTGGGGTCGAAGTGGATTTTAGGCTCAGATTCCACCCCTTCTATTTTACAGGCATCAGCGTTGCCTAATTCCAAGCTTGTGAGGTATGAGAATGCTTCTTGGCCCATCAAGGTGAAGGAGCAGATTCCAAAAATGATTATGAAAACGGAGCGCATGATTAATTCAATCTAGTGATTTGATGTATGCTTCTCAAAATTACTTTCGTACTTCTCACTTTCTGTTCTCATCAACTTGTCCCAAAAGGTAAAGTATAGGCCAAAATTGTATTTGTATTGAGTGTGATGAAGGCTGTGATGCGTGGCACCAATAAACCATTTCCCTAGCCAATGTTTATGAAAGCCTTTCGGGTAAATCTCCACATTGGAATGATTGATAGCACTAGTGATGGTCATAAAAGTGAGTAAAGCCACAATGGTCCAATAATGCATTGGGAGAAAGAGCACGATTACAGGAATGATCAAAGACTGAAGCAATCCCTCTCCCGGGTGGAATGAAAAGCTGGTCCAGGGGGAGGTGATATGACTGTCATGATGTGTTTTATGAATCAGTCTGTAAACCCTTGGTTTGTGCATCCATCGATGAAGCCAGTAGTAATAGGTTTCATGAATGAAGGCGGCAATCAAAAAGCTCGTAGGAACCCACCACCAGCCGAACCGATCGATCTCTTCATAAATAGCAGTATACCCCAATTGCCACATCACCACCATGCCTGCGCCCGCCAAGGCAAAAAGCATAGAAGTAAAAGTGGACCAGAATATTTCCTTTCGAAACTGCTTTTTAGATGTGCCCGAGCTGAATATTTTTCTGCTTCGGGTCGATTTTGGGTCAATTACATAAAACACCAGATAGAAGATGCCTGCTACCAATGAGTAGCGAAAGACCACCACCAGAAACATAAGCCCTGTTAGTATCAGGAAGTTTTCTGCTTGGGTGAAGTCGTATTGATACATGGGTGTTTGAGAAGTTTGAAAATAGGAACAAATAAAGAGGTCGGGCTGTTTTAAGACAGTTAAATTTGGCGAAATGAAAGGAAAATTTGATGCTTTAGTTAGTCAGGATCAGCCGGTGTTGGTTGATTTTTATGCCGATTGGTGCGGCCCTTGCCAAATGATGGCACCTGTGTTGAAGGAAGTGGCACAGGAGATGGGCGACAGGCTTAAGGTCATTAAGGTTGATGTAGATAAGAATCAACCAATAGCTCAAAGATTTGGCGTTCGGAGCATTCCAATGCTTATTCTGTTCAAAAGCGGAGAGATACAATGGAAGAAGGCAGGAGCCATAACCAAACGAGAACTTACTCAACTACTCAGTCAGGTGTAATTAGAGCCTGTCATCCCAAAAGAAATTTTCCAGAGAGGCAATGCTCACATTCTTAAATGCAGGGTGCTTTGTATTGATCACATAGTTGAACTCAGAAGGTATCAGTACCGATGGCACCTTCAGCAAGAGCTGCTTACTTTCTTCATACCATTGAGAGCCTATTCTCTGCAACTGCGGATATGCCTTTACCGATTTCCAGTTTTTGGGGAGTTCTTCATCGGTTATTTCTTCAATCTTTGTTTCTGGGATTTCGATAACCATGGTTCTATAATTTCCGGCAGGAACCACTCCATTGGTATGGGCCAGTAGTTCCAGGGCACACAAGGCTCTGTATTCAGCAGCGTAAATCACATGCTGGCCATCTTTGTTCCACCGGTTCATTCGTCCCGATGCCACTAGCTCAAGGGAATATTCCTCCCTACAGATTCTGAAAACCCTCATTTAAATAGTGTCTCCTGATTCTATGGAGCACAGCTTATGATCTAAAAACTGTATGCCCGATATAGTTTTGAGAAATTGAAATGGCGGCAGGTTGTCAAAAAAGTAATTGGGCTTCTCTAGCCATTCGGTGAGTTTCTCTTTGTTGCCAAACACCTTAACTCCATGCTTCAGAACCGATAACATGGCCAATGTATGCTCTTGCTGTATGGGCTTTAACTCAACGGTTTTGTCTCGGTAGCTTCTATAGGTTTTTACGTTGATGTTCAGGCACTCGGAAATAATTTCATCATTGAGAGTGGTGAACTCTTTAATGAATGGCACATAGTTGGAGCTTATGGTATGGCCTATCAAATAGGCCACAAACGCCTCATCTACGACTGAATCTGGAAATTCGGGTATGGTGTATTCTTTGCCCATACCCTAAGGTATTAATTTTTTCTTGAATCAGGTAATTTTACCTAAATAATTTTCCAAAATTACCTTAAACTGATTTTCGTCTTCAAGCATGCCCATATGCCCAATTTCTGGCAGAATATAACCGTCTATCTTGTCTCTCGCATATATGTGTTCTTCAGAAACCCGGGCGGGAATCCTTATGTCTTCACTCCCTCCTATATAAAGGCAGTGATTCGCTATGTTTTGCCATACTTCAAATCTGTCCTTTCGGTCTCTCATGGCCAGAGTATAAGCCACTATGGTTTCAACTTTCGTATTCACTCCCATGGCATGCACCATGGCAACAGCCTCTTGGCAATAGGCAAGGTTGTTTTTTGCGAATAGACTTGGAGCAAAAGTCTCTATCCACTTTTCATGACCATGCTTGTCAATGAATTCAATTACCCTGTTTCTATTGATTTTTCCTTCCTCCGAGTCTGCAAAGGCAGTAGAGTGTACCAAGCCCACACCAGCTACAAGTTTAGAGTACAGCTCGGCCAGGGCCAAACAAACGTAACCTCCAAGCGAGTGGCCAATAAAAACTGCTTTATCAATTTTCTGATCCTCGACCCAGTCGGCCACTGCAGAGGCTACTGACTCCAGGCTCACTGTGGTTTGCCACAATGGCGATTGACCAAAACCTGGCAGGTCTATGGTGTAAACCTTATAATTCTTTGATAGAGTGGGTACAAGGTGCTTCCACATTTCATGGTTTTCACAGAAACCGTGGATGAGGACAACCGGCAACCCTTCACCTTCAACCTTGAAGTTAATTGCTGGCATAGGAGCTCGTCACCTTTACTCCAAGCATTTGTCTTACGGTGTTGGCAATACCCAGCGGATCGAAACCACATTCAGCGTGCAGTTCGAGTTGAGTGCCATGTTCAACAATTCGGTCAGGGATACCCAAAATTTTGATTTGAGCAGAGTAATTGTTTTGAGCCATAAATTCTAAAATGGCACTGCCGAAGCCACCCATCACACACCCATCTTCTACCGTAACTACTTTCTTGAAGTTCCTGAAAATATCGTGCAACAGTTCTTCATCCAGAGGCTTAACAAAACGCATATCATAGTGGGCAGGAACAAGGCCTTGCTCAGCCAGCATTTCTTTGGCTTCTACGGCATAGTTGCCCATATGGCCAAGAGTTAAAATGGCCAAATCCTTTCCGTCAGAAATTTTTCGGCCGGTGCCAATGGCTATTTTTTCCATGGCCGTGCGCCACTCAGGCATTACACCTTCCCCCCTGGGGTAACGAATAGTAAAGGCCTGTCCTTCGCGCGGAAGCTGAGCCGTGTACATCATGTTGCGAAGTTCGGCCTCATTCATTGGGGCGGCCACAATCATGTTGGGTATGCAGCGCATGTAAGCAATATCATAGGCACCATGGTGTGTGGGGCCATCTGCACCGGCAAAACCGGCTCTATCGAGGCAGAAGTTGACCGGTAAATCCTGAATGCACACATCGTGAATTACCTGATCGTATGCCCGCTGCATAAACGTGCTATATATGTTACAGAAAGGTACCAGTCCTTGCGTAGCCAACCCTGCAGAGAAAGTAACCGCGTGCTGTTCGGCAATTCCTACATCGAACGCCCGATCGGGCATTGCTTTCATCATTATGTTCATGGAAGAACCGGAAGGCATAGCCGGAGTTACCCCCATAATTTTATCGTTCTTTTCGGCCAGTTCTACGAGTGTATGACCAAACACCTCCTGATACTTAGGAGGAGTTGGTTTGTCTTGAACTTTCTTAAAAACCTCACCTGTCACCTTATCGAACTTGCCGGGAGCATGCCAGGTAGTGGCATTTCCTTCTTCGGCCGGTTTGTAGCCTTTTCCCTTTACCGTAACACAATGCAATATTTTCGGACCCGGAATATCCTTCAGGTCATTCAAAACATGGGTTAGGTGGTGTACATCGTGTCCGTCTACCGGTCCAAAATACCTTAAGTTGAGCGACTCAAAAAGATTGCTTTGCTTGAGAAGCAATGCTTTAAGGGAATGCTCTACTTTAGAAATTATGTCTTGGGCACTTTTTCCAAACTTGGAGAACTTGCTCAATATTTTCCACACATCGTCTTTTACCTTGTTGTAGGTGTGGGAGGTTGTCACATCAGTAAGGTAATCTTTGAGTGCCCCCACATTTGGGTCTATCGACATGCAGTTATCATTCAGGATGATAAGTAAATTGGCATTAGTTGAACCCGCATGGTTCATACCCTCAAATGCCAGGCCGCCAGTCATGGCACCATCACCAATAACTGCAATGTGCTGTCGGTTATCGTTCTTGTATTGGTTGGCAATGGCCATACCCAGAGCACCAGATATGGAGGTAGAAGAATGACCTACCCCAAACGTATCGTACTCACTTTCTTTTCTTTTTGGGAAGCCCGAAATGCCGTTGTACATCCGGTTGGTATGGAAAATGTCGCGTCTTCCGGTTAATATTTTATGGCCATAGGCCTGGTGCCCAACATCCCAAACCAGCTGATCGATTGGCGTATTGAATACATAATGAATAGCCACCGTCATTTCTACCACCCCCAAACTAGCACCAAAATGGCCTCCATATACAGAGACGTTGTCTATGATGAATTGTCTGAGCTCATCGCATATCTGAACCAGTTGGGCCTGATCCAGTTTTTTTAAGTCTGCGGGAGAATCGATTTTCGAAAGTAGTGGCCCTGGCTTTATCAACATTGCTTAGTTTGAATGTCTAATGAACAAACAGATACTACAAATGTTTTCATCAGACTTTTATAACAAGCCGTAAAATTAAAAATAATTTTTGCTCCATCCGTTCCATTCTGTCAATCTCTATATATTTGATTCAAAAGAAATTATCCGGTGAGTTTCGAAATAAAGCTTCCATTGTTCGAAGGCCCTTTCGACCTGCTGTTGTTTTTTATTCAGCGAGACGAGCTGGATATTCATGATATTCCCATCAATAAAATCACTAAGGACTTTCTGGACTATCTCCATCATTTGGAACAACTCAACGTTGAAGTAGCCAGTGAGTTCATTTTAGTGGCAGCTACGCTCATGCGTATCAAAGCTAAAATGCTTTTGCCTCGTCCTGTTTTAGACGAAGAAGGCAACGAGGTTGATCCGCGAGAGGAGCTGGTCAGGCATTTGTTGGAATATAAGAAGTACAAATCGGTAGTAGAAGAGCTGGCCAATATGGAACACACCCGTTCCTTGCAGGAGTCTCGTGGCAACATTGCCAGGGAACTTAAAAAGCTTGCTGAAGGAAATAATGTGGAGGCAGAGCTGCAAGATATTGACCTCTATAAATTGCTCAGGGTGTTTCAAAAGGTAATGTCGCGCTATGAATATGAGCAAAGCAAACCGAAGCACGAAGTAGTGCAATATCCCTATTCCATTGCCAAACAGCGCCAGTACATACTGGACCAGTTGGTAGAAATACCGCGACTTTCATTTACACAGCTCATTGAGTTTGAACCCAACAAAATTGCAGTCATATTCAACTTCCTCTCCATTTTAGACCTGTTGCAAATGAGGCAAATTACTATGCACCTGGGAGAAGGCTTCAATAATTTCTGGATTGAGCGTTTGGAAGAAGACCTAGTCTCGGAGGGGTAGCATGGAGCGGGCCAAGGCGCAAAAAGTTCTCAACCCTAAGAGTGTTTGGTTACCTGTTGTTATTGGCATTTCTATAGTAGTCTTTCTGGCTTATAGAGACGATCAGTTTTCAGGCCGTTCACTTCAATTGTTTTCCGATTTCCGGGTGGCTTTCCTGCTTTTTGTGTTTTTTCTACTGCTTATTAAAGACGGGCTGAATGCTTTTCGTATTCGGCTACTCTCTCATGGGCAGTTAAATGGGCTTTCGGCCATACGCATTGTGCTGCTTTGGGAGTTTGCCATTGCCGTAACGCCTCCCGTTATTGGTGCCGCTGCTGTTTTGGTTTTCATAGTATACAAGGAAGGTCAGCCGTTGGGAAAGGCTCTTGCCTACACCTTGTTGCTGGCCATTCTCGATAATCTTTTTTTTCTAACAGCTTCTCCATTGGCAATTGGGTTGAGCAACGGAGCGGTATTTCCGATCTTAAAAGAAGCTCCGGCTTTTTTTGAATCTGGAGTGAGCCGGGTTTTTTGGTTGAGCTATACCTCCATTGCTTTTTATACCTTCTTTATGCTTTCGGCACTTTTATTTTTTCCTGAAACCGTAAAGAAAATACTCACCTACCTAATGACTTTCAGGGTTCTGAGGCGCTGGAAGGAGCCAGTTATTCAGCAAAGTGAGGAGTTGGTGTTAGCTTCAAAAGTGCTGAGGGGCCAATCGCCAGCATATTGGGTTAAGTTGCTGGCTGCCACCTATGCCATCTGGATTTTTAAGTTTGCTCTAATAAACGCCTGGGTGAGTGGGTTTAATCAAGTTTCTGTAAACGACCAGCTTCTCATGCTGGGTCGGCATCTCACCATGTGGGTGGTCATGCTGGTATCTCCTTCTCCGGGCAATGCCGGCACAGCCGAGTTCATTTTTCCGGTTTTCTATGAAGATTTTGCAGGGAAATACACCTTTATTTCCGGCCTGTTATGGCGGCTCACCACTTATTATCCCTACTTAATTGCCGGGGTTTTGCTTATTCCCAAATGGTGGAAAAAATAAAAGCGCCTGAGTGTTTCTCAAGGCGCTTTTAAAACTTGCTTAATGCTTATGCTTAGAATCTCTCAAACTCAGAGAAGAAGAAGTTACCTTCTATGGCTGCGTTTTCGTCAGAGTCAGAGCCATGAACAGCATTTTCGCCAATAGACTTAGCATATAATTTTCTAATTGTTCCTTCAGCAGCTTCGGCTGGATTGGTAGCACCAATAAGGGTTCTGAAGTCGGCCACAGCGTTGTCTTTTTCCAGAATAGCGGCTACAATTGGTCCGGAAGACATGTACTCAACAAGCTCTCCGTAGAATGGTCTTTCGCTATGCACAGCATAGAACTTTCCGGCCAGTTCGGCAGAAAGTCTTGTGTATTTCATAGCGATGATTTTGAAGCCTGCCTCCTCAATCATTTTCAAAATTGCTCCCATGTTACCATCCGCCACAGCATCAGGCTTAATCATTGTAAAGGTTCTGTTACCTGCCATTTTATTTGTCGTAAAATTGTTGCGTTTCAAAATTCGGTCGCAAAAATAGAAGATAATTTCGATTTAAACCCCTTAAGCTACGTTCTTTTAAATTCTTAATAATCAGATAATCAAGGCCTAGCATTGTTTGGTAAAACAATTCTTGTCAAATTTGCCCTCCTTTCAAAGACCCTTAGGGTTGTTGATTGCATGCAAGACATCAAAGAACTTCAAAATAAATTAGCCAAACCCTCTAAAGTCGTCATTACAACCCATGATAAGCCAGATGCTGATGCACTGGGTTCTTCACTGGGAATGGCCAACTACTTGCTCAAGCTTGGACATGAGGTTACGGTAATTACCCCTTCAGATTATCCGGCTTTTCTTCACTGGATGAAAGGTAACGATAAGGTGAAGATTTTTACGGAAGAAGATCCTAACGACTGCCGGCAGTGGATCGAAGAGGCCGCCCTTATTTTCTGTCTCGATTTTTCAGTACTGAGCCGAATCAACGAATTGGGTGAGATGGTTAGAGCGGCCAGCGGCTATAAAGTAAATGTAGACCACCACCTGGATCCGGAAGATTTTGCCGATTTTAGGTATTGGAGTACCCAGGCCGCTGCTACTTGCGAACTTTGCTACCAACTTATTGTAGACCTGGGCCACAATAACCTCATCGATAAAGACATTGCCGAATGTTTGTATGCCGGTATTATGACCGACACAGGAGGTTTTAGGCACCCAAACACAACCAAAAATGTACATGAGGTTGTGGCAAAGCTTATTGAGAAAGGAGCCGATAACAGTAGAGTAGCTAAAAACATATATGACAGAAACTCCCTGAACAGGTTGCGTTTTATAGGCTATGCCCTCAGTGAAAACATGCAGGTGTTGCCCGAGTATCGAGTGGCCTATTTTGCCATTACTGAAGAGGAATTGGCCAGATACGAATCGAAAACCGGTGATACCGAAGGGCTGGTAAATTATGCCCTGTCTATAGAAGGAGTTACATTGGCGGGCCTCTTTAAGGAGGCCGATGGCAAAGTGAAAATATCTCTCCGCTCCATTGGAGACTTCCCGGCCAATGAACTAGCCGCAAAATATTTTAATGGTGGAGGCCATAAAAATGCGGCCGGAGGAAGGGTAGAAAAAAGCCTTTCCGAAACCTTCGAATACTTTAAAAGCATACTTCCGGAGTATGCCAACCAACTAGAAGACGAATACAAGAAACTATGAGAAATATGAAGAAATATCTTCCTGCGGTTGCCCTTGCGGTAGCCTTGATGGGCTGTGACAGCACACCAAAATACGTTGAGCTTGAATCTGGCCTGAAATTTAGAAAATTGGTGAAGGGCGATACCACCAAAGCCCAACCTACCGATGTAATGAATGTGGTAATGACCCACGTAGAGGGCGATTCAGTGCTCTATGATTCCGGCTCCGATCCAGGCTATTTTGTGAATCCAAGCGTAGGGTTGCCGCCCAACTTGCAAGAGGCTTTTTTACTTTGTAGCAAGGGAGATAGCGTTCAGATTGAAATGCCTTACACCGAGTATGCCACAATGACCGGCAGGCCGGTGGGAGCTGCAGACAGCTCGAAAGTTGTTACCTGGAATATTAAAGTGCGCGAAATAGAAAATGAACAGGTGGTAATAGACCGACTGGTAGGCGAGCAGTTGGAGAAAGACAAAGTAAAAATCAACGAATACCTCGTTAACAATAATTTAGAAGCTACTGAAACAGAAGAAGGTGTTTCGGTAGTAACTTTGAAAAAAGGAAATGGAAAGTACCCGGCTTCGGGCGATAAAGTGGGAGTGAATTACGTTTTACGCCTGTTAGACGGTACTATTATTGACACCAGTTATGAGGAACTAGCTAAAGAAAATGGTCTGTATAATCCAAACAGAGATTATGCACCCTATTCTTTTACTTTAGGTAACAGAGAAGTGATTCAAGGCTGGGATGTGGCCATTCCTAATGTGGATCAGGGAGGAAAAGCCAGGCTCTTAATTCCTTCTAAGTTAGGTTATGGCTCAAGAAATACAGGAGGACCGATACCTCCTAATTCCGTTTTGGTTTTCGATGTTGAAGTAGTTGAATTGAACAAATGATGAAAGTAAGGTTTTTGTTAATGGTGTTGTTCGTTGCCCTGATGGGTTGCGATGGTGAAGAGGTTTTTGACGAGGCGCAACAATTGGCCATTGATAGAAAGCTCATTGAAGACTACCTGGCCGAAAATAATATTGTAGCTCAGGAGGTTGGTGAAACCGGAATCATGTATGTGATTCATCAGGCCGGTTCAGGGCCCAAAGCCGCTTTTGCCAACTCAGTTTTCACCCATTACAGAGGTTATTTGCTCGATGGCACCGAGTTCGATACTTCCTCAGGTCGGGGCGTTTTCGATTTTGTGATTGGAGCCGGACAGGTAATAAGAGGATGGGAGTTAGGTTTTCAGGAACTAAACAAAGGGGCTAGTGCCACATTGTTTATTCCTTCTAAATATGGCTATGGTTCTACCCGTCAGGGTTCTATTCCACCTAACTCCGTATTGCTTTTCGATGTAGACGTGGTAGACATTCGCTAATAATAGCAGCAATGCAAATTTGCTTTACCACCAATAACCAACACAAGCTCCAAGAAGTAAAAGCCATGCTTGGCGATAGCATCAAACTGCTGTCGCTGAGCGATATTGGCTTTGAAGGAGAAATTCCTGAAACCCACGAAACCCTGGAGGAAAATTCGTTGGAGAAAGCCCGGTATATTTTCGATCGGTTTGGTACAGCCATTTTCTCTGATGACTCAGGCTTGGAAGTAGATGTGCTAAATGGTAGGCCGGGCGTCCATACGGCCCACTACTCGGGTAGCCGCCATGCCGTAGACAATATGACCAAGGTGCTAAACGAAATGGGAGATGCCTCCAATAGAGCCGCGCGTTTCAGAACTGTAATGACCTACATTAGCTCTCAGGGAGAAGTTCATCAGTTTCAGGGTATTGTGGAAGGAACCATTGCTGCAAAAATAGCGGGTTCCGATGGTTTCGGATATGATCCCATTTTTATACCCAATGGGTACAACAAAACTTTTGCAGAATTGCCGGCAGAGGTTAAAAATAGTATCAGTCATAGAAAAAGAGCCCTAGACAAGCTTATTCAGTTTCTTAATCAATAAACATTTTCAGTTCCTTTCTAACTTTGCACGATGGAAAAGCCCTACATCATTGGTATTTCAGGCGGAAGCGGTTCAGGGAAAACACTCTTTCTCAACGAACTTAAAAAGTGTTTTGATGCCAAATCGGTAACCTGCATTTCACAAGACGACTACTACATGCCACGTGAGTATCAGTTGGTAGATAAAAATGGTCAGCACAACTTCGACAGGCCCGAGTCCATAGACCATGAGCACTTTGCCAGCGACCTCAAAGCTCTGAGTGAAGGCAAAGAAGTGGAGAAGGAAGAATATACCTTCAACAATCCGAGCATTGTACCCAAGAAGATTATTCGAAGACCGGCTCCTGTTATTCTCGTAGAAGGCATATTCATTTTTCATTACAAAAAAGTGGCCGAATTGCTCAATCTGAAAGTGTTCATTGATGCTAAAGACTATATTAAGCTTCAGAGAAGACTTAAGAGAGACAGGGAAGAGAGAGGATACGATGCAGACGATGTGCTGTATAAGTATGAGAACCATATAATGCCCTCTTTCCAAAAGTATATAGCCCCTTACAAAGAAACGGCAGACCTGATAGTGCCAAACAATACGGACTTTCAGAATGCTTTAGATGTACTAAAGGCTGTAATAACCTCAAAAATACCGGTTAAAGCCTAGGATTTTCGGTGCATTTGCTACATTTGTGACCCAATATGAGAAAAACGGCTACATCCATGAACAAACTAAAACAGACCCTGGTGTTTCTGCTAGGCTTGTTTGTGGCTGTTTTTGTGGTAGCCCAGGAGGTGCTGGAGATTCCGTGTGAAGAATCGACCGAAAAACAGGAGCAAGCCGAAGGAGAAGATTCTCAAGAGGTGGTCTATGAATATACCTGCGATGCCCTTTTACCGGCCAGCGGTGTTCATATAGAACCCTTTGAGGCCATACTTATTGCGGAAATAGGTTTTGAGATTACCGAGGAGCCGCACCCGCTAGTGAGTGTTCCCTTATGTAATTCGCCTTATTACAAGACCCTATTCAGGCAAATAATATCGCCTAACGCGCCATAGGGAAAAGCCCTTTTTCCCTGATAGAACCCAACGGTTCACCTTTATTATTACTCCAATTTTTGCAAAACATACTATTAACATGAAGAATAAGAATACCATTGTATTTCTGACGCTCGTAATTACAGCACTCTGTCTGTATTACTTGTCAATCACCTTCTTTTCGAGGGGTATTCAGGCCGATGCCATAGAATATGCCAAGAATGAGCAAGGCGTTATCGATCAAAGTAAAAAACAAGCCTACCTGGATTCCATTTGGTTAGAGCCTGTTTTGAATCTGTTAGGTGCCGAGTTTACCTACAAAGAAATTAAAGAACAAGAACTCAATCTGGGGCTCGACTTGCAGGGAGGTATGCATGTAACCCTGGAGGTTTCTCCGGTAGAAATTATTAAAGGATTGGCCGGAAACAGCCAGGACGCTAACTTTCTGCGAGCACTGGAACTGGCCACAGAGCGCCAGCGTAACAGCCAGGCGCCATTTACGCAGTTGTTTCAGAATGCCTACAACGAAGTAAACCCTGACGGGCGCTTGAGCAGAATTTTTGCCAATGCGGCCAACCGAGGAAAAATTAGCTTTGAGTCTACCAATGCAGAAGTAATGCAAGTGATTGAAGAAGAGGTAGACCAGGCCATAGATAGGGCTTTCCAGATTTTGAGAACCAGAGTAGACCGCTTTGGTACGTCTCAGCCTAATATTCAGAGAATTCAGGGTACAGGTAGAATTCAGATTGAACTACCGGGAGTAGATAACCCTGCCAGGGTAAGAAAACTGCTTCAAGGTGTGGCTAAGCTCGAATTCTGGGAAGTGTACCGTGAAAATGAGATACTGCCAACACTCAACGCCATAAATGAAGAGGCATTAAAGATTGAGAAGCTTAGCAACAGCAATAGCCTCAATACAGAAATTAACACTGCCGCCAAAGAAGGTGAAACACCTAATTCACTGGAGGCTAAAATAGCTCAAACAGATAGTGCCAAAACAGACTCAACTAGCCTCGATGCTGCTACTTCCGGTTTATCTAAGTTTTTTAGTCTTAGAAGACAAGGCCCTTATCAGGGATTTTTCTATAATCTGGCGGATACGTCTCAGATTAACAGAATTCTTAAGCATGAGCGCATAAAGCGTGTTATTCCTGCCAATCTGGACTTTAAATGGGGAGTAAAACCGGTTGAAGAAACTGAGCTTCTTATTCTATATCCCATCAAAGTATCGCGTGGAGAGGCTCCTCTAACCGGAGAAGTAATAACCGATGCCAGACAAACTTTAGATGAAAGAGCACGACCTGCAGTAAGCATGCAAATGAATACGGTGGGTGCAAAAAAATGGAAAAACATAACCGGCCAGAACATTAACCGACAAATCGCCATTGTACTGGACAACTATGTATATACGGCTCCAAATGTAACTGGAGAGATACCAAACGGTAGCTCTTCGATTTCAGGAAACTTTACTCAAGAAGAGGCAGAAGATTTGGCCAATATTCTCAAGGCCGGTTCTTTACCAGCACCAACCCGAATTGTGGAAGAAGCGGTAGTAGGACCAACTTTAGGTAAGGAAGCCCAGCGTCAGGGAGTTACCTCTATAGTAGCTGGTCTTTTGATAGTGATTGTGTTCATGATCTTCTATTATGCCAAAGGAGGTATTGTAGCCAATGTGGCTCTGTTGTTCAACATCTTCTTTATTCTGGGTATTCTGGCCAATATTGGCTCTGCTCTTACCCTTCCGGGTATTGCAGGTATAGTACTTACCATCGGTATGTCTATCGATGCCAACGTACTGATCTTTGAAAGAATAAGAGAAGAGCTAAGAAACGGTATTCCGTTGCTTCAAGCCATAAGTTCAGGTTATCAAAAAGCTTATAGCTCTATTATAGATGCCAACGTAACCACTTTGCTTACCGGTGCAATTCTTTACTTCTTAGGTCAGGGGCCTGTGAAAGGATTTGCCATTACCCTGATAATAGGTATCATTTGCTCATTCTTCTCAGCGGTATTTATTACCAGAGTAATTGTTACCTGGATGACCAAGAAAGGAAATGACAGCAATATTTCGTTCGAGACCCCACTCTCAAGAGGTTGGTTGTCCAATATCAACCTGGACTTCCTTGGCAAAAGAAGAATGGCCTACATTATTTCTGCGGTGGTAATTACTTTGGGTATTTCTGCCCTCTTTACCAGTGGTCTTAGACTTGGGGTAGATTTTAAGGGAGGTCGTTCTTATGTGGTTGAGTTCGATGAGCCCATGGTGGCTTCAGATATTAAAAGTGCTCTTTCTTCGGGCGTGTTTACTGAGGCCGGTGTGGAGGTGAAAACCTATGATGCCAGCAACGTGCTTAAGATTACCACCTCTTATCTGGTAGACGAAGAGTCTACTGAAGCGGATAATCAGGTTAAAGATGCCCTAACCCAAGGTATTGAAAACGCTACCGGAAAAACCTTTGTGGATGGTACGGTAGATCTCAGCGAAGGCCAGTTTACTATTGGAGCTTCATCTAAAGTTGGAGCAACCATTGCCGATGACATCAAGAAGTCTTCGTTCGAAGCCTTCGGGTTGTCCATTCTGGCCATATTCGTTTACATTCTGGCCCGATTTAGAAGATGGCAGTTCTCGTTAGGTGCCATTTTGGCTCTGATTCACGATGCCACAATTGTACTTTCTGCATTTGCTATTGCAGGTTGGTTTGGTCTGAGCTTTGAAATCGACCAGGTATTCATCGCATCCCTGTTAACCATTATTGGTTACTCCATCAACGATACGGTGGTTGTATTCGACAGGATCCGTGAAAACCTTCAACTTAAGGGAGGGAAAGACCTGATCGGAACCTTCAATATGTCTATCAATTCTACCATCAGCCGTACACTCATTACTTCTATGACAACCCTCATTGTGGTATTGGTGCTATTGATTTTTGGTGGTGAGGTATTGAGAGGATTCTCGTTTGCCTTGTTGGTGGGTATATTAGTAGGTACTTATTCTTCTGTTTTCATTGCCACCCCAACAGTGGTAGACTTAACGAAGAAAACACTTACCGCAGCTGCCGATAAAGAGCAGGCAAGTGCCAGAGCCAAAGCTGCCGCCAAGGCTGAAGCTTCAGCACAGCAAGGATAATATCAACAGAGGGGCTTTGACCCCTCTTGTTTTAAGCTATAAAAAAGGCTACCCCACAACTCTAATCCGGAAAGGGTATGTGTTAACCAACATACCGCTTCGGGAATAAAGTGACGGAGGTAGCCTTCTTGTTTTGAAAAATGAGAGCTATTCTCCAAATAGTTCGAGCCATGCCGCTTGCACAGCCCTCGACTGATTTCCCTTCCATTCCGGAGCTCCCGGTATCTCATTGGCTTGAGCCAGTTCTTCTTTTGTCTTTCCGTTGGCTTTCCCTTTCTTCACAAAACTTAGTACCTGGGCCAGATAGTTCTGAAAAGCTTTGAGGTCTTCTCTGTTGCCGGTTATTTCATAGTCCTCTCCGGAGTGGCCATAAACAAACAAAGTGTCTGCATCGAAGGTGTTGTAGGCTTTTTCAAGCACCTGTTGCCAGTTGGCTATGTCGGCTCCTGCCGATTTATCGATGTAAGGCACCCGTCTGTTAAACAATAAGTCTCCGGTGTGTACAATGTTTGCATTTTCAAAATGTACAAACGAATCACCGTTAGTGTGTCCTGCGCCAAAATAATGGAGAGCTATGCGTTCATCACCTACCCTTTCTCTGTGCACACCACTCTTATACGTAGTATTGGGTAATAGCTGGCCATCTAGTCCACCGCGGGCTTCAGCAGTAGTTTTCTGGTTGAGCATAGAGTTTTCATGGGCCACCACTTTGTTCACCAAGCCCTTAAAGGCAATGTTGCCGGCTGTGTGATCGCCATGGTGATGCGTGTTTACCAGAAGGTCTATCTTCCGCTCCGATTGTTTTTTAATCTCATCAATAAGGTGTTGCGATTGATCGGGGAACTGAGAGTCTACCACAGCTATTCCTTCACTACTGATCATGTAGGCAATAGTTCCGCCCCTTTCCGTAAAAATGCCCACATTGTTGCGGAGTACCTTCATTTGATATCCGTTTTGAAACAAAAGCTTTACCAGAGGCGAAGAAAGGCTAAGGCCGGCCGTGCCAATAATGGATTTTTGAATAAAGTGTCGTCTGCTAATCATGGGATTCAATTTGTATGAAATTACACGGTTCGTTTTCCAAGTACCAACCACTTATGTAATTGAAAGTTTAGATACAGCCTGTGTTGGGCGTTTTTTGGTATTTTGGGCGACTAAATTTCAACTCATGAAGCAAATACTGATTGTTCTTCTCGTTTCATTAACACTTTCCCTTCAGGGGCAAGAATGGCCCAGGGAGTTGCTTACTCACCCCGAACTGACAGCCTACCGCGAAACCTCCAGCTATGAGCAGGTGATGGGCGTGGTAAAGGCCGCCATAAAAGATAGCCCATATGCTCACCTCATTTCTATGGGGCAGTCTAAAGAAGGAAAAGATATTCCCGTAGTAGTAATGGCCAACCCGAAAGTGACTTCGGCTGAAGAAGCAAAAGGCACCGGAAAGCCTATAATTTATGTTCAGGGCAATATTCACTCCGGTGAGGTGGAAGGCAAAGAAGCTCTGCAGGTACTGTTGCGCGAAATATTAAAAGGAGAGCGTAGCTATTTGCTCGACAATCAGATATTGCTTTTTGCACCCATTTACAATACCGATAGCAACGATAAAATGGAACAGGGCAGAAGACCTTCTCAGGAAGATAGCCCCGTAAAAGTAGGGATTAGGGCCAATAGCCAGGGTTGGGATCTCAATCGCGATGGAATGAAGGCTGAGGCATTGGAAACACAAGGTCTTTTTCAGAACATAATTGTTCCGTGGGACCCCGCCCTGTTTGTAGACTTACACACCACCAATGGTGTGTGGCATGGATACTCCCTCACCTGGGCACCTAGTTATCATACGGCCGGAGAGAAAGCACCATTTGATTATACCTGGAATAAAATTCTGCCTGATGTAACAGATAGAGTACTTAAAGATTATGGCATTTACCTTGGGCCATATGGCTACTTTTATACCCGAAGTGAAGGCTGGCCCATAAAGTCTATTTATACCTACAACCACCATCCGCGTTATCTGGTCAACCAGTTTGGTTTGCGGAATCGAATGGCCATACTCAGCGAAGCATTCGCTCATGAGCGCCTTTATCAGCGAATGGCCAGCACTTACGCCTTTGTGCGCGAAATTTTGGAATATACCCACAAACACGGCCGCGAAATACTGGAAGTGAACAAGACAGCAGAAGAGGCCTCTATTCGTTTGGTTAAGGAACAAGCAGGAAAGGTTAAAAAGGGAGTTCGGTTTGAAATGGTAGCCATGGAAGAACCCATAGACGAGTATAGAATATACAACCACGCCAAAACCACCAATGCTCAAGGACAGGAACAATACATTCGTTTGCCCGAAATTATTACCCTCAAAAATGTAGAAAATCACAGTGCATTCAATGCCACCGTTACTGCCACGCTTCCCAGGGGTTATGTAATACCCAAAGAAATGGGGCACATAGCCGCACATTTACAAATGCTGGGAGCAAAAGTAGATACCCTTACCCGAAATAGCCGGGCCACGGGCGAAGTATTTACTGCCACCGGGTTGGAGTTGGCCAAGCGTCCTTTTGAAGGCCACAACATGGCTACGCTAGAAGGTTCATTTAGTAGCCAAACCCGCAGATTTAGCAAGGGCGATTTTTACATAGATCTGGCACAGCCACTGGCCAATCTTATTTTCTACCTCATGGAGCCTCAGTCAGACGATGGTCTGGTCACCTGGAATTTCTTCGATGCTTATTTTGAAAAGCAGAATATTGCGGAAAAACCGGTAGAATATCCCATTTTTAAGTACTTCGAACTAAAGTAAACTATGAAAAAGAGACACCTTACCCTAATGTTGGGGGCCTGCATACTTTCACTAGGAGCATGTGCCCAAAAGACCGACCTGGAAAAAACCCTGGAAACGGTCAGTCAGCAAACTATAAAGGATCACATTTACTACCTCGCGTCCGATGAAATGCGTGGTAGAGACACTGGGTCTGAAGAAATTTTGAAGGCGGCCGACTATCTGGCCAAACAGTTCGAAACTTATGGTGCAAAGCCGGTTCCCGGAGCCGATGGCTACTTTCAGCCGGTGCCGCTGCGTATGAAAACGCCTGCTACTTCGGCTTCTTTGGAGTTTAGCAATAAGTCTTTCGAACTTAATAAAGACTTTCTGATTGTAGACGGTCAAAGTGCTGAGGTAGAAGGAGAGGTAGTGTACCTCAATTATGCCTTTGAAGAAGATTATACCAATGCCGATGTGAAGGGTAAGATTGTATTTGCCAAAGCTGGCGATGGAAAGGTGTCTAGCCGTCAAGAGATACTACGCCTCAGTCGGGAGAAGTACGAAATCGCCAGAGCCAACGGAGCTCTGGGGTTGGTGGAGTTTTATAGTTCGCCCTCTACTCCATGGGAGCAGCTGGGTTTCCTTTTCAATAGGGTCAATATTAGCCTCGATAGTTTCGAAGATAAGGCAGAGATAATTCCACACCTGTGGTTGAAAGACCTGGACAATGCCAACCAACGGTTTATGATGACCAAGAGTATAAAACGTGCTTCAATTGGCATTGAAGGAATGAAAAATGAGCTTACCAAAGATAAAAACGTGGTGGCTATGGTAGAAGGAACAGACCCCGAACTGAAGGATGAATACATCATGTTCTCGGCCCATTACGACCACGTGGGTGTAGGACGACCCAACGAAGAAGGAGACTCCATTTATAACGGTACCAGAGACAATGCCATTGGTACAGTCACTGTGCTTTCAGCTGCTGAAAATATTGCCCGATACCCCATGAAGCGCAGCGCTTTATTTGTGTTGTTTACGGCCGAAGAGAAAGGGCTAGTGGGTAGCCGATACCTAGCCAACAATCCAATTATTCCTAATGAGCAAATTGTATTCTGCTGGAATAGTGATAATGGCGGGTATAATGACACCACCATTTCTACCATTATTGGTCTGGAAAGAACCACTGCGGCTCAGTATATTAAAGATGCTAATGTGGCATTTGGACTCACGGCCATCGATGATCCGGCCGGAGAACAAGGGCTTTTCGATAGATCTGATAACGTGAGTTTTGCCCGTAAGGGAATTCCAGCCCCCACGTATAGCCTGGGCTTTAGAGCCTTCGATGCAGAGATTATGAAGTACTACCACCAACCGGGAGACAACCCCAACACGGTGGATTATGACTACCTGGAGAAGTTTTTTAAGAGTTACGTGTATGCTTCGCGCCTGATAGGCAACGCTGCCGAAACACCTTTCTGGTTGCCGGGTGACAAGTACTACGAGACGGGCCTTGAACTGTACGGAAGGGATAACTAGGGTTTATAACCCCTGCGCGCAAACCCCAATGATAAATGGAGGCTGTCTTAAAAGCTAGTTAGTGTCACCCTAAACTTGCCTGCCTGTCGGTAGACAAGTTTAGGGTGATGAGTTTTGATGCTTTTGAGACAGCCTCTTTTTTGGGGCAGCTTGTTGATCTTGGGCTCAAACGTTCATTCTAATGAAGGAATTGTCAGGCTAGTTTACTGTGCAGATGTCTCGGCTTCGCTCGACATGGAAAAGGGAGGTTGAGCCTGATTCTGTACATTCTTCCAGATGCTCTGAACAACTCCAATTTCTATCCTGACGAAGGAAGGAATTGCAAAGCTAATTTGCCATGCAGATGTCTCGGCTTCGCTCGATATGGGAAAAGGGAGGTGGAGCCTGATTCTGTACATTCTTCCAGATGCTCTGAACAAACCCAATTTCTATCCTGACGAAGGAAGGAGCTGCACAGCTAATTTGCCATGCAGATGTGTCGGCTTCGCTCGACATGGAAAAAGAGGGGTGGAGCCTGATTCTGTAAATTCTTCCAGATGCTCTGAACAACTCCAATTTCTATCCTGACGAAGGAAGGAGTTGCAAAGCTAGTTTGCCTTGTAGATGTCTCGGCTTCGCTCGATATGGGAAAAGGGAGAAGATTTGAACCCCTATTCTTTACCCTGCTTACTCTGAAACTTCTCCTTTAAATATTTGTATCGGTACCAGCCAAACGCTACCCCCGCGGGTATAGCAATAATCAGGTTAATTAGGTTCTTTTCCGGCTCCATAGGTTTGGTATCGTCAAAATATGGAATACCAATATAAATGACCAGCCACACGGCCAGCATGAAAATAACGCCTTTAACGGCCCAGTTATACTTGCGCATCTTTGTTTACAATTTGGTGAATTAAGCGAAGGCCATCCAGTGTTAAATGTCGTTTTACTTCATCGAACCGCTGATGGAGGGGATGCAATATAGACGAAAGACCTCCTGTGGCTACTACCTTCGTTTTTTTGCCCAATTCTGCATGAATTTTATCGAGCATTCCTTCAACCATGCTCACATAGCCCCAAAGCACTCCCGACTGAATGGCATGTATGGTGTCTGTACCCAGTACTGAGTCAGGCAATTCTAAAGGTACTTCAGGCAGTTGAGCAGTATTGCCCACCAGTGCCTTGATAGCAGTTTTTAATCCGGGAGCAATGTTAACCCCCTGAATGAGTCCGTCTGCCCCCACTATGGTAAAAGTAAGCGCGGTACCAAAATCTACGATCACAATATCTTGTTTGTACAGCACATGACCGGCTACTGCGTTGGCTATTAGGTCTGTGCCAATCTGGTACGGCCTTTTAGTGCGAACAGGTAAATACTCATAAATCTTTGGCCCAACAAACAGCGGCTCGCGCTTAATAAGCGGTTTAGAAAACTCAGAGAGAATATCATTGAGTTGTGGAACCACCGAAGAAATCACAATACCATCAACCTCTTCGAGTTTAAGGTTTGCCTCAAGAAAATTGAGCCTGAGAAACATTTCGTACTCAATCTGATTCTTAACAGGCACGGTGTTAAATCGCCATTCATGGATCCACTCTCCCTCTTTGTAAATACTAAATACTATGTTGGTGTTACCTGCGTCTATAGCTAAAAGCATCTTTTCAATTTGACATTCAAGCTTTGGGGCTTAAAGTTGCCCAAAACTTTCAAGCTTTAAACATTATACAAACTAATCGATAAACTTTGGCGGGTGTTGCTCATCGTACTCAGTGGCCTCCTGATATGCTCTGGCCACTGCCAGAATGGTTGCTTCATCGAATAAGTTGCCAATAAACGATATACTCGTAGGACTGCCATTGGTGTTGTATCCATTTTTGAGTACCACGCACGGGTGCCCTGTCAGGTTAGTGGTGAGCAGTTGACTTCCTCCAAAGCTTGGAGTCACTATTACATCGTAATTTTTCATTAGCTGATTTACTTTTTCTACCAGCTCGTATCGTGCCCTGTTAGCATTGATGTAATCTACGGCTGAGGTGAAACGCGCTGAGCGAAACAGGTTGGGCCATGCTCCGGCATTTTGTCTGACTAACAGTGTGTCCTGATCAGAGCGGGTGAGTGCATCGAAAGCTGCTGCAGCTTCGGCTGTTAATATGGCTTGCATTCCACTGAATGGCATGTCTGAAACCCATTCTACCGGCTCTAAATTGGCTCCTAACGACCGCAATACCTCTAGTGTTTGGTCATCGTTTTCTTTTTGACTGCCTCTCCCATTTTCAAAATAGTCTTTGAGATAACCAATCTTAAGCTGGCTTAAATCTACTCTGCCTTTAAAATTGAAGGGATGATCTTCCACCGTAAGGTCTATTCCATCTGTTCCGCGAATGGCTTCAAAAACCAGAGCACAGTCAAGAGCGGTTCTGGCCATAGGGCCAATTTTGTCCATGGTCCAGCTTAGAGCCATAGCTCCTGTCCGACTCACACGGCCAAAGGTTGGCCGAAGTCCGGTAACACCATTTCGGGTTGAAGGCGAAACAATGGAGCCTAGTGTTTCGGTACCAAGAGCAAACGGAACCAGCCCCGCAGCCGTACTTGATCCTGAGCCTGCGCTCGATCCGCTGGAGCCCTGTTCTAAATTCCAGGGGTTTTTTGTGGTGCCTCCATACCAGACATCGCCCATGGCCAAGGCTCCCAGGGTAAGCTTTGCCACTAGCACGGCCCCGGCCTCATCGAGCTTCTTTACCACCGTAGCCAGTTCATCGCCCCTGTACTGATCTTTAAAAGGGCCAGCACCCCAGGTGGTTTTGTATTCAGGAACGGCCAGCAAATCTTTTGCTCCGTAAGGAATACCATGCAGTGGTCCCAAATAAGTGCCGTTTTTGAGAAGTTCATCGGCTTTTCGTGCCTGTGCCATGGCGCGTTCTTCGGTAATGGTAATTACCGACTGTAGAGTGTCTCCGTACTTCTTTAACCGTTCAATGAAAAACTCTGTAAGCTCTACACTGCTAATTTTTCGCTCCCTTATTAGTACCGATAGTTCAGCCACGGTGTAAAAAGCCAGATCGTTTCGGTTGGCCGGCAAATCTACTTTTTCAGGTAATTGCCAACGCAGTGTTTCCTGTCTGGAGGCAATGGCTTTGCCTGTTTGTTGAGGCTTGAACCAAACAGCGGGAGGGGTGCTGTTGTCTAGTTCATAGGCGTGTAGCTCTTGTATTCCATTGAGGTTGCGGTTCACATTGGGCAAAAGCTGTTCTATTTCATTATCTGTAAAGTTCAGGTTCAGTATTTTCTGTGCAGCTTTAATGTCTTCTGCCACAATGGGGCTGTCTTGAGCCACTTTATAGCCGGCAAAGAAACTTAGGCCTACAACGGCTATAGTGCCCAATGCCTTGTGGCTTGTAAGAAATGAGAAGCGGTTTTTCATAGGTTAGAAGGTTAAGCTTAATATTGTAGCGGCTTATCGCAATAAGTCTTCAACAATAAGAATGGACATAAGTTATATAATCGATGGAAACACCACAAAGATTATTTCCACACTGGATGAGAGGCCTGCTTCTGGCTGCAGCAGCGTATAATATTTTATGGGGAGTGTTTATTGGATGGTTCCCTCAAACCTTTTTTCAATGGGTGGCCGAAACCGAAGCGGTGGCACCTTCTATTATTCGTTGGCAGGGTAGAGGTGTTTTGGCCATGGCACTGGTATATCTTTTATGTGCCATACACCCCGGCAAACTTTGGTTTTTGGCGGCTTTTGGTGCCCTTACCAAATTACTGGGAGCCTTGTGGTTCTATCAGGTGGTATTGGAGCAATTCTTAGGTAAAAAGGCCTTGTTTCATCTCATTATGAATGATCTGGTTTGGGTGCCATTGCTCTTCTGGATTTCCATTAGAGCCTATCAATACAAAAAAGAGAAAACATGAAAGAACGCTTTACCAGACTGTTTGAATATAACTTATGGGCCAATGGTCAGTTGGCAGAATCGCTGAGGGTGAACCCCATAGAAAACGATAAAGTGCTTAAGCTTACCAGTCATTTGGCCAATGCGCAGGTTATTTGGTTAGATAGGGTTCAGGGGCAATCGTCTACGGTTGGTGTTTGGGATGAGTACTCTCAAAAAGAAACCCTTGAGTTGTTGGAAAGATCGAGTCAGGATTGGCTAGACTTTCTCTACTCTGCCGAAGATTTGGAAGAGGTTATTGAATATAAAAACTCAAAAGGGCAAACCTATGAGTCGCGTATCGAAGACATTCTGAACCATGTGGTAAATCATGGTACCCACCATAGAGCTCAGGTAATGCTCTTGCTGAGACAAGAAAATATAGACCCGCCCGCGTTAGACTTTATCTTCTACGTGCGCAGCTAGAAGAAGATAAACTTTTTGCGCTTATAAATAGGGGTGCGCTGCTTTCTTACCATGGCACTTCCCACACGCGAACTTCCAAAACAATAAGGCTTTCTGGCGTTGGCTTTCAGCTGGCTGATGGAGATGCTAAAGAAAAAACCGGCCGAGGTTTTCTCTTTCTTAAAGAGTGTTTCTAAGGTATGAGTGCCAATGGTGAATGGTCCATAACGAGCTGCCAGCCCCACTTCGGTGTCGTTGCTAAAGTTGTACATTATGGGAAGGTACACTCCATAAAGCCCCGTTTCGTAACGAGGTGTTAGCATAAGGTGATTGATATACGATACTCGAAAGTCTGCCGGCATAGCCCAACTCAAATCGGCCAAAGCAGCTGCATTAAAGTAAAAATTGTTGCCAAAGTTGTAATCGTAATTTAGTCGCAGGGCGGTCGGTAAACTCACAGTGTATGTGCCTGTAACATCGGTAGTGGTTAAGTAATTTTCAAGACTATTGCGAAAAGCTCTAAAACTTGTCACTCCGGTGAACAAGCTGTTGAAGTCGGCACTGTTTGCATTGGGATTAAGTCCGGTTGTTGCAAAAGAAGCTGAGCCATAGTCCATGGTCATTGTGCCTATGTCGGTGATGCTGGCACTTACTCTGAATTCATAAGTAATGTCGGGGTGTAGGCTTGTGCCTGAGGCACTCTTGGGGTCGGCTCTAAAGGCAACCCGTTCATAAACCAGACCTATGTCTGCCCCGCTCAGTTTATAACCTGTGCCTTGGGGAGGAATGCGCATGGCATTAGTTCCGTCAAAAGGTTCATAACCGTCAAGGTTGGCAGAGTAGCCCGCGCGTAGGTTAAATCGGTTTACGTCCAGTCTACCATCCGCCAATACATCATAGTCTGCACGTTCTAAAACTGCCCAGGCATGGCCCATGGGGTTTACTGCCTTAAGAGTAACACCCAGTTTTATGCGATTCACCCCGTCATCTCTGAGTAAGCCTCCATAAGTAAAGGCCAGTTCTTGCCATGTGGCCGAAGAAAAATTCAATTGTTCATTCAGGTAAGTTCGCCCGGTGTATTCAGGTGAGTTGAATCGGTTTATTTGTGCAACAAAATTGGGCGATATTTCGGTGCCGTTCATTACGCTTCTCACATTGTAACGAATACCCACGCCTCGCTTGCGGCTCAACGAAAGCAATACAGAAAGTCCGCCAAGACTGGCGTTTCCTTTCACATATTTTGTTTCGGTATCATCGAACCGAATAAGCCGAATGGCTCCTTCGGAGTTTTTAGCAGTGTGGGCAATGTTGTTGGCGAGGTATATATTGCCATTCACCAGATTAAAATCGTATTTGTAAGGCGAGTTGGCTACTGAAGCAGGCTGCTCCCCCAAGCCCAATACTCCCGAAAAATCTGAAGTAAAAAAGCCATTGAACTGTTGAGCCGAGAGCCTTTGAAAACAAAAGGTTGTTGATAAACAGAGACTTATGAATAGGCTAAAATGTCGCACTTACCGGTTGGTTTGACCAAAAATAAGCGATGAAAACTAAATTTTTTTTCATTCTCAACACATTTGGCATTTGTGAATCTTTAACGACTAAAACAACAGGGTCTTCTCTCTAACACCAAATAAAATTCCACTAAATAAGAAATGTTACATATTTTCTATTTATGGGTAAGTTTAGTTATTGTCTTTAAAATGCATAAAAATGTATGTCAACGACCGTATTTTTTGTACGAAATGCGTTTTTCTGTATCTTTGTAACACTTTCACTTACCACCTAGAGAACTCCTTCTCACAGTAAAACTTCCCTTAGACTACTTTTCCAAACAACCTGAATCGAACTAGCGACTACGCTTTGGCGTGCGCTCATAAGTATTTTTCCTACGCCCTGATATCAGGGTGACAAGTAGGTGTTTTACGATCGAACTAAGTAAAATACCCAAAATGAATGACCAGTAAATCGCTCTCATTATAGCGAGCCTTTACAGGGAATTTTAGGCTGTTATGGAACGCACCTTACAGCCACTTGAACATCGCCCTGATGACCAGTCAACAGGGTTAACGATGAACAAGAAATTGCTTAGTAGCGCATTCCTTTTAGTGCTGATCGGCATTGTGTCGGTTGTACCCGTATCCCTTTTTGCCAACAACAACTTAGATCGACTCCTATCCCGCGAAGCTGCAGCTGAAGATATTGAGCTTTATTTCAGCATAATTGATCAGCAGCATGGGAATCCATACCAATACATTTCCCGAAAGGAATTCAGACAATTGGTCGATGAAACCATTGCCCGCTTGCCTGAGTCCATCCCCTACAAAGAGTTTGACGTGTTGCTTACGCAGCTCAACAATAAAATCAGATGTGGCCACACTGTGGTAAGCCTAGACACTGACTTCTTAAAGAGTGCCACTAACCTTGCTCAGTTTTTTCCTTACCCGGTAAGAATTATTGAGGGCAGGTATTTCATCGATTTTGAAGATGGCGATCTACCCCTTGGGTCTGAGCTTATTTCAATTAATGAGCAGGCTATTGCGGGCATGACCGAGCAACTCAGTGCACTTACGGTGACAGACGGCTTTAGTTCGACCAAGCCCATTAGAGAAATTGAAAGCCGTTTTGGCTACTACTTCTTTTTAAAGTATGGAGCTGCCAGTAGTTTCATGGTTACATATAAAACGCCCAATGGTTCTATACACCAAGCCGAAATTGCGGCCATAGAGGGAAATCGTATGCTGGCCAATAATTACTACAGACCGGTGTACAAACAACATGAGAGATACTATCACTTTACACATTTAGATGCGATCGACTCCCTTCAGACATTGGTGCTCACCCTAAATACGTTCCAGGCTAACCCTGACTGGTTCTATGAGAAACTGGCATCGCGATACAACGAGGAGACCAAAGAGTTCGACTTTGAAAACCTAGTGATCGATTTACGATTGAATGAGGGGGGCGATCGCAGAATATTAAACTTCCTTTATGAATTTATTGGAGGAGGTCAGCTAAACGATCCGTCAAAAACGGTGGTTAGAAACCAAGATATTGCCCTGGCAGACTATCTGGTGGGTATTAACGGGTCTAATAGTTCGGCTGAAGTGATTGCCAAGGCCGATGCTTACCTGAAGCAGCATTTTACCAATGCCACCGAAAAAGGCTTTGAAGGTGAGGTTCAAAACTGGCACAATACCTTCGATCTTGGTATTCACTGGAAAGGAACGGCATTTAAAGGGCAAATTTATGTGCTTACTTCAGGCAAAACCTTTTCTGCGGCTGCAGACCTTGCCCGAATTTTGAGCGATATGCCCAATGTTACGCTGGTTGGCGAAGAAACAGGCGGTGGTCATAAAGCCCGTACGGCCAACATGCTGCTCAATTATAGCCTGCCCAATACCGGAGTAAACTTGCAGGTGCCTGTCATATATGAGGAATTCCTGAACGTTTCTAATCAGTCTACTGGCCGCGGTACTTTCCCCGATCATTTGGTAACCCAAACTTATGAAGACTTGCTGGCCAAAAAAGATACGGCCTTCGAGTTCACCCTTCAACTAATAGGCCAGCGAAGCTCGTTCGGCACGAATTAGTCAGAAACATTTTCCTGACTTAGCCTGAATAATTTACCTTTATGGAATGAGTAAACCCGAGAAGACCCTCTTCTTGCTCGATGCTATGGCGCTTATTTACCGAGCCCATTTTGCATTTAGCAAAAACCCTAGAATTAACTCAAAAGGACTCAATACAGGAGCTCCTTTTGGCTTTACCAACAGCCTGTACGAAATCATAGAAAAACGAAAGCCAACACACATTGGTGTAGCTTTCGATACCAGTGCCCCAACCTTTAGACACAAAGAGTACAGCGAGTACAAAGCTCAGCGAGAGGAAACCCCGGAAGACATAAAGATTGGGACACCTATTGTTAAAGATATAGTAAGAGCTTTTAACATTCCCGTGCTGGAACTTGACGGTTACGAAGCCGATGATGTGATAGGTACGCTAGCTAAAAAAGCAGCCAGAGCAGGGTTTGAAGTATTTATGATGACCCCCGACAAGGACTATGGGCAACTGGTGGAAGAGCATATTTACTTATACAAACCTGCTTTTATGGGTAATGGGGTAGACATAATGGGAGTACAGCAGGTTTTGGATAAATGGGATATTGAACGGATTGATCAGGTTGTAGATATGCTTGGCCTGCAGGGCGATTCTGTCGATAACATTCCGGGCATTCCGGGCGTTGGGCCCAAAACTGCTTCCAAGTTGCTGAAAGAATACGGATCAATGGAGGCCATTATTGATAACGCGGCCGATATAAAAGGAAAGCTCGGAGAAAAGATTGCCACTTTTTCAGAACAGGGTCTGCTTTCGAAAAAACTGGCCAGGATTAACATTGAAGTACCCATAGCATTCGATGAGAAGGCCTTGGAATATACCGGACCCAATGTAGATAAGCTAAAGTCCATTTTTGAAGAATTAGAGTTTAGAACAACCCTAAAGAGAATATTGGGCGAGTCTACCGGAACAACCGCCAGACCAAAACCAGTGGCTTCAGAACAAATGGCTTTGTTTGGAGAGGCTCCCCCTCTAATGGAAAAAGAAGTGCCGATTGTAGAAGAAAAATTGAACATTTCTACCACCCGCCACCACTACCACCTCATAGATACACCCAGCCTCAGAAAGCGCCTGGTGAATTACCTCCTGTCCCAGCCAGAGTTTTGTTTCGATACAGAAACAGACAATCTGGAGCCTATTGAAGCTAATCTGGTAGGGCTGGCCTTTGCCTACAAAACCAGTGAAGCTTACTACGTGCCAACTCCTGAAGACAAAGAAGAGACCCGTGCTATTTTAGAGGAATTTAGACCGGTATTCGAAAACCCAGAGATTGGTAAGATTGCGCAGAATGCCAAGTATGATATACAGGTGCTCAAGAACTATGGTATTCAGGTAAAAGGCAAAGTCTTCGACACCATGATTGCCCACTACCTTATTGACCCGGACACACGCCACAACATGGATGTGCTGGCCGAAAACCTACTCAACTATACCCCTATTTCTATTACCGAACTCATCGGTAAAAAGGGTGTGAAACAGGGTAATATGAAAGATGTAGCTGTTCATAAGGTGGTGGAGTATGCGGCAGAAGATGCAGACATAACCCTACAGCTTAAACATAAACTCGCTCCCGGCCTAAGTGAGGGGCAACTACAAAAGCTGTTCGATGAAGTAGAAATGCCTCTCATGCATGTGTTGGCCGAGGTAGAATATAATGGTGTGAAAATAGACACGGAGGCCCTTGCTGCTATGTCTAAAGAGCTGGAAGAAGCCAGTGCCATCGCTCAAAAAGAAATTTTCGAAATGGCCGGGGAAGAATTCAATGTAGCTTCTCCCAAGCAGTTGGGTGTGGTGTTATTCGAAAAACTTCAGTTGGTTGAAAAGCCCAAGAAAACCAAAACAGGACAATATGCCACTGGCGAAGATATACTTTCCAAACTGGCTGTAGAACACGATATTGCCCGTAGGATTCTTGAATTCAGAGAATATCAGAAACTAAAGTCTACCTATGTAGACGCTCTTCCTAACATGATTAGTCCGGTAGATGGTCTTGTCCATACCGACTATCGACAAGCCGTGGCGGCCACCGGAAGGCTAAGTTCCAACAATCCCAACTTGCAAAATATCCCCATCCGTACAGAAAAAGGAAGGGAAATACGAAAGGCATTTATTCCTCGTTCGCAAGACCATGTACTAATGGCGGCCGACTACTCGCAGATTGAACTTAGAATTGTGGCCGCATTTGCTAAAGATAAGAGCATGATTGAAGCCTTTAGGTCAGGAAAAGATATTCATGCAACCACCGCCAGTAAAGTTTTTGGTGTGCCACTAGAGGAGGTAGACCGAGACATGCGTAGAAAGGCCAAAGAAGTAAACTTCGGGCTCATATATGGTATTTCAGCCTTTGGTTTGGCACAAAACATTGGCATATCCCGTACAGAAGCTCAGGAAATTATTACCGCTTATTTCAATGAATTTCCGGGAGTAAAGGAATATATGGATGCCCAGGTGAATAAGGCCAGAGAGTATACGTACGTAGAAACCATTTTAGGCAGAAGAAGGTATCTCCGCGACATTCATTCAAAGAATATGACGGTTAGGGGCCATGCCGAAAGAAATGCTATTAATGCGCCCATACAAGGGAGTGCAGCCGATATGATTAAAATTGCCATGATTAATATTCATTCATGGATGAAAGAAGAAAAGCTGAAATCTAAAATGATTATGCAGGTGCACGATGAACTGGTATTTGATGTTCACAAAAGCGAGCTTGACTTAATGAAAGAGCGAATACCTGAACTTATGAAAAACGCTATGACCTTAGAGGTTCCTATGGATGTTGAGGTAGGCGTAGGAGAAAACTGGTTAATAGCACACTAGCATGGCAACATTTAATGTATCGTGGCAAGATATTGAGCAGGCCCATGAGCGGGTTAAGCCCTATATTCACCGTACACCGGTGCTCAGCTCAGAAAGTATTAACACTATAGTAGGTGCAGAGCTTTATTTTAAATGTGAGAACTTTCAGAAAATAGGTGCCTTTAAAGCACGAGGAGGGATAAACGCTGTTTTTTCACTACCCAAAGAACAACGTTCCAGGGGGGTTGTCACGCACAGTTCGGGCAATCATGCCCAAGCCATTGCTTTGGCAGCGAAAATGGCCGGTGTACCAGCTTACATTGTTATGCCCAAAACCGCTCCGCAGGTAAAAATTGCGGCTGTAGAAGGCTATGGAGCTCATATTACACTTTGCGAGCCTACTCAGGCATCGCGCGAAGAAACTTCTGCACGAATTCAGAAAGAAACAGGAGCCGTATTTATTTCGCCATACAACGACTTTAAGGTTATTGAAGGGCAGGCCACTTGTGCCAAAGAACTTCTGGAAGAATTGCCCGAATTGAACACCTTAATAACCCCGGTTGGTGGAGGAGGCCTGCTGGCCGGAACCGCATTGACTGCGCACTACCTGAATGAAAAGGTAGAAGTATTGGCCGGTGAACCGGAGGGAGCAAACGATACGTATCTTTCTATGCAAAAGGGAGAGCTTGTGAGAATTGACGCACCGAAAAGTATTGCCGATGGACTTCTGGCTACTATGGGAGACAAGAATTTTGAGATAATTAGGCCTCTTGTAAAGCAGATATTGGTGGTTTCTGATTCAGAAATAATTGATGCAATGCGGATGATTTGGGAGCGAATGAAAATTGTCATTGAGCCCTCTTGTGCAGTTCCTTTTGCTGCCATCTTAAAAAATAAAGAACTGTTCGAAGGTCAAAAAGTGGGCGTCATTCTTACCGGAGGCAATATAGACCTAGGGAAGCTGCCCTTTTAATTAGGGAGTATACAGGAATGCCAGAGGCTATTTTACCGGGGCATAGGGATTAATCTCTTTCAGTTTTTCTTCTAAAGCACGCAGGTCTTTGAGTCGTAGCCAACTCACTTTTATTCTGTGCTTTCTAAGTTTCTCCTCCTCATCAAGCACGTTGAGGCCAATGTGAAGATGGTCTGTTTCAAAGTAGCTATCGAAGTTGTATTTGGTAACCACCAGCGAGTTTCTTTTTTTGGAAAAGAGCTTTTGCGTATTAATAACCACTCCGCCATCGGCTTCTGTAGCATGCACATATACGGGCCAATTGACAAATGAAGACATAAAGCCAAACAATGGAGCAAATGCGGCAAGTAAAATGAGTCGTGGTAAATCAGGAGCTATAATAAAAGTGTAAACAAACATGAAGAGCACAAAAAGCCCGTAGAAATAGAGCAGATACTTAAACCGGTTTACTCTTCCTTTGTTGTTAATGTCTTTCATAATGGGTTAGTGTTATATAGCCAATTATAGCATATAAATACGGTAATATTATGAGCAGTCAATACAAGCACTTTTGCTTGGGGGTCAGGCTCGCCTTACTTTGCTGAGGATGTCCCACAAAACCACCCCAATACTAACGCTTACATTTATGGAATGTTTAGTGCCGAACTGAGGGATTTCTAAACACAAATCGGCCGATTTAACAATGCTTTCTTCTACACCAAATACCTCATTGCCAAAAACAAGAGCTAGCTTTTCGTCAGGCAGAGGGCTAAACTCATTTAGCAGCATACTTTGATCTGCCTGCTCAACGGCTGCAATGCGATAGCCCGCTTTTCTCAAGTCTTCACAGGCCTCATTGGTGGAGCTAAAGTATTTCCACTCTACCGAATCAGTAGCTCCCAGTGCCGTTTTATGGATTTCGCGGTGTGGTGGTTGGGCGGTAATTCCACAGAGATAGATGGCCTCAATAGCAAAAGCATCGGCCGTGCGAAAAGCAGACCCCACATTGTGCATGCTTCTGAGGTTGTCCAAAACCAAAACTATGGGGTGTTTGGGTAGTTCTCTAAAGGTTTCTATATCGGGTCTGTTGAGCTCCTCGTTACTGATTTTTCGCATGATTCAAAAATAGAAAAGATTTTGGAGCCCAGGAGAGCCAGACTTACCCTATCAATAGGAGAAGCCCGACTCTCCAGCCGGGCTTCGTGTCCCGAAAAGGGTTTCGGGATCAACACCAACCAACAACTCAAATTTTCTTTGATATCACCAGGTATTTGCTAACCTTCCAGAAGCGCTCAGGATCGGTTATCTCCAATACCTTTTCGGCTTCAGATTCTCCCGGCAGTATTTGGTAAGATCCTTCCGGATGGCTGCTCACCAGGTCGAGCATAGAGGCTTCAATTCTAAGGCGTTGCAGGTTTCTCCGGTCCACGGTCATAAAGGCAGCTTCATCGGCTTCTTCCTGAAGTTTCCAGGCCTTGCCAAATAAGCCCAGAAAACCACCTTCTTTCATTACTACTCCTTTGGCTTTTAGGTCTTCGTATGTACCAATGGCGAGGTAGCTTTTGTTGAGCTCATTGTTTTGAGCGGTGAGCTGCTTTACCTCTAACGATCGCTGTTCAAGGTTTTCCAACTGGGCGTGTATAGTGCTGTGGAGTGAATCTTGCTCAACAATAAGTTTTGCAAGCGACTCATCTTTTTTACTGAGTTCTTCTTTTAGCGAAGCTATTGTTTCAGAACGTGTGCTGAGTTCGGCTTGCAGGCCTGCAATTCGTTTTTCAAAAAGCCCTAGTTTTAGGTTAGCGCTTTTGGCTTCATCCTCGAGCTGGCGTAAGTCTTGCTTCGACCGAAAGATAAGATCATCAATCATGCTAATCTGCTTAAAGATTTTTTGCGGATTGCGCTTATCGAGCTGGTCGGCATTGTGCTGCTGAACAAGCCTTTCTCTCTCCAGGATATCACCTATCTGTCCTTCCACCTTATCATAGAGGGTCAGGATGTCGTTAAATGCCAATTCTTTCTGCATTATTTCCGCCTCCAGTTCGGTGTATTGGTTGGTGAGCACTTCTTTTTTTTTGGATACGGAAGATATTCCGAACCACATGGCTATGGTAAGGGCGCCTAGCAGTACCATGCCTACTTTCATTGTTTGTTTCATCTTGCTTTTATTTAAAGGGTTCAAAAAAATTCACTACGATTTCCGTTTTCGGAATGTGATGAAACTGGGGTTAAGGGTTGGTTGTTGGTGGTTTGGGTTATGGTTAGTGTTGCACAAAAGCGCCCGGCTTACCCCGTTAAGGTGGAGGCAGCGCCACCGTAGGCGGCTGTTGCCTCCTGTGCTTGTCTACTTAAAACCTAAACCTAAACTCAGCGTTAATGCAGAGTTTTTAGCGTCTTCAGTGGCTTCTCCTGCAAAGGAGCCGCTACGACCAATTTCTCTCATACCATAGTTGTACCTTAGCGAAATGTGGCCTCCGTTAAAGGTGTAGGCCAGTCCTAGCGCGGCACCATAGTCGAGTGTATTGAAATCGTCCCTGTCTAATTCCGTGATTTGGTTGATGTTGCCGTTGCTGTCTACATCTTTTACATTGGCACTAATGAGGGCGGCAATGTAGGGTCCGGCATGGAGGTCTAGCGAGCCGGCTTTGGCCGATAGCATGACGGGAAGTTTAATGTAGTTGAGGTTGAACCTATAAGTGCCACTTCCCTGAAAGAAGTTGTTGTAATAGGCCGATGCCCCTTTCTGGCTGTAGAGCAACTCGTGTCTAATGCCCACATTGCCGGCTAAATCCCAGCGATTGTAAAGGCCCAGGTTCAAACCTATTTTGGCATTTTCATCGTCTACATTATCTATGTATAGGTTAGACATGTTCGCTCCTATAACAAAGCCTCCCTGGGCTTTTAAACCGATGGTAAGGAGCAACATGGGTACTATCAATAAAATATTTCGCGTTTTCATGGTTGTTATGTTTTGGGTTGTTTTAGGTGAGTGCCGACCCGTAATGACCGGGTCGGCACCGATCTATTGTTGAGGAATTATCCTTTGGTAGTAACTACCAGGTAATTCGAAATCTCCCAGAATTTTTTGGCGTCTGTCACCTTCAGGTATTTTACGTTTTCGTTGATTTCATCCTGCACAATGGTGTAGGAATCCTTAGGGTGTTCGGTTACCAGTTCAAATTTGGAAGCATCTATTTTGAGCTCAGAAAACTCTCTTATGTCAGTTTCAACAAAGTCTTCTGTGTTGGCTGTGGCCTTTAAGTCAATGGTTCGGCCAATCCATAAGAAGCCTCCTTCTTTATCAACAAGCCCTTTTTCTTTTAGCTCTTTGAAGGTGCCTACTGCGTAGTGCACTTTGTTAAGCTTGTTGTTGGTGTCATTGAGCAATTCAATTTCTCTGGTTTGCTCAGCAATAAGCTGTTTTTGGTCTACCGTTTGAATCTGTATAGAGTCGTACTTAGAAGAGATCAGCTCAATCTGTTGATTTTTGCTGGCTACTTCGGCTCTCAACTGCGTAATGGTTTCTTTCTGAACATCGAGCATGTCAGAGAGCTTATCGATCCTGTTCTGGAAGGCATTGAGTTGCACATTGCTCTTTTTTAGCTGAGCTTTCAGGTTCTGAATAGAGGCATTCGACTCCTTTACCAGTTCGTCAATTAGCTGTAGTTCTTCCAGCAGTTGGCCCTCCTTCTTTTTTCCTTCTTCACCGGAAGTACTCACCACCAGGTTTTCTCTCCTTGAAATTTCAGCTACTTGCTCTTCTGCTTTGTTAAGCATTCCAATCAACTCATTGTATGTTGAGTCCCTCTCAGCCAGTTCTTGCTGAATAGTTTCTATCTGGCTAGACTGCTGAGCAATTTGCTCATCTTTCTTCTTGCTACAACTGCTGAGCACCACAGCTCCGGAGAGCATCAGTGCCATGGGCAGTTTTATTTTGTTTAACATTGTCTTTTTCATGGTTATGCGGTTTTATGGTTTATTCTAGAAGAATACTTTTACTCCAAATCCGGGGTCAATTCCAAAGTAGGCATTGCCCGTAGTGGCTACCTCAAAGAATGGCTTAATGTCTAAGCTCAAAGCCAGCGGAGTTTGAGGAATCATCAACTCAAGGCCCAAAATAAAATCTACCCCCAGGCCAAAGGCATCATCTGCATCGTCAAACCGGTTGCGATCTACCCCGAGGTTTGAATCGGATTGGAAGACAGCATGGCCACCAAAACCGTAGTAAAGCTCCAGGTAGTCAGAGTCGAATGGCGCTGCATATTTTTCGGCCAAACCGGTAATGCTGAACGAGTTGTTGCCAAATCCAAGAATGGCCTCGAAGGCATTTCCTTTTGCATTAAAATGCTTGTAGGTGAGCCCGGTAGTACCCACGGCTCTAATACCCAGTGCGTTGATGCCGTAGTTATTGACTACTTGCAACATGGGGTCTCGGTATATCACAGAGTCTTCAGGTTGTGGGTCGGTAGCGGCATTGAGTTTATTGGTTGTACTTACTAGCGCCATGATCATCACGGCAATTCCAAGTATGGTTAATGTTGATTTTTTCATGGTTTTATGTTTTTAGTTCATTTGGTTGAATGAGGCCTGAGGCTGTTGAGTATTTCGGTTTTGTTTTGGTTTTGCGCCAGTGCGCTCATTCATTTGCCTTTGATTATGCCAAAATGAAACCAACAATAGAAACCGATGTAACTAACTGATTTACAGTAGTTAATGATGATGATAAATAAAAAAGCCTCTACTTTTGAGAGGCTTTTTATCAGTTTGACAAAATTTTTGAGATTACATCTCCTTGAGCATACGGTAGATGGTGGATTGTCCTATGTCTAGTTTTTGAGCGACTAGCTTAATGTCGTCATCATAGGTTTGTAGGTAGTGCTTTACAATTTTGAGGTTGTACTCTTTCAAAGTCATTTCTTCACCGGAGAATTCGGCAATGATATCTTTTGTTCCGAAAGAAATGTCTTCGGCCTGAATGGTGTCGCCTTCGGCCATTACCACCGAAAGCTCTACTACCGATTTTAGTTCGCGAATGTTGCCGGGGTAGCCATAACCCATAAGCTTTTTGCTAGCTTCAGAGGAGAGCTTCTTTTCAGCCATATTATTTTCCTTACAGAAGGCCTTAATAAAGTGCTTGGCCAGCAACAAAATGTCTTTGCCTCGTTCGCGCAATGGAGGCAGGTTAATGGTAAGTCCAAACAATCTGAAGTAAAGATCTTCTCTAAAGTTGCCTTCTTTTACTTCGCTCAGCAGGTCGCGGTGAGTAGCGGCAATTATGCGGCAATCAATTTTAATGGTGTCTTTGCCACCCACACGTACAATTTCGCGTTCCTGCAGTGCCCGAAGTATTTTGGCCTGAAGGGTTTTATCCATTTCGCCCATTTCATCAAGAAAAAGGGTTCCTCCCTTGGCCTGTTCGAATTTACCTATGTGTCGGCTGGCGGCTCCTGTAAAGGCTCCTTTCTCGTGACCAAATAGCTCACTTTCTGCCAATTCTTTTGGAATGGCACTCATATTTACCGCCACAAAAGGATTGTTTTTACGGTCTGAATTGTAGTGAATAGCCTTGGCTATTACTTCTTTACCGGTACCGGTTTCTCCATTAATAATTACTGAAATATTGGTAGAGGTAGCTTTTTGAAGCAGGTGGAAGACTTTCTTTAGGGGTTCACTTTGCCCTATTATTGATTTCTGAAAGTCGTACTTACCCTGTACTTCTGTCTGAAGTTCTTCAATGCGCTCTTCCAGGTCGGAGCGTTCCCTAATGTGTTTAATCACATTGTGAAGTCTCTCTTTAATGTCTTTGGTTTTGGTAATGTAATCGAAGGCTCCCGACTTGAGCAGGCTGACGGCCGTTTCAATTTCGCTCTGCTCACTAATTACGATCACTTTGGTGTGAGGAGAAATGCTAAGCACCTGCTTGAGGAGGTCTTCTCCATTAATATCGGGCAGGCGATAGTCTAGTGTAAGTACTTCGGGCCGCTCTTTCTTTACGGCTTTCAGTAGCGAGGTGCCATCTTCAAAAGCTGTTACCTTAAAATCGGGGTTAAGCTCCAGGGTGTATACCAAAAGTTTCCTGTACCAATCGTCATCATCGACAACATAAATGGAATAAGAACTGCTGTTCATCGCTAAAAAGTTAGTAGTTAAAAGTAAGGTCTTAAACCTGGCTTTCTAAGTCTTTTTTTATCTGCGAGTAGATTTCTTCTACAATTTTAATCTGCTCATTGATTTCTTCGAAGCTAGCCTGCTCTGCCATGCGCTGTAGTTTTTCTATAGATGACACCAGGCTGTTGGCACTGAGGTGTCGGGCAGGCGGAAGCATTTTATGGGCCTCTTCTTTAATGCTCGACCTTATTTTGAGGTCTACGGCTTTGTATAGGTTTCTGATGCTTTTGGCAGCGCTAATTTTAAAAGTATTCACCATTTCGGTTACAAAATCTTTGTCTCCAATGCTTTTTAAGGTGCTAAGATCATAAAGACTTTGTCCGTTCATATGCTGTGAATGTTGAATGCCGTTGCGGGTTTTGGTTTTTTGAGCAGTAAGTTGGTGTACGGCTTCAAGAAACTCGGCTTCATCGAATGGTTTACGCATAATATGGTCGAAACCAATCTTTTTACTCATTAGGCGCTCTTGGTCAGAAATAGTGGCGGTAAGTGCTAGGGTTGGTGTTTTTTGGTTGGGGCCATCATTTTTTCGAAGCTGTTCCACCACTTCAAAACCGCTCATGCCCGGCATTTTCACATCGAGTATGGCAATATCAAAAGGCTGCGAAAGTAAGGCTTCTAAAGCCGACTGCCCGTCATTGGCCAAAGTAAGCTCTACCTCATGACTCTTGAATACCGCTTCGAGTAGTTTTAAGTTGAAGGGCTCATCGTCTGCTATGAGTATAGTTAATTGCTTCAGGTGTATTTGTGGTGTTTTGGCCTTATCTTTTTTGGGAGTCAGAGCCTCGCCAATTTCATAAGGAAGGTAAAGAATCATTTCAGTGCCTTCGTCTACCTTGCTATCGATGTCTATACTGCCGCCATGCAGGTTAACGAGCATACTGGTAATGGCTAGCCCTAGCCCGGTGCCCTGTCTTTGGTCGCTTGCCTGGGCCTGTTCAAATTCTTCAAATATTTTCTGCTGTTTTTCTTTTGGTATGCCCACACCGGTATCTTTCACGCTAATTTTAAGGGTCACCTGCTTGTCGGTCTTTTGTTGGATCGAGGTGCTTAGGGTAATAGAACCACTGTCAGTGTATTTTATGGCATTGTGTACCAGGTTGGTAATCATTTGCCGTAATCGGTGAGGGTCACCATTCACATATTTGGGTACTCCTTCAAACTCAGATTTTAGTTTGAGGCCTTTGGCCGATGCTTTGTCTTCGAAAATGCGGATTACTTCCAGCAGAGTAGCTCGAACATCGAAGAGTTCTTTTTCTAACTCAACTTTATTGGCCTGGAGTTTAGATAGGTCCAGTATATCATTGAGCAGGTGAATGAGGTGATCTGAAGAGTTTTTTACTACCTCTAGCTGATCGCGTTGCTCGGGCGACATATTCGATTTAAGAAGCTGATTGGTGAAGCCGGCAATGGCATTCATTGGGGTTCTTATTTCATGGCTCATATTGGCCAGAAAGCGCTCCTTGGCATGCGCTAACTCTTCGGCATTGCGCTTGGCCGATCGTAAGGCCTGTTGGTATTTTCTGTTTCTGGCCAGGTAGTTTACTTGGGTTACAATGGTAATGAGCAAAAGAATGCTAGTGAGTGCCGAAAAAACTACAATTTCCTGGTTGGTGGCTTTAGCCAGAAGCTCCACATTTTTCACGTTTTGTTGGTCTTTCTCTACTTCTATGGCTTCCAGATTGTTAATGAGCGAAACAATTTCATTCTGTAGCTGAGCCGACTCCTGGCTGAGATTGGCCAGTCTGTTTTTGAGGGCATCGCCCTCGCGGCTGCTTTGAGACTTGGCATTGGATAGTTCAGCTAAAATTTCTTTTTGCAAACGTTCCGATTGGCTGGGACGTGTGGTAGTATGTTGTTGATTTTTTTTCTTGCCAAAAATTCTGCCCAAGAAACGTTTCTTTTCTTCGGGTATGGTGGCCGTGTCATCTTCGGCCAATGTTTCGGGTAGTTGTGCAATTTTCTGGGTTAGGTCATCTAAAGTACTCTCAAGAATATCTGAGTTTAGTGCCCCTATTTGGGTTTGCACCTTGGCCCACTGACCTAGCAGGCTGGATAAGGAATCATAAAGGCCTACGACTCTGTTGTCGTCTATGGTTTCTTTTAAAGAGTCTATAAGGTATAGGCTCTCATCGAGCGCGGTGTTGAACGATCTCATATGATTCGATCGGGAGTCCACTCTGTAGGCATCTATGTTTCTTTCCATTTCATTGATGTAGAAGGACAACTCGTTCAGGGTAATCAAATTATAATTGGGCTTGGCACTCTCTTCCAGTGTATCTACCATGGTGTTGAGTTTAGTATAGGCTTTATAACCCATAAAGAGAACCACTACCGTAGTTACGGGAAGCGCGATATTAACAATCCAGGCGAGTGTCCTTCTCTCAATAATTTTCATAGGAGGCTAAATAAGTAGAAGGTCTTTTAATTAAAAAGTGACGTTTGTAACTTATTTAACTCCTGGCCTGAACTATTGTTATCGACTATTGAAAAAAAGACCCTGACTGAGCAGGGTCTTTTGGGTTTATGTTCTATGGATTAGAATATGTCAATTAACAGGCTGGTAACTGATCGGGCTTTTACATTGAAGGCCGACATTACACTACCGTTGATCTCAACTTCTACTTTGGTAGACGATTCAAACTCTACCTCGTTGTTCAACTGGTTTTCTTTGTACTTAGCTACAATCAGCTCGTACTTACCTTCTGGCATAAAGGCCAGCGTAAAGTTACCGGTGGCAGTGGCTACTGCACTGTTAATAGATCCTTCAAATCTGGTTCTACCTTCAGCTGGTTCATTTTGCTCAGCCTCGTTGTAGGTTCCTTCAAGGTAGGCATATACTACTACTTTGTCAGCATCCTGCATGTCGTCCATATCTACTTTACCCTGAATTGAACCGGCATTGGCTTTAGATACCAGTCTGGCAGTAGGTCTTAGCTTAAAGTCGCCATTTCCTTCTTTAACCAAAGCTTTTCTAAGGTCAACGTCTAATACAATTTCAGAAAGTCCGTTGGCCAATACTTCAAAGTCTCCAAAGATTTTGTAACCTGAAGTTGATCCGCTAGGCACAGAAATCTGCTTGGTGGTATTGTCAGTAAACTCTACCCAGGCTTGAGAGGTGCTGTTCAAAATTAGTCGTACCTCATCATAGCTTCCGGCATCCAAGTCAGTCTGTCCTAAGAATTTGGTTTGCCCGTTCTGATAAGCCATTAAGTCGAACGTTTCAGGCTCTTCGAAAGTAATTGTGTTTTTTACTTTTCCATTGGCAATTACCTGAAGTTCATCTACCGAAAGGTAAACACCTGAAATATTCTCAGCATCTACTGCTGCATCTGTAGCTTCAAAACTGGCCGAACCAGTTCCACTCATTTCATTATCATTGTCATCGCAACTCGTCAAGACAAAACCTGTGGTGACAATAAGTGCTGCAATTAATGTTTTAATAGTTTTCATCGTTTTGGGTTTTTAGTTTCAAATTGTTGTGCCAGTCTTATTTCTAAACTGATGCCATTGATGTAAGTAATTGATATTCAGTGTGTAAAATTTTCGTATTCCTTTGTTTTTCTATCATTGAGAGAAATTCTCTTTCATTTTGAAAAAGAAATTGAGGCGGAAAGCGAACTGTACAGGAAACTGTTGGCAAATGAGTACACTGAGCCCTAGTAAGGCAGAGGGAATTTTCTATTTTTGAGTTTTCAAAAAGTCAACCACATAAGCATTTCTTACCCTATGGCTTCATCCAAATCTGCTAAGGAAACACCGTTGATGAAACAATACAATGCCATTAAGGCGAAGTATCCGGGTGCACTGCTATTGTTTAGGGTGGGAGATTTCTATGAGACCTTTGGAGAAGATGCCGTAAAGGCCAGTAAGGTGCTTGATATTGTACTCACTAAAAGAGCCAACGGTGCGGCCAGCCATATTGAGTTGGCCGGGTTTCCACATCACTCCCTCGACACGTACCTTCCAAAGCTGGTGAGAGCCGGCAATCGGGTAGCTATCTGCGATCAGCTAGAAGACCCCAAATCAGTTAAAGGCATAGTAAAGCGTGGCGTAACAGAGTTAGTAACTCCGGGGCTATCCTTCAATGACAATGTGTTGGAGCAAAAGCGCAATAATTATTTATGCTCCCTGTTTTTCGGAAAAGACCAGGTGGGTGCCGCTTTTCTCGATCTTTCTACAGGAGAGTTTCTAACCGCTGAAGGAAGTGCCGGATACATCGATAAACTGGTTCAGGGCCTTATGCCTTCAGAGTTTATTTATGCCAAAAATCAAAGAACCCAGTTTGAGGCTCACTTCCGGGACGACTACAATACCTATACTATAGACGACTGGGTATATGCCTTCGATTACGGCTATGAAAAGCTAACCAACCACTTTGGCACTAATAACCTGAAAGGCTATGGAATTGAAGAAATACAGTTGGGTATTGTGGCTGCCGGAGGCATCTTACACTATTTGGAAGATACAGAACACAAAGAGGTAAGCCACATTGCCAACATTAGCCGCATAGAGGAAGACAAATATGTGTGGCTGGATAAGTTCACCATTCGCAATCTGGAACTCATACATCCGCAACATCAGGGAGGAGTACCGCTGATTGATATTCTGGATCATACCCTTACCCCCATGGGGGGAAGGCTCATGAAGCGGTGGCTGGTTTTGCCTCTCAAAGAGCGCAACAGAATTGAAGAACGTCTCTCGGTGGTCGATGCATTTTATGAAAATCCGGAACTGCGCGACCAAATAGCTGAACACCTTGAGCAAATCAACGATTTGGAGCGGCTGATTTCCAAAGTAGCGGTTGGACGCATCAATCCGCGCGAAATGCTGCAGTTGCGTAAGTCGTTGGAGAACATAGCTCCTATCAAGGCCTATTTGGAAAACACAGGAGTGAAATCGTTGGAGCGTCTGGCCGACCAACTTCAGCCCTGCCAAAAACTGGTAGATAGAATTGTGGCCGAGGTAAAAGATGATGCCCCCATGCTCATGCATCAGGGAGGTATTATTAAAGAAGGAATAGACAAAGAGCTTGATGAACTACGCAAAATAGCTTTCAGCGGAAAAGACTATCTCATCCAGATTCAGCAAAGAGAAATAGAAAACACAGGAATAAGCTCATTAAAGATTGCTTACAATAAGGTATTTGGCTATTACCTGGAGGTGAGCAATACTCACAAAAGTAAAGTGCCGGAAGGGTGGATTCGCAAGCAAACACTGGTGAACGCTGAACGGTACATTACCGAAGAGCTGAAAACCTATGAGGAAAAAATTATTACCGCAGAAGACCAGTACAAAGTCATTGAACAACGCCTTTTTCAGGAACTGGTTGCTTTTGCCGGAGACTATGTAGGGCAGATTCAACAAAATGCACGCTTTATTGCCACATTAGATTGTCTCATTTCATTTGCTATAGTGGCCCGTCAAAACAACTATTGCCGCCCCGAAATGAGTGATAAAATGGTGATTGATATTCACGAAGGACGTCACCCTGTTATTGAGCAGCAATTACCCGTGGGAGAAAGCTATGTGCCTAACGATGTTTCTCTGGATGATCATAATCATCAAATTTTGATTATCACCGGGCCCAATATGGCGGGTAAGTCCGCTTTGCTTAGGCAAACCGCCTTAATTGTACTTATGGCTCAAATGGGAAGTTATGTGCCGGCCAGCAAGGCCAACCTTGGTATTACCGATAAGGTATTCACGCGGGTGGGAGCCAGCGACAACCTTTCTAAAGGGGAATCTACCTTTATGGTAGAAATGACCGAAACAGCCAGCATACTTAACAACCTTTCTAACAGGTCGCTGGTGCTCATGGATGAGATTGGGCGTGGAACCAGCACATACGATGGTATATCCATTGCATGGTCCATAGTGGAATATTTGCATAACCATGAAAAGTTCAAACCCAAAACTCTTTTCGCCACACACTACCATGAGCTGAACCAATTAGAGGAAGACTTTCCGGCCATTAAGAATTACAATGTTTCTGTAAAAGAAGTGGGCGATAAGGTAATCTTCATGAGAAAACTTAAGCGTGGAGGTAGCGAACATAGTTTTGGTATACATGTAGCCCAGATGGCCGGAATGCCCAATCAGGTGGTCATTCGGGCAGCAGAAATCATGCAACACCTAGAAAAGGATAAGATTCGGAATAAGAGTGACGAGAAGATTAAATCCATTCCTAAGAACAATTATCAAATGACACTTTTTGAGGCTGACCCGGCATTTACGGAGATTAAAGAGATTCTGGAGCAAACAGATATCAATACCATTTCGCCAGTAGAAGCCTTGTTGAAGCTGAACGAGATAAAGGGTAAGTTGAAAAAATAATTTTTTTTGAGATAGCCGTTGCATATTCATAACCCTTGGTTAAATTTGCACTCCCAATCGCGAGAAGAGCGGTTCGATGGATTGAAATAATAAGCGAGAGTAGCTCAGTTGGTAGAGCACGACCTTGCCAAGGTCGGGGTCGCGGGTTCGAATCCCGTCTCTCGCTCAGAGGCTAAAAAGCGTGTTTGACACGCTTTTTTAGTTTAAGGCCTGTGGCATTTGACTATTCAAAGTCCGGAGTGGGCAGAGAGTATATTAAGAACATTACAACTACCATGTAGTTGAGGCCGGAGTGGTGGAATTGGTAGACACGCAAGACTTAAAATCTTGTGACCTTTTGGTCGTGCGGGTTCAAGTCCCGCCTCTGGTACAGAAGCCCTGCTGAAAAGCGGGGCTTTTGTTTTAAACCCTCCTCAAACCTTACATCTTCATTTTACTGCAACTAATGATTGTCTATGTGAAAGTCGCCCTATATATTTGCGACTCTTTAGAATTAATCTAAATAAGAATAGAGATGAAAGGATTGAGAAGATTGTATGGTTTAGGCCTATTGACAGTGATTTTAACCGTAGCTGCTTGCAGCGATAGTGATGATACCCTGCCAACTGTTGAGGCTCCTGCCACTTATACATTTGAGAGGAATGGACAGTCAACGGTTTCATTTAGTGGACAAACTACCCGAATACAAATGGCCACTGAATTGGTAAGTGCCATGAAAGATTTTGACAATAGCACAGAAGCGTTGTTGTTGGAAATGTTCAGAAACGAAACGGCCAATGGTGGAGATGCCAATCCTTTCAGCAATGCAGACCTAAATGCTTCTACCAAAAGCGTAAGAAGTAAAACAGGGGCATCTAAAGACTATTTCTTTACCAACGCCACCGAGGCTGCTCAGATCAAAGCCGACTTTGAAGGTTGGATCAGTGCGCAGGTGTCGGAGGTGTTTCCTGCAGAAAATCAAATAGCCACTCCGGGTAATCCCGGTCAATTGGCCGATGGTTCATCCACTCGTTACGTGAATGGCAAAGGTCTTGAATATGATCAGGCCGTAAATAAGGGACTTATCGGTGCCCTTATGCTCGATCAAATGCTTAATAATTACTTGTCGGTTTCTGTGTTAGATGAAGCCGATAACCGTGCAAACAATGACAATGAAGTATTGGTTGAAGGGAAGATGTATACCACCATGGAACATAAGTGGGATGAAGCCTATGGTTATTTGTTTGGTACAGCTGCCAATGCTGCCGATCCTGTAGCCACTATCGGTTCTTCCGATGCCTTTTTGAACAAGTACCTGGGCAGAGTGGAAGGCGATCCTGATTTTGCCGGTATAGCACAAGAGGTATACGATGCTCTTAAGCTGGGCCGTGCCGCAATAGTGGCTGGTGAGTATGAGGTACGAGATGCACAGGCAGCCATTGTTAGGCAAAAACTTTCAGAAGTAATTGCCATTAGAGCCATATACTATCTTCAGCAGGGTAAAAATGCCTTGGCTCAAGATCCTCCAGCCTATGGTACCGCGTTTCACGACCTTTCCGAAGGTTTCGGGTTCCTGTACAGCTTGAGGTTTACACGTCAGCCTCAGGGAGACATGCCTTACTTTACCAAGGCCGAGGTAGATGGGTTTATTCAGGCCGTATATGGTTCTGCCAACGGTTTCTGGGATGTAGATGCAACCACACTGGATAATGTATCGGGCCAAATAGCCGCAAAGTTTGACTTTACGGTAGCTCAGGCAGGAAACTAATCACATAAATATAAAAGCGAAGATGGTAGTGAGAGGAGTGAAGAAACTGTGGACGTTATGGGTTTTCATGCTGATGGGTATAATGGCCTGTTCAGATTCAGACCCCAGTACGGAAGAACCTATTGATGATTTCGATCGGTCTGAAATTCTGGTGAACTGGGCGGACAACATCATCATTCCCAACTACCAGGACTATGTGGAAAGCCTGACTGATTTAAAGGCTGCGATTACCACTTTTGGCCAGACACCTTCTGCAGATCTGTTGGCCGATGTGAGAGAGGCCTGGCTGGAAGCCTACCTGGACTGGCAACGAGTGAGCATGTTCGAGATTGGCAAAGCGGAATCGGTGTCATTGAGGAACTTCACTAACATTTATCCGGCCGATATTCAAAAAATCGATGAAAACATAAACACTGGTAGCTACAACTTGGAGTTGCCCTCTACCAACGATGAACAAGGGTTTCCCGCCCTGGATTATCTGCTTTATGGTAAGGCCGACACCGATGAAGGCACGGTGGCCATTCTTAGTACTCCGGCACACAAGGAGTATCTTCAACAGTTAGTAGAAAGACTGCATAATCTGGCCTCAGAAGTACTCAATCATTGGACCTCAGGTTATCGGGATACTTTTGTGGCCAACAATGGTTCTTCGGCTACCAGTTCGCTCAATAAGCTAGCCAATGATTTTATGTTCTACTACGAGAAGAACCTGAGAGCCGGTAAGGTGGGAATCCCTGCCGGAGTCTTTTCAACATCGCCACTACCTGAAAAAGTGGAGGCTCGTTTTAGTGCAAAAAGTAAATTGCTCTTTTTAGAATCGCTCGATGCTGTACAAGACTTTTTTAATGGTACGGGCAGCTCCAACACGGGCAAAAGTTTCGCACACTATCTTGACTATCTGAACACCATAAAAGAAGGTGAAGATTTAAGTGCGCTGATCAATTCGCAACTGAACTTGGCCCGGCAAAAAGCCGAAACGCTCAACAGCGATTTTGCAGCTCAAATAGATGATAATAATGTGTCTATGCTAGAAACCTACGATGAACTTCAGAAGGTTGTGGTGCTTTTAAAGGTAGACATGTTCCAGGCATTGAGTATTCAGGTAGATTTTGTGGATGCAGACGGAGATTAATGCTTTCCCGATTCCAAGGCTATATCGATAAAAATGCAGAGGCTGCCCCATTGGCAGTCTTTCGCATTTTCTTTGGTGTCATGATGTTTCTGAGCATTGTGAGGTTTTGGAGCTATGGTTGGATTGATAAGCTATACATTCAGCCGCGTTTTTTCTTCTCGTATTATGGTTTTGAATTTGTAAAACCACTTGGCAGTTACACCTACCTGCTTTTTGCTCTTTGTGCAATGGCAGCCCTTGCCGTTGCGGCAGGTTATCGCTATAGGTTAGCCATCATTACCTTCTTTCTGAGCTTTACTTACATAGAGCTCATGGACAAAACCACCTATCTCAACCACTACTACTTCATCAGTCTTCTTTCTTTTCTCATGATTTTCCTGCCGGCACACAGGTATTTCTCGCTCGATGTTCGGCTGGGTTATGCAAAACCGGTGCAGTATGTGCCTCAGTGGAGTTTAGACTCCGTGAAATTATTGCTCGGCATAGTTTATTTCTATGCAGGATTGGCCAAGCTCAATAGCGATTGGCTAATTCATGCCATGCCGCTTAAAATTTGGCTGCCCTCCAAATTCGATATTCCTTTTTTGGGGCAGTGGTTACAGCAAGAGTGGGCTCACTATGCCTTTAGCTGGCTTGGGGCACTATACGATTTAACCATCCCCTTTCTTTTGCTCTATAAAAGAACCAGACCGTGGGCATTTTTGGCCGTAGTGGTCTTTCATGTGCTTACTCGTGTGTTGTTTCCAATAGGCATGTTTCCATACATAATGATAGTGAGCGCAACTATATTTTTTAATGCGCAATGGCACCATAAAGTGCTAAGCGTTTTGGCTCGGTTAATTCGGGTAAACAAAGCCAAGTGCGACAATGGGCTGGTAATGGCACCTACCAAAATGCAATTGGCAAAAATTGTTTTGGTGCCCTTTTTTGTGTTGCAGTTGCTCATTCCTTTTCGTCATTACCTCTATCCCGGAGAGCTGTTCTGGACAGAAGAAGGCTACAGGTTTTCGTGGCGCGTAATGCTTATGGAAAAAGCAGGTTATGCCAGTTTCAAGGTAGTAGATAAAGAGAGTGGCCAACGTTTTTATGTTAATAATGCCGATTTCTTAACCCCCTTTCAGGAAAAACAAATGGCCACTCAGCCAGACTTTATATTGGAATATGCACACTTTCTAAAGCAACATTTCGAAGCTCAGGGCCATAAGAATTTAGGTGTTTTTGTGGAAAGCTATGTGGCCCTGAATGGGCGTAGAAGCAGGCCATATATAGATCCCACAGTAGACCTCACACAACAGCAAGAATCGTTTAAACACAAAGACTGGATTTTACCATTCGAAGATGAAATTAAGGGCTTATAGTTTACTTATGTTGGCACTGTGTTGTGGAGCCAACGCTTGGGCACAATACAGCATTAAAGGAAAGGTTGTAGACGGAGCAACAGGTTTGCCGGTGCCTGTGGCCGAGGTATATAATGAGGAGACTCAGTACATTGCCCGAACCAATGAAAAAGGCGAGTACGAAATACCCAACCTGAAATCCGGCACCTATAGCCTCGTGGCCTACTCGTTTTCCTACAAAGTAATTGAGCGCAAAGTTACCGTGGCAGGTGCCAATATGGAGGTAGACTTCCGTCTTCAGGAAATAACTCAGGAATTGTCAGAGGTGGTTATTGCTCAAGAGAGAGAAAAGATATTCAGCATAAACCGACTGAAGCCGGTGGAAGGTACCGCTATATATGCCGGGAAAAAATCTGAAGTGGTATTGCTCGATAAGGCATTGGGAAACCTGGCCACCAACAATGCCCGGCAGGTATATGCTCAGGTAGTAGGACTCAACATATATGAAAGTGTCGATGCCGGCTTACAACTTAGTGTGGGTGGTCGTGGGTTAGATCCCAACCGAACATCTAACTTCAACACCCGTCAAAATGGTTATGATATAAGTGCCGATGTGTTGGGGTATCCCGAAAGCTACTACACCCCTCCGGCCGAAGCTTTGAGTGAAATACAAGTAATCCGAGGAGCGGCCTCCCTTCAGTATGGAACGCAGTTTGGTGGCCTGATTAATTTTAAAATGAAAGAGCCAAACCCTAAGAAGAAAGTGGAGCTGACAAGCCGGCAAACCGTTGGGTCTTTTAATCTCTTTACCAGCTTTAACAGCCTTTCCGGAACCACGGGAAAGTTTAGTTACTATGCCTACTTTAACTATAAGACGGGCGATGGGTTCCGGCCTAATTCGGGGTTCGATTCAAAGAATTTCTTTGCGAATATGAACTACCAACTCAATGAAAATACCCGACTGTCGTTCGACTATACCCATCTAAACTACCTGGCACAACAGGCCGGGGGTCTTACCGATACCCAGTTCAACCGGAACCCCAATTTTAGCAACCGGGAACGCAATTGGTTCGAAGTGCAATGGAACCTAATGGCCTTAAAGCTGGAACATAAGTTTTCAGGTAATACAGACTTTAGCCTGAACCTCTTTGGGCTTGATGCTTCCAGAAACTCCGTAGGATTTAGAGGTAACCCTACCCAGTTGAATTCAAACCCCGTGTCGGAGCTGGACGAGCAAAACAATGATGGCACCTATGTGACTCCTCGGGACCTTATTAGGGGAGATTTTAATAATTGGGGTCTGGAGTCTAGGCTGCTTACGCGCTATAAGCTGGGGGGAAAAAATGCTGTTTTTCTCATTGGTACAAAATTTTACAAGGCAGAAAATCGGTCGCAGCAAGGCCCCGGGTCGTTAGGGGTAGGGGCCGATTTTAATTTTGCCAGGCAGGAGTTTCCCGATTACCCCAATCAATCAGACTTTCTGTTTCCAAACCTCAATGTATCCCTGTTTGGAGAAAATATCTTTTATCTAAACAACCGTTTATCGCTTACCCCCGGCTTTCGCCTGGAGTATATTAAAACGGAAAGCCAGGGTACTTATACGCAAGTTAATTTCGACAATGCCGGCAATCCAATTTCCAACCGTACACTGCAAGACAACCGGGAACTCAATAGAAGCTTTCTTCTGCTGGGTTTGGGCCTAAGTTACGATCACTCAGATAATTTGGAGGTGTATGCCAATCTTTCTCAAAACTACCGCTCCGTAACCTTCAGTGATATTCGTACGGTGAATCCTACGTTTATCATAGACCCCGAAATTAGGGACGAAACAGGGTTTACGGCCGATTTCGGACTTAGGGGCAAGTGGAACGAAACTGTTTCATACGATTTGGGCGGTTTTGGCCTGCTGTATAACGACCGCATTGGCATTATTCTGGACGACAGGGCCAACAGGGTGAGAAAGAACATTGGTAAGGCATTTATTTACGGACTGGAAACTTTTGCCGACTGGAATCTGGCAAGAACACTTCAACTCGATGCTAACCAATTTAAGCTCAATTGGTTTGTGAATGCAGCTTTTACCAGTTCAGAATATTTAGAGTCTGAAGAGAACAATGTGGTAGGCAAAAAGGTGGAGTTTATTCCCACCGTTAACCTCAAAACGGGGCTGAGCGCGGGATATAACAATCTACTCTTGAGCCTGCAGTTTACTCACCTCACCGAGCAGTTTACCGATGTACAAAACTCGGCAGTGCCTGAAGAGGGTGATGCCCGAAACGGTGTGATCGGAGAAATACCGGCCTACAGTGTAATGGATCTGTCCATGTCCTATACCCTGGGGCGCTGGAAAATTGAATCGGGAATAAACAATTTACTGAACGAGCGATATTTTACACGCAGAGCCACCGGATACCCCGGACCGGGTATTATACCTTCAGACCCAAGAGCCTACTATTTTACTTTGCAGCTGAAGTTGTAGTTCATTCTAAGGCGCTTTTTACATGGAGCCTTAGACTTTTCTTTTATTTACTTAACAAATATGAAAATAATAATTACTTTTACTTTTGTTAAGTAAATAGTAAGCTATGTCAGATCGTACTTTGGGAGAATTTGAAGAGTTGGTTTTGCTTATGGTTGCCGCTCATCATCAGGCGGCCTATGGGGTGTTGATTCTGGAAAAGCTGGAGCAACAGCTCAACCGAAAACTCAACATTAGCGCCATTCATGTAGCGCTTAAGCGATTGGAGGGTAAAGGATTTGTTACCTCTAGTTATGGGGGTATAACAAACGAACGTGGGGGGAGACGCAAGAAGCTTTATGCCCTTACCGCGGCAGGAAAAAAGGCTCTGGATACCAATTATGAGCTTAGAACCGGCATTTATCGCCAAATACCGAACATCTCCTTTGGTCAATGAATCATTTTCCTCCCAAATATGCACTTAAATTTTTGCGCTGGTTTTGTCGCGAAGACTACTTAGAAGAGATAGAAGGCGATTTAGTTGAGGTTTTCGAGAAGCGTATGCCCCGGTCAGGGTTTTGGGCCAAAGTCTACTTCTATTGGTTAGTGCTCCGGTGTTTTAGGCCGGGTTTTGTGAAGTCATTTATTAAGGTCAATTATTCAAATACAACAACCATGTTTAGCAATTATCTTAAAGTTTCCTGGCGGAACTTACTCCGGCAGCCATTCTTTTCATCTCTCAACATAGTTGGCCTGTCCATTGGTATGGCAGGGGCACTCATTATTGGTTTGTTCATTCATTTTGAGCTCAGTTTTAATCGTTCTTTTGCTCATTCTGAACGAATCTTTAGAGTTAATATAGACAACAAAATTGCGGGAGAAGTCAATGAATATGCAGCCGTATCAGGCCCGCTGGCCAATGTTATGCTTCGTGACTTTCCACATGCAGAGAGTATAACACGCTTTCGGCATACCAACAGCATATTTATTCGTTCGGAGAATGCAACGCACAATGTAAAGGAAGAACAGGTGGTGGGAGCTGACTCCGCCTTTTTTAGTTTTTTTGGGATAGACTTGCTGTATGGCGACCCACATTCTGCGCTGTCGGAGGTGAATAGTCTTGTGCTCACAAAGAGTGCTGCCGAGAAACATTTTTCTATCCATGAGGCCGTAGGGCAAATAATGATTCTTGACAACGACCAAAAATATTGGGTCAGGGGCGTAATAGATGATTTCCCCAAAAACTCATTATTTAGAGATTACACCGTTTTAATCTCCATAAACAGTTTTGATGATTATGACAGTCCTGCCTGGAACAATTGGAACTTTCCCACCTTTATAAAACTAAATCCCGAAGCCACTAAGGCACAACTGGATGACTACCTGGCTACTGTTAAGGAGCGCTACCTTATTCCTTGGGCCATGCAGTTTATCCCAGGGCTTACGATTGAAAGCGCTCAGGAACAAGAAAGGACCACAGGAAACTACATGCGTTTTGAGTCCATAGCACTCACAGATATTCACCTCAAATCGCCTAATATTTCTGGTGAGTTTAGCCTGAATGGTGATATTAAAGACGTTTATATTTTAAGCTTCATAGGTCTGCTGCTCATCTTTTTGGCCAGTGTAAACTTTACTAACCTTTCTACGGCTCGGTCGCTCAACAGAGTTAAAGAGGTGGGTATTCGAAAAACATTGGGTTCTCATAGAAAAAGCCTTGTTCATCAGTTTCTGGTAGAATCCGGTTTGGTGTCTTTCCTTTCGATGGTTTTGGCGCTTTTGCTTAGTTTTTTGGTCTTGCCCTATTTCAACTATCTATCCAATCGCTCGCTCGAAATTCCGGCAGGTCAATGGCAGTTTTGGGCAGTGCTTCTGGTTGCTACCCTGGTATTATCATCGCTTTCAGGTAGTTATCCGGCTCTTTTTCTTTCCCGATTTTCCCCTATAAAAGCACTCAAAGGGCAAGGGGTTCAACCGTCCAATGGGGCTCACATTAGGAGCTTGCTCGTAATTGTGCAGTTTATGGTGTCGGTGTTTCTTATCGCCAGTACTTTGGTGGTATTTCAGCAGCTTTCCTTTATCAGAAATAAAGATCTGGGTTTTAAGAAGGAGCAGGTAGTTGTACTCAACGATGTGCAAGTACTTGGCAATAATGCCCTTACTCTAAAACAGGAAATAGAAAAATTATCCAACGTAAAAAGCGTGTCATTGAGCAGCTATTTACCAACACCTTCGGCCCGCAGCGGACTCACCTATTTTCCTGAAGGTCATGTGTTTGAACCAGATAAAGCAATAATAATTGGTCAGTGGGAGGTAGACTTTGACTACCTGCGTACCTTAGGCCTTGAGCTTGTGGCCGGTAGAGATTTTGACGACAAGTTAAAAACCGATTCGAGCGCAGTCATTCTCAACGAGGCCGCTGTTGCCATGTTGGGTAAAACACCCCAATCTGCTATTGGGCTAAGACTAACGCAAGACTTTAAGCGTGAAGACAAGGAGAATATGGAATTTTCTACTGTGATTGGAGTAGTGAAAAACTTTCATTTTGAGACTCTTCGCAACAGTATTGACGGGTTAAGTCTGGTATTGGGTAAGGAAGCCAATCGAATGATGATAAAATTAGAGACAACTGATTATTCCAAAACCCTTGAGAAGGTAGAACAGCACTGGGCCAGCGTGGCAGATGGTCAGCCCTTTGATTATTACTTTATGGACGATTCCTTTGCTACGACTTATGACGCAGAGCAGCGTCTCAGTAAAATGTTTATCATTTTCACCCTCCTCTCAGTATTCATTGCCTGCCTTGGACTTTTCGGTTTGGCGGCTTTCAATGTTCAGAGGCGATCCAAAGAAGTTAGTATCCGAAAAATATTGGGAGCCAGTGTATTTAATATTTCCGTTAGCCTTTCTGCCGGATTTTTACGGTTGGTGCTGTTGGCCATACTTTTGGCTACACCACTGGCCTGGTACGCCATGAACAGGTGGCTTCAAGACTTTTCCTATCGTATTGATTTACCCTTTTGGGTATTTGTCTTATCGGCTATTCTTGCTATTGGAATCAGCTTGCTTACTGTGAGTTATCAAAGCCTTAGAGCAGCTATACGCAATCCTGTGCATGCTATCAGAAATGAGTAAGTCGCATTTCGTGCAATCGTAGCCTTAAATTTATTTCTGGCCGTGGAACAAATTTTTTGAAGAGCCCTATCTTTGAGTCCAAACAGAAATAACATGAGAAGAAAGATTATAGCAGGAAACTGGAAAATGAATAAAACCCTTTCAGAAGGGCTTGCATTGGCCTCTGAGGTGGTAAACATTGCTCAAGACGAAGTTCCCTCAGGAGTGTCGCTGGTATTGTGCACTCCGGCCATTCATTTGTCTCAGGTTGCTGCCATACTAAAATCTGCCGATCGTGTATTTCTGGGCGCTCAAAACATGAGCGAACATGAGTCAGGCGCATACACTGGCGATATTTCGGCCGATATGATTAAGTCAGTGGGTGCAGGCTATGTGATTTTAGGCCATAGTGAGCGCAGAGAGTATCACCACGAAACGAACGCTCAACTGGCGGCACGGGTCAAGTTGGCCTTAAATAAAGGGTTGACTCCCATTTTCTGTTGCGGGGAAAGTCTTGCTACGCGCGAGGCAGGAGAGCACGTAGGTTTTGTAAACAACCAGCTGAAAGAAAGCTTGTATGAACTTTCGGCCGAGGAGATGAGCAAAGTGGTAATTGCCTATGAGCCTATTTGGGCCATTGGCACTGGAGTAACTGCTTCTTCAGATCAGGCACAGGAAATGCACCAGAGTATTAGAGCCTCGTTGGCCGGTCAGTTTGGAGAACAGGTAGCCGGTCAGGTATCCATACTTTATGGTGGCTCGATGAAGCCCGATAATGCTGCAGAACTTTTGGCCCAGCCCGATGTGGACGGAGGATTGATAGGTGGTGCCTCTCTGAAGGCACGCGACTTTATTCAAATTGCTAAGTCGTACTAATGGACTTTATACAGATAAACGTTCACTGCGACCCGCCATTTCGAGAAATACTAATTGCAGAAATGGGCGAACTGGATTTTGAAACCTTTATGGATACGGAAGTAGGTTTCGAAGCCTATATTCAAGAAGAGTTGTTTAGCCACCCTGCTTTGCAAACGCTCTTTAACCGGTATAGAAAACAGACCAGAATTTGGTACGAGCTCAAGAAAATACCTAAAGAAAACTGGAACGAGGAATGGGAGAAAAATTATGACCCAATAGCTGTTGGAGATCAGATTTATGTAAGAGCCACCTTTCACGAAGCCAAGCCTCAGGTGCCTTACGAGATTATTATTAACCCACAAATGTCTTTTGGCACCGGCCACCACGAAACTACTCACCAATTGCTGGCACTTCAGTTGACGGTAGACCACAAAGGTAAAAAGGTACTGGATGTAGGCTCGGGAACCGGTATTTTAGCCATTATGGCCGCCAAGCTGGGAGCCATTTCCGTGGCGGCTACCGATATTGACGATTGGTGTATTGAAAACGCTTTGGAAAACTTTGGCCTTAATAATATAGAACCGGCTTTTGTGAAACAAGGCACCATTCATGAACTACGGCTCAGTGAGAGCTACGAAATCATACTGGCAAACATTAACACTCATGTACTTCTCGATGAAATGGAGGAGTATAACAAACTACTAAGCCCGGAAGGACATTTGTTCTTGAGTGGGTTCTACAACACCGATAAGGCCAGAATAATGGAAAAAGCAACCTCATTGGGGTTAAAAGAGGTAAAATCTACAACCGAGAAAAACTGGGTTGCGTTAGTTCTTGAGAAAGTGGAGTAATCGCTCAAGAATATCCTTAATTATTCGTTCTTTAAGATAGCCAAATCCAGAACCCCTATGCACAAGAGCATTCTTTGGTCAATATTGCTCAGCTGTTTGTTAGTTCAGTCGCTTGCCGGACAGTCTTCCGAACCTGCCGACTCAGTAGTGCTTACCCCAAATGTTAAGACTATTGTTGAGGCTGCAGATGTAAGCATCTTTCCTCAGGAATATCACTTCTTTATAGAGAACTACCAGAACAATGGTTTTTCTGCCGTTTCTAAAAACAATCTTTTACATGCTCTGCTAGCACTGGATAAAAAGCGAGTGAGAATTCGCTACGACATTAAAGAGCTGCTCGATGGTTTGCGTTTGGCCAGAGAGGAAAGAAGCTTTTCTTCCGAAGCCATGGAAAAACTGAGCTATTCTATTCGGAAGGCCGCAGAGAACTACGACAGGATTCAGCTCGACTACTACATAAAAACGCTTTATACATTCTTAAAAGATCAGGCAATTTATAAAGACCGTTACCAGGCAGTATTTTTTAGAAATGCCGAGTATGAAATTGCTTTCAATGAAGACAACTACTCTGACAATCTGATCATTGTTCAACAACCCGAAGAACCGGTTGACATTGAAACCTTAAAGGCTCAGGCGAGAGGAGAATATATTGAGCCAAAGAAGGAGGTTGCCGACCCCTTTACCAAAGAGATGCCCGAAATATATCGTGAAATGGGTTCAGTTATACACTTAAAGCGAGGCGATATAGTACTGGCCAGTCAGACCGATACCTTTACAATTGAGCGAACAGAAGGATATTTTCTGTTCGATCAGAAGTTATTCAGAGGTCAGGATGGATACATAGACTGGACGGCCTTTGGTGTGGCCAAAGAGGCCATGCAAGTGAGGTTGGGTAGCTATGAATTTCCGGTAAATGCTCACGATTTTAAGTTCGAAAACGTATGGTTCAATCAGCCGGCTAAAATCGATGAGCCAATATCTGGCGAATTGACCCTGAACTTGCGTCCGGCCCGTAGCGAAAGAGGTACCTACCCCAGGTTTATCTCATACAATGCCGGAACACCCATAAAAGGACTTGGCTCTGAAAAGCTCACGTTCAAAGGAGGGGTCAATTATCAGGGCATGAATTTTTATTCGAAAACAGCTTATAATGAACCCTCAACTCTCATTGGCAGAGTAAACGGAGAGGTGCGATTTAAGGCTATCAGCAAAGACTTTGTATTTAATAACAAAGACTCGCTGGTTTCGGCAGTTCAGGCCAATATAACCCTCTACCACGCGCAAGATTCTATTTTTCATCCAGCCATAGAGTTTGTGTATGATTACAAGCGCGATCGTTTGGTGTCTAAAACCAGTGTGCCCGGTTACAAAACCACACCCTTTCGATCATCTTTCTACAATATGGATCTTACAGGAGACCAGCTTTCATGGGATCTTAACAGCGACTCTCTCAATATTTTTATCAATTCAGCCAGGGCCGATGTGCCCTTGAGCATAGAGTCCAAAGATTTTTATAGTGCCGATAGATTTCATGACCTGGCGCAGATATACAGCTTTCATCCGCTAATTGCCGCGGTAAACATGGCCAAGAAAAACGGGGGTGTTTTCTATACTTCGCAAATGGCCCGGCAATACGGGGTAGATGAAGGTTTGGTAAAAAAGACCATGGAACTGCTTATGTCTAGGGGGCTGGTACGTTTCGATGAAGTGTTGGGCGAGGTTGAGGTGTTGGCGAAGGGGTATCATTACCTGGAGGCTAGCCGACAAAAAACAGATTATGACGACCTGATCATTTCTTCGGTGATAGCCAACGCTCCCAATGCCACTTTCAACTTTAAAGACTCGGTACTCACCGTGCGAGGGGTAGAAAAATTTTTAGTGAGTGACTCATTGGACGTAATCATTACCCCTACCCAGGGCGAAATTAAAGTGCTGAAGAACCGGGATATTGAGTTCGATGGTGCTCTAGATGCCGGAAATTTCCAGTTCAACGGAGAGAATTTTACGTTTCGCTACGATAGTTTTCTGGTGAATCTGGTAAAGATTGACTCCATAAAGCTGAGGGTAGAAATGGATGCAGGAAAGAAGGATGTGCTGAGCAACCAACTGGTAAAGACATCGGGTATTTTGCGTATCAACGATCCTGGTAATAAATCGGCTCTTAAATCAATGCCACAGTATCCTATATTCAGCTCTTCAGAAAGTGCCAGTGTTATTTTCGATAAGTCCGATGTGCTAAAAGGAGCCTATGATTCTACGGTCTATTTCGATGTACCTCCTTTTGAGTTAGACAGTGTGGCCGATGCGGATCCTTCCCAATATGCTTTTCAGGGAACCTTCTACTCCAACAATATTTTGCCCCAGTTCAAAGAGAATCTTAAGGTAATGCCCGATAAGAGTTTTGGATTTATACATGCCATTCCCGATAGCGGCTATAACCTCTATCAGACGGGAGGCCGTCTTTATGGAGAGGTACACCTCAACAAACAAGGTATTACATCGCCCGGGGTCATTGAGTTTCTCACCGGTAGGTTCGACAATGAGAAAGCCACCATGTTTTTAGATTCACTGGTGGCAGAAAAAGGTATTAAGGGAGAAATGCAGGCAGGGTTTATCGATACCGTTTCTTATCCGGCCATGAACATTGAGGCCTATTCCATGAATTGGCTGGCCAAGAAAGACAGCATGATTCTCAAAAACCTTCAAAAAGATAAGCCCTTTAATATCTTCGACAATCAAGCCAGGCTAAGGGGGAGCTTACTACTGAGAAAAACAGGGCTTTTTGGTTCCGGTGAACTAGAGCTTTCCGGTTCGGTACTCACCTCAGATTCCATTGCCTTTACCATTAATGATTTTGAAGCTAAAAACAGTGACTTTACACTTAAGGCAGACAATTCGGCCAAGCCTATACTTAGCTCTAAACAAGTACGAATAAACTTCGATGTAGAAAACCAAATGGCCACTATTGAACCGGAGGTGGCTGGAGCAGCAGCTTTGGAGTTTCCTTATGCCCAGTTCAAGACCTCTATACCCTCGGCTGTGTGGGATGTGAACAACAAACTGGTGACCATGAGCAAACCGGAAGATTCGCCCATAGAACAATCGTTTTTTTACTCTACCAACACTCGTTTAGATTCACTGGCCTTTAATGCAACCGATGCGGTGTATAACATTGAAACTAAAGAGCTTGATATATCCGGTATTCCGTACATAAAAGTGGCCGATGCCCTCATTACACCGGAAGGAAGCAAGCTCACTGTGTTGGAAAACTCCAAAATTGAAAAGCTTCAGAATGCGGTTATTTTAATGGATACGGCCGGGGCTTACCACCGACTCTACGATGCCGAAATTGAAATACTTTCCAGAACCAGCTTTAAAGGGCGCGGAACTTATGAGTTGGTGAATGCTGTACAAGATACCTTCGCCATTCAGTTCAACGATTTCCAATTCATTCCCAAAGACAAAGAGCATGGGCCACATACCCGGTCTAGCGGCCATGTATCGGCCGAAGAAGGTATTCGTATTTCTCCCGGTTTTATCTACGAAGGAAAAGTAACCATGTATGCCTATAAAAAAGCTCTGGAGTTGGACGGAGCAGTGAAGCTCGATTTAGAAAAGCTTAAAGAGCGCAATATCTGGATCGAATACTCGTCTAACGATGACATTGAGGAGGTGATCATACCTTTTGATGAGGCTACCACCCGTTTGGGGCAACCACTCAATGCCGGCATTCACTTCGATCAGGGGCAGCCTTACATGTCTTTTATAACCGAAAAGCGCAACCGGTTGGACGATGACTTTTTTGTGCCTCGCGGAGGGGTTCTTTATTACGATGCCAATAGCGGATCGTTCCGAATAGATAACCCTAAAAAGAAAGAAGATCCCTCCTACAATTTTGCCGGAAGCATGTTTAGTTACAACGAAGAACAGCAGAGTGTGACCTTTGAAGGTAAGCTCAAGTTCCTGTCGGGTAACAACATGGCCAATGTTCAGGCTGCGGGCAAGGGTAAAGGTAATCTGGATTCGGCCAAGTTTCAGGTAGACGCCATGTTTACCATGGGTTTTGGCTTGCCGCTGGAAGCTCAAGCCGCAATGGCCGGAAACCTGAAAGAGATGGGCGAAAAACTGGGAGTACCCAAAGCCCATGAAGACCGTTCGGAGCTTATTTACAAAGTGGCAGAGTTTATTGGAGACGAAGCCACCCGCACCTGGGATAGGTCGTACCAAACCATTCCCACTCCTTTGGTTGCTGCATCGGGAGGGGTGCTGAATAAAGACCTGGTGATAAGCAATGTTCATTTGGAGTGGTCTCAGCAGAACAAAGCTTTTTACAGCAAGGGTAAAATAAGTCTTTCTAATGTGAGCAACGTAGACCTGAATATGGAACTGGATGGCTACATGGAAATTAGAAAAACGCCTGAAGGAGACATTATGAATCTGCTTTTGGAAATGACCGATGGTACATGGTACTACTTTATGTACGATGGCTTTGTGTTAGAGGCGTTTTCTTCTAACGATGCTTTCAATGCCCTTATACCGAACATCAATGCGGGTAAGGCCAAGGTGGGTAACTTCAGGGCTATTCCAAGTACCAAAGAACGTGTTATTCAGTGGGTAATCGATTATAAAAAACTGTATTTTGGTGTCGATGAACCTTACCAGTTGCTAATGGCTTCAGAGTCTAGCCAAACACTCAAGAAGAAAGGCACTGTTGAAGGAGATGGTTTTGAAGAATAAAACGTATGAGAATTATATATCTGCTCATTTTTACACTTATCCTTCCGGTATTTGTTCAGGCCCAAGACTACGACTTTCTTAACAAGGAATGGAAGCGGCTTGACAGCAAACGAAATATTCAAATAGACATCACGGCTTTGGAAGCTTACTTGCACGATGGTACCAAAGTACCTTCGTCCGAGTTTATGCAGCACTTTATGAGCGTGGATCTGATGACAGCCTTCTATGTAGATGCTCACGGAACACCCAAAGCTGCTGTTTTTGAAGTGGCCAGCGAAGAAGCCAGACAAGCCAAAATCAGTACGTTCGAAAAAATGAAGGGGAGCGACTTTATGCTCAACAAAAAAGCTCCTGATTTTACACTAAAAAATTTAGAGGGAAATTCCATCAACCTACAAGATTTTAAAGGGCAGTATGTACTCCTCAATTTTTGGTTTGCAGCTTGCAAGCCCTGCATTATGGAAATGCCCGAGTTGAATGAGTTAGTGGAAGAGTTTAAACCTAAGGGAATCAACTTTTTGGCTATCGGACTGGATAACCCCGAACGTATCACAAAGTTTTTAGAGCAACACGCCTTCAACTATGAGCTGTTGCCTAATGGTCGAAGGGTGGCTCATTCTTACGGTGTAACCAGCTATCCTACCCATTTGCTGCTCGACCCCAACGGAAAAGTAATCTTTTCTCAGGAAGGCTATTTTCCGGGGCTTAAGTATACTTTGCGCAAACGCCTCAAAGACGCTCTCGGCCAATGATAATCTTGTGACCATTGGTCTGTTATTTCTTTGTTAATCCATTAAATTGCACTCAAACGGACGATTTATATGAGTGCAACACAAGACTTTATCAACCAACATAAAGACCGGTTTTTAACCGAACTGTTGGAGCTACTTCGAATCCCTTCAGTTAGTGCAGACAGCCGCCACAAGGCCGATGTAAAAAAGGCAGCCGAATATATTCAGGAAAAATTAAAGGCAGCCGGGGCCGATAAGGCCGAACTGTATGAAACGAAGGGGCATCCGATTGTATATGGAGAAAAGTCTGTAAGTAGTTCGGCACCCACAGTGTTGGTTTACGGGCACTACGATGTGCAACCGCCCGATCCCTTACACCTTTGGGATTCCCCTCCTTTTGAGCCCGTAATTAAAAAGACGGATATTCACCCGGAAGGAGCCATTTTTGCCCGCGGAGCATGCGATGATAAAGGCCAGATGTACATGCATATTAAGGCCTTTGAAGCCATGATGGCGGCCGGAGAATTAGATTGCAACGTAAAGTTCATTATTGAAGGTGAAGAAGAGGTGGGCTCTGATAATTTGGAGGTTTTTCTTCGAGAGCACCAACAAATGCTGGCCAATGATATTGTATTGGTTTCCGATACCGGAATTATTGCCAATGATGTTCCCTCTATTACGGTAGGGCTCAGAGGACTGAGCTATCTGGAGGTAGAGGTTACCGGTCCTAATCGCGATTTACACTCAGGCTTGTATGGCGGGGCAGTTCCTAACCCCATCAATGTTTTGGCCGAGATGATTGCGTCACTCAAAGATGAAAAGAAGCGTATTAATATACCCGGGTTTTATAACGATGTGCTGGAACTCACTGCCGAAGAAAGAGCTGCCATGGCCAGGGCTCCCTTTAATCTGGAAGCCTACAAAAAGTCTATAGGGTTGAAAGATGTGGAGGGAGAAGAAGGCTACAGTACCATGGAGAGAGCTTCCATTCGCCCTACCTTAGATGTGAACGGAATTTGGGGAGGATATACCGGAGAGGGAGCCAAAACCGTGATTGCCTCAAAGGCATATGCTAAAATTTCTATGCGATTGGTGCCACATCAAGACCCGGATAAGATCACCGAGTTGTTCAAAAACCACTTTGAGTCAATTGCACCTCCATCAGTTAGTGTAGAAGTAAGGCCTCATCATGGAGCCTTGCCGGCCGTTACCCCAACCGACTCACCCGCCTATCTGGCTGCCGCAAGAGCAATGAAAGAAACATTTGGCAAAGAGCCGGTTCCTTTTAGAGGCGGAGGTTCCATTCCTATTGTAGCCTTGTTTGAGCAAATACTGGGTAGCAAGACCGTGCTCATGGGCTTTGGCCTCGACTCAGACGCCATCCACTCGCCCAATGAACACTACGGACTTTTCAATTATTATAAAGGAATTGAAACTATTCCGCTGTTCTACAAGTATTTTGCAGAGATGCGTTAATGAATCAGCCACTAATTAACACCTATGAATAAGCTAAAGTTACTTTTTGTTATAGTCGGGCTCATGGCTTTTAGCCAATCTTGGGCTCAGCTCAAGATTACCACCAACTGGACCTTCGATGCCTCCAAAACCGAGGTGCAAACCGGAGAAGTAATAGAGCTTATTTTTAAGGTGAAAATAATAGACAATTGGTACCTCTACTCTAGTGATATAGATCCTGACGTAGGGCCAATGGTAACAGAAGCCATATATGAGGATAACGACAGTTTTGAAGTGGTTGGAGACCTCATTCCCATTGATGCCAAAAAGAAGTTCGATAACATTTGGGAAGCAGATGTGACCTACTTTGAAGGTAAGGGTGAATTTAGGCAAAAGGTAAGGGTGCTGAAGAAAGACCTCAACATTTCCGGAACACTTTCATTTCAGACTTGTACCGATATAGACGGGCAATGCATACCCGGCTATGCCGATTTCGACTTCAATTTTATAAAAGTAGTTAGTGGTGAAGATCAACAGGCTGAGGGAGATTATAGTGCGCTTTTGCAGACCGATGATGGTGGTTCGCTTTGGGGATTCTTTTTGGCGGCCTTTCTCTTTGGTTTGGCTGCCCTTTTAACCCCCTGTGTTTTCCCTATGATTCCCATGACTGTAGCCTTTTTTACCAACAGCACCCAGTCAAGAGCCAAGGCTAGGTTAAAAGCGGCCTCTTACGGAATCTCTATTATTCTCATTTATATTCTGGTGGGGCTTATCTTTAGTAGCTTCTTTGGAGCCGGTATTGCCAACGATTTGGCCACCGGAGCCATAGCCAATAGCCTGTTCTTTATCGTATTCGTGATTTTTGCCATATCGTTTTTTGGCTACTTCGAAATTAATCTACCAACTGGATTTGTCAATAAGATGGACAAGAAAGCCAATAAGGGAGGCTTTTTAGGGGTGTTCTTTATGGCGTTTACCCTGGTGTTGGTGTCTTTTTCTTGCACCGGCCCCATTGTAGGTACGGTTCTGATAGAGTCTTTTCAGGGGGCTAAGATAAAGCCATTGGTAGGTATGTTGGGCTTCTCTATCGCCTTTGCTATACCATTTACGTTGTTCGCCTTTTTTCCGGGTATGCTCAAAGAGTTGCCCAAGTCTGGCGGATGGCTCAACTCGGTAAAGGTAGTGCTGGGTTTTATTGAGCTAGGCCTTGGGTTCAAGTTTCTCAGTGTGGCAGATCAGGCCTATCATTGGGGCTTGCTCGATCGTGAAATTTACATAGCCATTTGGTTTGTGTTGGCACTTGGGCTCACCTTGTATTTATTAGGCATTATTCGCTTTCAGCACGATAGCAAAGTAAAGAAGCTTCATCCATTGCGGTTGGTGGTGGCCAGTATATCGCTGGCCTTTGCGGTATATCTGTTTCAGGGCTTTAGAGGAGCACCACTCAGTGGTTTGGCGGGGTATCTTCCTCCCGAAAAACAGAAAGACTTTTCCTTTGCGGTTACCCTTGGATTGGAAGAAGCACCTGAGGTAGTAGAGGTGGCACCGGTGGGCTTTGACGGTGTAGTAAAATATGCCGACTTTCTGGAGCTTCCGCACAACCTGAGAGGCTTTTTCGACTATGAACAGGCGCTGGAGTTTGCCAGAGAAGTAAACAAGCCCATATTTATAGACTTCACAGGCCATGGTTGTGTAAACTGTCGCAAGATGGAGCAAAACGTGTGGTCTGCCGATCCAGTTTTAGAGCGGCTAAAGCAAGATTATGTGGTGCTGGCCTTGTATGTAGATGACAAAACCGAGCTGCCCGAATCGGAATGGTACACGTCCTCTTTCGATGGTAAGGTTAAAAAGACCATTGGCAAACAGAACTTCGACTTTCAAATCACCAAATTCAATGGAAATGCCCAGCCATATTATGTGTTGCTCGATACCAACGAACAGCCTTTGGTAGCTCCATTGTCTTACGATCCGGACGTTGAAAATTTTGTAGACTTTCTGGACAAAGGCAAGGCTGAGTTTGCCAGAAGAATGAGTGCCACTGCGGCATCGAGCACTACTCTTGATGACTAAGTGCCTTTTGGCAAAATTCAGTGCATGTTGAAGCAAACAAACGGTAATCGACTATAATTAGTCCGATGTTTTTTGAGGTACAGTTTCTAAAAAAGCACCATATACCCGGTGCTTAGGGTTGCTTAACAGCCTAAGGGTCAATACTAAAAAGTATTACTTCCTATACTTTTTTTCTACATTCAAACAGAAATGCTTTACTTTGACGTTAAGCTCAAAACGATAGGTCAATGAATAAACGATTTGCCGGAGTGGCAGGGGCAGTAGCAGTATTGGTTGTTGCAGCATTATTAGTGTTTAAAACGCAGAAAAACAAGGGGTTAGAGGCAGAAGAAACGGATTTATCCGCAGAGGAGCTTGTAGAAGAAGCTAAAGAGCCTCAGTTTAAGTTTGGCATACCATTAGACCTTTTTGAGATTGAGGAAGGGAGAATTAGAAGAAATCAGACTTTTGCCGATTTGTTGTTTCCCTTCAATCTGAGCAATCAGGATATTTTCACCATCGATCGTATTTCCAAAACAGTTCATAGCGTTCGCAATCTGGTAGTTGGCAAACCCTATACCATTTTTTATACCAACGACTCCATAAAAAGAGCATCCTACTTTGTGTATGAACCCAACGATTTGGAGTATGTAATCTATCAGCTAGATGATTCTCTGGCGGTATTTAAGGAAGAGCGGCAGGTAGAAGTGGTTGAAAAAACCATGTCAGGACTTATTACAGTATCGTTAGACCATGCCATTAGAGAGCAGGGTGGGTCTCCTGCCCTTGTCAATGCAATGGCCGATTTGTATGGTTGGCAGCTTGATATGAGAGCTTTGTTTAAGGGCGATTGGTTTAAGGTAATTTATGAAGAGCGGGTGGTTGATGGACAGCCTGTGGGTATAGGTAATATTATTGGAGCTGAATTTAATCACAGGGGCAATTCCTACATGACTTATGCCTACGATCAGGGAGATGGATTGAACTACTTTGATGAAGAAGGCATGAGCGCACAAAAGGCTTTTCTTCGCTTCCCTGTGGAATACTCAAGGATTTCCAGCCGATATAACCCGAACAGATTTCACCCGGTGCTCAAGCGTAGAACACCTCACCTGGGAACTGATTTTGCGGCCGATAGGGGCACACCTATCAAAGCGGCCGGAGATGGAGTAATCATTGAAAGAGGGTTTACCAAGGGCAATGGCAACTATGTAAAAATAAAGCATAATGGCACCTACACAACCGGGTATTTGCACATGAGTAAATTTGGTAAGTACAAGCGAGGAGATAAAGTAAGAAAGGGAGATGTAATTGGTTATGTAGGTAAAACAGGTTTGGCCACAGGCTACCACCTATGTTTCAGGTTCTGGAAACGAGGGGTTCAGGTAGACTTCTTAAGAGAAGAATTACCTGCCGAAACACCACTGAAGGCCGAGCATAAAATTCCTTTTGAGGCGGTGGTTTCTCTCACCAATAAGAAACTCAACGATATTCCTAAAACCTGGGGTAGCAAAGGTATTTCGGCCAGTAACTAAAAAAATTAATCTAAACTTAGAACTGAGCAGGGTGCATTGCCCTGCTTTTTTTGTTTATTCGAGACATGAAGAGGGCTTGTGTCATTGGCTTGATTTTCCTGTGCTCCAACCTGTTGGCTCAACAACAAAAGGTAGGTCTGGTGTTGAGTGGAGGCGGAGCCAAGGGATTGGCACACATTGGGGTCATTAAAGCCCTTGAGGAAAATCACATTCCAATCGATTATATAGTGGGCACCTCTATGGGGGCAGTGGTGGGGGCTTTTTATGCAGCTGGCTATAGCCCCGATGAAATTGAAATGATCGTAAAAGACCCGGCTTTTCAAAATTGGGTTCAGGGAACTTCTACCGAGCGCTACCAGTACAACTATACACGGGCGGAAGACAACGCCTCGTGGATTTCGCTCGATTTGATTCTCGACCCTCAAACAGGGCCTCAACTTAACACCCCGTTGGCAAACGACCTCATTATTAACTTTGTGCTCAATGAATACCTTAGCCAGGCTGCTCAGGCTTCAGGCTTTAACTTCAACAAGCTATTGGTGCCGTATCGCGCCATTGCAGCCGATGTGTTTACCCAGCGTACTCTGGCTCTCGACTCGGGTTCGCTTATGAAGGCCGTTCGCTCTTCAATGGCGGTGCCCTTTTTTTACCGACCGATTAAAAATGAAAATCAGTATCTGTTCGATGGAGGCATATATGACAATTTCCCGGTCGATATTATGAAAGAGCATTTTGCGCCCGATGTGGTCATTGGAAGCAATGTGGCCACTAAATTGAGTGAAACCTATCCTTTTGACAAGGATGAAGAGATTTTAAATGACGCCTTGTTGTTTATGTTTCTGGATAAAACAGATCCTTCGGTAATCAAGGAAGGGGATGTTTATCTGGAGCCAAGTATTGAACAATATACCGCGGTAGATTTTGATAAGGTGGAAGCGCTCATAGACTCGGGCTATTCGGCAACCATAAGGAGTTTGCCTGAGCTAAGACAAAAAGTGCAGGGGCGAAGAGACCCAATAAAACTCACTATTGCCAGAAGAGACTTTCATAATGCCTTTAAGCCCTATTCGTTCGGTGAGTTAAAGCTCTTTGGTTTTACCACAGACCAGCAGAAGTTTATTCGCAAACTCATTGATTTTGACGATGGACCCCAGTCTATCACCCAGGTGAGTAGAGCCTATTTTCAACTGGTTTCTGAACCATATTTCAAGCACATTTACCCCAATTTTGCCTACAATGAAACCAACGGTCAATATGTACTTGAGCTCTATCTTAAACCCACGGCCAAAAATTCACTGACCATAGATTTTGGAGGGAACATATCTACCCGGCAGGTAAGTACTTTGCAGGTGGGTGCCGAATTGAATTCCTTCAACAAAAAGCTAAACACCTACCGAATGTTGGCTTCTACCGGGCGGTTTTATGAGAGCCTGAACCTGGCAACACGGTTTAATGTCAATCCTAAGACCCGATTCTTTGTAGAACCAAACTTTCAATACAACCACTGGGATTACCTGAGTACGGAAGACTTTTTCGATGAGTCGGTTCAGCCTTTAGTACTCGATCGCATCGATCGAAGACTGGGCGTTGTGTTGGGTATTGGTACCGGCCAGCGAAGTGTGGTGACATTAGAAGATGGACTGTTGCGCAATCGTGATGCGTATAGCAATACGCCCGGTGTTTCTTCCGATGCCCTGCTCGACAGGCTAGAGCTTACAGGGTTTAGGAGTAAGCTGGCTTATGAGAGAAATAGTCTGAACAAAAAACAGTTCGCTACTGTGGGCTCCCGGTTTTATGCATCGTTAAAATACATCAATGCTACGTTCGACTATATGCCCGGTTCCACCTCAACACTGTATAATCCAAGCAACCCGGTTACCTATCGATCTGGCCGTAGCTGGCTCACTTTTCAGTTGAGTTTTGAGGAATATAGTCAGGTAACCTCTCGTTACACTTTCGGGTGGATGGTGGAAAGCTCTTATTCAACCATTCGGCCATTAAGGAACTACCATGCTACGCAGCTCTATGTTCCATCGTTTGAGCCTATGTTCGATTCCAAGACCTTTTTTCTGGAAGATTTTCGAGCCCCCGGATATGTGGCTACCGGAATGAGACACCTCTATGGTTTGGGCCGAAGTCTTAGTGTCCGCGCAGAACTTTATGCCTTTGTACCCTACCGTCAAATTGCAGATGTAAATCAGGAGGCTGTTGTGGATGTGGGTTTCGTAAAGCCTCGCATTAAAGGAATGTTGGCTTTTGTCTATGAAGCCATCCCCGGCCCAATAAGCCTGCGGCTCAACTACATTGAAGGGAATAGCGCTCCCGTGGGATTGATGCTTTCATTCGGTTATCTCATTTTCAACCAAAAGTCCCACGATTAGCTATATTTTTTGAATTGTGACAGCAGGCAAAGTTAGTTATCTTTAAATTTGGTTAATATTGGATTGCGCTCAGACGCGCGACTCACCATGAGACACTACCTAAGCCTACTATTCATAGTTAGCACTTTTTTGTCGTTGAGTGCCCAAACCACCGTGCAATGGGCCACTCGGGTAGAACAGGTGTCATCTGAATTTACAGAGTTGGAAAACTCTGCCAGGCAAGCTCTTCTCAAACCAAACATTCTACCTTCCGGTGGGAGCAATCCCAATGCCTGGAGGCCCTACAAACCTAATACGGTAGAATTTATTAAGGTGGGTTTTGATTTACCCATGCCCATAGAGCAGATAGCCATTGGCGAAACTTACAATCCGGGAGCAATTACAACCGTATTTTTATACGATCAGCAGGGCAATGAATACAAAGTGTACGACAAGCCGGCCGGGCCTGTGCGTGAGCGTTGGCGCATGTTCCGTATTTTTATCGACAAAACGCCATACAATGTAGCGGCTGTGAAGGTGGTACTCAACGGGGCTGCCATTGATGGGTTTAGCGATATAGACTGCATTGGAATTTCTAATTCTAAAACCCCTATTGAAGCCAGAATTAACCTGATGCCCAACATCAACACTAAGCTTCAGGTATACCGATTGAACGATTTGGTGAACAGTGATAAACGAGAGATTAAGCCCTTGCTCACCAAAGATGGACAAACCCTGTACTTTAGCCGGAGAGGCCACGAAGGTAATGTTGGTGGTCTTGATGATCTGGAAGATATTTGGTATTCCGACTTTGATAAGAATACTCAAGATTGGGGTCTGGCCTTTAACATTGGAGAGCCTCTAAACAACCTGGATCCCAACTTTATAAGTGCCTTTCTTCAGGAAGATGAGGAGCTCATTATTCTCGGTAATGAATATTTAAAGGGAGGCATGAATTATGGGCTATCCAAAAGCAGAAGAATAGACAAAAGAACCTGGACTTACCCGCAAAATCTTAAGATTTATAATGACCTGAACGTACATGAAAATGTGAACTTCTGGCTGACCCCCGACAGTGAGGTGCTTATTATTTCAGAAGAAGGCCGGGGTACAGAAGGGCAGCGCGATTTGTATGTGAGTTTCCTTCAAAAAGATGGTGTTTGGACAGAACCCGTACATATGGGGCCGGTAATCAATACGGCAGGAGAAGAGGAAGGGCCATTTCTCATGCCAGACAAAAAGACACTTATTTTTACCTCTAACGGGCATAGTGGCTACGGTAAGAAAGACCTGTTTATGACCCGAAGGCTCGATAACTCCTGGCAGAGCTGGACAGAACCTGAAAACCTGGGGCCGGTGATCAACACCGAGGTGGACGATATGTTTTTGTTCATACCCAAAAATGGTGGCTTTGGCTATTTCTGTCGCGAAGTAGAAGGCAACGATCTGGACATCCATTCTTTTACCTTGCCATTGGTTACGCGCCAAATCAGGCTGGTGTCACTGTGTGGCCGAATTGTGGATCCCGATACACAGGAGCCTCTCGATGCAGAGGTTGTATTTTCCAGGCTACGAGATGGAGTAGAAGTAGGAAGAGTAAGAACCGATGCGGGAGGTAATTACTGCATTGAACTTCCTGCAGATGAAATTTATAGTTACAGGGCAGAGATTCCCGGCTATATTCCTGTAGGAAGTACCATCGACTTGCTCGATGTTTCCGACCTCAATGTGTATGCAGTCTCGTTAGACAGGCTAGACCTCGATAGTGCCCAGATAGCTCTTGGCGAACCAATAGCAGTGCCGCAAGATGTGGTCAAAGCAGTGGCCATTACATTGGCTCTTCCCGAAATTAAGCGCGATACGTTTGAGGTACTTAACGCCCAGCGCAGAGAACTTGGTTTGCCCGAGCTAAGCCAAAATGCGATACTTTCTAATGTAGCCACTCCAACCGTATATGCTACTCCTGAGATTGTAAAGGCCGCAGTAGGTAAGTCGTTCATCATCCGCAATGTGTTTTTCGACTTCGACAAAGACTTGCTCAAGGAGCAATCGTGGATAGAGATGCGAAACCTGGCTAAGTTTATGAATGATTACCCCAACGCCATTGTAGAGTTGGCTGGTCATACCGACAGCTACGGAACAGATGAATACAATGTGGATCTTTCTTATAGACGCGTAGAGGCTGTAAGAAAGGGGTTAGCCACCTTGGGTATAGATGAAGACCGGTTGAGGTTTGTTTGGTATGGCGAAACAATACCTATAGCTTCTAACCGCACCAGGGCGGGTAGAGCGCTTAACCGAAGAGTAGAGTTCAAAATTCTGAAACTGGAATAGAAATAGAAGCCCTTCTTTACCAGAAGGGCTTTTTTGTAAGCATGTATTTGAATTAGGGATAGTATCTGGGATGAGATACTTATTTTGTTTGAGATATTTTTTGTCGCTTTACGAAGCGTACATATTTTTCCAGATACTGATTTTTTACCTCCTCCTTAATCATGTCGTACTTCAAAATCTTGTTAATAATCAGTTGCATAAGTTTTTCGTTTCTTTCTGATGGATACAGATCGTAACCCGTCATAACCATTTCCATTGCTGTGATGTAATCTTTAGCCAGGTAGTGTTTCACAGACTCGTTGAAATATTGTAAGCCTGCTAGTTGCTGAAGGTTGATGGTTTTGTACTGTTGCCCCGGTATTACCTCGAAGTTTTCGAACCAGTCTCCAACCGTACTCAACTGGCTTATTCTACGATGATTGACCCATGGTTGTTCCAAAAGTTTCTCCAATTCTACTGAGGTTTTACGGAAACCACTCATGGGTAATGTCGACTCATAGACATACGAATGATCATCGACCGTGAGGTGAATGAATACATGGTTGGGCAATTCAATAATCTGGTAGTCGTAACCGAAATGTTCCAGCAAAAGCGCATAAACCGCAGTGCCGGTCAGGCAACCAAACTTACCGTTAGACAGCGTCTGATTCATGGTTGCCAGTCTGTCGTACTCTTTGAGAATACCCGAATGAGTGCGGTAAAAGAGTGCCTTTAGAAACGCGTAGTCGGTCTTTTTTCGAGTTTCAACCCGTTCCAGTCGTTCAATCAGCCTATCGAATGATTGGAGAATGGCCGAGTCTTCTTCTGAACCGGTAAGTGCTAAAAACTGAAGCAGTTGCTGAGAGGTCTTGGGGCTGTTTTCTATCAGTTTACATGAAAGGTCTTGTCCTAAGCCCGAACTTAGGATAAACGTAGAAAGCCATATGTACACCAACCTCTTCATGTCTCTGTCTGCGCACTGGTTTTGAGTAGCTCATGTAAACTGTGATTAATACAAAGTTAACATTAAATTAACATTAAGCAACTTTTTGGAAAAAATGCCCGACATATCATAGGTTTTTGTCAGTAAGAGAGGCTATATGTTAACTAACTGTTAACATATAAATCTACTTGCGCTCATTCTGGATTTTACAGTTATTGCGCTCCTTTAATTATGGCGTCTCAAAAGCTTTCGAAATCACTCAGGAGTTACCGCAAAATTCATAAATGGATAGGGCTGGTGCTGGCTCTCTTCTTATTGCTTTCCGCAATTACCGGCATTTTACTGGGGTGGAAGAAAGACATTGCTTTGCTACAACCGCCTACCCAAAAAGGAGTAAACCAGTCGCTCGAAAACTATCAGTCAGTAGAAGCCTTGGCCAAAGCCTCTTTGGCAGCCGTAGATTCTCTTGGGCTCACGGCCGATAATTTCGACCGGATTGAGTACCGCCCCGGTAAGGGTATTGCCAAGGTGATCTTTGATAGCGGTAGCTGGGAAGTGCAGGTAGATGCTACAAACCTGGAAATTCTTTCTGTGGCCAAACGTCACTCCGACTGGATAGAGCACATTCATGACGGATCTATTGTCTCCGACTTTTTTAAGCTCATTTCTATGAACATACTGGGTATTGGACTGGTTTTTCTTATAGTTACTGGTTTGTGGCTCTGGTATGGGCCTAAGCGAATCAGAAACATAAAAGCGAAGGGCTAATCTGCCGTTTGGAGAGGTTTGCTTCTTTACTTCTCATTAATAAATCTTGAAGTATTTAAACTTTCTGGTGGCAGCACCCGAATATCGCTAAATTGCTTTCGCGTTATTAAGGTTGAATTATGAAGAAGGTTTTTAAGATTCTGTTGGGTTTTATTTTAGTGCTTTTTGTGGCCCTGCTACTCGTTCCGGTCTTTTTTAAAGATAAAATTAAGGCACTCATCATTAGTGAGTTTGAGAAAAATACGGAGGCCACACTATATTTTGATGACTTTAACCTTTCCCTACTAAGGAACTTCCCTGATTTCACTCTTTCACTATCTGATATGGGCATTATTGGAAAAGGAGTCTTTGATCAGGATACACTCTTCAAAGTACAAGAGCTTTCTGCCACTGTCAATCTTAAAGAAGTAATGTTCGGAGAAAGCATAAGCCTTAAGTCTATAATGGCCGATGGTGCCGACATTACCATCATTGTTTTAGAAGATGGTACGGCCAACTACGACATCGCAAAGGCAACTACGGAGGAAATTCCAGCTGAAGAAACAGGCGATGGTGAAGGAGTTACTTTTGGTTTGCGCTCCATTACCATCAGTAATAGTGAGTTTGTTTACTTTGATCAGGGCCTATCTTACTTTATGCAGCTGGCGGATATTAACGTGAAAGGCGAGGGCGATTTTGCCAATGATATTTTCGACCTGAAGACCACCGGAACGATTGGAGATGTTGAGGTTACCTATGAAGGAATAGACTACTTGCATAACAAGTCGGTCGATCTGGATGTGGTTCTTTCTATGGATTTGCCAAACTCTACCTATACCTTCAAAGACAATGTGCTCAAAGTAAATACATTTCCCATTTCGGCCAGTGGCTCGTTTTCTATGTTAGAAGATGGCTACGGAATGGATCTCTCCTTTGCTTCTCCCGGAGCCGAATTCAAACAACTTCTATCTCTCGTGCCGGCTGTATATTCCAATTCTTTCAACGAATTAGAGGCTACAGGAAGACTTAATTTCGATGGCGAGCTGAAAGGTGTTTACAATGAAAGTAGCATGCCGGCCTTTCATTTCAATTTGGCTATTGACAACGGCTATTTTCATTATCCCGATTTGCCCGATGCCATAAAGAACGTTAAGGTAAAACTTGGTGTAAGCAACCCTGACGGGGTTGTCGAGAATACCCGAGTAGATCTGGAAACATTGCATTTGGAAATGGGGTCGAACCCGTTAGATGCCTCGCTGGTGGTTGAAAACCTGAAAGACTACCGAATGAAGGCTTCTGTAGACGGGCAACTTAATTTGGCTGAAATTGGAAGATATTACCCCATGAAAGGCTATGAGCTAAGGGGGCTACTCTCTATTAAAGCCGATGCTTCGGGTATTTACGATAGTCTGAAAAAGCAAGTCCCGCTAATGGATATTGGCTTGAGCCTGGAAAATGGCTACATCAAGACACCAGAGGTGCCTGCGCCTGTGGAAAAATTAGTGCTTTTAGCCGGTGTTACCAACAAGACAGGCAAACTGGCGGATACCGAAATAAAAGTCGACAACCTCTCATTACAAATGGATGGTCAGGAGTTTGTGGCTCAGATGAAACTAGAAAATCCGGATAATTTTAAATGGGATGTGAGATCTTCAGGTTCACTGGATTTAGAGAAATTAATGGCGCTTTATCCTATGGAAGGGATGAAGCTGAAAGGGAAGATTGAAACCGATTTGCAAAGTAGTGGCCGAATGAGCGATTTGCAGGCCGAGCGCTACAGTAGCTTGCCTACTTCGGGCCAAATAATACTTACCGGTTTTGCCTATGAAGGCGAGGGGATAGAGCAGGAAATTAGTATTAGCAGCGCAGAGGCTCGCTTCGACAATAACTCCATTGCATTGACCAATTATGTTGGCAAAGCCGGCTCTACCAGTTATAGCATGAGTGGTAAGCTGGAGAATTTTCTTGGTTTTGCCCTAAATCATGAAGTCTTGTCCGGTAGACTTAATGTAGAAGCCGACAGGCTGGATGTGAATGAATGGATGACAGAAAGCGGAGAAGAAGAGCAAACTACATCGGGCGATGAACCTCTTGAAGTTGTGCGAATTCCGGAAAACGTACTATTCAATCTCACAGCCAAAGTAGGTCAGGTAAAGTACAACAGCCTTAACCTGAACAACATGGTGGGACAAATTGAAGTCAAAAATGGTGCGATTAGCCTAAAAAATTCAGGCTTCAACGCACTTAATGGAACAGTAACGGCCAATGGTCTGTACGATAGCAAACCCGCCAAACCTGTCTTCGATTTCAAGTTCGGAGCCGCAGGAATTTCCATTCCATCTTCATTTCAAAGTGTAGATATGGTGCAAAAACTGGCTCCCGTTACCGAGAAAATGACAGGGCAGTTCTCCACGGACTTCTCTATTAAGGGAGCCTTAGGTGCCGATATGATGCCCGATTATTCTACTTTGACAGGAGAGGGGCTTATTCAGGTTTTACAGGCAAGTTTGGGCGAATCGGAAGTATTAGCGGGTTTGGCTTCTGTAACCAAGCTTGGCGATATTGGAGCTGCCACGCTAGAGCGAGTGAAGATGAGTGCTGAAATTAAAGACGGACGCTTGCATGTAAAGCCCTTCGATGTAAACCTGGGACAGTATAAAACAACCATATCGGGCAGTACGGGTATCGATGGCTCCATAGACTATGTTTTGCGTATGAATGTGCCGGCCGGTAAGGTGGGAGCACAACTTAATAGTCTGGTGTCGTCTCTTACCGGAGGCAATAACCCTTTGGGAGGCGATAACCTAATACTCAATGTGGGAATGGCAGGCCAGTTTGCAAAACCTCAGTTTACACTAAAGAGTATTGCCTCTTCCAATGGTAAAACCGTTGAAAATACGGTGAAAGAAGCGGTAGCCGATAAAGTGGCAGAGAAGAAGGAGGAGGTAAAAAAAGAGGTTCAGAATAAAGTAGATGTAGCTAAAGATTCGGCCAAGAATGTGATCGAAGCAAAAAAAGATACCTTGAAGGCCAAGGCCGATAGCCTGTTGCAGGTGAAAAAGGATAGCCTGGCCAGATTGACTGCCGGAAAGTTAGGGGTTGAAAAGGACTCCGTAGATAAAAAGCTTGAAGATGTAAGGGAGAAAGCCAAAGGAGTGTTAGAAGGTATTCTCAAGAAAAAGAAGAAAGATAATAAAGACAATAAGGGAGGCGGAGACAACCGCTAAGACGACCTTCAGTAGATAAAAGTTACAACCTAAAGTTAGAGTTGACGGAAGCTTAATATTGGCTTTCGTCAACTTAACAAAATCTTAAATAGCTCATTATCAATCTTATTCCATAAAACTGTTATGCTTGCATAATAAATGGAAAAGGTAAACCCACATATAGACTTAGGCACCGGTTATGTGCTCATATCACGGCTTCCGTTCGATCAGGCCATTAAAATCAGAGAGTTTTTGCCCGAGTCGAGCACGCTTTCATTCAACACAGCCGAGGGCTTTGTTAGCGATGCCCTCGAATACAGCTTGTATGAATATTGGTATGACTTTCATCATACCTCGCCCGAGCCGGAGTTCGATTTTTAGGCCTTCCAGCCGTTTTTGGATACAGCACTAATGCTCTCCTCTACTTTAGCCTTGAGGTTTTCTTTGTATGTATCAAGTTTGTTGGCAACGTCTTGGTCAAAGGCACCGACAATTTGGGCTGCTAAAATACCTGCGTTTTTTGCCCCATCCAGGGCCACCGTAGCCACAGGTACTCCTCCCGGCATCTGAAGAATGGAAAGTACAGAATCCCATCCATCGATGGAGTTACTTGATTTTACAGGCACCCCAATAACAGGCAAAGTGGTAAGTGAGGCAACCATTCCTGGCAAGTGGGCTGCTCCTCCTGCTCCTGCAATAATAGCCTTAAGTCCTTTCTGGCGAGCTGCTTTGGCGTAATCGAACATACGTTCTGGTGTTCGGTGGGCCGAAACAATGGTGAGTTCGAACGATACACCCAGTTCTTCTAATACCTGAGCAGCATCTCGCATTACCCTCAGGTCTGACTGGCTGCCCATTATTATTCCTACTTGTGGTTGGCTCATGCTTTTACTTTTAAGGTGCTTTTCACGAAGTTAACGGTTTGTTTTAGTTGGTCAATGTTGTGGTTAGCCACGGTTATATGCCCCATCTTTCGAAAAGGTTTGGTTAATTTTTTTCCGTATAGGTGCACATGCACACCGTTTTTGGCCAGCACTTGCTCCATACCTTCATAGCGAGCCTCTCCACTGTAGCCATCTTCTCCCAACAGGTTTACCATGGCCGAAGGAATGAGAGTGTCTGTGTTGCCAAGGGGCCAGTTTAGTATGGCTCTGAGGTGCTGTTCGAATTGTGAAGTGACATTGCCCTCGATAGTCTGATGGCCACTGTTATGAGTTCGTGGTGCTATTTCATTAACCAACAGATGGCCTTCTTTGGTAAGAAACATTTCAATGGCCAAAAGACCAACCATATCTAATTTTTCTATGAGCTCCTTAGCGAGTTGTTGAGCTTGGTCTTCAATTTCAGGGCTAATGGAAGCAGGTGAAAATAAGTATTCTACCAAGTTGTGTTCCGGATGAAAGACCATTTCCACCGTAGGGAATGTTTGCACCTGCCCGGCCTCGTTGCGGGCAACAATTACCGCTAACTCTTTATCGAAATCGACCAGTTTTTCTACAAAGCCGGGAGCATCAAAAGCCTTCCCTAAAGCATCTTCTGTACGAATAACCTGTACACCACGCCCATCGTATCCGCCAGTGGCCAGTTTGTTCACAAATGGCAAAAAATCTTTCTTTTGGGCTACTTCGGCTGCTCCTGAAACTTCTTGAAATTCCGCAGTAGGGATGCCATTGGCGGCATAAAATTTTTTCTGATGTAGCTTGTTTTGAATAAGCTCTATAACCCTCGGTTGAGGAAATACCTTCTTTCCCTGCTTTTCCAGTTCGCTGAGCGCTTGCGTGTTTACATTTTCAATTTCTATGGTCAACAGGTCTTTGTCCTGGCCAAAAGCCATTACCCGCTCATAGTCGGTTAATGAACCGGTTTCAAAGCTTGTAGCTATGCATTTGCAGGGAGCATTAGGGTCAGGGTCAAGTACGTGAATGTCCAGGTTGAAGTCAATAGCCGATTGAATCATCATTCGGCCCAATTGCCCGCCACCAAGAACTCCAATTTTTAGATTTGAATCGAAGGCCATGATATTTTTAGAAATGAGCCCAAAAATAAGTAATTCAACCCAAAGCAAAGACTGTTTTAAGCATCTACCTCAATACCCATAAGCTGCATTAGTTTGGTCGCATTAAAACTTTTGCAAATGCCCGGAGTCAGCCTGTAGTCAAAGTGTATTTGGTTGCCCGAAATGGTGCTGTTAAAGCTATAGTTTTTTACCCCCTGGAGTTCGTTGGTCATGTTGCCCAATACAATGTCGTGAGTAGAAACAAAACCAAAGGCATTTTGCCTGTTCAATTGTTTGATAAGAGCTGTTGCACCTCTGTGACGGTCGTCTGAATTGGTACCCTTCAATACTTCATCGATCATAAAAAGAGTGGGTCTGTCATCATCAATTTGACCCAATAGTTGCTTCAACCTTTTCAGTTCGGCATAAAATGAAGAAACACTTTCTTCCAGATCGTCTTGGGTGCGCATGCTTGTAAACACCTTTAGCTCGCCAATTTCCATGGCTTTGGCGCATACTGGTGCACCGGCCAAAGCCAAAACACTATTTAGGCCAACAGTTCTTAAAAAGGTACTTTTTCCACTCATGTTAGAGCCTGTAATTAGGCAAATTCCCCCGCGACCGGTAAATTCAAAGTTATTACTCACTCGCTTGCCCGGGTTAATGAGCGGGTGTCCCAGGTCGGTCGCTTTAATGGTACAGGCTTCTTTAGAAAGTACAGGGAAGCAATAGTCGGGGTTAGCATAGCCAAAAGCAGCCATGCTCATAAGAGCGTCAAACTCACCAATTATGCTAAACCAGGATTCGAGGTTGGCCTTATTCTCTTTTTTCCAACGGCTTATTTTAAGGTACCAGTATATGTCTAGCAGTAAAGTAAGGTTAAAGAGCAAATAAAGCAGATTGGAGCGGTTTTGCAGGTTGTCCAGAATGTTCGACAATTCACGCAGGGTTTTGGAAGCCCTTTGGTTGTTTCCGGTTAGGTCATGTTTAAGTTGACTAAGTAACGGGCTATTAAAGCTATGGCTTTCAATGAGTGCTATTTGTTCTTTTAGTGATCGCAATGACCGATAACCGTTTTCCGTTTGTCTGGTAATATCGAGGAGTTGACGAAACACAGTACCCAAAACCGCAATATTCACAAAAATGAGAAGGGCAGGTAGCCCTATGGACACAAGGCCGGCTGCGCTGACTACAATGGAGGCCAATGTGGCTGTGGCCAGTACCGGCAACAGCACTTTGTACAGACCAAAGTTAGAACGCTGCTGCTCGGTGTTAAGCCAGTTGATTAGCTGCTGTACCTGAGCAGCCTCCGGTAGTTTTTCTGACAAGCCCTCCGCCTGAAATTGCTGACGAAGGTCTATGGCGGGAGCTAATTCCTGAATAGCCACCTGCCGGTTGTTTATGGTTTTAGAAGTGGCGTGTGTGCTTAGCCAGCCTGCCAGTGTTTTGCTTCCATAAACCGAAGAGGTTCGATTGATAAGCTGATACAACGAGTGACGACCGAAAATATCCAGATCGATGTGGTATGGATGGTTGGGTTCAAAGAATATAGCACCATCGTCCAGATGTGAAAACTCAAAACGCATTCGGCTCAGTTCGTCCGAATTTATATCAACCAGATTGTCGAGTAGCCGCAATTCTCTTTTCAGCCCTTCGTGCTTTTTTAGGAGATAGAGGTAGAGAACTACAAAAGCAAGGCTTATATATACCATTACCTCTGCATGGCCCCGATCAGCCAGGTACACAAAGCCAATCAAATAGAGTATAAAACTGCCGATTCTTAACCAAGAGTAGGTCGATGCTTTCTTTTTAATGAGTTGTTGCCTGCTCTGAAACTTTTCTAGCCTGTTCTGAAAAACAGTTTGCGGTGTTTCTTTCAACGTATTTTGTGTTTTAGACTTGGAGTTACGTATAAAGTAATGGCTAAGTTGAAGCCTGATTGGCTTACTAAGCACTTTCAGCTTGCAATTAGTAAAAACTTTATAAATTCAACCCCAACGAGAAACTACCAAGAGTGTCCACAAGCGAAAGTAAGTTGTTAGAATCCTTTTCAAAGGGAGATAAGTCAGCCTTCGAAAATCTTTTCAAAGAATACTACGAACCTACTTGCAGGTACGTAATGCGCATTGTTAGAGACCAGGATACTGCCGAGGAAATTGTGCAGGCAACATTTGTTAATCTTTGGGAGAAGCGGGAGATGATTCGTTCGGACATCAGCTTTCGTTCCTACTTGTTTAGAGCAGCCTACAATACTGCTCTTAATTACATTAAGCACAAGAAGGTAGTGGCTCGGCACGTAGCCAGTAAGCAAGAACGTATTGAGGAGGTGAGAAGAAACTTTGTGAGCCATCAACCCGATTTTGAATTGCAAAAGCGAATTGACGATGCGCTGGAAAGTCTTCCTCCACAGTGTCAGCGGGTTTTCCGTATGAGCAGGGAAGAAGGGCTTAAATATCACGAAATTGCAGAAGAATTAGGGATTTCGAAAAAAACGGTTGAAGTGCACATGGGTAAGGCACTAAGGATACTGAGGGATAGTTTAAGTGACTACCTGATGTTTTTTTTACCAATTATAACTTTAATGTAGGGGTAAGCGTGCCTAAAATTGTCAGATTATTGTAGATACAAAATACAATGGAAGAGTTGATAGCCAAATACTTGGCTGATGAGATGGGAGCCGAAGAAAGAAGCAAATTTGAAGAGCAATTGCTTCTTGATGAACAACTCAGCAATGAGGTGCAAAAAACCATTGCTGCCTGGGAGATTTCTGGTCGTACCAATCAACCTTCCTTGAATTTAAACACCCGACAGGCCTGGGAGAAAGTGGCTCAGCAAACCACTAAGCAGCGATCGTTGGTTGCAGAAAAGGGCCGATTCTCTTTCTTAAAAATTGCCGCAAGCATAGTGTTTATTGCCGCTCTTGGCTATATAGGCTGGCAGAACATTGCCCAAAAAACCACTGCCGAACAATTGGCTACAGTGGCTTCATCGGGCGAAATTAAAGAGCTTACCTTGCCCGATGGCACCTCGGTGAAGCTCAATGCTTTTTCTACTGTAACATACGATGAAGATTTTGGCAAAACCAACAGGAATATTTCTCTCACCGGTGCAGCTAATTTTGATGTGGTGAGGAATGAATCGTTGCCTTTTGTTATTTCTACCGAAAACAGTGAGGTAGAAGTTTTGGGTACCAGCTTTGAAGTTAGAGCCTATGAGGCAGAAGCGGTAGAGGTCAATGTATCTTCCGGAAAAGTGGGCTTTAGATCTAAGAAAGCCAAAGGAGAAGAGCAGGTATTAGAAGCCGGAGAAAAAGCCGTGCTTTCGGCCGATGGAACAAAAATGGTTCGGGACAAGGTGCGGAATAAAAACTACGCGGCCTGGTGGACAAGAGAGCTTATTTTTGAAAACGCACGCATGAGCGAAGTGGCCAGAGACCTTGAAAAAACCTATTGGGTGAAAATAGAAGTGGCAGAAGATATTCGCGATTGCCGGATTTCTCAAAATGTAAAAGATAAGTCGTTGGATGAAGCGCTTGAAATACTAGAAGCCACCTTCCCCTCTATGACTATTTCCAGAGTTAAAGAAAATCGTATAAAATTAGATGGTGTTGGCTGTACTCATTAAATTGGTACATGCATCGAAACATCATTGTTTCCCTACTTTTATTCGTTGCTATTAAAATTACTGCTCAAGACAATCAGAATTCTGTTCTTGACCACAAGCTTTCTATTGAGTTCGATGATGTGTCACTTCCCAATGCCCTACGGCAACTCAACCGGGAGGTAAGCCTCAGCTTTTCCTATAACAGCAATATTATTCCGCGAGATACCCGCATTACAGAAAGGTATGAGAACGTTTCTTTGAGGCTCTTGTTAGACGATTTGCTTTCAAAGGGGAACTTGTATTACCGCGAAGTACAAGGCACAATAATTATTCTCAAACGCATTTATAGCGAACGAAAAATTCAGGGAAAGGTGGTTGATGTTGAAACTCAGGAGCCATTGCCCTTTGCCAATGTGTTTATCGATAACAGTACCCTAGGGGTGGCTACTGATTTAGATGGCAATTTTGTGATTGAGAATATACCTGATATCGGGTTTAACCTTGTGGTGTCTTATGTGGGCTATGAGTCAAAATCTATTCCTTTTAATTACAAGCAGGAGGTTGAAGATCGTAGGTTCATTATTGAAATGAAGATAGACCCAATTGCTCTGGAAAGTATACAGGTAATAGGCAAAGCGCGAAGGCGAAAGACCCGTGAGGCGCGCAGACTCTTCAAACGATTCGAAGAAGAGTTTTTGGGAAAGTCTGAAAACGCCAAAAGTTGTGTGATTGTTAATCCCGAAGTTTTGGAGTTTGAAATACTCGACAGTTTGGATAACTACCGAGTGACTGCCGAAGACATGCTTTTTGTCGAAAATAGGGCCCTTGGGTTTAGGGTTAGTTATTTGCTCGAAGAGTTCAGGTTTGAAAATGGTTTGAAGATGAACATTGGCAAAGCTCAGTTTAAGGAGCTGGAGCCTAAGTCGCGCAGGCAATATCGCAACTGGGAAGAAGCCCGGGAGAAAGCCTATAAGGGTTCTGTGCAGCATTTCCTCAATGCCCTAATTACGGGAAAGCTGGACCAGGAAGGTTTTAAGATCAATGTCATAAACTACGACTCTGTCACTTCAGAGTATACCACCCCCCTTAATCCGGCTCCGGTGAGTGAGATTATTCAGGTAGAAAAAACAGACAAAGAATACCTATACACATTAAAGGCCCGGCAAGATATTGAAGTGACTTATACCGGAGAATATGAAGACGATGAGTATAAAAAACTCTACCGTAGTTCCAGTAAAAGCGGAAACTACAAGTACACAGACAAAAAAGCCCGCACCTCTATTGAGTTTTCGAACGGACAAAGCCTAACCAGTTACCAGGTATTTGGAATGGATCTGGAAGATGTAGAGCTTTTTCAAAAGTCCATTATCTTTTTCAATAATCATGAAACTCCAATTGGCTTTCCCGGTCAGTTTTTGAGGCCAAGGGATGTTACTTTTGGTGGTTGGTGGCGATGGGGAGCATTTTCTGACTGGCTTCCGCTCAACTACCGCCCCAATTAATGGCGAATGCCTACTAATTAATTGATGCCTGACTAATTATAGCCAACGCATTGATTTATTAATGAGGTACTTTGCAGAGCCTAAATATCAACTAGCTGAATATATTGTAAGTGGCCAGTGCAGCCAGGTAGGCCACCGCACTCATGTATATGGTTTGAATAAGTGGCCATTTCCACCCTTTCGTTTCTCTATACACCACGGCCAGCGTACTCATGCACTGCATGGCGAAGGCATAAAATACCATTAGGCTAAAGCCAAGTGCCGGAGTGTACATTTTTTCACCGGTTCTGGGATTAATCTCTTTGGCGAGTTTTTCTTTTATAGTGAGCTCGTCTTCCTCATCGGCTCCAATACTGTAAATAGTTGAAATGGTACCTACAAAGACTTCTCTGGCGGCAAAAGAAGTGATAAGCGCTATGCCAATCTTCCAGTCATAGCCAAGAGGTTTTATGGCAGGCTCTATCAGTTTTCCGAACCTTCCGGCATAAGAGTGCTCAAGCTTATAGGCACTCAGGGCGTTTTCGAACTCCTCTTCCGTAGCCGATTCAGGAAGTTCACGAAGCACAAACTCTTCTGCATTATTAAATCGTTCTCCTGGCCCGTACGATGCTAATACCCACAGAATGATTGAGATGGCCACAATTACCTTTCCGGCCTCAAAAACAAAGGTGGTAGATTTTTCATAAATCGTAAGGCCTACGTTTTTCCATTTAGGGAGCTTATAGCCCGGCAGTTCCATAATAAAGTAACTGCGCTCTCTAGATTTCAGAATGAATTTCATAACCCATGCCGAAAGTATGGCGGCTAGCAAGCCAAGCAGGTACAGAGAGGTGAGCACAAGTCCTTGCAAATTTATGAACCCGAGAACATCTTTTTGCGGTACTACAAGGGCTATGAGTAATGTGTATACCGGCAGTCTGGCCGAACAACTCATAAAGGGCGTAACAAAGATGGTAATGAGCCGATCTTTCCAGCTTTCAATGTTTCGTGTGGCCATAATGGCCGGAATAGCACAGGCCATGCCGGAGACCAACGGAACAACACTTTTTCCGTTAAGGCCAAAGCTTCTCATTATCCGATCCATTAGAAATACAGCCCGAGACATATAGCCCGACTCTTCTAAGAGCGAAATAAACCCGAACAACAGGGCTATTTGAGGGATGAACACAACTACTCCGGCAAGCCCGGCAATAATTCCATCCGTAATGAGGTCGTTAATAACTCCGGCCGGCAGGGCTTCTTTTACCCATGTAGACAAGTCGGCCATGGAGGTTTCAATAAGAGCCATAGGCCACTCTGCCCAGGCAAAAATGGCCTGAAAAATGAGCAGTAGAATGGCAGCGAAAATTGCGTAACCGAATACCTTGTGTGTAACTATCTTATCGATACGCTGAGTTAGGCTAAGTTCATTGGCCTGCTCAGTTTTAATATTTCTATCTACAATTTCTGATATGAGGGCATAACGACCAAGAACCTCTTGCGACTGTGTGGGTACGTCATAAAAGCCATTATTGCGCTTAATTTCCTCAATTTCTTCGCGTTGTGCCTCGGTAAGAAAGCTCAGTCGTACATTTTGCTGAGCATACTGGTAGGCTCTGTAGTCTTCATTGAGATTAAAAACACTTTTAATTTCCTCAATGGTTTGCTCGGCTAGGTCTTTAACGGGATAAAAGGGTTTTTTGGGTGTTTTTAGTTCTTGAACGAGTACGTTCTTGAGTGTTTCTATGCCCACTCCCGATCTTGAATTGGTAGGCACTATTTTCACCCCTAAATCAATGGCCAATGAGCGGAGGTCAAACTTGAGCTTGCGTCTTTCGGCAAGGTCCATCATGTTTAACACCAGCACACACGGAATATTCAGATCCCTGATTTGGGTAAAGAGCAGTAGGTTCCTTTTTAAGTTAGAGGCATCGGCCACAACAATGATGACATCCGGATGCTGTGGATGATCCTGATCGAGTAGAACCTCCTGAACAATCTGTTCATCAAGTGTTTTCGGGTAAATACTGTAAGTGCCGGGAAGGTCGGTGAGTTCGGCAATTCTGCCATCAGGCAGTTTGAGAATGCCCGATTTTTTGTCTACTGTAACGCCCGGGAAGTTTCCTGTTTTTTGCTTGAGACCAGTCAGCAAATTGAAAAGGGTAGTTTTTCCAGAGTTTGGATTTCCAACAAGCGCTATTTTCAGGTCTTTCTTAGCTGCCATGTTTGCTAGCCTTCAATCAATATACTTGAGGCCTCTGTTCGTCTTAGTGAAAGTTGATACCCGGCCACACCAATAGCTATTGGACCACCCCAGGGGGCAGTTAGTTCCAACGAGATTTCAGTGCCCGGCAAACAGCCCATTTCCATCAGCTTTACCGATAGTACCTCATCAGTAAAACCTTTGATAACGGCTTTTTCATGAAGTTTTAAATGGGTAACGTTTCTCAAGACTTTATTTAGATTAATTATAAAGAGCGGCAAGTTAGCTGCGAAAAACGGTTTAACAAAACCTTTAATACTATTTGTCAGGGCTTAAAATCCATTCGGAATGTTTAAGTGGTTGCCAGGGCATTTTGGCCAGATCTACCTCAGGATCAATAAGCCGAACGAGCGGTTCTTTGTTCAGGCTCACAAAAGCTTCGGCTCTTATTTCAACATCGCCAAAACCCTCCTTCTCGTATTTTTTATGCAAGTAGCGTGCAAACTGCCATATCATGTCCGGATGACCGGGCAAAGAGGCCGACTGCTGGGTGGTAAGGTGTTGTTTAGGGTTAACTATCCAACTCGAGTCGGCCTGAGGAGAGTACACAGTATAGTTGGTATAGCCTGATTTATAACGGAGCATCATGCGCCAGGCAAGCCGATGCCCTTCTTCAGTGTAGAACACATCGCCTTTGTACAGATGGTGTCTAACAGGTAGGTAAAGTTGATGCGCAAAGTAGACTACAAAAAGGGCCACCAGGCCAATGCAACTGGGAGTGAGCGATGGAAGGCTTTTCTCTGTGGTGATAATAGGCTTCTTTTTAAAGAAGATGCGTCTTATGGTTTCCGGCTCAAAGAAGAAGACCATGAGGGCGATCATGAGGTAGGGAAAAATGCCAATGTGGAACACTAAGGAGTTGAATAAGTTAAAAACGATGGCTAGTACAAATGCTGCTTTTCGGGTCTTTTTCCAGAGCAACAAGTAAACAATACAGGCATCGAACAAAATACCACCATAAATTACCAATTGCTGAAGCCAGTCTTTTTGAAGCCAGGGGCCAATTAACCAGCGGTTTCTTTTGCCAAGAAAATTCATGGCTATGAAGTCTCCGTTGAGCCAACCAGGATACAGCTTATGAGCAGCTGCAAAAGTGAAGACTATCCACAATTGAACAACAAAAATGGTAATGCACCACCTGGGGCATGTGGTAGATACTACCGAATTCCACCGTTTTGCATCTCTTGAAGCATAGGCATGAGCCGGCACTATAAGCATGAACAGGCTCAGGAGTATAAGGAGGTAATAGTGGTTGTTGTAATGCGATTTTTGCATCCAATACACCAAAGTCCAAAGAATCGTAAAGAGTCCTACCCCCATTCGATAGTAGTAGCCAAACATAATCATCAGGCCACAAACGGACATGGCATAAAAATAAACGTACATCCACGGTCCGTCAGGAGGTTGCAGCCATTCCATGCCTATTAATGTAAAATTAAATTCAGGCTCTATGAGGGCTCTCTTTACCCATCCGGTAAGTGTAGCTCCAAAGCACTCCAAAAAGACCAGTGCTCCAAAACAAATTCTGAATAGAATGAGCGGTGAATTATCTACAGGTTCAAATTGTGATTTTAGCCAGTTCAATGCTAAGTTGAATTATTGAAGTCAAGTTAAGGTTAAAGTGGTATGGCTAAAAGTAAAATGAAGGCTTTGAGCAAAAAGCTAAAAGAAAAAGAGAAGGAAAGTAAGGTAAAGCACTATACTGCCGATGATGACTCTCTGGATTTTGGTGGGTTGCCTAAGGATAGGGATCTGAAAAAGAATATAGGCTGCGGGGGCTAGTTATTCCGAATAGAACACACGCTTTACACGGCTACTCACGTTGGTCAGTATTTCGTAAGGGATGGTGTGTGCCCATTCGGCTAGTTGGCTCACGGTAGGTTCGTTTCCAAACACAATCACCTCGTCTCCTTCTTTAGCTTCTATGGCCGTCACGTCAATCATGGTCATGTCCATGCATACATTGCCTATAGTGGGGGCTGGTTGTCCCTTAATGCAAACAAAAGCCTTGCCCTGGCTAAAGGCTCTCAAATAGCCATCAGCATAACCTATGGCAATTACTGCAACAACCATGTCTTTTTCAGCTTTGCCTTGCCTGCTATAGCCTATGGTTTCACCGGCTTTCACCTTTCTTATTTGTGAGATTATAGTTTTTAATACTGCAGGGCGTTGCAGGTGGTTTTGGTATTTATGATTAACCTCCACCCCATGTAATCCAATGCCAAGTCGAACCATATCGAGCTGATGCTCAGGAAAACGTGTAATACCCCCTGAGTTGAGAATATGCCAAAGCGGTTTGTAGTTCAAAAGCGCTGACAGCTCAGAGGCCATTTGCTTGAAACTTTCAATCTGTGTCAGGGTAAAATGGTTGTGCTCATCTTCATCGGAGGCGGCCAAATGAGAGAATATGCTGTTTACCCGAATGCCCGGATTATAGCGCAGATATTCTTTCAGACTTTCCAGGTCGGTTTGGTTAAAGCCCAGGCGATTCATTCCGGTGTTTAGAATGAGGTGAACCTCTAGTTCTTTTTGAAAAGCATTGTAGGCCTCATGAAACTCACGAAGCAGGGACAATGAATATATTTCAGGTTCCAGCCTATACCTTATCATATTGAAGGCATCGTCCACATTGGGATTCATTACCATTATAGGACTTTTGATGCCGTCTTTGCGCAAAGCTATACCCTCATCGGCATAAGCCACCGCCAGGTAGTCTACCTTATTGTATTCCAGAAGACGCGCCACTTCACTGCTGCCCGACCCATAGGCAAATGCCTTAATTACCGCCATGATTTTGGTGCGAGGCTTTAGTAGCGAACGGTAAAAGTTAAGATTGTGCCGAATGGCATCCAGATTAATTTCGAGAACTGTGTGGTGCACTTTCTCTGTGAGCACTCGAGATACTCTTTCTAATGCAAACTGACGAGCCCCCTTGATCAAGATGAGATGATCTTTCAGGTCTTCCAGGTCGTCCGACTCCAGAAGTGCTTCAGTGTTGTTGTAAAACCTTGCTTCCATATGAAAGGCTCTATGTGCCTCCTTTAGCTGAGGGCCAACGGCAAACAGTTTTTCAATTCCCTTGGCCATTAGAAGCTCATTGAGACTTTCCAGGTCGGCCTTCCCAATGTTGGACTGTATGAAGTCTGAAAGAATTAGTGCCTTTTTGTGGAACATGTGTTGCTGCTCCATAAAGCTTAAGGCTTTACCCAAGCCTGCCAGATCGTTGTTATAGGTGTCGTCAATAATCTGATTGCCCCTTACACCGCGTTTTAGTTCCAGACGCATTTTCACGGGCTTTATCTTGTCAAGCCCTTCCTGAATTTTACGCAAGGGGGTTTGGCAATAGAGCGCGGCAATTATACAGTGTGTAAGGTTTTGCATTGAGGCTTCATCTGTAATGGACGTGCTAAAGGTTAGCCGCTGTCCATTCCATTGAACTGACAATTGACCCGGACTATGACTTACTTCAATCTCGGCCCGACCTTTTCTGGACCACGCCAGTTTATGCCCGGCAAACACTTTGTCGATTACTGCAGCAAGTTCTTGCTGATCAGCCTCATAGATCAATACATTACTCCTTTTAAAGAGTTTGAGCTTTTCACGAATTTTTTCTTCTAAAGAATTGAAATTCTCCTCATGAGCAGGCCCAATGTTGGTGAAAATACCGAGGGTAGGAGCTATCATGAGTTCCAGGCTATCCATTTCTCCGGGTTTAGAAATACCTGCTTCAAAAATGCCCAGGTCAAACCGATTGGAGAGTGGCCACACGGAGAGTGCTACGCCCAACTGAGAGTTATAACTTTTAGGATTGGACAGTGTATATTGGGTTGGTGCCAATATGGCGGTAAGCCATTCTTTGACAATGGTTTTGCCGTTGCTGCCTGTTATACCAATTACCGTTTGCTTAAAGGCACTTCTTTGGTAAATGGCGAGTTGTTGAAGGGCTCGGAGACAAGATTCAACCCGTACCACATTGGCATGATCTGGCAGTTCCACTTCTTCATCGACCAGAAAGTGCCGGGTGCCTTGTGCTGCCAGACTCGAAATAAACTGATGTCCGTTGGTATGCTGCCCTCTTAAGGCTGCAAATAGCTCGGTCTCTCTAAAAGTGGCCTGCCGACTGTCAAAACAAATGGTTTCGAAAGTGGGGGTTGTGGTTTTAGACAACAACTTGCCACCAGTGATTGCTACCAGTTGATCTATTTCCAATGGCTACAGGTTTAAAAGAGTTTTGCCCCGTTCGGAACAGGTACGTCAGGAGCACAAAGTACTACATTTCCATCCGAGTCAGGAAAGCCGGTAACTAAAACTTCAGAGATCATTTTTCCAATTTGCTTGGGAGGAAAGTTAACCACCGCCAGCACTTGTCGACCAATTAATTCTTCTGGAGTATATCGTTCCGTAATCTGTGCGCTCGTCTTTTTATGACCGATTTCTTCTCCAAAATCTACGACCAGCTTATAGGCCTTTTTACGAGCCGAATCGTTTATTTCGGCCGAAATAACAGTACCTACACGTATTTCCACTTTCTCAAAATCGTGCCATTCAATAAGGTTCATATGACTTACAAACAAAAAAGGTTTGACAATTGGTGTAATTAGATAAACAAAATTATTTGCCTAACGTTAAGCTAGTTACAATTTTTGATTAATTTAGGCGTCCAGTATTTAAAGTATGGCTCAAAAGATATCAGTTTTTACTCTCTGTTTACTAGGAATTGCTTTCCTCAACCAGACTGCTTTGGCTCAGGAAGAGGGAGGTTCAGTAGATAAAACCGAAAATGTACAAGTGTCTCCCGTAGATTCTTTAAGCACTATGGAACGGGGAGAACAAGAATCTGTATCTGAGCCAGTCACTACACCTTTCAATATTCCTTCCAACGAATTGAGAAAGACGAAACCCCAGCCCGTGAATAAAGTGAATACTGGCGATAAAACAACCCCTGAGGGACAGGTAAAACCAAAGGAAAATAAACAAGAGGTTTCCTTTAACATCATCTACTACCTGATCTATAAGTTCAAACAGGTCGATAACTAGACTTCTTTTCTTTTACCAACCATTCAAGTAATTACTTTCTTTGTTTTTGCAATAGTGTTGCAATGCTGTATACCTTTGCCGCATGATTCAGCGGTCGCTTTATAGTCTGATCTTCTTTTTATCTGCATTGGCCCTTATGGCTCAGGAGAATTGCTCCTATTCACTCAAGGGGAAAGTAAAGGCCGCTATAACCGATGAAACTATACCGTTTGCTACGGTCATACTCAAAGGCAACACAGAACTCTCACAAGTATCTACAAGCAACGGTAGCTTTAATTTTTCAGGCCTGTGTTCTTCAGAGGTTATTCTTACTGTACGATTCGTTGGTTTCCAGACTTACTCCGATACATTGACCCTAAGTTCGGGAGGTAATACCATTGAAGTATTGCTTCAGGAGAATGTACATGAACTAGAAGAGGTACTGGTGATAGAAGAGGGGGTTGAAGAGGTAGCTACAATTGCCCGGGCGGAAGTAAACGCGAAGGCTCTTGAGAAATTAGGAGGAGAGTCGTTGGGTAAAAGCCTTTCAGGCCTATCAGGAGTGAATATGTTGCAATCGGGTCCCACCATTGCCAAGCCGGTAATTCATGGGTTGCACAGCAACCGAATACTAATTCTTAACAACGGTATCCGCCAGGAGGGACAGCAGTGGGGGCAGGAACACGCTCCTGAAATCGACCCGTTTGTGGCAAATAACCTGAGGTTGATAAAAGGAGCAGCGGCTGTTAAATATGGTTCCGATGCCATTGGAGGAGTTATTCTTGTTAATCCGGCCGAGCTGCCCCGAAGCGAAGGATTGTCAGGAAAGGCAAGTATGGTTGGTGCGAGCAATAACGGAATGTATGCTGGCTCTATGCTTGTTGAAGGAGGGCTGAAAGGGCTCAGAGGTTTTGGGTGGCGTTTTCAGGGCACTTACAAACGGGCTGGCGATGCCAGCGCACCTCAATACAGACTTACTAATACGGGAACCCTTGAAAGAAATTTTTCGCTTGGTGCAGGGTATCATACCGATGCTTTGGGGGCAGAGCTATTCTATAGCAGTTTCGATGCTGAAATTGGCATTTTGAGGAGCGCCCACATTGGCAATCTCACCGATCTTGAGCGGGCCATAGGACGAGATAGGCCTCTTTTTGTGGAGGATTTCAGTTATACGATAAATAATCCTTATCAGGCAGTAAATCATCAGTTGCTTAAGGCCAATGGGCATATGACCCTCGAGAATATTGGTGAGCTATCAGCTCAATATGGGTTACAGATTAATAGAAGAGAGGAGTTCGATATTCGTAGGGCAGGGCGTTCTACAATTCCTGCCCTTGCACTCGATTTATATACGCATACCATCGACCTGGACTTTGATATGTTGCCTCAGGGAAGCTGGAAATGGGATGTGGGAGCAAGTTTTATGTATCAGAACAATGAAAATGATCCTGAAACGGGGATTAGACCACTTATTCCGGATTTTGAAAACTGGACTGCCGGAGCACATGTAATCTCGCGGTTCATTCAAACCAACTACGAATTAGAAGCCGGGGCAAGGTATGACTTTAGACATTACCTCATCAAACGGTTCGATCGAAACAACAATCTGTTAAAGCCGGAGTTCGATTTTAGCAACCTCACAGGCTCGGTGGGAGCACTGTTTTTCCTTTCCAATAATCTTCAGCTAAGAACCAACATTGGCACAGCCTGGAGAGCACCTCATGTCAACGAACTATATAGCGAGGGGCTTCATCATGGTGCCGCGGCTGTAGAAGAAGGGAATCCGGAACTTGAGAGTGAAAAATCAGTAAAATGGATAACCAGTCTGGAAAAGAATACGGAGAAGCTCGCTTTTAATTTTTCAGGATATATCAACCTGATTACAGACTATATTTATCTAAGGCCAGAAGATGTGGCTCTGACCATACGTGGTGCTTTCCCTGTGTTTCGATACAGGCAAACCGATGCGCTTCTTACCGGAATAGATGCAGATGTTAGCTATAAAATTAGTGACCGGCTGGAGAACAAAAGCAAACTCTCCGTTATTTATGCTCAAGACCAGCGCCTGCGATCGCCACTTATAAATATTCCGGCCAATTCCGTATCAACTGCTTTGGAGTACGCTCTTAATTTAAAGGGCTTTGAGTCTTCTCATATAGGCTTTGAACTGGCCTTTACAGATAGACAGAGAAATGCACCCCGAGTGGTTTCAATTGCTGAAATTTTGGAGGCTAATGAAAGCGATTCGGACTTGTTTGCGTCAGATCAATCGGTTTTCGATATTCTGGATGTACCCGGAGCGTATACCCTTGTAAACCTGGAGGCAGGTTTGGAGAAAAGGCTTAGAAATTCAGCGCTTCGCGTCAACCTGGCGGTTACCAACCTTTTTAATGTGGAATATAGAGATTATTTGAACCGGTTCAGGTACTATTCGGCTGAGATGGGGCGCAACATTACCCTGCGGTTGAATTACGAGTTTTGAGTTAGAACCAAAAAGAAAAAGCCTACTTCAGCAGGCTTTCAATGTCTTTGAGCGTCAGGTTGCCCTCGTAGTATGCCCTTCCGAAAATAACGCCTTTCACTCCAATATCTTCCAGTTTCTTGATGTCATCTACAGAGCGAACCCCACCACTGGCTAAGAGGTGTACGTTAGGGAAGGTTTTAACCAGATGTTTGTAAAGGTCAAAGTTAGGCCCCTCTTCAATACCGTCTTTGTTCACGTCAGAACACTTCACGTATTTAATACCCCTCATGTAGAAGTAGTCTATATGCTCTTCTACATCGGTATTGGTTGCTGTTTGCCAGCCCCTGATGGTTATTTTACCATCTTTGGCATCGGCTCCAAGTGTAATTTTCTCGCGGCCATAAGACATAAGCCATGAAGAAAACAACTCTCGCTTGTTTATAGCAACTGAAGAGGCGGTTACTGAGGTAGCTCCGTGTTCGTAGGCTTTCGAAATGTCACCGTCAGTTCTTATACCCCCACTAAAATCTACCTTCAGGTCGGTATAGCCCGCAATCATTTGCAGTATGTGGTAGTTAATAGGAGAGCCCTGGCGTGCGCCATCAAGGTCTACAATATGAATTTTCTGGATGCCATAATCTTCAAATTGTTTTGCAATATCTACAGGGCTATCCTGATACACAGTTTCTCTTGAATAATCGCCCTGCTTTAATCGGGTAAGCTTTCCGTTTATTATAGATATTGATGGTATAATCTGAATCATGGTTATTAAGCACTTTAAAAGCGGCTAAAACTAGTAATTTTTTAACCAGAAAAATGAAGCCCAACTTTAATTATTTATTAAAAGCCGGTTGAATAAACTAGTAAAAAATACAGCTTCCTGCAAGCTTTATGCTATGAATCAGTTGGTTAATTGGGCATTGGTAATGAGTTTGAATCCAGAGCCGTGCAGTGTCATGATCTGTACAGAAGGGTCTGCCTTTAGGTGCTTTCGCAATTTGGCAATATATACGTCCATGCTTCGGGCATTAAAGTAGGAGTCGTCTCGCCATATTATTTTTAGTGCCGTACTTCGGTCCAACGGCTGGTTTAAGTGAAGGCAAAGTAGTCTTAGAAGCTCCGATTCTTTAGAGGTAAGTTTGGTTTGGTCATTTCCATGCATGAGCAGCTGCTTATCATAGTCGAAGTGGAATGAGCCAAAGTGAAACTCCTTCTGATCAGAAATTTGAGGGTTCTTTTCTGCTGTTCTTCTCAAAATTGCCTGAATTCGCAATAGCAATTCTTCCATGCTGAAAGGCTTGGTAATGTAATCATCGGCCCCAATTTTGAACCCTTCGATTGTATCTTCTTTCATTGATTTGGCCGTGAGAAAAATAATAGGGGTTACCGAATCATTTTTCCGTATTTCCTTAGCCATAGAAAAGCCATCTTTTTTGGGCAGCATAATATCGAAAAGGCACAAATCGAAGGCCTCTTTTTTAAACGTTGAGAGACCTTCTTCTCCATCTCTGCAAAGTTTGGTTTCGTACCCTTTTAGGGTAAGATATTCGTTGAGAATCTGCCCCAGATTGGGGTCGTCTTCAACCAGCAAAATTTTAAAACTAGCCATGAGCAAACGGTAAAAATACTTTGAATGTGCTTCCTTTTCCGGGTTCACTCTTTACACTTACTGAACCCTGGTGCATATCTACAATGTTTTTGACATACGAAAGGCCTAACCCAAAGCCCTTTACATCGTGAACGTTTCCTGTAGATACACGATAAAACTTGTCGAATATTTTCTGAGTGGCCTCCTTAGACATGCCAATTCCTTTGTCAGATATTTTAATGATCACTCCTGTAGAAATACTTTCTGTGCGAATGTGAATTTCCGGAGCATCGGGCGAGTACTTATTGGCGTTGTCCAACAGGTTATAAATTATGTTGGTGAGGTGCACCCTGTCCGCTTCAATCACTGAATTGGAAGCGAGTAATTGGCTGGTTATGGTACCTCCCCTTTTTTCTACCAATATGGTAATGTTTACCAAGGCCTTTTCTATAATGTCGTGAACATCTGAAAGCTCAAATTTGAGCCTAAAGTCTTTTTTATCCAGGCTGGCAATTTGAAGTACCTTTTCAACCTGCATTCCCAGGCGCTTATTCTCATCTCGGATTACCTGTACATAACGGTCAATAATGGCCTTGTTGCTTTTAATATCATCATCTTGCAAAGCCTCTGTGGCCAAAGACACTGTTGCAATAGGAGTTTTAAACTCATGGGTCATATTATTAATGAAGTCGTTCTTGATATCCGAAAGCTTCTTTTGCCGCAGTATTACCATAATGGCATAGGCAAAACAGCCTACCACAATAAACATGAGTAGGCCTGAGGCCGAAAGCGGCAAGAGGGCCTGTTTTAAAAGGTAGTTGCGTTCGTTAGGAAAATCAATGGCCAGAAAATAGTCTTTCACCTCCAGATCCATGGGGAACAGATTGGCCTTTAAAGGAGAAGATTTTATGCTTTCGGCATCTTCTTTAACATTGGCATTCAAGAGCTTAAGCTCGTCTTTGGCGCGGTCTATAATGCCATAGTTATACTCCAGGTCAATACCACGGTTGGTTAGTTCCCTGCGCAGCAGAGTGTCCAGGTCGGCAGGGTTTACACGCTCAAAAAGATTGTTGCTTCCCATTAGATGTTCCAGCCAACTCTGTTTGAGCATGTCCATGCGCTGGTTCATTTGGCGTTCCATGAGCAAACGCTGGCCATTATCAGTAGGAGGCATGGGGCCATAGCCCATGGGAGGTTGGTTTACAAAAGCATTAAAATTGAAAGAAAAAAGAATTTCCCCCGCTTGTTCGTTTACCTCAACCTGTAACATGCTGTTAAACACCTCTTCTATGTTTTGAACCTGGGCATTGCCAGCCCGCTCATAGGCGTTGTTGTTGGCAAATCTGTTAAGGGTGTCTCTCAGAGCTTCCAATCGGTTTTGCTGAATAGGCATTATGCGATTGGCATCGCGCTGCAGAAAATTATAGTCGTTTTGTATGGCCAGTTTGTAGGTCACTTCGTTGAGCGCATCGTTAACCGCTTTGGTAAAACGCTCCTTATTCACTGCGCTTACCTCATTGATCCAGTAAAACTGGAACCCTATGAGCCCTAGCAGTGCTACACTCAACAAACCAATCAACCAACGAATCTTTCTCTGAGTCACGCGACTAAATTACGGCTAAATAACAGGCCTAAAGTGCTGCTTAACAATTATTAACATCGTTTAACCGGCCTTTAACAACGTTTTGCAGCTCTGCCCAGTAATTTAGCATAGTCAAAACAAGAAACTATGAAAAGGTCAATTTTCCACCATTTAAAGTTACTGCTGGGTATGTTTGCCCTGTTGCTGGTTGTGGGCTGCAATCAGGCAGTGCAGGCTCAGAATGAACAGATAAAAGAGAGCCAGTCTGTTTCAATATCTACTACCGAAGAGGGAAAAATCAAGCTGAAAGTAGTGCAAAAGAGGGGCGATGATGAAACTACTTTTGAAAAGACATACGATTCTTATGAGGCCATGCACAACGACCCCGATTTGGAAAAATACGGCATTAATAAAAATGCATTAGGCTTTACCGGAAGCATGGGCAAACCTCAATTCTTTTTCCACAATGGGCCGGCTCAGGGTTTTTGGAACGATGATGATTTCTCCATGGCTCCTTTTAGAGAAATGGAAGAGCGAATGAGAGAAATGATGGAGCAGTTCGGCCACAGAGGTTTTGCTTTTGGGTTCGATGATGATGACTTCATGAATATGGACTCATTGGTGCAGCGCTTTAGTTTTAAAAATGACAATGGCCGGTTTTTCTTCAACGGGAAGGAAATTACCGATATGGACTCGCTAAAAGAGGTTATGAAAGACAAGTTTAAAAACTTTCATTTCGATTTCGATTTTGGCGATTGGGAAGATGATTCTTTTGGAGCTTGGGGCTTTAGCCATGACGATGATGACGTAAGAGTAATTACACGAGCCAAAGTAATGGTGAAGTCGGCTAGTGAAGAAGATAAAAAAGTGGTAGGAACCGAAAACATGGAAGCACTGGAGTTGAGGGACATTAGTTTCTACCCCAATCCAAGCGATGGCCGCTTCGATGTTGAACTAAAAACGAAAGCCGATTCCCCCATTCAGGTGATAATTGTAGACGACAATGGCAATGAAGTCTTTAACAGAGTCGGCCGTCCGCAGGCCGGAGAATATAAATTCAACGTAGACCTAACGCACGAAGGCAAAGGCATTTACGTTATGAAATTGATTCAAAACGACAAAGCGCTTACCAAGCGAGTGGTAATCGAGTAAATTTTAGTTTTAGTTGAGTATTTCGAAGAGGAAGCCGGTCAAGCTTCCTCTTTTTATTTTATGGCTCTATATTTGGCGCTCAATTAGAAAATTATGGAATTAGTGAATGGCCGATACAATATTCAAGGGATTGACTTAGAGTCTCTTGCTGAAGAGTTTGGCACACCCGTATATGTGTATGATGCGGCCAAGATAAAATCGCAGTTCGATCGTCTTTCCGAAGCTTTTCCTCAGGTAGACCTCCGAATTAAATATGCCTGTAAATCGCTTACTAATATTTCCATACTTAAGCTATTGAAGAGCTATGGTTCTGAGTTAGACTGTGTATCGGTTCAAGAAGTAAAATTGGGTTTAAAGGCAGGTTTTAGCCCTGAGCAAATATTATATACCCCAAACTGTGTTTCGTTTGAAGAGATCCAGCAAGCGGTAGAACTGGGGGTGATGATAAACCTCGACAATATCTCGCTTCTTGAGCAATTCGGAAACAAGTACCATAATACGGTTCCCGTTTGCATTCGCCTCAATCCTCATATAATGGCCGGAGGCAACAAGAAAATCAGTACGGGACATGCCGATTCCAAATTCGGTATATCTATCTACCAAATAGCTCATATTCTCAAGGTGGTTTCTACCTACAACATCGATGTGGTAGGGCTCCACATGCATACAGGTTCCGATATTTTAGACGCGGAGGTGTTTCTAAGAGGAGCCGAAATTCTTTTCGATGCGGCCAAAAACTTCGATGCCCTTCGGTTTATAGACTTTGGTAGCGGTTTTAAAGTAGCCTACAAAGAAGGAGATATTACAACCGACATAGAGGAAGTGGGGGCAAAGCTGTCTTCGGCTTTTGTGCAGTTTTGCGAGACCTATGGTAAAAAACTCGAAATGTGGTTTGAACCCGGTAAATTTCTGGTAAGCGAGGCCGGTGTTTTTCTGGTGCGGACCAATGTGGTTAAAACAACCCCTGCCACAGTTTTTGCGGGCGTAGATTCAGGATTAAACCACCTCATCCGCCCCATGATGTACGATGCCTACCATGAGATTGTAAACATTTCGAACACCTCTGGCACAAAACGTGTATACACTGTGGTTGGCTACATTTGCGAGACCGATACTTTTGGTTTGGACAGAAAATTGAGTGAAGTAAAAGAAGGAGATATTCTGGCCTTTAAGAATGCCGGAGCCTATGGCTTTAGCATGGCTTCTAACTATAATTCACGCCTGAGACCGGCCGAAGTATTGGTGTATAACGGCAAGGCCCACCTGATTAGGCAAAGAGAAACCTTCGATGATATTCTGCGAAATCAGGTAGAGATAGATATCTAATTTCAGGGCTTCAGAAGTCGGTTTTTCGACTTGCTAAGCCAATTAATTACCCGTTTTGCAACGTGAAAATTGCGAAACTTCATTAGTTTAGAAAATTCAAGAAGAAACGCGCTTATGAACACTAAGAAAATGACTTTACTAGCCCTGTTTGGAGGGTTTTTGTTAGCCTCTTTCTCATTTAAGTCAGTCGACCAGAGCGATGCACTGAAAAAAAGTATGGCAGCCGGAAAGACTACATACGATGCCGTATGTTTGGCCTGCCATATGGACAAAGGCCAGGGAATTCCTAATGTTTTTCCTCCTTTGGCCAAGTCTGACTACCTGATGAAAGATGTAGACCGCAACATTAAAAACCTTATTCAGGGCTTGAGCGGAGAAATAACCGTAAACGGTAAAAAGTACAATCAGGTAATGCCTGCCTCTGGCCTAGACGATGAGGATATAGCCAATGTATTGAACTACGTGATGAACTCGTGGGGCAATAAAGCCGAGAAGATGGTGACTAAAGAGCAGGTAGCCAAAGTAAGAGCAAGTCTCAAATAAGCAAGTATCCGAAAAATAATCGGTCGAGAAAGCAGTTAACACTTTGAAACCTGTAGTGCATTTTTGCTTAATGAATCAGTGGATGAGAAGTATGACTGCTTTTTTGTTTGTATTGCTGTTTTGTGCTCACGGATGTAAAAGTCCGGAAAATGATACCAATCCGCAATTCAGCGATCAGGAAGTGTCCAATGCCTTTGGCCGGGCTCAGGAACAAGCCCAGATTCAGATTCCTCAGTTAGACGAAGCTTCTGGGCTGGTCAATAGCCGATCCAATCCGTTTTACTTTTGGTCTCACAACGATAGCGGAGGAGACCCTCAGTTTTTTCTGTTTACTCAGACAGGAGCCGATTCCAGTCGGCTTATTCTTAACGGGGCTCAAAATGTTGATTGGGAAGATATGGCCATTGGCCCGGGTCCTGTAGATCAGGTAAATTATTTATATGCCGCTGATATTGGCGATAACCGTGCGGTTCGGGCCAATTGCGTTATTTACAGAGTGCCTGAGCCGGACCTTACGGTGGCCGATATACCCGCTACCTATACAGTAAATGCAACAGATTACGAAACCATAACCTATCGGTATGCCGATGGTGCCAGAGACGCAGAAGCTTTGTTTGTGGATCCGGCCACACGAGATATTTACATTGTCACCAAACGAGAACCCAGTGTAATTGTCTATCGCCTGCCTTACCCTCAAAGCCTTAGCTCAGAAAATGTTGCTGAACGTGTTGCGGTCATTCCTTTCACTTTTGTTACGGCAGCCGATCTTTCGGCCGATGGAACTGAGCTCTTGCTCAAAAATTATGAAAACGTATACTATTGGAAGCGATCAGCAACAGAAAGTATACAGGAGATGTTAAGCAAAACCCCTCTTAGGTTAAACTATACCAGAGAGCCCCAGGGAGAAGCTATTGCCTGGGACTCCAGCCACAATGCTTATTATACCATTAGCGAAGCCAACGGTTCCTCACCCGTAGTTTTGTTTCGTTATAACAGAAATTGAGCTGCTCTAGCTGGCGCTAATGGTGTTCAGTGTTGCGGTAAAGGCATTGTAATACGACCTGCCAATTGGAATTTTCTTATTGCCCAGATACACATAGCTGGTATCGATGGCCGTAACCGAGTCTACCAATACCACAAACGATTTGTGTACACGCAAAAACCGGTCTTTTGGCAGTCTGTCGGTAATTTCCTTTAGCGACTTGCGTATGGTAAAATCTCTGCCGTCTTTGGCATGAATCGTAATGTGGTTTCCATCGGCTTCAATCCATTCCAAATCCTCATATTTCACCTTCTCCAACAAGCTTTTCTTCTTAATAAAGATGGAGTCGTTGTTATAAGTAGTTGGGTTGTTTTCGGGTAGTCGCTCACCCTGAATACTCGCCAGGCGATTTTTGTTGAACAAGGCCACTTCTATGGCGGCATAAACATCGTCTTTTGTAAAAGGTTTTACAATGAAGCCTAAAGGCTGAGTCTGTTTTGCACGACTAACGGTTTCTTTGTCAGAATAAGAAGTGATATAAACAAAAGGAACTTTATACTGCTCTTTAATAATACCGCCTAGTTCAATACCATCTTGGTCACCCTTAATTTTAACATCGAGCAAGATCAAATCAGGTCGGGAACTTTTAATCGCTTTAATGGCCTGATTGGCCGAATTGGCTATTTCTGTATTCTCATAGCCAAAGATGCCTAGCATCTCTTGAAGATTTTCAGCAATGAATGGCTCGTCCTCAACGATCAATATTTTGGGACTGTTCTGGTAATCGCTGTCCATGATGTCAGTTATTTGGTTAGGTGAATATCTTAAATATCGAGGTTAATTGGTCGAAAACTACTAAAATAGTAACTTAAAATTATCCAAAATACGCCCTTCTTAAGCGCTCAAGTGATGGAAAACATTTTAAAAGATGTTACGAACGAATTAATAGATGTAAAAAGCAGATCGGTTGAGCTTCAGTCTGTTATCAATAATTTGACTGAGGCAATTTGGTCAATAGACCTCACTTCTGAGCCTTATGAAATCATCTATCACAATAATCCAATCGAACGATTTGGTAACCCTGATGAACTGGATCCGCCACCCCGAACCATGGAAGAATGGCAGCAATGTATACATCCCGATGATCGGGAACGAGTGCTGGAAGAGGTGGTCAATGCGCTTAGTTCAGGCAATGCGAGCTACTCCTATAGGGCCCTTCGTAAAAAGGATCAGTTTCGTTATTTCCGCGACCGGATCAGTGTGCTTTATGAAAATGAGAAACCTGTTCGGCTTGATGGAATAACCATAGACATAGACCATATAAGGCGTTCCAGGCTCAATCTGGAGCTTAGTCAGCAGCGATTAAAAGCAATTGTAGATGCACTGCCCGACCCGGTTTTTATTTCTACAAAAGAAGATGGTCAGGTCATTTTTGCCAATGAAGTGCTTTTTAAGGTCTATGAGATGTCTCCCATAGATTTTCTGGGCAAAAAGGTAATTCAGTTTTACCAGAACTTTGAGGGTCGGAAGTCTTATATAGAACGATTACAGAACGAAGGCCATATTCAGGGGCATGAACTTGTGTTGCGCAACAAAAAGGGCGAATCGTTTTGGGTAAGTGCTTCCACCATGCCACTCGATTTTCAGAATCAGGAGTGCTTTATTACCATTCTACAAGACATTACCGATCGTAAAAATCTTGAAAAACAGCTTCAGGAGAGTAATGAGCGATATCAGTTGGCGGTTGAAGGAACCAATGATGCTATTTGGGAATATGACTTCCACACCAAGAAGTCTTACCTTTCTCCTCAGTTTTGGGAAGGTATGGGGCTGCCTCCGGAAGAAAACCCACTGGATGATCAGCTGATAGCCAAATACCTTCACGAAGTAGACCGAAAGGAATTCATTGTGGTGCTCAACCAGCACCTGGAAGAGAAGAAGGAAAAACTCACCCTGGAGTTCAGGCTTTCAGGAGCCGAAAACAAAATAATCTGGGCCCTTTTTAAGGCTGGCATTATTTACAGCGACAAGGGAGTTCCCCTTAGAGCTGTGGGTTCTCTTTCCAACATTACCTCCCTCAAGGAGGCTCAAACCAAACTGAGAGAAAGCGAAGCGAAGTATAAGCTTATTTCAGAAAATTCGAGCGACTGTATATGCCTTCAGGAGCTCAATGGGCGCTTTGTTTTTGTGTCGCCTTCATCGAAAGACGTCCTGGGTTACACTCCGGGCGAACTAGCTAGTATGAGGCTAAGAGATATTATTACCGAAGAATATTTACATAAGGTGTCAGACACCATGCTGGGCGTAATTCAAGGTAAGCTAAAAACCGTTTCCATAACTTTTCAGGCAAGGCACAAAAATGGCAGCCTCGAATGGCTGGAAACTGTTGGAGGAGCTATTCTGGACGACCAGGGCGAGCCTATGTTTTTACAAACAAGCACAAGAAATGTAACGGACAGGGTAGAAGCTCAACGACAGCTAAAGGAAAGCGAGGAGCGCTACAAGCTTATTACCGAAAACTCCAACGACATTGTGACGCTCATGGATGTTGAAGGTAACTACGTGTTTATTACTCCTTCTATTAAGGAAGCAATGGGCTGGGAGGTAGATGAGGTAATTGGTCAGAATACACGCAACTTTGTGCATCCGGAAGACCTGCCCGATATTGAAAAAGGCTTTTTAGAAACCCTTGAGAAGAAGATCAAGGAAAGAACGATGATCTTCCGATACAAGCACAAGAATGGCAGCTGGCGATGGATGAAAGCCACAGGCGGAATTATTCTGGATGAGCATCAGAACCCCATCTACTTTAGAGCCAATAAAATTGACATCACAGACAAGAAGCTTACAGAAGAGCGCCTAAAGGCGAAAGAAGAGCAGTATAAGCTAGTGTCTGAAAATTCTGCCGATGTTATTTGCTTACATAAGCTCGATGCTACTTTTACTTTTGTATCGCCCTCTTGTTCAAGGCTGTTGGGCTATTCCGTAGAAGAAAAAATGGAGCTTACCCTGGCAGACCTTATTCACCCTGATGATTATAAGCGAGCCATTGAGGTGTTCGAAGAAACCGCAAAAAACAAGCGCAAGAATACCATTACGCAGTATCGTTACAAGAAAAAGAATGGAGAGTATTTCTGGGCAGGAGTTTCAATGAGTGCGGTCCTGAATAGCGATCAGGAAACACAATTTGTACTTACCTCTACAAGAGACATTACGGAAATTGTGAACGTAATAGAAAAGGAGCGACAGCTCAACAAGCTTAAGTCGAGCTTTATTTCCATGGCATCTCACGAGTTTAGAACACCCCTCACCACCATTCAGTCCAGCAACGAGCTCATAAGCATGTATCTGGAAAACAAGGCAGAAATAAACGATAACCGTCTGGTGAAACACGTGAGTCGAATTCGTACAGAACTGGATCGCCTCAACGCCCTCTTGAAGGACGTGTTTACCCTGGGTAGGCTGGATGTTGGAAAAACCCAACTGAAAAAAGACATTACTTCGCTAACGGGAATTGTTCGCCAGGTAATACTGGAGTGTCAGGTGCAGTTTAAAGACCGCAAGGTGCAATTGAAAATTGAGGGGCAGGAAAGACAGCTATTACTAGATAGCCAACTCATTTCTCATGCCATATCCAACCTCATTAACAACGCCCTTAAATATTCGGGGAATAGAAAAGATCCGGAAGTTATTATCATTTACGAACCTGATTCGGTACAGCTAAAGGTCAAAGACTACGGAATAGGAATTCCTAAGAAAGATCAGGCCAGCTTGTTCGAGTCGTTCTCAAGAGCCTCCAACGTGGGCGATATTGACGGCACCGGTTTGGGGCTGGTAATAGTCAAACAATTTATTGAGATGCATGGTGGTACCATTTCCTTTCAGTCGGAAGTACACAAAGGAACTACCTTTACCATTGCCATTCCCAATGTTTAGTTAAAAGTAAAAACCGAGCCTGAAGAGAGGCAAAAGAGTTTCTTCAGATTTCGCCAGTAGAATGTTTACAGCAAAACGGCCGAATGGAGTAAGGTATACCCCTCCACCATAGCCATGATGCCATTGGTTGGAGTTTTCTCCGCTTACCCATACCCTGCCCAAATCGTTGAAAAACAGAAGACCAACTCTGGCCGGCAGAAAGTAATTCCTCCACTCTAGTAAATCTATTCTTAGGTCTAGCTGATGGTAGAAGCTGCTTTCACCTGCAAAGCGGTATCTTCTATACCCTCTCAGGGTATTGAAGCCATCGAGATAACTGGCCTGGAAAAACTCAAAATCGCCAAAAGATTTGTGGTAGCCTACACGGGTAGCCATTGAGGTGCGCCCGAAGCCATCCATAATCCAACGAAATGTAAGGTCGGAGCGCCAGCGCGCACTGTTTGCAGATAGTTCGTTTAGCCCGTTGTCATACAGCAGTTCGGTGTTAAAAGTGATGCCCCGCTTGGCAAAAACGGCATCGTCTCGGGTATCCAGATAAAAGCCCAGGTTAGCCCCTAAATAAGTTCTGTGATTTTCCAGTAGACTTGGATCAAGCCCATTTTCTGCAAAGTTGGAGATAAAACGGTTGTCATTCTTTTCAATCTCCACGTCCCAAAACCTAAGGCCTACCTTAAAATGAGCCTTTGACCCTACCTGAAAGCTTAGGACCGGGTTGACAAAATAGGATTCGTAGCGGGTGCGGTAGTAGGTTAGGGGTTGGTCTTTGTCGTAGGCCGACTCATTGCCCAAACCAAAGAAGTTGTTCACAAAGTTAGGGGCCTTTATTTCCATATCGAGCAACAGGTTGGCTTTGCCCAGAGCATCAACCCATTCACCGCTGTAGTCCAGGCTATATGAGCTGGTGGCCAGCGCATAGCTGGCCAGCAAAGTGTGCTTTGCAGCAAAAGGCTCCTTGCGAAAACCATCACTCTTATACATAAACCCACCTCCAAGAAAAACACCATCGTCCGGGTTATAGTTGAATCCAACAAGTGGCATTAGCACGTCAAAGTCGAACTCCTCCATATTGTAGTGGTTTATGAGCGGATCCTTATCGCTGGTCAGGTCTTTGGTTTCTTTGCTGGGGTCCAGGATTGTATTGAGGGACTTGTCGTAAACCACAGTGTGTTTTTTTAGTCCTTTAACCCGGCTTTTGTCTACTACCATATCTTCTCCATCTCCGCCAATGATTCGTACAACTATACTTTTGTTTACATTGCCCGACAGTTCAAACTCATCTTCCTGGTCGAAACCAAAAAGTCGTATTTCTTCAGTTTCTGAAGTCTTAAATGTACGTTGATAGAGCAACTGATCCCGGTTGCCCTTATCAGATATTTTATACACTTCTACCTGGGTTTCTTCATCGCTAAGGCGTTTTACTATAAACCACTCTCTCTTGTCGCTGCCCAGTACGTTCACCGTTTTCGACAAAAATTTGTAGTAGTCAGCGGCATATTCATGAAGCCGGTCTCTGCGGTTTTTGAGCTTTCGTATAATCTCCTCGCCATGCAGGTCGAAGATTTGCTTTGGCCAAACTTTGAATGCCTGTTCAATCACTTCATCTGTGAGGGCTGCTTGTAGTTCTTTGGCCTGATTCACCCAGTCTTCTTCAGAAGGTTCCGTCATAAAGTACCTGTCGAACCACCGAATTCTATAAAAGCCGTAGGCAGGGGTATAGTCTATTTCATCATGAAAACCCCTTAGTGCAGGCTGAGCCCATTTGGAAGCGGCCAGTTTCTTAAAGACACCCTCACCGGCAAAGAATACCACATCGCGATCGCGGGGTATTGGTTTATACAGCTTCTTATCGTCTTTCAGGTCATATTCAACCCATCTCCATTGGTCATCGTGCCTGTCCCAATCGCCTAGCCACATGTCGAAGAGCCTGTTTCGCACCACAAATACCTGATCGACCTTTTCATCATTGTCGTCTCTGAGTTTTTCGTACAGGTCTATGCTCGACTCTACATCGTCTCCGGCTCCAAAAAAGGATTCTTCAATGTGTTCTTTATTGGCGCGTTCTTCAAAAATGGCCATAGTGTTGGCAAAGTCTTCGCGGTATATGCCAAAACGGGGATCGTCCGGTATAAAATAAACCTTAGGATTGGCGTGGAATATTCCTGCAGCTTCGGCCAGGGGCGGAATTACAAATGGTGCATAGGGGTGAGAAGAGGAGATACCATCTTGAACAATACTTTTTATGAAGGTGCGCCTTAGTTCGGGAGGCAAGGTCAAAGCAGGGTTTTTGTCCATAGATCGTAAGACATACTGTTTGCCGTCTTGAGCCTCCAGTCTCAGAGAGGTGGTTTGGTGTCCGCCTCCCTTTTTTAATATTCTCAATCCTCCTTTCACACTGCCAATATCAAAAACCGGCAACTCAATTGGTGTGGCCCATTCCTGCCGGTAGTTTTCTCCAAAGAGTGCTTCGTGCAGAGCACTACGGTTGTGGTATTTTAAGCTAGCGGCAAATACAGTGTCTTTATCCTTGAATTGATCGGTATCGAACTCGGCCAATAAGTCTTTGGGCGAGGGCTGCCATTCTCGTTCGGAGAGAGTGGCCTCATATAATGTTTTTGCTTCACCGTTTTCAGGGGTAATGAACCGGAGTACGACTTTGCCGTTGTGCAGGTAGTCTATTCGTGCAAACCCCATGGTGTTTTGGGCAAACAAGGCATCGCCTTTCTGTTTTACATGAGCATTGTTTTTGGCACCTGAACCGCTTACTACAAAGTGCATTCCTTCTTTTGCAATGTGTTCAAGGGCGTGTTCATGGCCTGCCGCATGTATAACATCGGGGTGTTGTTGCATGAGTTGCACCAGCCCATCGCGAAACTGCTTGTAAATGGGGTGGGTATTGTCTTGAATATTGCCAAACACTTTGCGATAGAGCGGATAAATTGAGCCCAGCCCCGGTAAGGGGAGGTAAAAATTCTTGAGTCGTTTGGAGGCAGTGAGCGGAAATAGGTGGTCTTTAAGGCTGAACACTCCTCCATGAATACCATAGGTATACATAGGGTGATGAGAGACCACCACCAGCTTCTTGTGAGTATTTCTCCTAATAATATCCTGAAGTTGTTCTCCGGCCTCGGCCAAAGACGATACGCCACAGTCGTTGCTGTTTTCGGGCTTTTTGCCCTTATGAAGAAACCACTGAGTGTCTATGGCTACAAGTGTAATGCCCTCGGAGAGATTAATCTCTACAGGGCCGGGGCAACCATTGGGAGGCAGCCAGATGTTGGTGTTGTTAAGCGCTTTTTCTACATAGCGCTGCTGAATTTTAAGCCATTCCAGCCCGTAATCTTTTCCCTGAGCCCAATCGTGGTTGCCGGGAATAAAGATGGTTGTGCCTGCAAAGTCCTTTACAGCGTTAATTTGTCCATCAATGGCCTTCTCCGCTTCGGCACGAAGCGGATGGTCGGCCGGAGGCATGCCCTTTGGGTATATGTTATCGCCCAGAAAAACTACTCCGGCATTTTCTCCTGCTGCCGTTAGCTCTTGCCTGAGCAAGGTGAGTACCGGGTTTTCATATGGTTCTCCGGCATCGCCAATTAGAAATAGGGAATATCGTGGAGGTTGACTTTGAAAAGCACTGGCGGTAAAACCAGCGAGCAAAAAAAATAGAATGAGCAGTGGCCTCGACATGAATTTTGTTTTGGTGGCAACAGAAATGTACATCTAAAGGTTCTATTGGCTGCGCTAATTTAAAGATAAACAGGTCTTATTAACTTTTACAGCCAAAAGAGGCCCTGCATTAATTGCCGTTATTCAGTTTAAACCAAAGCAACGTGCCTCCATCGCCCTCAACTTCATTGGAAATGAACAAGTCGCCATTGGGGGCAAAGGCAATTCCTTCCGGTTGAGGGAAAAGACTTCTTTTCAGTTCCGTTAGATTCTTGGGTTTTCCATCTGTGCCAAAGACCATTAGAGCCCTTTTGTGTGCAGAGAGTACATAAGCCTCTCCGGTGAGTGGGTGAATGGCTATGCCCGAAGGATGAAACTTAAAGTCTTTGCCACCTGTTCTAGTTGCTTATGACTCACCGAATAAATAGGGAGCTTGATGAACTTCTCCTCCTTTAGATCGAAGCCGTAAATAGCCTTCCCTTTCACTTTTACTTTATCCACATCGCCATCGTCTTTTAAGGCAATGAGCAGCAAATGTTTTTGGGCATCGTAGCCCAAGCCTTCTACATTATTGCCTACATGAAAAGGAGTGCTTATTTCTTCCACAACCCCTTCTAAGCCTACATGAAAACGGTATAGTTTGCCATTGCTTTTAATCACATAAATGTGATCTCCTATGCGCTCAATTCCTTCAAAATCGCCATCACCCCCAAAACGCACACGTTGTACAACTTTTCTTTTTTCCAGGTCAAACACATACATTCTGCCATTCTCATCGTTGTGCATAGCAAGTTGACCCGGGGCATAGTAGGTGAGTCCGGAAACCTCTTCCAAATAGTCTGGGAGCCTGTATACGGCTGTTGGAGAATCTAAGGAATAGGGTGGTTTTTGATGTTTTTGAGCCCAAATGGAGGTTCCCAAACTTAGGAAAAGGAGAATGACAAAGCAGAGTTTAGTTGGCATGACGATGGAACAAAAATAAGCTTTTGATCATTCCTAATAAGTGTTGATTTTCAGGTAAATTCAGACATAGCACATATATTTAGTTCATAATCCGAAAAAGTGGCAGAATCGCTCATAGCTAAAGTTCAATCGTATTGTAAGGAGTTGCTCGAAAGAGAGCTTCCTGAAAAGTTTGTTTATCATAACTACAATCATACCGAACGAGTGGTAGATGCCGCCCGAATGATTGGGCGTGAGTCAGGGCTGAATGAGAAGGAGCTGGAGACGGTAACCATTGCTGCCTGGTTTCATGATGTGGGGTATACGCATGGCTGCGATTACCACGAAGCCACCAGTGCCAAGTTGGCTCGTTCATTTTTGGAAAAAGAGAAGGTAGAGGCTGCAAGAATAGAGGCTATTGAGGGCTGTATAATGGCTACACGCATTCCTCAATCTCCTAAAAACCTGATGGAAGAAGTGCTTTGTGATGCCGATTTGCACCATTTGGCTTGTACTGACTATGAAATGATGTCGGAGCGTATGCACCGGGAGATTGAACATGTAAAAGGCAAAGAGATTGACCCTTCTTTGTGGAACGAGATGAATTACAACTTCTTCAAAGACCATGAGTATTTTACTGAATTTGCCAAAAAACACCTGCAACCCATAAAAGAAGAAAACCTGCAACAGATAAAGAAAGCCAAAAAGGGAGAGTCTGACAGTAAGTATGTGAAGAAGCTCGAAAAAAAGCTGGCTAAACTGGAGAAGAAGGCCGAGCAAAAGCCGGATAGGGGTATTGAAACGATGTTTAGGACTACCTCTAAAAACCATTTGGAGTTGAGTGCTATGGCCGATAATAAGGCCAATATCATGATTTCAGTCAATACCATTATTCTGTCGGTGGTGGTTTCAGTACTCATCAGAAAACTATATGAATATCCGAACCTGGTAATTCCTACCATTGTGCTTATTGTGGTTTGTCTTACCACCATAGTATTGGCTATTTTGGCTACACGGCCAAATGTATCTTCCGGTGTTTTTACCGATGCAGAGGTTTTGAGCAAGCGTACTAACCTTCTTTTCTTTGGTAACTTTCATAAGATGGATCTGGATCGATACGAGTGGGGTATGCGCGAAATGATGAAGGATGGAGATTACCTCTATGGTAGCCTTATCAAAGACATTTATTTTTTGGGTGTGGTGCTGGGTAAGAAGTACAAATTGCTACGAGCATGCTATACCTTTTTTATGATTGGCTTTGTTATTTCAATCATAGCCTTTGTATGTGCCATGCTTCTCTTTCCTCCACAAGAACAAACCGGCTTCTATACCTTTTAGCTTGATTTTCTTGAACTTACTGGCTAAATAGGTTCATGTTAAAGAGTTATTTTCTGGTGGCCTTGCGTACCATACGCAAGCACCCGGGTTATGCCGGGGTCAATATTTTTGGACTTACTCTCGGTATTTCCTCCTTCTTATTCATTCTCCTAATTGTTCGGTTTGAGCTTAGCTTTGATAAATTCCATAGTCATTCCGACAGCATTTACCGAATAAACAATGAATTAAGGCTAAGCAGTGGTAACTACAAGTATCCTACATGCCCTTCGGCCGTAGCACCTGCCCTTACCAGTCAGTTGCCGGAAGTGTTGGATTTTACACGTTTAAGTGGAGGAGGTCAGCAATTAGTTATTGAAGTAGGAACTGAGCTTTTTAAGGAAGATGATTCCTTCTTTGCCGACCCGAACTTTCTGGAGTTTTTCAATTTTGAGCTGCAACAGGGAAGACCGGCCGATGTACTCAATGCTCCCAACCGAGTGGTACTCACGGAGGCGGCCGCCATAAAGTATTTCGGCACTACTCAGGCTGTAGGGAGAACTCTGAAAGTAAAAGGCCAAAATGAGACAGAATATGAAGTATCGGGTATACTAAAGAATCTTCCGGGCAATACTCATATTCAGTTGGATATGGTGTTTTCCAATCTTACCCTTCGCCAAATGAACAATGGCAACATACTCAATAGTTGGGGCAATGATGGGTTCTATTCTTACATAAGACTTGCCAGGCCAGAAGACGTAACAATCGTTTCTAATAAACTAGAAGAGCTGAAGATAGCCAATGTGGAGGAGGCCAGGCAGCACATGTTTAACCCTGATTTTACGGCTCTGGAAGATATTCATCTCAGCTCCAACTTGCGCAATGAGATTGCTGTGAATGGCAGCATGGATTTTGTCTATATATTTTCGGCCGTAGGCTTGTTTGTGCTCATCATTGCCGGAATCAACTATATGAATCTGGCAACGGCCCGGTCGGCCCGAAGAGCTCAGGAGGTGGGTATAAGAAAAGTTTTAGGAGCCTATAAAAAACAGCTTATCGCTCAGTTTTTGGGCGAGTCGCTTGTTCTTTCAGTGATCTCCGCGCTCTTGTCTCTGCTCATTGTAGGGCTGTTGCTGGGCTGGTTTGCCAATTTGGTTAACAGGCCGGTTAGTACGGATATGCTCTATCAACCGGAGGTAGTGTTAATTTTAGTGGCCATAGTGCTCATTATTGGTCTGGGTTCAGGGAGCTATCCGGCCCTTTTTCTCTCAGCTTTTAAGCCCGTAGTAGTACTCAAGGGTAAGCTTGTTCCGGGCATGGGCAGCTCCGGCTTTTTTAGAAAAGCACTGGTCGTATTTCAGTTTGTTATTTCCATTGTCATGATTATTGGTACGGCCATCGTTTACAAACAACTCAACTTCCTTACAAGTAAACCTTTGGGTTTTCAGAAAGAACATGTGCTAATGGTTTCCAATACCAACCAGGCTATTACCCCAAAGCTTGAGGCATTTAAGAATGAACTAATTAAAAGTCCCGATGTGGAGGCCGTTACGGCCACTTTTTCTAAGCCCGGTGGCCTTCGGCCTATAGTTTTTGTGAAATCAGAAACGGTTTCGGAAGAAGTTGATGGACTCAATCTGGCCGGTATCAATATTGACCTTAACTACCTTGAAGTAATGGAGATAGAGCTTCTGGAAGGCCGCAATTTCGACCCGTCCATTCCAACCGATTCAACAGAGGCTATTATTATCAACAAAAGAGCTTCGCGAGAGCTCAATATGGAGAATGATGCTGTGGGAAGGTTTATCGATGTACAAAATTTTGGTGGTCAGTGGCAGCGTAAACAGATCATTGGAGTAATCGATGATATTAATTTTGAACCCTTGCAAAGAGGTACGGAGTCTTGCTTTTACGCTTATTTCTTTCCCAATTTTCAGTACGTTTTTGTAAAACTCAGGCCAGAGGCCTCTGGTCAGGTAATCGAACACGTTCGGTCGGTTTGGTCATCCATGGCTCCTTCCCAACCTTTCGAATATTCGTTTCTGGCCGATGACCTGAATACGTACTATGAAAATGAGAAAGAGCTGGGGCAATTGGTGATTTTCTTTGCCGCCCTAGCCATTGGAATAGCTTGCCTGGGGTTGTTTGGCTTGGCCTCCTACAGCACCGAACAACGCATAAAAGAGATTGGTGTACGAAAAGTGTTAGGGGCCTCTGTTGGACAGGTGTTGTACCTGCTATCGCGCGATTTTGCATTGCTCATTGTTGTGGCTTTTGTTATTGCTGCGCCTGCGGCATACTACCTAACCGGTTGGTGGTTGCAGAATTTCGCTTTTGCTATAACGCCTTCGATAATTACTTTTTTGTTGGCAGGTCTGGTGGCTATGTGTATTGCTCTGCTCACCGTAAGTTATAAAACCTATCAGGCCGCGCGCTCAAATCCTGTTCGGGCCCTTCGGTCAGAATAGCGTGTCAATAATGAACAAATGTGGCCGATATTGTACACTTTGTAGAGCTGATGAAGCTGCCAAATGGCTAAAATCAATATATTCGCTATTGGCATATCAATTGTTAAACCCATTAGGTCAAAACTTAAACTAATCAGATGATAAAACTTCGCGACATCGACAAGTTCGTTGATTCAAAATACCAGAGAACCTTCATACTTAAAGGCATAGATTTAGATATAGAACAGGGTGAATTTGTAACCATAATGGGCCCTTCTGGGGCGGGTAAGTCCACTCTTATGAACATTATTGGAATGTTGGATGAGCCATCACAGGGAGAGTATTACTTCTTCGATGAACCTATTCACCGCATGAAGGAGCGCAAGCGTAGCGATTTACATAAGCATCATATTGGATTTGTCTTTCAGGCCTATCACCTTATTGACGAACTCACTGTTTACGAAAACATTGAAACCCCGCTCTTATACAAAGGAGTAAAGAGCAAGGAGCGTAAAAGCTTGGTGGCCGAAATGCTCGATCGCTTTCAAATGGTTGCCAAGAAAGACCTCTTTCCGGAGCAGCTTTCCGGTGGTCAGCAGCAGTTGGTAGGGGTGGCAAGAGCCCTCATTGGGCAACCTAAATTGCTTTTGGCCGATGAGCCCACCGGAAACTTACATTCCGATCAGGCAGAAGAAATCATGAAGCTTTTTCAAAAGCTCAATCAGGAGGGAATGACTATTGTTCAGGTGACCCACTCCAAAGAGAATGCCGCCTATGGCAAGCGTACCATCAATTTGGTCGATGGAGCTATCGATAAAGACGATAGACACTAAAAGGCTTTTCTTAAATTCAAGGGGCTGTTTTAAAGGCTGTTATATGCAAAGGCTCATAGAGATATAGCATAGGCAGGCTTTGAGACAGCCTTTTATTTTTGCCTGGCCGCATAGTTTTCTTTAACCTTCCAGAGCATCCACCAAGGTGTGCCGGGTGAAGCATGGTGCTCATAATGATAGCCAAAAAAATAACAGCTAATAAACGCCCACACATGGTTTAGTCGCTGACTTCCCGATTTGTGAGGGTTTTCGGGAGCGTGTTCACCCCGGTGGGGCAGGTAGGTGCCAAAGTAGAAAAGCTGTAAGGTGGAAAGCACAGCCGGGAGCATCCAGTATACTATCAGCCTATCGGCAGGAATCCATAGCTTTAGTACATTGAACGAAATAGCCATGAGTACAATCTGTTGCCATGAAATGTACTGCCTCAAAAAGCTGAAGTACCAGGCAAGAAAACCTCCCCTGTGGTAATCAGGGTCTTGGTCTGTAGCTACATGTCGGTGGTGTAAGTGGTGTTTTGGAAACAGTCTGTTGTAGAAATTATAGCTAAACAGTAATGCGCTAAGGTGACCAATAAAGTGATTTATTCTACTGTTTTTGGCCACTGTTCCGTGCATGGCATCATGGGCTGTAATAAAAAGGCCGGTATAGAGATGTGTGAGAATGGCTATCAGCAAATAGGTGATGAGTGCACGTGAATTTACCGGTTGTTGCAAAGCCCAGGTCAGCACACCAAACCAAAGCGCTATAATGATTAGCGCAACGTATATGCCCCTATTGCTTTTGGGTGTGACCATAACCTAAAGTTAGTAATTATAGCTTTTCTAAGTGGTTTTTAACCTCTTCCATAAGCCACATGGGGGTAGAGGTGGCTCCGCAAATTCCTACAGTCTCGTTTTGAGCAAACCACTCGGTTTTTACATCGCTTATTGACGATACAAAGTGGGTACGCTGGTTTTGCTCGGCACATATCTTATACAAAACCTTTCCGTTGGAAGATTTGGTGCCACTCACAAATACAATTACATCGAATTTTTTGGCAAACTCCCGTAGCTCTTTGTCGCGGTTAGAAACCTGCCGGCAAATGGTGTCGTTGGATTTCACGGCTATACCATTGGTTTCAAGCACCTGATTTATCTCGTAAAACTTATGGGTACTTTTAGTGGTCTGAGAATAGAGGGTAATCTCCTTCGGGAGTGCTGCTAAGTCTAGTTCTTCCAGGTCTTGAAAAACCACTGCCTCGTTGTTGGTCTGGCCTAGAAGCCCTACTACTTCAGCATGACCATGCTTACCGTAGATATAAATTTTTTCCTCCTTGTCGTAGCTGGTTTTAATTCGGTTTTGAAGTTTGAGTACTACCGGGCACGATGCATCGATGAGCTCAAGATTGTTTTGCATGGCCAGTTGGTAAGTGCTTGGGGGTTCTCCGTGAGCGCGGATAAGTACTTTGGCATTTCGCAACGATAATAGCTGCGTATGGTTTATAATCTGAAGCCCCTTTTGCTCTAATCGTTTTACTTCTTCATCGTTATGAACAATGTCGCCCAGACAGTAGAGTTGACCTTCTTCATCCAGAATTTCTTCGGCCATTTCTATGGCATACACTACCCCAAAGCAGAAGCCGGAATTAATGTCTATATCCACGCTGAGGTTGAACATAATACATAAACTTAGAAGGGGTTCTTATGTTTGAAAATGTGGGGTGCTTAAGAAAGATTTTTTTGTAGGGCCTAGATGGCGTGAATGCGGTGCCTGAAATATATGCCCAGTAGCATGGTAAGCTTGCGGGTGTCAGGTATGCGAATTCGCTCTTCCTTAATGCGCTGCGGAGGACAGGCTTTTATTTTCTTGAAGAGTTTAAGGTAATATCTATAGGCCAGGTAAACCCCAAGCCTTGCTTCTGCGGGTAGCTTTCTGATTCCCGCCAGCGCTTCGTCAAAATCATGTTGAATGTCTGCTTCTATGGCTTCTTTGGCCGATAGGCTAAAGTCGTTAAAGTTGACTCCCGGAAAGTAAACGCGACCACGTTCTTCATAGTCGCTTTTGATGTCGCGAATAAAATTAACCTTCTGAAATGCTGCTCCCAATTTTTTGGCGGGGGGTACCAACTCCTCATACAGGTGATTGTTGCCATTGCAAAATACTTTCAGACACATGAGTCCAACTACTTCGGCAGAACCATAAATGTATTCTTCGTAGCCTTCCTGATTGTAACTTGTTTCGCTAAGATCCAGGCGCATAGAATGCAAAAAGGCTTTAATGAGCTGATGGTCTATTTGGTATTGGTTCACAACCAGCTGAAAGGCATGTAACACAGGGTTTAGACTTATCTTTTCAGAAATGGCCTCAAAGGTATCATGCTCGAATTTATCTAGTAGGGCCAGTTTATCTTTAGAGTGAAAAGTATCCACTATTTCATCGGCATACCTCACAAAGCCATAAATGGCATAAATAGGAAAGTGGAGCTTTTTGTGCAGGGTTCTAATGCCCAGGGTAAACGAAGTGCTGTAGCGCTGAGTAATCAGCTTGCTGCACTCCAGTGTGGTTTGATCAAATAGCTCCATAATTAAAGATAACTAAATATGAGGTAAGAGGTTTATGAAAAATCTTTGGCCACCTCATTGGCTACTACAATTCCTGAAATCAGGCTGGGAGGTACTCCGGGACCGGGTACTGTTAGCTGACCGGTGTAGTAAAGATTCTTGAGGTGTTTATTTTTGAGTGCCGGTTTTAATATGGCCGTCTGCCGCAACGTATTGGCCAGTCCATAAGCATTGCCTTTGAAGGAGTGGTAGTCGTTTACAAAGTCGGTATGGGCAAAGCTCCTCTTATAAACGATGTGCTCGGCTAAGGTTTGGCCACAGTAGTCTTCCATTCGTTTCAGGATTAGTTCAAAATAGTGCTCCCTTATGGTGTCGGTGTCTTGCAGCCCGGGGGCTACGGGAATAAGAAGAAACAAGTTTTCACAGCCTTCCGGGGCAACAGTTTCATCGGTTTTAGAAGTAACCGAAGCATAGAACAGTGGTTTTTCTGGCCACTGTGGGTTGGTGTATATGTGATGGGCGTGGGGAGCGAAATCCGTATCGAAAAAAAGGTTGTGGTGCAAAAGCCCTTCGAGCTTTTTGTCGAGCCCAACATAGTAGAGTAAAGAGGATGGAGCGAGAACACGCTTGTCCCAGTACCTATCGGAGTAATTTCTTGTGGAATCGTTGAGCAGTTGAGTATCTACATGGTGATAGTCTGCCCCGGCAACAACCACGTCTGCCTGAAAATTACCTTTGTTGGTTTCTACATGAGTTATTTTTTGTCCGTGACTAACAATGGAGGTCACCTCATGATCGGTTTTTATTTCAACACCAAGTTCGGAGGCTAAGCTGCCCAGGGCTTCCACAATCTTATACATACCACCTTTTGGGTACCATGTGCCTAAGGCCATGTCGGCATAGTTCATCAGGCTGTAGAGCGCTGGAGTATTTTGCGGTAAAGCACCTAAGAAGAGTACCGGAAACTCCATAAGCTGAACCAACTTTGGATGCTTAAAGTATTTTCTGACATGCCTGGCCATGGACTGGAACACATCCATTCTTACCACATCAAAAAGTAGTTTCAAGCTGGCAAATTCTTTCAACGATCGGCCCGGTTTGTATACCAGTTGGTTAATTCCCACTTCGTACTTATAGGCCGCCTGCCTCAGAAATGCTTCCAGCCGACCTCCCGCACCTTCTTCCAGAGAGTCGAACAATTTTTTAAGCGTGTCCATTTTTGCAGGTATAGGCATGGCTTGACCACCTTCGTAAATTACCTGGTAGGAAGGGTCGAGTCTTATCAGCTCGTAATAATCGGAAACTGACTTGCCAAACCGATTGAAGAAGGACTCGAACACATCGGGCATCCAGTACCAACTGGGGCCCATATCAAAAGTAAAGCCCGACTCGGTAAATTGTCGGGCTCTTCCTCCAATGGAGTTATTTTTTTCTAGAATAGTAACATTAAAACCTTTGTCGGCCAGATTAATGGCGGCAGACAGTCCGGCAAAACCAGAACCTATAACCAGTGCCTTTTTCCGATTCATTTAGGCTAAACTAGCACTAGCCTCTATATGTTCTAAGTTTTTCTTTCAATTGCTTTCTGGCAATATGAATTCTATTCTTTACCGTACCAATAGGAATTTCGAGTCTATCGGCAATCTCATGATACTTAAACCCTCTGAAATACATCATAAAAGGAGTTTTATACACATCGTCCAGCGAATCTATCGCATGGTTAATGTCTTTCAGTGCAAAATTTCCGTAGGCTCCATTTTCAATTTTAGTATTGCTGGAGTTAATAAAATGAAGATTGTCGGTAGTGTCTATAAAGGTGCCTCTTCTTACCATTCGTTGGTAATTGGTAATAAAGGTGTTTTTCATGATGGTATATAACCATGCCTTCAGATTGGTGCCTTCAGAAAATTTCTCCCTGTTCTTGTAGGCCTTCATGAGTGTTTCCTGAAGCAAGTCGTTCGCATCTTCAGAATCCTTTGTGAGCTTTAGTGCAAATGGTTTTAAGGACTTGGTCATTTGCGTAATGGTGTAACTATATTCCAGAGCAGTCATAGTGTTTGCTTTAATGTTGAACAAATATTGTAAAACGTTAAACAAAAGTCAAGTATATTTTGTGGAAATATTTATTTCAAACGTTAAACAAAAAAATACGTTACACTCGTTTTGATTAAAATTTGGTTCAGTATTGCCATGAATCATTAAACACTTTGTGTTTAAGGGTATGTACATATAAATATTTTTAGAATGCCGTAAGCCGCACTTTACATCCTGAGTGCCACAGTTTATATACGGTGTAGGGAAATGTTAAAGATTGAGGTAACTCAAAACTTTTACCAAAGGGGTGGTATCTATCTCATAGAAGTAAACCAACAACATGAGTTACAAGCTTTGACTTAAGAGCGTCTTATAAGAGCCGTTTGTGAAGACACAAATAATGTCTAAACGTATGTTATACGATTTAACTAGGTAACCCTCTAAAAATATTGGAGAAACTATCGGCTAACTGAGTGTCCCTGCTGCTCTTCTATGAATTCGAGCAAATGATTGGGGTTGGCTATCTGAACAATATTTTCTTTCAATTCCAAATCTTGTCCAATTACCTGGCTGCCGGCCACCAATATGGGGGTATCCGAAAAATTATCGGCCAGATTGGCCAGGTATTCTTCCGTAGAAATGTTTCGGTCTTTGGTGGTCATAATGGTGAGAAGGTAGTCAGGTTTATAGGCGTTGAAGGCCACTTGTAAATCTTGGAAAGGCATATTTTGACCCAGGTAGACCACGCGATTGCCTCGAGCACGAATAAGGTAGTTGGCAAACAAAAGACTTAGTTCATGCAGTTCGCCTTCCGGGAGAAAGAGCATATACTTCTTGGCTTCTTCATCATAGGTTTCGTATTGGCCGTCTATGGCTACGATTACTTTTTGCCGAATGAGATTAGAAATAAAGTGCTCTTGAGCCGGGTTGATGGAATCGGTGATCCACATGATTCCTATTTTGGTGAGGAATGGATAGATTATATTGAGCATGGTGCGCTCAAAACCAATTTTAAGTGTATTGGATGAAATTATTTTTTCGAACCGTTGTTCGTCAAGGTCTATCATGGCCAGAGTGAGGCCATAAATCTGATCGGCAAAGCTGGTGGCCTTGTCGGCAATTTCCAAGACGGTTTCATGCATCTCCTCTTTGCTCATTTGAGCGATTTTGGAAATTTTGAATCCGTTATCTTTCAACAAAGACACGTTCAATATCAATTTCAGATCGTCCTGATCGTAAAATCTGATATTTGTATCTGTTCTTTTCGGGTTGATGAGCCCATATCGTTGCTCCCAAATTCTGAGCGTATGCGCTTTAATTCCCGAAAGGTGTTCTAAATCTTTAATCGAATAATTTGCCAATCCCCTACTCTTTATTTCCTTCTTCCTTCAAAAACCTTCTCGGCACGACAAATAAGCCGAAAGACACAGCATTTTCTTTCTGTGTTTGATGATGGGCCTTATGGGCTTCTGCTATAGCTTTGAGGTATTTGTTTTTGGGTTTGTCGAACCATTTTAACCTCCGATGTATAAGTACATCGTGAAGCAAAAAGTACGACATTCCATAAAGACTAATACCGCAGCCAATCCAAAAACGATAGTCTAGCTGTTCTACTCCCAGAAGAATGAGCGTAATGGCCGTACCTCCGAAGATGCAAGTAAACACATCGTTGAGTTCAAAGAATCCTTTGCCATGGGTGTGGTGAGTTTTGTGAATATTCCAAAGTACACCGTGCATCAAATATTTATGAATTACCCATGAAAAGGCTTCCATCAAACAAAAACCCATTAATGTCCATAGAACTGCGTTCCACATTTGCTTTTCAAACTCTATGTATTATCAATTGTTTTAAACCCTTCAAATTAAATTGAGCACAGCAAAGAAACCGGCTAGTATAAATAAAAGCTTAATAGCCAGAGGATTGTTTGACCGGGGAGCAAGAAAATTAAAGAGGTATTGAAGCCCAAGGCTCAGCACAAACCAGCCCATGTAGTTGGTCATTGGAATTTCGCTGCCTTTCCATTGCCAGAAGTCGTAGGTAATGGCCACAGGTTCTATGAGTAGGTCTATCAGAGTCATTATAAGGGCTCCGAGCAGTGCCGCCACATGCAGCGACTTGGTGAGCTTTTTGGCCAGCATGCCTGCACAGTATACCAGCACCACCCAGTTTAATCCAATGGCAAGGGGAACGTCCAGCAATTTCCAGCCCAGAGTGTTTCCGTATGTGTAGTGGCCGAATAATAGGCCCGTTTTTACGCCCACAACCTCGGCAAAAAAGCCAATTCCAAAGGTGAGAATTATGAACAGGAAGTAGCCCCTTTTCTTTTGTTCCTCGAAGTGGAGCACAATGGCAGCCGTAGCCAGCAGATTGAAAGGGGTAAGGCTCTGGAAAAGCGATTGTGTGCCTTGAAAGTATAGTCCGACTGCACCGGCCAGGTGCATGGCCACCAAAAGCCACAAGGCATTTTTTTGATTGACAAAAGGAAGTTGGTCTATCTTGGCAAGCATAGGGAGAGAAACTCGGTTGGCTTAAAAAATGTTAGCTCAAAAATAAAGGTTAATTTTGAGGCCAAAGGACAAAAAATGATTCTATATAACGTTACAGTAGCGATCGATAAAAAAGTGGAGAAGGAGTGGGTAAAATGGATGAAAGACATTCACATACCGGAAGTGCTGGCTACCAACCAGTTTTTAGATCATAAGTTCTTTAAGGTGCTCAATACGGACGATCCGGAATCTTCTTCTTACAGTATTCAATACTTTGCTGAGCATATGAACAACGTACAGATGTATCTGTCAATGTTTGCCCCTGAACTTCAGCAGAAGCATCACTTACAGTTCCCTAATCAGTTTGCGGCCTTTAGAACCTTGCTCGAAACGGTTTAATAGTTGGCTATTTGTTTGGCAGTGAGCGTGCAGTTAATCCACTCATCGTCTAAGTGAGCGCCTAGCTTTTTGTAGAAGTTAATGGCTGGTTCGTTCCAGTCCAGCACTTGCCACCTGACTTGCTTCGATCCGGTTTGTCGAGCTTCTTCCACAATGGCATCGAGAAGCTTTTGACCATAGCCCCTTCCACGGTGCGATTCTTTAACCACCAGATCTTCCAGGTATATAGCTTTGCCCTTCCAGGTAGAATAACGAAAGTAGTAAAGTGCCAGGCCCACAATTTCTTCATTTTCCGTTGCCACTAAAAATTGGAAAACCGGCTCTTCTCCAAAACCGTCTTCTTCCAGTTGTTCAAGGGTTATTTCTACTTCATGAAGCGCCTTTTCATAAACGGCTAGTTCTTTTATGAGCTCAAGTACAGACGGCAGGTCTGATTTTACACCTTTTCGAATTTTCATAGAGGCAAGTTAAGCCATGAGTTTGAGGCCTCCTAGCCAAACGACTCTTTAGGGTTGGCGAGGCTTTGCAAGTGGGAGGTTATAAAAAAGCAGGTCCTTATATATAAAGACCTGCTTTTCATGAGTTTTTATGGTGTCATTAAATTCGTTCGAAACCGGTGTACATATGCAGAACCTCCGGAATGGCGATGCCATTTTCATCTTGGTTATTTTCCAAAATGGCTGCCATAATTCTCGGCAGAGCCATGGCACTACCATTTAAGGTGTGCAAAAGAATCGACTTTTTGTTTTCGTCTTTGTAGCGCAGTTTAAGACGGTTGGCCTGATAAGTTTCAAAGTTAGATACAGAGCTAACTTCCAACCATTTTTCCTGAGCGGCTGAGTATACCTCAAAGTCATATGTTAGAGCAGAGGTAAAGCCCATGTCGCCTCCACAAAGTTTCAGAATTCGGTATGGCAGGTTGAGGCTATTCAGTAGGTGCTCTACATGTGCACACATTTCGTTCAGCGCCTGATAAGACTCCTCAGGTTTTCTAATCTGAACAATTTCTCCCTTGTCGAACTGGTGTAGCCGGTTCAAGCCCCTTACATGTGCCCCCCAGCTACCGGCTTCTCGCCTAAAGCAGGGTGTAAAACCAACGTTCTTCACCGGTAATTCGCTTTCGTTTAAAATCACATCGCGGTAAAGGTTGGTAATGGGCACTTCTGCCGTTGGAATCAGATATAGGTTTTCGGCCTGTACATGATACATCTGTCCTTCTTTGTCGGGCAACTGGCCGGTGCCGTATCCGCTGGCTTCATTTACCACTATGGGTGGTTGCACTTCGGCATAGCCTGCTTTTACAGCTTCATCGAGAAAATAATTGACCAGGGCTCTTTGTAAACGGGCACCCTTGCCCTTGTATACAGGAAAACCCGCACCGGCAATTTTTACCCCCAGGTCAAAGTCTATGATGTCGTATTTTTTAATGAGATCCCAATGGGGAACTGCCTGTCCGTTCAATTGCGGAATTTCGCCTGCCTTTTTAATCTCCTCATTGTCATCGGCCGAAGTACCGGCAGGAACCGATTCGTGCGGTACGTTTGGAATGTTGTACAACTTATGAGTGAGTTCCGACTGAATTTCATTCAGCCGATCGGCAAGTTCCTTGTTCAGTTGCTTGAGTTCTGCAGTACGTGTTTTTATTTGTTCTGCTTCTTCTCTTCTGCCTTGCTTCATAAGCGCCCCAATTTGTTTGGCTATGGTATTGGCTTCGGCCAAATTGGAGTCTAATTCCTGCTGTGTCTTTTTGCGCGATTCGTCTAACTGAATCACTTCGTTCAACAAGGCTGTGGCGTTATTGATGTTCCTTTTCTTAAGGCCGACCACATATTTCTCTTTTTCAGCAAGAATGTTATTTACCTGAAGCATTAGTTTTTTGAATTTGGGCGCTAAATTATCTATTTCGCCTGAATAAAAAGCCCAAAAACGGCCATAAAAGCTGCAAAACGAATAAAAACAATGGCTAAATTTTGAGAGTTTAAATGTTTGGTCTAATATTGCGTTGTCCTTAGATGATCGGATGCTTTCCAACAATCATCTCTAACTACAAATCATTTAACCGAAATCATTTTTAAAATCCTCAGATTCGAGGGTTCCCAATAAATTCATTTATGTATAACATCGAAGAACTGAAGCTCAGACTTCTTTCAGAGCTGAAAGAAATTGCTGAAAATCTTGGTGTAAAGAACTTCAAAAAGCTGAACAAGCAAGATCTCATCTACGCTATCCTCGATCAGCAGGCGATTACACCAGACGAAAAACTGCCCAAGAAGGCAGACTCCGACACCGGAGCCGACTCCCCTAAAGATGAGAAAACCACACAAGAAAAGGAATCTAAACCAGAGCCGCGCGAAAGGCGACCCAAGTCGGACAACAAGTCTGGCAGAAGGCCACGCAGAGAAAATGTGACGGATACTGCCGCAGCCAGCAACTCGAAAGAGGAAGCTCCTACCGAGGAAAAGAAAGAGGCTTCGAAAGAGAAGAGTGCTGAAAACCAGCCTGAAAAAGCAGAGAAAACCGAGCAGAACGAAAAAACGGAACGTTCGGAGAAAAAAGAAAACAAGCGCAAAAAGCAAGAGTACAATCAAAACATTAAAGATTTTGATGGCCTGATTGAAAATGAAGGTGTACTCGAAATGATGCAGGATGGCTACGGTTTCCTCAGGTCTTCAGATTATAACTACCTGGCCAGCCCGGATGATATTTATGTTTCTCCTTCCCAAATTAAGCTGTTTGGCCTGAAAACCGGTGATACGGTGAAAGGACAGATTAGACCACCAAAAGAAGGTGAAAAGTATTTTGCCTTACTGCGTGTTGAGTCTGTAAACGGAAAAACCACAGAGGAAATCAGAGACAGAGTACCGTTTGAATACCTGACTCCACTTTTCCCTGAGGAACAGCTTAAGTTGAGCACCAAGCCAAGCCTTATGTCTACCCGTATTTTGGACATGTTTGCTCCAATTGGTAAAGGACAAAGGGGAATGATTGTGGCTCAGCCCAAAACGGGTAAAACCGTATTGCTGAAGGAGATAGCCAATGCTATAGCAGAAAATCACCCGGAGTGCTACCTCATTATTTTGCTTATTGATGAGCGTCCGGAAGAAGTAACAGATATGGCCAGAAGCGTGAAAGCAGAGGTAATATCTTCTACTTTCGATGAGCAGGCCGAGAGACACGTGAAGGTGTCGAACATAGTACTGGAAAAGGCTAAGCGTATGGTAGAGTGTGGACATGATGTAGTTATTCTACTCGACTCCATTACCCGCCTGGCTCGTGCTTACAATACTGTGGTGCCTTCTTCAGGAAAAATTCTTTCCGGTGGTGTAGATGCCAACGCATTGCACAAGCCTAAGCGTTTCTTCGGAGCAGCCAGAAATGTAGAAAATGGTGGCTCGCTATCTATCATAGCCACTGCACTGATTGAGACTGGTTCAAAAATGGATGAGGTGATCTTTGAAGAATTCAAGGGTACCGGTAACATGGAACTTCAGCTCGATAGAAAACTGGCGAACAAACGAGTATACCCGGCTATCGATGTTCCGGCATCGGGTACCAGAAGAGAAGATCTGCTCATGAGCAAAGAAGAATTGCAACGCGTATGGATACTTCGCAAGTTTATGGCCGACATGAACTCTGTAGAAGCCATGGAGTTCTTGCTCGACAGAATGAAAGGTACTCGCGACAACAACGAGTTCCTGATTTCAATGAACGGATAAGATAAATAATTCGAAATACACGAAGCTGTCTGGAAGGCACTTCTCATTTACTCCCTAAGTAGTGGAGACTAACCAGAACCACTGGAGTAAGGAATGAGAAATCTTTTAGACAGCTTTCTTTTTTCACTACCGTGCTGGAAGTGGCTTTGAGCTACGGTGGTTCAAGGTTTTAATATCCATTCTTTTAGTTCGTAGTGTAACGAATTCACCCTTCGCCAGTCTTTTAAGCATATGTTTCTCTCAAACCCGGAGCCGTATGCTTACAAACTACCTAAAAATTGCTTTCAGGTCACTGCTTAAGAACAGGGCCTACTCTTTCTTAAATATTTTTGGGCTTACCATTGGTATTACCTGTTCATTTCTCATATACCTCTATGTGCAGGATGAACTGACTTTTGATAGCCAACATACCAAAGCAGACCGTATTTTCCGGGTTGCCTGTGAATACTCACTTCCTAACAATGGAGGTACGGAAAAGTGGGCGGTTATGTCAGACTGGGTGCCGCAGTACTTTGTCAAAGATTACCCGGAAGTGTTAAAAGCAGTAAGATTTAGAAAGAGCCAGAATGTGGTGGTTGAGCGGCCGGAAGGTGTGGAGCGGTTCTACGAAGAGGTAGTATATGCCGACTCTGCTGTATTCAGCGTTTTCGATTTTCCTTTGTTAAAGGGCGATTCTCGCACGGCTCTCAATGAACCCTTTACGGTAGTGATCTCAGAGCACATAGCTCAGAAGTATTTTGGCAGTACCGATCCTATGGGCAAGGTGTTGAGCCTCCCCGACTTTAACACCCAACTTACGGTTAAAGGTATTTTGGCTCCAATTCCTCACAACTCTCATCTAAAGTTCCATGTGCTAGCCTCTTTTGAAACTCTAAGAGCTACCAATAGAACCTCTGAAAACAACTGGTGGAATTTTAGCACTTATGTGTATTTGGAAACCCAAAAAGGGACAGACCCTGAGGATTTGGAGAACAAAATAAAACGCATTTCTGCCAAGTATATACTGGATCAGGAAGAGAGTTCGGGCTATAGGCAAGAGTACTATCTAATGCCGCTGAAGGATATTCACCTGAAGAGCAGTTTTAGGGCAGAGTTTGCTCCGGGAGGCAACATGAACAATGTGAGGATATTCGCCCTCATTGGTCTGTTCATACTGCTTATTGCCTGCATTAATTTTATGAACCTTGCCACCGCGCGTTCGGTAAAAAGAGCCAAAGAAGTGGGAGTACGAAAGGTGGTGGGAGCCTATAAGAAGCATTTGATTGTTCAGTTTTTGAATGAGTCGGTGGTGCTTTCTTTTCTGGCTATGGTGCTTTCGGTGGCTCTTATACTTTTGACTTTACCCTTGCTCAACGATTTTACTAATAAACAGCTTGTTTTCAATCCACTGTCAGATCCGGGGCCGGCAGTAATTCTTCTGGGCATCACCATGCTTGTGGGTTTACTGGCCGGTAGTTATCCTGCTCTGGTGCTTTCTTCTTTCAAGCCTGTTGAAACGCTCAAAGGAAGCTTTCAGAATTCTTCAAAAGGGGCAATGCTCAGAAAATTTTTGGTAGTCTTTCAGTTCGTAATCTCTATTGCGCTCATTATTTCTACCTATGTGGTTTTTAACCAATTACAATACATGCGTCAATTGGAACTGGGTTTTCAAAAGGAGCGAATGATATACCTACCTACTCGTTTTGGACAGGGTACAGCTGAGAAATTTGCTGTGTTGCGCGATGAGCTAAAACAAACGGCTGCGGTAAAGGGCACTGCCCTGTCTAGCAATGTGCCCGGTGTAGAGCTTGGTAACAATGTTGTGAGACTGGGGTGGGACAATAATGCCGAATGGAGCGACATGCGCTTTTTGGCGGTTGACTATGATTTCATTGACCTGTACGGTCTGAAAATGGCCGCAGGCAGGGGCTTCGATCGATCCTTTCCCAGCGATGAAACGGAAGGGTTCATTCTCAATGAGTCAGGGGTAAAACGGCTAGGCTTCGACTCGCCTCAAGCCGCCCTGGGCAAACCTTTGCGCTGGCAGAACCGCCAAGGTAGGGTAATTGGAGTTGTTAGAGACTTTTACTTCATGTCAGTTCAGCAAGAGGTGGAACCTTTTATAATGGTAATGCTGGCCGACCGAACACCCGGTTATCTGTCGGTAAATGTAGCCACCGATGGGTTTGGTCAGGTGGTAAATGAAATTGAGGCCAGGTTTAATGAAATAATGCCAGACCGGATTTTTGAATACTATTTTCTTGATCAGGATTTTGATGAGCAATATAAGGCGGAAGCCAATTTCAGTCGCATATTTACTGTTTTCTCTTTTGTGGCCATATGGATTGCCTGCATGGGGCTCTATGGTTTGGCTTCCTACACTGCCGAGCAAAAGATGAAGGAGATTGGTGTTCGAAAAGTGTTGGGAGCTACCGTGGCCGGAATTGTGGCTCTGCTATCAGGGGCATTTTTAAAGCTGGTAGTAATAGCCTTTGTACTGGCCTCGCCATTGGCCTATTTCGCTATGGATAACTGGTTGGCGGGTTTTGCCGAACGTATTTCGATAGGAGCAATCGCTTTTATAATTAGCTTGGTTTTTGCGTTGCTAATCACCTTGCTCACCATTAGCTATCAGTCCATCAGGGCTGCAAGAGCCAACCCCATAAAATCATTGAGGTACGAATAAGGAGAAGGTTTCTGTGAGGTATTGTCAGTTGAAATCCTATATCTTTAATTTTGGATTTCAACAGAGCCTATGAACCTACAACTCTTCTTTAAAGCCCCTCCAAAAATTGATGGTTTGCATGAGTCTGCACTGGGCAATAGCATTAAGCAGCTAAATGACCCTGGCTTAGATATTACCAAAACAGACATTGCCATTGTGGGCCTCACCGACAATCGAGGTACTCGGGTAAACGTGGGAGTTAGCGGTGCAGCCGATCGGATTAGAGAAAAGTTTTACCGGCTAAAGCGAAGCAGCAATACCTACAGGTTGGCCGATCTGGGGAATCTTCAGAATGGAGAAAATCATGAAGACACGGCCGAACGACTGCGCGAGATTTGTGAACATTTGCTGGCCGCTAAAGTGATTCCTATAATTATAGGAGGTACCCATGATTTTGCTCTGCCGCAGTACCTGGCCTACGAAAGTAAAAAGGATCTAATATCGGTACTCAACGTAGACGCCAAGCTGGATGTGGAAGAGGAAGGCGATGCTAACGAGACCTTTCTTTCACGGCTAATTACCCATCAGCCCAACTTTATGTTTAGCTACAATCATTTGGCACACCAAAGCTATCTGGTGGAGGCAGGAGCCCTAACGGCCTTAGATAAACTCTATTTTGAGGCTTTGAGACTGGGCGAGCTACGCGAAAAATTCGCACATGCAGAACCCATTGTGCGCATGGCCAATATGATGACTTTCGATATTACGGCCATTAGGGCGGCCGATGCTACAGGCAACGCAGCCGCACAACCCTTTGGCCTTACCGGTGAAGAAGCCTGCCAGCTGATGTGGTATGCCGGCATGAATGAGAAAATGAGCTCCGTAAGTATAGCCGAATATAACCCCGACCTGGACGATCAACACTATTCTACGGGAGCCATAATCAGTACCATGATTTGGTACTTTATAGAAGGCTTTTATAACCGAAAAGATACAGGCCAATTTAACTCAGACCAGTACACCAAGTACACGGTGAGCTTTGAGGGTACTGACGATACCATGACCTTCTTTAAAAGTAAGCTCACCGAAAAGTGGTGGATGCTGGTGAATTATGGTGAAAACTTTATGGACAGGGCTTACATTCCTTGTTCATACGAAGACTATACTATCGCAACACATGGCGATTTTCCTGAGCGCTGGATAAAAGCTCAGGGCAAACTTATTTAAACCACACCATACAGATAGTTCAAAAGGTGGCCTCCCCACCATCCATGGAGAGGCCTGTTTTTTGGATTGCCGACAATCCAAAAACCTCAACTGTTACACCAAAGATCAATGACGGCTGAAGTATTCTTTCAGGTATTGTTTTGCCGCTTCGGTTTTCATGTAGCCCGCAGCTGCCGATATGCCCCGAGGTGGATTGGAGGCATTTTCTAATTTATTAAAGGTGGCTTCATACATGGCTTTCTCGTACTCTTCAAACTTACCATCTTCTACATACCACTCAAAAACGCTTACCTCAGAGGCTACCCAGGGCAGATTGCCGCTATTCTCAATAATCTTTTGATAGTTTTCCAGCTGCACATCCATGTAGGTGTTTGTAGTTTCTGCATCGAAGGGAGGAAATATGGCGAACTCCAGTTCATCGAAACCTGTATATGACATTCTGTTCCAGAATTTTCGTTCGGTCATCTGATAGTTAGTGTACAAATGGGCTACCACTATGCCTCTATAATGGGTCTTTACGGTAGATAGTATGCGATCTTTAACTTCGTTGGCAAAGATCAATATTTCATCTTCAGTGGCTCCGGCTAAAAAGCCATCGTCATAAATACCCCCGACTTGTGTAATGAACAGTTCAAACTCAATGGGCCATGGAATGTATTTCTCAGCCTTCATGAGTTCTGCAGCCTTGGCTTCGGCCTCTTTTTCAGGGAGGTAACGGTCTGCAAACCAGGTTTCGAATTCCGCTTTGGTTTTGAATACAGGCATGTCTATGAAAGGAGGATAAAAATTGACCAGAATGGTGGGCAGACCCAATTCTTTTTCGCGTAAGAAAAGCACGGTAGTTGCCCTGAGTTTAGCATCCAGAATGTCTAACGGATACGGTACTACAATTTCGCCACCGTTGGGGCCATCAAATGGAGGAACTGAGGTAAAGAGCGCGCTAGATTCATTAGCTCCAAAATTTTCAACCAGCTCTGCGTGGTGGCGCATCAGGTTGGTCATGTAATCGAATTGCGGATCGTTGAAAGGGTTTTCTTTCCCATCCGGATCGGCCCAGAAGAGTGCCCTTTTCTCAAATGAGGGCAGAGGAAGCCTCTCGGCTTCATCCGTAAATCGTTTCAGTACCTCCCAACTGGGAATAGTATCTGTTATTTTTCTCAGAATGGTCGTTAGGGAAGCGGTATCATAGAAGTTGGCTGGAAAGTCTTCTACAGGAATTTCAGGAATAATGTCTTCTTTTTCGGTACAGCTAAAAGCCAGGGCCACTAGGCCGGCCAGTAGAAATTTGAATGTCTTTTTCATGGTTGGATGGATTTAATGATGCATCCAAGGTGGGCATTTTGATGGTGCGTGTTTTCGAAATGTCAGCCAGTGATAGGTTTCTGTAAGCCAATGAAGCTTTGGAGTAAGCCGAAGTTTAATATCGCTTTAGTTGAGCATAGAGATTCTCTTTAAAGGTTCGGCCCAATGGAATTTCATTGCCCCCAACCACTACTGTTTGTTCCTTTTCATTGATGCTTTCTATGTGGTTGCGATTCACTACAAAAGCACGGTGTATTTGTATGAACAAGCTTGAGTTGAGCTCTCTGACCATGGCCTTTACAGTATGTCGGGAAACCAGCTGATGCGTGGAGGTTACAATTTTGCAGTAATTGTCTCCGGCTGCTTCCAGCCACAGAATATCCTTGAGCCATACTTTTTGTAGTTTGTTGCCCGATTTTACAAAAAGCGATTCCTGATCGGTGGTTTGCGGTAAGGCGGTCGGGCCGGTGCGAGAGTTAAGGGCCAGGGTAATTGCGGCTTTTAGATTGTGGGTGTCAATAGGTTTTACCAGGTAAGATACGGGAGCCGACTGAGCCGCTTCAGATATGGTTTCAGTGTCGTTGTAAGATGTAGTGAAAATAACAGGCGGGCCTCCTGACTCGGCCAGTTTTTTGGCCAAACTAATGCCATTGTGTTTGCCGGGTAGTGAGATGTCCATCAGTACTACATCGGGATGTGCCTTTTCGATGGCGCTAAGGGCCATGTCGGCATGAGCGCACTCACCAGCTAACCGAAAGCCTGCTTCTTCTATGCTCAACTTGGTATTTTCGGCATGGATTAGCTCATCTTCTACCACAAATACGGTCACCTCAGGCATGTTTTAAATATACTAAAAAGGTGCTTCCCTCATAGGGTTCGGATCTTACGGCTACTTTACCCCCATTCATTCGTACAAACTCATGGACCAAATGCAAGCCTAAACCGGTTCCCTTCTCATTCTGTGTTCCCCTTCTTATTTTTTGCTCGTTTATGGAGAATAACTCGGCCTGCATAGGAGCGGGTATGCCTATGCCCGAGTCTTGAACACCTAGAACCACCCAGTTCTCTTCAATGGTTGAAAAAAGCTGTATGCGGCCTTGCTCGGTAAACTTAATGGCATTGGCCAGCAGGTTGCGCATTACTACAAAAAGACTCCCCCGGTCGGCCATCACTTTATGATTATCATCTATGGTGCTATGGATTGAGAGCCCTTTGGCCAACGCCTGAGGCTCGTAGATTTGAATAAGTTCAAGGGCTACCGCTTTGAGCGAAAGCGGCTGTGGTTTAGGTTCATAGCCGTGTAGCTGATCAATAGACCATTGCAGCAGGTTGTCTAACAAATGACCGATGTTGTGTGCACTCTTGTCTAGTTCCTTACCCAGAGTTTCCAGTTTGTGAGTGTCTTTACCGGCCATATAGTGTTTCATAAGTCGGCCAGAGCTTTGAAAGGCGCTGATATGGCTGCGGAGGTCGTGCGAAATAATGGCAAAGAATCGGTCTTTGGTTTTATTCAACCGTTCTAGCTCCGCGTTTTTCTGGTTCAGTTGTTTTTTACTCAGCGCAATTTTTCGATAGAAGTAGATAATGAGGGCGGCTAGAATAAGCGCACTGGCGAGCAGAGCAAGCAGAAGGTTGCGCTCTGAGTTTGCCTTTTCCAAAGCCAGGGTTTGAAGTGCTTTTTCTTGGTTGAGCTGAAGAATCTGAGCTTCTCGCTTTTCTGCTTCATATTGGGCGCTGAGCTTTTCAATTTGCTCTGCTCTTTCCAAAGAGTAGAGGTCTTTGTCTGTCTGTTGAAATAGCAGTGAATATTCATAGGCCTTAGTATAGTTGCCAACTGCTGCATAGGCCTCATAGAGGTTTTTATGACTGCCGGCCATTAGTGCTTTTGTGTTTAGCCTCTGCCCAATGGATAGTGCTTTGGCAGAAGTTTCTATGGCTTCACCAAACCGGTTCATTTTTAAGTAACCAAGTCCCAAATACATCAGAGCCAATCCCTCCGATTGCTCATTGCCTATTTCCTTGTTCACTTCTGTGGCGCGTTTGGCATAAGTCATTAGCTCATTCGTGTTGTTTAACTCTGCATAGCACAAAGCCATATTGTTGTAGAGTTTACCAAGAGAAAACAAGTCGTTTTGGCCGGCAAAAACCGGTTCTATACTTTTAAAATAGAGCAATGCCTGTTCATAGTTTTTTCGGGTGAGAGCCAGATTACCTAAGCCATTTTGTGCTTTGGCAGCGTTGAGGCTGTCTTTAACCATTCGGGCTTCATTGAGAGCCAGGGTAAAGTACTTAGCCGCCTGAGAGGTATCGCTTTGGTTGTCGTAGGTAATGGCCACATTGAGCAATGTGGAAGCCAGGTCGGCCTCTTTTGAACCAATAGCTCCCCGAGCCACCAGATCTTCTTTAATTCGAACGGACTGCAAAAAATTTTGACTGGACAGAAGCCAGTCTTCAGCATACAGAAAGTTAACCCCCAGGTTGTTTAGTGTGTATGCCATGTTGAGTGAGTCGCCAATACGGGTATAGTAATCCAGGTTTTGTTGCATGTAGTTAGCGGCTTGCTCAAAGTCTCCTTTTATGGTATAGGCTATACCCAGGTATTGGACTCCCGTACTTTTATGTTTTGGGTTTGCTAGTGTTTCACCCAGTGCCATTACCTGCTCTGCATAAAAAATGGCCGAGTCTACTTTGGAGTAGACATATCGGCCAAAAAGTTGCTTGGCGGTATTGAGCTTAACGGTGTCGTTGGGAGCCTTTTCGAAGGCGATGCGCAGTTGTTGAATACTCTGTGCCGAAAGGTTTGGAGAAAAGCTTGCTGCAAATCCAAAAAAAATAATCAGGAGTGAAGCTCTCATGGTTAAAAAATGCCCTATCTAAAGTACAGATTTATTGGCTAATAACAGTGATAATGAAAAAGCCCTGGTCACCGTATGTGGCAGGGCTTTTCGCTGGGTCATTAAAATAAATGGTTTTTTAACGCTTTATGTAAACTCAATCAACTATGAATGTATATCTCTTCAGATATTGTTGATACTCTCTTTACAGAATATACCCTATGTGGATTCTGATTTTTTTAGAACTTTCTGAAGCAAAACATACTGATAATGAAAACTTTATTTAAGTGTTGTGCCTCTCTAATACTCCTTGGCTTACTCTCTTGCCAAAATGAAGAGCAAAAGTGGTTTAAAGGAAATTTGCATACGCATACCTATTGGAGTGATGGTGATGCATTTCCTGAGATGGTCTTGGACTGGTATAAATCCAATGGTTATGACTTTGTGAGTCTTACTGACCATAATACTTTACAACAAGGCGAAAAATGGAAGAAGATTCCTAAAAGCCATATCTATCAACAGGCGTTCGATGATTATCTGTCGGCTTATGGAACCGACTGGGTAGAGTACTCCAGAGATTCTGCCGGACTGATGGTGAGACTAAAAACAGAAGAAGAGTACTTGCCGCTTTTTCAAGACAAAGACTTTTTAATTATGCGAGGGCTGGAAATCACCGATAGTTACAATGGCAAGCCTTTGCACATGAATGCCACAAATGTAAAGAACCTGATAGAACCAAGGCATGGCAATAGTGTGGCCGAAGTGCTGCAAAATAATATCAATGCTGTGCTGGAGCAGAGAGAGGCAACCGGTCAGCCAATAATGCCTCATATTAACCATCCCAATTTTGGTTGGGCTATTTCACTTGAAGATATGATTGCCCTCAAAGGGGAGCGCTTCTTTGAACTGTTTAACGGGCATCCTTCAGTAAATAACTATGGCGATTCAATTCGCCTGAGTACAGAGCAAATGTGGGATGCCATTAACATAGCTTATCTGGAAAGAGGGCAACCCATAATGTATGGTATTGCTACAGACGATAGCCACTACTACCATCAGTTTGGCCCGCAGTTTAGCAATAGCGGTAGAGGTTGGGTAATGGTTGAGGCCCGTGAACTTACCGGCAATGCAATTGTAGAGGCTATGGAAGAGGGTAAATTCTATGCATCTACCGGAGTTAAACTGAGCAACTATCGGGTAAAAGAGGGTACCATTTCGCTGACCATTGAAGCAGAAGAAGGAGTCACCTACAAAACGTCTCTGATTGGGGTGAGAAAAGGCAGGAAGAAAGCGGAGGTTTTTGCTATTAAAGGAGGAGCGGAAGTGCAGTTGGCCATTCCTAATGATGTGCTCTTTGTGCGCACCAAAATTGTGTCTTCCCGACTCAAAGAAAACCCTTTCGAAGAAGGAGACTTTGAAACGGCCTGGACCCAGCCTGTGGTACCACAGGGCCGGTAGTGTTAAAGGCATTATCTATTCAGGTGCCTATTAAGAGGCACCTGAATTAGTTTGAGTATTTGACCTTATCTTTCCCAAAAGAAAGGTGGCGCAATTCCGAGCGACCTCAAGTAAACATAGCCTTGAGCCCTGTGGTGTATCTCATTGTCGATAAAGTAAAATAACGTGTCGTAGTTGGCATTTTCATACTGACCAAAAGCGATTTCCACCTTCTGAAATCGTTCAGGAGCTATGGTGGGCCATGTTTTGTCGATCAGCGCTGTTACCTTATCCCACCGCTCTAGCAGGCCTTCTTTGGTTTGGGGCATTGTTTTGGTGTGGTCGAACTCTTCTACCTTTTCCCAGTTTCCGGTGGCTAAGCTTTTCACGCCAGGCTCGGCAATGTCAATCATTTCCATTACCATATGGGCGAAGGGTCGCATTCCACCAATGGAATGTGAAAAGAGCTTGTCTTCCGGAAAGGCTTCTATCACTCTTCTGGTTAGGTTTCTGTGACCTTGCCAGTGCCTTAGCATTACATCGGTTGAAACAAACATTTGTTCTTTGGAGGTTAGGGGTTGTGTTTCCATTTCTTTAGTGTTTAAAAAAAGTATGAATGAATTGATGGTGCCAAGTAAACAGGCTCCTGTGACAGCCCTATGTCAGTAGAGATTAATAAGGCTACTTTTTTTAGTGATTTATTAAATAAGGCTTAGGCCTCTGTTTTGGCTTAGGCATAGTGATCAATGCCGTTGGGGTTTGAATTGCTCCTTCCTGTGAAAGATTGTTTTTCTTATCTCCATCAAACTCTCTTGTCGAGCACTGCACATTGCTGCATGGCTGATAAGCTCAGGGGTTTTTCTGAAAACCCTGAAGGGTTAGTTTAATTACCGAAAAAGGGAACTTCTTGAATGAAACCAGACCCGATGGATTTTTTTCATAATGGGCGATCACCTGCTGGTTGTAGGACGAGCTGAAATATGGGGCCGAACCGCTAAGTGTTGTAGGAATATCTTGTCCTTCTAAAAAGAAGAACACCTCGGTAGTGCCGAGTTTTGAGTGTGGCTGAAAGTTGCCATACGCTTCCAGATCTGTCCAGTTGGTGTCGTTAACAGCAACTACATACACACGCGTGACAGGGCCGGTATTGTTCTCGTTTCTATAGCGCGCTACCTCTCTGAAGTTTGTATCGAGATGGCTTACTCCTTTTTGGCTAAAAGTCTTCCACATCATTAAAATGAGGATTATGCCAACAGCTAATCCAATAAGGCGCTTTGCTTTCATAGTCTAATTGGAGAGTAAGTAAAACCAGTCTTTTTTAAAGCTATCGAGGCGTAGATTATATTCTTGCAAGTAGAAAAAAAGAAGGATGACAAACAGGAGTAGGGCTAAGAATATGAAGTTGGCAATGTTGGCTCTGTGTTTCCACTTCAAGAGTGTTTTTGAGTCGTCCGGCTCTTTGTTCCACCAGAATGTAAAAAAGCAAATGAGTAAAAACTCTTGGTCTCTACCCATATGATTTCCATCGACCGTTGGGTCTTTTATATCAGGATGCTTCTTTCTTAGCTTTTCAATATCAGCTGTAGACTGGCCTAGATACCGTTGTTTTAAAGCGTCAGTTCCTGTGACATTGGGGTGGTAAAATGGAGATTGGGCTTTTTCATAAATCCACATGTGCAGAAAGATGCGGAATGCCGCAAATACCCAGAATATAGTGGTCCACAAACCCTGAGTCTGAAATAGAAATCTATCGCCAACAGACATACGTTCGTAGTAGCTAAGCAGAGACTCGGTCATATCAGCCCTCTCGATTTAAGCTCAAGGTACTTATTAATAGTATTCACACTTAGCTGTTCTGGTGGTGTTAGAATGCTGTGGATTCCGTGCCGTTGCAGCTCTTTGGCAATCAGGCGTTTTTCCAGGAGTAGTTGTTCGGCAATACCCTTTGTATATACTTCTTCCAAATCACTGGCCTTACTTTTGGTCAACTTGGTTACTTCTGTGTTTTCGAAAAATATGCAAACCAGCAGGTGATGTTGTCTAATGCGTTTTAGGTAAGGAAGTTGGCGGTGCAAAGCCGATAGCGACTCAAAATTGGTATAGAGCAATATGAGACTGCGCTGAGTGACCTTCCGTTTAATATTGGCATATAGTTGCCCAAAATCTGATTCTTTATAGGCTGTTTTTTGTTTGTAGAGGTGTTCCAGAATAAGGTTTAATTGCATGTTTCTGGAAGAAGCCGGCAAAATGGAGTTCACCTTGTGTTGAAAGGTGATGATGCCTGCTTTATCTCCTTTTTTGAGGGCAATGTTAGAAATTACCAATGAGGCATTGATGGCATAATCCAGCAAGCTGAGCCCTTCAAAAGGCATTTGCATTACCCGACCTTTGTCTATCACCGAATAGACCTGCTGCGACCGCTCATCCTGATATTGGTTAACCATTAATGCCGCTTTGCGAGCCGTAGCTTTCCAGTTCACCTTTCTGTAGTCGTCTCCCGAAACATAGTTTTTGATTTGCTCAAACTCCATGTTGTTTCCAATGCGCCTGATCTTTTTTACCCCAAAGGCCTGGAGCTGGTTAGACAAAGCCAAAAGCTCGTATTTGCGCATTTGTACGAATGATGGATAAACACTCACTGTTTTCTCAGTACCCAGTATGTAGCGTCTTTTTAATAAACCAATAGGCGTATTTACCAACAGGTTGATATTCCCGAAGTGATACTCCCCCCGTTTTGTGGGCCTTATGGAATAGTTAAACTCCTTTACTTCTCCGGTTTTTAAGGTGGTGGAAAATTGCTGATCTCTTATTTGCAGCTGCTCAGGTAGTTCATCATACAGGGCAATACCCACCGGATTGGCGTAGTGGTTTTCCACCCAAACAGATACCTGATTTTCATCTCCGTTAGAGAATTTTTCGGCACAATGGCGTTCGGCCGAGAGGCCCTTTTTTGTAAGAAACAGCCAGCAATAATCTATAATTAAGAGTGCCAGGGAGAAATATAACAACAGGTCGGCTATTATACTCACCGCGGGTAGAAGGTAGGCAAATATATGGGAGAACACCAGCACAAAAGCCAGCGTGTGAAAGCGGGGTGAAAAATATAGAGCCTTGAACAAGCGCATTAGCGAGGTACTTCTACTTTGGCCACCAACTGATTGATTACCTCATCTACCGAACTGCCTTCCATTTCTTTTTCTGGCGTAAGTTGTATGCGGTGCTTAAGCACAGGAGCCGCCAAAAACTTAATGTCGTCAGGGGTTACGAAATCGCGACCGTTGATGGCAGCAAAAGCACGGGCGCCATTGAGCAGTGCGAGTGATGCACGGGGCGAGGCTCCCAGGTATATAGACTGATCGTTGCGGGTGTGATTTACAATCTGAGCGATGTATGAGAGCAGTTTCTCATCTACCAGAATCTGATGAATTGTTTGCCGATAGGCTTTGATATCTTCGGCATTAAGCACCGGCTCAATTTGGCTTAGCTCATCTCCTTTTCGGTTGGCATGCCTTAGAAGTATTTCTGTTTCCTCTTCCAGGTTAGGGTAGTTGATTTCTATTTTAAAGAGAAACCTGTCGAGCTGAGCTTCAGGCAGGCGATAGGTGCCTTCTTGTTCTACGGGGTTTTGGGTAGCCAAAACCATATATGGAGCCGCCATACGATAGGTTGTACCATCTACTGACACTTGTTTTTCTTCCATTACCTCAAAAAGTGCAGCCTGGGTTTTGGCCGGGGCCCGGTTAATTTCATCGATGAGCACTATGTTGGAGAAAATAGGGCCTTTCTTAAATTCGAACTCAGAGCTCTTCAGGTTAAAAACACTTGTGCCGAGCACATCAGATGGCATGAGGTCTGGAGTGAACTGAACCCTCGAAAAGTCTACCGATATACAGCGAGCCACAAGTTTGGAGGCCAGAGTTTTGGCCACACCCGGCACACCTTCCAGCAAAATATGACCATCGGCCAAAATGGCTGTAATAATAAGATCGACCATTTTCTGTTGCCCAACAATGATTTTGCCTATCTGTTCGCGGATTTTCTCCACTCCGGTTTTCAATGGCGCCAGGTCTATTCTGCTTTCGAAAGATTCTTGATTCTCCATATTATTCTATTCCGTAAAATTCGTTCAATGTGTTTTCAATTTTCATCAGGTGCTCATTAGAAACACTTGCACCTGTTTCAACTTGCTTAAATAGTTCTACCAGTCGCTGACATACCTTCAGGTCTGCACCGCTTTTTTGGGCTAGTAGTTCTATAAATTCAGCGTTCCAAAGGGGGCGTAAATTGTACCTTCGGTATATATAGTCTACCCAGTATTTCATCCGCTTTTCGGCCAGTTTTCTATGGTCTCTTTGCCTGTAGTAGAGCCTGCCCAGGGTTTGGGTAAATTCAAGCGATGTGTTTTGCAGGGTGCCAATAACAGGGATAAGTCTTTGCTTACGCTTTGTACCAAAGAGCAGAAACAGCAAAAAGCCAATGAGCATTATGTAAGTAGCTGCACGAAGGTTTTCGTCTCTTAAAAGTACCCTTAGCGGTGTGGAGCTTTCCAGCCTGCCCAAATGATAATATTCGTTGTGTACCACCGGGATATTTTCGGGAAAATAATTGAGCAAGTGCTCGGTAAATTTGTAGGCTTGGTCATCCATCACCATGTAATTGGTAAAGGCCAATGGAGTAGAGCATAGCAAAATACTTCCTTCGCCAACCTTCCATCGAATCAATACAGGGTTCCCCTGGGCATCTTCAGCCAGAACTTCCAAGTTGCTGTCTTCTACCTCGGTGAAATAACCCGTGGCAGCCAGTGAGGGTACGGTAATCGATTTTTTGCTTTGCGTGAAAGTTATAGAGTCTGAATGCTGCTGTCCAAGAATTTGCTCTACACTGGAAGAATTGAGCGTCCGTACACGGATGGTCTCCCAGGTAGAAATATTCAGGCTGTCGGCCAGTGCCCCCCCAAAATTATAGGCTGCCACAAGAATGGTAAAGCCCTGTTGCGCATGGCGCACCATAGCGTTAAAGTCGTTTTTATCGGTTGAGAATGACTGAGTCACAATCAGCAGGTTTTCTCCCAGAGTGTCTGTTTCTACCAACTCATACACGGTTCGGAATACGGAGGGTACAGGTTTACCCATAAAAAGATCGGGCATAAGCTCATGCACCAACTCGGCTCCGAATGGGTTTTTATCGCGGTGATGGAAAGTGGTAGTCCAATCTGTGGCCTGCTTTTGTGCGAGCTGATACAGCACAAAAATGGCAATAGCGGCTGCCGTAAATATGAGGTAGGCTCTATCCTTTTTCATGCCTCACATTTAGAGGGTCAACAATAGCTTTGCAGTAAGCCTCGGCTTTTTGTACATGCAGCTCTGAGGCATCGAAATGACCATACCAGGTATAGTCAAAAATAAAGCTCAGTCTCTCAAAATCGCTGGCCAGTGGCCTTTCTTTAAGCTCATAAAGGTATTCCATGTTGGTTTTCCCTTTACGAACCGATACGATTTCCTGTTCCCAGAGAAATTTTAGTGATTTAAGGTAAATGAGCCGGATACTAAGGCGCCAATCGTTTTGGTTTTTTGCTTGTGCAATGGCAGCATCAAAATCTATTTCGTGGAGCTGTGTTTCGTCTACCTCAAGTTTTACATTGGGCTTTGATGCCCTGAAAACTCCGGAAATCTCTGTGCCGGTAAGTTTTACAATGAGGAACACAAAGGCAACGAGTAAAAGGATTTTTATAAATAGATTAATGAGGCTGCCGGTATTTTTGGAGGCAACCAAACTGAAAAACCAAGCCTTGAGCCGGTTCCAAAAGCGTTGAAAGGCCCCTTCCGCAATAGGGTCGGCCACCTCATAGCTGTGTTCTTCTTGCAACTGTAGCCTTTTTTCAGTGTCGAACCTACGCACTGAATCTCCACTTTGTGCCGCAAGAGGAGCACCAGCTAAAAGAATAAGTATTAAAGAATAGATCAGTCGATTAATAATGTTCATCATCATCGGCCGCAGCCTTGTCCATCCCCTCAATTTGACTCATGAGCCCACGCGACTCCCTTCGTTCTACCAGATTGAAATACTGAAATGCAATGGCAATATAAGACAAGGAATAGAGCAGTATAGAACCAAAAGTTTCAAACACTGAAAAAAGTATACTTAAGGCCTGCTCACCGGTGGTCATTTGAGTAACGGCAGATAAATCGCCATCAGAAAAAGTGGTGGTAATCGCCTTTACACTGAACAGTAAGGTTCTGGGTAAGCCAAAGAAGAGGCTAATCACATAGCCGATTATTCCCATTACGATTACCAGACCAAATGTGCTCCACCATTTTCCTTTAATAAGGGTAAAAGCTCTACTGAAGGTGTCTATTGGGTTGTTTTCTTCAAAGAGTATAATGGCAGAGCCCAGGCTGAGCACAATGCCTATGTAAATGGCCGGCAAAACAAGAAAGAACATAGCTATAATTATGGCTATGTACATAAGAATGTTAAAGCCCAGCAGATTAAAGAACTTGCTGCCCAAATTTTTAAGCACCATAGCTGCCGATATTTCACTGGGAGCGTGGCTTTGGTAGGCTTTCATGTAGCTAAAAGTAATGATCGGGACCAGCGTGGCCGTAACGAGTGTACTCAGCAGAATAAGCCCGTAGAGTTTGAAAAAGTCTAAAATCATACTAGCCGTTACATCTTCCGGACTGAACCCGAGAAAGCCAATGCTCAATTGGTTGGTAAGTATGTTAGTGAGTAAAAGTATAGGGCCGGCTATCATCAGTTGAATCTTGATGTAGGGCCATGCATTTTCTCTTAAAAAGGTAAAGGTTGCGTTTATTTTGTCGCTGAATTGCCTCTTTTTATAAAACTCAATTTGAGGTGAATACGCCATTTTTATAAAGTTTTCTAGGGTAAAGAATAATGTAATATACCATTGAAATTAACGACAACACAATAATGGTTGCTTTAAGCACATTGGGCATACCAAAAAGTCGGGTAACGAACGACTCCAGAAAGCCGGCAATAATGAATAATGGCACTAAGCCCAGCACTACCTTGGCCCCCTTTAGGGCGCCTTGACGCAAAGAGTGTAGCCTGGGCAAGGTACCGGGAAACATCCACGAATTGCCCATTATTAGCCCAGCTCCTCCGGCCATTATTATGGAAATAATCTCTATTGTGCCATGTATCCAAATGGTGAGCACTGAAGTAAGCAAAAGCCCTTTAGAGTAAAAGAAGTACTGAAAAGACCCCAACATTACACCATTTCTGAACAGCAAATAAACGGTGCCTACTGAAGAGGCAATACCAAAAGCAAAGGCTACAAAAGACACCCGAATGTTATTGAATGTGATGGCAAAAAACATATCGGTTTGGGCCATAGAGCCATAAATACCCATAGGTTCGCCTTTTTCTATATTTTCAAGCGTGAGATTAACGTAGGTGTCTCCTAAGATTAAGCGAACAAAGCTTTGATCTTGAGCAGCCGAAAACGCTCCTATAATGCAAGAAACCAGAAAAAAGAGGAAGGAGGCCATGAACTCTTTTCTGTGAGCCCAAAAGATTTCGGGCAGTTCATATTTCCAGAAACGGACAAAACGGTTTTTGCGCTCTTTTTTATTTCGGTAGATATCCTGATGAACCTTGGTTGAGAGGTTGTTCAGGTAGGAGGTAACATCTGATTTGGGGTAATGCGTGCGGGCAAAGGCCAGGTCATCGGTAAGCTGAATGAACAATGAGGCTAGTTCATCCGGATCCTTTTTTTCCTTAGACGAAATCAGGCTTTCGAACTTTTCCCATTTACTTATATTTGCCTTCACAAAAACCGATTCCCTCATTACAGATTCGTATTTAAGCCAAAAATTATTCAATAAAGATTCATATGCAAGCAGTAAGTATTCAAACCTCACAAAACATTCAGCTTGACTATGAATTGGCAGGTATAGGTGAGCGTATTTTGGCGTTCGTTATCGACATACTCATTATTCTTAGTATCAATTTGGTGTTGAGTTTTATATTCTCCAAAACCGGTATGGAGAGTATAGCCCTGAATGTCATTATCTACATTATTTCATACCTCTATAGGTTTATCTGCGAGGCCACTTGCAACGGACAGACTGTGGGTAAAATGGCCCTGAGTATTAAGGTGGTTAAAATCGATGGTAGCTCCCCGTCATTACCGTCTTACTTTTTGAGAATGGTAATGGAGGTGTTCGATTTTTTTATTGTGGGCTTGGCTGTGGTACTGATTATTCTCACTCGCAAGGGGCAGCGGCTGGGCGATTTAGTGGCCGGCACCACCGTAGTGAAAATGCGGAAAGTTTCGGCCACGAATGTGCAGAACAAAGCCATTATGGACAAAGTAGATGAAAGCTATGAGCCGGTTTTCTTTGAGGCCAGTCACCTGAGGGATCACGAAGTAAGGCTCATTAAGGCCGCACTTAAGGCTTTTAGAGAAGATGCGAATCCCGTGCCCATAGAAAGGCTGGAAGAAAAGCTAAAAGAGAAGTACAATATTCATAGCGAACTACCTACCGTCAAGTTTCTTTATACGCTGCTGCGTGACCATACCTACTACATGACTCGCTGATATGCCTCTGAAATCATATACCAAGGCACAATTGGCGCTTAGAAATGGCCAGGACAAACCAGAGGTTTGGGTGGCCTATAAGGGCGAAATCTATGACGTGAGCGATTCCCGGCTTTGGAAAACCGGCAAACACTATGAGCACTGGGCCGGTCAGGATTTGACAGATGAGTTGCCAGATGCCCCTCACACGGATAAGGTGTTTGAGCGGTTTGAGCTTGTTGGTGTATTAGTAGATTAGTTGATCATTCAACGGGCCGTTGGACAACGATGCAATAGTGCTAACAACTATTGACCGATCTTCATTGGTGATTAATTTGTTCTCAGCACCTAAGAGGACGTCCGGGACTTACTACGAGATACAAATTCTGATGACTATAACGCATGCTTCCGGCTGAGAAAGGAGCAAATTGACTCTTTTACGATCAATAAACAACGAATAACCAATCAGCTATTTACCGCCATTAGCTGATAAGTCGGCCAGGCAGTTAGCATCCAGATCTGGTGGGCTGCTCATGCCTAACAAATCGCTGAGGCCGGAAGTACTTTCAACCGAGAAATACATCAGGCAGTCTTCTGCAGTACAGTGAGCACCATTGGCACTGTCGTGATGATTGGTTTGCATAGGGCTGCCGTTGTTAACCAGGCCTAAAAGATGACCTACCTCGTGAGCCAGTACGGTAGAAGTAAGGAGTGAAGTGGAAACCTGACCTACTCCACCGGAGACCTCTTCTATTCGTTTCTGGAATAGAACTATTGAAGTGTTTCGGTGAGCAACGCCAAGCACATTGTTGTTTTGGTCGTAGCTACCATCGGCCAGATATATGTAAACGGCCACCTTAGAACCGTTGGTAAACTGGGTACGCTTTTCATCTTCCATAGCGCGTAGCTCTGAAATACTGTAGCTGCTTTGGCCGGGAGCTTCTACCTCAGTAACGTTTACGGTTATTCCGGCAGGTTTATTGAGCCGGTTGTTTAGAAAGTTTTGCAAATAATTGATGCTCTGACCAGGAGGCGCGTAGCCGGCTGCATACTGCACCTCTACTACCAGAAAGTTGTAGTTTTCTGCCGAGAGCAAATCATTGGCCGAACTACCTACCGGACCAATATTTTTTGCATTATCCGGTTCATTGCCTCCCGAAGGATTGGCATCGTCACTTTTACTACACTGGGTAAAAAGTAGGCATAAAGTGCCAAGAAGTACAATCTGTAAACTCTTTATCTTTCGCATAATTACAAAACGGCCAAAAACGGTGGTTGTTTATACCTTTGAGGCTTCAATTTTCGCTAAAATGTTGCTTTCTCCAAAAAAGGAGGTCTTGTTTCTATGCCTTACCAAATAACTTTTTAGCCTCCCGGTCAATAAATACTTTACCCACCAATGCTGTAGATGTAGAGGCAATAGCAACTGCCCACCAAAAGTGTTGTCCGTTGAGAAGTCTGGTGCCTGTTTCGGCCCAAAAAGCGCAATAGAGCCCCACCACTGACCAGCTCATGAAGTAGAAGTGCCTGGGGTACCAATTTTTGTGTTTTTTGGTAATAGCCGGTACAATACCTGCCACAAGAGTTGCCAAACTAATGAGCGCAAAAAGATGAAAGAGAGAAGGTCTATTGCCAAAGTTGTAAATGAAAAAGGCAGAACCATTGAGAAGCAACATACTGGTTACATATACATATCCCCATTGTTTATGCCTTTTTGTGCCTTTGTGCATAAAAATTACTGTGGCCCCGGTGGCCATGGTCAAAAAGGCCATAGCCGTATGGAAGAGGCCAATTGTTGAATGAATCATATCTGAGTCTTTATATTAATTTTTGTAAGGAGTAAGTGATTAAGGAGGAAATGAAAAACCCTAAATCCTGAAAGGAAGACCTCCCTGGTTATCAACTTTCATTATTCATGCCTGCCTTTTGGAGGCAGGTTTCAGAGTCAGGGCCAATGTTGCATTGCCTACTTGACTCTCTTTAGCTGCATTTCCATGGTAGGGTACCAGGTACTGCCATCCATAGAGAAAGCACCTTTTTCGGTCCAGGTGTCACCTTCAATGGTTATTACATAGCGTACCTCGCCCTGCGGAACTTTGAACCCCCAAACAAACTCACCTTTATCATTAAACTCCCCTTTGGCCATGGTAGAGTGTCCTTGCATTACCAGAGAGTGAAAATCGTAGTGTCCGGCATCGGCATTGTAGTAAACCATGGCCATAGCATGATGCCCCAGAGTGCCGTTGGAAGAGCCCTTACCTTCAACAATCAGCGCCATGCCATCCAGCCGCTGCTCAACTTTCTCTACTACGGTGAAGGTGATTTTCTGCCTGGTTTGTTGGTCCATCTGCCAACCTTCCCCTTTCCATTCACCTACCCAACCGGATAGTTTTTGCATTTCATCTTTTGAAATGCGGGCGTTTTGGGCTTGAGTCTTCTGACTAATCAAGGAAGCTGCAACAATCATCATCCCTAGGATGAAGTGCTGCATGGAATGGAGTAATGGAGTTGTTTTCATGATTTTATTCTTAAACTGGTTTATGTTATAAACTAAATATTTAAAATTTTTTAAGGCTTGAGGTATTGTTGAATATTCTTCACGTAGTTCTCGAACGCATCGACACCCGTTTGGGTAATCTTGCAGGTGGTTTTGGGTTTCTTCCCTTCAAATTTCTTTTCAACAGAAATATAACCGGCACTCGAAAGTTTGTCGATCTGGACGCTCAGGTTGCCGGCAGTGGCGCCTGTCTGCTCCTTAATGTATACAAAATCGGCACTTTCTACACTAATGAGCAGGGACATAACAGCCAGCCGAAGCTGTGAGTGCAATAAAGGATCGAGTGCTTCAAATGGCATTCTTCTTTGCGTTTGATTTCATAATGTAACCCGGAATCAGGTAGCCGAAAGCCACTCCCGAGGCCATTAGTAGCATTTGCTGGTTTGGGTCTACCCTAAAGGCCGCCAAAGCTAACAACCAAAAGATGACCGCACCAATTCGGAGGGGCAGAAAGTTCATCATGGCACCAGATACGGAGGTGCCAATGCCTGCAAAAAGCAATATGAAAGGAACCACACTCCAACCCAGTAGCTGCCCATTAAAAATGATGGTGAACATGCCTATCCCCAGGCTTGCCCATAGCCATCCATACATTTTATCGGTGTAGTTGTGTACTCTGGCCGTTCTGCCATCCTTACTCCCTTTTACCATGGAAACAATAGCTCCTACAACGGTAAGGCTCCATCCGGCATAGGGGTATTCAAAGCTGGTGTAGGAGGCCGCAACATAGTGGAATACACTCGCTACAATAGTTATCCAACCCCACAACAAGAAATAGAAGCTGTTATCTGTATAGCGCTTTCGGGCTTTACCAATCATTTGCTGAATTAAATCCAGGCTTTCCTGAGGGGATAGTTCTTTGTCTTCCATGGTTGAAAATTTTACAATTATAAAGTAGTTTATATTATAAACCAAATGAATACACGATGTATCTGGGTTTCAGGTTTCGTTCGAATAACTATTTTTGATGCTTTCTAAGAAATATGGCGAAAGTTCTCATAGCAGATAGTGGTTTTACCAAAACCGATTGGCGGTTAATTCAAAGCGATGGTTCTATTGAGCAGGCCCGAACGGCCGGTATTAATCCTTATTACCAGACCGAGGAGGAGATGCTCACGGTAATCAAAGATTTATATGATCAGATTCCGGACAAGATCCATGAGATATACTTTTATGGAACAGGTTGCTCTTCCGGAACCAATAGAGAGAAAATTGCCCGATTACTTGCTAAGTACTACCCCACGGCCAAAATAGATGTAAATCATGATTTGCTGGCTGCTGCCCGTTCGCTTTGTGGGGAGGAGCCCGGTATTGCCTGTATTATTGGCACCGGCACCAATTCTTGCCTCTACGATGGTCGCAAGATTATCCAAAATGTTCCCTCTTTAGGCTGGGCCATTGCCGATGAAGGAGGAGGAACTTACCTGGGAAAGATGTTGGTAACTGACTACTATCGCAAGGACATGCCCGCACACCTGAGAGAAATTTTCAAAGAAACCTTTGGTCTTACTAAAGATAAGTTCCTTACCCATATTTATCAGGAGCCAATGCCCGGTCGTTTTTTGGCCAGCTTCGCTAAGTTTATAGGTCAGCACATTGCCGAGCCGTACATGCACTCATTGGTTTCAACCGGGTTCGATACCTTCATTACCAAAAACGTGATGAAGTATGAAGGCTACGATACGCTTCCGGTGCATTTTACAGGTTCTGTAGCCTATTACTTCAGTAACATTCTCAGAGAGGTGGCTCAGGATAAGGGAATTTTAGTGAAGCATGTTTCGGAGTATCCGATAGCTGGACTCACGTTGTTTCATAAGTAGTGGTTGAGTATTGATACAAAGTAGCCAGGCTCGAGTACTTTCTGTTTCGTCCATGATAATTTAACTGAATAGCCGCTACAATATTCGCCAAGACTTAATAGTTCAAGAACAAACTTTCTGGCTTGCTGTTACCTGCTCCCCTCCTGACCAGGAGGGGATTTTAGATTCGAGATTCCTTATTACTTACTCTTCTTTTCTCAAGCCTTTCAAGTAATTTGATAGTTCTATTCAAGCGCTTGTTGTCTACTCCTGCGTTGGTAATTGATTTCAAGAGTTTGCAGAACTTATTATCAAATTCTGATCCTAAGTCTAAATCTAGAATCGAACCGGATCCTCCAATTGCTCCTGAGTTTGTGATCAAATCCACAAAACGTTCATAATCTTGCTCATAAATGGATTTGATAGCTCTTTTAATTAATCCAGAATGAGCTCTTAGACCATTGTTGTTTAGTTCAGAATAGACTAATAGGAGATTTTGACAAATAATCTCTTGATCAGACTTCTCAATAATTATTGGTTTTTTCCGGAATCTAAACATCTCAATACTTTCTACTTAAAATCTACTCGATACTACTTGTCAACACCCCCAAAATCGTCTTGATTCCGTTTCTATAATGCCCCATACGTATGTTCTCATTTGGACTGTGCTGGTTATTATCGGGGTTCACCAGAGGAACTAAAACCGCGGGAATATCAAGCTTGTTTACAAAGAATGCTATGGGCACGCTGCCTCCGGCCAAACGGATTCTGGCTACTTCCTGCTGATGAACATTTTTTAAGCTGTGGTAAAGCCACTCTCCCGTTTTCGAATGAATGGGTGTATTAAAGGCTTTCCACATTTCCGAGGGGTCATGGTCAAACCGAATGATTTTATCATGTGTCAATCGCTCCTCTTCCGAAGGGTCACGGTCTTCAATAAGATAATACCCTTGCGCCAGAATATGCTCTTTAACCAGCTTTACCAAACGGGTACCGTCACTCTCCGGTACCAACCGAATATCCAGAGTAGCTACAGCTTTTTCAGGAACTATGGTTCGGGCTTCTGCCCCCACCCAACCCGATCGAAAACCTCTGATGTTTAGACTGGGGTATTGCATAGCCTCCTGATAATTGGCTCCAACCTTATCGGTTTCGGCAATTCCCACCCTCTTTTTAATCTGAGCGACATCGTCTGGTACGGCCGCTAGAATTTCCTTGATTTCAGGGGTAAGGTCAATACCGTCATAAAAACCGGGAATAGTAACCTTGCCACCTTCGTCTTTCATAGAAGAGAGCAGTTGAGCCAAACGCAAGGCCGGGTTGGGGGCATAATTGCCAAAATGTCCGCTGTGCTGTGGTGTTCTTGGACCATAAACTGTTAGTTCAATGCCGGCAATACCTCTACACCCAAATACCAAAGTGGGTGAATTGGAGTCGTGAACCGGTCCGTCAAAAATTACCATATGATCTGCCGAAAGTAAATCGCCAAACTGGTCGATAACCTCAGGCATGCTTTTAGAACCTTGTTCTTCTTCCGGGTCGAGAATTACCTTCAGGTTGAAAGAAGGCTCAAGTCCTGCAGACTGCAATGCATCGAGTGCTGCCAAAAACATAATAATGGGCGACTTATCATCAGAAGCGGATCGGGCAAAAACTCTATATTCATCAGGTAGTGTATTTGTAATAGTTTGCCAATCAACGGTTTCATATGAGCCATCAGCCAGTGGTCTTTTTAAAACCGGTTGGTATGGATCGGCCTGGTTCCATTGACGGGCATCTACCGGCTGGCCATCAAAATGCATATAAACCAGTACAGTAGGAAGCGATTTTTGAACTATGCGCTCAGCAAAAAAGGCCGTTCGGCTGGTGCTGGGCAATCGTTGGGTAGAGAACCTTCTTTTTTCAAAAGCCAGCTCCAGAAACCTAAGGTTGTTTTCTACGTGCTCCTCGATAAGAGCGTTGTTTGGAATAGAAAGGAAGGCGCGTAGCTCGGGAATGGAAGCCAAGGCATATTCCCTGCTAAGGGTTTCGTATTGATTGGTACTTAATTTTTGCGACTTTAAAGGCAAACAATACAACCATAGAAATAAAACTATAGCAACTCTAATCGGGGATTTGAAAACCATATGCATTAAGTTTGAATGGAATTTAGACCTTTTTTGAAAGAATTAAAATGAACGTAACCGAGTCAGAGTCCAATCATAATCACCTGGAGCAAATGTCTGTAAAGGAGTTGCTTGTAAACATCAACCGCGAAGATCAGACGGTAGCACAGGCAGTTGAGAAAGTGATTCCCCAAGTGGAGGCCTTGGTGAAAGAGATTGTACCGCGAATGGAAAAGGGAGGCAGGCTATTCTACATAGGTGCTGGCACCAGTGGCCGACTGGGGGTAGTTGACGCCTCTGAGTGTCCTCCAACTTACGGAGTGGAGCATGGAATGGTGGTTGGCTTGATTGCCGGAGGCGATGGTGCCATCAGAAAGGCTGTAGAATTTGCCGAAGACGATGAGGAGCAAGCCTGGAAAGACCTTCAGGAATACATGATCAACCATAAAGATACCGTCATCGGAATTGCTGCTTCTGGCCGAACTCCCTATGTGATTGGTGGAGTGAAAAAGGCCAAAGAACATGGTATTCTCACCGGATGCATTACCTGTAATCCGGATTCTGCTTTGGCCTGGGAAGTTGATTACCCCATTGAGCCCATTGTAGGCCCTGAATTCGTTACTGGCAGTACGAGAATGAAAGCGGGAACAGCTCAAAAATTGGTGCTCAATATGATTTCAACTACGGTAATGATTCAGTTGGGCAGGGTAGAAGGCAACCGTATGGTAGATATGCAGCTTTCTAATAATAAGCTGGTTGACCGCGGAACTAAAATGGTGATGGAAATGCTACAGGTAGACTACCCCACAGCAGAGAAACTGTTGAAAGAACATGGATCTGTGAGGAAGGTGATTGATTTTATAAAGAACTCCTGACATGCACCAAATTGAGCCTTACTATTCCTGGCTTAAGTATTACAATGTGGCTGATGATCCTAACTCTCCTTATTCCGGAAAAGAGTATAATTATGAACTCTATTCCGAAACCATTTATGGCTATTATATAGATCCGGCCTGGGATTTTATGGGTTCGGAAACCCTCTTTATTAAAATCCTTTATGTCGATTATAACCGGGGTTTTATCATCATAGAGTTCATCGGGGAGTGGAACGATGCGCTGAACAATGATATCATGCACTTAAAGCGCAATATTGTTGACCATTTCAACTACCATGGCATCGACAAGTACATTCTTATCGGGGAGAACATTCTCAACTTTCACGGCTCTGACGATAGCTACTACGAAGAGTGGTTCGATGATATGGAAGATGGCTGGATAACCGCCATTGGTTTTCGCGACTTTGTAGTGGATGAAATGAAGAACTATAATGTAGATAGTTATATCAACTTTGGTGGAGACCTGGAGGTATTGGAGTGGAGAACCTTAAAACCTGTTGTTCTTTTTGAGCGCATACATTCCATTATTGGTAGAAGAATTGGCTTGATTTAAACGCTCACTTTTAAGGGAGTGCGCTAAAAGGGAGCTGCTTAACCATCTACTTCAGCCACCAAAGGGATGAGGTATCGCTTCTTGTTTTCCAGATCCAGACACAGCGCACGTGTGCGCTTTACTTCCAGCTTGCGGAAGTACCTTTTTCTAAACCGAAATTCAGCTAGGAGCGGCAAGCTGGCAATAGTTGACCTTTCTGAGTCTGCTTCAAATTGCTTCAGGGCTATCATTAAGGCAGGATCGGCCGAGGTGCTTGCCTTTGGATTTTTCATGTGCCGGGCAAGTGGCCCAAGTACGGTGTTTGGAAATACCTCTGGCCTAAGCAGCGGAAGCATTAATCGTCTAAACTCATTTTTCCAGTGCAGTCCATGTGGTTTCAGGTTTCGGTGTTGTTCGTGCACCCTCCGATGGGCTACTTCGTGCACATAGGTGATTAAAAACTGGTAAGGATGCAAGTCTTCATTGACAGTTACTGTATGACTTTTGGCCCGTGGGTCGAACCGATAGTCGCCTAGTTTTGATTGCCTTTTTTTAGAAAGCCTGAACTGAAATGGCTGATCTTCATAGAGTTGTATGCAATAATCGAGAGCCTCCTTTGGCACTTTTCTTGTTATTAATTGAACAAAAACATCTCTCTCCATGAATCGATTATTTGCCTTTTTCCTTCCCTTTCTTCTTTGCCACACTTCTCTAAATGCTCAATGGTTTTCCCGACTGAGCGTAAGTACAGACACTTACAGCATTGGAAATATTAATAGGTCCAAAATAACGCAAATCTATGTAGATGAAAGTGGTTTAAATGAAAACCTCGAATTACTTCCCTACCTGCAGAAGGTGCGCCTGAGGTTGTATGACCTGGGCTATTCCATTAGCCGAACGGAGGAGTCTGCCAACTTTGTCCTTCGCTTGGAGGTGTTTGTAAGTGCACCAATACTCAGGCAAACGGAAGATTCTTACACCATACGGGGTGAGTCTCAAACCATTGAAAAAAAGACTGCCGAAGGAAAGAAAGAGACCATTACTATTAGAGGTAGCGATCGCTCGGTTCCTGTTATCAGAGAAGAGATTTATTTTCAAAAAGTTATTCGAATGAAGTTATATCAGTTAAACAACAACAGGCTCATTTGGCAGGCCGAATCGATTATAGCTGATGAGACCGACAAGCACGGTAACTATGCCGATATATTGGTATATGAGCCCTTGCGGTATTTTTTGAAAACCACACCGGCACATCCCGTAAGGAATGCCTATACACGCAGACACAGGCGTATAATTGCTGAGCTATTTACTGTGCCCAAGTACTAGGTGTGAGTAGCTAAAACCGGAATTCGCGGCTATATCTCCAAATGGCACTCAACAGCAATAGTATTCTTCTTTGCGTTTAGGGCAAAACCTTCAATAGATTGGCACTCCAACTTATTTCTTTCTGAATACCAGCTTTATCGGTACTCCCTCAAAATCGAAGTGTTCTCGGATTTTATTTTCCAGATAGGCTTCGTAAGGAGCTTTAATGTACTGAGGTAAATTGCAGAAAAATGCAATAGTTGGAGTGTGGGTTGGCAACTGAGTGATGTATTTAATCTTTACGTATTTGCCCTTAATGGCCGGTGGAGGGTATCGCTCAATTTCCGGCAGAATTGCATCATTGAGTTGAGAGGTGCTTACCTTTCTTTGTCGGTTTTCAAAGACCTTAACCGCCAGTTCTATGGCCTGAAAAATGCGTTTCTTTTCGGTTACTGAAGTAAAGATTTTAGGTATCCATGTGTTTTGGCCTAGCTTTTCGTCTATTTCAGCCACAAACTTGTTCATGGTGTTGGTTTCCTTTTCAATCAGGTCCCACTTATTAATCATAAGCATAATGCCTTTCTTATACTTTAGGGCAAGGCTAATGATGTTGACATCCTGAGATTCCAGGCCACGGGTGGCATCTACCATTACCACACAAACATCGGAATCTTGTAAGGCTTGCAGAGCCCTCATTACGGAGTAAAACTCAATGTCTTCGTGTACTTTGGATTTTTTTCTGATTCCGGCCGTATCGGTAAGAATAAAGTCTTTTCCGAACAGTTTATAGCGGGTGTTGATGGAGTCGCGCGTGGTACCGGCAACATCGGTTACAATAGTCCGCTCTTTGCCAAGCAAGGCATTGACAAACGATGACTTGCCGGCATTCGGACGGCCCAGAATGGCAATTCGGGGTACATCGGCCTCAGGGTTGTCTATGCCTTCGTCTTCAAAGTGCTTCACCACCTCATCGAGTAATTCACCCGTTCCAGAACCGTTGGCAGCCGATATAGGGAATACCTCTCCGATGCCTAAAGCATAAAATTCATGCGACTGAAAGGACCATTCCTGGGTGTCGGCCTTGTTGGCTACTATATAGATAGGCTTTTCCAGCCCACGCACTACTTTGGCAAAATCTTTATCCAACCCGGTAAGCCCGTCATGACAATCTACCATAAACAGGATCACCGAAGCTTCATTCATAGCTTCTACTACCTGCTCGCGAATAGCTCCTTCGAAAACATCGTCTGAGCCGGTAACATACCCACCGGTATCAATTACTGTAAAATGCTTGCCGATCCACTGGCCATAGCCATAGTGTCTGTCACGGGTTACGCCACTTTCATTGTCCATAATGGCCTGCCTTTTCTCCACCAGTCGGTTAAAGAAAGTTGATTTCCCCACATTGGGGCGGCCCACTATCGCGATTATATTTGCCATCTCTCTGTTTTCAATTACGAATTAAGAATTGCGAGATTTCAGTTTTACCTGAATGCTGCCTAAAATTCTTAATAGTTCTTCACATTTCTCCAGGAGGCTTTCTGCTTTTGAAACTCCAAATTCTTCTGTGCCTCTTAGCCATGAGATCCATTACTTTGTTTCTCTCGCTTCCTGAAAGAAAATGCTAATTCTATGCAAAAATCCCTGTCTTATTGAGCTCCAATAGCTTCTTCTACATTAGCCCCAATGGGAACTCCGGATCGCACTAATTGATTAATCAAAACTCGATCTGTAGACTCAGCTCTTAGGTTTTTTGCTATTCTCAAGATTTCTAATGCAAACGCATAAGACTTCTCTTGAACAATATTATATCTCTTCATTGTGTGTATTCGTAGTCTCCGAATTCCCTTGATTGAAAATTCGTAATTCTTAATTGCTATACCCGAATCCCTTGAGTTTCTGTTCTTTCTTTCTCCAGTCTTGCTCAACTTTCACAAAGGTCTCTAAATGCACTTGTTTTCCGAAGAACTTCTCCAATTCTTCTCGTGCTTGTATACCAACTTTTTTTATGGCTTCCCCCTTGTGGCCAATTACAATGCCTTTCTGACTTTTTCTTTCTACGTAGATGTCTGACATTATTCTAATGATCCTTTCATCTTCCTTAAAAGAGTGAGTTACCACCTCACAGCTGTAGGGAATTTCCTTTTTGTAGTTGAGGAAAATTTTTTCCCTTATGATTTCATTCACAAAGAAACGCTCGGGTTTGTCTGTGAGCTCTTCTTTGGGGAAATAGGCGGGGTGCTCTGGAAGTAACTCAATGATCATCTGGAAAAGGCTTTCTACGTTGAGCCCTTCTAGTGCAGATACCATTATCTCGGCATCGAAATCGTACATTTCTTTCCAGTAGGCCATTTTGTCTTCAGCCTGAGACCCTTTGGCCAGATCTACCTTGTTCATGACCAAAATTTTAGGAATGTCCAGATCTTTTAAGAAGTCCAGTTGCCTTTCGCCATCGTATTTTTCGTAGAGGTCTGTTACAAACAGCAGTACATCGGCATCTTCAAACGAGCTGTTTACAAAGCTCATCATGGTTTCGTGCAGTTTATATTCCGGCTTAAGAATTCCCGGAGTATCCGAATAAATTACCTGAAAATCATCTCCACTCAAAATGCCCATAATTCTGTGTCTGGTGGTTTGCGCCTTAGAGGTAATAATGCTAAGTCGTTCGCCCACAAGGGCATTCATTAATGTTGATTTGCCAACATTGGGTTTTCCGATAATACTGATGAACCCGGCTTTATGTGGTTTGTTAGACATTGTTAAAATTAATGGTCAAAGGTACTTGTTTAGAATGGAAATGTCACATACCTTTGTAGCCCACTTCGGAAATCGTCTGAAGATGTTTATATCGCGGGATGGAGCAGTTGGTAGCTCGTTGGGCTCATAACCCAAAGGTCGCAGGTTCGAGTCCTGCTCCCGCTACTTGAATCAAGTTCTAAAGAGGACTAACAAAACATAAAAGCCTTAATTCGAAAGAGTTAAGGCTTTTTTCTTGTCTTAGATTTCTTGTTAGATACTGATAGTTTTTGCTATTTGTTTTACAAATCGGTTTATAATTATGGCACACTATTTTGATGTGGTATTTAACCGGACCAACCGGCAGAACTCCAGTGGGCTTTATACAATCAGTATTAGGGCGACAATAAATAGGAAGACCACCTATTTTAATCCGGGCCTTCCCAGGGTCGAATCAAAGCACTGGACTGGCAAAGAGAACAAATGGGTCTCTGACCGACATCGATCTCATTTCGAATTTAACCAGGCGATAAAGAAGAAGGTAGCTGAGCTATACGAATATGCGGATAAGCTTGCCCTAACCGGAAAGCCTCTCACTTTAAATATAATGCGTGAGTTTTTTGAGAGGAGAGGCGATAAGACCAGCGTAAACGATTATGTGAATGAATATATCCGAACCTACAAATTCAATGCGATCCGTACTAAGAAGAAATATCAAACCTTTGAGAAGTTGCTGAATGAGTTTAACCCGGATATAAAATTTGTGAACCTTGAGGAAAGGCTATTCATAAACTTTCGGGATTTTCTCCTTGATACCAAGGAACAGGCTGGAAATACTGTTGAGAAATACTTTGAGCCCTTCAAGAAGATAATAAAGGATGCGGTTAGACGGGATTATTTGCCCAGAAATCCATTTGAGAATGTAGAGCTGCGAATTCCCAAATCCCAAACCAACCGGGTAGCCTTATTTGAAAATGAAATAGATCAGATCCGGAAACTGAGTTTTCCAGAATCGGACTCTTCACTCTCTGAGCATAGGGATGTATTTGTATTTCAATGTTACTCCGGGCTGTACTACAGTGATATTCAGCAGCTCCGGAAGAGCCAGGTGCAATTGATTGATGGAAAAAGGTTTATTCTTGGAAATAGAGCCAAGAATGGTCTCCCCTTTACTATACCCATTTATTTCTTCCCGGAAGGAGAAAGTATTCTAATTGAGAAACTAGCTAAGGTTGATAGCGATAATGACTTGGTATTCTACACAATTGAAGAGCCGCCTTACAATAGAGCACTTAAGCGGATAGCAGCTATGGCCGGAATAAGTAAATCTATCTCAAATAAAACCGCGAGGCATTCCTTTACCGACATATTGGTAAGCAGGAATATTTCAGAAACAACAGTTAAGGCCATACTTGGCCATGAGAAGAAGAGTCAGGTTTTCACAAATTATTACGAGCAAAAGCCTGAGCATATGATTAAGAGTTTAGAGGCTTAATGTACTCTAGTGGCTTCCCCCGCCAGTTTGTTTCCAAAATGCTAGGGCATAGTAAGGAGGAGACCACAGAGATCTATTATGAAATGAACGCTTACCATATGGCCGGAGGGTTAAGCAATTTTGATGATGTGGTGTTCTAAGCTTTCTTTTTGAAAAATTTCATTGATTCAGAATTCCCAAGCGCATCACATTCAACTTCTGAAGGGTCAATTTTCAAGTTGTGCTTTGTTACAAAGAAATCCAGAACCTTGTCTAGATTCCTAAAGGCTTTTGCTAGGTGGCTGGGCTTTATATGGTGCGAAATATTGTTCATTGTGGGAGTGGCCTTAGGATCATCTGAGCATAAATATCTTGATCTTCTAGACAACCTAAAGAGCTTCATATATGACCTGTAAATTTCTATAGGCAACTGCCCATCTCCATGCTTGTGTGGATTGATGGCAAAATGAACATCAATATGCTTTTGATAGAACTTACCTGTTGTAGCCAGAACATGGACGTTGATTAAATGTAGAGAAGTATAAAACGCAATGGTCACTTGCCAATCCATGCGGTTATTTCCCATGGCGTTCACTTCAACTAGAAACTCCAGATTATTGGTGGCCTGCGCTATGTGATCATCATATTTCGACAAGGCCAGAAAAAGATTAACCGATTAAAGGTTTATAATGGGGTGGGATTTCAAAATTATCTGAGTCTTCGACTACCATGGAATCCATATGGAATCCATATTCATAATATTTGGCGTTAATCATTGCTTCAGCGTCAATTAACAGATCCTCCATTTCCTCGTTTCCTTCTTTTATTTCTACCCAAGCCAATAGAGAAGAGTCGGTATAAGAAAAGGCAAGTTTATTGGGCTTGCGATGATCAAGAGCGATCAGGAAATCATTAATAGCATTTGGAACCAATGCTCTGATCAAAAACTGACGATTGTATTTAGCGAGTTCAAAGGTGTCTCTATTAATGAAGGATTGATACATTTTTTGCTTTTCTTCAGAAGCTACTCCGCTATCCAACTGTACTTCATCAGCTCTTATTGAAGCGATTAGTGAATCAAACCATTCGCCATTACTGGTTTCCTTAATATTTGAAGGGGTTATGTGCATCGACAATTCAAATTAGGTGTAAAACATAAAGCAAATTACACACCAATAATTTATTTGTTCAGGTCAGAATTGTTGCAATAATATACAATATTTCTGTTTAAGCAACGACAAAATATGGCATTTGGTTTAACTGGCTGATGAATAACAGGTTTCTGTATAGGAAACCAAACACTGTTTTACCCAAGTTTCCCAAGCCAGTTTGTGTCCAAAATGCTGAGGCATAAAAAGGAAGAAACGACCCAGATCTACTATGAAATGAATACCTACCACATGGCCGGTGGTTTAAGCAACTTTGACTATGTGATTTTTTAGCGGATGAGACTATTTATAATTTTATCAAATTGTGTGAAGTGTTCCTTAGAAGGAACCTACCTAATTCTTCGAAATAGATATCAGGACATGGTACCAAGGTGATGAAAGGAAGCAATTCATAACCTGCAGTGGTGAGTTCCAAACATTTGAAACTCTTCTCGTCCTGATCATTCAATGGGTATGCGAATTCACTTTTTAATGCTAAACCCACGGCAGTCGATCCAATCTGGAAACTAGCTAGTTCATTGGGCTTTATCGACTTATATGCTTGAAAGGGCCTAAGAATACCAATATCAACTAAAATTGGATAGTCGTCAATTCTGGGATATTCTTCTGGATTGATCATTTTAGAGATTTCATGGCTCAGCATGTTTCTTCGTATGAGTGTACCGGTGCTTTGGTTCTCAATAGCAATAAAGATTATCCCGTGTAAACTTTCCGTGGTAATTATATGACTAACTAAACTTCCAAACTCATCCGCAGCTCTTCTATCCATTCTCTCAAGCACTTTTAAAGTCATTGTGCTGAATGAGCCTGGCTTAGATATTTCTCCGGCCAAGATTTTGGCTAGTATTAGCTGAACATCTTCTTTAGATACATCATTTGCGATTTTTGCGAACCTGGCCAGCCAGTCTTCATCGATTTCTTCTTTGGCATCTTCTGAAATGGTCCTGTCTTCCAATTCATTTATGGTCTTTTCCAATACAGCCCTTCTATTACCGGCTTCTTTGAATTGCTGTATTGAATAGTAGCTTGCAGAACTTGCAATGAATTCCTGATCCTTCCGGTTGAACTCAACTATGTCTTCAGCATTGGCTCTGGAGATTAAGTCTTTTGCTTCGGTCTCTCTTTCTATTCTCCTTTTGAATTCGTGTAGATAAGCAGCTGGAATATCAACAAAGCCGGTCATTAGTTTGCTGACAGATCTCACTAGGTTTCTTTCAACAATTTCAGGCAGCTCAATTATGGCCAGATCCTGGATGAACTGACCTAGCCAAGTTTTGACCTCATTTTTTTTCTCTGGAAGATTTGAATTGCTCATGCGGTGCTATTTGATATGAATATTAAGGCTTATTCACATAATCCTCAAATAGTTAGTGCTTCCCTCGCCAGTTTGATTCCAAAATGCTGGGCATAAGAAGGAACAAACCACACATATCTACTAGGAAATGAATGCTTATCACATGGCCGGTGGCTTTTGCAATTTTGATAATCTAGTTTTTTGATAGCTTTACACAAGCTTATTTGTAAATGAAGGTAACTGTTAATTATTACTTAAATAAAAGTTTGAAGCCTTTAGATATTTCTGAATCTACGTTCAAAAATATTAAGAGAGTCATTGGTTCATTCGTGTCACAAGAATTATATCATCCTTTGTATATGAGAGTTCGTTGTAACGGACAACAAGCACAACTGAAAAGCAAATATCAGTTCTTACTCAAGAATGATAGAGAGTTTCCTCTCCTTCATTACCGATATGAGGTTGATTTCAATACCGACTATAATGCTAACTTATATTATTTGAGAGACAAGGAGCTTGAGAAGCCCAATGATTTGTTGTCGGAGGCTCTAGAGAGGGAGGTACATCTTATAACATGTATTGTTAATCTCTACGCAAGGCACATGGAAAAAAGAGATCAAAAGTTTAAGCTTAGTGATGCTCTTAAATTATACGATACAGAGAGTTATTTGATTACAGTTCAGGAAGTTGTCTCAAATTATCAGAATATTCTTTTACACGACTTTCTCATCAATTGCGGACATGAAGATCTAGCAAACATTCTTGATTGGAGGTATGACTCCACTCAAATTGCCCAAGTACTAATTAAATATCTAAGTCAATCAGATCATAAAATAAAAGAATTTGCTTCTGAGCTAAGAGACGTCAAGGCTTTCGGGCATAATGCGTTGTCCGAAGAATACATTTGGCTTCCAGAATATGTTTGGGAAAATAAGCATCAATTGATATTGAATAAGCTCCTGAATGTAGAACACGTGTACGGGGAAAATATTATTAAAACCTGGACTGACATCATCAACAAGTTTGAGGACAAGCTTATAAGCGACCCTAGTTAGTCTATTCATGTATTAAAATTCATACATAAATATTTTTTATGTATGATATTTCATATATTGGTACTGTTAAAGCGTTCTAAAGACGTAAACCATTTGTTAAACAGTACTAATCATGTCTAACCAGAATAATGAATTAAATATTAAGGTTGCTTTTTCTGATGAAAAGGTAGATGCCTTGTTGAACCAAGTTGCTGAGCTATACAGCCTGGTTAAAAAGATACCTCACAAAGATGAGCTTCCTAAAATGTTGACTTCAGAAGAAGTAATGGAAACTCTAAATATCAAAAGATGGAAATTTGATCAGCTTATTGCTGACGGTGAGATAGAGTATATCAGAAAAGGTAGAAAAATCTACGTTCCTGAGTCTTCAATTCGTCAATATTTCGGAATGGAATAAAAAAGGTGTAGCCTGAACTCTACACCTTTTTCTTTTTATAAATCAATATTTTAATCATGAACAATATAGAAAATACTCTGGAAAGGTTGAGAATCTTAGCCGGAGAACTCCCAGAAAATCAACAAAATATCTTGAATGTAGCTCTTCTAGAGTTTGAAGCTTTTCAAGATGAAGTTTCCAAATCTCCCAATCGACTTAGTTATGATATTTCTTATTTGATTAACAAGTACCATGAGGTATTTGAAGGGAAAACATATGAAATGCCTGTCGAGGACCAAGATCATCTCCAGGAGCTAGAAGCCCTTCATAAACGAGTAATTGAACAAGAATCTTCTTGTAATCAGGAATATTTGGATTTACTAAATAAGCATAAGGAAACTTCCAAAAGGGTGAAGGAGAGATTGGTTAAGGAGCGTGATGAATTCATAGCTCAAATGGAGGCCAATGAGAAAAAAATGGCTGATTTGGAATCTGCGCAATCCTAAACTAGGGCCGGTTGGCCCTTTTCTTCCACATACCCACGACTATACATGACCTGAAAAAACCTCCAAACATGTATAACCCCCAAATCAATACCCCAAATGGACCTAAATCCACAGCATGATGTTTTAGAAGACTCTGAGTCAATCACAAAAGAGATTGATCAGCTAAAGGGAGTAAAAACCAAGGTTGAGACTCCCCAATTTCCTGAACACATTTATCGGTTACTGCCCAAATTTCTTAAAGACACTTGTGCATTCTTTGATCAAGGAAGGGATAGAGATGTTTTTTTGGCTAGTGCCTTAGCAGTTTTAAGTGGGTGCATGCCAGGGGTACAATTTCAACACGATGGCAAGACTTATAAAACCAACCTCTTTCTTTTTGTTATTGCTCCAGCTGCTAGTGGAAAGGGAAAGATGAATTATGGGAAGGACTTGGCGCAACCAATTCAAAGGAAATATATCAAAGAGAATGATCTTAAAAAGGAGGCTTACCAAACAGAAATGGCCAGATTCCGTGCCACTCCGGCCAAGGAAAGACTTTACCTCGATGAACCAATGGAGCCCGACTATCAGTACTTATTTATTCCGGCCAATAGTAGTAGTGCATCTTTTGTTGAGACTATGGCCAGAATTCCCAGTTCAATCCTTTTCGAATCGGAGGCCGACACCCTTGGCAATACTTTAAAACAAGATTGGTCTGGTTATAGTGACGTTCTCAGGAAGGCATTTGAACATGAAACCCATTCCCAAAACAGAAAGGGATCAGGTAATTATAAAGAGATTGAAGACCCTTGTCTTTCAGTTGCCCTCAGTGGAACACCTGGCCAATTAAAAGGGATTATCCCAAATACTGAAGATGGACTGTTTAGTCGGTTTATGTTTTACTGCTTTGATGGGGATGAAAAATTCAGAAATGTATTTGGTTCTAAATCAAAACGGATCCCTTATCGTGATCAACTAGAGCCATATTCGAGGGAACTACTTAGCCTTTATGAAAAATGCCAGAGTTGGGAAAGTGTTCAGTTCTCCTGGAGGCCTGAACAAGAAGATAAACTTCAGGAGAAATATGAGAAATGGACGGCTTATTACGTGAGGACTTATGGCTCGGACGTCAAGAGTATAATTTTTAGATCTGCCATAATTGTAACTAGAATAGCTGCTATTCTTACGGTTCTTAGAACCTGGGAAAACCAGGACTATTCCAATAGAGATCAAGTTTGCTCAGGGAAGGACTTTGATACTGCAATAGCCCTTACAGAGACATTTATAGAGCATTCAATGTATATGCATTCCCGCCTTCTCAAAAAGGATCCTACTGAGTCATTTCCTCTTAAGAAGAAGAAATTTTACGAATCACTTCCAAATGTTTTTGAAAGAAGAGTAGCAGACTCAATCGGAGAAGAATTGAATGTTCAGCAACGGACCGTGACAAATTATCTGAAGGAGTTTGTGGGATCAGGACTACTTGAAAAGCTAGAACATGGACAATATAAAAAGCTACCCTGATTTCCATTTACCATATTTTCCATTTATGCCATTTTGGGTGTCAAATGGAAGATATAGAAAGAATGGAAAATGTAATTGCTAGTTCAAAAGGAAAGAATGGTAAAAAAGGAAAATGGAAAACAGTACTACATTATATCAACTTGAGAAAGGAAGTAGGAAGCACACTTGTCCTGGATGTGGTAAAAAGCGTTTTGTCTGGTATGTGGATTCCAGCACTGGAGACTACCTGCCGGAACAATATGGCCGTTGTGATAGAGAAATAAACTGTGGCTACCACCTAAATCCTTATAATGATGCGTTCGGTATTCAGCGAACGCAAAACGAACGCAAAACCGAACGCCCGTTCTCCGTTCGCGAACGCCAGACCGAACGTTCACACATACCGTTCGCCATTCTAAAACGAACGCTGCGAACGGAAAACTATGCCCAGAATGGCTTTTTACAGAACCTAATGGACAAAATACCCTTTCCTTTAGATCCGGAAGATGTCGAAGGAGTAGTAGAGCTTTATTACCTGGGAACAGTAGGTAAGGGTTATATGGCCGGAGCTTTAGCCCTACCTTTCATTAACCGTTCGGGGTGCGTTCGGGCAATACAGTTGAAGAAGTTTGATGAGCAGAACCATGGAACCCATGTGAACTGGATTCATTCGGTTACTAAGAAACACCTCGACAAAGAGAGTAAACCATACCCTAAGTGGTTAGAAGATTATCTGAAGAATGACAAGCTGATAGACTGCTTGTTCGGTGAACACTTACTAAACGCATATCCAAATAATCCGATAGCTCTGGTAGAAGCCCCCAAAACGGCAATTTATGCTACACTTTACTTCGGTTTCCCTGATCTACCAACTAATCTTCTATGGTTGGCTGTATTTAACCTAAGCAGTTTAACCGGTGAAAAATGCAAAGTACTCAAGGGTAGGAGGGTTATACTCTTTCCGGATCTATCCAAGGATGGTCATGCATTCAACAAATGGAGTGAAAGAGCTGCTGAATTCAATAAGTCAATACCTGGTACCAGCTTCACTGTTTCTGATCTGCTCGAACGCAACGCGAACGCTCAGGATAGAGAGAAAGGGCTAGACCTAGCCGATTATCTGATTAAGCTGGACTGGAGAGAGTTTCGGAGGGGCAATTCAACTGGTGAAAAAAGTAAAAAATATGAACGTGTATAAAAACATTTTTTTGAGACTATGAGCAGACCAAGCATTATAAAAGCTGGTACCAGGCGAAAGGATCTGGCAGATATTTACCAAGTAGACCGGTGTATCATTACTGATTGGTTAAAGGAAATTGGAGTTGATCACTCTAGAACGCTATCACCAAAGGAATTGGCTTTGTTCGTCCAAACCTATGGCATCCCTACAATGGATTGTGAGATTAGAATACCCCTAAATATTAACTCAAAATGATAAGGATATGGGCTTAGATAAGGAAATGGATGCATTCAACCCCAAGAGAAATCCAAGGTATAGAATCAAAGGATTTCTTGGAAGGAAACAGTTAGCAGGCCTTTATGGTATTGGAAAAGATGCCTTAACCAGCTCAATATTGGAAATTGAATGTGAGATACAAAAGGAGATACCTCAATTCAAACTCAATGGTAAAAGAAACTTCACTGTGAGAGAACAAGAGCTGATTTTTGATTTATTAGGAGCCCCTCCTGGTTACGAAATCTAACGGTAACTCACTTTATCTACAGGTAAGTGCGGGCAACTCCCATCGCCCTTAACGGAATCCCTCATATTGCTTCTGTTAATTTAAAACAACAAAAAAATGAAACATTTAAAATTGAAACAGAAGGCCTTTGAGCTCTTCGAAGAAGGGGGCGACATTGACAGTGTTGCCTATGATTTGGGAATAGATGAGGCCCAATCAGAAATTTGGTTTAAAGAGTACAATGTTGAGCAAAGCCTTGCCGGATTAAGTGATGATCCGGAACAGGTACAAGAATTGTTGGAGGCAATCCAGGAATTAAATGGTTTGAAGAGAGAAGAAATCAATCTCTATGCAAAAGAGAAGGAAGAGGCAGAGCTCAAAGAAAGAAAGCTATGCATGATCACCTTCAAAAAGCTCTTTACTTTTCTTAAAAACCATTGCCAAGGCTTCAAATGGAACTATGGTGAAGTAATCCTTTATGTCAAGAAATTGAAAACTCTAAGAGGTAAAGTGGAAGCCGCTTGTAATCATGATGAGGAAGAGTTCCAGAGGCTTTTCATCTGGAACCGAATTGAGGGGTTAATTGATCATCTGGAGCAATTAGTGCTCAATAAAGAAGAAGGGGATACCATTAAGTTAAACTTTGATGAGAACGATCTCCTTTACCTTGAGGAAGCATTAGAGATTTCGGACTTCACTGATGAGATAGTGGTAGAAACGGAAGAAGAGCAAGCGCTCGATGGTATCCTAGAAGAAGAGTTCTCTCCTAAGAAATACTAAGCCATGTATAATCAATATGGTCAGTATTATTCTCTTGAGCCAGGCCTTAATGGTGGCGAGTGGATAGGAAGTGGGATTGATTTCGTTTCTAACCTTATTGGTGGAAATCAATCTAAGAAACAAGCTGAACGAGAATTGGAGGCTTTGAGACTTCAGCAGCAGATTACTGCTCAGAATAACCAAGCTGCTTTAGAGCTGGAGCAACTTAGGTTTCAGAACCTGGCAGCTCAAAATCAATTACAGACTTCAAATATGAATGCACCAGTGAAAAAGCAAAGTGCCAATACCGGTTTGATAGTCGGTGGAGTACTTGTACTAGCTCTCGGTACGGCCATTGCATTAAGTGGCCGTGACAAAGAAAAGTCCTTAAATGGACTGGTAGAAACCATCGAGTAATTGATGGCATATATCAATTGGGGAACCACTCCGGGGGGAGTGGTTTTTTTATGCCCTATTTCCTGGCTTCATTGGTTATCTAGCTGGTATAGGCGCATACTAAGCGGTTACTAAGCGGTTAATTTCTAAGGATTATTCGGTTAAACTGGTTCTCCCACTGTTGAATAACTGCTTAATTAGTAAGTAGTTAATGTTTCAATTTAAAGTAAATAGCCAGTCAATTCTTAAATTTGATTATGGGATTTCAAACACCTAAAAGGCCCGTTGATTCAACTGTAATATGGAGATACATGGGAATGGACAAATTGCTCGATTTGTTTTTCAACAGAAGGCTGACTTTTAATCAAGTAGCTATAGCAGCAGATAGGAATGAATTATCACTTATACTTAATCACATGCCTTCAGAAAATAAGGATGGTGCTACGAAATTCATAAATCATATGAGGCACTCTACCTACATAAGCTGTTGGACAATGAAAGATTTTGAGTCAAGAGCTTTATGGTATTCATATTTGGATTCAACCCTACAGGGGATATCCATTGTAACTACAGTTCAACAAGTTATTGATAGTATAGATTGGGGAGACAAGGCATACGATTACAGAATAGTTGATTACAGAGATTCGTTTGATCCGGAAGAAATTCAATCCAATACCATAACTTCTAATACAAAATCCACGGCATATTTTGAAGAGTCAGAAGTTAGATTTTTGGTTTCTTATCTAGGCAAATTTTCAGATGAATCACCTCCTAAAGATTCAGAGGAATTGGGCTCTAGAAGTTCAAAGACAATTTGATAATCCCTCAGAACTACCTAAGGTATTGCAATTCAATGTTGATTTGGAGAAACTTATTAATCAAGTCTACATTTCACCTTATTGCCAAAAATGGCAAAAGGAAAATATTAAACAACTCATTTTGACCTATGCTCCCAGTTTAATAGATAAGATCATAGACTCATCAATAAATGAAAGTTTCTAGTGTAGTGTTAATGTAAATAACCGTCCTATAAATCATGCTCTTTTACTCTTGGATAAACGCATAATTACCGGTTAACTAAGTGAATAATCTGCCAGTTTATCCGGTTAAAACACCGCTGAATAACCGTTGTGTCTGCGTTGGTCAACGCCATTTAAGCACTGTTGAGGGCGTTGCCAACGCCCGTTGGTAGCCGTTGATCAACGAACCAACGCCAAAAGAAATGGCGTTGTTGATGATTTCCAACGCCTTATCAACGCCCGTTCTTTCCGTTCGCGAACGCACCGAACGGCCACCTGAACGTATAATTTGTGTTCGCCCTGGTGCTCGGGATGTTTATAAGCCTCTGGGGGTAAGTATCGGTTACTTAAGTGAATAATCAGCTAGTCTATCCGGTTAAACCGGTTAGAACACCGGTCAATAACCGGATAGTTAAGCGGTTATTCGGTAATTTTCACTGATTTCACTGTTTGGAATAACAAGAACAGCGTCTGGTGGTATCACGAACGGAAGTCGAACGGCCGTTCTCATCGTTCGCGAACGCACCCGAACGGATACCCGAACGCAAATATTAGCGTTCGTCTTGCGTTCGGTTATTTGGAGAACGCCTTTACAAACCCTACTCCCTGACTGGCCAGTAGATCCCTATGTCGGTCATCTGGAGAAACCACTACATAATTACCTGGCTTATGGCTTTTGTAGAAGTTAATTTGTCTTAGAAGAGCTCCTACCGATTGGATCCGGGTCTTCACTTCAAAGAAAACCTCATAGTGTTCTTCTAGCAACTCCAACCAAGGAAGTGCATATTCGGATAATTGGTTCTGCCTGGCATGGCCATAAGGGATTCCTTTCATATAGAAATGGGTTTTTGTATAGGAAACACTCATGTCTACAAAGCCCAGAGTGAATTTGTCTCCAGGAGATCTACCGGTCCGCTCGATACAGGTTTCCCATTTAACCGAATAAACTCTAGTTGGTGGCCGTTCCCACTCTCTATTGAGAATTTTAGAACCGTCCCACTCCTGCAGGGAATTGATCAAGTCTGTGTATTGCTCAAATTCCTGCCGGTATTGATTCCTCCGGATTAGTTCCGGAAGGTGCTCTTCAATTTTCTCCTTAGTTGATGTTACCAGATTCTGGATCTCCCATGGCTCGATAGGTTCATAGTAAAGATCATTGATTATCTGGTTAATGTTATCCTGAAGCCAGATCATGATCTGATCATGGGAGCTGGAGTTTAAATCCTGGTCAAAGAATCCCAGCTGCTGAATATGGGTTTTTGCTTTTGGTTCGGCCATTGTTCGGGGTTAGCGTTCGCGAACGCCTTATAGGTGCGTTCGGGTTAACAAAGGCTAAGATTGTGCCAATTCAACGGTGAATTACTGGTGAAGGGTGTCAATATTGAAGGTAATCTGAATCTAAAGTCTTACCAATTGATATTGGTTTTCAATAATGACTCTGTTTTGATGTTTTAAATAGCTTATTTCTATATGTAAATACCTAGAAATAGGTATTTTATTCAACAATAAGAACAAATAGTTTTATCAAATATGTGGTCTGATAACGAAACTACAGAAGATCTCTTAGGCTATGATGTACATGCTAAGCTGATTACAGAAGTTCTAGAGGATAACAACTTGTTACCAATCACTATTGGTGTATTTGGTGATTGGGGTAGTGGCAAATCTAGTATTCTTAAGATACTCACCAAGAATCTTGAAAATAAGGATGAGGGTACGTTTGTTCTTTATTTCAATGGTTGGCTCTTCGAGGGCTATGATGACGCTAAGGCGGCTCTTCTAGAGTCGATCTTGAAGGAATTTGAAGAAAATAAAAAGTTTGACAAAAAGGTCAGAGACAAAGCCTCTTCAATGATAAAGTCTGTCAATTGGCTTCGTATTGCTGGCTTGGGATTCAAAAATGTAGTTATTCCAGCCGCCACGGCATATGCCACCGGAGGAGTTTCTTTGATACCATATCTAACACAGAAATTAGGTAGCTTGAGCGCCTCCGACATTTCGGACAAACTGAAAGGAGATAAGCCTGAAGAATTTCTTAAATCACTTTTGAAGGACTCCCCAAAGGAGGACTATGGAACTGTTCTTATTCGAGATTTTAGGGAAGAATTCAAAGAATTGATCGAGACTTCAAAGATAAAGAAGCTTATAGTTGTTATCGATGATTTGGACAGATGCACGACTGACAGAATTATTGAAAACTTGGAGGCAATTAAGCTTTTCTTAAATGTTGACAATACTGCTTTTGTAATTGGTGCTGATCCGAGAATCGTACGACATGCCATACGTGCTAGATATGGATTAAATGATAATGAAGAAGGTGAGGTCAGAAACAATACTCGTATAGTTGATGACTATCTGGAGAAGTTAATACAAGTACCATATTCATTGCCCAAGCTCTCTGACTCTGAAGTAGAGACATATATTTCCCTTTTAATCTCAAAGAGAGAATTGGAGCCAAAAAGCTTCGAGAAGGTTCTTGTCTCTTTTAAGGATTTTAGATCAAAAAATAGGTATGGAGTCTTTGGCCTGGTCAACTTAAAGCCCATCGTGACTAATGAGGAATATGAGCAATTAAAATCAAGCCTAGGATCTATTCCAGCTCTAGCCCCAATTATCACACAAAGTCTTTATGGCAATCCCCGTCAGATAAAGCGATTTTTAAACACCTTCACTTTAAGAAATAAGCTGTCCAAAATTGCATCTATTTCAGGCTTTAATGAGGCTGTTTTGGCCAAATTAATGATTCTTGAATACACTGAGATTGATCTTTTTAGACAACTCTATGATTGGCAGTCGACTCAGGAAGGTAAGCCAGTTCAGCTTCAAGAATTAGAGAAAAAAACACTGGATGTTAGTTTTTCCGAGGCAAGGGAAGCAATTAATTCAGGTTATAAGTTCTGGGCTAAGGATAAGGTTATTAAGTGGTTGAAAGTCGAACCTTACTTCAGTGAAGTTGATTTAAGGGATTATTTCTGGCTTTCAAGAGACAATGTAGCATCTACTATTACAGGGGCAAGTCTTATTTCACCGATTGTAAAAATGGTGTATCAGAAACTAGATCAGGAAAATATCAGTGCCTCCGTTTCTAGAAAGATAATTGGGGACGAAATAAAACCAATGATAGACCATGAACTTGAACAGTTCCTTGACTTTGCAATCAATTCAATTAAAAAACAGCCTGACAGTCACCGAGCGCATGAAATATTCATCCTTCTTATGGAAGAGGGTATACCTGGAAGTATAGGATTGTATAGAGAACTTCTAAATGTAATGAGTCCTGCAAAGATGCCAGCTGCTATTGGTTCAAGTTTGTCAGAGTTCAAGTCTCATCCTGATTTAGGTGAGCCACTTACTAAGTTCTTTTCAAATTCAAAAGGAAAAGCAGCCAAAGCATTTAATCTTTAAATTATGGGTACTTCAAAGTCATATCGAGCCAGAGTTAAAGGGCAGCCTCAATGGGGCGATCTGAGTAGTTCAGTAACCAGAAGTTGTACTACCGGTGAAATTGCAGAAAGAAATATTGGCTCAATTTTAAGCAAGTTTGTCAATGTGGTTGGGGGAGCATCAAATGCAGGCAGAGGCAAATCCAAAATAGCCGGGCAGGGAGGGGCAAGATCAGCTCAAAAGTTAGGTAGCTTTTTAGGAGGCTTTTCGTCATCCGGAGGAGATTTAACACAAGCTCTTGCAGATACTGGGTTAACTGATCTAACCGGTAAATCAGCGGAAGACATAATTAACCATCTGATTGACTATTGTAGCGGCTCTGCCAGGTCAATAGATGACAAAGCAGCTAAAGAGGCAACGAGAAAATTACTTGAAAAAATTGCTGAGGATGCAAAAACGCCAGATGAATTGGAAGAAGCCCTGAAAGCTACTCTGGAGGAGAGTTCTTTAGAAGAGGTAGTTATTGATTATTTTGGACATTATGTGTTTGAGCATCTCTCCGTAATGTTCTATGAAAAGTTAGTGGAAGAGAAAGGTAAAGCAGAATGTTCAAACTTATTCGGTCAAATAAAGAAATTCATTGATAACAGACTTACAAAAATGAACAAAACTAATCCATTGAATAAGGTGGATTGGGGCTCTAGTGATGGGGAAAGAATAATTTTTAATATCCAAGAAGACGTCTTAAAGGTATTTGGGGATGATGATTAAAATTAAAGTAGAAGCTTCCACTCCTACTGTAAAAGGGCAGTTTGGAGATGTTAAAATTTCATATTTGGAAGATGGTGTAGAAACTAAAGCAAGTCTATCCTTTCCTGATTTTGAAAGATTATATGACTTTACAAAAGAGACAGATTCAATCGAGTTCGATCTGTTTTTGATCTCTTCCATAATATATGCAGTTGATGATTTGTTTGCCCGAAAGGTATGGTCATTCAATGGATGGACTAGAGATTTTGAATTGGAGATTCCAGTGCGGCACACTAACAAATGGGCCTCAGTCAAATCGGAATTTGAAGATATGCTAAGCTTCTTAACCGGAGATTTGTGGACCCTGACATTTAAGCCTCTACTTGTTTCTAAATTATACCTGGAGCGAACTAATCGAAGAAAGAAATACATCCCAGTTTTTGACTATGATCAATATAAGTTCGCAAGTCTTTTTTCAGGTGGCTTAGATTCATTAATGGGAGTAATAAATGAGCTAAAGAAGTTAAGTATCAAAGAAAAGGGAGTTTTAATCTCACATTTTGATTCCACTTACTCTGGACCTAAGTCAGATCAAGATCAGATTATAAGCAAATTTGCAAAACATTACCCTGGTAGATATGAGCATATAAGAACGAGAGTCAAGGTTGAAAGTAAGCTTTCAACTGGAAAGACAGTTTCTAGAGATCTTAACCAAAGAAGCCGTTCATTACTATTTATTAGTCTGGGTCTATATCTAATAAGGAAAATGCCAAAAGTAACTGAACTTATAATTCCAGAAAATGGCACCATTTCTCTTAATCACCCTCTTACTCCTTCCAGATCCAGTTCACTAAGTACTAGAACCACCCACCCTTTCTTTCTTAACTCTCTTGAAAATATTCTCCTAACGGTTGGAGTTACTACGAGACTCTTCAATCCTTTCGAGTTTATGACAAAGGGTAGTATGGTTAATAATTCCTCAGATAAGACCGTTTTGATGTCAACATATAAGGATTCAAAGTCGTGTGGGAAAAGAGGCCATAAATATCATTGGGATAATAGAGAAGCGGGACAATGTGGTGTTTGCATGCCCTGTATTTACCGAAGAGCTGCCCTTCATGCGAAATCCTGGGATAATGAAGATTTTGGAATTGATCTACTAAAAGCGACAGACTTTGATAAACTTAGGCCAGACATCAAAGCACTATTTGATTTTCTCAAGACAGATTTAGATAAAGGTAAAATTAAGAGGAACCTCTTAGTCGATGGAAATATTGAGCAGTCCAAACTAGATGCTTATGCGGATGTAGTAGTGAATTCCAGGAAGGAAATCATTAAATGGATTTCGGATAAAGGCAATTCGAAATTAAAAAAGCATCTTGGCCTCTAATGATAGATACCCATTGTCACATTGACCTTTATCCCAATCCAAAGCAACTGCTTAAAAGAATTGACAGATCTCAAATGACTGTAATTGGGGTGACCAACTTACCAAGTCATTTTGAAATGGGGTTCAGGTATGTAAGACCATACAAGAGAATCCGACTAGCCTTAGGCATGCATCCACTTGAAGCGAATAAGCATAATGAAGAATTTGATATCTTCCTGAGATCGCTGCAGTACACCTCATATGTAGGAGAAGTAGGTCTAGATTTTTCGCATGAGGGAATCAGTACAAAGGAAGTTCAGGTAGCAAGCTTCAAGAGAATTTTGGCTAATATCCGTGATCAAAAGAAGGTATTGAGTATACACTCTAGAAAGGCCGAAAAACAGGTTTTTGAGCTGTTAATGGACTATGATATTAAATGTGCCATATTCCACTGGTATAGCGGTCCTTTAAAGCTTATTGATAAGATAGCAGAGCATGGTTTTTATTTTTCTGTCAATCCGGCCATGGTAAAGAGTAGGAATGGGCAAAAGATAGTTGGGAGAATTCCTGCTGAAAAAGTGTTGACTGAAACAGATGGCCCCTTCATTGAGAATAATGGGTTGCCTATTGAACCCTCTCATGTGAGCCTTGTTCTGAATTATTTGGCTAATGTATGGAAGTGCTCTATCGATGAAGCTGAAAAGGTGGTAGATGGGAACTTTAGCAAGATGATTAATCAGATAAGATAACCTTATCATACATTAGTAAATCAATGATGGTCTCCATGAAGATGAGATTATTCGAATAATATTCGCCTATTTGTTTATGCACCAAATGGAATTAGTTTTGCTTAATTGGAAAACGGAATTAGTATATAAGTATCTGATATACAGTCTGTTTTTGCTTAATTAGAAAACGGAAAATGAAAGAATGGTATAAAAAAGCTATCGACTTATTGGATCATAGTTTAAAACCCGTACCTCAGGAGTTGAATGAAATAGACTGGAAAGAGACACTATCTCCAAACAGTAAAAAATTAAGTAAGCACTTATCTGCCTTTGCTAACCTACCTGGAGGTGGTTATTTGGTTTTTGGCATAGAGGATAATACAGCGAATCCTATTGGAATTTCAAAAGTGGATGTTGAACAAGTTGTGCAAAGACTTTCTTCAATCTGTCGTGACAGTTTATTTCCAGTTATAACAATAGATCACACTATTCAGACTTATGAAGGAGTGAGTTTACTTTTTGTGTATGTTAAGGAAAGCTCAATCAAACCAGTTCATTTAAAAGGAGGAACCATGGAAGATGCTTTTATACGAAGTGGTGGAACAACAAGGCAGGCTTCACGGCAAGAACTGGGAGGTTTAATGCTCAATAGTAAGACTTTGCATTTTGAAGAGCTGCACTCTTCAAAGTTAAAGGTGGCTCATGAGATTTTTAGTATGATAGATTATAGGTCAATTCTTAGACTCTTAAAGGCACCGGTACCCTCAACTGATAGGGAGATTATCGACTGGATGATCCATGAAAAAATGCTCGATGAAGTTGATGGTTCTGGCTTTTATATCACCAATTTTGGAGCTTTGGCAGCAGCATACAATTTAAAGGAGTTTGATGGGCTTGCTAGAAAGACCATTAGATTGATAAAGTATAAAGGCAAGAATAAGGTAGAAGCAGAAAAGGAATACCCAGGTTCAAAGGGTTATGCAATTGGATTTGAGGGGTTGATTACCTTCTTAAAGGCCCTATTGCCGAGTAGTGAAATTATAAAGAATGCCTTAAGACAAGAGACGAGTGTTTATCCAGAAATTGCGCTGAGGGAGTTAATTGCAAATGCCCTCATTCATCAGGATTTTACGGTTAAAGGAGCAGGGCCTATGATTGAAGTTTTTGATGATAGAATATCCATTTCAAATCCAGGAAGGTTACTGCCAACGAAAAAGATTGATAGACTAATTCGAACTACGCCTGAGTCAAGAAATGAGATATTGGCATCAGCTTTTAGAAGATACAATATTTGTGAAGAGAGGGGTTCTGGTTTGGAAAAAGCTGTTATAGCTATAGAAATATATGGCCTTCCTCCATTGAAATTTGAAGAGCTTGAGAACTCTTTTAGGGTTACAATGTATTCTCCAAAAACATTTGCCCAACTTTCAAAGGCAGAGAGGGTTGAAGCCGCTTTTCAACATGCTGTGATAAAATACTATGCTGACGGAGGCATGACAAACACATCTCTCAGAGAGCGCCTTGGTATGCATGAAAAACAGAGAGCCCAAGTTTCTCTAATTATCAAAGAAGCGCTTGAACAGAATAAGATTAAGCCAAAGGATCCTCATAATGTATCAACGAAGTTTGCAGAATATGTTCCATTCTGGGCATAATTTTGCTTAATTAGAAAACGGAAATGATAGGTAAATAGCTGATAAACAGTAAGTATTTGCTTAATTGGAAAACGGAAACCCAGTTCATTAGGAGGTTAAATTGTGATATATATTGTTTTACAATAAACTGTAAGATACTGACTATCAATGGTATTTAAAGTCCTGCTCCCGCTACACCGTAAAAGCCGATCATTTGATCGGCTTTTTTTGTTGCTCTAAATCGAGTTAGTTCATCACCCCATTTCCTTTAACTTAGAGGTTTACTCCTGTGGCCCCATGAAAAAGAGGTTAGTTTCTATTGTGTTGTTGGCTGTTACTTTGTGTTATACCCCGGCTTTCGGTTGGCAAAAAGTCTATTCGGCCAATTGGCAAGAATTGAAGAACCGCCCTTACCCCAAGTGGTTTACCGATGCCAAACTCGGTGTATTTATTCATTGGGGCGTTTATTCTGTTCCCGCATACAGCAATAAAGAAGATTATGCAGAATGGTATTTGCGCGGATTGATGCTGGGTGATTCGCTGAGAACCAACTTCATGAAGAAAAATTATGGCGAAAAATTTACCTACAACGACTTTGCTCCATTGTTCAAAGCAAAACTTTTTAACCCTGATGAATGGGCACATATATTCCACAAGGCAGGTGCAAAATATGTGGTAATGGCTGCCAAGCATCACGATGGTTATGCGCTTTGGCCAAGCCGGTATGCCCGCAACTGGAACAGTATGGAAGTGGGGCCTAAGCGTGATCTGGTGGGAGAACTGACCCGGGCTGTGAAAGACGCAGGACTTAGAATGGGGCTATACTATTCATTGCCTGAATGGAACCACCCATTGCATCGTTGGGATACCGACCCGCATCGTAACATTGGCCCATATGTAGAGCAACACATGATTCCGCAATTCAAAGAGCTTGTCGCCACTTACAGGCCAGATCTGATTTTTGCGGATGGAGAGTGGTTCAATTCGGCTGAAGAATGGCATGCCGCTGAATTAATAGCCTGGTACTTTAATTTGGTGGGAGCAGACGCTGTGGTAAACGACCGGTGGGGCAATGGTAGCGAAGGAATGGGCTTTATTACACCGGAATACAGCTCAGGAATAAAGACCTCAGACAGGCCGTGGGCAGAGGTAAGAGGCCTGGGGCGCTCGTTTGGATTGAACCGATTCGAGAAGTTGCAAGCCTACTTAACCGGTACTGAACTTGTACACAGTTTTGTAAGAGCTGTGGCCAATGGTGGGGGAATGATTATTAATGTGGGACCAACAGCTGATGGTCAGATTCCGCTTTTACAGCAAGATCGGTTAATGCAATTAGGCGACTGGCTGGCCATTAATGGGGAAGCCATTTATGGAGCTGAAACGTATACCGTAAGTGGTGAGGAGCGCCAGGTCACTTTGCAGCGAGTGGATGCTCAAATAAACTTTAACTGGGTAAGGAATAGCCCCGGAAGTCCTATAAGGGAAGATGAGTTTACAGCCATTTGGGAAGGATACTTGAGGCCAGACCAAAGCGGCCCGTTCCGGATAGAAGCACTGGCCGATGATGGGGTTCGGGTGTGGATCAATGACCAACTCGTTATTAACCAATGGAAGAATGCGCCCGAGGGAGCCAATGGCTTTGTTATGGGTAATGATGCGGTAGTAGTAAGTCAGGGAGTGTTGAATTTAAAGGCAAACAATAGGTATCCCATACGAATAGAATATTTTGAGAAAACTCACAATGCCCGTCTGGAACTCTACTGGATAACACCCAATGGCAAGAAAGAAGTCATCCCTCAGAAAAATTTACTGGTAAACCTCGCAGGCAATGAAAACGGGTTGAAGGCCACTTACCAATCGCTGCAGCAACACATTGCCTATACACAAAACCGGGGTAATATATATGCCATTACCATGCAATGGCCAGATGATGAGTTGGTTTTGTCTATTCCCCGGCCCAATAGCGAAACCCGAATCAATCTTTTAGGTTATGACTCTATCGACCTGCCCTGGCACTACCGAAAAGGCAAGCTGATTATTGATACCTCCGGTATAAAGTTCAGTCGTGTAGAAGGGAAACATGCCTGGGTTTTTCGTCTGAGTCGGTAGACCTTCCGTTTTTTTGGGTTACACACTTTGCAAAGCCCTGAAAGTAAGGTGCTTTTCGCTAGAATGTCGCTTTTTTTCAATACTCCAACGAAGGCTCTGCTCTAATTTTGTGACTGAATTTCATAAAAATTCATACTCAAAACTTACAACAACAAACATTATGAAAAGCAAGGTCAATTACATGGTGGCATTGGCAGTGGGGCTAATAGCCGCTTGCCAACCGGCTGTTATGGAGCAGCAAATAACGGCTCCAATACTTACAGAGCAGCAGGAAATTTTAAAAGGGAAAAAGCTGGTTACCACCATTGGTTGTGGCGACTGTCATTCGCCCAAGGTTTTTACGGCATTTGGTCCGGAAGAAGATAACACCCGTTTGCTCTCAGGGCACCCTCAAAACGAACCACTCCCTGCGGTCAATAAAGAACTGGTAAGCGAATGGGTACTCTTTGGCCACCAAAGCACAGTGGCCGTGGGCCCCTGGGGCGTCTCTTATGCGGCAAACATTAGTTCGGACGAAACAGGAATCGGCAACTGGACTTTCGAGCAGTTTAAAACAGCCATGACCAAAGGCAAATATAAGGGTGTTGAAGCCAGTCGCGATTTGCTGCCGCCAATGCCATGGCCAAACTATGCTCAGCTGGAGGAAGACGAACTCAGGGCTATTTTTAAATACCTCAAATCTACTCCTCCCGTCCGCAATATTGTTCCGGCAGCACGACCGCTCGAAACCTTATAGGTGTTTTTTTACTATTCAAGAATCCTAAAATGAATATCAGATACATTACAGCCATATGGATGTGTGTCGAAATAATAAAGCCAAGTGCAATAGCTATCAGCTAGTTCGTCAGGCAGGTAGTACAAGTTTTACAACCATCGAGTTAGAGGGGGCACCGGATGCAAAACAGAGGTTAGCTATCAGAAACTCAACCCATAGAAACAGAAAGGTTGCAGCAGTATTCTTTACCTGCTGCAACCTTCTTTGGCAAAATACAGTATTGGCAAAGTCTGGTATTCATTCATGAGGCCTTCTTACTACACTTTTAAACCTTCGGCTTATTTATCGGGAATTGTTAGCCATTATTGGGTAACCACAACAGACTTTGAGCCTAACAGCCTTACCACGGAACAAACCTGTTTGCCTCTGGGTACTGCCGAGTGGATTATTCAGGTAAGAGGAGAGCTTCAATTGGGTAAGATTGATAATGAATGGAGGGTGTTTCCGAGCAACTATGTCGTAGGGCTCATGGACAAACCCGTGCATTGGAAAATGCATGGCAACAGCCAGGTTATCGGCATATCGCTAAAGCCCGAGTGGTTTTCTGCCATTTTCAGATTTCCACTAAACAGTGTACACAATGCTTTCATTGAAGCTCAATTTTTAGACAACCCCATATTCTCTTTGCTTAGAAACCACCTTCTTAAAGAAGAGAATTTGGAAAAGCAGGTGGCTTTGGTAGATGAGTTTCTCATTGACTGGGTGGATGAGCAGAAGGTTGCCAATGAGTTTTTCGTAAGAGCAGTGGGAGCCACGCGAACCGGAAACGCTCTTTTCAGCACTAAAGCTTTACGCGATCATTTTTATTTATGCGACAGGCAAATACAACGCTTGTTTAAAAGCCATTTTGGATTGAGTCCCAAGGCCTACGAGCGCATTACCCGCTTCAGCCATACCATTGAGCGCATTACCCAAAACCCCAAACCTTGCTGGAATACCCTGGCCGATGAACTGGGTTATTCCGATAGAGCACATCTGGTTCGGGAGTTTAAATATTTTGCGGGGTTTACTCCGTCTAGTGCTAACCTGGCCGATTCGTCCATTCATCGGGTTATGGCTAAGTAGTAAGTTTATTTAAAAAAGTCAGAGGCAATGGCGAAAAGCATTTTTCCCGGTTATTTCCAAATAGGTAATTACACTGTCAATTTGATAAAGTAAAATACTCAGCAAATGGGCTTTGTCAGTGCCGGTTTCACAGTATGTTGTTGCTGAACTTCCGTTGCTTACATCTTTATCATTTCAATAAATAAGGTGGCCAGCAATAGCGTAGCAAACAAAAAGAAGAAGAAACGAGGTATCCTGGAGCGCGAAATACTTCGTTGCGTAAAGGCAAGAAAGGCTGTGCTCACCGTGATAATTAGAAAAATTATAATCCACACCAACATCTGTAAGGCTATTGAGTTGATCATAGTGATTCAAAAATCTCTCCAATACCAATTCGACTTAGGGAGACCTTTGGATAGAAAGTTACGCCAGGTCATTTCACCTTTTCAAATAACCCTTGAGCCGTAAAGGTTAATCTGGTCTAAACTTTGAATTAAATAGGGCGCAAACAAGAATAACACTATGCCATTACTCGGAAAAATCATTAAAAAAGCGATAGATGTAGGAGGCCAAATAGCCGAAACGAACGACAGCCCCTCCCAATTGCAGCAAACCATGCTTCGCGAGTTGCTCGAACGGGCGAAAGATACAGCATTTGGCAAGGCCTATGCCTTTGAAGAGCTTCTCCGGTCTGAGACACTTGTGGAAGATTTTCGCAGCCGTGTGCCGACATTTGACTACAAACGGATGAAGGAGGCATGGTGGCACAAAACTATTGAAGGACTACCTGATATTAGTTGGACGGGTACACCGGAGTATTTTGCCTTGAGCTCAGGAACTACCGGCAACAAGAGCAAGCGCATCCCCGTCACTCAGGAAATGATTGAAGCCATTCGTGAAACCGGTCTGAAACAGGTATTAAGTCTTTCGGAACACGACTTGCCCGATAGTTTTTTTGAGAAACAAATTCTGATGCTGGGCAGCAGCACCGATTTAAAAGAAGTGGATGGGCATTATGAAGGCGAAATTAGTGGAATAAGTGCCAGTAATATACCTTTTTGGTTTCGTGGCTACTACAAACCGGGGGAGGAGATTGCCGGTATAGACGATTGGGACGAGCGAGTGGAAGCCATAGCAAAAAAAGCACCTGAATGGGATATTGGAGCCATTTCCGGTATACCTTCATGGATTGAGCTGATGCTAAAAAAGGTTATTGAATGGAATAAGGTGGAGAGCATTCACGACTTGTGGCCCAATCTGGCGGTGTACAATTCGGGAGGGGTAGCCTTTGAGCCTTACAGGGCTAGTTTCGATAGCCTCACCAGCAAACCCATGCTTTACCTCGATACCTACCTTGCCTCTGAAGGCTTTCTGGCCTATCAGGCCAGACCCAGCCAAAATATGGCCATGCAACTGTCGCTCAACACAGGTATCTATTTTGAATTCATACCCTTTGAGGAGAAGTATTTCGATGAATACGGGAGCCCGTTTCCTGAGGCTCCGGCTCTCTCGTTGAATGAAGTTGAGCTAGAGAAAGATTATGCTATTCTTATTTCTACTGTGAGCGGAGCCTGGCGATATAGCATTGGCGACACAGTAAAGTTTACTGATCTGGAGCGAGCTGAAATCAAAATAACAGGCAGAACAAAACACTTTCTCAATGTAGTGGGGTCACAGCTTTCGGTGGCTAAAATGAATGAGGCTATTCAGGAGTTGGAAGAAAGGTTTGGAGCAGAAATTCCTGAGTTTACAGTGGGAGCGGTTCAACGCGAAGGAGAGTTTTATCATTTGTGGTTTTTGGGCCTGGGAACTGCAAAAGACCTCAATGCTCAGGAGGTTTCAGAGGCTCTGGACGAGCTGCTCAAAACCAAGAATAAAAACTACAGGGTGGCCCGGTCAAAAGCATTGAAAGGAGTAGATGTAAGGCTAATTACTGCCGAAGACTTTCACCGTTGGAATGCTGAGAAAAAGCAGAAGGGAGGCCAGGTAAAAACCCCTCGAATGATGAACGAGGAGTCGCTAAAGGAGTTCGAACATTTTTTAGAAGCCTAAAGAGCGGGCTGCGCGTTGTTATGCTGATTGGTTTCTACCATCTGCATAATCTCCTCTGGAGAGAGATATAGCCGCTTCATCTTCTCTTTGTACTTTCTCGGTATCTGGGCATGGCTCAAAATGTAGTTTTTCGTTTTTACAATCATGTCGCCCAGGCCATGCTGCACGGCATATTCATCGGCTTTCCGTTCCGCTCCTTTCACAAAGTGGCCAGACAGCCAATAGTTGAGTCCAAACCAAATCATGCCGGGCACTGACCGGTTTTTATAGTCTATTACATGACCTAACTCATGCCCCAGCCAGCCAATAAGAACATCTTCAGGAAGGTCTTCAATTTTTAAACTTTCGCTACCTAGTTTTATGAATCGGCTAATGTTCACGTAATAAGCTCGTTCCACCAGCACACCAAACAAACTTTTAATTACCGGCCGGGCGCTCATTACCGTTCGGCCATTGGGCTTATTAAAGCGAAAAATGATGCGAACATTTTTTAGCTCCGGGTAAAAAGAAAGCGTCTTCAATGCAGGAAAGTAAATTTCTTCGGGTATGGTTTTCTTATAACCAAAGGTCTCTATAGGTTTCATAACAGTCGTTTTTAATTATATTTAATTCATTACACTTCAAGGCTTAGTCTGCGTTTTTTGGCGGCTACTCCGTAGCAAGCTTCTAAAGAGTATTTTCAATCACTTTATTGCCATTAGATTTTGGGATCCACAGATTTCGTTTGAGCTATACCACTGATCATGCCATTGAATACAAAGCCATGAAAGGGCCATACGGCCAGCCAATACAGCCTGCCCCAAATGCCCTTAGGCCTGAAAGTAGCGGTTTGATGGAGAACATTGTGTTTATCTATTTTGAATTCCAGCCAGGCATCGCCAGGTAGTTTCATTTCGGCAAAAAGCAAGAGCCGTTTATTGGTTTTATCGGCTACAATTACCCGCCAAAAATCGAGCGAGTCGCCCGAGTTGATCGCAGTGGGGTGGGTACGACCTCTTCTAAGCCCTACACCGCCCACCATTTTATCTATAAGTCCTCGCAACTTCCAAAGCCAGTTGCCATAGTACCATCCTCTTTCTCCCCCTATGGACCATAGGTTATTAAGCACAGCAGCTTCATGAGTAACAGGTCTTTGACGGTGATCTTTAAAGCACCCGAAAGAAGGAACTTCAACCAGATCTTCGAACCTCTTGTTAATGGTTTCACTAGACATAGCGTCTTTCCAACTCGATATCAATTGGTTTTGCTTTATGCGCGAAAATGCTCTTCTAACGGCTTCTTCATAAGTAATTAGTTCAATGTCTAGCTGCTTGGTTAGTGTGTTGGGTTTAGCAATTACTTCAGTTTTCATGCTCTCTACCAGGTGTCGCGCCAGTCCGTAAGAGGTTGAGGTTACAAAATATAGCCAGTAGGAGCTCAGTCGAGGGGTTAGTACCGGCACGGACACTATCAATCGCCTGAGGCCTCTTACCCGGGCAAAGCGAAGCAGCATTTCCTTGTAGCTCATTACTTCAGGCCCGGCTATGTCGAAGGTCTTATTGTAAAGGGCCTTGTTGAGTAAGGTTTTGTCGAGTATTTCAAGAATATTGTTCACCGCAATAGGTTGCGATTTGGTTTTGAGCCACCGAGGAGCAATCATTAGAGGTAGTTTTTCTACCAGATCCCTGATTATTTCGAATGATCCACTGCCCGACCCCACGATTATACCGGCTCTCAAAGCAGTGAAGTTATAGGGCCCCCGACTTAGTATTTTTTCTGTGTTAAGCCTCGATCTCAGGTGAGGCGATAGTTCGTTGTCGTTGGCAATTCCACCCAGGTAAATGACTTGTTCAAAGCTTCGCTGGGTGGCAATGGCTAAAAAGTTCTGTGCCATTTGCTTTTCTCTGTCTTCAAAACCATTGCCGGAAACAGACATGGCGTGCATCAGGTAATATGCTGCATCAATGTCTTGAGGGATGTGATTGAGCGTGTCAGGTTTTAGAAAATCAGCCTCTATTATGGTTAGTTGAGGATGATTGACCAAAGCATGGTTGAATCGGCCGGCATCGCGCACACAGCACACCACCTCTAAATCTCTTTCCAGTAAGAGGTAAAGCAAGCGTTTGCCTATATATCCGTTAGCACCCGTCAGTAATACTTTCATGCTTGGCTCAGGATAAAATTCATTTAGAATATTTTTTGATTCAGCAAATCCCAAAGCCCGAATTTCGGGCTTTGGGAAATATCTATTTTTAATGGATGTTTCAATCTATTCCACCTCTTGCAGTAGAGTTTCAACATTGGGAACAATGATGAATTCAACTCGTCTGTTCAGGGCCTTCATAGCTTCTGAGGTATTTTTTGCCACCGGGTCGAACTTGCTTTTACCCGCAACCATTAGCTTTTGGGCCGAAACATCATGTTCACGGATCATACGCTCTACAACTGCCATGGAGCGCTCTACCGAAAGATCCCAATTGTTTTCGGGACCAATGAGTGGGTCGCTGTCCGTATGACCTTCCACTATAATCTCCGCATGGCGCATTTGCATAATACCTTCTGCTATTCTATCAACCAGCATTTGGCCTCTATTGTTGATTTTGGCACTGCCCGACTCAAATAATAGCCCTTCATCTACCGAAAGCCGAATCATACCTTCTTCTACCATCACATCAATACCATAGTCTTCAAAAGTAGCTACAATGGCTTCAGTTTCCTGCTGCCACTCTTCAACAAGCTCGGCTTTATCCGTTTTATCTTCCAATAGCTCGTCTTGAGCCTCAATATTCGCTCTCAACACTGCTATTTGCTCTTGCATTCGATCGTTCTCTTTCAGCAATTCTTCATTGTATTGCAGCAGTTTGTCGCGCTCGGCTACCAACTGTTGCATGCTGGTTTGTAGACTATCAATGTTACTTGCCTGGGTAGCAATAAGGTCTTTTTGGGCTGAGCAGGAGCTCAGGGCAATAAGAGCCGTTACTCCCAGCAGGCTTCCAATCCATTTGTTTCTACTTCTAATCATCATATCAATTCTTTTTTTGGTCATTTAAGGAGAAAAGTTCGTGCCGCTTCGAACAAAATATGCTCAGGGCTATTTATTAAGCTGAGGTGTGTAATTTTTTCTACAAAATCGTTGTGTAAGACACTCAATAGAATGGAAGCTAAAGCACATGTTTTAATTGTTGACGATGAGGAAGATATAGGCCTGATGCTCTCCCGGTTGCTTCAAAAGGCAGGCTATCATACAGAATTTTGCACCAGTGTGGCTGAGGGGCGAATAAAGCTGAAACAAAAAAAATACGACCTGTATTTTCTTGACCTGAACCTGTCTGATGGCAGTGGCTTTGATCTTATTCCGGAAATCAGGCAACAGCCTGAGGTTTCAGGCATAATTATTATTAGTGCCTATGATGGATTGCAAGAAAGAGAACGGGCAAAAGCTTTTGAGGTGAACGCTTTTGTGAACAAGCCCTTCAATAAAAAAGAAATTTTAGAAGCAGTAAGCCAGATACGTTTATGAAGAAGATACTCATAATAGATGATGACAGAGAAATATGTCTCCTTTTGAGAAAATATCTGACCAAAAAGGGTTTCGAAACCCATGAAGCGCTGAGCGGAAAAGAAGCCGAAAAATGGCTAAAGAAGCAGGAGGTAGATTTAATTCTTTGCGATTTTAAACTGCCCGATTACAATGGTCTTGAAATGCTGGAGAAGATTAAGATTATAAGGCCAGCTGCCAAAGTGATCATCATTACCGGCTACAGTGATGTGCGCATAGCCGTGGAGGCACTCAAAAAAGGAGCTTTTGAATATGTAACCAAGCCGCTCTATCCCGATGAAATAATGCTTACCATTATCAATGCGCTGGAAACAGAGCATAAGCAGGCAGCGCCTGTACCCAAAAAGCCCTCGAGGCCGGAGGCAAGCAAAACAGACTTTATCTCTGGCAAAAGTCTTTCAGCTCAGAAGGTGAATAAGCATATTGAACTTATTGCCCCTACCGATATGTCGGTGATTATCTTGGGAGAAACGGGTACCGGAAAGGAGTATGTTGCGCGCGCCATTCACCAAAAGAGTGCTCGTTCTGGAGCACCGTTTATTGCAGTAGACTGTGGAGCTCTGCCCAAAGACCTGGCCGGGAGTGAATTGTTTGGACATGTAAAGGGGGCTTTTACCGGGGCCCTGCGCGACAAGAAAGGCTGTTTTGAGTTGGCCAATGAAGGCACACTTTTCTTAGATGAAATTGGTAATCTGAGCTACGAGAATCAGATAAAGCTGCTGCGCGTATTGCAAGAGCGAAAGGTAAAACCCCTGGGAGGCAGCCAAGAACGCAAAGTAGATGTTCGCATTATAGTGGCCACCAATGAAGACTTGAAAACAGCCGTTCGAAAAGGCGAATTCAGAGAAGATATTTATCACCGTTTAAACGAATTCAAAATTGAGCTTTCGCCCTTGCGAGAGCGCAAGGAAGATATAGAAGTGTTTGCCTTACATTTTCTTAAACTGGCCAATGAACAGTTGCGAAAAAACGTGGAATCTATAGACAAGAGAGCACTCAAAATACTAGAAAACTACACTTGGCATGGTAATTTGCGAGAGCTCAAAAACGTAATTAAAAGAGCTGTTCTGTTGTGCGATGGGCCTGCTTTGAGCAAAGAACACTTGCCCGAAGAAATAATCTTTCCGGTAGAAGATGATCAGCCCGACTTTGAAATACTCATAGATGGAGAAGCCCCTCCAAGCCTAAAGGCAGTAACCGAAGCCGCTGAAAAAACGGCCATTATCAACGCCCTGAAGCGAACCAATAACAATAAAAGTAAGACGGCAGAAGTCTTGCAGGTAGACCGAAAAACACTCTACAACAAGCTAAAAGCATATAACCTCTCATGACACTCACAGAAGGCGAAAAACTACTGAAGAGTATTTTAAACACTACTCCCCATGGCATTGTGGCTCTTAAGGCCGTACGCAACACCAAAGGGGGTATTGAAGACTTTCAGGTACAACTTATTAATGCGGAGGGCCTGAACATACTGGGGCGTTCGGCAGAGGATATTGAAGGAGCAGGTTTTTTAGAGAGCTTTCCCGGGCAAGTGACCAACGCTCTTTTCGACTCCCTCAAAGAGGTGGTAGAAACAGGTGAAAGACTTAAACGCGAAGTGCAATTTCGAAGAGGGCAGGAGTCCCTTTGGTATTCCATTCATGCCACACGGTTTGCCGATGGGCTTACCATTAGTTTTGTAGATGTATCGGAAGAGAAACAGCATGCCCTGGAGCTAGGCCAATCCGAGGCCAAGTATAGGCAACTCTTTGAGGAGAGCATGGACTCTATTTTTCTCATGAACAACGAATATCTTATTCTGGAGTCCAATGCATCCATGCTTCAACTGTTTGGTTACGACCAAAAAGAGATACGTTTTCTGAGCCTTTCCGAGCTGTTTTCTGATGAGGAAACCTTCTGGCACTTCAATAAACAGTTGTATAAAAACAACAAGGTAGAAGAGTTTGAGGCCGAAATGCGTATGGCCAACGGACAAACTGTGGTTTGTCTTATCAACCTGGTAGCTCTAGAGAAAAGCCAGGCTCAGGTAGGGCTCTATCAGGGAGTCATTAAAGACATCAGCAAGCGCAAGCAAGCCGAAGCCGAATTGTTACTGGCAGAGAAGCTTTCCATGACCGGTAAAATTGCCCGCAGCATTGCCCACGAGGTACGCAATCCGCTAACCAATCTGAGCTTGGCTCTTGAGCAACTCAAAGACGAAGTGCCCGAACACCTGGAAGATGCAGAACTTTACTTCAACATCATAGGTAGGAATGCCAGGCGCATAGAAGAACTCATTTCAGGGCTGCTCGAGTCTTCCAAACCCAAAGCCCTTAGCTTGGAAAACAGTCAAGTCAATGAAGTAGTAAAAGCCGCTGTGCAGATGGTTGAAGACCGCATTAACCTGCAACAGATGAAACTGGAGCTGCAACTTCATGAGGGGTTGCCGGCAGTAGCGCTTGACAAAGACCAAATGAAAATGGCGTTGGTAAACCTTATGATTAATGCCATAGAAGCCATGAAAGCAGGCGAAGGTGTTTTGCGGGTGAGCACTCTGCAACAACAACAGCACATTCTTATTCACATAGAAGACAACGGTAAGGGCATTTCTAAAGAAAACCAGAAGAAACTCTTCGACCCATTTTTCACGGCCAAAAAAGGAGGCATGGGGCTGGGGCTCACCAGCGTTCAGAACATTGTACAAAGCCACCTTGGCGAGATAAAAGTAACGAGCGAAGAAGACCAGGGTACCCGTTTTACCATATCCATCGCTCTTTAGTTCGTAGCGGCAATTCCACAATATTGAGGAACTCCCTTCCCGAAAGTTTCTGCTATACCCCTCTTTTGGGGCGCCAGGGCATACTGGAATGGTATTGGCAACACTTAGGGCAGAAACAAACGAAAAAAATATATGGATAACGGAGTAGCAACTAAAATACATTCAGAAACTAAGAAAAGAGCCTATTCACGATTGGGCTATACGAAATTGGAAACAGCCGAAATTGTTGAAGCCCTCAATAAATTATTGGCCAATTACAGTGTACATTATCAAAAGCTGAGAAACTTTCACTGGAATGTAAAAGGAGCCGATTTTTTCGACATCCATGAAAAGTTCGAAGATCAGTATAACGATGCCAAAGTGGCCATAGACGACATCGCAGAGCGTATAAGAGTGTTTGGTCAAACACCCTATAGTACTATGAAAGAATATCTGGACGAATCGGAAATTAAAGAGTCCAGCTCAGACCTTACAGCCATGGAAATGGTTTCCGAAATTCTGAAAGACTATGAGATTTTGCTGGAACACATGTTCAATGTGATTAATGTCGGACTCGATAAAGGTGATAGCGGAACTGTAGATATGATGAACGCTATGGTGAAGAAAACGGAGAAAAATCACTGGATGTTTACCGCCTTTTCAAAGAAATAATTTTTGAGTCAACCTTTTGTATTAGTGAGGTTAATAAGTAGACCGAGCCCTTCGGAGCATTTGTTCCGAAGGGTTTTTTGTGGATAATATTCCACACTTGCTCACGCCAATATTCTACACAGCAAAGGCCTTCAACCTCACAGAGAACACCAAAACGCATATTTCGGGATTGGTATGGATTTTTTGAGCCTTATGGCGAATTAGAATACCAATGAAACGATTTCTCGAAAGTAACTGGTCACAAATAGCCCCACGGCTCAGAAGTCGCTACGGCCAGCTGAGCGAACGCGATTTGCATTGGGAAGATGGGGAAGAGAATGAGCTGCTCCGAAGGTTGGAGCGTAAGCTCGATTGCGACAGACAAGAGCTCTTTCGTGAGATGAAAGCATTAATAACCAAAAAATAAAACACTGTGGATTTTAACATATCAAAAGCAATCAACATAGTAATAGAGAAGGTAGAAGGATGGCTCGAACTACTTACCAATATGCTGCCCAATTTTGTGGTGGCCATTTTAGTGCTTGTTCTCTTTTATTTTCTTTCTAAAATGGTGAGGTATGGAGCCCGAAAAGTTATGGCCCGATTTATTGAACAGCCTGCCATAATTGGTCTTCTTTCTACCATTATTTCCATTCTGGTCATTGGCTCTGGGTTGGTTATAGCCCTTAACCTGTTGCATTTGAGCAAGGCAGTTACCTCCTTACTAGCCGGTGCAGGTATTGCCGGTTTGGCTATTGGATTCGCCTTTCAAGACATTTCGGCCAATTTTATTTCAGGAATAATTATGGCCTTTAAAAAGCCGCTGAGTGTGGGCGATATTATAGAAACTAACGGCTATATGGGCTTTGTCAAAGACATACAGTTAAGAGCTACCGTTATAGAGACATTTCAGGGCTTACACGTCATAATTCCTAACCGACTGGTTTTTCAGAATGCGCTCACCAACTATACCAAAACTTATAGGCGCAGGGTAGACCTTTCCGTTGGAGTTTCTTATGGCGATAACCTGGAGCGAGTTAAAGAAATAGCCAGAGAAGCCGTTCTCAAAAATGAATACCTCACTTCAGAAAAAGACGTAAACGTGGTTTTCGAAGAGTTTGGCGACTCCTCCATCAACTTTAGGGTAATGTTCTGGATCAACTACTCTCCACAAGACCCCAACTACCTGCAGGCCAGGAGCAGCGCAGTAATGGAAATTAAAAAAGCCTTCGATGCCAACGATATTACCATTCCATTCCCTATTCGTACGCTCGACTTTGGTATTAAGGGAGGCGAAAAACTAAACGGCCACCTTAAGGAGCTCCAAGCCTGAACAGCCAGAGTGGTACGACCTTTGAAACTTTAGCAAACATCATTTAAACCAAAAAGAAAATAAACATGAAACGATTAACCGTAACTATTTTATCAATTGCCTTGGTCACTATGGGTATTGTGGCCTGCGGCAACTCATCAAAATCTGAATGGGAGAAAGAAAAGGCCGAGATTCAAGCAAAGATAGATGAAGCTCTGGCCGATGTGGGTAACGCCCTGGAAGAAGTAAACGCAGACTTAAAAGATGCTTCGGAAGATGTGGCCGAAAATCTAAGAGAAAAGAAAGATGAATTGCTCGACCGTAAGTCTGCTTTGGAAAGAGCCAAAGAAGACGTGGCCAATGCCACAGAAGAGACCTGGAACGACACCAAAAAGTGGGTGGAAAGTACGTTCAATAATATTGAAGACTTCTTTAAATCAGGCAATGGCTAAAATTACCCCTAAGCATAAAAAAGAGGCTGACTCGTGGTAACGAGACAGCCTCTTTCGTTTAAACCCCTGAGGGTTAGTAGCCCAGTAGCTGTAAAAACAGCGATATCACAAAAAGGACTACGAATATGAAGAACAGGAATTTGGCAATTTTAGAAGAGGCTGTAGCCACACCTCTGAAACCAAACAAACCTGCTATGATGGCTACAATAAAGAATATAATGGCCCATGTAAGCATAGTTTCAAAAGTTTTAGTTGAACATAGTGTGTGCGCCTTGCACACCTTATTGGTTTCAAAAATTCAACCAAAACAACAGACCATGTGTATGTGGCTGAAGGGGCAGCTTGTATCTCAAAGCCTTTTCAAATTGAGAAATCCGCTGTCAGAAATAGAATTATTGCAGGCGTTGAAGCCCGACAGGGAAAACACAAATCATTTTTTTTGATGATTTAGATCAGCCAATAAGAAAGGAATTGAAAGTAGATTGAAGTACACTTAAAAAAGGAGGTTGTTATGAAAAAGATTGTTGTACCCATAGATTTTTCTGCCTGTGCCAGAAATGCGTTGGCCAATGCCATTAAGATTGCCGAGCGGGCCAACTTTGAGTTGGTGTTGTTTCACTCGGTAGTCATGCCTCTTGGCTTTGCAGAGGGAGCTCCCGTGGCAGGTGTAGAATACGGTTTAGATGAGCTGCAGGAAAGAGCCCAGGCCGATATGAATAAGTTGGTTGAAGACTTTCCGCAGTTGGAAAAGCTCAAACACAAAATACATATACTCTATGGCCCTCTGCACGAAGGCATCAATGAAATTAATGATGAAGGGCAGGTGGCCATGGTAGTTATGGGCACCCATGGTGCTACCGGCTTTGCCAGAGCACTAATTGGTAGCAATGCCTACCATGTAATGAAACACGTGCCTGTGCCTGTAATCGCTCTGCCGGAAGATGCCGACATTACGCGAATGACTCACATTGGTTTGGCCGGAGACTTCTTATCTGTTCCAAACCCCGATCTTATTCATGTAGTAGTCGATTTGGCTAAAGCTTTCTATGCTCAAATTCATGTTATTCATATCGATACCGGTGAAGTTGATAAGAAAGACCAGATAGATATTGCCAGACGAATGGAAAAATATGTGAAGCATACCAACCATAGTTTTCATTTTAGAAAGTATGAAGATGTGGAGGAAGGACTGCAACAAACGGCCAAAGAGCTCAACATACACCTGTTGGTAATGATTGCCCGTCATCATGGTTTCTTTGAGCGACTACGCCACGGCAGTCACACCAAAAAAATGGTGTTAGATATACCGCTTCCTCTAATGGTCTTGCACGAATAGGAACCTTAGAAAAACCTAAGCCCCATTTGGAGCCTCCAGCTTTGCCGGGGGCTCAGTACTTTCAGGCCAATGCCGTTATTGAGTGCATCTATGGCACAAGTCATGGGTTCTAAGGCAATGGCATCTTCGCGCGTTTTATAAACCTGCAGAAAAGGAAAGTTAAAGTCTTGCCAGAGCTCCAGGGTACCCTGATTGGGGAAGCTGAGGAACACACTGTTTTTCTCTTCCATTTTTAGAAGCCGAAAGCAGGTGTCGAAGCGATGCCCATGGAGCCATTCAAAATTTTTAAAGTCGTTAAAAGGCCTTTCCTTACCTGTGGGCAACATGAGCTCATCAACCTCCATGTGCGTCACAGGAGGGAGTTTGAGACGGGCAGATGGTGTCATACTCAGGTTGAAATAAGGATGCCAGCCCAGTCCACAGGGCATATCTGCTTCTCCCAGATTTACCACTTCAATGCTCAGTATCAGCTCGGCCTCGCCCTTTAGTTGGTAGCAGAGCCGGAGTTCGTAGGGAAAAGGGAAACCCGGTTGGTCACCTTCGTAGGAATAGGCCAGTTCCAGACAGTTATCTTCTTTTCGGGCTATCTTAAAGGCCTGGTCATGCACTAGCCCGTGCAATGCATTTGGTAACCCATCCAGATCGTTGGTGGCTAGTTCATACCTGCTCCCCTGAAACTGGTAGCGGCCTCCGCTGACCCTGTTGGGAAAGGGAAATAGCCAGGAACCTTCGAACAGATAGGTTTTATTGTGGTGAATTAGGGGCAGGAGGTTTTGCCCCTTGCGGCAGGTCCACTGCATAAGTGCAGCTCCCCGTTTGCAGTCCACTACTATGCTGTTTCCGTTATACGATAATTCTTCCATAAGGCATGCGCTTGCTCATTTTCAAAGTCTACCACCAGGGAAGGGGCAACTTTAGGTCGGCAATGGAATCAATCACTAAATCAGGTTTAAAAGGATAGTCGTTGAGATCGTCTATTTTGGACATACCACTAAGGGTAAGTATTGTATTATAGCCCACTTGAACACCTCCCTGAATATCTGTGGCCAAGGTGTCGCCAATCACTGTTACTTCTTCCGTAGCCAGCCCAATGTGTTTTCTGGCCTGGCGCATCATTACAGGGCTGGGTTTGCCTACAGAGAAAGCCGTTTTACCGGTGGCGGCTTCTATCATAGCTACAATACCCGCAATGCCCAGATTATTCCAGCCCGGCTTGCGGGGAGACGGATCCAGATTAGTTGCAATAAGTTTGGCTCCATCCAGAATAAAGTCAATAGCCTTTCTCACCATCTCAAGCGTAAAGTTGATGCCTTCGCCTACCACCACAAAGTCCGGGTCGTTCTGCACCAGTGTAAAGCCATGCTCATGTAGACTGGAAATTAAACCCCCTTCTCCCAGTACATAGGCCGTGCCTTTGGGAAACTGCTGCCCCATGAAATGAGCCGTTGCCATGGCTGATGTATACACATTTTCAGGCTCTACATAAATGCCCATTTTAGATAGTTTACGCACCGCATCCAACGGAGTACGCTGGCTGTTGTTTGTCATAAAAGTGAAGGGAATGCCTTCCTTTTGCAGTGTTTTAATGAATTTGTCAGCTCCGGGAATCATTTTGTTTTCCACATAAATAACCCCGTCCTGATCGATTAAGAATCCTTTTGGCATTTTATACTTCTTTGAAAATATGACCACGAATTTTTTCTACCAGTTGCGCACTTTTCAGGCTTTCATTCAGCGAAACCCTGGCCGACTGCCTGTCGCCACGTCTTATACAGTCTCTCACTTCTATAATTTCATGGGCATAACCGGTACTTAAAAAAGGCAACTCTACTTTTTCTATCACATCGCCTTTTACTATCTCAAAACTTTGTGCTTTCCAAAAGAGAGGCAGGCGTATAAATCCGTCTTGTCCGTATATGCAGGCCTCTTTGTTTGTGCCTGTGGTTACACTGGCAAAAAGCTGAGCCAGGGCTCCCTCTGGGTAAGAAAGTTGTACCTGTACACTTTCATCAACTCCTGTATGGCCAACCCGGGCCGTTACCTGAATCTGCTCAGGGTGCCAGCCAAAAAGATCGGCAGCCATAGTTAAAGGATACACTCCCACATCGAAAAAGGCCCCTCCGGCCAGCTCAGGATTCAATAAACGACCGTGTGCGGTAAGTTTATCTTCAGACCTAAAGCCAAAACTGGCTGTGAGGTAATTGAGCGGCCCAATAGCGCCTGCTTTTGCTCTTCTCAAGGCTTCATTATAGGCCGGTAAAAAGCGTGTCCACATGGCCTCCATTAGAAACTTGCCCGATGCTTCGGCCACCTCCGTCATTTTTCTTATTTCATGGCTGTTAACCCCCATGGGTTTTTCGCAAAGCACATGCTTGCCGGCTTTAAGAGCCGCAATGGTGTTTTCACAATGAAAATTGTGGGTGGTGCTTATATAAACCACATCCACTTTTGGGTCTTGTAGCAGAGCCTCATAGCTGTCATAAACCTTTACATGAGGAAACTCCTGCTGCAAAGTCTGTGCATTCGAACGCGATGCAAAGGCATAAGGTACTTCGCCTTCAACAGCAAAAAGACTCTCTAAAAACTTGCGGGCAATTCTTCCAAAACCAATAAATCCCCAGTTCATATTTCTAAGTTCTGTATTTCTGGCAATAAGCCTAAGGAAAATATTTAATTCTTGTTTTGTCCCTTTTAGGTATGAATTTGCCGGTTTTCGAGCGATAGCTTTAAGGCCTGCCAACGGGAAAAAGTAGGGTAATTTTTAGCTTGTTCGTATGATTGATGTACAACACAGAGGCCTATCAGAGTACTGTGCTCCTAAAGTGAGCAATAATTGTTAAATTTTATTGACCAAACGACACGACCATGAAATCACTTCATTTTTCATGCAGGGAATTTTTTTGCCTTATACTGCTTGTCCTCCTTTTGCCGCTGCATACATTTGCCAATAACACCCCGGCTTGGGCACAAAATCTGGAATTCGAGTTTTTGACCCAGCGTACCATTCGTTGGTCGCTCGATGGGCAACCAAAACTTAGAGTTCAAATAACCAACAATGGAAACGATGCAGTAACCAATATTGCTTTTGACTTTAGGGCCGATGATCAGCCACAAAATTTTCCCGGCTGTGCCACTTTTCCTAATGGAGGCTTTATAAATCTGGAACCTGGTGAGTCTACCGTAGTTTCTGTATGGTCCAATTGCTATTTTGGCGATGGTCTTCAGTTACCTCAGGGTACTTCTGAGCATGTGGGTGAATTCAGGTTTGAAAAGGCAGGAGAGCAATTTGCCTTGAGAGAATCTTTTACCATAATAAACGATGGTGGCCGAACAGAGCCAGCACTAACGGATGGTGATAATATGACTATTGCCGGTACCATTCGAATAGCCGGAGGCTATATGCCGCAAGCCAACCTGAAGGTTAAAACTATTAAAAGCCAGGAGTACAGTGTAGAAACCCGGCCTGCCGGAGAAGGACTCCTTAGCTTTGAGTTTGAGGCTGCCGACCGATCTGACTGGTTTTTGGTTTTGAGTGGAAATGTGCAGGATATGCCCAATGTAAATTTCCCTAATAAAACAGTTAAAGTAGCCTCTTTTGACGACCCGACAAAAATTGAGATTGATTGGGCTCCTCTAGACTATGAGTATCAGGTGGAATTCAGTCTTACACAAGCCATTGTAACCCCCACCGGTTTTTGGAGAGGGGCGGTTTCAGAGCAAGAAAGAACAGTCGTGTTTATTCCTGGCCAGGAAAATTGGTTCGGAAATTCCGATACAGAGAAAAACGTCTACAGGGTTCAGTCCACCATTTACAAATACAATTTTGATGGACAAAAACTATGGGAGTATCAGCCCGGATACGAATGCTGGGGAGGCGATATGAGCCCTGATGGTTCTAAAGTAGTCTATCAACTTGTTCCAAATGGTGGAACTTACGGTGTTGGAGTGCTCAACGGAGAAGATGGCTCTCTGCTTTGGAAGAAAGAATTTACTCAGCTTAATTCTTCTGCCAGGGCTATAGAAGGTCTTGAGGCGGTTCTCAGTAACGATGCCTCTCTGGTAGCTGTGGGAACGGTACCAACCGGAGTGGTTACACTTTTTGATGCCAATACCGGTGACATTATCAGGCAGGTGCCTAATGCACCCGATCAGGGAGACAACTGGGGTCAAATACGCTTTCTGGCTTTCGATGAGGCCGATGAGTACCTCTATGTGGGTTCTGGAGATAACCACCTGAGAAAGGTGAGGGTGGCCGATGGACAACTCATCTGGAAGGCATTTATTGGTGGTTGGCCTTTTGTAAATGGGCTTAAATTTTCATCGGATGGTTCCTTTATAATTACCGGCACCAAATCGTTCGACCAGGCGCGTGTAGATGTGGCTACAGGAGAAACCGTTTGGATTAACGATACAGGTTCGCTCGAAGCAGAGCTTTCTGATAACGATCGGTATGTGGTGAATTTTGGCGGAGACATGATGGATGCTGAAACAGGCGAATACATTGCCTTTTTGAGGCAAGGAGCTGAAACTCACTTTTTTGCCAACGATGAACTGGTGGCCAAGCTGGATCGCAATGTCCAGGTCTTTTATCAGAACGGGAAACAAATGATGGGCTCGGAGCCAAGTGGCGGAGGCCAGGGTGGAGGGGAGCAGTCGCAATGGTCTTACATGAGTGCCGATGGATCGCTGGCCATTATTGCCTATCGTGATATGGTAACCGATCCGGGGAATCAGGTAGGAATAGCTTTCTACTCGGGGGCCGTAGAACGGGTAAGTCTGGATCCGAACGATGATCCCACAGATATTTCGCTCAGTGCGGCCAGTCTGGACGAAAACAACGAAAGCGGAGCAGAGATTGGCCTGCTTGCAGTAACAGACCCGGATTCGGAAGATACCCATGAGCTGGTGCTTATAGAAGGAGCTGAAGACAACGATAAGTTTGCCATTGATGGCAATAAACTGCTGGCGCAAGAGGTACTCAATTATGAAGAAAAGAGCCGTTATACTGTAGTCATAAAAGCAACCGACTCTAATAACGCTTCTTTTGAAAAGAGTTTTATTGTAACGGTCAATGACATCAACGATGCGCCAACAGGTATTGAGCTGAGCGAGGATGAGGTGGCTGAGAATCTGGATGCGGGAGCAACCGTGGGTAGCTTATCGGCTACGGACGATGACGCGAATGATACGCACACCTTTAGCCTGGTTTCCGGACAAGGCGATACGGATAATGCTTCGTTTACCATTGAGGGAGGAGTAATTAAAACTGCTGATCTTTTCAACTTTGAGGCAAAAAACGAGTACTCGATTTTAGTGAGAGCGGAAGATAGCGAAGGGGCAACCTTTGATCAGCAACTCACAATTGCCATTATCAATGCCAACGATGCACCTACAGATATTGCACTTAGTAATGCGACCGTTCAGGAGCAACAAGATGCGGGCACTGAGGTAGGAACCTTTTCAACAACCGATGAAGACGCTGAAGACACCCATACCTATTCGCTAGTGGCGGGCGATGGCGACACCGATAACGCCAGCTTTTCCATAGCAGAAAACAGCCTGCTCACCACGGCCTCCTTCGATTTCGATTCGCAGTCTTCTTACTCCATTCGGGTTCGCTCGGCCGATGCTTCCGGACAAGCGGTAGAAAAAGCTTTTACGGTAACCGTTGAAGTAATTACCGGCCTGGAGGTTGATCCTGAAATTCTGGAAGGCGCTTATCCCAATCCCGTATCGGATGTGATTACCATTAAAATGGCCTCGCAAGCCTTTCCATTTCAGATGTCAATGTTCGATTTGGCAGGGAATACCGTATTGCCTACGAAAGAGGTACAGGCAAAGGAGTCGCAAATCAATGTTTCTCGTTTTCAGGAGGGCATATATTTACTGAGCATTCGAGATGCCAAGGGCAAGGTAGTACGCAAAAAAATTCTGGTGGTGCGCTAAGCAAGCTCCTATTTCGTACTGCATGTGCCGATTGGTAACTGAAAAATAAATCCTTCATTCTAAAAAGAGTTTCTCGCTCTAATTGGAATGAAGGATTAAATGGATCATTCCATCAACCTTCGGTTAGACTTAGCCTTTAACCAATTTGCTCAGATAATCGGCATTGTCTTTTGCGCTTTGCAGGGGTGTAGTGCCATCGTATTTCTCCTGTTCAACTATGAGGTGTTCCATTCCATATTGCCTGGCGGCTTTCAGAATGGTTGGGTAGTCGATGCTGCCAGTACCCAAAGTGCAGCTGGCATCGTGGGTGGTTGCATTTTTCTCCCGGTCTTTCACATGCGAAAGCTTAAATCGGTTGGGGTATTTTTTCATCCACTCTATGGGATCTTCATTGGCCGTTACCACCCAGTATATGTCCATTTCAAAGTCTACCAGATTGGTGTCAGAGTCTTTCATAAAAATGTCTTGAGGATACACCCCGTCTAACTGGGTAAAACTGTAGGCATGGTTGTGGTAGGCAAAACGCAGACCATTGGCTCGGCATATTTCCCCTTTCCGGTTAAAATCTTCAGTAGCACTTTTATATTCATCGAGTGTTTGCATACTTCGCCAGGGGCAAATGAGGTACTTCATGCCAATTTCTCCCGCTTCGGCCGCTTTGCGTTCAAAGTCTTTGTCAATGTCGCAATGGCTGGCCACTATTTCCATACCCAGCTCGTCCATGTAGGCTTTAAACTCTTTATTGGTCATGCCCCAAAACATGCCTTGAGGTCCCTCGTAGCTTTCTATTTGCTTATAGCCAAAAGAGGCCAACTGAGCTAATACTCCTCTGGGGTCTTTGGGAAAATCTTCGCGTAAGGTATACAACTGAATACCAAAAGCATTGCTTGCGGTTACTTCAGCTTCTTTCTCGGTAGCGCAGGCATAGGGCGCTAATGCCAGACCGGCTGCAAAACCACCGGCTTTTTTCAAAAAGTTTCTGCGTTTCAGTGTCATAGTATTAAGGTTCAGTGTTGAATATACAAAATGACTACATTAATTAGATGAAGCTAAGAATAGTCGACCCTTTATAGTATGCTTTTCCCTTTTGTATCCCTGTTTCTGGCATTCTTGTTTATGATAGTAAAGATTGTATTGCATATATACTATTTACTCAAGGGAGGGGAAATAAAGGGAGTTGATGATTTTACCTCTGGACACTTTTTGGAAGTATTTGGCCCTTGGTTTATGAGGTACAGGCTTTTGGAGAATGAGGTTGAGGGGCTAAGAGAGAAAGCTCTCTGGGTGAAGATCTTCGTAGGGTTGTATTACTTCGCTCTCCTTTTATTTGTTCTGAGTATCAGTTTGTGGTGAGAAGTTCGATAAGATCAGGCTTGCCATGCATCTTGTCTGCCCATGTGGATGTCTAAGTCTGATTGTTTTCATTCTGAGCGATGTCGAAGGATCTGCCCATTGTTTGTAACTGGCTAGTATCTGTGTGGTAGGTAAACTTGTGTTGTGGAAAAATGAATAACAAAAAAGCCATCTGCTTTCACAGATGGCTTTCAATATTCTGTTGGGTTTAATTAACCTCCGAAGTCGTCAAAAGAAACGTTTTCATCAGGCACACCCCAGTCGTCACACATTTTGAGAACCGCTGCGTTCATCATTGGAGGTCCGCAGAAGTAGAATTCTATTTCTTCAGGGGCATCGTGCTTGCTCAAATACTGGTCTATAACCGCCTGGTGAACAAAGCCGAGGAAACCGTCTCCTTCTTTATCGTGAATATCTTTCTTCACTTTCCAGTTGTCTTCAGGAAGAGGCTCAGAAAGCACCACAAAGAACTGGAAGTTAGGGAACTCTCTTTCTATTTTCCTGAAATCTTCCAGGTAGAAAAGCTCTCTCTTAGATCTACCACCGTACCAGTAGGTTACTTTTCTTCCGGTTTTTAGGGTGTGGAAGAGGTGGAAGAGGTGAGATCGCATTGGAGCCATGCCGGCACCACCACCAATGTAGAGCATCTCTGCATCGGTAGGCTTAATAAAGAACTCTCCGTAAGGTCCTGAAATGGTTACTTTGTCGCCAGGCTTTCTGGTAAATACATAAGAAGAGCAGATACCCGGATTCACATCCATCCATTTGTTGTTTGCTCTGTCCCACGGTGGGGTAGCAATACGGATGTTCAGCATAATGATGTTTCCTTCAGCCGGGTGGTTGGCCATAGAGTAAGCTCTGAACACGGGTTCTTTATTCACCATTTTCAGATCCCACAGGTTAAACTTATCCCAGTCGCCCTTAAACTTGTCCGGGCCGGCAGGGTCTTCCGGATGAGGTTTTATGTCAATATCCTTAAAGTCGCAGGTAATTGGCGGCACGTCTACCTGAATATAACCTCCCGCTTCGAACTCAAGGTGTTCTCCTTCAGGAAGCTTCACCACAAATTCTTTAATGAAAGATGCCACATTGTAGTTAGAAACTACTTCGCATTCCCATTTCTTAATACCGAAGATTTCTTCCGGTATTTCAATGCGCATATCCTGCTTCACTTTTACCTGGCAAGAAAGTCTAACACCTTCTTTTTGTTCGGATCTGCTCAAGTGGCCTACTTCTGTAGGCAACACATCTCCTCCTCCTTCTTTCACTGTACACTTGCACATGGCGCAAGTTCCTCCACCACCACATGCGGATGGGAGGAAAATCTTCTGACCCGATAGTGTGTTCAAGAGGGTAGAACCTGCCGAAGCAATTACGGGATTCTTCTCATCTCCGTTGATGATGATTTTAACGTCTCCCGACTGCACCAGCTTTGATTGTGCATAGAGCAGAATCAGAACCAATAGCAAGATTACCACAGAGAACGCAACTATTGAAGTAATAATGATAGATGACATCTACTAAGCGATTTTAAATCAATATTTTGTATTATAGCCAGACTGGCCGTTAGGGCTACAAATATATTGACTAAAAGATTAAATCAGTAAGAGAACCTGAAAAAAGATAGTTGTCCGGAAAATGGCCTAAACAGTGATTCTTTCCCTGATTTTTTGTCCTTTCTTTAGTTCTGAAATTTCCTCTTTTAAGTCAGATACACACAGGTTGCCCAGACTGGTCTGACATGCTTCTGCTGTGAGAACTACATTAATATTGGGATTGTTTTGCCATTGGCTTTGCTGAAGCTTGCCAATACAAACGTGCCCCACAATATAGCAGTGATCAAAGCTGAAGTATTTCTCCTGAATGTTTTCAAAGTCGGTAAGATCTACTTCTTCCGGTGAATTATAGCTGACATATACTTGCACGGGCGATTGATTACTGAAAGGTAGCTGACCTAAGTTATAGTGTTTTTTATACTCATACTTATAGTCGTAGCTCAATGCCGATATATCGGAGAGCACGGCTGCTCCGGTTGGCAAGCTTCCGGCTCCTTTGCCAATGAATAATTGTTCATCGCAAAATTCACCATGAATGGTCACTGCATTGAACTCATTTTCAATGCTAGCCAGGCTGTGATTAGGTTCTACAAATTGAGGGATAACAAAGCCATATACTTTGTCACCAATTCTGCGAGCCTGGGCTACCAGCTTAATGGTTAGACCATGAGCTCTGGCATACTCCAGGTCGGCCGCTTTGAGGCGGTCAATACCCAGATTGGTAATGTCGTTTGGGTGCACATGAATGCCAAAGGCATGGGTAAGCAGAATACTTAGTTTGTATTTGGGGTCATAGCCCTGAACATCCAGCGTGGGGTCACTTTCGGCAAAGCCGAGTTCCTGAGCTTGTTTAAGAGCTTTAGGGTAGTCGATCCGTTCATTAAATATTTTAGTGAGGATGTAGTTGGTAGAGCCGTTGAATATGCCTCTAACCTCTAGCAGCGGTTCATGTCCAAAATATTCTTCAAGGGTACGAATAATAGGAATACTGCCGCAGACTGCTCCTTCGTAGAGCACCGCTTTTCCTGTTTGCTCCTGCAGTGCTACCAAAGTCTCCAGGTTTTCGGCCACCATTTTTTTATTGGCCGTAACAACCGATTTCCCCGCTTTGAGTGATTCTGTTACAATGTAAAATGCCGCTTCGGCATCATCAATTAGTTCAACCACTATGTCAATAGTTGGGTCATTGATTATCTCCTCTTTTTTGGTAGTAAAGAGTTGAGCCGGCAGTTTTCTTTTCTTCTCGGGGTTTTTAATGCAGATTTTGCTGATTTCACCCGCAAAGTTTCGGGAGTTATTCAACGTTTCGTAAAGTCCCTGGCCAACACAGCCAAAGCCAAAGAGTCCGATATTGATGTTTTTCATGGGTGCTCGTTTAAGAAGTTTTCGATGTGGGTTGAAATGGTTTTGGCTTCTACTAAAAAGCCATCGTGTCCATAGTTTGAGTCTATAAAAGTGAGTTTTGAATGTTTTATTCCGTGAGCCAGTATTTGCTGGTCGTTGCGGGTAAATAGTAAATCTGAATTAATACCTATCACCAGTGTGTTGGCTTTCACCCGTTTGAGCGCCTGCTGTACTCCGCCTCTTTTGCGACCTACATCGTGCGAGTCCATGCATTTGGAAAGCGCATAGTAGCTGTGTGCATTAAAGCGTTTCTGAAGTTTTAAACCCTGATAGCGTTGGTAGCTCTCGGCATTAAAGCCGTCAATCTTTTCCTGGCCATCCTCCTGGTTTTCATTATAGATTTTATCCGTTCGGTAAGAAATCATAGCCATGGCACGTGCAGCTTCCAGTCCCTTCCAGCCACCTTTTGGCGAGCTCGAGAAAAAACTTGGGTCGGCTTCAATAGCCATGCGTTGAGCAGAGCGTATGCCTATTCCCCATGGCGAACTTTTGGCCCCGGCTGCAATAATGCAGAGGTTTTCAAAAAGTGTAGGGCTTTCAATAGCCCACTCCAAAATTTGCTGCCCACCCATGGAACCTCCAAGGCCCAGGTAAATGCGGTTTATGCCCAGATGTTGCCTGAGCTGCTCATGGGCTTTTACCATGTCTCGAATAGTGAGCAATGGAAAGTCTCTCAAATAACGCTCACCGGTGGCAGGGTTGAAGTCTTTAGGCCCTGTACTCCCATAGCATGAGCCTAGTATGTTGGCACAAACAATAAAGTGTTCGCTCGGATTAATGAGGTATTGTTCGCCTACCAGTCCGGGCCACCATTCCAGCGGGTTGGCATTGGCTGTAAGGGCATGGCAAATCCATACGACATTAGATTTACTGGCATTTAGCTTTCCGAAGGTATGATAGGCTATAACCGGATCGGTAAGAAAGCTGCCGTTTTCCAGGCTAAAATCTCCTTTTATAATAAATTGTTGTATAGCGTCTGGCTGAGCACTGGCTACAGCCGACCCTTTAGGGCTTTGAATTAACATGTTCTGAATGATTTGTGTGAAAAGTGGATTAGAAGGTGTATGGCCTAGGCACAACACATTCGATCAGAACAAATAATGGTAATAAGCGCTGCCTGTTGGGTGGCTTTCACCCAACCTCTGAAAGGTTTTGTAATTGGATTAGAAAGCATGTTTAACCAATTTATATTCTCCCGAATGCCACCTGGCACCCATTTTGGGATCAGGATTTAGCACCTTTTCCCGATGGATCGGGAGTGGTTGCTAGCGCTTCATAGAGCCTGTCTCTCCACGCTTCTTTATAAATCGATTCGTTCCCTTTGAATCGGGATTGAATGACTTGATGGTGCAAACGTAACAGGCGTTTTTCACATTTCAAAACAAGCCAAAGGAAATTTAAGTAAGCTCAAAGAGCTTCTTATATTGCAACCATGCTGTCTGTATCGTATGAAGTATTCTATGCTGTAGCCTGCCACTTGAGTTTTTCTAAGGCGGCCGAGGTGCTTTGTATTTCTCAGCCTGCCGTAAGTAAGCAAATAAAAAAGCTGGAATCGCTTATTGAAGTGCCGCTTTTTGAGCGCCAGGGAAATGCCATTGCACTTACTCCTCAGGGCGAAAAAATGCTTACCTATTTAAGAGAAGCCAAGTTGATTCAGAACCGAATGGAGGCGGATGTAGAGATCATAAAAAGCCGGATGACAGCAAAGGCCGAGCTTAAAATTGGAGCTAGCACCACACTTTCGCTTTACGTACTGCCTAGGGTGCTTTCTTCTTTTCGTAAAAAATGGCCGCTGGTTAAAATTACCCTAATCAATCGGAATACGGAAAATGTACTTAAAGCTTTGAAAGCACATGAAATCGATTTGGCGGTGGTAGAAGATAAGCAAGAGTCTAATGCGCTGCATTATGAATTCTTTATGAACGACCGCATTGTGCCAGTGTGTTCTGCGCGTAGTCCTTTTGCCGGGCGAGAGGTTTCTATGGATGAGTTTAAGGCCGCACCACTGGCCATGAGAGAGATTGGCTCAGGAACTCTTTCGGCTTGGTCCAGAACCATGTCTAAATGGAATATTAAAGCGAGCGATCTCAATATAAAAGTTAGGCTTGGTGGCACGGAAGTGTTAAAGAACTTTCTTATTGAAGATGATTCTATTGGGTTTCTCTCTCCGCTGGCTATAAAGCGTGAAGTGGCTCTGGGGCTTCTTCAGGAGGTGAATATTCCGGGGCTACTCATAGAGAGAAGTTTTAATTTTGTCACAAGGACGGGAGAAAGCCTCACCGACACCACCCGGGCGTTTATCCGCGAGGCAAAGAGTGTTTATAACTAACGGTTATAGGTTGTTACATTAATTCATTTGATTGGTTATGATTGACGATGCAGTTTTGCGGCATGCATCAGTCTATAGCTCCTTCCATTTCACTGGCCACTCATCTGGAGTGCTCTCATTGTAATAAGCACTACCCTCTAAACACTCTTCAGACCTATGCCCACTGTTGCCAGAAACCATTGGTTGCTAAGTATGACTTTGCCCAGTCGCTTCGCCCGGAAGACCTGGCCGGTAGGCCTGCTACCATGTGGAGGTATCAGGAGGTTCTGCCCATTTTGAAGGATGATCATATTGTATCGCTGGGTGAAGGGATGACCCCTATTCTTAACCTGAAGAAATTAGCACAGTCCTATGGTTTAGAGTCTTTGAAAATGAAAGACGAGTCGCTGAACCCAACCGGATCGTTTAAAGCACGTGGTTTGAGCATGGCAATTTCTAAAGCCAAAGAGTTTGGAGTGAAACACTGTGTAATTCCTACAGCAGGTAATGCAGGTGGGGCTATGAGTGCATACTGTGCCGCAGCCGGTATGCAGGCTACCGTGATAATGCCAAAGCATACGCCCAGAATTTTCCAGGACGAATGCCGGTATTTTGGTGCGGAGCTAATTTTGGTTGATGGGCTGATTGATCGGTGTGGTGCTTTGGCCGCAAAACTTGAGAAAGAGACCGGAGCGTTTAATATATCTACTCTTAAAGAGCCGTATCGCTTAGAAGGTAAAAAGACCATGGGCTATGAGTTGGTGGAGCAACTCAACTGGAATCTACCCGATGTGATTCTTTATCCTACTGGTGGAGGAACCGGGCTTCTAGGTATTTGGAAGGCCTTTTATGAAATGATGGACTTAGGTTGGCTCGATTCTTCCGCACGATTGCCGCGTATGATTGTTGTGCAGGCTCAAAATTGTGCCCCAATAGTGGATCGATTAAATGGGGTTGACAGGTCAACCAAAGCCTATCGTGAATCGCTGGCCAATGGTTTGGCTGTGCCTACAGCCTTTGGGGAAGATATGATCATGGAAGTTCTTTATGAGTCGGGAGGAACGGGTATTGCCATTAGTGAAGAAGAAATGGTTGCAGGAGTAAAAGAAATGGCCGCTTCGGAAGGTGTATTGGTGGCTCCTGAGGGTGCTGCATTGCTTAAGGCTATACCTAAACTAAAAGCGTCACAGCATATTTCTGATACTGACAGCGTACTGATGATCAACACCGGTAGTGGTTATAAGTACTTAGAGAATTTAGACTAGCTAAAACGCAGCTATGGGGTTTTGGCAAAAAGGGCTTACGGTTTTGGCTTTGCTGCTGTGTTTCGCGCTTGCCTTAGATCCGGCCATATCATTAAGTCTAGGATTCGTTTTTAGAAATAGCCTTGGGGCGGTCTTCGAAAATCAACTGGCAAAGGTCAGACACTTTTTATTGCAAATAGTCATTGTTTGCTTAGGGTTTAGCATAGACCTTAATCAGGTATTTACCGTGGGCAGTGAAGGCCTTTGGCTCACATCACTTTCGGTGTTGGTGGTTGTTTTGGGAGGAGTGTTATTGGCTTTCCGCCTTGGCTTTAAGGGGAAGTTGCCACAATTAATCACCTACGGAACTGCTATTTGTGGAGGTAGTGCCATTGCTGCCGTGTCTCCCTTGGTTGGGGCTACGCCTAAGGATACATCGTCCGCTCTGGGGGTGGTCTTTCTGCTCAACGCTCTTGCTGTTTTTATTTTTCCGGCAGTTGGCGCAGCATTAAACATGAGTAACCATCAGTTTGGATTGTGGTGTGCTGTGGCAATACACGATACGAGTTCTGTAATTGGCGCAGCGGGTGTTTTTGGAGACGAGGCACTTGAGTTGGCAACTACTGCCAAGGTAATGAGGGCGCTGTGGATATTGCCTTTAATTCTTTACTACTCGCTTCGTAAAGGAAGAAACGGTTGGGGTTCTCCGCCACTGTTTATTGTTTTGTTTGTAGCGGCTCTTACGTTGGCTTCTTTTTGCTCTATACCTCCCCATTTAAAGACTTTCACTTTGGGAACTACTAAGTCCTTAATGTCTGCCGTACTTTTTCTAATGGGTGGTTCACTGTCTTTAAATATGCTCAAAAGTTTAGGGGCTAAACCTCTGGTGTATGGAGTACTTTTGTGGGTTTTTATCGGTTTAGCTTCAGCTTTAGTTATTCAAATAATGTTTTAGGGTTACTTACTTAGGTCGCAAGAAGTATATTTCTGAACCTTGCCTCCATTTTTGTCTTCACAAATGGCTGTTAAAAGACGCTGTGAGAACACAGCTTGTGGCTCGTATACTGGTCTAACAAATGCGATCTAAATGAGTAACCCTATGATGTTTTAAACCCAGTAGGTAAATGGAGTAGGGGGAATAAAAAAGGGTGTTGCCATGCAACACCCTTTCGGTCAAGTCTTTAGTAGTTTAGTCTTTAAGCATTTTGAGCAACGTGGTCAGTTGGTTTTTCAAATCCCTTCTGTCAACTATGAAATCAAGGAAACCATGCTCTAGCACGAATTCGGCACTTTGAAATCCTTTGGGTAAGTCTTTACCCACTGTATCTCTAATTACCCTTGGGCCTGCAAAACCAATAAGAGCACCGGGTTCGGCAATATTAAAGTCACCTAACATGGCATATGAAGCGGTTACTCCTCCCGTTGTAGGATCAGTGAGGAGAGAAATATAAGGTACTTTGGCTTCGCTCAGAAGAGCAAGCTTGGCAGAAGTCTTCGCCATTTGCATGAGCGAGTAGCCGGCCTCCATCATACGAGCACCACCCGATTTTGAGATCATCAGAAAGGGTGTTTTTGTTTTCAGTGCATGGTCTATGGCACGAGATATTTTTTCTCCTACCACTGACCCCATGGAACCACCAATGAAGGCAAAATCCATACAAGCTACCACAAGATCCAGCCCGTTCATTTTACCGTGAGCCGTGCGAACAGCATCCTTAAGTCGGGTGCTTTCCTGAGTAGCTGCTATTCGTTTGGGGTAGGGCTTGCTATCTACAAACTTTAGCGGGTCGCCAGAGCTCATGTTGGCATCCAGCTCTGTGAACTTGTTGCCATCGAACAATATTTCGAAATACTCTTTGGAGCCTATTCTTACATGGAAGCCATCTTCAGGGCTTACATACGCATTGTTTTTCAATTCTCGGGTGTGAACTATCGTTCCACCGGGGGTTTTAAACCACAGGCCGTCAGGCGCATCTTTCTTCTCTTCAGTGGGTGTGGTTATACCCTTAACTTTTCTTTGAAACCAAGACATATCAACTGGTTTTTGTTGAGTTTACTCAAGTGAGTTGGCAAAAATACATCAAAAGTCATCACCAGCCAAAGCAAAGCCAAATGCATGCGTGCATTTAACATTTACAGGCAATTTTCATGTAAAAACCTTTGAATTCTAATCATATAGTCTTTTCCTTTGTGCGGAATGAACGTTCATTCCGCAAAATAATGGTAGAACATTTAACCGCAGACAAAAGAACGCTAATCTTGCAAACTACGCTCGATCTCATGACTGAGTATGGTTTTCACGCTACTCCCATATCGCTTATTGCGCAACATGCGGGTATTGGTGCAGGCACCATTTATCGGTATTTCGACAACAAGGAGCACCTCATCAATGAATTGTTTACCGAAATTAAAAAGCGGGTAATTAAAGCCATGCTGCAAGACTACCGCGAAGAAGGTACTTTTAAAGAACGGTTCAAACACTTGTGGAAGAACCTTATTCGCTACTGTATTGATCATCCTAAAGAATTTCAATTTGTGGAGCAGTATAGATATGCTCCCTTTGTGAGCAATATGACGCGCGAAGAGACCTTCATTATTCTAGCCCCCATTATGCAGTTTTTTATAGAGTCGAAAAGAGCCAAAGCAATGAAGGATCTGCCTTTGTACACTATTATTGCACTGCTTTATGGGCCAATTGTATCATTGGCCAAACTACACCTCGATCATAATCAACAATTAACCAATGACCGCCTGGAGCAAGCAGCCGAGGCTTGCTGGGATGCGGTTGCCTATAAATCTGAAGAATAATATGCCGAATGTAATTATCAATGGTGTGGGGAGTTGCATTCCTGACCGTATTGTAAAGAATGAAGATTTTCTGAATCATGAATTCTATCAGGAAAACGGAGAACCCTTTGCCTACACCAATGAAGTGATCATTAAGAAGTTTGAGCAAATTACCGGAATTAAAGAAAGGCGCTATGCGGCCAAAGGGCAGTTATGTTCGGAACTGGCTTCAATAGCTGCTTCCAGAGCACTTGAAAATAGCACGGTTAGTAAGGAGGAGCTCGATTACATTATTGTAGCACACAACTTTGGAGATTTGGATGAAGGCTCCAACCGAATTGATATGATGCCCAGTCTGGCGGCTAAGGTAAAACACAATCTGGCCATTGAAAATCCCGCTACCTCTTGCTACGATATTATCTTTGGTTGTCCCGGTTGGGTACAGGGTGCCATTCAGGCTACCCAAATGATTCGCTGTGGCGATGCACGTGCAGTAATGGTTATAGGTGCCGAAACACTAAGTAAAATTGTGGACAAGCACGACAGGGACTCTATGATTTTTGCCGATGGTGCAGGAGCTGTTATTTTTCAGGCTACTCAAAACCAAACAGGAGGGTTCCTTAGTCAGGCTTCCAGAACTGACGCTTCCGTAGAGTTACAGTATTTGGCTATGGGCCCGTCATATAAGCCCGAGCTAAGTGCCAATGGGAATAAGTTCATAAAAATGAAAGGGCGTAAGATTTACGAGTATGCTCTCATTAATGTGGCCGAGGCTATAAAGAGCGCCATTGAGAAGGCTAACTTAGACCTAAACGATATTGACAAAGTACTCATTCACCAGGCCAATGAGAAAATGGATGAGGCCATTCTGCTGAAACTGTATAAGCTTTATGGTTACGAGCCGGATGTGAACCAGCTGATGCCAATGACCATCAACAAACTCGGAAATAGTTCGGTGGCAACTATTCCCACCATGTTAGACTTGATTCTGAAAGGGAAGCTCAAAGGACATGAGATTAAATCTGGAGACCATTTGGTCTTCGCCTCCGTTGGTGCCGGTATGCATATCAATGCGATGGTTTATCAGATGCCTTAACAGAGACAATGATTTTTGAATTAATGGCTTGTTATTACTAGCTTTAAAATCCTTGTTTTATCTTCCTCCGTTTGATATTTGAGTAAAGGAACCAAATATATTTCATTTGTAAATTTGCTGAAAATGGGTGCCACGGGCTCATTAATAGCCACCTCTTTAATTAGGTTAAAATTACTATCAAATATTTGAAGGAAGTTGCTCAACTGGCTTTTTCCCATATCGTCATTTATCACCTGTTTGGCTAGTCTAAAATATAGAGCATTTGAAGGATCATAGCCCAATTGCGAAAAATAAATACCTTGATTAAGATGGCTTAATAAATAAGCATAGTCAGTATATCTATCTGCTGGGAAGGCCTCTCTTTTACTAGGAAATCTTTTGGTCTTACCTCCGTATTCCTGTATCAATTCAGTGTGAAGATTGTATTTGTATATGGTTGGAGAGAATTTAAAATTGAATACTATTTCGTTATTATTTACAATAAAGTAATGATCGGATAAATTGCTGTAATAGCCCTGATTTGGGTCATCAACAAGAGTTTCTTTTGGAGAATAAACTGGTAAATCCGATATAGAATCAGTAGATAAATTGAGGAGGGCAAAAATTGACTGCTTTGGTTCATCTAAAATCTTAGGAAGATCTGCACTAATCAATTTTTTTGAAATGAGTAAAGTGTCCTTGTTATAAACTTGTAACCCACTGATTCTGTACGCGGATGGATTTGCCAAGTTGTTTTCGAATTTATCTGATTGAATTCGTTTGACTATCTTCCCCTCACTATCAGCTATGTGGAGATATTTTGCCCCAAGTATAAGATATCTGTCTAAATATCGAGTAAAGTCTAACACTCGATCTTCTATAAAATTTGGCCCGTCTGAATCGAATGTTAGGAATTCAGTAGTCTTTTTGGAATCTAGACTAAATAGTATGAAACTTTTGATGTCTCTGCCTTCAAACAGAATTAAGCTATCTTTTCCGATTTCTTTCCAAAACGTTGAATTATTTGAGATAAATAAATCTCCATGTTCAAAAAATAGTTCTTGGGTTTGAATTTCAATTTGTCTTTCGTGGTTTTCTTGATTCTTTTGGTCTTTACAACTGATTAATAAAACAAAGAGTAGACTTAGAATGGCACTACTCTTTGGTATTTCCAAGTTAAAGTTCTTCATATCCTAAAGCGGTGCACAACTTGAATTTGGGCCATCCAAAGGCACAGTGATTGTAAACGATTCATTAGTGTCGAGATTGTAAAGAGTTAAAGTACTTCCAGCGCAGCAATTCATTAGAGCTGCAACTACAGCCGATGTATAATCAGAGTTGCTGTTGGTGTAGTAGTACGTGCCGTTACACTCATTAGCTTTTAGACTTGTGGCTAATCCAAGAGTAGCTACGAATAACAGAGTTAAAATGATTTTTTTCATAGTGCTATGTTTTTTCTTGAATTTGTCTAATTCAGATTTTTAATTTAGGCTCATGTTATGTCAGTGGTTATTTTTTTTTTTGAACGGCATATGTCAATGAAAGATAAATTTTAATAAAAAACGACTGTTTAATCTGTGTTAATAAATATTATACTTTTGATATTTGTGTAACTCGGTGGCTACCGTTCCCACCATGTTAGACTTGATTCTGAAAGGAAAACTGGAAGGGCACGAGATTAAATCCGGAGACCATATAGTCTTTGCTTCGGTAGGTGCCGGCATGCATATTAATGCTATGGTTTTTCGATTATAGATTCATTCTTAATTTCGAAAGTAATTAATTCATATGTAGATTCTTTGGTTCTCTTGCCTGAGACGAAATAAATAATGCCATCATTTATAAAGGGCTTATCAAATATTCTATCATTTATTTTAAACTCCTTAACTCTGTTTAGATGCTTATCTAGCAACATAAGGTATCTTACGTCATTGTTTGTTCCATTCTCATTTGTTACATATTCGGATCCAACCCGAACAAATAGTTCATTTTTTTCATCATATGCGATATCTGAAAACTGAACTCCGTTGTATAGGTAATTTGTGGTGGCTTTGACATCACTTATTTGGTTAGAGGGAAATGCTTCTCGCAAATTGGGAATATGAGCAAATTCTCCATTACTTACTTGTGCCAACTGATTTCTCAAATCATAAGAATAAAGCTTTGATGAAAACTTAAAATTGTAGACTATAGTTGAGTCTAAGTATACAAAGGAGTGTCTAGATTGTCCATCATAAAAGCCCTGAGTTGAATCATTAATCAATGCTTCTTCTGGTGAGAAAATAGGTATATCATAGAAGGAATTCTCCCTCAAATTGTAGACAAAAAATATACTTTGGTCAACGCTGTCCTTTCGATGAGCAAAAATTGAAGATTCTAGCCATCTGCTAAATAGAAAAGATTGGTCTGAAAGCCTATTGAATCCCAATACTCGAAAATTGTCATTAGATGTTAATGATTTTAGTTTTCTTCTAACACTTACATTACCCGTAAGGTCAGCAATTGTGAAGTAATTATTCGTTACAACGTAAAGCTTATCATCTTTGATGTCTGCATCTAAAACATGGCCTTCGAAGAAATTAGGGCCATCTTTTTCTAACTCAAGGTTAAAAATAGGCGTTTTCGTCACTAAATTGAACAGTATTAGTTGCGAGCTTACACCGTCAAATACTAAAAGACTGTCTTTACTAATTACTTTATTTAATAAAGGGTAGCTAGAAAGAAGTAGTTCGCCATGTGAAAGCTCAGATTTACTTACCTCTATTCTAAATGATAGCTCGTTTGTATTGGTTTTAGATTCAAACTTGTTGCAACCGAGAAAAATGCCGATACATAAGAGTATCGGCAATTTGATCATTAAATTTCTCATCTTATTGCGGTGCACAACTCAAATTTGTTCCATGTTTAGTTACACCATGTGTTCCATCAATGTTTCTACATACATCTATGTAATAGATAACGGAACCAGAACAGCAATTTAGATTTGCATTATTTCTTAGTTGCTCAATCTCATCTTCTCCACAAACATATACCGTGTCATTGGTGTAACATCCTCGGCAAAACTATTAATAGCAATAAATTAAAAAATATATTTATTCTTAGTTTATAAAAATTTATAGGGTTACTTACTTAAGTCGCAAGAAATATATTTCTGAACCTTGCCTCCATTTGTGTCCTCGCAAATGGCTGTTAAAAGACGCTGTGAGGACACAGCTTGTGGCTGGTATACTGGGATCTAACTAATGCGATCTAAATGAGTAACCCTAAAAGTTTATTTAAAATTGGTTGCGGCATGCTCGACTTTTCTATTTGGGTTCAATTCAAATGTTTAAGTAAAATATGCATAAACAAAAAAGGGGCGATTTGATTTCAAATCGCCCCTTTTTTATATCATACTGGCTTATTTCACCTCTTCATAATCTACGTAGTCTCCACCTTTGTAGTTCTCCGAAGACTTTTTCGAAGGTTTTTTCGGGGCATAGTCAATGTTTACATTTCCATCAGAAGGTTTTCTGTGCGATCTGCCGCTATTGGAAAAACCTCTATGTTGTTGTTGCTGGGCTTGTCCGAGCCCCACAGAAAACAACTTAAAAACGGATCGTATGACCCAGAAAATAAGGACGAAAATAAGGATTAACCGAATCAACTTTATCTACTTAAATATTGGTTACGTTTTGAGTAAATATCCAGGAAGTAGTCATCCATTAAATCATCGATAAAGTAGATGGCTTCTCCTGTAGACTTCATCTCAGGCCCAAGTTCCTTATTCACATTCGGGAATTTGTGGAATGAGAAAACCGGTTCTTTAATGGCGTAGCCTTTCTTAACCGGCTTAAATTCAAAGTCTTTCAGCTTCTTCTCACCGAGCATCACTTTTGTGGCATAATTCACATAAGGTTCCTGGTAAGCTTTGCCTATGAATGGAACGGTTCGTGAGGCTCGTGGGTTCGCCTCAATCACGTAAACGGTATCATTCTTAATGGCGAACTGAATATTAATCAGGCCAACGGTTTTTAGAGCCAGAGCAATCTTTTTAGTAATGGTTTCAATTTGTTGCATTACAAAGTCGCCCAAGCTATATGGAGGCAATACAGCATACGAGTCGCCCGAGTGAATTCCGGCCGGTTCAATGTGTTCCATTATGCCTATGATATAAACCTCTTCACCGTCACAGATTGCATCGGCCTCCGCCTCTATGGCTCCGTCCAGGAAGTGGTCTAATAACACTCTGTTGCCTGGAATGTCCTTGAGAATGTTCACTACGTGCTCTTCTAGCTCCTGCTCGTTGATCACAATCTTCATGCTTTGACCTCCCAATACGTAAGAAGGCCTTACCAGCAGAGGAAAGCCAAGTTCTTTAGAAAGCTCAAGGGCCTCGTCAGCATCTTCAATTACCCCGAACTTAGGGTAAGGAATATTGTTTTCGGCCAGGAGGGTAGAAAATCTTCCGCGATCTTCGGCCAGGTCGAGTGCTTCGAAGCTTGTGCCTATAATCTTAATGCCATAACGGTCTAGTTTTTCAGCCAGTTTAAGCGCGGTCTGACCACCCAATTGCACAATCACACCCTCAGGTTTTTCGTGCAGAATGATGTCGTATATGTGTTCCCAGAATACGGGTTCAAAGTAGAGCTTATCGGCTGTATCGAAATCGGTCGAAACCGTTTCAGGGTTACAGTTGATCATGATGGTCTCATAGCCACACTCTTTGGCGGCATATAAGCCGTGCACACAGCAATAGTCAAACTCAATTCCCTGTCCGATTCGGTTCGGGCCAGAGCCAAGCACTATAATTTTCTTGTTGTTACTTACCTCCGATTCGTTTTCCTGATCGAAAGTAGAGTAGTAGTATGGAGTTTGGGCTTCGAATTCGGCCGCGCAGGTATCTACCAGCTTGTACACCCGCTTAATGCCCAACTCGTGTCTTTTCTTAAACACCTCACTTTCCCAGCATTTCAACAGATGAGCAATTTGTCGGTCGGCATAGCCTTTTTCTTTGGCTGTTCTCAACAGGCGCTCGGGTAAGGTATCGAGTGAATATTGTTCAATTTCAGTTTCAAGCTCAATAAGTTCTTCAATTTGCTGAAGGAACCACTTATCGATTTTGGTTTTCTTCTGAATGGTTTTGAACGGGATACCTAGTTTAAAGGCATCGTAAATATGGAAAAGCCTGTTCCAGCTTGGGTTTTCAAGGCTATGAAGCAGGGCGGCCTGATCGGTCACTTCTTTGCCATCGGCACCAAGTCCGTTTCTTTTTATTTCCAGCGATTGGCAGGCTTTCTGAAGTGCCTCCTGGAAATTGCGGCCAATACCCATGGCTTCTCCTACAGACTTCATTTGAAGCCCTAGTTTTCGATCGGAACCTTTGAATTTATCGAAGTTCCAACGTGGGATCTTCACAATCACATAGTCCAGTGCAGGCTCAAAGAAAGCCGAAGTGGTTTTAGTGATCTGGTTCTTTAGCTCGTCCAGGTTGTATCCAATAGCGAGTTTTGCGGCAATCTTGGCAATGGGGTATCCGGTGGCTTTCGAGGCTAGTGCCGATGAGCGCGATACGCGTGGGTTGATTTCTATACCAATTATATCGTCTGTTTCGGGATTTACGGCAAACTGCACGTTACACCCTCCGGCAAACTGGCCGATGGCGTTCATCATTTTGATGGCCATGTCGCGCATGTTCTGATACACGGTGTCTGGCAGTGTCATGGCCGGAGCAACAGTAATGGAGTCTCCGGTGTGTACCCCCATTGGGTCGAAGTTTTCGATGGAACAAATGATGATAACGTTGCCAAGGTTGTCTCTTAACAACTCTAACTCATATTCTTTCCAGCCCAGAATACTTTGTTCAACTAACACTTCGTGAATGGGTGAGGCATCTAAACCTCTTTTCAGTGCTTCGTTGAATTCTTCCGGATTATCTACAAATCCGCCACCATAACCGCCCAAAGTAAATGATGGGCGTATTACTAGCGGGAAGCCAATTTCCTGAGCAATTTCTTTTCCTTTTAAGAAAGAGGTGGCAGTTTCTCCGCGGCAAACGTCTACACCAATTTCAATCATTTTATGCCTGAACTTTTCACGGTCTTCCGTGGTCTCAATGGCATTAATATCTACACCAATTATGCGCACCCCGTATTTTTTCCATATCCCTGCTTTGTCGCAGTCAATGGCCAGGTTAAGTGCAGTTTGACCACCCATGGTAGGTAGCACTGCATCGATTTGGTGTTTTTCCAGAATTTCTATGATCGATTTTTTGGTTAATGGCTTGAGGTAAATGTTGTCGGCCATAACCGGGTCGGTCATAATGGTTGCCGGGTTAGAGTTAATGAGGGTTACTTCTATTCCCTCTTCCCGCAACGATCTGGCGGCTTGAGATCCTGAATAATCAAACTCACAGGCTTGTCCGATAATGATAGGTCCACTTCCGATGATTAGGATGGACTTGATGCTGTTGTCTTTAGGCATTTTTTAGGTAGAGAACGACTTGTTGACTTAGGTACAAATTGGCACAAAGTTAGGCCATAATGCTTACAATCAAAACCAGCTTGATATTAATGTGGTATATATTGGCTGAGACAATTCTTGAAGGGCATAAAGCCTCTTTTTATAGAAAAATTGTGCTATTTTCAATGCGCTGATATTCTAAAACAATGGTTATGAAAATGAAAAAATCGATACAGATAATGTGCGCCTTTGCTCTGCTTTCTGTGGTGCTTGCAGGCTGTGCTGCATCGGGTACCACCACTAATTCTTCGGCCAAAAAGGCTGTTAAAGCTAAGGTATATGACCCAACCGGAGTATGGGAGTATTTTGTCAATACGCCCGATGGTGGTAGTTCAGGTACTATGCGAATTAGCGGTAACCCGGGAGCCTACACTGCCAGTCTTGAAACTGATCAGTTTGGAGTACTGGAGATGAATGGCGTAACGGTGCAGGACAGAAACCTCACCGGAAGTATTGAAGTAATGGGTACGGTGGCAGAGATTGAGTGCCAGTTTGATGGAGATACTATGGATGGAGCTGTTTACATGGGGCAGGATACTTTCCCTATGTCGGGCAAGCGTGTGAGTAAATAAACTCCTCCACATAAAACACAAAGCGAGCGCCTGAGAGGTTTCATGTACCTTTAGGCGCTCGCTTTTTTTGCCCAATATTCTCAGGCTGTATGAAATGAGTTATCGGCTATAGTTTGGAGCTTCACGAGTAATGAACACATCGTGAGGGTGGCTTTCTCGCACTCCTGCTCCGGTTATTTTTACAAACTTGGCTTTTTGAAGCTCCTCTATTGTGGCGGCACCACAGTAGCCCATGCCGGCCTGCAAGCCTCCTGTAATCTGATAAAGTACCTCTTGCACCAGGCCTTTGTAGGGCACTCTGCCTACAATACCTTCGGGTACCAATTTTTTAATATCGTCTTCAGCATCCTGGAAGTAGCGGTCTTTAGAGCCATCTTCCATGGCTTCTACAGAGCCCATGCCACGGTAAGACTTGAATTTTCTGCCTTCGTAGAGTATTACTTCGCCCGGAGCTTCTTCGGTTCCGGCCAGTAGCGAACCAATCATTATGGTGTTGGCTCCGGCTGCTATGGCTTTAACCACATCGCCAGAGTATCGTATTCCGCCATCGGCTATAATCGGAATACCTGCGTCTTTCACTGCTTTGGCGGCCTCATATACGGCCGAAAGTTGTGGCATACCTACTCCGGCAATTACACGGGTTGTACAGATACTACCCGGGCCTACTCCCACCTTAATGGCATCGGCTCCGGCATCGGCAAGGGCTTTTGCCGCTTCGGCTGTAGCAATATTTCCTACTATCACATCTAAATTGGCAAATGCCTTTTTTATACGCTTGGCCGTATCAATCACCCCTTTGGAGTGCCCATGAGCAGTGTCTATGCTCACTACGTCTACTCCGGCATTGACCAGTGCCTGAATACGCTCGTCAATATCTGGAGTAACTCCAACAGCCGCTCCCACACGTAAACGACCGTACTCATCTTTACAAGCGTTGGGCCTGTTTCGGTTTTTAAGAATGTCTTTGTAGGTGATAAGTCCTGTTAACTTACCTTTTTCGTCAATAATGGGGAGTTTTTCAATTTTGTATTTCTCCAATACCCCTTCAGCCTCGTCAAGACCAATGCCCATTTTGGCTGTAATGAGGTTTTCGCTGGTCATTATTTCTCTGACCGGGGTGGTCATGTCTTTGATAAAGCGCATGTCGCGGTTGGTAACTATTCCTACCAGAAGCTTGTCTGCATCTACCACAGGAATACCACCTATCTTGTTCTCACGCATTATTTGCTCGGCCTCTCTGGCGGTGCTTTCTACGTGCAGAGTGATGGGGTCTAAAATCATTCCACTCTGAGAACGTTTCACCTTTCTTACCTGCAGAGCTTGTTGCTCCACAGTCATGTTTTTGTGAATAAACCCAAGGCCTCCTTCAAGGGCCATGGCAATGGCCAGCTTGTATTCGGTAACAGTATCCATAGCAGCCGACACCAATGGAATATTCAGTTGAATGTTCTTGGTGAGCCATGTTTTGGTAACTGTATTTCTTGGAAGAACTTCGGAGTAACCCGGCAGAAGAAGCACATCGTCATAGGTCAGTGCTTCAAAAAGGAATTTGTCAGTATCGAGTGGCATAGCAAATAAATACGTGGTTTTATTTGCCGGACAAAATTACGCAGATTGTAGGATTGAAAAAAATATGTTTCAACAAATAAATTTCAATCTTCTGCCTGGCACGTTCAGACCATAGTTTTAACCTTAAAGGTCTCTACTAATTTTTCCAGATCAGCTTCGGAGTTATATAAATGTGGTGAAACCCGAATGGAATTTCCTCTAATAGAGACATAGATTCTTTGTATTTCAAAACGTTGCCTTACCTCTTCCATATTCATATGTTCCGGCAATCTGAGTCCAAACAGATGTTCTCCCCTGAAGGCTTCATCTTCAATCTGAATACCCAAGTCTTTCAATTCTTTGAGATAAGGGGCTGTGATGTTTTTACAGTAGGCCTGAATGTTGGCCGGTCCCCACTCATTGATCTGACGAATGGCTCTGGTGAGCATAGGCGTAAGAATGAAGTTGGCACTTTCGCCCACTTCGTAGCGGATTGAACCGGGTTGGTATTCATTCTGGTAATTAATCAGATTTCGAAAATCCTCACTATGAAGTCTGTTCATCCAGTTGTTTTCTATGGGGCTGCCTTCGTTAAAGTATTCTCCGAAATAGGCTATGCCCAAGCCGTAGGGCCCCATTAGCCATTTATAGCCTGTTGCAACTACGGCATCGGGCTTGAATTCCTGTACATTAAAGGGTAGGGCACCAATGGACTGTGTTCCGTCTATTACCAGAATGGCACCTACTTCATCGGCTCTTTTGCGAATGGCTTTCAGGTCGAATTTGGTGCCATCGGCCCAATGCACATGCCCGCAAGCAACCATTTTTGTGTTGGTATCAATGGCTTCAAGCAGTTTTTCATTCCAGCTTTGGCCACGTCCGGTTTTTAGTTGAGGTGCTGTTATATACTTAATGGTAATTCCTCTTTCTTTTTCCAGCGCTTTCCATGCATACACATTGCTGGGGAATTGCTCATCGGCCAATACAATGTTGTCTCCCTTACCGGCTTTCAGGTTTTTGGCCACATTGGCCAGCGCATACGATACAGAAGGCACAATGGCACATTGCTGTTCGGAGCGGGCATTGATGAGTTTGGCAAACTCTGTGCGGAGTGCGCGAGTATTATTAAAGAAGTCTTCCGGCTTTACAGAGGTGGGGTCGTCTTTGCCATACAAAGACCTAACCCCTACTTCGGCTACCGCTTTAAGCTGCGGAGACATATAGCTGCAGTTGAGATAGGTGATGTCGTCCGGTAGACTGAAGAGCTCTTTTTGATTAGTTAGCATTTTGGTTGATGATTAATTCCATAGAGTGTTCGAATGAAACTTCCGGTTCCTCCAAAATTCGCCCAATTTCTTCTCCGTTGCGCAAGAATATGATGGTCGGAGTTTTTCTAATGTCCCAGTTCTTTTCTTTCTCTAAGCGGCTTTTTTTATTTACATCTACCCCATACAATTCCAGCCGGTCGGCTATGCCCAATTCTTCACAAACTCTAATGAGTCTTGGTATTTCGCGGTTGCTATCATGACACCAGGTGCCCATAAAAGCCAGAATACGCAGCCCTTTGAGGTTTTTCTTCCTGATGTCTTTAAGAGTTTCTGTATCGACCAGATACGTTTTGTAATTGGTGTTGAACCATATTTTGTATGGCATTTTGCTCAGGCCTTCTTTGGTTATAGGCCCGTTCAAAATCTTATCTACATATTCAGATACGCTTTCGGTCTCTACATTGTATTCTTTTTCTTGTGCGGTGATAAACGTTGGGAATATTACCATTATCACTATCAGGGCCAGTATTGCTTTGAGCATTTCCATGTTTGTTTTTTCAACCAACGAAATATACCAATTAATCATATCTTTGGGCCATGCACCTAAACGAGATTTGGCAGGATATTGTCGCCAATGTTCAAGCTTTTGACTTTTGGGGCCTCATTGCTTTTGTTTCCGGAATTCTGGCCGTAGTCTACCTTATTAAGGAGAATATATGGACCTGGCCGTTCGGGATTATCTACACCATTATTTCCTTGTTTGTCTTTTATGAGTCGCGATTATATGGCGACTTGTTGCTACATATTTTCTTTTTGGTGCTTAATGTTTATGGTTGGATACACTGGGTTAAGGGTAAGGAAAAGAAACAAGAAGCCCTGCGTGTTACCCGACTTTCGCTTGGTTCGGGTCTCACATACCTCGCTGTTTCAGGTCTATTTATTTACCTCTTTGCCCAGTTTTTAATGCAGCTGCCGGTGTGGTTCGAAGGAATTGATGCACCAAGCTTACCTTACTGGGATAGTGCCACTTCTATGTTGAGCGTAACGGCCATGTGGCTTACGGCCAGAAAAAAACTGGACAACTGGTACTACTGGTTTGCCATAGACGTACTGGCTACGGGCATCTACTTTTACAAAGAACTTTATTTCTACTCTGTTTTATATCTGGTGTATATTTCAATGGCGGTGGCCGGGTACCTGGCTTGGAAAAAGAGTATGCACCTCAACCCGATTAGCGAATGATTACAATTGCCGTAGTGGGGCCGGAAAGTACAGGAAAAACTACTCTTACTGAAGCTTTGGCCGCACACTATAAAACCCTTTGGGTGCCGGAATATTCAAGAGAATTTCTAACCAACCTTAACAGACCTTATATACAAAACGACCTTATTGCAATTGCTGAAGGACAGTTGCGTGAAGAAAGGAAGTATAGAAAGCAGGTAAAAGACTTACTGTTTTTAGATACCGACCTGTTTGTTATTAAAATTTGGAGCGAGTTTAAATATGGCCATTGCGACCCTTGGATATTGCAGCAACTATCCATGAATCAGGCCTCTTATTACCTGCTCACCTACTACGATGTGCCCTATGAAGAGGATCCGCTACGGGAAAGCCCCGAAAATCGTCCTGAGCTTTTCGATTTGTATGAAAGGGCCTTGAAAGAGTATGGGGTAGCATATGAGGTAGTGCAAGGTTCTTTTCAAAAAAGGCTGGAAACAGCCATTCAAAAAATAAATTCTATCCTATAGCACAACCAGTGCTTGCGCCAGGGTAAAATAGTTTTTCGTTTTTGATAAACTAAGTTTACTTTTGCGCCCAATAATAGGGGTGCCTTTTCCCGTTCATTCGGGATGAAATACAGGCTGAGATTATACCCATAGAACCTGATGCAGGTAATGCTGACGCAGGGACGTGGTGGTCTAACGTTTTAGGTTGGCTTCCCCTAGCCGCCATTGTTGAACCATTAAAAATCAATTCAATGAAAAAGTTGTTCGTGGCATCGGTTCTAATGCTGATGTTCACACAGATGTATGCTCAAAGCAACATCAAAGGAAAAGTGGTAGACAGCACCACGGGAGAAGCTGTTTTTGGAGCCAGTGTTATGCTCAGTCCGTCACAGCAGGGTACCGTAACCAATGTGAGTGGAGAATTTGAGTTGCCCAATGTTGCATCGGGTAATTACACACTCATGGTATCTATGATTGGTTATGTGAAGCTGTCGCAAAAAGTAACTGTCAACGGAGCGGTAGAGCTTCTGTTGGAGTTAGTGCCAGACACCCGACAGTTGCAAGATGTAATTGTTACCGGCACCAGGGCCAATGAAAAAACGCCTACCACCTTTACCAATGTATCAGCTGAGGAAATTGAAAAGCAAAACCTTGGGCAAGACTTGCCTTTCTTGCTTAACTGGACTCCCTCAGTAGTAGTTACTTCCGATGCCGGGGCGGGTGTTGGTTATACAGGCATTCGTGTGAGAGGAAGTGACCCCACACGAATCAACGTTACCATCAACGGAATTCCTGTAAACGACTCAGAATCGCAGGGAGTTTATTGGGTAAATATGCCCGATTTTGCCTCTTCAACCTCTTCCATACAAGTACAAAGAGGAGTGGGCACATCGACCAACGGAGCCGGAGCTTTTGGCGCATCCATTAACCTTTTGACCAATGGAGTGAGCTCTGTACCGAAAGCTCAGGTAAACACCAGCGTGGGTTCTTACAATACGCAAAAATACAATGCCATTTACTCAACCGGACTATTGGCCAATAACTGGGCATTTGAAGGGAGATTGTCTCGTATAGCATCAGATGGCTATATCGACCGGGCCTCTTCAGACCTTGAGTCTTACTATGTTTCCGGAGGCTATTTCGGTAAAAAAACCAGTCTTCAGTTAATTCATTTTGCCGGAAATGAGAAAACCTATCAGAGCTGGTGGGGAACTCCCGAGGCTAGGTTGAGAAACGATGCCGCAGGCATAGAAGAGGTTATTGCCAACAATGGCTACAACGCTCAACAGGCCGCCAACCTTAGAAACTCAGGTAGAACATTCAACTATTACCTATACGATAATCAGGTAGACAATTACGGGCAAGATCATTATCAGCTTCATTTTAGCCAAAATCTGGCCGAAGGTTGGAACCTGAACACTGCATTGCACTACACCCGGGGAGCCGGTTTTTTTGAGGAGTTCAAAGACGATGAAGATCTGGTAGATTATGGCTTGCAAGAAGTAACCGTAGGTAATTCTACCATTAGCTCTACAGATCTGATTAGAAGAAGGTGGCTCGACAATGATTTTTATGGAATTACCTACGACCTGAACTATGAGGCCTCTAAGGTGCAAGCCACCTTGGGTGGAGCATTTAACGAATATGATGGTTTGCATTTTGGCGAAGTAATATGGGCGCGCTATGCCAGCAACGGAGACATACGCCATCGCTGGTATGAGAGCCGCTCTGATAAAACAGATTTCAACACCTATTTAAAGGTAAACTTGCAGGCTACTGAACAACTCAACTTGTTTGCCGATGCACAAATAAGAACGGTACGTTACAGAGGAAAGGGAACCGATAATGATTTGCGCACTATAGACTTCGACCATAACTACACCTTCTTTAACCCCAAGTTTGGTCTTACCTACAACTTAAGTGAACAGACCGCTCTGTATGGTTCTTTTGCTGTTGGTAATAAAGAGCCTAACCGATCAGATATTATTGATGCTGTGCCCGGCACGGCTCCATCTCACGAAACCCTCAACAACATAGAGTTTGGCTTTAGAAAAAGAACTGCTAGGGCAGCTTTTGAGGTTAACTATTATTTGATGGATTACAAGAACCAGCTTGTACTAACTGGCGATGTGAACGATGTGGGGGCGGGTATTCGCACCAATGTGCCGGACAGCTACCGCATGGGGGTAGAACTGGCCGGAGGCATGCAAGTTGCCGAGTGGTTCAAGTGGCAGGCCAACCTTACGCTCAGCCGAAATAAAATTAAGGCCTTCGAAGAAATTATTTATGACTACGGGCCGGCCTTCGATGAGTTTAATGAGGTAAGAACTCAGTTTAACGATACCGACATTAGCTTTTCGCCAAATGTTATTGCGGGCGCACAGCTTACGTTCACTCCAGCGCAGTCGTTCGAAGTTAGTCTGTTGTCTAAGTATGTGGGCGATCAGTATCTTGACAATACGTCTAATGAGAATCGTAAAATCGATGCGTTTTTTGTCAACGATGTTCGCTTCAACTACACCTTGGCTACTCGCTTCATCCGCCAGATAGATCTAAGCCTGCTAGTGAATAACATTTTCAATGTAGAGTATGAGTCCAATGGCTATACCTTTGGTTATTATGGTGGTCTTGACTATGAGGTAAGAGAAAACTATTACTACCCACAGGCTGGTACAAACTTCCTTTTTTCTGTAGGGTTTAATTTCTAAGTCCAGCCTATTGTATTTCCGGTGATGGTAGCCCGAAAGCGGTTACTGTTACCGGAATTTTTTTACCAACCGAAGGGTTTCAAAGTATGCCGATAGCTGATAGCCTGATGACGTGCCGGAGCTCTGTAAGGGCCAATTATTTTTATGCAATCGTTTACCTAAAAACTCATTCGGCCTTTCCTGCTTATCAACAGCGAATCTGCATATTGTACTAATTTTAAATCATCGCATTTGCGAACGCATTAATTTGGCTTAATTCGCAATATGTAGTGATTGGTATGAAAAAGTGATGTCATGAGAGAGACAGCCATTGGAATAGATATTGGCGGAACTTTTACCAAGTTTGGCCTGAGCGATGTGGAGGGTAATATCCTGATGGAAGGGTCCATTCCAACATATACCCACAAGGAAATTAAGCCTTTCCTCGATGCCTTGAGCCAGGCTATTCAGGAAAACCTGGATAAGCTGAATGAGCCCATAGAAATTATGGGGATAGGAATAGGGGCGCCCAATGGCAATTATTATAAAGGTACCATAGAATACGCTCCCAATCTTCACTGGAAGGGCATTGTTCCCTTTATAGAGATGTTTCGCGAGTACTTTGACCTGCCCATGGTGCTTACCAACGATGCCAATGCGGCCGCCATAGGCGAAAAGGTGTTTGGTGGAGCGAAAGACATGAACGACTTTATTGTGATAACTCTGGGAACCGGGCTGGGGTCCGGATTAGTAACCCGGGGTAAACTCATTTATGGCCATGATGGCTTGGCGGGTGAATTGGGTCATACCAACGTGTATCCAGATGGGAGAGAGTGTAATTGCGGAAAACGAGGGTGTTTAGAAACCTACGCCTCGGCTTCCGGTATTAAACGGACCGTGTTTAAGTTATTGGCTACCAACAATGTAGAAACGCCTCTTCGTTCATATACATACGAGTCGTTAACTGCGAAAAAGATTACGGAAATGGCACTGGAGGGTGATCCTATAGCCCTTGAAGCCTACGAATATACCAGTGATATACTGGGGCTGAAGCTGGCCGATGCTGCGGCTGTTACCAGCCCCGAAGCCATTTTCCTTTTTGGAGGCTTAGCCAAGGCAGGCGATATACTCATTGAGGCTACCAAAAAATCGTTTAACGAATATCTGTATCCTGGCTACAAGGGTAAGATTGAAATTAGGTTGTCCGACCTGATGGATAAGAATGCCGCGGTGTTGGGAGCCAGTGCGTTGGTATGGAGCGAAATTGCTCACAACGAAGGTATTCGTGTGCCCCAACAAGCCAGAGCCGTATAAATGTCTTCTCACCACATAGTTAGAGATGAGCAAGAACCCGCGCTGCTGATCGATGATGCTTCAGCCTTGCGTTTCGAGTTTGTTGAATTGTTGCTGGAATGGTCGCCCAAAGTAGTGGTGACGTCCAACGCAGTAAGGGCTGTGCTTAAGTGGGGAGTGAAAATAGATACCGTAATTGCCAGGCCCAATGAGGTAGAAGAACTACGGCCTTCTCTCAAAGCCCAGTCACCATTGCAGCTTTTGGTTTTCGATTCGGCCGATTTGCTGATTTCTGCTTTTATAGCCCTCAAAGATTTAGGGCACAATGCGGTAAATGTGCTGGCCAATGCTTTTAATAGTTCTTGTCTGGATACCATTCGACTGTATGCCGATACGTTCGATTCGGTACTTTATTATAATGATCAGAAGTGGGTTTATTCCAGTCGTGGAGTGTTTCAAAAGTGGCTCAATATTGGCGATGTAGTTGCTGTACATCCTGTGGTAGAAGGTACTTTCTTTAAAACCGAAGGTTTTTATCAGAATCTGGAAAACGAGATGTATCTGGAACCTTTTGAGCTTACATGTGCTACAAATGGTAAGGCGAGAGTAGAGTCTAACCAACGGCCTTTTTGGTTGATTGAAAGTATAAAGACGGATTTGTATCTGTAGAAGAGAAATAGCAAAGGGTGCCTGCTATATAAGCCGCACCCTTCAATCTTAACTAAACAAAACATCCTACATCATGTATCGTGTAGGAATGGAAATTTTCATCCGAACCAATACTTCTTTACCGTCTTTAACTCCCCGTTTCCAGGGATAAAGTGAAGCAATCTTACTTCTCAGAGTGTCGTGAACCTGTCCGAAAAAAAGATAGTAGGCCCTGTTTCGTTTGTCTGATCCGGCCATCTCGGTCAGCAGGTTGAGGTGCGAAATAGACTGGCCTCCCTGCACAACAAATTCAAAGTCGATGGTTTTCGGAAGCCTGGAGCGGTCGATTCCTTCGGGTAGTTTAATTTCTAAAGCAATGGTTTTAGCCAGGCTTTCAAGACCGCCCATTACCTGGGGTAGCACATCCACCTCTTCGGGAGAGAAAATACTGCTTTCATCATACTCTAATGAAACGGGGGTTGACTCATAAATCATTATACTTTGTATGCTCTCACGCTCCACGCAGCAGCAAGCAAAGATGACTATGTTGTAATGATTGCTCAACTGAAAAAAGGTGGACCAGGCTTTACGAAAAGGAGCCATTTTAAATCGAGGTATTATTGATTCTCGGCTTTCTAGATTCCCATATCAGAAATCTAAATACGAGCTCTTATCATTCTGTCTTTGCCTTGCATATCTTGCTTGAGACTCACATTTTGGTATCCCTCTCTCTCAAGTAGTTCCATCACCTCATTTCCGTAAGTTTCATGTATTTCAAAATAAAGGCTTCCACCTTCTAAAAGTGCAGGCATAGCCTTTTGTGCAATTACTCTGTAGAACAACAAAGGGTCGTTGTTGGGTACAAACAAAGCAAGGCCGGGCTCATAATCTAGAACGTTGCTGTGCATTTGGGCTTTGTCCGATTCGGGTATATACGGAGGGTTGCTCACAATTACATGGTATCGGTCAATTAGGCTTTCTTGTAGTATATCCAACCGGCTAAAAGTTACATCGGCTTTTAGCTGTTCAGCATTTTTTTGTGCGAGAGCCAAAGCTTCACCTGAAATATCAAGACCTTCCACTTTCAAACCTTTCCGCTCAAGCGCCAGTGTTATTGGAATACACCCGGTTCCGGTTCCAATGTCCAAAACACGCACCTGTGAATCTTTCAGTTCTCCAATTCCCTGAATCACCCAGCTCACCAATTCTTCTGTTTCAGGTCGGGGAATCAGCGCTTCAGGGCCACACTTAAACCTACGCCCATAAAACACCCCAAAGCCAACTACGTGTTGTAGGGGAGTTGTTGCCCGGAGTAGTTTCAGGTCGTGTGACATCAGTTTTTCATCGAAATGCACCGGGCTGTTCAGAGCCAGTTTAATGCTATCGACATGAAAGCGATCGTGCAAATAATGCCGAGCCAATGCGGTAAGCTCGCGCTCCTCGTATAAGTTTGCCAATTCATTAATAACTTGGCGCAACAATTCCTTCGCAGGCTTTTGAGACATGATACAAAGTAAAGCAAATATCACTTCCCACTTTAGTGCAGACGATATTCGCTTTATGCAACGGGCACTTGACCTGGCCGCTTATGGCCGTGGAAGGGTGAGTCCCAACCCTATGGTGGGGTGCGTAATTACCCATAACGCCAAGATTATTGGTGAAGGATGGCACAGAAAGTATGGTGAGGCCCATGCTGAAGTGAATGCCATTAACTCAGTGGCCGATAAAAGCCTTTTGTCTGAATCTACGTGCTACGTTACCCTGGAACCTTGCGCTCACCATGGTAAAACACCGCCATGTGCCGATCTGCTTATCAGTATGAAAGTGAAGCGGGTTGTAATTGCCGTTGTTGATTCTAACCCACTCGTAGGCGGACAAGGCATTGACAGAATGAAAGCTGCCGGAATTCAGGTAGAAACCGGCTGCTTGCAAAGTGAGGCATGGGAACAGAACATTAGGTTTTTTACACTCATAGAGAAAAACCGACCATATGTTATACTCAAGTGGGCTCAGACAGGCGATGGTTACATTGCTCGTCAGAATTACGATTCGAAGTGGATTAGCAACACATATTCCCGTAGCCTTGTACACCAGTGGAGAGCCGAAGAAGATGCCATTCTGGTGGGCCCGGGAACAGCTTTGTATGACAACCCAAACCTAAATGTGAGAAGTTGGGTGGGGGCTAACCCCATACGGATTGTCATTGATCGGAAACTGAGGCTGGATAATGCACTTCAACTTTTTGATGGCTCCATTCCTACTCTCATTTATAACTGTCAAAAGACTGGCAACAAAGAGAATATAGAATGGATAAAGTTAGATGAGGAGCAATTTCTGGAATCCCTACTTCAAGACCTGGGTGAGCGAAGAATACAGTCGGTTATTGTGGAAGGGGGAGCGGCTGTTTTAAATGCCTTCATAAATGCCGATTTATGGGATGAAGCCAGGGTTTTCACATCAGGTATGAATTTTGGAACAGGCATTGAGGCTCCCAGATTCTCCGGTCAGCCTATTGCAGAATCCAATATGACAGGCGATGAATTGAAGGTTTACCGGAATCGATAAACTGACGCCCGACTGAACTTTTCCAGCATTGAACCTTAATTCTGAACCGAAATTCCATTCTCTCAGTTACCTTTGCATTCAATTTTAAATACCATGGCAGAAGAGCTTATTATCGATAACACCGCAACGAAAGAAGAAAAATACCAAACGCTTATACCGCAAATAAAAGCCCTTGTAACCGGTGAACCCGATCTTACAGCCAACTTGGCCAATATAGCTTCTGCACTTAAATATGGCATGGGTTTCTTTTGGGTAGGCTTCTATTTGGTGAAAGACAATGAGCTGGTTTTGGGGCCTTTTCAGGGGCCAATTGCTTGCACCCGAATTAGAAAAGGAAAAGGGGTGTGCGGAACTAGCTGGGCCAAGGCCGAAACGGTTTTGGTACCCAATGTCGATGAGTTTCCGGGGCACATTGCCTGTAGCTCAGACTCTAAGTCTGAAATTGTGCTCCCGGCTTTTAAGAATGGAGAAGTAGCTTTGATTCTTGATGTAGACTCTGACCAACTGAACGATTTCGATTCGGTAGACCAGAAGTATCTGGAGCAACTCATGAGAATAGTTGAAGAGCTTTTTTAACGTTTGTTTCAATGAGAAGTGCTATCCTATCGGTTATTCTTTTTTGTTCTCTTTTTTCATTGAGTTGTTCTCAAGAGGCTAAAATTGAAGCCAAACTCTCTCCATTAACCCAAAAGTTAATTAATGACCTCAATAAAGGGCAGCCTGAGGTGCTGTTTTCCGAAACTGAAATCTGTGACCAGAAAATTGAAGAGATCGTTTCAGTTGACCAAAATATTATTATACTCGCAACACACACCAGCATAGGAATTAGCTGCAAAGGAGTGAGCAGATCAATAGTCTTTGTTGACGGTAAATACAAAGGTTATTATCAGTCAGACGAAATTTATCCTTTGAAAATTGAATCGGATACACTGATCTGGGTTACCGAAGGAGGAAGAAAGTATAAAATGTCACTGAAAAATGAGCTGCCTCGAAAGTTGAACTTCGATGGGCTTGTGACAGTTCCAGTTTTACAGAACTGAGCTTCCCCCTTTCACTCCCGTTTTTGACCAACAATGACTGACTCCATGCCCCACAAGTCATCAGAAAATTTAGCGAAGTTAATAAGGTGACGAGAAACTATTTCAGCTCTGCGATAACCGTCTGGCCACCTTTGGTAATCTGACCATTGGTTACTTTAATTTCAGCATCAAGCGGAAGGAAAATATCCACTCTCGACCCGAACTTGATAAAGCCAAATTCCCGGCCCTGAATCACGCTGTCGCCTTCATGCAAATACCACTTAATACGTCTGGCGGCAGCTCCGGCTACTTGCCTGATGAGTATCTCTACGTTTTTGTGGATTTGGTACACAATGGTGGTTCTTTCGTTTTCTGTGCTTGATTTGGGGTGCCATGCCACCAGGTATTTGCCCGGATGGTATTTAAAGTATTTCACCAATCCTGTTACCGGGTTTCGGTTCACGTGCACGTTCAAAGGCGACATAAAAATAGACACTTGTAAGCGCTCCTTGCCTTTAAAGTATTCATCTTCTGTAGTGGTTTCAATTACTACCACCTTACCATCGGCCGGGGCAAGTACGTGCTTCTCATTGAGTTCTACCTTTCGTACAGGGTCTCTGAAGAACTGCAGGAAAAAAAGGAAAACAACTAAGGATATGCCACCCACAATAATTGCTATGGCAGGAGCGGCCTGAATAAGGTAAAGAACAATCGCGTTCAATACCAATAAAACGAAGAAGAGGATCGTTAAGAATCCTCTTCCTTCTTTGTGTATTTTCATAAGATTAAAATCCTCCTCTGAACTTATAGGTTTCAGCTACCTTGTCTATGGCTACCACATAAGCGGCTATACGCATTGGGATGTCGTATTTTTGCGAAGCTTGGTAAACTTTATCGAAGGCATCTTTCATAATTCTGTCAGATCTTCTGTTTACACGCTCACGAGTCCACTTATATCCCAATCGGTTCTGTACCCACTCAAAGTAAGATACTGTAACCCCTCCGGCATTTGCCAGAATATCGGGCACAGCCATAATTCCCTTTTCGTTGATTACGCGGTCGGCCTCTGCAGAAGTAGGTCCATTAGCACCTTCAACAATCAGCTTAGCTTTAATTTTATCTACGTTGCCCGAATGAATTACATCTTCGACAGCAGCTGGCACCAATACGTCCACGTCAAGTAAGAGAAGTTCCTCGGCATCGGCCATCAATTCGGCACCATCCCAACCTTCCAAAGAGCCCTTGTTGTTGTCGCGGTACTCAATGGCTTTCTTAATGTCAATTCCTTTCTCGTTGTAGTAAGCACCGGAAATATCGCTCACTGCTACAACAGTACAGCCTCTTTCGGCAAGCAACAAGGCCGCAAATGAACCTACGTTGCCAAATCCTTGAACAGCAATATTGGCATGATAAGGGTTGATTTTTAGCTTCTCCATGGCGGCAAGGGCCGAAACCATTACTCCGCGTCCGGTGGCTTCCACTCTACCTAAAGAGCCTCCTAGTACAAGCGGTTTACCGGTTACAACGGCATTGACTGTGGTTCCCATAGAGCGTGAGTACTCATCCATCAGCCAGGCCATTTCTCTTGGTCCGGTACCCATATCTGGAGCAGGTATGTCCCGGTCTGGACCAAAAACACCAGTCATTGCTTGCGTATAAGCGCGGGTCAATCGTTCAATTTCTCCGGCCGACATTTGCCTTGGGTTGCACTTAATGCCTCCTTTGGCACCACCGTAGGGTATGTCCACTACAGCACATTTCCAGGTCATCCAGGCGGCTAGCGCCTTTACTTCATCCAAGTGTACATCCATTGCATAGCGAATACCACCTTTAGAAGGCCCAAGAATGTTCGAGTGGATCACACGGTGACCTTCAAACACTTTAATGGAGCCATCGTCCATAGTGATCGGCAGTGAAACAGATACTTGCTTTGAGGGTGACTTTAATACGTTGTAAACTTGTTCGTCCAGTCCCAGCACCTCGGCTGCAATATTGAACCTGGACATCATTGACTCAAAAGGATTGGATTTATCCTTTATGGGAGCCGGTTCTATGTAACCCATAGGGAGTATTTGTTGTTTAAGACGGGTCAAAATTAAGGAAATTTTAACCGAATATGTCCAACAGAATTGCCCTTATTTTTCGAATTAAAGTATGAAGTGAAGGTAGGCGGTAGTGAACGGTAAAGAAAGCAGCAGCCCATCAAACCTATCGAGAAAACCACCATGCCCCGGCAATATGCGTCCAGAGTCTTTTATGGCCAATGTTCTTTTAAAAAGAGACTCCACCAGGTCACCCAATATGCCAAATACTGCCGTAATGAGTGCCAGTCCAAACCATTCGTAGAGACTTATGATTCCGAAGAGCTGATGCAGACAATAGGCAATAACCAGGGCCAGAGCCAGGCCACCCATGGCTCCCTCCCATGTTTTATTGGGCGAAACCTTCTCAAAAAGCTTTCGCTTGCCGAGTGATCTTCCGGCAAAAAAAGCTCCGGTGTCGGTGGCCCACTGCAAAAACAGAATGCCCAAAACCAACGGATAAGCATAGGCGCCTTCAATGTAGGCTATGGCGTTGACCAACGAAAACGGAAAGGCTATATACACAAAACCCAATATGGAAATGGCCAGGCAGTTAATGGCATGAGATGTTTTGATGGTCTGTAGCGGGTAAATAAAGGCAATGGCAAAAAGGGCCGGCAAAAACCAGAAATATTCGGCCGAAAGGTTAAACTGATAGAAGGCAAAAAGCCCGCTAAAAAGGGCCAGTGCCAAACCTAAGCCCCAAATTTCATAAGGGCTTTTCCCATCCTTTTTGGCTAAACCATAGAACTCCTTGAGGCAAGCCAACATGAGCAGGGCAAAGACTATAGCAAATCCATAAGGAGAGTATGCGATGGCAGCAATTATGCCGGCAACACCAATAAAGGCAGTAATAATACGCTGCAATAAATTACTCATGACTGAAGCTTATATCTTCGTTGATCAGTTTGATGGCTCGTAAAACATCTTCTCGTTTAACCTTTACTTCAAGCGAACCAATGCGGTAAGAATGATCCTGAAGATTGAAAACGATGGCTGCTAGCCCGGCATTAATTAACAAATCTTTCACAATTTCGGCCTGGTGAGGCAATGTTGTGCTATAAACCGTTTGCCAGTTACTCACTCCAATCGTTTTGGTCTAAGATACTCATTTCTAAAGAAAAACATGAGGACAATAAAGAACACAACGGCTACAATTTGTCCTACAACTGGGATGGTCTCTGAATCATCCAGAATGATCTCTGCACCTGAAACCTGAGCGGTGTAGACCAAAATTACCTGAATACCGTTATTGGCGATGTGTCCAATTATGGGGTACCAGATATTGCCCGACCACACATAAAAATACCCAAACAAGGCACCCAATAGCATGCGCGGTACCAAGCCATAGAATTGAAGGTGAATGGCACTAAACAAGAGGGCCGATAGCCAAATTGCCAAATGTTTGTTTTTAGAGAGGCGTTGAAGACTGTTTTGTAACAAGCCTCTGAACAGCAGCTCTTCACCAATTCCCGGAAGTAGGGCTATGGCAATAAAACCGAATAGGAACTCGCCAAAATTGTTGAAAGTGGTGAATTTTTCAGTGGCTTTGGCCAGTTGGTCTTCTGTTTCGCGAGCCCACTTTTCAAAGCCCGACATAAACTCCGGAAACTTAATGTTCTGGTTCCACTCAATGAAATAGGAGTTTACTACCATAAAAGTAAGTGTGGCAAGCACCACCACAACAACCGCTATTGGCCTCACTTTCGTCTCATTGCTGAGTGTCGATAGCTTCTTTTCGGCAAAAATCTTTATGTAAAACCAGGGTACCAGAAAGGTAAAGACCAGCGTGTAAAGTATTTGGGTACTCAATACTTCTATCAGGCTCAGGTAATCGAACATGATTTCGGGGTTCTTCTGGAATTCATCCAGCCCCATGCCGTTGATTAGGGCCAGAATTGCCCCAACTAAACCACCAACAAACTGACCTACAAAAAAGCCGGCTGCCAACAAACCGAGAAGGATTAAAAAGGAACTACTTTCAGTTCTTCCGCCAGTTAGGTCTATGCCATTGTCAAGTCTCGTCATAATGGCGTAAATTTACGCGAAAATTTGAATAGGACTTGGTAAGGATAGGAAACATAGAGGTTGGAGAATTTCCGTTGCTGTTGGCCCCCATGGAAGATGTGAGCGACCCGCCATTTAGGGCGGTTTGCAAAGAAAATGGGGCCGACCTTATGTATACGGAATTTATTTCTTCGGAGGGGCTCATTAGAAACGCAGAGAAGAGTGTGCAGAAGCTGGACATTTATGACTATGAACGCCCCATAGGTATTCAGATTTTTGGCGATAAGATAGAGTCTATGCGGCAGGCTGCGGCCATAGCCGAAGAAGCTCAGCCGGAGATTATCGATATCAACTACGGTTGTCCGGTTAAAAAAGTAGCCTGCAAGGGTGCCGGTGCCGGTATTTTGCTCGATATCCCTAAAATGCAGAAAATGACCGAAGAGATAGTGAAGCAGGTTCAACTTCCGGTAACGGTTAAGACTCGCCTTGGCTGGGACGACAGTACTATCCGAATTGTAGAAGTGGCTAAGCGACTGCAAGATGTAGGCATCAAAGCTCTGACAATTCATGGTCGAACACGAGTACAGATGTACAAAGGTGTGGCCGATTGGACCAAGATTGCAGAAGTAAAGAATCATCCGGATATCCACATTCCTATTTTTGGGAATGGCGATATAGACTCTCCTCAAAAAGCGCTGGAATACAAGCAGAAATATGGAGTAGATGGTATCATGATTGGTCGGGCATCCATAGGTTATCCGTGGATTTTCAATGAGATAAAGCATTTCATGAAGACGGGCCAACTGCTAGACCCTCCTTCTATGGAAGAGCGTGTGAGAACCGCTAAGAAACACCTGGATTTTTCACTGGAGTGGAAGGGGGAAAAGCAGGGTATTTATGAAATGAGAAGGCATTATACCAACTACTTTAGGGGAATACCCAACTTTAAGCCCTACCGTACCCGCTTAGTTGAGTCAGAAAATCCCGATGAGTTATTTGCTATTTTAGACGAAGCAGGTAGTGTGTTTGAAGATGCCTATTCGGTGGTGTAAGACATACCTGAAGTGTATAGGATTTGGCAGAACAGGATTGCTCCATAGTGTGGGGAAAAATCTCTCCATTTCTTGAACTAATTCCTATACATTTGGGCTTCTTAACATTCTATGAAAAACACCAACGTAGCCGCCTGGTCTATTCTTATTGTTTTGGCCTTAATATGGGGGACCAGTTTTATTCTTATTAAAAGAGGGCTTGAGGTTTATGCCCCGGGTGAGGTAGGAGCTTTACGCATTTTAGCCGCCTGTTTGTTTTTGGTGCCCATAAGTATTCCTCGTATTCGAAAACTTTCGGCTCGCCAACTCAAGCTTTTATTACTCATAGGTATGGTGGGTACTTTTATTCCTGCTTTTCTTTTCGCCCTGGGGCAAACCCGGCTGGATAGTGGAATAACCGGGGTGCTTAACGGGCTAACTCCCATCTTTACCCTCGCCATTGGCGCAGTTTTTTTTAGCCAGAAGTTTACCACCGCCAACTACCTGGGCATAGCTTTGGCGTTTATTGGTACTGTGGTGTTGTTAACTGCCGGAAGCGGAGGAGAGGTGAGCGAATTCAATTTTTACGCACTTTTTATTGTATTGGCCACCGCCTGTTACGGCACCAACCTCAATGTAATTAAGTATTACCTGGCCGACTTAACCCCCCTGGTCATCACCAGTGTCAGTATTCTTTTGGTGGGACCAATGGCCGGTCTTTACCTGGCTTTCGATGCCGATTTTGCCAATAAAGTAGCTTCCGGCCCGGAAGCCGTCAGAGCTTTGGGTTATGTGGCACTGTTGGGAGTTATGAGTACTTCGTTGGCTCTTATCCTTTTCAATAAACTGGTGCAAATGACCACGCCTATATTTTCCAGCACGGTTACTTACCTTATACCCATTGTTGCCCTAACATGGGGTTTGCTCGATGGGGAACAGCTTATTTTGGGACAAATCATAGGTATTGCAGCCATACTTTTAGGGGTATTTATCAATAACCGTAAGAAGGCTAAGGCTGCTCAAAAGCAAAACTAGCGACTATGGGGTAATGGTCTGAGGGGTAAAAGAATTTGTTTTTCCACCGGTCTATGACAAACTCTTTAAGTCTCAACCCACTTTTGAGATAAAAAATATAGTCGATTCTGGGGCAGTGGCTACCGCCATTCCAATTGTGATATGTACAGCCTTCCAACTCGCTGCCTGAGTAGGCATCGGTAAAATATTCTTTTAATCTCAGAATATTCTCACCCTCTGGTTCTTCATTAAAATCGCCAAGTAAAATAGTTGGCATTTCTGCCACCTCGGTCATTAACTTTCTCAGAAGTAGTTCCGTACTGCGCTCTCGGCTATTGTCCGAGCGATGGTCGAGATGAGCATTGAGCAGACGAAGCTTCTTGCCAGAGGGTTTGTGTTCCATGACAACCAAAGTGGCTATTCTGGGCAGGGTATTGCCCCAGCTTTTAGAGGCAGGTTCAGAGGGCGTGTCAGAGAACCAAAAGGTTTCGCTTTCAATGACCCGCCAGGTTTTCTTATTATAAAAAATGGCATTGGATTCTCCGCCTTTTTCATCGATGGTTCTGGATCTATATACCACATCTAACTGCGAAACCTCATCCAAAATCTCATCGACTTGAAGGGGTAGAGCTTCTTGAGTGGCAATGATACCGTCTTTGTATTTTTTGAAAATAGACATGACCCGGTCTCTTCGGCTCTTCCACTTGTTTTCGCCATCTCCGGGGGTGCCATAGCGGATATTGAACGAAACTACCTGAAAGTCTTGAGCCAGCGATTGACCCATGAGCAAAAAGTATAGCAATGTCCCAAACAGCACTACAGCACGCATATCCAAATCTGCAAAATATGCAGGCAATAGACAAATTATTGGATTTAAACGGTTATTTCAGGAGTTCGTGCAACCTTGCTTCTGAGCGCAGGTCTTTGATTCTGTGAATCAATAACTGGAGGCTCTTGGGTCTGCTCAAAATCTAAACAACAACACTATGCTGAAAAACTATTTTAAGGTGGCTCTAAGAAGCCTTATGAAACAAAAAGGCTTTACGGCCATAAATGTATTGGGGCTTTCGGTTGGCCTTACTTGCTGTATACTCATTGGTCTTTACATCAATGAAGAAATGAGCTACGATACTTTTCACGATAGAGCTGAGGAGACATATCGGTTTACCCGCGAGTTCATGAGCCAGGACGGAACCACCTCACTTCATCTGTCGCGAGTAGCGCCTCCATTTGGTCACTACCTGAAAGATTACTACGAAGGCGATATCGAAACCATCGGTCGGTTCATTACTACTTCCGGCACGGTGCAATATGGCGACAAGCTCTTTGTAGAACCTAATTTTGGCTTTGCCGATCCTGAAATAGTGGATATTCTCACTTTTGAAACCCTTCAGGGTAACCTGAAAGAAGCACTGAGCAAGCCTGGTTCTGTGGTTATATCGGATCGGTTGGCAGAGAAGTATTTTGGTGCGGAGGATCCCATGGGTAAGACCATTAACTTCTCTAATCAAATAGATTTAATGGTTCAGGGAGTTTATAAGAGCTGGCCTGATAACTCTAGTTTTCAACTGGATATGATGGGAGATTTTACCCTGGTTGAGCAGTTTTACGGAGGTAGACAAAACCTGCTGAACGCATGGGGGTCTAATAATTTCACCACATTGTTTACACTTACATCTACCGGTTCGGTTGAGGGTATCTTGGAGCGGTCTGAAGACTTTCTCATTGCCCACTTGGGTGAGAACGCACCCACCTGGACCAGGCTTCATGTGCAAAAGCTCACCGACATACACCTAAGGTCAAATCTTTCGGATGAATTGGGGCAGAACTCGGACATTACTTATGTCTACATTTTCACCTCCATTGCTGGCCTGATTTTACTTATAGCCTGTATTAACTACATGAACCTTTCAACTGCTCGTTCGGCCAGAAGGGCCAAAGAAGTAGGTATGCGCAAGGTGTTTGGAGCCGGTAAACTCAATCTGGTCTATCAGTTTTTAATGGAGTCGGTTGTGCTCACACTGATAGCGGTTGTTTTTTCGGTGGGAATAACCGCTCTTGTATTGCCTTTTTTCAGGGACTTCACCGGGCTAAACCTTGCCTTTAGCCTCACGCAGAACCTGGAACTTATTATTCTTATTGCGGGCGCTTCATTACTGGTTGGAGTGTTAGCAGGTAGTTATCCGGCCTTTTTTCTTTCGGCTTTTAAGCCGCTCGAAGTAATGAGGGGCAGTAAGGGAAGCAGCCCGGCAAAGTCGGGCCTTTTGAGAAAGGTGCTGGTTGTGGTTCAATTTGCAATATCAGCCATTCTCATTATTTCTACGGTAGTCGTTTTTCAGCAGCTCAGCTATATGCAAAACAAAAACCTGGGCTACGATAAGGAGCAAATGATGGTGTTGAGTGTGAGTAACGAGTTGGCCGCCAATCTAACTACCTTTAAGAATGAAGTGCTCAATGTTTCCGGTGTTCGTTCAGTGGGGGCTTCCAGCCGTGTGCCGTCCGGTCAGTTGCTCGATTCACAGGGCGCGCAAGCGGAGGTAAATGGAGAAATGTTGCCTACACAGGTTGTAATAAAACAGTTGCAGGTAGACCATGATTTTATTCCTAACTACCAAATGGAAATGTTGGCGGGAAGAAATTTTACGGAAGATTTTACCCGCGACTCCGCCAATGTGATTCTTAATGAAAAGGCCGTGCGAATTATAGGCTGGAAAAGCCCGGAAGAGGCCATTGGCAAACGCATGGTTTATGGAGGTATTGCCGGGCAGGTAATTGGTGTGGTGAAAGACTTTCACTTTGAGTCGTTGCAGAGCGAAATAGTACCGGTAATCTTTCAAAACAACCGCAATAGACTAAGATTTCTTTCCATAAAGATTGACGGACAGAATCTGAGAAACACGGTCGCACAAATTGAAGAGTCTTATGCTGCATTTTCTCCTGTGTCACCTATTAATTATAACTTTCTGAACGAGCGATTCGATAACCTGTATCGGTCTGAATCGCAGCGCAGCGAGTTGTTCACTATTTTTTCTGCCTTAGCTATATTTCTAGCTTGTCTGGGCTTGTTTGGCTTAGCATCATTTACCGTAGCACAGCGAGGAAAAGAAATAAGTATACGTAAAGTGCTCGGTGCCTCCGTAAAGCAGATTGTTTCAACACTCAGTAAAGAGTTTATCTGGCTGGTGGGCATTGCCCTGTTGCTGGCAGCACCGGTGGGCTGGTACTTTATGAGCGATTGGCTGGGCGGATATGCCTACCGTGTAAATATGGGAGCTTTACCTTTTCTGGTGGCTGGGGGAGTCGCCTTACTCATTGCTTTTGTTACTATTAGTATGCAAACTTTTAAAGCGGCATTTGCCAACCCGGCTACAAGACTGAGGGAGGATTAGTGGTTTTGTAGTACACAATGCGTGACTCTTGAGAAAAACTTTAGTCATGCATTGTGTATGGTTTTACAAGTCATTGCTCTTTTCGATCACTTCTGCCTAAAAAGAGTTAGCTGCTTTCGGGGTTGTTTTTTAACCCTGAATATGGAGCCTTCCTTTTGGTACCCGAGTTTTTTATAGTAGCCGTCTACATCAGACATTACAAACACAGCCTGGTTGGGGTAGTCGGTTAAAAGGCATTCCATCAAACTTTTTCCAATGGCTTTGCCTCTGTGCGTCTTATTTACCAACAAGTCTATAACCCATATAAACAACCCGGAATCATTGATTGACCGAGAGTATCCGCATAGTTCATTTTCAATATAGGCTACGTAGGTGATCGAGTTTTTTAAAGCTTCACTATAGGCCGAAGTAAAATAATCCTTCCATTCTTCGCCTTCCGATTTTATCATTTTCAGAAGCTCAGGGTACTCTTTTGAGTGATTATATCTTTTTACTTCAATTTTCATTGTCAATGGTCGTCAAGGCTCACTTTTTCAGAGTGTATGCTCTTTGTTCTAGCCCCTATTTCTTCGCTTATTAATTAGCTCAAAACCAATACCCATGGCAATGCCCACGCCAATGCCAATGGCCAGGTTATTCATGGCAATACCAATGCCTGCGCCTATAGCAATGCCGGTACCAATTCCCATTCCGCGGGGTCTTCCGGTTCCATTTTCTCCTTGTTCTTCGTTGCTCATGGCCACTAGTTTAAAGGGCTCCACATATCGGCCGACATACGCCATTGGCCATCGGCTTCTTTTCGCCAGGTAATTAAATATTGTCCTCTAAAAGAAATGGTGTCGGTGTTGTTGCGTACCGATTTGCCCTGATAGTAGCCATAGTCTTTGGCAAGGTTTCCGGAAAACTCGATTTGCACGGGGGTGGCGGAGTGTTCAAGCACTCTTACTGAAGCCGGCAGCCGCCAGTAGTCGGTCACTTTTTCTTTTCCGCGAATCATTTCCCTATTCCCCGGCATAATTACCGCATCTTGGGTGTAGAAGCTCATTTGCTGCTCCAGATTGCCGGCAACATAGGCTTGCGAAAAGGCTTTTGAAGCGGCAGCAATAGCTTCAAGCTCTGCCTCATAGCTGCTTTGGAAAGAGGAGCAGGCAAAGAGCAGCGGTAACAATGCCGTAAAAGCTATTCGTTTCATTGTGTTGAATGTAACGAATACTGATGGCTTTAGGCCACGGCACTTCGTATTCTTTTTATTTGCAGCAAGTGTCTTTCCGTATGGCCGAGTAAAAAGCGGAAGGCATCGCCCAATCTGAGTTTAACCAATGGACCCAGTGCCGTGGGCACCTTTACCTTGTTTAGGCTATAGTTTCTAGACTGATCCATAAGACCTATAAACGCACGGTGTATGCGAAAAAACTCATCGATGGTTTCCTGGGCATCAAGAGCTTTTTCCGGATCCATGCTCTTCATGGTTTTCATGGTGTTTTTAATCTCACCCGACTCCTTGGGCGTTATCATGCTAGTGAACCAGTTACCCTTCCAATGGCCCGAAAATACTTCGTCTTTTTGCTGAGGATACTTTTTAAAAGCTTTCTCAATATTCTCTACATAAATGCCATTGGCCAAGCTCAGGTGCTTTAGGCATTGCAAAATACTCCACTTGCCTGCTGCTTCCTGCGTGTTTAGCTCTTCGTATGAGAGATCTTGGGTTAGCGCTTCTACGTGGCTAAGTATGTCGTTTAATCGGTGAATGGATTGATTGACGAAATCTTCTGACCTGACCTTCATTGTTTTTCTTACAAAGTAACTACGGCCTGCTCTTTGGTGTCTTGATATAGATCAAGTTTTTACTGAGCCCATTTTTTTCGCATGCGCGAAAAGGTTTCGGGTGTCATGCCCAAATAGGAAGCCAAGTGCTTTTGAGGCACAATCTGAATAATGTGAGGGCTCTGGCTCATTAGGCGTTCAAATTTCTCTTCTGCCGAGTCGGCCAGTAAACTGCGAATGAATATACCAAGTCCAAACATTACCTGCCGGTTGAACCGGAACGTCCATTCTTTGAGTATGGGTACTTTGGAGTAAAGCATTTCTAACTGATGGTAGCTTATTCGCACTCCGGAGCTGTCGGCCAGTGTTTCAAGACTCCAGTCAGACGGTCGTTGAAAAATGAAAGAGTCGTATACACCACTGTACTCTCCGTTGTAGGTAAAGCCCATGTTGTGTTCTGTTCCATTCTTCTCAAAAAAGCCTCTTATTAACCCCTCGTGTACATAGTAGAAGTATTTTTCCACCTGACCAACGGAAGTGATAACTGTATTTTTGTGGTAGTGAAAGGGCTTCCAACAGGTTCGTATTTGTTGCCACTCTTCTTCGTTTAGCGAAATGTATTGTTCAATACTTTTTCTTAAACCGTTGTAGACTTCTTCCATATTGGAAATTATTAAAATGGAATCATTTTTTACAGCTCTAAGTATGGCTAAGGAGGTGAAGTTCCATAAAAACTATGAAGAAGTCGAAGTTTATTCTGCCAGGAAACGAAAGCCGTAAAAATGCGACCGGGCTCAAATTCTTATATGTTTTTTTAATCTGACCAAACCTTTATTGCTTGGCAACCCCTCAGGTTTTTTGGGATGAAAAGAGAAACGCGCAACTATAAAAAAGTATAAAGTTGAACCTTATCTGGCCTCTGATGTCTATCCCAAAAACAGTTTGATTGCAAAAGCAATGGCCGTAACCATTACAAAATAGCGGATGTACTTTTCGTTTACCTTGGTGCTCCATCGGCTGGTGAGCCAACCTCCGGCACCATTTCCGGCAGCCAAAGCAAGTCCTAATTCCCAATTGATCAATCCCGAATAGATGAAAATCCCCAAGGCAGAAAGGGTGTATATCAACACGGTTAGCGACTTAATCATATTGATCTTGACCATACCATAGTTGTGAATAAAAGACATGGAGGCAATGATGATATAGCCTACGCCTGCCTGAATGAACCCACCATAGATTCCGATAAAGAAGAAGGTGATGAGTCCGATGATTTTAGATTTTTTGGTGGTTTTAATTTGGTTGCCTGACTGCAGCTTTTTGCCAAACACCATGTAGGCCACAATAAATACAATGATAGCTGCCAAGATTCTATTAAAGGTTTCTCCTTTAATGTCTACAGCAACGTATGAGCCTAGGATGGCTCCAATAAAAGAGGTGGCACTGAGCCAAAGGTCGTATTTTTCGGCTTTCACTCCCTTAGAGTGGTAGCCTCTCCAAGACATCAAGCCGTTAAAGAAAACGCCTATTCTGTTAGTGGCATTGGCCACATTGGGAGGTAAATTCAGGAAAATAAGTGCAGGAAGGGTGAGTAATGAACCTCCTCCTGCAAGCGTATTGATGACCCCGGCCACAAGACCGACACCAAAAAGCAGGAGGATGTTCAGTACGTCCATATCATTGAGTTCACTCAATTAATCATCCCATCTCCAGTCGCCACCGATCTGAAGCTTGAGCTTAAGATTATGTCTTTCTAAAAAAGCCTTGGTTTCAGCGTCCGTCAGCTTTTGAGCGGGAAGTCTATCGGCATCTGCCAAGGCATACAGCATCATGGAACTGAAGCGTACGTTATTCACCATATGCTCTTTGTTGACCAAATCAAAGTCGTCACAGTCTGAATGATAGCAACCATAAATGGCTCTATCTAGTCTGGAAGCAGGAGATGTGTAGGGAATTCCTTGCAACATAAATGGCTGGTGGTCGCTGTGGAGGCCTGCGCCATTGGAGACTACATTCTTATAAGTTGTAGAGTCAATGGCCATGATTTCTTTACCGATTTGCTTAAAGAAAGGCTCTGCTTCCGGTCTTCCGCCTGTTCCGAAACCGGCAGGGTTGCCAGACATGTCTTGGTTCATTATGTACTTAATCTGGTCGATTGTGCCATTTTCAATGGCTTGGTTTACCATATGCCTTGAACCTAAAAGGCCTTCTTCTTCACCCATAAACATCACAAACTGAACAGTTCTCTTTGGTTTAAGATTCAGCGCAGCAAAGGTTCGGGCCATGTCTAACACAGCAAATGAGCCAATGCCGTTGTCTATGGCTCCGGTGGCCAAATCCCAAGAGTCGAGGTGGCCGCCAACAATTACTTTTTCATTGGGCAATTCGCTGCCCTTAATAGTGGCTATTACATTTCTGGCTTTAATGAGTCCTGACTTGTTGGTCATTTTGATGGAAGCAAACTGACGGCTCTTTGTGAGCGTTTCTTTCAGTGCCAGTCCGTCTTCTTTGCCAATACAAACGGCCGGTATAGAAATTAGGCTGCCGGTTACCGAAGCAGTTCCGGTGAGTAAAACGCCACCATCTACCTGGTTGATAATGATGATGCCTATGGCCCCATGCTTTATGGCCAGGGCAGTTTTTTCGGATCGGTGTAGCCCGGGAGTGCCTTCAGGGCTGTTGGGCAAAGTGCCTATGTAAACAAGCGCAATTTTACCTTCTACGGCTCCCGGTTTTGCCTCATAGTCAGCGTCAACTCCGTTGCCCATGTCTACAATTTCAGCTGTTATCTCAGCTTCGACTGGCGAGTGTGCCAGGGTTACGGCAGGCATAGGTGCCAGGCTGCCTTGAGAACCAATCTGTACTTCAATATCTCCTCTGCTCCAAGACTCTACCTCAAAAGGCTGATACGCTACCTGAAGGCCGTAACTCTTCAAAAGGTTGTAGGTATATTCTTCTGCCTTGGCCCCTTCTTCAGAGCCTGTGAGTCGGTGGCCAATGGTTTTGGTGGCTTCTTCCAGCGTTTCATAGGCTCTGGAATTGGCCAAAACCTCTTCGTTTATTTTTTTAAAAACAGTGGCTTGATCATCTTTTTTTGGCGAACAGCCAAATACTACAGCAAGTGCAAAAAGTAGAATGATTGGTTTTTTCATTTGAATTAGCGTTGAGCGGTGAAGATAAAAAGAAAAAGCAGCCGTTGAGCTGCTTTTTAAATGATTGGTTTATGTGCTAAGCACCGGGTCGTCATTGTCTCTGACATATCGGAGGGAGAAGGCTGCCAAAAGCATGAATACTCCCGAGGTAACTATAGCATACATGGGGTTTCCACCATACAGATTTTTTACTATTGGCCCGCCTATAGTTGCATTGACAATCTGAGGGAATACTATAAAGAAATTAAAGAGCCCCATATAGATTCCCATTTTCTTGAGAGGAATTGAGCCTGCAAGAATGGCATAGGGCATGGCTAATATGCTTGCCCAGGCAATGCCAACTCCAAACATTGAACCAATAAGCCAGTACTTGTCTGGAGCGAAATACATGGATATTAATCCTAAGCCCCCAATAAAGAGTGACACCGCGTGTGTTTGCTTCCTGCCAATTTTTGCAGCAATTGAAGGAAGCAAGAAGGCGTAAATAGCCGATACTAAGTTGTAAACCCCGAAGATGATTCCAACCCAATCTCCGGCATTTTGATAGGCTTGAGAGGAGTTATCATCAACGGGCAGCCCCCAAATATGATGAGCAATTGCAGGAGTGGTATAAACCCACATTCCGAATAGGGCGAACCAAGAAAAGAATTGAACCAGCCCCAACTGCTTCATAGTAGTTGGCATGCTGGCAATGTCTTTAGCAATCTGACTCATGCCTTTACCTTCGGTTGGGGAGGCAATAGATTTTTCAAATTCTTCTTCGAATACAGCTGTTTCTTCAGGCGTATATTCTTTGGTGGTGATTACAGTAATTAATATGGTTGCAATAAGTACCACCGCTCCGCAAACAAAGGAAATGATTAAACTGGGTGGTACTGAGCCCGGTTCTGCAGTATTGGCAACACCAAACCAATTGGTGACGGCCCAGGGCAACCACGAACCAATCACGGCTCCAATACCAATGAGCACTGTTTGAATGCTAAAACCCAATGTGGTTTGGTCGCCCGGGAGTTTGTCGGCCACCAAAGCCCGGAAAGGTTCCATGGCAATGTTAAAGCTGGCGTCCATAATCATTAAAAAACCTGCACCAACCCAAAGAGCAGGGAGGAAGGCAATGAACATATCTGCCTGCGGCATAAGAATTAGACCCACGGAGGCTAAAAGGGCACCTGCCAAAAAGTATGGTCTTCTTCTGCCAAGCCGGGTCCAGGTTTTGTCGCTGTAATGGCCAATAATAGGCTGTACGATCATTCCGGTCAGAGGGGCTACAATCCAGAACCAGGATAGTTCTTCTACATTGGCTCCAAAAATCTGAAGAATTCTACTGGCGTTGGCGTTTTGCAAGGCAAAGCCCATCTGAATTCCCAGAAACCCGAAACTCATGTTCCAGATTTGGATAAAACTTAAGCGAGGTTTGATGGCCATAATTATCTATTTAGCAAATACTTTAAATCCGTTGGGTGGCAGCGAAAGCTCACCGGAAACTACTGTTTCTATATTGTCCATTACGTTGCGCATTGCCCCCAACTCTTCTTCGAAAGTAAGCGTTATGGGTTGGCCCTGAATGTTAATGAATACCACTACCTCATGCTCTCCTTTTTTCCTCCTATAGGCCAATACACTTTCGTTTGCCGATGTTTCTATCCACTCCAGGCTTCCGCCAAACTCTCCATTCCACAGGGCAGGGTTATCTTCCTTTAGTTGGAACAGGGTTTTATACAGATTGGAGAAAACATATCCGCGAGACCAATCAATACTATCTTTCTCGAAGAATTCCAGTCGCTTCGTATTATTGGCCTCTTGCCCGGAGTAGACTAGCGGCATGCCATAAGTGGTGGCTGCAAAAACAAACCACGCCTCTTGTCCCTCACCAAAGAATTCTTCGGCCGTACCGTTCCATGAATTTTCATCGTGGTTGGTAATAATATTCATTTTATAATAGCCTTTGGGATAGCGTTCAAAGTCTTTTTTGTACATGGCTTTAATGGCCTCAGGGCTTTCTTCACCGCTCGCAACTCTGCGCATCAGGTGCATCAACTCCCAGGAGTAAGTCATGTCAAAGGCTTCCTCGTGGAGTTCCGGTTCTTCTCCCTCGGCAAGCATAAATACAGGTTTAATGGCATCTAGCTCTGCTCTCACGGTGTTCCAGAAGTCAATGGGTACCATGCCGGCCACATCACAGCGGTAGCCATCAATGTCGAATTCGTTGACCCAGTATTTCATGGCATTGAGCATTTCTTTCCTCAGTTCCTCATTGTTATAGTCCAGATCTATTACGTCCTCCCAATCAGCAACGGGCGGCTGAAATTCACCACTTTCTGTTCGGTTGTAGTATTCAGGGTGTGTCTCTGTCCATGAATGATCCCAGGCTGTATGGTTGGCCACCCAGTCGATAATCACCTTCATGTCATGGGCGTGAATGGTGTTAACCAGATGTCGGAACTCCACTTCGGTTCCAAACTCGGGGTTTATGGCTGTGTAGTCTTTTATGGAGTAGTAGCTTCCCAGACTGCCTTTTCTGTTTTTTGCTCCAATGGGGTGAATGGGCATTAGCCAAACTATGTCTATCCCCATAGCCTTCAGGCGAGGTATTTCTTTGGCAAAGGCATTGAAGGTGCCCTCGGGGGTATGTTGCCTTATGTTGGCTTCATAAATTACGGCCGTTTTGCTCCACTCCGGATGCTTCACTCTCGCTGCGTGATCTTCCGGCCGATTGGTTTTTTCATTTCCCCCGCAAGCCAATAGAATTAGCGATAGGCTTGCAAAAAATGCTTTCAGTCTCATGCTATTTCCAGTTAAGATTAATCTCTTCTTGCGTAAACGGTATTTCCAATGTCTTTACTCCTTTGCTCCAGTAATCGCGTTTGGGCCGTTGTGGCAATGGATCAAACTCTGTAATAGGTGCCAGTAGCTGAAGGTCTTCCACATGGAAAGTTACCGATTCGCCATTGATTTCAAAGGAGTTAGCTTCAAAACCATGAAGGTGTATTTTGAGGCTGTGGAATTCAGAAGTATAACTTCCTTCCTGTTTGGCAACCTGCAGTGTACCCATTTTTCCATTAAAGTAAATTTCGCGTTTGCAGTACTGGCCCTGCTCAAAGTTGTAAGTAGAGCCATCGTCTTCATAGTACGTTTGATGAGTCTCTACTTCTCCAAAATAGAGGTGCAGCTTGAGTATACCATCCGTTTTTTCCTGAGTGGTTTGAACCACATTTTGCAAAGGAATGATGGCTCCCTCTTTGGCAAATACCGGCAGGTCTTCCATCTGGGTTTCTACCAGCATATGGCAACCTCCTTCATGAAGTTCGTCTGTAAAGAAGTTATACCATTTGCCTTGAGGCAGGTAAATTTTGGCATACTCTTGTGTAGTGGTGGTTGGGCAAACCAATAACCACTGCCCCAGCGTAAACTCATTTTGAGCGTTGCCCTGATAAATATTTTGGTCGTTGTAATAGTCTACGGCCAACGATCGGTTAATGGGGTTGCCCTTGTGGTGTGCCTCAAAAAACAGACTGTACAAATAAGGCATAAGCTGGTAGCGTAGGTTGATATAGTTTCTGGAAATTTCTTCTACTTCCTCTCCGTAGGCCCAAGGCTCGGAGTCTCTTACATTAACCATGCTGTGTACTCTAAAAAATGGAGCAAAAGTGGCTACCGCCAACCAGCGGGCAAATAGCGCTGGGGCCGATTCGCCCACAAAACCGCCCACATCGTAACCGGAAACGGGTATTCCTGTCATACCAAGGCTATTCACCAACCGAACTCCCAATAGCATGTCTTCATCGCCAGCCACGTTGTCTCCTGTCCACACAGCCGAATAGCGCTGCACTCCGGCAAACCCTGCCCGTGTGAGTGTAAAGGGTCTTTTGTTGTTCAGTTGTTTTTTTGCCCCTTCAAAAGTTGCCCGCACCATTTGAAAGCCATAGATATTTCTGGCCTTTTTGTGACTTGCCGTTTGGCCTTCGTAGTCAAACTCAATTAGGTTGGGAATGTCTTGTCCCCAACAGGCCGGTTCGTTCATGTCGTTCCAAAAACCTTCCAGCCCCTTATCGGTGTAAAACTTGAGCTCATCGGCCCACCAATCACGACCTTCCTTAGCTGTAAAGTCAGTAAAATGGCTGTTGCCTGGCCATACGCTAGCCTCAAAACGGCTGCCATCGGGGTATTTTACAAATATGTCTTTTTCAACTCCCCGGTCGTAGGTGCCATAGCCCGGTTGTGTAGCTATACCCGGATCTAAAATTACCACCACCTTAAAGCCCTGGGCCTCCAGTTTCTCTATGAGCCCCTTAGGATCGGGAAATCGGTTTTTATCGAAGGTAAAGGCCTTGTAGTCTTCCATGTAGTGGATGTCCAGATAAATAACATCGGCCGGAATACGCTTTTTTCTAAACGTATCAGCCACCGTATATACCTCATGATCCGGGTAGTAGCTGTAACGGCATTGCTGAAAGCCAAGGCTCCATTTTGGAGGAAGTTGTGACGTGCCGGTGAGCCGCGCATATTCTTGAATTACTTCTAAAACGGTATCGCCCTGAATAAAATAGTAGTTCAGGTCACCGGCTTCGGCTCCAAAGTAGCTAAATCGGTTATTGTTAGAAGCCCCAAAATTGAAATGGGTTTTGTGGGTGTTGTCAAAGAAGATACCATAGGGCTGACCTTCTCTGATACCAATATAGAATGGGGCTGACAAATAGAGCGGGTCGGTGTCATTGCCAAATGCAAAGGCATCGGAGTTCCAGTTTACAAATGAAGATCCGCGCCTGTTCAGCCCTCCTCCCTTTTCGCCTAGCCCTAGAAAAACCTCATTAGGGCTCAGGGTTTTATAGTTGGTCACCTCATGCCCCAACCAGCTAATACCAAAGGCAGGGTCGTCCTCATTCAGTATTTGTCCGTGGTTGTTTTTAAAGCACAATCTGAGCGGAGAACGCTTAATTTCCAGTTGAATATTAGCCGTCTTTAGCGTCAGGCTCTGGTCTGTTTCTTTAGCATCAATGCTCACCTTTTGAGGAGGCAGAACTACTGAAAAAGGGTTTTCATCGAAAGCCTCGTGTTTGGAAGCCTGAATGCGGCAAATTTTGCTGGTGTAAAACTTTATACTGAATTGCTTATTTCCTGCAAGGCCGGACAATCCGTTTTCTTGCCACGAAAAATGCTGAATGGTTCCTATGGACTCGTTTCTCAAATTCATTGGGATTTGGGGTTGGAGGGGCAATAGCTTGCTTCTCTATTGCACAATTGTAATGTGAAAATAGTGTTTTTGAGAGGTGGTTTAATGGAGAACGGGCAGAAATGCTGTCACAAACGTTTGCATGGACGGTTTATGGCATGGCTGCCTTAACCGTCTTTCTGTCAGACGATTCGCGAACAATAAGCTCAGTGTCGAGAATTCTTATAATGCTTTTGCCGTTAGAAGACTCATTGATCTCCTGAAAAATTAGCTTGGCTGCTTCGCGCCCCATTTCATAGCCGGGTTGGGCAACACTGCTAAGCGTGGGGTGAATGAGTGAAGAAAACTGCCAGTTGCTAAAGCCTACAATGGCCACTTCTTCCGGAATTCGGATGTTGGCTTTTTTTACGGCTTTTAGTGCACCCAGTGCGGCCATGTCGTTGCTGGCAAATACTCCATCTATTTTCTTTCCAGATGCCAACAGCTGAGTCATTGCGCTTTCGGCTTCTTGCTCGGTGCCATTGCGGCATTCAATAATATTGTCTTCGTTGATAGGTATTTCGTAATCTTCCAGAGCACTTATGTATCCTTCTTTGCGCTTTCGGCCAATAATTAAATTGCTGGGGCCTGAGAGGTGCACAATGTGGCGACAGCCTTGTTCAATGAGGTGTTCTACCGCATCGTAAGCACCCTGATAGTCGTCTACAATAACCGATGAGGCATTCATGCCTTCTACCAGCCGGTCGAAAAACACCATGGGAGTGCCCTCACTCACTACTTTTTTGAGGTGTTCCAGGTCGGAAGTTTCTCTCGAAATAGAAACCAGTAAGCCATCTACGCGGGCGCTCATGAGGGCGTCAATGCTGTCGGCTTCCCGTTCGTAGTTTTCGTTCGATTGGCAGATCATTACGTTGTAGCCCTCTTTCATGGCTTCATCTTCGATGCCGCTAATGACCGTGGAAAAGAAAAAGTGGACAGTCTCGGGTATAATTACACCTATTACATTGGTGCGTTGGTTTCTTAGGCTTAGGGCAATGGAGTTGGGCCTGTAGTTATATTTGTTGGCCAGTTCGGTAACGGCCTTTTTTGTGCTGGGGCTTATGCCCGGAAAGTCTTTCAATGCTCTGGAAACAGTAGAACAAGAAATGTTGAGCTCCTTGGCAATATCCTTAATGGTAACCTGTCCCTTCTTCATGGAGGCCTTCTTCAAACAGACTTTGGAATGGACTCTTAAATAAGTTTATATGTTTTGAATAATCTAGTTTTTGCAAAATTTTTTCAAAAAATGTATTGTGCGAATTTGAGCAAATTTGGCTATTTCAATCGTTTGCAGAATATTCATAGGTAATTAGGGCTCAATGGGTTAGATTGACTAATTATAGATTAATGCCTACTTTGGTTCCCTGACAGAGCACTTTCTGAGATGAACTGTCAGTAATTTCCTCCATTTCTATTATAGTTTACTTTACTTATAGCGCAAACCTTTGCGCTATAAGTGTTTTATACCATTTCTGTTAAGAGGTTTAAGTTTTAACTTCACAATTGTTTTCTTTGCATCACTTTTAAAAACATAATCAAATTCGAAATGGGAAAATTCAGAAGCGGGGTGCTGTACGGTCAGGAGTTGAAAGACTGTCTCAGCTATGCTAAGGAAAATGAATTTGCACTACCGGCCGTTAACGTAGTGGGTACCAATAGCATCAATGCAGTATTGGAAACCGCCAAACGAGTTAACTCCCCGGTAATTATTCAGTTTTCTAATGGCGGAGCCTCTTTTTATGCTGGTAAATCACTTTCTAACGATGGGCAAAACGCGGCTATTCAGGGAGCTATATCCGGAGCAATGCATGTGCATTTGATGGCCGAGCACTATGGTGTGCCTGTGATTTTGCATACTGACCACTGTGCTAAGAAGCTTCTCCCATGGATTGACGGACTACTGGAAGCCGGCAAGAACTATTATGCCAAAAACGGGCAGCCGCTCTTTAGTACTCACATGCTCGACCTTTCTGAAGAACCACTTCATGAAAACATTGAAATTAGTGCTGAGTACTTCAAGAAAATGGCTCCACTTGGTATGGGTATTGAAATAGAGCTCGGTATTACCGGTGGTGAAGAAGACGGAGTAGATAATACCGATGTAGATTCATCGCGCTTGTATACTCAGCCAGAAGAAGTAGCCGAAGCATGGGACGCGATGCGCAAGATTGGTGATATTTTCACTGTAGCGGCTTCGTTTGGCAACGTGCATGGGGTGTATAAGCCCGGTAATGTGGAGCTAAGACCTGAAATATTGAAAAACTCTCAGGAGTTTATTCAGAAGAAATTTGGCACGGAAGAAAAGCCCGTATACTTCGTGTTCCACGGAGGGTCTGGTTCTGAGCCGGAAAAGATTAAAGAAGCTACTTCATATGGTTCCATAAAAATGAATATCGATACGGATGTACAGTGGGCTATGTGGGATGGTATTCATTCTTACTACAAAGAGAAGAAAGATTATCTGCAGGGGCAAATTGGTAACCCTGATGGTGAAGACTCTCCGAACAAAAAATACTACGACCCACGGGTTTGGTTAAGAAAAGGAGAGGAGTCTGTAGTGAAGCGCTTGGAAAGAGCTTTCGATGAGTTGAATGCTATTGGCAGAAACTAATAGGCCGAACAGGCAGATTAGATAAACGAATTAATCTTGGTTGGGGCGATGTTTGAGTTGATCGGACATCGCCCATTTTTTTGTAGCATGCGGTTAGATGGAGAGAATTTTAGCAATACGAAACTCCTCATCGTCCAGTCGCTTAATAGTCTTTATGGCTTCTCCTATTGGAGTATAGGCAATGCGGTTGTTAATAATGCCCACCATAACGTTGGACTGACCATTGCGAAGCCCTTCCACTGCGGCTACTCCCATGCGGCTGGCCAGCACTCGGTCTAAGGTAGTGGGGGTGCCCCCTCTTTGCAAGTGCCCCAGTACGGTAACCCGAATGTCAAAGTAGTCGAGTTGTTCTTTTACCTTGGCGGCTATCTCATAGGAGCTACCCAGGTGGCAGCCTTCGGCTACTATTACCACGTTAGAAGCTTTTTGGTTTGCAGCTCCTTTTCTTAGTCGATTAATGAGTGCCTCAATGCTCCAATTGTGCTCAGGTACAATCATGGCCACGGCACCACCGCCAATGGCAGAGTTGAGGGCAATGAACCCGGCATCGCGGCCCATTACTTCTACAAAGAAGAGGCGCTCGTGCGAAGAAGCTGTGTCTCTTATTTTATCAATAGCTTCGCGGGCCGTATTACAGGCCGTGTCGAATCCAATGGTAAAGTCGGTACCGGAGAGGTCGTTGTCTATGGTTCCGGGTATCCCAATTACCGGTACATTAAACTCTTGAGAGAAGATGTCGGCTCCGGTAAACGACCCGTCTCCGCCAATCACCACCAGAGCATCTAAGCCATTGGCTTTAAAATGTTCATAGGCTTGCTTACGGCCTTCTTTTGTACGAAACTCTTTGCTTCTGGCCGAGAGCAAAAAAGTACCTCCACGGCTAAGAATGTTTGAAACAGACCTTACATAGAGCTGTTCCATATTGCCTTTAATAAGGCCATCGTAGCCTTTGTATATGCCAAAAACTTCTATGTCGTAATAAATACAGGCTCTTACTACTGCTCTTACAGCAGCATTCATTCCGGGAGCATCGCCCCCACTGGTAAGTACCCCTATCTTTTTAATTTCAGTGGTCATGTTGCGTTAAGTATAATCAAAAATACTCTTTTCGGTGCGAACGGGATGCTATGCATGAGCCTATTCCACTGCAAACGATTGAAGGAGGTTGGGTTTAATCATTGCCGCCTGTTGGCCAGCAAAGGTGGAGGTTCTCCGGTAAATGGGTTAAAACGACTAATGGTTTTGGCTTCCATGCCATAAGCTCTCAAAACACTTCGGTCGCCATACTTATCCCTTATTTTATCCATGGCATGGTAGAGGTTAATCATTTCTTCAGAATCATCGAACAGGTTGATTTGTAGTCCTCCTTCTACCAGGTGGCTAAACCGAACACCAATGAGCCGAACCAGTAGTCGTTTTTGGTAGAGTTTTTCAAAAAGTTCAAGGGTTTTAGGAATGAGTATGTGGTCGGCAGAAGTGTAAGGAATACGCGATTGTAAGGTGTAGGTGTTAAAGTCGGAGTAACGCACTTTTACCGTTACGCAGGCGGTGAGCTTAAGGCCTCTTCTGAGTTGGAAAGCCAGATTTTCGGCCATAGCAGTAAGTATGCCTCTCAGCTTGTATACGTCAATGGTATCACGATCAAAGGTTCTTTCTGTAGAAATAGATTTCCGCTCGCTGTAGGGTATTACAGGCGAAGTGTCCACTCCATTGGCTTTTTTCCAAATGCTTATACCATTTTGGCCCAAAACCTTTTCCATAAGTTCTACAGGCATTTCCTGAATGGTTTGAATGCGTTTAACCCCCAAGCCATAAAGGGTAATTTGAGTCTTTTGACCTACCATGGGAATTTTACTGATGGAAAGCGGAGCTAGAAAGGTTTTTTCTTTGCCATAGTCTATGCGCAACTGATTGTTGGGCTTGGCTTCTCCGGTGGCAATCTTAGAGACCGTTTTGTTTTTGGAGAGGCCAAAAGAAATAGGAAGGCCCGTTTCTTTAATAATTCGTTTTCGTAGCTCCGTAGACATCTGGTAGCTGTTGAAAAAACGATCCATCCCGGTAAGGTCGGCATAGAATTCATCGATAGAGGTTTTTTCGTAAAGAGGTACCGTTTCTTTGATGATCTCCGTCACCATTTCGGAGTATTTGGTGTAGGTGCCTGAGTTGCCTCTAATCTGAATGGCATCGGGGCAAAGCTCTTTGGCGCGTTTCATGGGCATGGCAGAATGAACACCGTAAGCCCGGGCTTCATAGCTACATGAGGCTACTACACCACGATCGCTCGTACCCCCAATGAGCACGGGCTTACCCATTAGGCGACTGTCTAGCAGCCGCTCCACCGACACAAAAAAAGTGTCCAGGTCAAGATGTAATATGGTATTCTCCACGCTTTAGGTTGTTACGGACTTATCACACAAAGCTAATTATTTTAGTTTACTAAATAATTTAGCTTACGTAGAAAAATTTAGCCGTCAACCACCCGACTTTCGGTCGTATCATCATGTAGCCTGCTTGTTTTTTCGGGAAGGCTACAGGTGTAGTTTGGGCGAACACGAATTACTTCAATTTGTATCTTATCAAATATTTAAAGTTCTCCAGACCAAGTTTGTCTTTAAAATCACTAAAAATTGAAGGTATGTTCTCGGGTTTGCCTTCAGGAAAGTATGATATCCAGCGATACTCGGGTATTGAATAGTGGAAACCATTTGAACCAATCCCGGCTGGTTTAGATATAAAGTATACCAATCCTTTAGGTAGAATTGAATCCTCAATATATGCGACCTTGGTTTTTACATCAGCCATTCCATGTCTCAGCCTTTTATTTTTGACAAATGAGAAGCGTATAAAATTGTCTTTTACGCTTTTGATATCTGTTATATAGTCATATTCGTGTCGGATGTTCGTGAGGTTAGGGTCGTTAATTTTCCCAAGCCAAGGGTTGGGAAGTACTTTTAACTTTAATACCTGTTTTACATGGAGGTTATTGTCTAGTTGATACAATGTATCCGATAAAGGTTTCTGAAAATAGAATGTGGATGGGGAGTCGTAGTTTGGAGCTATACCTCCAGAGTAACCTATTAGTGATGGCATATCTACTGTATAATTTGCTCCCATCTTTTTAGGAGTGCCATCAAGTCCCCAAACTATTAAATTTGGTTTTTCAGGAAAAATAGAATTGTAGTTAGAATAGGTAACAAAGTTTTCTTTTAATGCGACCATACCTAAAAGACGGTCATTTAGTTTTACCTTTTCTATAAACTCTCCGTTTAAAGTGAATTTTAATATCGCCATATCAAAATGAGAGAGTACCACTATTTGGTTGTCAACAAGTGCAATATTGGTAATTGAGTGGTACTCCTGTGGTCCTGGCCCTTGTTTACCAAAAGAGAAAAGGTAATCGAGTTTTAAATTATATACCTTAATGTCGTTGTTAATGTCATCTAAAACATAGACAAAATTGTCATTGACGATAACATCTTTAATCCTTCCTATGAACGGAGTGTCAGGGAAGGCAACTAGCTCGATTGAATGATATATTTTAGTTAAATCTAGCTCGGATTGTGAAACCTCTATTTCTGAAAAAGGAATGTCACCTAATACCTCCTCCCTACTTTTGGAGTGGCACGAATAGATAGCGAACAAGAGAATAAAAAATAGATACTTCAAGTGATGGAAATTGATATGTGTGCTGTTGAAAAAAACTATAATAGAATAAATAAAAGAGACTTTTAATAAGTATGGCCTTATGTAAGGAAAAAAAGAGCACTCAGTTTGAAACTAGTGAATTAAAACGGAGTGCTCATATGTCTATTATTCAGGTTGAACTTCTGTTAGTCCTTCAGGACATGTGTTGTCAATACATCTTCCGTCACCCAATACACAGTTACTAGAGCTAGCCAGAATTGCACCTGTGTCATCATAACAATCCGTATCTACTTTGGTAAAGCCGCCACTAGAAGATTTTGCTTCGTAAGGATTTATAACTATAGTTACAATAGCTATACCTATAACGATTAAGAATGAAGATAATAATTTTTTCATTGTATTAGTGTTTAATTATTTGTTTGACTAAACAAGGTAAAAAAATATTATTATCAACCCGTTGGGTGAAATTAAGTTATAGGGTTACCCATTTAGATCGTATTTATTAGATTCCGGTATACTAGACACAAGCTGTGCCCTCACAGCGTTTTTTTTACAACCATTTGTGAAGACACAAATGGAGGCAAGGTTACTAAATAATTTAGCTTATGTAGAAAAAATTTAGGATTGAGGCGAAGGAATAAAGATTGCCTGAAGGTGTTGTCGGCCTAAGCCTGCCTGCCGACAGGCCGGCTCAGGGAGAGAGCAGAATTACTTCCACTTAATATTACAGCCCAGACTTGGGATTTGTGGAGCAGAAACAGGCTTGCCTTCCAATATTTCGTCTAAAGCAGCTCGCAGGTCCTTGCCGGTTACAGGTTTGCCATTGCCGGGGCGAGAATCGTCCAGTTGGCCACGATAAGCACATTTTAAGTCTGCATCAAAAACATAGAAGTCGGGGGTGCATGCTGCATCATAGGCTTTGGCCACCTGCTGGGTTTCATCGTACAAGTAGGGAAAAGTGTAACCTACTTTTTCAGCTTCTTCTTTCATTAATTCCGGAGAGTCTTGCGGGTAGTTTTCTACATCATTCGAACTGATGGCTATAAACGAGACTCCTTTTGCCTGATAGTCTTTTGCCAGCGATACTATGCCCTCGTCTACATGTTTCACAAATGGGCAATGATTACAAATGAACATAATTACCGTTGCCTTGTCTGACTTGAGTTCACCCAGGCTTAGGCTTTTTCCTGAGATGGTGTCCGGAAGTTTAAAGTCGGGGGCCGGAGTGCCCAGTGGTAGCATATTGGAAGGTGTTCGTGCCATAGCTTAGTTATTCAGTTATTGATTAGTTGATAGGGTTACTCATTTAGATCGCATTTGTTAGATCCGGTATACTAGCCACAAGCTGTGTCCTCACAGCGTCTTTTAACAGCCATTTGTGAAGACACAAATGGAGGCAAGGTTCAGAAATA